>ERZ761603.7-NODE-7-length-219358-cov-17.106916_pt1 | contig 219358 bp, 232 predicted proteins | sample MGYA00511879_ERZ761603 | MGnify/ENA primary metagenome ERZ761603 (study PRJEB28899, sample SAMN02850040) | bioreactor sludge metagenome | biome: EBPR Sludge; feature: EBPR Bioreactor; material: flocular biomat | place: Australia: Thorneside Wastwater Treatment...
ATGTATGGACTAGATAAACGCTGAAAGCATCTAAGCGTGAAACTAACCTCAAAACAAGGTTTCCCTGAGAGCCGTGGAAGACCACCACGTTGATAGGAATCATGTGGAAGAGCTGCAAAGCTTGAAGCTAAGATTTACTAATCGCTCAATCGGCTTGATTACCATCCACGTTGTTCTGCGGAACAACACGGACAGCATCGCGCGCAGTGACAAGCATGGACTTGTCCTTACTAAAGATACTTTCCTTGATTTTCATTTGGCTGACCCGGTGGTTATGGCGGGGAGCCTGCACCCGATCCCATCCCGAACTCGGAAGTGAAAATCCCCAGCGCCAATGGTACTTTGACTTAAGTCACGGGAGAGTAGGTCGCTGCCGGGTCTGCCAAATGAAGATAGTCACATGAAATTTCCCAGCCCCTCGGTTCGCCGCGGGGCTTTTTTATTGCCTTTGTCTCTTTGTATTTGCTAAGTAGCCACATACAGGGAGTTTTACTCGTGTCTACCGATTTCAGCGCAGCCATTCTTGAGGCGGCCCCTATGCTGTTTGCCCCGCCAAGGCAGGGTGAAGTTCAGCCGCATTTTACCAACGCCGTCAGGATGGGGGCCGAACTGGCTCGCTATGTCCTGCTCAACGGGGTATTAGTCTCGCGCTGCAACGCACCGGCCATTCAGGGCAGTGTCTGGCAGTTACCGACCGACTTCGGTGTAACGCTAAGTCTGGATTTTTCACGCTCGACCTATCGGGGCACGGCAAGAGAGCATTTCAGTTTACTCGCTGCGCCGACGCAGCAGCAGGTACCCACTATCAAAATTTTTGCAGCTATTTGTTATCCGGAATCTCGTCAGCCGCGTCAGCTTCAGCAGATGGTTGTTGTTTATGGATCAGCTGGCGAAGCGGCGGTTCAGCGCTGGCACCAGCAGCTTCTGCCTCCCGGTCAGAGCAGCCGTATTTTTAGGGCGAAAGCCGATCTGCTCGAAGCCCACCTTGCCTGATTTTCACTTAACGGGAGACTATCAGCATGATTTCAGCCTTCAGCCCTAATGTTTTGGAAGCCGCGCAATTGCTGTTCGCGCAACCCGTAGCTGATGTTGTGCCAGACAGTCAGCAGAAGCACGTGAGAGAATGTTTTGATATCGCGCTGGCCATTCTTACGCAGGGTAGAAGCATTAAGTCTTGGTGCCATGATGGCGGGTACGAGAACCGGTGGCAACTTGATACTGACAGTGGAGTTCGGCTGGGGCTAACCTACAGTTACCTTTGCGGTGGCACCGACTATGTAGCACATCGCACACTCTGTCTGACCGCTGCGGACACCAAGGGTGAAAATTATCCTTACAAGGCTATTGAAGCCACCTATTACCCCCATCAAGCCCAAACACCGTCACTGGAGATACATGGCGTTTCAATCGGGTCCGCATATCGCGAAATTACTGGGCGTAATCTACATCGTAAGTTGTGTTCAACTGATACCCATAAAGCCTGTGTTGGGTTGCTTAAAGTTCATGCAGCCCTGTCACCGCGTGCCGGTATTGATGAGGTTGAGCATCTTGACCCAACAGTCCCCGAGTTTCCGGATTCCGTTCGCGCCGCTGCTGCGCGGCTCTTCATCCCCGCTAAGCTGGAACATCCGGTAACCGAAGTGCACCGCGCTGCCGTTGAGCGGGCGAATGATCTTGGTTTGGCTGCTTTGTTACTGGGTAGTCGTGTCGAGCAACGTATGGACGGTGACCTTTCAATTAATCACTGGATGCTTCCCGTTGCCAATCACCCGACCATCAAGTTTGGAACCTATCAGAATCCGCATGTTTTTGTCACGCGTGTCGACTTATTGCCCAATCATCCTTCCGAGCATGTTTTGCGCATCGAGCATTATGATGGCACAGCCAATAGTCAGACCAAGCGTGACGAAGAGCTGGGTTTGGTGGACGACATGCTGGAGCGTGTTGAAGCCGTACACAAAGCCGTCTGGTCCGGCCCCGTGGGCGAGGAACTGTGCGCCCAAACCCGGCGGCTCAAGGCTTCGCTCGCGCCGCTCTAAGTATTAATGCGGGTTTTTTAGTGGCAGGATGACGGGCTTGACTTTAACCGTTAAAGCTGTCATTACACCGCCACATTCGGTGACGCGGGGTGGAGCAGCCCGGTAGCTCGTCAGGCTCATAACCTGAAGGTCGTCAGTTCAAATCTGGCCCCCGCAACCAATCTTTCCTGAATTTGATTTTCAGCATACGCCGGGCGCGTCGCAGCTCGTTGTGGAAACTTGAGCAGGGCCGCTGGCAGATGCTTTTTAACCAAGCTACCATAGCATCAGCCTGAACAGTCCTCTACCGGAAGACTTTTTAGGGGGCGTTTAAAGTGGCCTATGCCTTGGGGGTATCGGTCTTGCACTCGCCGCCGCAGCAGCTCTTGCAGGTCCGGATTCCTAATAGCGTATAGGCCGGACAGAACTTGAACAAACCCGTTACCAGTGGCACTACGCCAACCCAACCCCATGGGGTTTGTGGCCCGACAAATACCAAACTGATCAGACCAAGGCCCACAACAATACGGGCAACGCGGTCGATACCGCCAACATTGGCTTTCATGACGAACTCCTTCTGAAGGTTACTGTTGTCTTATAATAGCCCCTTTTCGGGCGCTGCCCAGCCCGCTAGTGAGGGGTATGCTTTGGCGCATCCGGGCTCTGCCTGACGAACTGGTCACGCTCGTTCTGAGTGAGCGGGAGCGCTGGTTTTATTGGTCGCCCGTACTTCTGGCGCTGGGAATTGGCGGTTATTTCGCCTTGGCGCAAGAGCCACCGCGCCTGTTAGGGCCGATCATACTCCTGTTTTGTTTTGGAGGGGCTCTGGCTGTTCGCCACCGTATGGCGGCGCTGTATCTGGCGATGGTACCACTACTGATCGTGGCCGGGTTCACGGCTGCACAAATCCGCACAACGCTCGTTCAGGCTCCCATGCTCGATAAAAAAATTGGCCCGGTACTTGTGCAGGGTGTGGTGAGCGCGCGCGAGGTCCGCGAGGATGGTGGGCGTATTGTGTTGGAGCAGGTGGTGTTGGACACATTACCGCCAGAACAGACGCCAGAGCAGATCCGGCTGACCCTGCGCCAGTCACTTCCCTTGCCAGCTGTGGGTGCCTCCATCCGTGTGCTGGCAAACCTGTTGCCCCCCATGGAGCCAGCCTATCCGGGGGCCTATAACTTCCGGCGGGAGGCGTTTTATAATGGCATCGGTGCCTATGGCATGGCGCTCACAGCACCGGAGTTGACGGGGGCTGATGTCCCCATAAGCCGGGCCGAGCGGCTGCGCGAGGCCATGGTTGAACAGGTTAGTGCACGGCTGCCCGGTGCCGAAGGAGCCATCGCCGTAGCGTTGATGACCGGCGAGCGTGGTGCGATTGATGATAAAACCAACGCGGACATGCGTGGGGCAGGGACCGCGCATCTGTTGTCCATCTCCGGTATGCATATTGGTATGGTCGGGGGCTTTGTCTTTTTTCTGGTGCGGGCCCTGCTGGCGTTGGTGCCGGGCTTTGCGTTACGTCTGCCTATCAAAGGCATAGCGGCGGTGGTCGGGCTGCTGACGATCGTGGCCTACACCTGGTTCGTTGGGGCGCCAATTCCGGCCCAGCGAGCAGCGCTGATGACAGCATTTGTGTTCATCGCGATTTTATTTGACCGGCAGGTGATGAACCTGCGCACGGTGGCACTATCGGCCTGCGCGATCCTGCTGGTGTTTCCCGAAAGCCTGCTCAATCCCGGCTTTCAGATGTCTTATGCCGCAATCGTGCTGCTGGTCGCAGCCTATGAGTACTGGGCAACGCGGACGGGGGAAGACAAGAGTTTCACCCTATCGGCGCGGGCGTGGCGCTATGTCGTAGGGATTATTGTAACCTCCGTCATTGCGGGCCTGGCGACAATGCCTTATGGCGCGTGGCACTTTCATCGGGTGCAGTTGCTGGGGGTACTGGGAAATCTGATTGCGGTGCCACTGACCGGCTTTATCATCATGCCGGCTATGGTGGTGGCGTATCCGCTGTTGCCATTGGGGCTAGCTGACGGGCCGCTGCAGCTGATGTACTGGGGCTTGCAAGGTGTGACGCAAAGTGCCGCGTGGATTGCGGCGCTGCCGTATGCCAGTCTAGTGCTTGGTCAATTCTCAACAGCTGCACTTTTGGTTATGACCTTTGGCGGCCTGTGGCTGGCATTGTGGCAGACGGGCCTGCGCTGGGCCGGTGTCGGTATTATTTTACTCGGTGTCGCATTGGTGCCATGGCTAGAGCAGCCCGTGGTCTTGGTTCACGCCGAAGGGCGCGTAGCCGTGCGGGGCAGTGATGGGGCGCTGTATGTGCAGCGCACGCCCGGCAAAGGCATGGTGCTCGAGCAATGGACGCTGGCCTATGCGGACAACCTGCCCATCAAGAACTGGCGTGACGATGGCTCGCTGGTGCGCTGTGACAAACTGGGCTGTGTTTATGACGGACGCATAGCCTTGCCCGCACGGGCGGTGGCCAGTCTGGATGATTGTACGCGAGCCGATATTGTTATCGCACCCGATCTCAAACTGCCCGGCTGTGCAGCCCGCGTGGTGATAGATAAAACGTTTTTACGCGAGCGCGGCAGCAGTGTGATCTATGCGGATGGCCGTGTGGAGAGTTTGCGCCAACCGGGCCGGCGGCGAGTGTGGGAGCCGATGATAGGCACTGCCATCACCCAAGCAGACTAATGATATTTCCGGATTAGCCCCACCAGATGCCCTTGGACTTTCACTTGGTCCGCCGGGAAAATCCGCGTTTCGTAATCCGGATTACAGGGTTCAAGCGCGACCTTGCCACCTTTGAGGCGCCAGCGCTTGAGGGTCGCTTCTTCATCCGCCACCAGCGCTACCACGATCTGTCCGTTATCGGCGCGATCACTGCGGCGGATCACCACGGTATCGCCATCGAGAATTCCGGCCTGAATCATGGAGTCACCCGAAATTTCAAGCGCGTAATAATCGCCGTTACCGAGCATATCCTGCGGCACCGGGGTAAAACTTGACGGGTCGGCCAACGCTTCAATCGGGATACCAGCGGCTATCCGGCCATACAGAGGAATTTCAACCGAAGCCGCCGCGGGCAGGGCACTTTGCGCTTTGCCGCCCTGAATGATGCTGGGCTTAAAGCCCTTGGCGGGCGACTTTGCGGCTTCCGGCGCGGCTTTGGGCATGCGTACAACCTCAAGCGCGCGGGCGCGGTGCGGCATGCGGCGGATAAACCCGCGCTCCTCCAGCCCGGTAATCAGGCGATGAATGCCGGATTTGGAACGCAGACCCAGCGCTTCCTTCATCTCATCGAAGGAAGGGGGCACGCCCTCATCAGCAAGGCGGCTGTTGATGAAACTCAGCAGTTCGTGCTGTTTTTTGGTCAGCATGGGACAATCTCCCTTCGGCGAATCGTTTAACTCTGCTCTTTGTTCTACTTAGGTTCTGTATAGGCTGTCAAGCGGTGATCTTAACTTTTTGTTCCCGGTGTGTTTTCTTTACCCGCGGGGCTGAGGTGATGTCGATTCGCATAGGGAACTGATTTCTTTACAAGAAAAGTCTGGTCAGTCTTGAGCGGCAATGCTAATTCCAATTCACAATCCACTCTGAACCCATGAGTTTTGTTCATGACATACCGCGCCGCCCGCACTCTGGCTTTTACCTCACTCGCGCTGCTCTCGTCCACCAGCCTGGCTTCGGCTGGATTTATCTGGCTCTCGCCTGAGGATGAACCGGCGGCTGCGGCCACGCCATACCCTGCACAGGCCGAACCTGCGGTCACGGCAGAGAGCACGATGCCGGAGCAGCCGTTAGCAGCACCGGCCCCTGTGGCGGATGCGCCGGTGGCGCTGACACCGGCCACAACCGATGAGCCACAGTCGCTCGCGCAGGCCGCTGAGGAAGTAAAGACCATTCTCGATCCCAACACGGTTGCCGCTGCGCCGGTTTATACCAAGGGCGACCAAGCCCCGGTCACGTTGGCTCCCGCACCGATGGCTGAACCTGCACCGGCTCAGGAAGTCACGCTCGCCAAGAGCAGCAGTACCATGGTATCCCCACAGCCCAGCGCACTACCGGGGGCTTCGGCCGCGTCGGCCATGCCAACGGCACAGTCCCTCATTGATGGTATGCCCAGTATGACCGCGCCTCGCGCAGCGTCAGCTCCGGTTGTTACGACGGCGCCAGCATCGGCTCCTGCCGTGTCGGCGGTTGTTGCCAGCTCGACCGAGCCGTCAGCTGTCACGGTTGATGCCGAGGGCGTGAAGAGCCGTGTGATTGAAACCAAGACCGAGATTGTGACGGCTCCGGCAGCTGCGCCAGCCCCAACGAATGGTGCTGCGGTATCGCCAATTACCGGCGCAACGCTGACTCGTGCCAGTGCCCCGGTCCCGGCAGCCGAGACGGCTCAAGCTCAGGTTCAGGGCTTTGGTAAGCAAGTCCCGCTGGTTGTGGCTATGCGCCAGATCCTCCCCCCCGGCTATTCCTTTGTGAAGGGTGAGGGGGTCGATCTCAGCCAGTCGGTGGATTGGCAAGGTGGCAAGGCCTGGCCGGACGTGTTGGCGGATGCCGTGCAGCCGCTGGGTCTTACCGCCCGCCTGACCGGTGACACCGTGGTGATAAACCGCGCTGATGCTGTGACCCCGGTGACCGCGGCGAAGGTTCCGGTTCTGACCAACGCCACCATGATGCAAAAGCCCCCTGCCAACTAAGCTGTAGCGGGTATGACCAAACACAAAACGCCGCGATCGAGAGCTTCTCGGTTGCGGCGTTTGTATTTTCGGCGCGCAGTCTTGCGTCCGCTCAATGTGTTTCTTCTGCTGGCGTTTCTGGCCGGGCTGGCTGTTGTCGGGTGGCAGGAGCCGCAACGTCGCTCCGAGCCCGGCCCTATTGCGACCATTGCCGTGCTGGAGCCGTCGCTACCTCATCCACCTATAGCACCGATACAGACTACTCAACCTGCGCCGACAGCGCTGGCACCCCTCGTTTCTGCACCAGCGTTACCGACCTACGAAGAACCGCCAGCGCTGACCGTGATCGAGCCTGTTGCACCACCGGTAGCCGCATTGCCATCACCGCATAAGCCACGCATCGCTATCGTGATTGATGATATCGGGCCGGACTGGCGCGGCTCCGTGGCTACCCTCAAGCTCCCCGGACCGCTAACGCTGGCCCTGCTACCCTACGCCGAGCGGGTGCAGGAGCTGGCGGCCCGGGCCACGGCAGCTGGACATGAGCTGCTGGTGCATATGCCGATGGAACCGGATGATATGGCAACCAATTATCCCGGCCCTATAGCCTTGCTCGGCCAGCAATCGCTACACGAACAAAAGGCAATGCTCCAACGAGGCCTGTCTGCTTTTTCCGGATATGTTGGTGTTAACAATCATATGGGCAGCCGTTTTACCGCCGATCCCACCGGCATGGCCGTAATGATGGCGGAGCTGGCAAAGCGTAATTTGCTGTTTCTTGACAGTCGGACCACCGGACACAGCGCGGCCCCTGCGGCGGCGGCTCATTATGGTATTCGCTTTGCCGGACGTGACGTGTTTCTGGATAATGAGCGGGATGTTGGCAAAATTCTGGCACAGTTGCGGCAGACCGAGCGGATTGCCCGGCGGCACGGCCAAGCCATTGCCATTGGCCACCCGCATCCGGAGACCATCACGGCGCTAGCCCAGTGGTTACCACAAGCGCGCCGTGCCGGCTTTGAGTTGACAACTGTCAGTCAGCTGGCTCGTGTTATTGAACCGACGACTTCGGTGTCAGCCACGTCTCGTTAAGCTCGACGCCGTAATCCGCGCGCAAGGCCGCGCCGAACTGCTCAAGCAGATCATTCGCCAGCTGGCTGCGCAGTTCGTCACGCGTCGCACTCAGATCCTGCCCGGCTATATCAGGCCGCGTCACACTGACCAGTTGATAGACCCAGCTGTCTTCGCCAACCTTGACGCTACCCGCACCCTCAGCGGGCGCATTAAAGATGGCCGCCACCAGCGTGGCTGGCCACTTGTCTGATTTTTCTTCCCGGCTGAGATCGCCTGTGCGCGTCAGTCCGGTTGCGGGCTTGTCCTTGTCCTTCAGGGTGGCCAACAGAGCGTCAGCCTGAGCGGCGGCAGCCGCTTCCTTCTTCATGCGGGTCCAGTCAGCAATAACCTGATCTTTGACGTCCGCCAGAGCCTTCTTGTGCTCAGGTGCAACTGTGTCAATCTGCACGAAGTCGATGCTGGTACTGGTTTCAACCGGTGTCGCCGCATCGCCTTCGCTGCCTGCAAAGGCTTGTTCAAGCACCATCTTGTCCAGCCCTTCTACCACCTTGCCTTGGGCGGTCTTGCCCTCCTTTGTGACAAGCGTGTAGCTGGTCAGCGGGAGCTTATGTGTTGTGGCCGCTTCGCTTAGCGTCGCGCCACCCGCCAAGGCATCCTGCATGGACTTGGAAATGCTATCGAGCTGCTCGCCCGCCTTCTGGCGGCGAACCTGCTCCAGCACCTTGGCGCGCGCGGTATCAAAGCTTGGAACCACGGCGGGAGTAACTTTAATCAGCTCCATCATATGCCAGCCCATCGGGCTCTTAACGAGGGGGCTGACCGTACCCGGAGTAAGAGCAAAAATAGCATCACTCAACTCGGGGAAGGTACTGGCCTTGGTCAGGTCCGCCACTTCGCCGTACCCCAAGCCAAGGTCCTTGGCTGCCGCTTTAAGCGACTGACCAGCAGCCACCGTCGCCGACAGCTTTTGTGCTGTTGCCTCATCCTTGGCGGTGCTTTGGCCAATGGTGCGCTTTTCCGCTGTGCCATACTCCTCGGGGGCCGCATCAAAGGCTTGCCTTAATTCGTCTTCGGTCGGCGTTACTGACGCCGCCAGTTCGTCCAGCGAGAGCCGGGCTACGGTAAAGCTGCGCTGTTCAGGTTGGCGATAGCCTGTCGTGCTCGCTTCATAAAAACTCTGCAACTCTTCGTCGGTTGGCTTGGGTACCGACGTCATCTCCGCCGCCTTGAAGGATTTGACCTCGGCCACGCGACGCTCATTTGCCCACTGGTAAAGCGGAGCCGCAAGCAGCGTGGGGGCATAAGCCTGTCCCTGAATGCTGCCCACCAGAACGGTGCGCATGAGATCGCTGCGAATGGTATTGAGATAGTCTGCTTCGCTCATGCGCAGCTGCTGGAGCAGACCGCGAAACTTGGCGGGATCAAACTTGCCGTCCTCGCCTCGCAGCGCGGGCTGGCTGGCTATGCTCTGCTTGATGGTATCGCGGTCATAGCGCAGACCGGTTTTGGTGGCTTCCTGATCGAACAGCGACTGCATGACCATCTGCTGAACAATCTGGCGCTTGATACCCAGCTGCTCGGCCTGTTCCGGGCTGATACTCATGCCATATTGGTTGGCAATCATCTGCAATTGTAGCTGCAAGGCTTGATCCACCTGCTGGCTCGAAATATCGACCTTGCCAGCCGTGGCTACGGTCTGGACCCGTCCACCGGTAAAAATCGGCCCGATCCCCCACACGGCAAAGCTGCCGACCAAGAGAAAGAATAGGCCCTTGGCGATCCAGGTTTGACCAGCGCGGCGCATTGATTGCATCATGATATACGAATCTCCTCTACTCAGGCGGCGAGTTTAGGGCTATTTGCTGGCAAAGCAACAGGTCAGGAGGTCTCATGCCCAAGCTAATTGTGGGAAACTGGAAAATGAACGGCACACTGGCAGAGGCGGAAGCGCGGGCGCTAGCGCTTGTGGCGGCACGGGTGCCCGCCAAACTGGCGGTTTGCCCGCCTTTTGTGCATATTCCGGCAGTCGCACAGGCGCTCGCAGGCTCCATGGTCGGGTTAGGTGCACAGGATTGTCATGCCGAAGCCAAAGGCGCATTTACCGGAAGTGTAAGTGTACCGATGCTGGCCGAACTGGGCTGTCAGTTTGTGATTGTGGGCCACTCGGAGCGCCGCCATGGTCTTGGCGAGAACGATCCAATCATTAAAAAGAAAGCTATGGCTGCTCAGAATGGCGGTCTAACGCCCATCATTTGCGTGGGGGAAACGCTGGCCGAGCGCGATGCCGGGCGGGCGCAGGCAGTCGTCGAGGTCCAGCTTAAGGGAAGCCTGCCGGATGAGGGGCGCTCTTTTGTGGTGGCCTATGAACCGGTCTGGGCTATTGGTACAGGGCGCAACGCATCGCCTGATGATGTCCGCCTGATGCATGAGCATATCCGTGCAACTGTGGCTGCGTGCAGGGCCGGGGCAGACGTCACTATTCTCTATGGCGGTTCGGTGAAACCCGATAACGCCGCCGCGCTGCTGGCACTGCGCGAGGTTGATGGCTTCCTTGTTGGTGGGGCCTCGCTGGTGGCGGGCGATTTCGTGGCGATTGCGAATGCGGACGTTAACCTAGGGTAATTCCCGGCTTAATAATTTGGAATCGCTCGCAGAAAATTACCTCTGGCATGCGGTGGGCGGCTGGGCTAAAACCCGCAATTGATTATCCTGTAAGCAATCGAGGCATGCCGTGGAAAAAGTCGTTCTGGTTCTTCATCTCATTCTGGCTGTAGCAATGATTATCGTCGTTCTGCTCCAGCGTTCGGAAGGCGCGGGCTTGGCTGGCCCGAGCGGAGGCGGCATGATGCCCGTGCGCGGAAGCGCGAATATCCTGACCCGGACTACCGCCATTCTGGCGACCTTGTTCTTTATTACATCGCTAACGTTGGCAATCATGGCTGGCGGGCACAAGCGGAGTGAAAGCATCGCCGATCAGATTGCGGCACAAGAACAGGCCGTTCCCACTCCTCCGGTGGAGGCGCCTATTACCCCGCCAATGGCCGACAGTCCGCCCACGTCCAGCGAGCTCCCCAAACCCTGAGGTTAACGCCATGACACAGGCCAGCAAGCCGCGGTATCTCTTCATTACCGGCGGCGTCGTCTCCTCTTTGGGTAAGGGTCTGGCCGCGGCGGCGCTCGGTGCGTTGCTACAGGCGCGCGGCTACAGCGTACGCATCCGCAAGCTGGATCCGTATCTGAACGTCGATCCGGGGACCATGAGTCCCTATCAGCATGGCGAAGTATTTGTGACTGATGACGGAGCGGAAACCGACCTTGACCTCGGTCACTATGAACGGTTCACCAATGTTTCGGCCAGCGGGCATGACAGCGTGTCCAGTGGCCGTATTTACAGCACGGTTCTGGCCAAAGAACGCAAGGGCGACTATCTGGGCGCAACAGTGCAGGTGATCCCGCATGTGACCGATCAGATCAAGGAGTTCATCCGCACTGACGTGGGTGGTGCACAGTTTGTCATTTGCGAGATTGGCGGCACGGTGGGCGATATCGAGGGGCTGCCGTTTCTGGAGGCCATCCGGCAGTTCGGTAATGAATGGGGTCGGGCGGATGTCATGTTCATTCACGTGACCTTGCTCCCCTATATTGCTGTAGCAGGTGAGCTGAAGACCAAGCCCACGCAGCACTCGGTGCGTGAGTTGCTGTCAGTCGGGATTCAGCCTGACTTGCTGTTGTGCCGCGCCGAGCAGAGCATCCCGGCGACTGAGCTTAAGAAAATCGCGCTCTTCTGTAATGTTCCGGTTGAGCGCGTGATCCCAGCCCTGAATGTCAGCTCTATCTATGCGGTAACCGAGAGTTACCATCGCGAAGGGCTGGATGAGCAGGTCCTCAAGTATTTTGGGTTGGAGCCACTGCCGAGTATTAACCTCTCGCGCTGGCAGGCGCTGACCCACACCATCCATAACCCGCAAGGGCAGGTGCGGGTGGGCGTGGTCGGCAAATATGTCAGCCTGCTTGATGCCTACAAGTCGCTCGCGGAAGCTTTGGCGCATGGCGGGATCGCTAATAAGGTGAAAGTTGAACTTGACTGGATAGACAGCGAAGACTTGGAAAAAACAGATCCAGCCGAGCGCCTGTCGGATGTCGATGCCATTCTGATCCCCGGTGGCTTTGGTGAGCGTGGCACGCTTGGTAAAATTCGTGCGACGCAATATGCTAGGGAACATAAAATTCCATTCCTTGGTATCTGCTTTGGTATGCAGTTGGCCGTGATTGAGGCCGCGCGGCATTTGTGCGGTCTACCCAACGCCAGCACGACCGAATTCGGCCCATGCGAGGAGCCCTTGGTTGGCCTGATGACCGAATGGGTGAAGGGCAATGCGCTCGAGCAGCGTAGTACGACTGGCGATTTGGGCGGTACCATGCGCCTTGGCGCATATCCCTGTCAGCTCAAGCCCGGCAGTAAAGTGGCCCATATTTACGGCGCTAGCACAATCAGCGAGCGCCACCGCCACCGCTACGAGGTCAATTTGCGGTGTAAGGATCAGCTCGAAAGGGCGGGGGTCGTGTTCTCGGGCCTGTCGCCCGATGGCGTGCTGCCCGAGATTATCGAGCGGGCTGACCACCCGTGGTTTATCGGGGTCCAGTTTCACCCGGAGCTGAAGAGTCGGCCTTTGCAGCCGCATCCCCTGTTTGTGTCGTTCATCGCCGCAGCGATTGCACAGAGAGGGGGCTAGAGTGGCCCGCCATAAGATCATCCGGCCGTGGCAGCAGGGCGAGCTTGATGGCCTGTGCGGGATTTACGCCATCATCAATGCCATGAAGGTGCTGGCGCTGTCGCGCGGCCGAGAGTTTTCGGACGGAGACGGGGCCTTGCTGTTCCGGCAAATGTGCAAATATCTGGCCGACCGCAACCAGATGCCGCAGGCCTTGTGGGATGGGACATCCATCATGCATGTGCGTGATTTTTTGAGTACAGCGAAGAGGTTCATGCGCAAGTATTATGATCTTGATGTCGTGCATCGCCGCTTGGCTGCACCCTATGAGATTACCCGCAAGGATGTGTTCTGGCGCGTGCTGGACGATGCGTTGACCACGCGCGATGAGCTGTATAACTTCCGGCATAAGACCAAACATACCCGCGTTGCCCTGCTCGGCCTTGGGTATCCTACTCCGCACTGGTCGCTTGCCTATGGTGTGGGTAAACGCAGCATTCAGTTGATTGATAGCGGTAGCCGTATTCGTGTCAGTTATGACAATAGTACTGTCGGGGAGACGCATCCCCGCAAATGGATGCTCGAGCCTGAGCATACGTTGGTCATTTCGACTCTCTGATCCGTCAATTCACATGCTGGGCAAAGGGGTAAACTCAACCTATACTCGCAAAAAACCGTAGCTCACGCAGCCGCACCGGGGGAGAGGTCACATGGAAACAGGAAGTCTGGTTAATCTGGTGCTGTTTCTGGTCATGCTGGCTTGCACGTTTCTGCTAATCTATCGTTTGGCCCAGAGTATTCGCGAGCTAAGAGCAAGCGGGCGTCTGCCGTTTGAGGGCATTTACGACCTTGATTTCAACCCCGGCACCTGTCTGCTGATCCTCGGCGGGCTGTGCCTTGGGGTGCTCATCACCCTGCTGATGAGTATTTTGCTGGGTGCGTTCGTCTCCTGCGATCTGTTTGAGGCGTGCCGCGTCATTTACTGGATCCGGTCGCTGGTGGCGTAGGACCTAGTCAGGAACGCGCCGCCGCAGATACAGCCAGGCCGGGATTCCCCCCAAGGCTAGGGCTGCCGCCAGCGCCCACAAGGCACTGGCCACGCCACTCTCCTGCGCGAGAGCCCCGTAGGGCACGCTGACGACGGTAAAGACCAACTGCGCCATCAGGCTTTGTGCGCTCAGAATGGTGGCGCGTCGAGCCGGGTCGGCGCGCTGGCTGATGATGTCGGCAATGACGGGGGCATTGACGCCATAAATAGCCTGCCCAAGCAGGAGCAGCGGAGCAAACATCATCCAGACCGCGCTGCCAGCAAGGGTTGCCAAGCTGATTTCGATCAGCAGCAGGACGCCCAGCAGGCTGACTGGTTTCAGCCAACGCTCGAGTGTGTGTGCCAACTGGCTGTTCACAGCCACCAGCAGAAAGGCGGCCGCCGCCAGAATGCCGTTCCATTCCACCGGAATCTGCGCTGCCTGAAAATAGGGCTGCTGAATCCACATCATCAGCTTGGTACCCACGCCCATAACGGCGGCCAACGCAATGATGGCCGCAATCTCGCGGTGGCCATAGAGTGCAAACTTCAGGGTCGTCAGCATGTCATAAAAGGCATTGCGTTCGACATGACGCTTGACCCGCTGTGGCTCGCGCAGGCGCAGACTGACGCCCACGGCAGCGAGATGCAGCCCCAGTGTCAACAGCACGGGCAGGCGAAGATCAATCGCGTAGAGAAATCCGGCTAGCGGTGCTGTAATAGCTAAGCCATAAAAGCCGTAGGCGAAGCGTAAGCCTTCTGCCTTGCGGAACTCACGTTCGCGTCCCTGTTCGGCCAGATATTCAAACAGCATGGCCTGCATGGTGCCGCTGGCAAAGCTGGCCCCCAGAGCCATCAGCACTTGCACGGCAATGGCATCAAACAGGCCATAGGCCACGGTCAACCAGATATAGCTGGCTGCCCAACAGATGGCCGAAACAATCATGGTGGTGCGCCGCTGCCAGATATCTGACAGCCAGCCGGTGGGAACCTCTAGTACGACCATGGCCAAGGCAAAAATAGCCTCCACCAGCAGGAACTGGGCGAAGTCCAGTCCCATGGCTTCGCTGTTGTAGATGACAATCACAGGGAGCAGCAGACCGGGGCAGCGCAGGGCGCAGGCCAGATACAAGCGGCGGATATCGGCGTTTGGCTCACGTCGCCAGCGGTCTTTGATTATTTTTCCCATAGTTACCCCTCCTGTTTAACTCACAGATCGGGCGGGGAAATCTCTTGGTTTAAGGAGTTTACCAGCCCGTCCATGGGCTGGTTGCCAGCCCCGTTTAACGGTTGTTTTCGGTCGAATAACCATGGCCGCCAAAGGAGGCGGTGAGTGGCAGTCGGCGTTGGCTGGTGTGTTTCAACATGATGGCAGCGTAACAGAGAGCCGCTAGGTGAAGCAAGTAAAATATGGTAAGTAGCCAGCATGCGCCTGTGTCTCGCTTTATTGTGTTTCAGTCTTGCCGCTCCCGCCTTGGCGGCCGATCCCTATGCCGAAATGGAGGAGCTGACACAGGTAAAAGACCGTTACACCATCGGCCCGTGGCAGGGGGCGCTGGTCGGTGGCGCAAATTGCCAATTGGTGAATACCGAGACGCTGCAGGGGGTCGAGTTTTCGCTGAGTGCGGCCCGAAGCAACCCGTCCACCACCATACAGTTGGGGGCTACTTTTCTCCACGATACGACCCTCAACAGCTTGCAGATCAAACTGGATGAGGCTGAGCCGGTGGCGCAGCCTTTCTCGGTGCATCATTCCGGTTTGTTTTACATGCCAAAGCCTGAGCAGCTTAAGGCGTTGGCCGCCGCGCGCTTTGTGACCTATGCCATCGGGCGGCTCGATAGAGCTACCAAACAACTTACCAAAGTCGGGCAGGTGAGTTTTGATCTGCGCGGGTTTGACCGCGCCTATGAGCTGTTCTCAGCCTGTATCGACGGTCAGATGCCCGCCAATTTACCCAATGAGCCGCTGGAAGAAGGGGATCCGCGTACGGTCGCGGGCGCTCCCAATTGGGACGTGATTGATCTGACCTTTGATGGAAAACCCTACTCGCGCTTGGCGAACCTTAAGGACACCGGTGACTTTGCGTTGGGGCTATGGGTGCATAACCGCGCGCAATATGTACTCAATTTGACCAGCTATAAGGATATGCCCGAGCTCGATCGCATCAAGGCCGCGCAGTTGACGCTGGACGATAAAGACAAGATGGTGCTGCCGGTGGCAACCCAGCCGGATGGGCTACTCATTACGCTGCCGCTGAGTGGCGTGCAGAAAATTGCCAAGGCGGGACAGCTTAAAATTGAGAGTGGTGCGATCAAAGCCGAGTTTACCATTACCAATTTTGCCGCGGTTGCACAGGCTATACAGCTCAAGGAATAGTTGCTAATTTCCGGGGCATGAAAACAATTCCCCTCGGTTCAGCCAAAATTGCCAACGACCAGCCGCTTGCGCTGATCGCGGGTCCCTGCCAGATCGAAAGTCTGCAGCATGCGCAGGACATGGCCGGTGCGATCCTCGAAATCACCAAGCCCTTAGGTATGCTCTTTATTTACAAAAGCAGTTTTGACAAAGCGAACCGGACCTCGGCCAGCACGGCGCGCGGCCTCGGGCTTGAGGGTGGGCTTGAGGTGCTCGCGACCATTAAAAAGCAGTTTGGTGTTCCGGTGCTTACCGATGTGCATGAGCCGGACCAGTGTGCGGTTGCTGCGCAGGTGGTTGATGTGCTTCAGATTCCTGCTTTTTTGTGCCGCCAGACCGACCTGCTGCTTGCTGCCGGAAAAACCGGCAAAATTGTGAATGTGAAAAAAGGGCAGTTTCTCGCGCCGTGGGATATGAAGAATGTGGCCGCCAAAATCGCCAGTACAGGAAATGAGAATATCCTGCTGTGCGAGCGTGGCGCATCCTTTGGGTATAACACGTTAGTTAGCGATATGCGCAGTCTGCCGATCATGGCGCAGACAGGGTATCCGGTAATTTTTGATGCCACCCACTCGGTGCAGCAGCCCGGCGGGCAGGGGACTACCTCTGGCGGCCAGCGCGAGTTCGTGCCTGTGCTGGCGCGTGCAGCGATCGCGGTGGGCGTGGCGGGCGTGTTTATCGAAACGCATCAGGATCCTGACCACGCGCCCTCGGATGGGCCAAATATGGTGCGTCTCTCAAACCTCAAAGACCTGCTCGAGACACTGGTGGCCTTCGACCGCCTCGCCAAGAGCAGGCCAATACAACTCTCAGCCTAAGGATTGTTATGTCATCTATCGTCGCCGTTATCGCCCGTGAAATTCTGGACAGCCGGGGCAATCCCACAGTTGAAGTGGAGGTCGAATTGGCGAGCGGGGCTACGGGCCGCGCGGCCGTGCCCTCGGGTGCCAGCACGGGGGCGCATGAAGCGGTTGAAAAGCGCGATGACGATAAATCCCGTTATGGCGGCAAGGGCGTGAAGCAGGCTGTGGCTGCCGTTGAGGGCGAAATTTTTGAGGCGATTGCGGGTGGTGATGCACTCGATCAGGTGGGGATCGACCGTGCTCTGATCGCGCTGGACGGAACACCGAACAAAGCCCGCCTTGGTGCTAATGCCATTCTGGGTGTCTCTCTGGCCGTAGCCAAGGCGGCGGCGAACCACACCGGGTTACCGCTGTACCGCTATATCGGCGGGGCGGGAGCGCGCACGCTCCCAACGCCGATGATGAATATCATCAATGGTGGTGCGCATGCCGATAACCCGATTGATTTTCAGGAGTTCATGATCCTGCCCGTCAGCGCACCAAGTGTGGCTGAGGGTGTGCGCATGGGCAGCGAGATTTTTCAGGCCCTCAAGAAGCAGCTGAAAACGGCTGGCCATAACACCAATGTGGGTGACGAAGGTGGGTTTGCGCCCAATCTGAAATCGCCGGATGAAGCGCTCACGGTCATTATGAAGTCCATCGAAGCGGCGGGCTATAAGCCGGGGCAGGATGTGTGGTTGGGGCTGGATGTGGCTGCGACCGAATTTTATAAAGATGGCAAGTATAACCTTGCTGGCGAAGGCAAGGTGCTCGACAGTGCCGGGATGGTGAAGCTCTATGCTGATCTGTGCGACCGCTATCCCATCGCCAGCATTGAAGATGGTATGGCTGAGGATGACTGGGCTGGCTGGAAGATGCTGACCGATGAACTCGGCAAGAAGGTCCAGCTGGTGGGGGATGATCTCTTCGTGACCAACACCACGCGTCTGTCCCGTGGTATTAGCGAGGGTATTGCCAATGCCATCCTGGTCAAGGTCAACCAGATCGGCACGCTGACTGAAACACTGGAAGCTGTGGATATGGCTCATAAGGCGGGCTATCGTGCAGTGTTGTCGCATCGCTCCGGCGAGACGGAAGATACCACCATTGCGGATATTGCCGTGGCCACTAACTGTGGCCAGATCAAGACCGGCTCGCTGTCCCGCACTGACCGTACAGCTAAATACAACCAGCTGATCCGTATTGAGGAGCAGCTGGGTGAAAGTGCGATCTATGGCGGAAAAACGCTCATCAATGCCAAGGGATTGCGATAAGCAGTTGACGCGCTGACTCAATCATGATTCCTTAGCAGAGATGCAACTGCTCCTGACACTTCCGCTTCGGCTCTTTGCCCGCCTTCTGCGCTCGGGCAGTGCTATTGTCGGCAGTTTTCTTGTTCTGTATTTTGCCCTGTTCGCTTTTGAAGGCGACCGTGGCTATTCCACCTATCGCGCGACCAGCCAGCAGGTAACCGAGGCCGAGGCTAAGCTGGCTGAGGTGAGGGCCGAGCGTTTGGCTATTGAACGTAAGGTTGTTGCCCTGCGCCCGGATAGCATCGACCCGGATCTGCTGGACGAGCAGGTCCGGCGTGAGCTTGGCTACGTCAAGCGTGACGAGATTGTCATTCTCGGGCGATAAGCCCGTTTTTGTGCGCCGCACCATTTCTTGTATCGCAAACCTTTGATCGGCTTGAAAAATTACCTCAGGCGCGTTAATTAATGCCGCGTCAATCTTGGAGTATTTCTGGGAGTTTTTCAGGGAGTTTTTTCATGTCTGTTGCCCCCGCCACGATCGGCCACAATTCAAAACTGCCACCGCCGACCCGCGAGCAGTATCTGAAGTGGTTTCGTGACATGCTGCTTATCCGCCGTTTCGATGAAAAGGCGGGGCAGCTTTACGGCATGGGCCTGATTGGCGGCTTCTGCCATCTGGCCATCGGTCAGGAGGCGGTTGCGGTCGGTGTGCAAAGCGTTCTGAACCCGCAGGATACCGTTATCACCGCTTACCGCGCCCGCGGTCAGATTTTTGCCTGTGGCATGGATCCGCGCGAAATCATGGCCGAGCTGACAGGCCGGGCGACAGGCAACGCCAAGGGGAAGGGCGGCTCGATGCATATGTTTGACCGCGAGAAGGGCTTTTATGGTGGTCACGGCATTGTCGGTGCGCAGGTCCCGATCGGGGCGGGCTTGGCCTTCTCACACAAGTATAAGAAGGATGGCGGCCTGTGCGTGACCTATTTTGGTGATGGGGCCGCCAATCAGGGTCAGGTTTATGAAGCCATGAATATGGCCGCACTGTGGAAATTGCCGTGCCTGTTCGTGGTTGAGAATAACCATTACGCCATGGGCACCTCGGTCGAGCGTTCGGCGGCGGGTGAATTCTTCCGCCGTGGCGAAGGCTTTGGCATTCCCGGCAAGCGGGTCGATGGCATGGACATTCTGGCTGTGCGCGAGGCAGCCGCTGAAGCGGTGACTCATATCCGCGCGGGGAACGGTCCTTTGCTTTTGGAAATCGAGACCTATCGTTATCGTGGTCATTCCATGTCCGATCCCGGCAAGTACCGCAGCAAGGAAGAGGTTGAGAAATATAAGACTGAACTTGATCCGATTGAGCTGTTGCGGCCCAAGATGCTTGCTTCCGGCATCAAGGAGGATGAGATCAAGGCGATTGAGGCCGAGATCAAAGCTGTCGTGCAGGACGCAACCGATTTTGCCACCCAAAGCCCCGAGCCAAATCCGGCCGAGCTGTGGACCGATGTATTGATTGAAGGGGATAAGTAATCATGGCAACGCAAGTTCTTATGCCCGCCCTGTCGCCCACCATGACCGAGGGCAAGCTGGCCAAGTGGAAAAAACGCGAGGGCGATAATGTGCGTGCGGGCGATGTTATCGCCGAGATCGAAACCGACAAAGCCACCATGGAAGTGGAGGCGGTGGACGAGGGGACACTGGCCAAGATTCTGGTGGCCGAAGGCACCGAGGGTGTGAAGGTAAATGCGCCCATCGCTGTGCTGGTCGATGCCGGTGAGAAATTTGATGTGTCCAAGCTCGCTGCGCCGGCTAATGCCAACGCCGCCGTGTCAGCTCCACCCCCAGCCGCGGCTCCTGCGCAAAGCTATATTCCGGTTGGTCCGGCCAGCGCCCCCGCTCCGGTTGAAAAGACCTATACCGGTGCGATGGTGAAAATGACTGTACGCGAAGCCCTGCGCGAAGGCATGGCCGAGGAAATGCGCCGCGATAAGGATGTGTTTTTGCTTGGTGAAGAAGTGGCGCAGTATGATGGTGCCTATAAAGTCTCGCAAGGCATGCTCAAGGAGTTTGGTCCCGAGCGGATCATCGACAGCCCGATCACCGAAATGGGCTTCGCTGGCCTTGGTGTTGGAGCCGCGTTCCATGGCCTCAAACCGATCATCGAATTCATGACCATGAACTTTGCCTTACAGGCGATTGACCATATCCTGAACTCGGCGGCCAAGACGCTGTATATGAGCGGCGGCAAGATGGGCTGCCCCATCGTGTTCCGGGGTCCCAATGGCGCACCCGGCAAGGTAGCTGCCCAGCATAGTCAGTGTTTTGCTAGCTGGTACGGGCACATTCCCGGCCTCAAGGTGGTGGCACCGTGGAGCGCCGCCGATGCCAAGGGGCTGATGAAAGCGGCTATTCGTGACCCCAATCCGGTGGTGGTGCTGGAAAACGAGATCATGTATGGCCAGAGCTTTGATGTTCCGGCTGATCCCGATTTCATTGTTCCGATTGGTAAAGCCAAAATCGAGCGTGAGGGTAATCATGTGACTCTAGTGAGTTACTCGCGCATGGTGGGCGTGTGTCTGCAGGCCGCCGAGCAGCTGGCCGCTATGGGGATTGAAGCCGAGGTCATCAATCTGCGCACCATCCGCCCGATGGATACCCAAGCCATCCTCGACAGTGTGCGCAAAACCAACCGCATCGTTGCGGTGGAGGAAGGCTGGGCCTTTGCCGGCATTGGCTCCGAGATCGCCGCTGTCGTGAATGAACAGGCATTCGATCATCTTGATGCCCCGGTGCTGCGCGTGTGTGGCAAGGATGTCCCGATGCCCTATGCGGCTAATCTCGAAAAGCTCGCGCTGCCTCAGGTTGAGGACATTATCGCTGCTGTGAAAACTGTAACCTATAAGGCCTGACCCATGCCCATCAATATCCTCATGCCCGCACTTTCCCCCACCATGACGGAGGGCACCTTGGCCAAATGGCACAAAAGCGAGGGCGATGTCATCAAGGCCGGGCAGGTGATTGCCGAAATTGAAACCGATAAGGCCACCATGGAAGTGGAAGCGGTGGATGAGGGCAAGCTCGGTAAAATTCTGGTGCCAGCGGGTACGGCAGGTGTGAAGGTGAATGCACCGATTGCTGTATTGTTGGCCGATAATGAGAATGTCGCCGATATCAAGGCGGTTGCGCCCGCACCACCACAGTCGGCGCCGGTTACGGCTGCGCCCGCGTCAGCCCCAATCGCTTCCGTTACGCCGGCCGTCTTAGCCCCGGCCTCGGCACAGGCACCTCAGGGCAGTCGTGTGTTTGCCACCCCGCTGGCACGGCGCATTGCTGCCGATAAAGGTGTCAATCTCTCCAACATTCAGGGCACTGGTCCGCATGGCCGCATCACCAAGGCCGATGTGGAAGGAGCACAGGTTTCCAATCTCCCGGCGCGCATTCCCGGCACCATGGCTATGGGCTCGTCCAGCAGCGCGATTGCCGCAACCATGGATAAGCTCGGCCAGCGCTATCAGGCGATTCCGCATAACAACATCAAGAAGGTCACAGCCAAGCGCTTACAGGAGTCCAAGCAGACGATCCCGCACTTCTATCTGTCGGTGGATTGCCAGATTGACCAGCTTTTGGCCATGCGCAAGCGGATCAATGCGACAGGTCTTAAGGTCAGTGTGAACGATTTTGTTGTGCGTGCGGTGGCGCTAGCGCTGCGCGAAATTCCAGCCGCCAATTCAGCGTGGACCGATGAAGCCTTGTTGATGTTTGAAGATGTGGATATTTCGGTTGCTGTTGCTACTCCCAACGGTTTGATTACACCTATTGTCAAAAAGGCGGATCTGAAGGGGCTGGCGGCTATTTCTGAGGAAGTGCGCGAACTGGCTGGACGGGCCAAGGAAGGCAAGCTGAAACCGGAAGAATTCATGGGTGGCGGATTTACCATATCCAACCTTGGAATGTTCGGGATCAAGGAGTTTGCGGCTATTATCAACCCCCCGCAAAGCTGTATTCTGGCGGTCGGCGCTGGGGAACAGCGCCCCGTGGTGGTGGATGGCAAGATTGAGGTGGCAACTGTCATGAGTTGCACCCTCTCGTGCGACCATCGCTCAGTCGATGGCGCTGTCGGGGCCGAGTTCCTGACCGCTTTCAAGCGCCGGATTGAAGACCCGGCCCTGATGCTGTTGTGAGGATTTTATGGGTCTGAATCTCAAGGAACTGGTTGAGCTGGCCATGCTGGATGCGGTGATGGATAAGCCGCTCACGCTTGACCATCTGATGGGGGTTGGCGGCATGTGGCATGAGCTGAGTGGCCGCAGTGATGTGCGTAGCCAGATGGCTGGGGCGCTCTCGCAAATGCTCGACGCGGGTGAGTTTACCGTGCGCGAAATTGGTGGCTCCAATCACGCACCGCTTACAGGTGGTGAGGCTGCCATGCTGTTCCAGCGCGCCTCGGCCACGCCTGACCAACTCGCTACGGTGGAGGTGACCATCACTGACACCGGCAAGGCCCATTACAAGACGTTAGCTCATAGGTATTACAATGGATAAATTTGATGTTGTGGTCATTGGTGGCGGCCCCGGCGGCTACGTCACAGCCATTCGCGCAGCCCAGCTTAAAATGTCAGTGGCCTTGGTGGAGGCCAATCATCTAGGCGGTATTTGCCTCAATTGGGGTTGCATCCCGACCAAGGCCTTGTTGCGTTCGGCGGAAGTGTTCCATCTCATGTCTCACGCTTCAGCTTATGGCTTGGCGGCAGACAATATCCGCTTTGACCTGAAAAAAATTGTCGAGCGCTCGCGCGGCGTGGCCAGCCAGCTTAGTGCCGGGGTGAAGCATCTGCTCAAGAAGAACAAAGTCACGGTCTATGATGGCCATGGCAAGCTGCTTGGTAAAGGCAAAATATCGGTTGAGGGCAAAACCCCGGCAACGCTTGAGGCCAAGCATATCATCCTTGCCACGGGTGCGCGCGCCCGCGTGCTGCCCAATCTGGAGCCGGATGGAAAACTGGTCTGGACCTATAAAGAAGCGATGACACCTGACCGGATGCCCAGGAGCCTGCTGGTGGTCGGTTCCGGTGCGATTGGCATTGAGTTTGCCAGCTTCTATCGCACCCTTGGCGCTGACGTGACGGTGGTTGAGGTGATGGACCGCGTTTTGCCGGTGGAAGACGAAGAAATTTCGGCCTTCGCCTGTAAAGCCTTTGAGAAGCAAGGCATGAAGATCATGACCGGAGCCAAAGTGGCTAAGCTCACGAAAGGCGCTGATAGCGTGACGGCCACTATTGAAGTAGGTGGCAAGGTCGAGACGATTACGGTCGAGCGCGTGATCTCCGCCGTTGGCATTACCGGCAATGTTGAGACACTCGGTCTTGAAGGCACCGGCGTTAAGGTGGATCGCGGCCATGTGGTGATTGACGAATGGTGCCGCACGGGTGAGCCGGGCGTTTATGCTATTGGCGATCTCGCTGGGCCGCCATGGCTTGCCCACAAGGCTAGCCATGAAGGCGTCATGTGCGTTGAGAAGATTGCGGGTGTGGCGGGCGTTCATCCGCTGGATATCAGTAAGATTCCAGGTTGTACCTATTGCTATCCGCAAGTGGCGTCCGTTGGCCTGACGGAAGCCAAAGCCAAAGCCGCTGGCTATAGTGTGAAGGTTGGCAAGTTTCCCTTCATGGGCAATGGCAAGGCGATTGCGCTCGGCGAGCCGGAGGGGTTAGTCAAAACGGTTTATGACGCCAAAACGGGCGAGCTGTTGGGCGCACATATGATCGGCGCGGAAGTTACCGAATTGATTCAGGGTTTTGGTATTGCGCGCACTATGGAAGCCACCGAGGCCGAACTGATGCACACGGTTTTCCCGCACCCGACGCTCTCGGAAATGATGCACGAGGCAACGCTGGATGCCTTTGGTAAGGTCATTCACTTCTAACCTGATCCCGACTGCTATTTTTAGAGATCGCCTCGGCGAGGCGGCCAAAAAACGCATCCGCCAGCTCCTTCGCCATACCTTGGGCGAGGTTGATCGCCTTGTCGAGGAGCTTAATACCAATATGCACGTCTGCCTCATAGTGCAGGTGTGTACCGGTATCCACAGCTTCCAGCCACACCTTTGCCTGCCCTTGCGCCGTGCCCAGCCAGCTCTTGGCGATGATGGCAATGCTATAGCTTGTGGGCGGCGTGACCTCGCTGAGGGTTATTTCTCCCTCAAAACTTGTTTTGAACGGACCGATTTTCACAACTGCCCGGCCTAGCCAGTAGTCGGGCCGCACACGCTCAATCACGTCGCATTGAGGGATGCAGGCCTTTAGTGTGGCCGGGTCATAAATCGCCGCCCAGACCTGCGCGGGAGGGACAGAAAAGGGATAGCTGCCGCTGATCTTCATGCCCCAGTCTAGCCGATCACCCGGGCTTTATACAGCTCCATGCTTGCCCTGAACGCAAACACGCTTATATTTGTGGACGTACTAGGAGGCGACATAACTCATGCCGAATTCCGCACCGGGTGTTCACTACGCCCCGCTCGAGAAAATTTTTACTAAACTGATTAGCCCGATGGAGCGTTTTGTTCATCGTCAAAGCTCAAGCGGTATTCTGCTGATGCTGACCACGGTGCTGGCGTTGATTCTGGCTAATTCAGCTCTGTCCGGCCTTTATTTCGCACTCAAGGAAATTCCTGTTGCGGTTGGTTTTGGCGTCTTCATTCTCAGCAAGCCGCTATTGCTGTGGGTCAATGACCTGCTGATGGCATTTTTCTTTTTCGTTGTTGGGCTTGAGCTGAAGCGTGAGCTGCTGTTCGGCGAGTTGGCGAGTTGGCGCAAGGCCGCGCTACCGGCAGTCGCAGCGTTGGGAGGCATGGTTGTTCCTGCCGCTATTTACTTTCTGTTTAATCCATCGGGCCCGACCTCGGCCGGCTGGGCGATTCCCATGGCGACTGATATCGCCTTTGCGATCGGTGTGCTGGTTCTGCTCGGCTCGCGTGTCCCCAAGGCGCTCATGGCGTTTCTGGTCGCGATTGCTATCATTGATGATCTGGGCGCGGTCACGGTCATCGCCCTGTTCTATAGCGAAAATATCTCGCTGCACTACCTGCTGGCGGCGGCTGCCATCATGGCGCTTATGTATATATTCAATCGGGCCGGTGTGCGCCGGGCAGTACCGTACTTCATTCTGGCGATGGGCTTGTGGTTTGTTCTGCTCAAATCTGGCATTCACCCGACGCTCGCTGGCGTGATTGGTGCTTTTCTGCTGCCGGCGCGTCCCCGTTACGACCCGATCTATTTTAGCAGCAAAGCCAAAGCACTCCTGACACAGTTTGACTCCAGTTATGCCGATAATCCAACGCTCGTAAAGAATGAGAAAATGCGAGAGCTGGTAGAGACCCTGGATCGTGCTGTGCAGAACGTCAGCACGCCATCGCAGCGGCTTGAGCATATATGGCACTTGCCGGTAGCGTATCTAGTCGTGCCGCTGTTCGCGTTTATTAATGCTGGTATCACTCTTGATGTATCGGCGATGCGTGGTCTAACGGCAGACCCTGTCTTTCTGGGCGTTTTCTTTGGTCTGCTGCTGGGCAAGTTTATCGGTATCTTTGGGTTTAGTTGGCTGGTTGTTCGCGCGGGCTGGTTACAATTACCCGAAGGGGTTAATTTCCAGCATGTTGCGGGCATGGCCTTGCTCGCGGGCATTGGCTTTACTATGTCCATTTTTATCAGCTCGCTCGCGTTCCCATTCGCGCCCGAGCTTTTGACGATGGCCAAGACGGGCATTCTGGCGGCCTCTCTGGTTGCGGGCGTGTTGGGAAGTCTGCTGTTGATTCTGGCGGCACGGCAGGGACGCTAAAGTCTTGTATTTCAAAGGGTTGTCTCTACGGTTAATCCCGGTTTAACGGGCCATGTGATTGAATAGGCTAGTATATTCAAACGCATGAGATTGTTGTGAGCCGGAAGCAGCCACCCAAACCACCGCCTGAAAAGCTCTATGAGATTGAGCGGCGTGACCCCACCCGGGCTGAACTGCGGGTTTTGCTTGATGCCGCGGTCGCAACAGGCGTACGTCCTGGTTTGCTGGGAGCTATCGTAAATCTTGAAAGTGCCGGGACATGGCATCCGCTTATTCGCCCTCCTAAAAAAGGAACACCAGCCGCAAAAATCAGCGAAACCGGTCGCGTGGTGGTCGATCCGGCCGGAACGGCAGTTGGGATCGCGCAATATACCGAGCCAACCTTTGCCATGAGTATTTACAAATCAGGCGAGCAGATCATTCGTAACGCGCGGCTCGATCAGGTTGCGCCCGAACAAGCCGCCATCATTCGCGCGGCGATGCTGAAGATGAAAACGGCTCCCGCCTTGGCTGGCAAGCTCGATTGGAACAAATTCGATAGCTATGTTGATGCGAACCGCCACACGCCTGAGATCCAGAAACTAATGACGTTGCGGTCTGATCCTACGGGGCGGGTGCCGCTGCACACGCTCGCGATAGATGCGAAAGGCTATCAAAATGAAGTGAGCGAGCACGGGTTTGAAGCGAATGCCACCAACACCTACGCTTTGCACTTCCATTCGATCGGATTTCTCAAAGATCTAAACAGAAAAGCTGATCACAAGCTCGGGGAAGACTCTAAATATGGTCTGGCTGCCTTGGCTAATGGTGGTGTTTTTGGCGATGCGGTTAAGGGCACCAGCCGGACTGGAGCCCAAATCTATGCAGATTTGTCCAATAAAATCAGCGATGCTCACGCGTCCAATTTTGAAAAAAAATTCTATGGGCGTGACTTCGGTCTTGATCAGGACAGAGGGAAGCCTCGTACGTTTCGTGACCGGAGCGGGCAGCCTGTTCCTGTTCGTGCTGATTTGATTGTGCCACAACTTCGTCTCGATCAGTTTCCACCACTATGGGCGCAGCTGAATCCTAAAGTTGAAACACCAGATCGCCTAGCCTCAACCCTCCACATGTTGGAGCGGCTCGGGTACGATCATGGCCGCAAGCCACCGACCGATTTTAATAATCCGCGTCTTAAAGTTATGATCAGCACCTACAAGCAGCAGGCGGGGCTGCCATATCCAGAGGCAGGGCTGGATACAGCTACCGAGGCGCATCTGAAACAAGCCGTGGCACGTCTGGATTACTACGCGGCATTGCAAGCTAAGCAAAGGCGTCTTGCGGCGGATTCCCCCAATCTGGTCGATATCCAGAAGATCCAGAATGATCGCAAAAGTCCGCTACCGCCGGATAAACGACAGGCGGTCGATCAGTATGTGATTGAGATCAAAGGTCACTTGGCATCGCAGGGTTTCTTGCCTTTGCCACCCAAGGGTAGAAATTTTGATGGCCGTGTCGACAGAGCGATGCTTTCGGCCCTGTCAGAGTTCCAACTCAGCAAAGGGCTGCTGAATACCAAGGGTGTTTATGACAAGGTCACGGGCGCGATGCTGATGGGTATTGATCCCGCTCGCGTTGTCGGTCTGCTGGATGATGAGGTGAGAACCAGCCAAGCAGCCCCGTCACAAGACTTCAACACCCTAGCTGATCGTGGCGTAGTTCAGACGGCGGCGCTGGCGCAGAGCCTGCAAGTCGACGAACTGCCTGCAGCGCCGCAAAGCGGGCAGGGGCCTACCACACGGCGTGATGCCCCGCGGCATGGATAATATATTATAAAACAGTAAGTTATGCCAATTTTAGCGGAATGGTAACAGCCACTGGTTAGGATGAAGTAACTCTATTTTTTGAAAGATCAGCCCGGCACCATGACCACGCCACCCGATCTGCGTCATCTGCTTGAAGACTTGCTGCGTGTCGGTCTGCAAACGTCGCCGGGCATGGCTAACCGCATGGTTGACCAGTTGCAGGTCGAGTACATCACCAACCCCTATGGGCGACAGCCGCCGCATGTTCTGGTGTTTCCCGATGGCCGTGTTGAGCGGATGACGCCGTTTCAGGTTCCCGTTCCGGGGTACGCCGCCAACGTGGTTGCGATCGAGCTTCTGGGCTATCCCGGCCAACCGCCTACCGCCGTTCAGCTGCAGGCGCTCGCCAGCTTTGGTGCACAAGCGCGGCAAATTCTGGCTGGGCGGGTGGGTTTTACAGGGAACCCCGATCTTGTCGCGGCCTGTATGTCGGCGACAGCTTCGGCTAGTCCCGGCTTCATGCAGTCGGCTGGTCTGGCCGTGGCACCTCAAGCCGTGCCATTAAAGACAGTTGAGCCGGGGAAGGTGCATGATCTGTTCGATATTCTTGGTACGCCACCGGAGCGGCGCACCCCCCTGCCGCCGGGCAGTATTTTTAACAGCGTCAATAACCTGAAATCGGGTGGCGTGAGCATGCGCCAACTGTTCAAGTCGCCCGGCGCGCGGGATGTGCGTAGTCTGGTGATCGTACCTTCGCACGACGCCCATAAGCCCGAGCCAGCGGATGACAGCGCCTACAGCCTTGAAGCGCTACGGCAGGCCGATCAAGGGCTGGGGATGAGCGATTTTCGCGGTCACTATCTGGTGGCCAAAGATGGTAGCCTGATTGAGGGGCGCGATCTGGGTGTAGTGGGCAATTGCTGGCCGGGCAAGAATGACGGCGCGATCCAAATTGTGGTCGCGGGTAACGGCAAAAATCCCACCCGTGCCCAGCGCGAAACCCTCTATCTCTATGCCGCCTCTATGCGTAAGGCCTATGAGCGTCCGCAGATGGCTTATGTGCGCGATGTGGCCTTTGCCGACGGCCTGCTGGGCATCGACCCCAACGGGGTGATGAAGGATGATTTGGCCAATGCACGCCTGATCGAGGCTGACAGTCCGCCTGTTAAAGGCCAGCGCGCGACGGGTTGAGGTAATATAATACCACAATAATTAACCTTGACGATCTCGCTGCCAAACGCGTATAACCCGCACACGTTTGGTTCAACTTTTTTGGGATCTGCCATGAAAACCGTTCATCTGAAAGCGGGCGAGATCAAGAAGGAGTGGCTGCTGATTGATGCGCAGGATGTAATCCTGGGCCGTCTGGCGTCCACCATTGCTCTGCTGCTCAAGGGTAAGCACAAGCCTACCTATACCCCCAATCTTGACTGCGGTGACAACGTCATCGTCATCAATGCCGCCAAAGTGGCCCTGACCGGCAAGAAGGCCGAGCAGAGCGTGTGGCACTACCACACCGGCTATCCGGGTGGGATCAAGGAACGCACCAAGGGTACCCTGCGCGCCCGCAAGGATGGCAAGCTGGTTGAACTGGCCGTACAGCGCATGCTGGACCGCGAGCCACTGGGCCGCCAGATTCTGGGCAACTTGCGCGTTTATCCGGGTGCCGAACATCCGCATGCGGCACAGAACCCCAAGACCTTTGATTTTGCGAGCAAGAACCGCAAGAACAAGCTGACCAAGAGGAGTGCCTAAGCCATGGCCGACAAGAAAGACAAGACCGAGAAGGTTGAAAAGACCGTAGAGGTCGAGAAGAAGAAGCCCAGCCGCGCCAAGAAGGCCGAGGCAGCTCCGGCGGCTGAGGAAGCTGCTGCGCCTGAGGCCAAGAAGGCGGCTCCCCGCCGCGCTGGTAAGGTGACCGGTATTGCCGACGTCTCTGCCGCTCTCAAGAGCAGCAAGGCCGAGCAGGACAATGCCGCTCCCACCGTTCAGGGCCAGAAGTCGCATATCGATGCGCAGGGCCGTGCTTATGCCACGGGCCGACGCAAGGATGCTACTGCCCGTGTTTGGCTCAAGCGTGGCTCAGGCCGCATCATCATCAATGGCCGCCCGCAGGAAGTGTACTTCGCGCGCCCGGTGCTGCGTATGATTATCAGCCAGCCCTTCGCCGTGGCCAGCCGTCTGGGTCAGTACGACCTGATGGTAACGGTTGCCGGTGGTGGTCTGTCCGGTCAGGCGGGCGCGGTGCGCCACGGTCTGTCCCGTGCGCTGACCTACATGGAGCCGGAGCTGCGTGGTGTGCTCAAGAAGATGGGCTTCCTCACCCGTGACAGCCGTGTGGTTGAACGTAAGAAGTATGGTCAGCCCAAGGCTCGCCGTCGCTTCCAGTTCAGCAAGCGCTAAGCGAAGCGTCTATCAAACAATGCGGGCGGTCCTTGCGGGCCGCCCGTTTTGCTTTGTGCAGTGGTGCGGCTGGGTTCCCGCTTGCCGCGTGCACAGCCGAGTGCTTATAACTTCAGCTATGGCCTTCATCATTCCGTACCGCGGCATTTTTCCAGTTATTTCACCCACAGCCTTTGTCGCCGACAACGCCGTGATTATCGGCGATGTCCAGATTGGCGCGCATAGCAGCATTTGGTTCGGCTGCGTTTTGCGCGGTGATGTCAACGTCATCCGCATTGGTGAGCGCAGTAACATACAGGATGGTACTGTTATCCATGTCTCAACCGGCGGGCAGGGCACGCATGTGGGGAGCGGTGTGACAGTGGGGCATATGGCGCTGCTGCATGATTGCACCGTGCAGGATAACGGTTTTGTTGGCATGAAAGCCTGTGTGCTCGATAAAGCCTGTATCGAAAGCGGCGCCATGCTGGCAGCGGGTGGCTTGCTGACGAGCGGCAAACGCATTCCGACGGGCGAATTATGGGCAGGTAACCCCGCCAAGCTCTTGCGGGCACTGACCGACAAAGATCAGGATATGATCGCGCAATCGGCCATCCGCTATTGCGCACTGGCGCAGCAGTATATTTAGACTGCTCTCACTTTCACATAGCGCCCCGGTGCGGGTTCGATACTCTTTCCAATGGCACGAGCCGGAACAGTACCGCCATCATGCTGGTGCAACCATTTACGCCAGGTGGGCCACCAGCTACCTTCGGTTTCGTGCGCGTTGTCCAGCCAGTTGTGCGGCATCGGTGGTAATTTGGCATTTTCCCAGTGTTGGTATTTCTTGGCGGCGGGTGGGTTGACCACACCCGCAATATGACCTGACCCCGCCAGCACAAATTTGACCGGGCCCTTGTACAGTTGTGTCGCGGCGTAGGTTGCTGCCCAAGGCGCGATATGATCTTCCCGCGTGGAGAGGATAAAGGTGGGGGTGTCAATGGTGCGCAAGTCAATCTTTACACCGTCCAGCGTCATGCCACCCGGTTTAACCAGATTATTTTTCTGATACATCTCGCGCAGATAAAAACGGTGCATGGTGGCGGGCATGCGCGTACTGTCGCTGTTCCAATACAGCAGATCAAACGGGAAAGGTTCCTTGCCGAGCAGATAATTGTTCACCACAAACGACCAGATCAGGTCATTGGCGCGCAGCAGGTTGAACGTGGTGGACATCTGCCGTGCGTCCAGAAACCCAGTTTGCGCCATGCTGTGTTCCAGCGCATCGAGCTGTTCATCATCAATGAAGATGCTCAGGTCGCCCGCCTCATGGAAATCAACCATGGTGGTGAAGTAGGTGGCGCTGGTAATGTTCTTGTAGGCTTTGGGCTCTTTCTGTTTCATCCAGGCTAGCGTTGCCGCTAGTAAGGTGCCACCCAGACAATAACCAATCACATTCAGGTCCGGTTCGCCGGTAATTTTTGCAACCGCCTTTTGTGCAGCCAGAATGCCAAGCTTCATATAGTCAGCAAATCCCAGCTTGGCGAGTTTAGCATCCGGATTGACCCACGAGATGCAGAAGACAGTCAGCCCCTGATCGACAGCCCATTTGATGAACGAGTTATCCGGCTTCAGATCAAGAATATAGTATTTATTGATCCACGGCGGGACGATGAGAAGCGGACACCGCGCAACCTGTTTGGTGGTCGGTGTGTACTGGATCAGTTGCATCAGCTCGTTCTGGTACACCACTGCGCCGGGGGTCGTGGCGAGGTTTTTGCCAACCGCAAACGCATTTTCGTCGGTCATGCGGATGCGCCCCTGATCGAGGTCGCTGAGCAGATTGCGCAGGCCCTTGAGCAGGTTATCGCCCCCAGTTTCAAGTGTCGCCCGCAGTACCTGCGGATTGGTCAGGGCGAAATTGCTGGGCGACAGGGCATCGGCGAACTGGCGGATATAGAATTCCAGCTTGCGGCGGTGCTTGGTATCGAGGCCGTCAAGCTTGTCGACCTGCTGCAGCAGCCAGCGCGACGAGAGCAGGTAGGACTCTTTGATATAATCAAAGACCGGATTGTCATGCCAGGCGGGGTCCTTGAATCGCTTATCATGGGCGGGAGCGTGGACAACGTGGTGGGATTTACCGCCCATCAAGCGCAAGGTGCTATGCTGCCAAAGGTAGAGGTATTGCCGCCACAAATCGGCCTGCGCTTCCATGAACTTGACCGGATTGGTCGCCATACGGCTGGTCAGCTCCAAAAAGGTCTGCAGCACGGAGCCGGGCAGATGTGACGTACCCGGAAGGAGGATATTATTCTTAAGGGCAAAGTCGCCGAGCAGCTTCTGACTACTGGAGCCAATCTCGGCCCAGCGCTTGGCCCAAGCAGCCGGATCGCCGCTTTCCGCCCGGAACGGCTCGTGCGTAACCGACTCCGTGCGAGTGGTGGGCGGTGGCTTGGTGGTGTTAACTTTTGCTTTGGCCGGGTTAGATTTGGGGACGGGAGATTTAGCTTTTGGTTGTACGGCAGCGCGCTGTCGCGGCTCCGCCGGGCGCGGGCCAAAAAGAATCGCTAGTTGCTCGGCCGAAAGCTTGCCTTGGCCAGCTTTTCTCTTGTCGCCCTTGGGCTTATCGGCCATGGTGCTATCTCTGGGTCCCGAGGATTACGCTCATGCAATTATTAACGCATTCCGGCCGAATCGCCAATCTGCTGCTTTTACTTTCCTTAACGGTGACGACTGGCTGTACCGTCGGCCCTTGGGAGGCTGAGTTCTGGCAGCCACCTCCGGCGTCCGGCGTGGTACCGATCGAAGGCGGGAAAAGCTATCCAATTTCGCGTGCCGCCGGATTAGATTCAGGCTGGCCCAATTTGGCAGACGTTCCAGAGCGGCAGGAGCCGCCGTTAACGCCAGAGCATGCTCAGGCCGAGCTGGAGGCCCTATCGGCCGACCGCTCAGCCGCGTCAACCGCTGGTAATAGGCAAGCCGAGCGTGGCCCGGTTTCAACAGCCCCCACCATTCCCAGCCAGACACCGAGTCCGCCAGAAGAAATTACCTTGTCTGTACCGTAAGGTTAATTCACCCTCTTAACCAATAAAAAGGTTTGAGTTTGGTTTGGCCAATTTGCTAGCTTGCGGCCAAGCACAGATCAGGGATGAGGAGAGGGTATGGCTGCAGTGATTCCCGCATCGGCATTTCGGCAGGTGGCCTGCTGGATGTTTGAATGCGCTCCAAAACTTCCGGATGTGACGGATGAGTGGACCCGGCGGATTGAACGGCTGCATGATCTTGGTCTGGCAATTCTCATTGATGGCACCCTGAAGCAGAATACCCTTGATGAGCAGGGGCACGGGAGTTGTGTCTGGACCCTGCCAGCGCCTGATAGCAGTCAGCTATGTTTGCACTTTACGGCTGCGGTACCGCCCGAAAAAGGTGAAGTCCAGAGCTGCCAGATTGTACTGGTCCGACCGCAACCGGCTGCGACGGCTCTCAGTCTCTTCAAGTTAACCCAGCATCAGCGCCCCAACACTACACATTGCTACGACCTGCTGGAAACCCACGGCCTGACAGCGGAGGCACTCAATCTGGCCGATCGGATGCACGCCATGCTTTGGGCCGAGCCGGGCCGTACACAGCTTGCCGAGCGTACGCGCCAGCTCAAACATCAGCTTGATTTCTAGCCTTTTATTATCCGGACATTTCAAGCCATTGCCGAAAGGCCGTTGATCTGGCAGGAGCTAGATATGGAGCCTCTTCGTATCGGATTAGCCGGATTGGGAACAGTGGGCAGCGGTGTGGCCCGTCTGCTCTCGACCCAGCAGGATGTTATTGCCGCCCGCTGTGGTCGTCCGGTTGTCATTACGGCCGCGTGCGTTCGTAGTCCCTCAAAAGTCCGCAATCTCCCAGTGGGGCAGATTCAGCTGGTGACAGAGCCTCAGGCGCTACTGCATCAGCCGTCAGTCGATGTGGTGGTTGAAGTGATTGGCGGTGCCGAGGGGGCTGCGCGGGAACTGGTCGAATCTGCACTGAAGGCGGGTAAGCCTGTCATAACCGCTAATAAGGCCTTGCTGGCCAAACATGGATTGGCTTTGGCGCGTTTGGCTGAAGGTCACCGGAGCGTGCTGTTTTGGGAAGCTGCGGTAGCGGGTGGATTGCCGATCATTAAGCTGATACGCGAAGGACTGGCGGCTAACCGGATTCTTCGTATTGACGCTATCCTTAACGGCACATGTAACTATGTTCTTACAGCGATGGCGCAGCAAGGGCTTGAACTGACGGGAGCTCTTGCTGAGGCACAAGCGCATGGCTATGCCGAAGCTGACCCTGCTGCGGATCTTGATGGCGTGGACACCGCTCAGAAGCTCGCCCTGTTGGCTGCACTGGCATTCGGGGTGCCGCCGGATGTCTTGACCATCCCGACGACAGGGATCCGCGCCATCGCGCGTACTGATATTCAGGCTGCTGCGGCACAGGGTCAGGTGATCAAGCTGCTGGCGCGGGCGCGACGGACTGAGGATGGACTGGACCTCCGGGTGCAGCCGTGCCGCGTACCGCTATCCTCTGCGCTTGGGCAGACACACGGCGTTAACAATGCGGTCCTGATCCAGGCTGATTGCGCTGGGCCTGTTTTTTGTCGTGGCGCTGGTGCTGGAGCCGAGCCGACAGCTTCAGCTGTGATTGCCGATATTATCGATTTTGCGCGGGGCAATCGCCCGGCAACATTTGGGGTGCCGTGGGCCGCGCTGCGGTCACCGCCGTTGCTGCCCGTGCCGGATGACAGGCTACCACTGGTGAATGATGTCTGAGCCAACCGCTCATCCGGCGTTATTGGGGGTAACGCAGTCCCTGCTCGGGCGTGAGTGGCGACTGCGAGGCAGCGGTGCTGACCGTATCGTGTGCGGGTTGTCTCAACAATATGACCTGTCTGACCCTGTTGCGCGTATTCTTGCCGCGCGGGGCTATACGCAAGACAATACCGAGCGGTTTTTAAATATCAGCCTACGCGATCATTTGCCCGCCGAGCCGATCAAAGCGTTTAAGGACATGGATAAGGCGGTTGCCCGACTGCTTTGGGCGATCCGGCACGATGAGCCGATCGTTGTCTATGCCGACTATGATTGTGATGGCGCGACGTCCGGTGCACTGGTTCGGCTTTACCTACGCGCTCTCGGAATCCAGACCGTCAGCTATATTCCCGATCGTCTGCGCGATGGCTATGGCGGAGGGCGTACCTCGATCGATGAAGTCCGCGCCATGCTTGACAGCAGGGGAGCTGGTCCCGGCCGGGGACTGTGTATCATGCTGGACTGCAACTCACGCGCGTTTGATTTGCTTGCCTATGCCCAACAGCGCGGGGTGACAGTTATCATCGGGGATCATCACAAAACAGAAGGAGAGTTGCCCCACGCTGAGGCGATTGTGAATCCCATGCGCTGGGATGATGACAGTGCATCGAATGTGCTGGTGAAGGACTTGGTTAGCGTGGGTATTGCCTTCATGATGATGGGCGCGCTGAATAGTGCGTTGCGGGACGAGGGGTATTTTACGTCATCACGGCCTGCCCCGGATATGCGGGATTTTCTCGATCTGGTCGCGGTCGGCACCGTCGCTGATGTGGGGCGTTTGACCGGGTTGAACCGTACCCTGGTGGCGCGAGGTCTGGAAAAGCTGCAGGAGCGTAAAAATATCGGCCTTGCGACACTGCTACGCCTCAGTGGACTGGATATCAGTCAGCGCCCCACGGCCGAAGACATTGGGTTTCGCATCGGACCGCGTATTAATGCGGCGGGGCGGATTGATCGCACAGATCTAGGCATTACTCTGCTCTGCACACAGAGTGAGCTTGAAGCTCTGGAGTTGGCCGAACAGTTGGGCGCTATCAATCGCGCTCGCCAAGAGATCAATGAGCAGATGATGGCAGAGGCGCGCCATCAGGCGTTAGCGCAGATGGAATCTGGTGCACCTGTACTTGTGGTGGCTAATCGCGCGTGGCATCCCGGTGTCGTGGGGATTGTGGCAGGCCGTCTGCGTGAGGAATTCTATCGGCCAGCTTTTGTCTTTGGTCGCAATCCCCATCTGGAGGAGCATCTGCTCACCGGCTCAGGTCGCTCGGTCGAAGGGATCGATCTTGGTGAGGCCGTTATTAGTGGGCAAATTCGTGGTCTATTTAAAGGTGGAGGGCACGCCATGGCCGCCGGAGCGACCGTTGACGGGCGCCAGCTGGATGATTTCAGGCGCTATCTGGCCGAAACCTTGGCGCGTGAAATTGACCGGTTGCCACCGCGCCCATTACTGCACTGTGATCTTGTGCTGGATGCCGGGGCCGTGACGCTTGACCTTGTCCGACAACTGGATCGGTTGGAACCGTGCGGCAAGGATAATCCCGCGCCAATGCTTGGCTTGGCGGGAGTGCGCTTGAGCTATGTTCAGCCGATGGGGCAGCAGGGCCAGCACCTGCGCTGTGAATTCAGCAATGCGTCCGGCCATAAGGTTTCAGCGGTGGTATGGAACTGCATGGATAAGCCGCACGGTAAGGCTTTGCTCGAAGGGCGCGGTAGCCATTTCCACATCATGGGTGTTGTCAGCAAGAACAGCTTTAACGGCCGCGACAGCGCCCAATTCCGGGTTGAGGATGTTGCTGCGGCCTAGGTCGTCTTCAACAGCCACAGGGCGATGACACCAAGCGCCATGATTGTTAGTCCGGCCATACGCAAGGTATCAGCGGACTGGCTGAGCGTCACGCTCATCATGCGTTTCATTCTCTCGGGCATCGCGACATAAAGAAAACCCTCAAAGATCGCCATCAGTGCGAGCGCCCGCCAGAGATCGTCAAGAGTCATGCGCTATTTGGCAGGACTGTTGAAGTGGCGCAGGAAGGCACTGTCCGGTGACAGCACCAGTGTGGTGTTGTCGGGTTTTAGTGCTGTGCGGTAGGCCTGTAGCGAGCGGTAGAACGCATAGAAGGAGGCATCCTTACTGGTCGCTTCACCCAGTACGCGGATGGATTCATTATCGCCTTCACCGCGGAGCTTCTGCGCTTCACGCTGGGCATTGGCGATGATTTCCACCCGCTCACGATCGGCGGCGGCGCGAATGGCCTGTGCCCGCTGCTCACCCTCGGCGAGTGTTTGCGCCGCGACGCGATCACGCTCCGAGCGCATACGATCGAACACCGCTTGCAGGGCACGGTCGGGGAAATCCGCCTTGCGGACCCGAACATCAATGATCTCGATGCCATACTTGGAAGCTTTGGCGACATTGTTGACCCGCGCAGCAATTTCCCCGACGATGGCACCGCGTTGCTCGGATAGCAGTTGTTTCAGACTATAACGGCCCAGAACACCGCGCACGGCGTCATCTACAACTGGGCGTAACAGGGTGGTTAGACGGGCTTCATTCTGGACAGTTATGACAAAGTCACGCGCGTTGGTGACGCGATAGCGCACAAAGCTGTCGACAACCAGACGCGGGCGCTGATCGGCTTCATTGCTCGCCGCAACACCTTCCTTTGGGGTTTGCGCATCTTCGCCCATCAGCACCTCGGTGCTCGGCGGGTCAAGCGCGAGTACGCGTCGATCCAAGCGCACCAGCTCCTGAATGAAAGGGAGCTTGATTTGCAGACCGGGGGCGTCGTGGCCCGGTTCATTGATTGAGCGGACAAACTGTCCAAACTGGCGGATCACTACAATTTCGCGCTGATCTACCACGAACAGACTATCACTCAGGATAAAGCCAAGGCCCGCAAGGATACCCAGTACAGTCAACAGGCGAGGGGACATGTCAGCTTCTCCTTAGTTGGTCGTTGCGGTCGGGGCCGCTGGAACAGCCGGGGCGCGGCGCAGGGAGTCGAGCGGCAGGTAGGGCATGACCCGCTCGGCGCCATTACCCTCAAGAATGATCTTGTTGGCTCCGCCCATCACCTGCTCCATTGTCTCCAGATACAGACGGGTGCTGGTGGTTGATTCAGCTTGCTTGTAAGCATTATAGACCTGCGTAAAGCGGTCGGCATCACCGAGCGCTCCAGCCACAATCTGAGCTTTGTAAGCACGAGCTTCTTCCAACATGCGGTTGGCCTCGGCGCGGGCCTGCGGAAGGACCGAGTTGCGGTAGCCTTCGGCCACGTTACCTAGGCGGTTGGCTTCCTGCTGGGCGTTTTGGGCCTTGATGAAGGCATCAATTACGGGGGCCGGGGCCTCCATCCGCTGGAGCTGCACACTATCGACGCTGATACCTGCATCATAGGTGGCCATCAGATCGCGTAGGCGCTTCTCTACATCCTGACGGATGGCCTCACGGCCCGAGCCGATGGCGGTCATGATCTGGTTCTGCCCCATGACTTCGCGCATGACGCTTTCCGCTGCTATCCGCAGCGTTACATCTGGCTCACGCATGTTGAAGAGGAATTTGACCGGGTCAGCGACGCGCCACTGCACAGTAAATTCCATATCCACAATATTGGAATCACCGGTCAGCATCATCAGGGATTCCGCGCTACCATCACGTGAACGGGTGGCGTTTTGAGCCGGGACACCCATTTCTACGCGGTTAATGCGGGAGGTGGAAACAGCGGTATAGCGCTCAACCAGCGGGACCAGCCAGCGTAGACCGGGCTGCTCTTGCCGGACCATGGCACCAAAGCGCTGGACCACCGCTACCTCGCCGTCGTTGATGCGATAAAAGCCGAGCAAATGTCCCTGTGCCAGCCCCTGAAGAGCGAGAAAAACGAGCAGGACCAAGCCAATCATGACGGCGGTACCGCGCGGCCCCTGACCGCCCATCGCGTTTTTGAGCCGTTCTTGGCTACGGCGGATCATTTCATCGATATCCGGACCCTCCGGGCCACCGGGACCGCGACCACTGCCCGAGCCACCTCCCCACGGATTACCTCCGCCAGAGCCGCCATTACCCCACGGGCTTCCACCTTGGTTCCACGACATCGCAACGTCCTTTCCTTACGGGTGCGCCCGCTTTATATACGCTGGCAGGGTAGCTCCGGCTAGGGGCTGCCGCAGATTTTTGAGGTTACCATGAACGAATCGCAAATTCGTCAGATGCTTGATGACTGGCAGGTGCCACCCAGCCTGATCGGCGGGGTGAATGTTCACGCGGGGGTGGTAACCCTTGTTCTGGAAGTTGCGCCGGAGCGTGTTTCTGCGCTGGAACCAATGCGGGCTGACCTGCAAAACAAGTTGGCAACCGTGAAGGGTGTTGAGAAGGCGCAGGTGGTGGTAACCGCCGCCAAACCCCAGCCGACCGCCAAGTCCGAGCCAAAGCCGGTCGCGCCGGGCGTGAAGGCAATTATCGCCGTTGCTTCAGGCAAGGGCGGGGTGGGCAAGTCAACGGTGGCGGTTAATCTGGCCGCTGCTGCGGCTCAAAGCGGGCTCAAGGTGGGACTACTCGATGCAGATATCTATGGCCCATCGCTGCCAACGTTACTGAATATTCACAGCGGTCCCCCCGAACTTGATGAGGATCGCAACATGATCCCGCCAATGGTGCAGGGCATAAAAGTCATGTCGATTGGCTTCATGATTGATGCCGAGCGGGCTTTGGTCTGGCGCGGGCCGATGGTACATAGCGCCATCAACCAGATGCTCCGCGATGTGGCGTGGGGCGAGCTTGATCTGCTCTTTGTCGATATGCCGCCGGGCACCGGCGATGCCCAGCTCACGCTCGCACAAAATGGCCGCCTGACAGGCGCTGTCATTGTCAGTACGCCGCAGGATTTGGCCCTGATTGATGCACGCCGGGGCGTGGCGATGTTCCAGAAGGTGGACGTACCCATCCTTGGCATTATCGAAAATATGAGCCTCTACTGCTGCCCCAACTGCGGGCATCAGGAGGCTATCTTTGGGCAGGGCGGGGCCAAGGCTGAGGCTGCTAAACTTGGCGTGCCGTTGTTAGGTGAGCTGCCGCTGGACAGCCGCGTGCGTGAAACGGGGGATGCGGGATTACCTATTACAGTAGCCGAGCCGAAGGAGGCACAAGCCCAGCTGTTCAGGAAAATTGTCGCGGGACTAACCGTGCAACTGGGGATCGCCACAGCAGCCTAGCGCGAGACCCAGATGCAGGTGAGATCGTCTGAGAGCGGCGGGCGTTTGTAGGTTTGGAAGAACCTGTCCAGTAGGACCCGCATAGGTTTATCAGGTGCGGCCTTCCGGATATCCTCAATCCAGCTTTGCAGTCCGGCTTCTTCCAGTGCCTTGGGGTTGCTATCCGTGACTTCTTCAATGAGGGCGTCCGAGTAGGTGACCAAGAACGAGCCGGGCTCAAAGGCATGGGTGCGATCCGGATAGGTCGTGCGTTTGCTGACACCCAAAAAGAGGCCGCTGGCGTCCAGCAACTCAACTGATCCGTCCGGGTTCCCAAAGACCGGGCTGGGCGCGCCCGCGCCCGCGTAGGTCAGCAGATTGGTAGCGGTATCGAAGATACCGACAAAGGCTGTCGCGAACTGCCCCATCGGTAATACGTCTTTAAGCGCAGAGTTCACTTCTGTCAGCCATTCACCGGGCTGTCGGCCTTTGAGCGGCGTGCGGTCGATGATGGTGTGAAGGCGGAAGGTGTTAATGGCCGCACCGATACCGTGACCGGAGAAGTCAACATTGATAACGGCCATGGCGGTGTCGCTATACTCAAAGATATTCCAGAAGTCGCCTCCCATTTCCGAGGAGGGCTCGAACAGGTAGTCGATTGTGATTCCGCGCGGCTCGATGACCTTTTTAACCTTGCGATCATCAGGAACCAGAGACATTTGCATGTTGCGCGCCAGCTTCAGCTCGCTTTCAATACGCTCACGAAACTTCTTCATCTCGCGAATAAGCAGAAGTTTTTCAAGATGAAGGCGTACGCGGGCCATGCACTCGCCGGGATTGACCGGCATGGCGAGAATATCGGTCGCCCCAGCCTTGAAGCAGGCAACACGCTGCTGGTCGGTGTTGAGTGTGGTTTGAATCAGAATAGGCAGATCAACCATGTCAGAGCGCTGGCGTAGCTTCTGGGTCATTTCCACACCGCCCATGCGGGGCATGCCATAATCAGCGAGCACCAGATCGGGTTTGAAACTGTCGATCTTTTCCAGACCTTCAACGCCATCATTGGCAAATTCGATCTGGGTTACACCCGCCCAGCCGACAAAGCGGGCCAGAATCTGACGGTTGAATTTGCTGTCATCGACAATTAGGACGCGCGCATGGCGCAGCTGCAGGTCAAGTTCGCTTCCGTGCGCTGCGCCAGCCTCCGCAGGAGGGGCTAGCGTATGGTCTGTCATGTCAGGAAGCGCAGGGTGGTCACGCGCCCTCCGTGGGTCACATTCATGGCCAGCGTCAGCGAGCGGATGATGGCAAGGCCGCGACCGGCCGGAGCGAAGGGGTCCATATTCGCAGGTAATTTGCTCTCATCATAACCGTTACCTTGGTCGATGATCGAAATGTCGAGGAATTCGTGATCCCATGAGGCAATCACATCAACACGGCGACGTGCTTCCGGTCCCACCATACGCGATTGCAGTTCCTGCGCAAACTTGGCAAAGTTGCCGACATCGCCTTTCATGTTGCTCTCAAGGCCGAGATTACCGTGCACAACAGCATTGGAAATGGATTCATGCAGGGCTAACTCCACATCCGGGCGACGGATCGGGGTGAGGACCCCGCGCGCTGCTAGCGCATCACACACCAGAGCAGCGCTGTCGATGGTATAAGCCGTGCTCGTGGTAAGAGAGAAGCAGAGCTTGCGGGCACCGATGCCCTCCAGCGTTGTGCTGGTCAGCTGGTCCTCAGCCGAGGTAAGTTCAACGTAGCCTTGATAAGGCTGGGATAAAGCCTGGCTGATTGCCGTGCCATCCATTGAGGCACTGACTAACACGGCAACGCCGTTGCCAGCCGCAGGGTGTGTACCCTGTGGGGCCAGTGTAAAGCCGTGCCGCTGGGCGACACCGTGAAGAATTTCATCAGGAACACCGTTGCCATACAGGTGTGCAACGGACGCGGCGGCCATGACGGCCTCCTCAGTCTTCGATATTAAAGATGGTACCGAACTTGGCGATATCCAAGATCCGGCGGACCTGATTGTGCGCACCGCGCAGAACCAGTTGGCAATCATTACGCTCGGCGGTATCACGTGCGATCAGGAACATGCCCAGACCGCTGGAATCTACAAATTCAAGCCCGGCGAGGTCGAACACGAATTTTTGCCCCTTCACCGGTTCATCAAACAGCGCCATCACGCTGCGAAACTGCTCGTGGTCAGTAAAGGTCAGGCGGCCACTGAGCAGAACTTCAGTCGTCGTGTCCGTCTTGCGTACCTTGTAATCCATAGACTTCCTCCACCGGGCCGAACGGCCGTATCACGAATTGCGCCGTCAGGAGCCAATAGAATCTGGCCGACAGCAAGTACCCGCAGGTCATAGAGCACCATAACAAAGTTAGTGAGTCATTAACACGGGGTGATTCTTGCTAACGAAGTCAGAAAATCCTTTGCCGATGCAGGGTTGCATCGCTGGAGTCGGATAAAATTATAGGCAAATGGAGTCAGAAAAAGACCGCGCCGAAGCGCGGTCGTAAGTTTTCTTGGGGAGGAAACACCCAGCAGGGTGTTACAGAGATTGCTCGCTGCGCTGCGAATTTATTGCTGCAGTGCGGTATTGTCAATCGACAAATTGATAAATATCAAGTGATTGAGGTCTGAAGGACGCGCCGCTGGTCTTGTTCCAATACCAGTGCCGTGAGGCGTCCGCTGGCATAAGCGCCGGTATCAAGGCCGATGCGGTGATGCAAAAGTTCTGGCTCCGGGCTGATGGTGTGGCCATGGACAATAATTTTTTCGAGTGGATGGGGGTGATGGAGAAAGTGATCGCGAATCCATAGCCGCCAGTTATCCGTCTGCTCGTGCAGGGGCTCGCTCGGATTAACTCCAGCATGGACAAAATAATAGTCACCAAACTCTGCATAAGTTGGACGCCGGCGGATCCAGTCCAGATGATCTTGCGGAAAGTGCTCACGCAGCAGATGTTTAAGACGTTCCAGCCGCTCAGGGCTGGGGGTGCCATGCTCGTAGGGGATGCGATAGCTGGCTAGTGTTTGTAGGCCACCATACAGCAGCCAGCCGGGCAGAGGTGGCTGGTCGCTAAAATAACGCAGTAAGGCCTGCTCGTGGTTTCCCATCAGGCACACACTTTCAATGTCCGCGGGCAAAGGGTTCATCAGCCGCTCGACCACCTCACGCGAATGTGGCCCGCGATCAATATAGTCGCCTAAGGTGACGAGAATGCAGCGGCCGGAAAAATCCTCGCGGTCGCGTTCAATTTGGGCGATCAGATCATTCAGACAGTCCAAGCGGCCATGAATATCGCCTACGGCATATATGCGCATGCCCTCGGGCGCACGTGCGGGCGTAGAGGTATGTTGCGGCGTCTGCGCCGCTGTTTTGGAACCAAACAATCCAAGCATGGAACCAGTTATAGCGGATATTGTTGGCAATTGCAGCAGAAATGCAGCCATGCAAGCAGGAGTGAAGATTGCCTTCGCTCCTGCCTAATAATCAACTGGGACAAGTCCTAAATCACCGGCATCATCGCGGCGACCAGCGGGTGCCGCACGATGTCGCACTCGTCAAGGCGCACCACAGCGATCCCGGTCACGGCCTCAAGCCGTCGCGCCAGATCGGATAGCCCGGACAGCCCTTCCAACAAGTCGCTCTGTCCGGGGTCACCGGTCAGGACCATGGTGCTGTGCCACCCCAGACGGGTAATGAGCATCTTGAGCTGGGCGTAGGTACAGTTCTGCGCCTCATCAACTACTACAAAAGCGTTGTTCAGAGTACGGCCGCGCATGTAGCCGATTGGGGCAATTTCGATTTCGCCCTCTGTCATCATCTGCTTCATGCGTTTAAGGCCGAGGCGATCACTCAGGCAGTCATAGAGTGGGCGCAGATAGGGGGCCATCTTGTCATTCAGATCACCGGGCAGGAATCCTATCGTTTCCCCGGCCTCAACTGCTGGGCGGGACAGGATGATTTTATCCACCTGACCGGCCTCTAATGCCTCCACCGCTGCACTAATGGCCAGATAGGTTTTGCCGGTGCCTGCCGGACCAAGGGCGAGGGTTAGCGCATGGCTGCGGATCGCCTCCATCAAGTCTTTCTGTTTAGGGCTCTTGGGTCGAACGTTTTTCACATAGCGCTGATCGCGGCGATCGTCGCGTCCGCTGTCGAGCGGATCCCAGCCACGCGGCTCGCTTTCGCGCGTGCTGACCGCATGCAGGTGGTGACGTATGTTCTTTTTGCCCATTTTACCCATAGATAGCTCCTAGGTTGAGGTGAGCAGCGCGAAGCCGGGTGAAAGACAGCGCGCCATGACATCCGAGTCGCATGAAAAAAGACCCCGGGGATACCGGGGTCTTGAAGTCAGGCAGTCGTTTCGGAGATGCGCTGCACAGGAGGCTACCGGAAAATCCGGGGGGCGCATTGCGCCCTGATCGGGAACCGGGTGGGGGGTGGCTCAAGCTACCTCTCACATCCATATGCTGCACAACATCTAAACGGTAACCCGCTTTAAGGAATCCGTCACTAGCAAATCGTGTGAAGAATTTATGATAACATCCTGATTTTTATGCTGTTGCAGCAATGCCGCAGGATTGTGTTGATGCTTGATAAGTGCCGCTGCTATAAGGCGATTATAAAGCAGGGAGACGGCCACAATGAAAGACGCCTTTTTAATGCGAGCGGTAAGCTTGGCCCGGCGGGACGGTATTCCACCTCCGGGGTCGGTGGAGATCCGGGCGCATAAGCCGCTCGACAATGATCCTTACATTACAACAGCTATCCCCATGGTGTCGTTTCGCTCTCCTTCAGGCGATCCCTTGGCATTGTTGGAGAGTCTGTGGTCAGATGATGAACGTACCCACATTGTTGATCGCACCGCCATTTTAGTTAATCCGGAAACAGGGCAGCCTCACGATGTAGGTTTGTTCTTCCAAAGCCGCCCCGGCTGCTATACCGCAGCATTGAGCCAGTGCGAAATTTCACTCAATCGTATTCGGCTTAAGACTGCCCGGGAGGGGCTGCGCCCCGGCATGAAAATGAATCAGCATGTCCGGGCCTTTCGACAGTCGCGCGATGCGTATTGCCGAGATCTTCTCGAATGCTTTGAAGCCGCTGCCGGCATGTTAGGTGTTACGGCGAGCCAGAGCATTCTGAAGAGCAACCGCTCACTCTTTCGTATCCCCGACGCGTTGCATCTTGCTGGGTGCCGGAGACTACCGCAAAAAATCTGTGGATAACCAGAGCGGAGTCTGCCTTCGCCATTGACAGTGCTCCGATTCGGCTGGGAAACCTGTGTCCAATTGGACACGCTATGTCGTGTGGAGGATTTCATGTCGGCAGCCGCCGAATTGCTTGATCAACCGGGTGTGCAAGACCTCGCGACGTTCAGTCTGCGTGGTCAGAGCATGACCATGATGGTGCTCAAGCTCTATGATGCCGCAGATCCGGATCTATTTGCTCAGATCAGTGCCAAGATCGGACAAGCGCCCAGTTTTTTCCGCCACGCGCCGATTGTCCTTGATGTAACCGAGTGCCCCGGTGCCTCGATTAATTTTGCCACTCTCATACCCGGACTCAAAAAACTTGGCCTTATTCCCGTGGGTATTCAAGGCGGTCCGGTTGATGTGCAGAGTGCGGCGGCCAGCGCCGGCCTTGGTGTTTTTCGCGCTGGGCGCTCGCAGCAGGCGAGCCAGAGTGATCTGCAGGTGCCAACCTCGGATCGCGCACCTGCGTCTGCTCCAATGGCGGCGAATGAGGACAGCTACACGCCCACCATGATTATTACCGAGCCCGTGCGCTCAGGGCGCCAGATTTATGCCCCGCGCGGTGATCTGGTCGTGATGGCACCGGTCAGTGCCGGGGCTGAATTACTCGCTGATGGCAGCATTCATGTTTATGGCTCGCTGCGCGGGCGGGCGTTGGCCGGCCTGTCCGGCGATACCAATGCGCGCATCTTTACCCATTCACTGGAGGCCGAGCTGATCTCGATTGCCGGGCTCTATCGCGTAGCGGAGGATATCGAGCCTGCGGCGCGGGGCAAAGCTGCCCAGATTTTTCGTGAAGGTGAGTCCTTGCGGATCAAGCCGCTGTTGGTTGGTCTGAAAGATTAGTTGGAAGAGCAGAAGGAGAGAAGGTCGTGGCAAAAATAATTACAGTGACATCCGGCAAGGGCGGCGTGGGCAAGACGACCTCGTCGGCGGCGATTGCGACCGGTCTGGCGATGAAAGGCCATAAGACCTGCGTGATCGACTTCGACGTCGGTCTGCGTAACCTTGACCTTATCATGGGCTGCGAACGCCGAGTGGTGTTCGACATGGTTAATGTCATCAATGGTGAAGCCAAGCTGCATCAGGCTCTCATCAAGGACAAGCGGGTAGATAATCTCTACATCCTGCCGACCTCGCAGACCCGCGACAAGGACGCGCTCTCCAAAGAGGGTATCGAGACCATCATGGAAGAGCTCAAGAAAGACTTCGACTATGTGGTGTGCGATAGTCCGGCCGGGATTGAGCAGGGGGCGCTGATGGCGCTCTACTGGGCGGACGAGGCGATCATCGTGACCAATCCGGAAGTCTCCTCAGTACGCGATAGCGATCGTATCCTTGGCATTCTGGCCAGCAAGAGCCGTCGCGCTGAGCAGGGCCAGAGCCCGGTGAAGGAGCATCTGCTTATTACCCGCTATGATCCGACCCGCGTCGAGAAAGGCGAAATGCTGAAGGTGGACGACGTGCTGGAGATCTTGTCGGTGCCGCTGCTGGGCGTGATCCCGGAAAGCCCGGCGGTACTGGCAGCCTCCAACGTTGGCAACCCCGTTGTGCTGAACGAGAAGAGCACAGCCGGGCAGGCCTATATGGACGCGGTGCGTCGTTTTGTGGGTGAGCGCGTGCCCCAGCGCTTCATCGAAGCGGAGAAAAAGGGCTTCTTTGACAAACTCCTGCGGAGGTCGGCATGAGCTTTCTCGACAAACTTCTAATTGCCGCTGGCCTTAAGGAAGAAGTCAGCACCGCGGCCACCGCCAAGGACCGACTGATGGTGACGGTCAGTCACCAGCGTCGCCATCGCCACAGCCCGGACTACCTGCCGCTGCTGGAGAAGGAGATTCTGGCAGTCATCTCCAAATATGTCGAAATCTCCGAGGACAAGGTCGACATCAAGTTCGACCGTGGCGATCGCATTTCGACTTTGGAAGTGAATGTCGAATTGCCATCCGATGCCTCGATCAAGGCACGCGTGCGCAAGTTCGAGACCAGTGAGGATGTTATCGCGCCCAAGAAGGCCGAGAAAACCGCCGCGTCCGAGAAAAAGGACAAGAAGGTTGAGACAGCCGCATAATTTAAGGTTGTGGGTTAAAAAAATACGTTCGTCAGAGACGGGGTCGGCAACGGCCCCGTTTTTTCTTTGACTTAAGTTGGCTCTCGAGTGCCTCTTTGCAATTGTATCGCAGGATGGTGCTAAAGAAGGATTAGGCAGTCGCGTCAGTCAGCGTGCTGGCATACGTCTGGGCCGCGCGAGCCGCTTGGGCTGGGGAGACGGCCACAACCTCACCCGTCACCTCATTCGCAGTGACGGTACTGGAAGGTATATCCAACTGGATTCTTTTCTCCAGCAGGGCGTCGAGTTGTTTGACGAGGTCCGGCCCCAGTTTATCCGCCACACTCGGTTCTATGGGCTGGGTGTCAGGTTGATTCGTTTTTTGCTCGTCCCGCTGCTTTTGGGTACGCTCTTGCTCGGCCTTGGCTTGCTCGCGCTTTGCCAGCTGTGCATCAAGCAGGTCGGCCAGTGTCGTTGCGTTTCCATCCTCACCGCCTGAACCGGGAACGCGCATTGGTGTCGGCGCAGCAGCAGCCTGTGCTGCTTTCTGACTGGGGTCGATCTGCTGTAATAAAGTCAGGACATCGCCAGATAGCCGTTGTGTGGGGGGGGCGGATGCGGCGAGGGGTGACTGGGTGTATTTTTGAAGGCTCTGGCTGAAGCTCTGCAGTGGGTCTTTCAGCTTTTCAAGGCGGACAAGGGCATCAATCGGTCCGCCGTCACCGGTCAGGCGGCCGCCGGCGATTGTTTGTACATCCAGCACTCTGGCGAAGCCACCGCCATAGAGACCCGGAAGCGCGCGTAGGTTCGCAGACGAGTCGGTCATGCTATTATCTTAACAAATCAATTGGTTGACTTCACGTAAAAAAGCAAAAAATCCCTCTGTTCAGAGGGATTTTTAATGTCGAAATAGTTAATAGAAGCGCGCGAATTAACCCTGACGGGCCTTGTAGCGGGGGGCTACCTTATTGATGATGTAAATCTTGCCCTTGCGGCGCACGATTTTGTTGGCCTTGTGGCGGGACTTCAGGCTCTTGAGCGATGGCGAAACTTTCATGATATCCTCGTACAAAGTAATCCGGTTTTTGTCGGTGCGCGCCTCCGACAAGGCCGGGAACCTATCCGCTTTTGCCCCCTCGCGTCAACCGAAAAAATCGGTCATTTTTGATCGAATCGAGGCAAAAATAAGCAAGATTACGTTACGTCAATTGCTGCGAAGAAACCGGACAGCAGCGGGCCCTTGCCGGTTGGTCCAGCAACTCGCCTCAATCTGCCCTCCTGGCTGGCCTGTCTCTCGTGTGAGGGCGTAAATGCCGCTCAGGCGGGCATAGCCGGCAAAGGGGGAGCGAGCCACGTGGAACAGGAAACCACGCTCCGCTGCGCTGGTGGCGGTTGGTGTTCCCATCAGTGTCCCATGGCTGTTCAAGCGATCCAGTTGCTCGTTCACGGCCTTATCGCATAGGGCTATGGTCTCCTCGAGGGTTGGCGGCTTGTCAAAGAAAGACGTCGCGGCAGAGAGTGAGCCTTGGTCAAGCTCAGCAGACGTCACCCATGCCAGGAAATTTTTCGAATTCTCGTCAGTGTGCTGGCAGATCAGTTCATAAACCAGCTGACCGTTGGCAATTTGCTTTTGAGGGGGAAGTTTTTTGGAGAATTGCTCCTCCTCGGCCAGCCGCCCGCCCAGAATGGCATGGCAGTCCGCCTCTCGGCGCAAGGTGAGCCGCGCTGCTTGCATGAGATTATCCTGATAATAAGACTGTTCGTGAGGCAATTTGAGGTTCTCGGTCGCAATGGGAAGTTTCTCGGCTATCCCGCGCGCTTCGAAGATGGCGTGGACCACGGCCTCGTTGGTGCCGCCCCAGATCATGCTGATGCCGACAAAGACCAGAATGAGAGAGCGCTTGAAGGTGGCCAGATGATCGCGCGGCTCAAGCTGTGGTAGTTGTGGTAGCTCGCGGTAGAGATCCAGTGCACTGCCAGCCGTACCTGGCTGATCGGTAGTCATCAAGGCACCAGATGTGCCGCCCCCAATCGCACCAAAGGTGCCCGGCGGTGGGAGGGCAGTGCCGGGTTGATAGGCGGGCGAGGATAATGCCGTGTCCATCAGTTTTTTCTGACGCGAGCGCCAGAGCAGTTCCTTGATGAATCCGCTGGGCACAAACAGCAAAAACCATAAGGCCAGAACGCCAAAGCCCATCAGTGCTGCAAGCTCAGGGCTGACAAAGGCGACCACAAGAAACCAGGTGAAGAGGAGGACGACGACGAGAATCAGAAGTCCGAGTCCTGAGGCAAAAGGTCCCATCCGAAATCCTTACTCAAACGTTAAGCGCGAGGAAGCGCCGATAAACCAGTGAGTCACTCCTATCTCATTTTGGGGACTTGACGACAAGGTGTGTTGGAGTATCCCGTTATGGTGTCTCCAAGACGCGATGTGTTGTGTAAGTGGTTGCCAAGACCACAATATGTGGTATCTTCTGGATAATATCCACGATATTCACAGGTTGTGGATAACGCGGAACGAGACAAGAACGGAGGGGGCTATGGCGAGTGATGGCGGTATGCTGGACTTGGTACAAATTGAACGTGGGCCTAGTGTGCGGATTGACCGCAGCCGGGACGCCAAGCTAACCCAGTTCGGCAAGGATACGCTGTCCGACCGCTATCTGATGCCTGGCGAGTCCTATCAGGATATGTTTGCCCGTGTGGCCATGGCCTATGCTGACGACACGGCCCATGCCCAGCGCCTTTATGACTATATTTCCAACCTGTGGTTCATGCCCTCCACCCCGGTACTGTCCAACGGCGGTACGGACCGCGGTCTGCCTATTTCCTGCTTCCTGAATGAGGCAGGCGACAGTCTAGATGGCATCGTCGATCTCTGGACCGAGAATGTCTGGCTGGCTGCACGCGGTGGGGGGATCGGCTCTTACTGGGGCAACCTGCGTGCAATTGGCGAACGGATTGGCAAGGTTGGCAAGACCTCCGGCGTGATGCCCTTCATCAAGGTAATGGACTCCCAGACCCTTGCCATCTCGCAAGGCTCACTGCGCCGTGGCTCGGCGGCTGTCTATCTGCAAGTCTCGCACCCCGAGATTGAAGAATTTATCGAAATTCGCCGCCCTACCGGTGGCGATCCCAACCGTCGTGCACTGAACCTGCATCATGGTGTTGTTATCACCGACGACTTCATGAAGGCGGTGGAGAATGATGAAGAATGGGCGCTCAAGTCGCCCAAGGATGGCCGCGTGATGAGCCGTGTCTCGGCGCGTCATCTGTGGATACGCATGCTCACCGCCCGTGTTGAAACGGGTGAGCCGTACCTGCTGTTCATCGATCATGTGAATCGCGCCATTCCCGAGCATCACAAGCTGGCCGGCCTGAATGTGAAGATGAGCAACCTGTGCTCCGAGATCACTCTGCCCACAGGCCGTGATAAGGACGGCAAGAACCGTACAGCGGTGTGTTGCTTGTCCTCGCTCAATCTTGAGACCTATCTGGAGTGGGAAAATCATCCGACCTTTATTGAGGATTGCCTGCGCTTCCTTGATAACGTCCTCTCTGATTTCATCGCCAGCGCGCCGGACAGCATGAGCCGCGCCCGGTATGCCGCCATGCGCGAGCGCTCGGTTGGCCTTGGCGTGATGGGATTCCATAGCTTCCTGCAAGGTCAGCGTATTCCGTTTGAAAGCGTCATGGCCAAGGTCTGGAACAAGCGCATGTTCAAGCACATCAAACAGGAGGCCGATAAGGCATCGGTTGTACTGGCTGATGAGCGTGGCGCCTGTCCGGATGCGGCTGAGTATGGCATCCATGAGCGCTTCTCCAACAAGATCGCCATTGCGCCCACAGCCTCCATCTCCATCATTTGCGGTGGGGCCAGCCCCGGCATCGAGCCGGTGGCGGCCAATGTGTACACGCACAAGACACTGACCGGCAGCTATCCGGTTCGCAACCCTTATCTGGCCGACGTGCTCACCGAGCATGGCCAGAACACGGAAGAGGTATGGTCGAGCATCGCCGTCAATGGTGGCTCGGTGCAGCACCTCGATTTTCTCTCGCAGGATGAGAAGGACGTATTCAAGACCGCGATCGAGCTGGATCAGCGCTGGGTGATCGAACATGCGGCGGACCGTACCCCGTTCATCTGCCAGAGCCAGTCGCTCAACATCTTCCTGCCGGCGAACATTCACAAGCGCGACCTGCACCAGATTCATTATCTGGCGTGGAAGAAGGGCGTTAAGTCGCTCTACTACTGTCGCTCCATGTCGCTGCAACGGGCCGAGAGTGCGGAAGGCGCTGCCAAGACACAGGCTGCTGCCAACGCCAATACGCCGAAAGATAATCCCAATAACGGCGAAGAGTGTTTGGCCTGTCAGTAGGCTAACACCCTTCCCAGTCAGCTATCTGGGCAGACGAGGCGGTTATCACCAAGGAGGGACTATGTCACACATCAAACGTATGACACCACTGCGCGTGGTCGATGATCTGGTCGATGAGGGCATGTTCTATGAGGCGTTTGGAGCCACCCGTGTGCTGGCCGATGCGCCCGATTGCGTGGGGTATAAAGCCGCCAACGATACCGCCGTGATCCTCACCAGCCGTAAACTGGCCGACAAAAACTATGGCCCCTTTATCGCCGGGAAGCTGGCCCGCAGCGGAGCACTCTATTTTCATGTGGATAACATCGACGCCGAGCTTGCCGACCTGCCCGGCGCCGCGCACATTCTCACCCGCGCGGTGGTCGATGGCGTGGAAGAAGCCGTGATCGAAACCGAGACCGGCATGGTGGTGCTGGCAGCAACAGCTCTTAGAAGTTGAATGGGAATAATTTAATGGCTATCGACCTTTTACCGAAATTCATATTAGAATCCTACGAAGTACATGAATGGAAACACGCCTGTGCCATTCTTAAGCAGGATTTCCCCAAAGAATGGAATGATATCTGTTTTGTTCTAGAAGATTTTAGACTTTTACGCAGTTGGATAACAGTTGGTGGTGGGCGGAAATCTAAAGTTTCTGAAGCTATTGATTCTTCGCTATATAGACTTGGATGGAGCGAACGTCATTTCGAGACCGAAATTGTTATTGATAAAACTGCAATGAAATCGCCCACCCACTCGGTTGATTGCTTTAGGAATGGCGTGGCTCTAGAAATTGAGTGGAATAATAAAGATCCTTTTTACGATCGTGACCTCAATAATTTTCGACTTCTTTTTGATCTTAGGGCTGTGAGTGTCGGTGTGATAATCACTAGATCTGATGAATTGCAGAGTATTTTTGATGATTTAGGGCGTGGTCAAAGTTATGGAGCCTCTACGACTCATATGAAAAAACTACTTCCAAGAATTAGTGGGGGTGGTGGGGGCGGATGTCCTCTGCTAGTCTTTGGAATTACAAAAAAGCTATACATAGAAGACTAGAAGGAGTGCTTTGAATGATTCCCCATCTTTCTGCTGCGGAAGATCTTGCTCAGTCATTTGGACGTAAGAAATTCAAAACTATTCTAGCCGATCCGCCGTGGCAATTCCAAAATAGGACAGGAAAGATTGCCCCAGAGCATAAGCGGCTTTCTAGATATCCGACTATGCATTTGTCTGACATCTGCGATCTACCTGTGCCCAGTTTATTAGCAGATACTGCTCATTTATATCTTTGGGTTCCTAATGCATTGCTTCCCGAAGGACTTAAGGTTATGCAGTCGTGGGGGTTTAATTATAAAAGCAATATAGTCTGGCATAAAATTAGAAAAGATGGAGGGCCAGATGGACGTGGCGTTGGCTTTTATTTTCGAAACGTCACTGAACTTCTTCTGTTCGGAGTACGCGGAACTGGCGCTCGAACGCTCTCCCCCGGCAGAAGTCAGGTGAATTTTTTAGCAACGCAAAAGAGAGAGCATTCTAGGAAGCCAGACGAGATTTTTGATATAATACAATCATGTAGTCCTGGTCCATACTTGGAGCTTTTTGCTAGAGGTGTTCGCAAGGGGTGGGACGTATGGGGAAACCAAGCAACCGAAAGCTATTACCCTGATTGGGAGACTTATTCGAACCATTCAATGTCCGAACAACGTAATGGTGATAGAGTACGAGCGTGATACCAGTTTAGAAAATCATAGGAGTAGAGAAATGCCCTGTCAATTGATGACCCCGAACCCTGTTTACAAGCCCTTCCGTTACCCGTGGGCGTATGACGCGTGGCTCACGCAGCAGCGTCTGCACTGGCTGCCGGAAGAAGTGCCGATGGCTGATGATGTGAAGGACTGGCGCAACCGCCTGACTGCATCGGAAAAACATTTGCTCACCCAGATTTTTCGTTTCTTCACGCAGGCGGATGTGGAAGTGGGCAACTGCTATAACAAGCATTACAGCCGCGTCTTCCAGCCAACCGAAGTGCAGATGATGCTTACCGCCTTCTCGGCGATGGAGACCATCCATATCGCGGCCTACTCGCATCTGCTCGACACCATCGGTATGCCGGAGAGCGAATACTCGGCCTTCCTCAAATACAAGGAGATGAAGGACAAGTACGACTATATGCAGAACTTCAATGTGGACAACCCCACTGAAGTGGCGCGTACACTCGCGGTGTTCGGGGCGTTCACGGAGGGGCTGCAGCTGTTCGCCAGTTTTGCCATCCTCATGAACTTCCCGCGCTTTGGCAAGATGAAGGGCATGGGCCAGATCGTTACCTGGTCGGTGCGTGATGAGACCTTGCACACGCTCTCCATCATCCGCCTGTTCAAGAGCTTCGTCGCCGAGAACCCCGAAGTCTGGACCGAACAGTTCAAACAGGAGTTGTATGCGGCGTGCGATACCATCGTGCAGCACGAGGACGCCTTTATTGATCTCGCCTTTGAGCTGGGCGAGATCGATGGGCTGAACGCACAGCAGGTGAAGGATTATATCCGCTGGATTGGTGATCGCCGTTTGCAGCAGCTAGGCCTTGAGCCGAAGTACAACATCCCCAAAAACCCGCTGCCGTGGATGGATGAAATCCTCAACGGTGTCGAACACGCCAACTTCTTCGAAAACCGCTCGACCGAGTACAGTAAAGCTGCCACCGCCGGGACATGGGATGAAGCTTTTGAGGAGTTTGACACCAAGCGCGAAGCGGTGCGTACTGCTGCTTTCGCCGCCTTTACCGCCGATGATGGCACTCGCCCAGCCGGGTACTGATTTTGCTAGACGAGCAAGCCGGGGGCGAGCGTTCCTCCCGGTGTTTAACGCCTTATGTCAGCGCAAGACCATCTTGCCCGTTTTGGGGTCGCGGCAACCTTCTTGGGTACGGAGGGCATCGAGCTTTGGCAGTGCTCTTGCGGCTAACTCGCCTTCCAGCGCCATCCAGTAGTCACGCCCAAGCCGCACGAAACGTCCCGGCCTTGCCAAGGCATACTGCGCGGCGGCCGTAAGTGCTTCATGCGCTGCGGCTTGGCGCTGGGCTAGTGTGAGTGCGTAAAATTGCGCCTTGGGTCTTGCCATGAAAACCATCACTTTCGAGGCCATGGTAGAACCAGAAAAAACGCCTGACAAGCACGAAGAAGTTAATTTACGGCCCGCCAGAGACACCATAACTGGCGACTAGCGAACCAGCCAGCATGTGCCAGCCATCGATCAGGACAAAAAACACGATTTTGAAGGGCAGGGAGATCACCACTGGCGGCAGCATCATCATACCCATGGCCATCAGGATGGACGCCACCACCATATCGATCACCAGAAACGGCAGGAAGAGCAGAAAGCCGATTTCAAAAGCGCGGCGTAATTCCGAGATCATGAAGGAGGGGATTAGCGCTACCAGCGGGGTTTCTTCGGCTTTCATATTTTCGGTCTTGTACTTGCCCATGTCGAGAAAAAGCTGCAGGTCTTTCTCACGGGTATGCTGCAGCATAAAGGTCCGGAATGGAGCGACGCTTTTATCAAACGCGTCTTTTGCCTCAAGATCGTTGTTCATGTAGGGCTGTACGCCATCCGTCCACGCCTGTTGCAGCGTTGGGGCCATGATGAAAAAGGTCAGGAACAGCGCCAGCGAGATCAGGACCTGATTGGGTGGAGTCTGCTGCACGCCAAGGGCCGAGCGCAGGAAAGATAACACCACAACAATACGGGTAAAGCTGGTCACCATCACCAGAATGCCCGGCGCCAGCGAGAGCAGGGTGATAAGTGCTACCAGCTGCACAATACGGGCCGAACTGCTGGCCCCATCGCCCATGTCGAGGGAGAGCTGCTGCGCGAGGGCGGGCAGGGCTACGAGACAGAGCAGGGCAAGCCCCAAGAGCTTACCCAGCGTCGGCAGGTGGGCGCGCAGGTTTTTCACAAAGGTCATGGCTTATCTCCCCCGGCGCCTTGGATGCCGCTTTCCACTACCACCGGCCCGGCCTGTGCGGACAAAAGCACCAGATGCTCGGTCTGATCCCGGCGCAGTAATACCAATTGGTGGCGATGATCGATGATCTTGCGCTCCACCAGCGTAAGGCGGGGATTAGCCGGGGTACCGATCATCCCCGGTAGACCGGGGGAGACTTTGCGCACGGCCCAGGCCACCAGCCCGATCAGGCATAAGGTGAAGAGCAGCGCCGCCAGCGCGCGCAGAAGATCGGCACTTTCCATAGCCTAATGGTTAATGGGTGTTCGCCCGCTCCGCAAGGGTGGATTAGCCTTTGCTGCTAGCGCTGGTCTTGGCGTAGGCCGTAGCAGCCTTCAGCCGGGTATTGATAAGCTGCATGGCTTCCTCGGCGGCACCTTGCTGGCGCTTGAAATCGGCGGTCAGCTCATCCAGCGTGGATGCTAACTCGGTTAGCGCAGGCAGATAGCTTTTTCCCAGCTCCTTGGGGGCCGCGTGCAGGCTGGACATAAGCTCAGAGATCAACTTATCGAGCTGTGTGCCTTCACTGACCGTGCCCTCACTCAGGCGGCTGCGTAATTGCTCGGCCTCGGTACGCACCGCGGCCAGTTTTGCGTCAATTTCATCTTTCATGTGAAATCCTCCGGCGCATAGGTCTTACTATTAGCCTGATAGACACGACTCAGTATTTCACTCACCGCAGCAAGTGCCTCCAGCGGGACCTGCTCACCTAAATCAAGGGCGGCAAGAATTTCAGCCAGATCAGCGTCTTCTCGTACCTTGATCCCTTGTTCAAACGCTAGCTTAAGTATTTCGGCAGCGACCTCGCCATAGCCGCTGGCCAAAATTTGGGGCAGCTTACCCTCTCCGCTGATGGCGGCTGCAACCTGGCGTTTCGGAGTCTCGGGTGTATCGTTCATCTCAGCAGTTGGCTCACCCACTCTGGTCGGGTCACAGGCCAGAGCAACAGGGCTATTAGTACGGCGAGCAAGGCTGCCGCAAAGCCCGTAGCCAGAGTTCCTCCGCCAGCCCGCAGGCTCACCGGGGCGGGAATAAGCCGTTGCAGAGCCTGTTTGCCGGCGATGCCAATTGCGAGCCAGAGACAGAGGAGCAGCAGAGCAGCCAAGGCGAGATCCCAGCCCATGACAGGTATCTGTGGGGGTAAGGACGCAGGGCGGGGCTGGCTAATCCACATATAATAGGCACCTGCACCAGCCCCCATCCCCACCAGACCGGTCAACAGACGGGGGATAAAGGAGATATTCTTGAAAACCAGCCGAATGCGATCGACTAAGGCAAAGGCACACTCACGCGACAAGCCGTAGGGATAGCGCTGGGTAAAGAAGCGGGCGGGTTTCACGCCACGGGCTAGCGCCTCGGTCAGCTCACGGATGATACGGAATTTGCGGGACAGGCTGGGAAGGCTCAGACTGTTGATCTGCTCGAGGACGGGATTGATCTGATCATCGATCAGCTTGGGAAAGCCCATCAGCACCGGGCGCATCCCCACCGCCTCAATATCTTCGATCTTGCCATTCAACTCCATCCGAAAGCGCCCATATGGGACAATAGCCTGATAGAACAGTGCGGCCTCGCCGCTGGCGTTGGCACGGGTGTCAGGTGTGATGAGCGCGTGACCTTCTGTCAGGCCTTGGGCCCCTACATCATCGACAAGATTGCCGACTGCGACTGGTGCCTTGCCGGGATCGCCTGCGGCAAAGCGTCCGATCGCGTTGACCAGCACCGTCGTTTCTTCAGTCTGGAATTTCAGCCCCTGACACTCCCGGCACTGGGTCAGTCCCATGCCGCGGCAGACGTGGCAGGGCACACGCTGCTGCCCGTTACAGCTATGGCAGGGCAGGACGCGTCGGCCTTGACAGCGCAGACAGGGGCGACTGCGGTCGGCAGGATCTATTCCGCTTCCGGCACAGCCTTGGCAGGTGAGGGTGCCGCTACCTGAGCAGGTCGGGCACTGAATATCCCGCTGACCATGGCAGTTGAGGCATTTTTCATTCCCGGTGCCCAGACACAGATCGCAGATTAACTGCAGGGCAACGCGCTGGCTGAGTTTGGGTAAACTCCAGCGACCTTCCTCCAGTCCCCAGCCGCCATGCGGCGCACTACTGGCCAGAGCGCGGACCTCTTCAACCCAGCCCTGCTCGGCAATCTGATCGCGTAGGCTATTGAGGTAGGATTGTTCTTCGGTACGGTCACGAAAGACGCGCATTTCGCCGCCGCGGGCGGGGCCAGCCAGCCTGCGCATCTCCTGTTTTATTTCTAGCTCGAGTTGTAGCTTGCCGGGGATTTTGTAGTCAGAATTCTCAATCTGTTGGATCTGTATCTGTTCCAGCTTGTAGCCATTGCCCACCAGCAGCCGCCGGAGCAGAGCCAATGTTTTGGCGTATTGATCGCCCCCTCCCTGCGGTGTTGGAGCATCTGTCTCGTCGATTTCGCTCATGCGCCCTCCTCATCTTCCCCCTTGGCAGGCGCAGGGGGGAGCGGGGCGGGTTGGCTGGGTAAAGTAAGGATGGAGAGATCCGGGGGGGCATTTTCTGCCGCAGCGCGGTTTTCGGCCTGAATGCGCTCAAACACTTCCTTACGCAGGATGGTCACCTCCGGGGGGAAGACAAAACCGAGTTTGACCGTCTTTCCAGAGACGGAAATAACTGTGATTTCAACATCTTCGTCGATCACGATAGTTTCGCCGGGTTTGCGCGTCAGGTACAGCAACGGATTTGGCCTGCTTTCTGCATAGGTCAGTGCGGGGAGCGATCCCCTAGGTAATAATTATCAGGCCCCGGCCAACCTGACAAAGACAAAGTTCTGCGGGTTTCGGGGTGAAAGGGTGGGAATCATGGACCTGACCGGTATGACCGTGTTCCGGCAACTGGAACAAAAAATGGGCTGGCTGTCAGCCCGGCAGTCAGTTTTAGCCGAAAATATAGCCAATGCGGATACTCCGGGCTATCGCCCGCGCGATCTTCAGGCCTTTGCCAGCCTCGTTGACGGTCGTGGCGGGTTGCCTATGCAGGTCACCAGTCCCGTCCATATGGTGGGCAGTAATGGCAATACTGCCACACCTTCGGCTCAGCGCGACCGCTATGCCATCGAGACCTCGCCGAACGGCAATCAGGTGTCGCTTGAAGATCAGCTGACCAAAATGGGTGAAAACGGCATGGATTACCAGTTCATGACCAATCTGTATCGCAAACAGATCAGCATGATTAAAACCGCGCTTGGTCGCGGCACATCGGCTTAAGGAGGAGTGTCATGAGCAGTGATCTCTTAACCTCGCTCACCGTTTCAGCGTCCGGCATGAAGGCGCAAAGTCTGCGTATGCGGGTGATTGCTGAAAATATCGCCAATGCCGAGTCAACCGCCGACAAGACGGGTGGGCTGCCCTATCGCCGACAGGTGGTGAGCTTTGCCAGCGAGCTGGACAAAGCCAGTGGTGCCAATCTGGTCGAAGTGAGCAAAGTGGGGCGTGATCCCAGCCAGTTCGTACGCCGCTATATGCCCGGCCATGCCAGTGCCGATGCGGATGGCTATGTGATGTATCCCAACGTCAACTCATTAATCGAAACCATGGACATGCGCGAAGCCCAGCGCAGCTATGAAGCCAACCTGAATGTTATTGAAGTGTCACGCATGATGCTGATGCGCTCAATTGACATTCTGCGCGGATAAGGAGAAGCTTAACCATGGCCAATCTTAACCAGATCGCTGCATCCGCCTATGGGGCGACCCAAAAGCTGCCGACGCTTCCGAGCCTTGAAGCCAAGACGGATGACGTTAGCTTTTCCGATCTGGTTGAAAAGGCGATTGATAGTTTTGAAGGAACGCAGGCTAAAGCAGAAGATATGAGCATCAAAGCTGCTCAGGGCAAGGCTGATATCAATGACGTTATCCTCGCCGTACAGAATGCCGACGTTGCCCTTAGTGCCGTGGTGACGATCCGTGATAGGATCATTCAGGCGTACCAAGATGTGCTCCGGATGGCGATTTAAGCCTTCCGGTAAATAAAAATCTTTCCTTGGTGCAGGTAGCGGGTTTTTATCTTGCGCTCTTCCTGTGGGATCCAGCCTCTACCGAGGCGAAATTTATTACAGATTATAAGTGAGTGTGGAGCAGCTTCGTACTCCAGTTTTTCGGCAATCCTTGTCAGAAGCGACGGGAGCATGAAGATAACGAAGGCATTACCCTGTGACCAGTCAATCTTGAAGAAGTCGCTGCGGACATAGGTAAGGTTATCGAGGCCTTGCCGCTTCTTCATCCAGTTGGACCAAAGAACTGATAGTGCATTCAATTCGACACCTACGACATTGGCCTGCGGCAGGGCTTTGGCAATCTGACGAGTGAGGTGCCCGTTACCTGAGCCGAGATCATAGATCGTATAACGCGGGAGGGTGCGCGCCGCATAATCGTCGCGTAGCAGGCGGATGATTTCCTCACGGATTGCTGGCGCTGTCCGGATATTCGGAACGCCACCATGAAACAGGACAAAATAGGCATAGATTAGCCAGGCACCACAGGCCAGATAAAAGCTGATCTCGGTCAGGTAGTGCAGTGTTATGGCGAACATGGGTAGTAAGTCCATAGCGTAATCTAGCCGTGTTTTCCCGTCTGTGCAGGGGGTTAACGCAGGCCGCAAAGCCGTGTACACTGGGCCTATGACTGAGGCCGATATCATTTCCATCACGCGTGACGCTATTACGGTGCTGCTGATTGTCAGTGCGCCGCTCTTGGTAATTGCTATGCTGGTCGGTCTGATTATCTCCTTCATTCAGGCGCTAACACAAATTCAGGAAGCGACCATTTCGTTTGTGCCAAAGATTCTTATCATGTTTGTAGCGCTTATGTTTTTGCTGCCGTTCATGACACATCAGCTGACGGATTTCGGCAACCGCCTGCAGCCCCTCATTATTGGCGCAGCCAACGTGCCGCCCGCTACAGCAGCACAGTAGGGCGTTAAGCCAACCGGGCGGTACACCGCCCTATAATCCACCAGAGCAGCAGGGTCAGCACGATGGCGACATAGCCATCGATTGCGTAGTGCCAGCCTAGGTGGATGCTCGCCAGCAGCATGGTCACCAGAAACAGCACGGCCCCGGCAAAGAACCAGCGGTTGAGGGAATAGGCCACACAGGCGAACAGCGTGGCCATGCTGATATGCATGCTCGGAAGTGCCGAGATGCCGCCGAACTGGCTCATTTTACCAGTGCGATAGATTTCGAGCAGGATGTCGCGAAAACCGAGCGCGGAGAGGGCGTGGCTGTCCAGAGCCCGCAAATACTCGATAATAGGGGCAAAGCGGGCAGAATCGCCTACGAAAATATCGTAGTAGACCGGTCCCCCGGACAGAAACAGCCCAGCCATCAGGTTTCCCAGCAGGGCCCAGCTCAGGAGGTAGGTATAAAAATAACGATGACGCAGCGCCCGTGACGTAATGGAGAATGTTACCAGAACAGGGAAGAAGAGGATAGCTAGCAGCCATAGGGCTGAATAGACCAGCTCTAGCGACCGGGTGATAATGGGGTGTCCCAGAAAAGGCTGTAGCCAGAACCATGGATCAACGCCGCCGTGCAGGGTTCGGTCCAGTTGAGCCAGCGGTGCGTCCCACGCGAATTCAAAATACTTCGGCAGCAGAATTTTGACGGTAAGAAAGCATTGAATGAAAATGAGCAGAAACGGAATGAGCAGAACTCCCAGTGCGAGTTGCGGTGTCAGTTTGGCACGAAAGACAGCGGGTAGTGCCGCGAGCGGGCTGTCCTTATGATGGCGCAGGACCTGCAGCAGACTGACTAGCGCCAGCCAGAGTATCAGCAGCAGGGCGATGGCGGGGCCATAGCCGATCGCAAACTCAAGCGGGTTAAAGCGGTGTTTCTGATGGAGGGCAATCAGGCCTGCGAGGCCGAAGTAGCCCAGAAAACCGTAAAAAACCCAACGCTCCGCATAAAGCTCGGCACGCAGGGAAGATAAAAAGGTGGGTGACACGACAGCTCCGGCCGGATGGGGGGTGGCAGCAGTTTCAAACTCGTTTAGGATGGTAGCCGATGCCCTCGGAGCTGCAAACCCTTCTTACAACTGGCCTGTTCGCGTGGATTTTGGTGTTCGCGCGGGTCGGGACCGCGTTCATGTCGCTGCCCGGTATTGGCGAGGCCTTTGTTGCGGCCCGGGTTCGCCTTCTGCTGGCCCTTTTGGTCAGCGCTCTGCTGGTGCCAGGTCTTCTCCCCCAGCTTCCCGCGATGCCGACCCAGCCATTCTCCCTTGCGCTACTGGTAGGGGGCGAAGTGTTCTATGGTGCCTTTATTGGCCTACTCGCCCGATTGATTGTGGCTACCGTTGAAGTGGCGGGTATGATAATTGCCATGCAAATCTCTCTTTCAAACGCATCGGTGTTTAATCCGGCGATGGCGGCGCAAAGCTCGCTCACCAGCGCCCTGCTGGGCATTACCGCGCTGGTGTTGCTGTTTGCAACTGATCTGCATCATTTGCTGTTGCTGGCCGTAGCCGACAGCTATACGGTCTTTCGCCCCGGCATCGCCCCCCAGTTTGGCGATTTCGCGTCTGCCTATGCGCAGTTACTCTCACAGAGTTTTGTCGTAGCGACACAGCTTGCTGCGCCTTTGATCATTCTCGGGCTGGTGTTTTATCTGGGGCTGGGTCTGATGAGCCGTTTGATGCCACAGCTGCAGATCTTCTTTATCGCTATTCCGGCCCAAATCTATCTTGGTCTGCTGGTGCTGGGCCTAACCCTGTCCACCCTGATGCTGCTCTGGCTTCGCTATGCGCAGGAGACGCTGCAGGGCTTTCTGGATATCCGGTGAACCATGGCTGAAGAATCCGAAGACCAATCCAGTAAAACGGAAGAACCAACCCAGAAAAAGCTGGATGACGCCCGCGAGAAGGGCGAAATCATCCTTTCGCGCGAGGTCAATCATTGGTTCATGATTCTTGCGGCGACTGTCTTTCTGCTTCTGTTTGCAGGTCCCGCCGCTCTTCAACTTGGGGCCGGATTGCGCGATCTTATCATTCGCCCACATGATTTTGCCGTTGGGGATGTTGCTGGGGTTGGTGCCCTGTTTAGCGATCTGCTTCGCTTGGTTCTGCTGGCTCTGCTCCTGCCATTTCTGGCGTTTCTTGTGGCGGCTATCGCCGGGGCGTTGGTACAGTCCGGCTTTTTGTGGGCTCCTGAAAATATCGTACCCAAGCTGGACCGGGTGTCCCTGATTCAGGGGTTTTCCCGTCTCTTTTCCCTGAAGAACCTGCTTGAGTTTCTTAAAGGCATACTCAAATTAACTATTGTCGCCGTTGTGCTGCTGGCACTGATCTGGCCTGTTTTACCAACACTGGAACATACCATTGACCTACCGATTGTAACGATGCTGGGCGAGTTGAAAATCATCAGTCTGCGGTTACTCGGCGGTGTGCTGGCGATCATGTTTGTGATCGCGGTTATGGATTATCTCTTGCAGCGTCAATTGTTCATGATGCGGATGCGGATGAGCCGCCATGAGCTGAAAGAAGAATTCAAACAGGCCGAAGGCGACCCGCAGATTAAACAGCGGATACGCCAGATCCGTGCCGAGCGCGCCCGTCGCCGCATGATGGCGGATGTACCTAAGGCGGATGTTATCATTACCAACCCGGATCACTATGCCGTTGCGCTCGAGTATAAGCCGCCCCAGCACAGTGCGCCGATTGTCATAGCGATGGGGGTTGATCTGCTCGCGCAGAAAATCAAAGAGATCGCCCGCGAGCATAATATCCCAATTGTCGAAAATCCGCCGCTGGCCCGCGCACTCTACGCTACTGCCGATCTCGACCAGCAAATCCCCCAGGAGCACTTCAAGGCTGTGGCTGAAATCATCAGCTACGTTTTCAAGCTGAAAGGACGTAGCGGGAAAAAGCCATGAAGACGTTGTATCCCAATCAGTCCGGTGCCATTCTCATCCTGTTTGGACTTTTGCTGGTCCCCCTGTTGGGATTACTTGGTTATGCCGTTGACTGGACACGGGCCCAGGCCATGCAGCGGGAATTGCAAGCGGCGGTCGATGCGGCCGCGTTTGCTGGTGGGAAATCGTTTCATCTGGGTGATGATGGCTTGAAAAAAGTCATTCAGGATTATTTTGCCGAAAACTGGTGGACAAAGCCGCGGGATGTCCGGCTCGGGGCCTTTACAGTTGGGATCGACCGTGTTGGCACGACGGAATACGCAAAGCGGCTGGCTATTCATGTCGATGCCTATGTTCCCACCTACTTCCTTGCGGTCATTGGTGTCCGCTGGCTGCATGCCGCTGCCGAAACTTCGCTGGCGGTTCCCCGCATTAAGGATGATGAATCACGTTAAGGGATTCACTCAAGCGAATCGCATTTTTCTGGCATTCCAGAGCGTAAAGTTTTATTAACTTTGCTAACCAACAATCACGCCCACAAGGCTGATTCTATTTTTAGTGCGGAGTTTTCAGGTGAGTTTACCGGACGATCAATCATCTACCCCTCAAGCAGTGGTAAGCGACCCTATAGCCGCTTCGGCTCCTTCGGTTACGGTGAGTGAGGGGCACCCACTGCGCTGGGCTGGCTGGATCATCATTCTGATTGCTGCGCTGGGTCTGGGGCTGGAGCTGTTTGGTCCACGTTATAATCTGGTGCTCAATGATTCTCTGATGCAGGCGCTGCTGGGCAGTCTGGCTATTTGTGCGGCGGTTATTTTAGTCCTGCTCGACAAGATGCAGGGTCAGATAGAGCATGAACGCGAGATTTTTGCCGAGACCGCGGATAATCAGAGTGCCGGCATGGCCATTTGTGCAGCCGATGGCCGGGCGGTTTATAGTAATGCCGCCTTCTGGCGTCTGCTCGAACCATACCCGATGATGGGGATCGATCATTCCCGCCCGGAAACGGTTTTGGAGAGCTATTTCGCCGCTGATACCAAAAGGGCGAGTGACTTCGCCAAGGTCAGGTCCGAGGCGCATGCCGGACAGTTCGGCACCTGTGAGCTACTGCTCAAGGATGCCGATGAGGTAACGCGCTGCTTTCTGGTTAGCGCCTGGCCAGCCAAGGCTATCAAAGGGTATGTGACTTGGCGATTGGAAGATATTTCGCCGCGGGTGCAGGTTCAGGAAGCTATCGCGCGTGAGCAGGCCCGCTGGGCCGACTTCATGGATCATGCCCCAGTGGGTTTCTTTTCGGCAGATGCCAATGGCAAGCTGGTATTCGCGAACTCGACCCTGGCGCGCTGGCTTGGCACCACCGCGCGCGAGCTGACGGCATCGACTCATCTGCACGACATTCTGACCCGCCCATCGGATGGAGCCGCACTTTACGATATAAGCGTTGAAGGTGGCGATTTTCAGCAGGGAGAGTTCACTCTCAAGGGGCCGAACGGGCGGCAGCTGCAGGCGCTGGTGGCGCAGGCAATTGATCGCACGCCCGACGGTGCTTTGCGTACGCGAGCCGTTGTTCACGATCTGACAGCCGAGCGGAAATGGCAACAGGCACTGCAAGACAGTCAGATGCGCTTCCGCCGCTTTTTCGAAGAAAGCCCGATTGGTGTGGCGCTGGTGGCCGATGGCGGCATGCTGGCCGAGTGCAATCCGGCCTTTTTGCGCATGATCGGCTCGGACGCACCCCAGATCCTTGCACAGCCGCTGTCTAATTTTGTTGAGTCTGGCCCGGTGGATCTGCTCGCGCATCTTGCTCGCGTTCTGCTAAGTGATGAACTATTACCACCGCTCGAAGTCAAATTGAAAGCCAGCGGTGGTCGCGAACTGATGGCACAGATTTATGCTCGCCGTATTGGCTCGGATGATGTGACGGGTGCCCGACTTATCCTGCACTTTATCGACATGAGCGAGCAGAAGAATCTGGAGGCGCGCTTCGCTCAGTCGCAAAAGATGCAGGCGATTGGTCAGCTGGCCGGTGGTGTGGCGCATGACTTTAACAATCTTCTGACGGCGATGATCGGCTTTTGTGATCTGCTCCTGTTGCGCCATCGTCCCGGCGATCCCAGCTTTGCCGATATCATGCAGATCAAGCAGAACGCCAATCGCGCTGCGGGTCTTGTGCGTCAGCTGCTAGCCTTCTCGCGTCAGCAAACTTTACAGCCGAAAGTACTCAATTTGTCGGATGTTCTGGTGGACTTGTCTCACCTTATCCGACGCCTGATTGGTGAGAATATCCAGCTGAATTTGGTGCATGGGCGCGAGCTGGGCATGGTCAAAGCCGATCAGGGCCAGATTGAGCAGGTTATCATCAATATGGCCGTCAATGCGCGGGATGCCATGCCTACGGGCGGCAAACTCACCGTGACTACCAGCAACCTAGCCTTGCGCGCGCCGCTGCGCCGCGAGCATGAGGAAGTACCGCCGGGTGAATGGGTGGTGATCGAGATCAATGATACCGGTACCGGCATTCCACCAGATATCATTGGCCGCATCTTTGATCCCTTCTTCTCCACCAAAGAAGTGGGCAAGGGCACGGGCCTTGGCTTGTCCACCTGTTACGGTATTGTTAAACAGACGGGTGGTTATGTCTTCGTCGATACCGAGATGGGCCGCGGCACCACCTTCAGTATCTATCTGCCGCGCTATGTACGGAGCGCCGCCGAGCAGGCGGAAGTCCAGAAGCAGGAACAGGCCGAGAAGGTGGCACCCGATCTTACCGGGGCAGGCGTCATCATGCTGATTGAGGATGAAGATGCTGTGCGTATGTTTGCCGCGCGGGCCTTGAAGAATAAAGGCTACACGGTGGTCGAGGCACGCTCAGGCGATCACGCGCTAGAGGTTATTAAAGGTCATACCGGCAAGATCGATCTGATTATCTCGGATGTCATGATGCCAGGCATTGATGGCCCGACCGCTATGCGCGCGATCAAGAAAGAGCGCCCCGGTGTAAAAGCCATCTTCATTTCTGGTTATTCAGAAGACAAGTTGCGCGAGAGCTTTGAAAGCGGCGAGGAGGTTCACTTCCTGCCCAAGCCGTTCAGCCTTAAGCAGCTGGCCGAGAAGGTGAAGGACGTTCTGAACGGGAATTAAGCTGCCGGCCTCAGGATACGCAAATAGTCGCGCGTTGCTTGAAGTGCTTTCGGGCAAGCTGGCGTGTTTGTGGCGCGACCTTCGCACTGGCAGATAAAAAGGCGCAACGCGGCCGTCATGGACGAATGAGGTACCGGGTTCCAGCCATTCGGTTGCCGATCCTGCCATTGGCTCATTTCGCCGTGAAGGAGCCAGAGCATGGAGAGTTGCGGCGGCGAGGGCTGGCGCTGCTCATTCAGCCAGCCATCGAGCGCCTGATGTGCGCCTTCGCAGATACGGCCAAAGGTTGGCGTTGGTTCGCGGGTGGCAAAACTGTCAAGGTTCATATCGGCCATAAAGTATCTCTAAAAATCTAGTTGGAGAGCGTATGCTAGTCGTGTCCGTACGGCAAGGTCACGAAAAATCGGCGAGCACCAAATTATTTGCTAAAAAGCCTCAAAATTAGGCAGTTACTTTTGCAATACCGCTCTTGCCAAAACCATTAACCATCGCCACCTTACACTCTAGTCATTGGTGATTCTTTTCTTCCTGAACATGCAGGTGCTTTAATGGTTGATTTGCCCAAAGGTGTTGTGTTTCCGGTGCTGCCGTTGCGCGATATTGTGGTGTTTCCCCACATGATCGTGCCGCTGTTTGTTGGCCGCGAAAAATCGGTCAAGGCGCTGGAAGACGTGATGCGCGAGGACAAGCAAATCCTGCTCGTCACGCAAAAGAACGCCGGGCAGGATGACCCCGGTCCGGCTGACCTCTATTCGATCGGTACTCTTGGCACTGTTCTGCAACTGCTCAAGCTGCCGGACGGCACGGTAAAGGTACTGGTGGAAGGGCAGCAGCGCGCCCGTGTGTTGCGCTATACCGATAAGCCCGAATTCTATCAGGCTTATGCCGAGTTGGTGCCGGACACCGGGTCGGAAGGCGAAGAGCAGGAGGCGTTACTACGCGCGGTCACCTCGCAGTTTGAGCAGTATGTAAAGCTCAATAAGAAAATTCCCCCGGAAGTTCTGGTCTCGATCAGTCAGATTGATTCACCCAGCAAGCTCGCCGATACCGTTGCCAGTCATCTCGCACTCAAGCTGCCGGAAAAGCAGACCCTGCTGGAGCTGTCGAGCGTTGATGAGCGCCTTGAGAAAATATATGGCCACATGGAAGGCGAGATCGGTGTGCTACAGGTTGAGAAACGCATCCGTAACCGAGTCAAGCGCCAGATGGAGAAGACCCAGCGCGAATACTATCTGAATGAGCAGATGAAAGCCATTCAGAAGGAGTTGGGGGATGGTGAAGAAGGCAAGGATGAAACTGCCGAGCTGGAAGAGCGCATCAAGCAAACCAAGCTGAGCAAGGAAGCCAAGGAAAAAGCCATGGGCGAGCTGAAGAAGCTGCGCCATATGAGCCCGATGAGTGCTGAAGCCACCGTGGTGCGCAACTATATTGACTGGCTGGTTAGCATCCCATGGAAAAAGAAAAGCAAGCTCAAGCATGATATCGCCTACGCGCAGAAGGTTCTGGATGAAGATCATTATGGCCTTGAGAAGGTCAAGGAGCGTATTCTTGAATATCTCGCCGTGCAGACCCGTACCGACAAGGTGAAAGGCCCGATCTTGTGCCTCGTTGGTCCACCTGGTGTTGGTAAGACATCGCTCGGCAAGAGCATTGCCAAGGCGACAGGGCGCAACTTTGTCCGCATGTCGCTAGGCGGTGTGCGTGATGAAGCGGAAGTGCGCGGTCACCGCCGTACTTATATCGGCTCCATGCCCGGTAAGGTCATTCAGGGCATGAAGAAAGCCAAGACCAGCAATCCGTTGTTCCTGCTCGATGAGATCGACAAGTTGGGGCAGGATTGGCGCGGCGACCCGTCGAGTGCGCTGCTGGAAGTACTCGATCCGGAACAGAACAATACCTTTGCCGACCATTATCTGGAGGTCGATTACGATCTGTCGGATACGCTGTTTATCTGCACGTCCAACTCGCTCAATATGCCAGGGCCGCTGTTGGACCGTATGGAGATCATCCGTCTGTCCGGCTATACCGAGGATGAAAAGGTCGAGATCGCCAAGCGCCACCTGATCGCCAAGCAGATGGAAGCCAATGGCCTCAAGACGGAAGAGTTCGAGATTACCGAGGCGGCGCTGCGTGATGTAATCCGCTATTACACGCGCGAGGCAGGGGTACGTAACCTTGAGCGCGAGATTGCGACCTTGGCCCGCAAGGCGATCAAGGAGATCGTCAGTAAGCAGGCCGAGCGTGTGGTCGTTACGCCCGACAATCTGGAAAAATTCCTGCTGGTGCGCAAGTTCCGCTATGGCGAAATCGAGGATGCAGATCTAGTGGGTGTCACCACCGGCTTGGCATGGACTGAGGTGGGCGGCGATATCCTCCAGATCGAAGCCGTAGCCTTGCCGGGCAAAGGCCGTGTTCAAACGACCGGTAAGCTGGGCGATGTGATGAAGGAGTCGATCCAGGCGGCTGAGAGCTTCGTCAAGTCGCGTGCGCCAGCCTATGGCATCAAACCGACTTACTTTGGGCGTCGTGATATCCATGTACACGTGCCAGAAGGTGCCACACCCAAGGATGGCCCGTCGGCGGGTGTCGCTATGGTGACTTCAATTGTCTCGGTTATGACGGGCATCCCGGTGCGCAAGGATGTCGCCATGACGGGTGAGATCAGTCTGCGTGGCCGTGTGTTGCCCATCGGCGGTCTAAAAGAAAAGCTGTTGGCGGCGCTGCGCGCAGGCATAAAAATCGCACTTATTCCAAAGGAAAACGAAAAAGATCTGGCCGAGATACCGGACAATGTCAAAACCGGGCTTACCATCATTCCCGTGACTACGGCCGATGAAGTGTTGGCGCATGCCCTCGCTAAACCGTTGGTACCGATCGAGTGGAGCGAGAAAGACGAACTTGCCGAACTTGCCCGCCTTAAGGAAAATGGTGGCGACGAGGCCCGGCCGCATTAGCCAAACTGGTCTTTTTCGGGGGAATGGGCTGGAGCAGTGCCCGTTTTTAACGCGTTGTTAAACCCCTGTAGCCAGACTCAATCTGAGAAAGTTGTTTGTTTTCAAGGTTGAGTCATGACTTCGGTGCTTCCGCGTGGCGGTAATCTCGCCCTAACATCGGCTCTGGCAAGCAGTCGCGGTAAGCTGCGTCTGATGCTGGAGTGGGGTGGTGATTCACCCGCGCACCCGGCTGTGGAACCGGTCGCTTTTTTGCTCACGGGCGCGGGGAGGGTGCGTAGCGACTCTGATATGCTGTCGGAGGCTCACCCCATCGCGGCGGATAGGGCGTTGTCGTTCCATAAGTCACACATTGAGGCAGAGCGAATTCGCCAGTTCTTTGAGATTGATCTGTCCAAGCTTGATCCGGCACTTGAGCGTATTTCTTTCTGTCTTGCGATCCATCCCGTGATTGGTGGCGTGGCCTCAATCGGTCAGCTGACGTCTGTCTCTTGTGCAGTCGATGTGGAGAAAACAGAAGTCGTTCGCAGCGACCTGACTACTCCAAGCAGTACCGACTCAGCCTTTATCGTGGCTGAAATCTATAGGCGTAATGGGGAATGGAAATTCAAGGCTATAGGCCAAGGCTACGCCGCTGGCCTGGCTAAACTGGCTGAAAGCTACGGCATAACCCTGGCTGATGAAGCGCAAGCGGTTGGCGGCATTGTTAAACCTAACTCTGCGCCTACTGCCCAACCTACAACGCCGCCGTACGTAACGATTGAGCGGCCGCATCAGGGATTTGGCGATGTACAGGTACACCTCACTTGGAGTGTGCCTAAGGTGAGTCCTGCTGAAGCTCCTGCCGCCCCCAAGAAAGGCCTTCTTTCTGGTTTAGTTAGGGGTGGCTCGGGGGCGGTGCCCCATGCCCGGCTTGATCTGGACCTGTGTGCGCTTTACGAGTTGTCTGATGGTTACCGTGGCGTGGTGCAGGCTTTGGGGGGTAATTTGGGTTCCTATAATGCGGCGCCCTTTCTACAGCTGATGGGCGACTCGCGTGAGGGGAATGCCGAAGGTGCGGCAACTGAGATTCTTCGCATTAACGGTAACCGTTGGGATGAAGTTCGCCGCATACTGATCTACGCCATGATTTTCGAAGGTGTTCCTAACTGGGCCAAAGCCTTGGGCCGGGCAACCATCAAGGTTCCAGACCAGTTGCCAGTTGGCATCAAGCTGGATCAGAATGTTAATAATATGCGCGTGTGCAGCATTGCTTTGCTCGAAAACAGGCATGGAAAAATGGCTATTCACAAACGGGTCGAAACCTTCAAGAATCCACGCGAACTGGATGAGGCCTATCAGTGGGCCTTGCAATGGAAGGCCGGTATAAAAGATTAGGCCAACAATGAGGAAGGATAGATCATGCCCATTTCGCTTTTAAAAGGTGAAAATGTCAGTCTCTCGCGCGAGGATCCGGGCTTAAGCCTGATCCGTATCGGCCTCGGCTGGCAGGTCCGTGAGACGGATGGCGAGGATTTTGACCTTGATTCATCTGGCTTCTTGCTTGATGCCGATGGCAAGGTGTTGAGTGATGCCGATTTTGTTTTTTATAATAATCTTGTCTCTCCTTGTGGCTCTCTTACACACACGGGCGATAATCTGACCGGGAATGAGACCGGAGCCCCGGAGGATGCCGAGACGCTGAAGCTGAATCTAACTACTGTCCCACCCGTGGTTGAGCGGATTGCCGTTTGCGTGTCAATTCATCTAGCTGAGCAGCGTCAGCAGAATTTTGGCATGGTCACCGGCGCGTATATCCGCGTCATCAACGATAAGACAGGGGCTGAGATTGCCCGCTTTGACCTCAGTGAGGATGCCTCGGTGGATGCCGCCATGGTATTTGGCGAGATCTATCGCTATGGCGGTGAATGGAAATTCCGCGCGATCGCCCAGAGTGTTCCGGGTGGGCTGGGGGAAATGGCCCGTCATTTTGGCGTTAACGTCGAGTAGTTTTTTAGACATGAAAAACCGCAGCAGAGCGATCTGCTGCGGTTTTTATTTTTAATTAGATTAGTGAGAGACCTGCTCACGATAGCGAGCGAATTCACCGTGCTGTGAGTCATCCAGACCGGCGAGTTCTTCATCCTCGCTGACGCGCAGCTTGATGAATAGACCCACCAATTTGATAATCAGGAACGTCATGCCAACGGCATAGGCAATGACAACGGCTGTCCCGAGGAAGTTGGCGGACAGCAGATCAATGGTCCCATCAATCAGGTAGCCTTGCTTGGCTACCGCCGAGTTCACGCTGGCGTTGGCAAACAGACCGGTAAGCAAGGCCCCCAGAATACCGCCGACACCATGGCAGCCAAACACATCCAGTGCATCGTCAAGGCGGGTAGCGCGCTTAACCAAACGCGAGGCGATGTTACATACAACACCACCAATCAGGCCCATTAACATGGCGTGGGGCAGAGTAACAAAGCCCGCCGCAGGTGTGATGACGACCAGACCAGCCACCAGACCGATGGCACTCCCAACGGCCGATGGCTTACCATTAACAAACCAGTCGTAAAACATCCAGCCGAGGAAGCCAGTGCAGGCGGCAAGGAATGTCGTGGCAAAAGCATGGGCAGCCAAGCCATTAGCCGCAAGAGCTGAGCCAGCGTTAAAGCCAAACCAGCCAAACCACAGCAGCGCGGCACCCAGCAGAACCATGCTGACGTCATTGGGGCGTGACGCTTCATGGGCTGTCACCCGGCGGCCGAAGATTAGGGCTGCAACCAGAGCCGACACACCCGAAGAGATATGAACGACCAAGCCACCCGCAAAATCAAGACCGCCAGCCTTGAAAATCCAGCCATTTTCGCCCCAGACCCAGTGGGCGATCGGTGCATAAACAGTGAGGCTCCACAGCGACATGATGACAAGCCAAGCCTTGAAGTTAATGCGCTCGACCAGCGAACCAATGATGAGCGCCGGTGTTATGATGGCAAACATCATCTGGAAAAAGACAAAGGCTAGTTGGGGCACATCATAGGTGCTGCCATTGAGGGTAAACGACGTCAGTGTTACACCATCAAGCATAAAATGCGTTTTCCACGAGCCAAACCAGTCATTGCCGGGGGCAAAAGCAATACTGTAGCCCATCAAGGCCCAAAGCACACCCACAACCGCGAGAGCAGCAAAATTCTTGAACAGGGTGGATACAACATTCTTGCGGCGGACCATACCGGCGTAGAAGAAGGCAAGGCCGGGAGTCATCAGCATGACCAGAGCCGTCGAGATCATGATCCACGCTGTGTTGGCACCATTAATCTCCGGCAGTCCAGTATCAGCCCAAGCTAGCTGCGGCATCAGCACGAGGCTGGTCGCCAAGAGAGTCTTTAGTTTTTTCATACCCCTGTCTCCTCTGGAATTCTGTTGAGTGAACGAACTTTCATAACCACAGCGAAACTAGGCAGAAATGGTTAAACCATGGTTAAGAATTGATATTTATCAAGTCGCTGTATCAAGCCTCCGGGGCCTGGATGATGACACCCGTCCAGCCAAGGCCACTGTACTCCTGATAGCCAATCGTGCGGGCAAACGCGACCAGCCGCCCGTTCTGATCGCGATAGCATCCTTTGCTCTGGCCAGCATTCTGTAGCGGGAACGTTTGGAGCAGGTCCTGTGAATCAGAGGCGGCAATAATACGGTTTTTACTGTCGAGCAGCAGGACCCGCGAACGACTCCACTCATCTTCGCTCAGATTTGGCTCATTGCGGACGATGACGCGGGATTGCTCGGGCCAGTCGAAGACAACCCCAATAACGCCGATAATTTCGCCATTGACTTCACCACCACGGCGGACTGCCGTGGCATAAACTGATACCAGTGCATCATCATGCAGGGCATCTTGATAGATATCGTCTACGACATACTCGTCGCCCGAGCGGGTTCCCATTGCGCCGCGAAACCAGGGCAGGGAATTGATCTGTGCACCGATAACACGCGGATATTTATGCGGCTGTGAGCAGGCAATAATTTTGCCATGTGTGTCGGCCAGCACTAAATTCATATAGACCGAGTAGAAGCGGTTGATGATGCCAAGGCGCTTGACGGCGTAGGCAACAGCGGCCTCATCCATCGTTTCCATACATTTATAGAAGGCATCATCGGTGGCCCACCAGCGCACGTCGGCGGTCCGCTCATACAGATTGCGCACGATAAACTGGACCAGTGTTTGCGCCATTTCCGATAGGCGTTGTTCATCGCGTTGACTGAACTGCCGCGCCAGATCGCTGGTCTGGTCCATAATGCCAGCGAGCACCTTGGTACGTAATTCCTTTGAGTTGGTGGCGGCTTGCGAGGCTAGGGATTTGACTTCTTGTGCAACAACGGCAAAGCCACGGCCCAGTTCACCCGCGCGCACGGCTTCTATGGTGGCATTCAGGGCGAGCAGATTGGTTTGATGTGCAATCTTTTCATTGGTAACGGCAAAGCGTTGTACTTCGCTCTGAATTGTATGGATAATTTCCTGAATTTTGACACTGCTCATACGCGTAGCTCCATGATTGATATTTATCAATCATGGCTATCTTATGGTTTCTATAAGGTTAACAGTATGTTATTTGCTGATTGAAACAGCAATCGCAACTTCGGAAGAAAAAGGCCGCAGATTACTCTGCGGCCTTTAAACATGGAATAGATCCGATCGGCTTATTTTCCAGCCGGAGCCATGGTCGTTTCTTCAACGGTTGTCGTATTCTGATACACCAGTTCGATATCGACACGGCGATCCGGGCTCAGACACGCAATCTGCTCGCCGCGCGGTGACTTGGTATCGCAGCTGGTGCTCGGGCGGCTTTCCCCGAGTGCACGCATCTGGGCTACATCAACGTTGAGATAACCATTCTTGGTCAGGTAGTTTTTGACCGTTTCAGCACGCTTGTGCGAGAGCTTCTCGTTGTAAGCGGATGAGCCGATGCGATCAGCATAGCCAACGATCTGCGCGCTTTTCACGTCATCAGCATTACGCAGGCGGCGGACCACACCTTCCAGAACCTTTTGCGAGGTCGGGGTCAGGGCATGGCTGTTAAAATCGAAATAGACCGAGCGCTCATCATCCGACAGAATGGTCTTGGTTGTGCGGGTGGTTACTGCACGCGGAGCAGCCGAGCACTCATCGTTTCCACCGTCCCAAGTCGTGCGAACACAGGTTTTGCCTTCAATTGACAGAATAGTGGTGCCAGCGCTGTCGCGGACGACCTTCTTGGTGTTCATGGAGGCGTCGGCCAGTGCGGCGGTACTCAGAATGGCCAAGCCAAGAGCAGCCATGGCGAAAAGTGACTTGTTCATTGATATCTCTCCTTCGGGTTAGGACCGGTCAGCAGAGTACATTAACCAGCCGGGAAAGCAAGACTCGGTGATCTCAATGCAAAGAGGTACATATGCGCTAAAAAGCTGCAAATCTGCCACACTATGGTTATGGAGCTGGCTGGGAGACTAGGACTCGAACCTAGATAAACAGAGTCAGAATCTGTTGTCCTACCGTTAGACGATCTCCCAGCAGTGACAGGCTTTCTATCGAGAGCCACAGCCAAAGTCAATACATCTGCGCCATTAGAATAGTTAAAATAATCAATTGGATAGTACCGGATGATAGGGGGTGAGTAGCGCGCCAAGCTTAGATTGCGATGAGGTTATGCTTAATGGCGAGGGCGACAGCGTGAACTTTCTTGCGTACACCGAGTTTTACGCAGGCCTGGGCAAGGTATTCCTCAACAGTAAACTGGGAGAGGCTAAGGATTTCGCCAATCACCCACGCGGACTTTCCTTGTGCCGTCCACAAGAGGCATTCTTTCTCCCGGACAGACAATTCGGCATCCATAAAAGCCCGCCCTAGCCCGAGCTGGCTAAGAAGTTGCTCATGCACATAGGCAGCGAGAATATGCAAGCGGTGGCGCTCCTTCTTCCAGAGCGCTTCCAGCAGAGGAGGTGCGTCATCCGTACTGATGCTTAATGATGATATACTTGTGTCAGGCCCGCGTAGAGGAATAGAGCCGCCCATCAATACTCCTGCCGCGCGTGCTTTGGTGAAGAAGTCAGCTATCTGCGGGGATGCGGCCGGATCAGGCTGTAATTCACTCCATAGGAAAGGGGTGCTACGAGCGCTCACGGCATCAACTATAGGGTCTGCAAGATATATTTTTTCCTCTTTATATTGTTCTGCCCATGCTTGGGGGTATGTCGAAAAGAGTATGCTATTTTCAAACTTGCGGGTGGACGGTAGCAAATAGTAGCCAAACATTTCGAAGCCCATTCGAGATGTTATGGTTTTGAGGTTTGCAATCGTTTCCGGCGCATCGGCACTGGTCGCAACAGCGGCAATCAGGTCGTCGATTTCAGTGTTGAGTTTTTGGCCCATGGAGTGATTATAGATATATAGGACGCGATTAGTCCATTAAGATTTTGTCTTGCAGTAATTCTATGAGTTATATTCAAGAACAAATACTTGCAGAGCATGTTTGTGTTTAACACCCAAGGGCATATTCTCTCGTATCAAGTCTAGCAACTGATCAAGGGACAAGTTTTCGCGGGCAGCAATATGCGCAAGATCATTTCTCAGATCTTGTTCAATCTCGGTATCTATTAAATTGCTCTGGCAGACTGTCATTCGCGTCAGTGCTCCCATGTCCTATGGTAATGCTTTTGATCTCAAAATTAATAACAAGGCATAAGTCTGTGAAAATCCCCTATTTTTCAGGGTTAAAATGGAAGGCGGAATAGCATTTTAGTTGCCTCGCCAGCTGTGATATTGATTAAAAATGAGCAAAGCCTTCCAGCCAAATGATGAAACTCCGGAGTCGGGTGATGAGCCGGACTTGCCGGATCCGCTCCCGGTTGGCCACACCAATTATATGACCCCCGCCGGGTTTTCCGCTCTACAGGCCGAGCTACGCCAGCTGATGCGCGTGGAGCGACCGAAGGTGGTGGAAATCGTCTCTTGGGCAGCCAGCTTGGGAGATAGGTCGGAGAACGGTGACTATCTTTATAACAAAAAACGCCTACGGGAGATCGATCGCCGTGCACGCTATATTACAAAACGGTTGGAGTCAGCTGTAGTCGTTGACGCTCGGCAGCAGCAGCATCTTGAGCAGGTTTTTTTTGGTGCGACCGTTACCTACGTCGATGGGCAGGAGCGGGAGCTAACGGTAACGCTTGTCGGTGTCGATGAAGCCAATACTGATATAGGCCGGATCAACTGGCTCTCACCGCTGGCACGCGCACTTTTCAAATCCCGCGTCGGTGACGTGGTTGAGTTGCGCACAGGAAAAGGCAGCGAGAGCCTCGAAATTGTCGAGATAGCTTATATAGTCACAGAAGGCGGTGTTTAGCTCGCCAGTTGCTGTGGCAGCTCACTGATCGCCTTATCGATTAACGCATCGGCCTGTGTGCCGGAGAGCTTCTGGCGCAGAATCTCGGCGCTGGCAGCCAGCGCCAACTGGGCTGCCATGTCGCGGGCAGCGCGAGTGGCATTGGCCTCTTCCTGCGCAATTTTGGCTAACGCTGCGGCTTCCCGAGCGGTAATCAGCTCTTTCAGGCTGGCTGCGGCTTCAGTGCGTAGGCGATCGGCTTCCATACGGGCCGCTGCAATAATGGATTCAGCTTCCTGTACGGCTTCGCGGTGCTGTCGCTGGCACGTACTCAGCAGGTCCTGCGCCTCGGCCCGCAAGCGCTCAGCTTCAGCCAGATCACTGCGGATCGTTTCGCGACGCTTATCGAGCGTGGATCGAGTAAAACTGGTGAGCGGGCGGTAGACCAGCGCCACGAAAATGGCCATTGAAATTGCCAGCCAGAAGGTTGAGCTGTGGAGCATCACGCCACCTCTTTTAGGGCTGGTGTACCAACCCGGCCAAGCGCTGTTGTTACCGTCGCTTTGTCAACGGACAGGCCGGCAACTTTCTGGATCAGGTCGCAGGAAATGTCGGCGGCAATGTCGCGGACCCGCGAGTGCATGTCCGCCGATGCCTTGGCGATCCGCTCATGTGCTGCAATGGTTTGGGTCGCAAGCTGCTCGGCCAGCTTGCGCTCGGCGGCCGTCCGTTCGGCGAGCAGATCAAGCTGGATTTTTTCGCGGATATCCTGCGCCTGTTGCCGTGCCCCTAACAGTGATGCCTCATACTCCTGTTTCGCCTGCTGGGCGTCCTTGTTCAGGCGGTCGGCCTGCTCAAGATCACCGGCAATCCGGCCTTCCCGCCGATCAAGTGCTGCGGCGATGCGCGGCAGAATGATCGTGCGGGCAATAACCAGAAGGGCAACAAAATGCACAGCCAGCCAGAAGATCTGTGAGGCGTACCAGGTCGGATCGAGCTGGGGCAGCCCCTTGCTTTCATTGGCCAGAGCCGGAACGGCGGCCATCGACAGCAGGAGGATAGACAACAGGCGGGGTGTGCGCATGGCCATTAGACGAACAGGTTGATCAGAGCCACACCAACTGCGAAGATGGCGATAGCTTCAATCACACCGATGCCGATGTACAGATAGCCGCCCATATCCTTCTTGGCACCGGGATTACGGGCCAGCGCGGTCATGAAATTGCCCAGGTAAATACCAAGACCGATACCGGCACCAATGGCACCCATCATGGCAATACCCGAGGCCAGAGCCTTGGACCCCTGCAGTGCCAACTGGGCAACTTCTACTTCACTCGACATGATCGTTCCTTTCTGGTTGCGTGGTTAATGCTCAATCACCAGCGCATCACGCAGATATACGCAGGTGAGAATAGTGAAAATCATTGCTTGCAGAACAGCGACAAACAGCTCAAGGCCGATCAGGGCGACGTTCATGAGAACGGGCAAGGTGCCCAGCGCCATCAGGCCAATGGAGCCTGATGTCATCAGGCCGACGGCAAAGTAGGCGAACACTTTCAGCATCATGTGCCCGGCCAGCATATTGGCAAACAGACGAACGGCGAGGGTCAGCGGGCGGACAAGATAGGAGAGCACCTCTAGCGCAACAATAAAAGGAAGAATCAGCGCCGGAACTCCATGCGGAACAAAGCGGCTGAGAAAGTGAACCCCGTGCCGCGCAAAACCCAGCAACGTGATGCAGATAAACAGGGTGAGTGCCAGTGTGAGTGTCACAATAATGTGGCTGGTATAGGTAAAACTACCGGGGATCATGCCCAGCACATTGCCGAACAGCACCAGAAAGAAAATGGCAAAGATAATGGGAAAGTAACGCATGGCATCCGGCCCGGCATTGTCGCGCACCATGTTGGCGATACTTTCATAGGCCATCTCACCAGCGGCCTGAATGCGCGAAGGGACCAGCTCACGGTGTTTGCCACCGAGCAGAAAAAAACCGGCGATCATGGCGACCGCCAAAGTCATGAAGAGGGATGAATTCGTATAGGCAAGGTTGTACCCGCCAAGTGAAAACTCGAACAACGGGTGAATCGCAAACTGCGAGATCGGGTCGATATGGAGTTTGCCCTCAGACACTGCTTATCTATCCTTCTTCACGAGCCCTACCGAAAGTGCATCAGCACCCAAACTTGCCCGATGCAGGTTCCATAGACCGACCACCAGACCGATCAGCAGACCCAGCAACATCAACCACGGCTTTGTGTCCAACCAACGGTCAGCACCAAAGCCAAGAAAACCAAACGCACAGACAGCGACGACCAATTCCAGCCCGTTGGGGGCTTTTGGCATCCGGTCATCCAGTGTCTCCGTGGCATCGCTGGCCAACCCGGCATTCTTGCGGGCGGTGGCGATACGGTCGGAGAGAGTCCTGGGCGTTTCCTCGGCGGCCATGGGTGTCTCCATCCTTGCCTGCTGACACCAGACAAAAGTGCCAACCAGCGAGGCGGAAACTATTAATTTAACCCAGTTCTGTCAAGTCCTTACGGTCCCAAAAACCAGAAATAGCGGCGATATTGGGGCGTATCAGGGCTTAAGGTGAGTGCGGAGCGCTTTCAGCAGGGTTTCAGTGTCAGTTCCGGCTGAAAAGGCTTTCAGGAATGCGCCGTCTGGCCCCATAAAATATAAAAAACTCGAGTGGTCCATCAAATAATCCTGCTCTTCATGGGCCGTCTCGGCAGATTTTCCGTAATAGACCTTGTAGGCCTTTGCAACGGCCGCGATCTGGTCAGGTGATCCGGTCAGTCCGGTTAGGCCGGGCCCGATCTGGTTGAGATAGGCCTTCAAAACGGCCGGGGTGTCACGCTTGGGGTCGATGCTGATAAAGAGAATTTTGAACTTTTTGGCTTGCTCGGGGGGTAATTCCTGCACTGCCTCCAGTGCGGTCTGAAGCTCGGTCGGGCAGATGTCCGGGCAGTAGGTAAAGCCAAAGAAAATCAGCTGATAAAATCCCGCAAAGTCCTTTTCGGTAACCGTTTGGCCGTCCTGATTGATCAACGTAAACGGGCCACCTACCTTCGTGACCTTAGCGGCTGGGTCCGGGCGTGAGCCTAGATCCTTAACCTCGACGAGGGGTTTGTCTGTATGGTTATGGCCCTGAGCCTGCGCGAGGGGGGGCGTGGCAAGCAGGAGCAAAACAAACAGGGCCTTAAGTGTCCGGGTCATGAGATCGTCCTCCGCGTCTAATATGGACAGAAAACAGCCTCCCGACCAGTCATTTTAATGACCAGCTGACTGGCGCGAGTTATCGACTGTGTTATAGCATGGGCCATGCCTTGTCCTTTGGTTCTTGCATCGGCTTCGCCCCGTCGGCTTGATTTGCTCCGACAGATTGGGATTGTCCCTGACAAAATTGATCCAGCCGATCTTGATGAATCGCCCCGCAAGGCCGAGCTTCCGCGTGATTATGTTCGTCGCGTGACCGCTGAAAAGGCCCAGACGGTAGCGGCCCGCCACCCCGGCTGTTTTGTTCTGGCGGGTGATACAGTGGTTGCTGTCGGGCGGCGTATTCTGCCCAAGGGGGAAACCCGGGCAGATTTCGAGACCTGTTTCAAATTGCTGCCGGGGCGTAAGCACAAGGTTCTTACGGCGCTCACACTCATCACGCCGACTGGCACGGCCCGACACACACTGGCCGAGGCAAATGTTACATTTGCGCGAATGAGCGCTGCAGAAATCGAAGCCTATTACGCGACGGGCGAATGGAAGGGCAAGGCCGGGGCCTATGGGTATCAGGGTATTAGTGCGTTACATATTCGTGCGGTACAGGGCAATTACAGCACCATTCTGGGTTTGCCATTGTATGAGTTAGGCAAGATGCTCAGGGCAGGAGGGTTTTATGCCAGTTGAGCTGTGGGCGGATAGCCAGAATGGGTGTACCCGAGTGGCGCTGGTCGATAGCGGCCACCTGATTGGGCTGGAAGTGGACCGGCTCGACTGTCAGCCATTGCATGGCGCGCGCTATATAGCCAAGGTAATGCGTGTCACCCCCAACTTTGGCGGTGCCGAGCTTGATCTGGGTGAGGGACAGACGGCTTTTCTCAACACAAAACGCCAGCCCCTGCAGGCGGGAGATCCGGTCGCGGTCGAGTGGATCGCTCCGCCGATCGGTGACAAGCTGGCTCTGGTTCGGCGTCTGTCTGATGTGGCTGCCGAGGGGGCTCCGCGCCGGTTACAAGCCGGCCCTGATGCGCTGGCCCGTGCTATGGCCTATAAGCCGGTTACCGCTCAAGTGAGTAGCGATTCTTTGCGCCTCAAGCTGGCTCCTTATGGTCTAAAAGCCGAAGTCCAGAGTGGCAAGCCGCCGCTGTTCGAGATGATTGATCTTGAAAGCCAGATTGAGACGCTTACTGCGCCGCGTGTCAAGTTCCCCGGTGGTTATCTCGTCATTGAGCACACCGAGGCCGCATGCATCATTGATGTTAATGGTTCGGGCAGTCCGGCAGAAATCAATCGTGCGGCTCTGCAGGAGACCGCTCGGCAAATTCGGCTGCGCAATCTGGGCGGGATCATCCTGATTGATCTGGTTGGTGACCGCCGGAATATCGGCAAAGCCATTCTCGATCAGTTTCGTACCGCCACACAAGACGATAGCTGCCCCGTGAATATATATGGCATCACGCAACTGGGGCTCATTGAATGCACACGGGAGCGGCGCGGGTGGGAGCTAAAGCGGTTGCTCCTGCCGCCGGAAGGACTGGGCATAGCCAAGACCGAGCAGGATAGCCAATAACCCAGCATTGGCCGGAATCTGGAAGCTGAAGTCAAGCAGTGAATGCAAAGCTGCCTGTGTCAGGACAACCAGCGCCAGTAGTGGATAAAGCTGATTTATTCGCCGAGTAGCAACACCAATCAACAGACGGATACCCAGAGCCAGCAACGCGAAGAGCCATAAGGCTGTTGCGGGCAGGCCAAGCTCAGCCGCCATTTCCAGATAGGTATTATGGGCTTGCGTGTACGTCATCTGCAAATTTTCGCTGCGATAGGTGGGGTAAAGGTGCGCGTAGGTTCCCAGTCCTTGACCACTGAGCGGAGCATCTGCGATCATTCGTGCTGTCACATTCCAGATTTCGCTGCGCTCATCACGCGCCATAATACTACCTTCAAGACGAGCAAACAGACGATCACCGTGAAATGTGAGAGCTAGCCCGGTCAGCGTTGCCGCCAATAGAGCAAGAGTAAGGAGTAGCCGGCGCGGTAAGAGCCGTGTTGTGTACAGGCCAAGCCAGTATACAGCGCCTGCAAGCAGGACACTGGCTAGTCCTGCGCGCGCATTGGTGAGCAGCAGGGCGACGAAAATTAGCCCTGCACCTGACAGCAGCAGCCAGACGCGTGGAAGGACGTAAATAGCTGTTACGTCAGGGCTGCGGGCGGGACGGGTTGTCTCCAGTTCACGGCAGAGTGTGCGGAGAAAGAGAGTTGCGAGTACAAAGAATCCCATGCCGCAATAGGCCGCAAAAGCGCCGCGATTAACAAATGTGCCTGTGAGACTTCCAACATAATCACGCTTAACAAACCAGAGCAGGGTTTGATCTCCCAACGCGTAGATTAATAAGCCATAGAGGGCATATCCGCTCGTAGCAACGGCGATCGTCTTTAGTAAATGGGCCGCCTGGTGTGGCGCGTGTCCGATCTGGACAGCTAGAAAGAAAAGAATGGCGTAGCTCAGAAGTTTCAAAATACCAGCCATCGTCGCGGCTGGATCGATACTTATGGATCCAAGCGGTGCGCTGTTCATAAGTATGGGAGCGCTCTCCTGCCAGGCCGTATGGGCTAGTGGAGGGGGAAAAGGGACGAGTTGCAGAGCGCTCCACAGCAGGAAAAGTGAAAACGGAAAGGCCGGAAGAGCCAACTGCCGCCAACCGATCGGCATGCCCTTGTGGGTACGTGCTAGATGAAGGCTCCACAAGAGCAGTGCTATGGCACAGGCACAAGCCAGCAAGCCAACAAAGAGAGGACGATTACTAGCTAGCGGCAAGGGCGTAAGCAAAATAATAGCCTGCATAAGCCGGAGAAGCAGAGGGGGGATATCAGCCGGGGGGGAAATCATGGGCTAATGTCAAAGAGGCCTTCAACCTCAACGGCAGCACCTAGCGGGAGCGAGGGTACTCCAATGGTGCTGCGCGCGTGGCGGCCTGCTTCGCCGAACACGGATTCCATCAGCTCGCTAGCACCGTTCATGACTTTAGCGTGATCCGTAAACTCAGGCGTTGCACTGATGAAGCCACCCAGCCGGACAACACGGCGAATAAGGTCAAGAGTACCTAGAGCAGCTTGGGCCTGTGATAGTACATTAATGGCGCACTGACGCGCGGCGTTCTGCCCCTGTTCAAGAGTAAGGCCTGCTCCAAACTGCCCTGTGAGTAGGAGTTTGCCATCCAACAGCGGAAGCTGACCGGAGATAATCAGGAGATTTCCGGCACGAACGAAAGGAACATAGGCGGCTATGGCCGGAGTTGGAACGGGGAGTGTAATTCCTAACCGATGGAGAGTTTCGCTGGCGGTTGTCATTGTGCTCGTCCTAATATGATGGGATAGCGTCTTGGGCAACCAGCCAGGTCCCGATCTTCTGCCGAAGCTGATAGCTGTTACCCTCCAGATGAAGGCTACTGTAGTCAACATCAAGATAGTCAATCGTTGCCTCTGGTCCGGCGACGCTAATGGCGGGCTCGGCGGCATAGGTTGCCAGTTCAAAGGAACGACGCGGGATAATAAGATACTTACGTGTTGGATGTGTACGGGACAGATGATCGGTGAGCGTAAGGCGGACGTAGAGTGGTGTAAGAACAGTGGCCAGCAATGGGCGTGACCAGCGCGGAGCGGACGTGGCATTGTCGCGAATAGCCGAGGCAAGATCGGCCGGTGGATAAACCAGAGTGAGTGTCCGAGCGGGTAGGGCGATGGTGTTGAGTTTGTTCGCCGCCGCCGCTGCAACCAAGGCACCGGCGCCGATACCGATCAGATTGATGCGCTGGGCGTCGATCGCCAAATAGGAGCGCGCCCAGTCAACAATATCGACAATATCTCCGGGGGCCTCGTGCAGCCCCATGTAAACATTATAGCCATAGGTAAGCGGGTTGCTGGTCAGAAAGGTCCAGTAATCTCCGATAGACTTGGCGGAGTGTAGCTGGTGCAGTGGAAACCAACCTGAGATGAGCATGCGTTTCAGACGGGGGGAGCGATAAATTACTACAGTTTGATTACCCGTAGGCCTGATCTGATCGATGAGCCATTCCACAGGCAAGAATCCGGCCACAATAACGGTCAAGGCTTGATTGGCTGCGCTGGAGGTTCCCTGCGGGCGTAGATAGTCAACCTTCAGAGTGCGATCATCGCTCGTGACAAGAGTAACTTGCTGTGAGGTCCAAGTTTCCCCCGATTCACCCCGTAGGGTCGACCAGCTGGTACTTCCCGCATGTTTGTAGGTGAGCTTGGCCGATGTCGCATCGTAGCTGAGTGAAGGGGTTAGTAGCTGCAAAATGATGAGGGCTACGCCAACCGGGAGTAAAAAAAACTTAAACGCAACAGACCCCAGTTGCGCCATCAACGAGCGGACGGCGTGTAAGGTTCCTTGCGGTTTTGGCGACGTGGACACAACCATTATGCCGACAGGTTATCCGCAAAGAATAGTTCCTACAACCGGCAAACCGACTTAGCTGCAGCCTGTGGTTGCACCGCATGTATCGCATTTCAGGCAGGTGCCGTTGCGCAGCATAGTCAGGTGACCACACTCCGGGCAAGCTTCGCCTTCATAGCCCTTGGCGCGTGCGATACTGATGCTCTGCGCTTTGGCACTGGCAACCGCAGAGACGGCACTGACCGTCTTCGTTGTGCCAGCCGTCGCCGGAATCACCATTGTTTCGGCACCCACCGCCATGGCGAAGTTGCTTTCCACGACTGGGGCTGTCATGTTGGCGGCAACGGGCTGGCTTTGCTTAGCCAGATTGGTGACCACTTTGAAGTTGGCCCGTACATAGCCGGTTGACGCAACCTTGCGGACGCTTTCCTGCATCGCGGCCTCGGCTTCCTGCAGTGCGCTTTGCTCATCGCCTTTGCCAACCGTCGAGGGCTGCATATCTTCCGTGGTGACGTGAGCTAGATCGTGACGTCCAAGATACGAAACCGCCAGTTCACGGAAAATATAGTCGAGCACCGAGGTCGCCATCTTGATGGCATCGTTGCCCTGTACGGCACCCGACGGCTCAAAGCGGGTGAAGGTGAAAGCATCAACATACTCTTCCAGCGGTACGCCGTACTGCAGGCCCAGCGAAATAGCGATGGCAAAGTTGTTGATGAGCGAGCGGAAGGCGGCTCCCTCCTTATGCATATCAATGAAAATCTCACCAATACGCCCATCTTCGTACTCACCGGTACGCAGATAGACCTTGTGGCCACCGACAATCGCTTTTTGGGTATAGCCCTTACGGCGGTCAGGTAGTTTTTCGCGTTCCGCATGGGTTACGCGCTGGATGATGCGCTCGACAATACGCTCAGCCATCACCGGCGCCTTTAGTGCGTTTGGCAACTCGCTGATCGTCTGGGCGACGTCTTCCGCGTCCTCATTGTCATTGGCGATGAGAGCGGCACTGAGAGGTTGGCTGAGCTTGGAGCCATCGCGATACAATGCCATAGCCTTCAGGCCGAGCGACCACGCCAGCATGTAGGCGTTCTTGCAGTCATCCACAGTGGCGTGATTGGGCATGTTGATGGTCTTGGAAATAGCCCCGCTGATAAAGGGTTGTGCGGCCCCCATCATTCGGACATGCGCCTCCCAGCTGAGGTAGCGCTTGCCGATGCGGCCGCACGGGCTGGCGCAGTCGAACACCGGGAGATGCTCATCTTTCAGATGTGGCGCTCCCTCAACTGTCATTGCGCCGCAGCAGTAGATGTTGGCGGCATCAATATCCTGCTTGCTGTAGCCCAGATGGGCGAGTAGATCGAAGGTTGGGGAATTCAACAGTTCGGCATCAATCTTCAGCGTATCGCGGCAGAACTCCTCGCCGAGCGTATATTTATTGAACGCAAAGCGGATGTCAAAAGCGCTGGCTAATGCCTGATCGAGCTTTTCAATCGCGGCATCGGTAAAGCCTTTGGTTTTCAGACTTTCGTGGCTGACGCCCGGCGCATGGCGCAGTGTGCCGTGGCCGACGGCATAGGTCACAATCGCTTCAATTTGGTCATTAATGTAGCCAAGCTTGCGCAGCGCTTCCGGCACCGTGCGGTTGATGATCTTGAAATATCCGCCACCCGACAGCTTTTTGAACTTCACCAACGCAAAGTCCGGCTCGATGCCTGTGGTGTCGCAATCCATCACTAGACCAATGGTGCCTGTCGGCGCAATCACAGTGGCTTGCGCATTGCGGTAACCATAGCGCTGCCCCAACTCTACCGCCTGATCCCACGCCATACGCGCAGCAGCAATCAGGTCGGCCTGTGGGCAATCTTCGGCGTTGAGCGGCATGGGGGCCAGATGCAGCTTCTCATAACCCGCCTTCTGGCCATAGGCCGCACCGCGATGGTTCTTCATTACACGCAACATATGTTCGGTATTCTCGGTGTAGGCCGGGAAGGGGCCAAGCTCGTCGGCCATTTCGGCGCTGGTCGCATAGGCAACGCCAGTCATGATGGCGGCAATGGCACCGGCAATGGCACGGCCCTCATTGCTGTCATAACCAAGGCCCGAGGCCATCAGCAGCGCGCCGAGGTTGGCATAGCCAAGACCAAGTGTGCGGTACTGGTAGGACAAACGGGCAATTTCAGCGCTCGGGAATTGCGCCATCAGTACGGCAATTTCAAGTGCAATTGTCCATAAGCGGGTAGCATGGGTGAACGCATCAATATCAAAGCTGCCATCATCATGCCGGAACTGCATGAGGTTGAGCGAGGCCAGATTGCATGCCGTATCATCAAGGAACATGTATTCCGAGCACGGATTACTGGCATTGATGCGACCACCCATCGGGCAGGTATGCCAGTCGTTAATAGTGGTATCAAACTGAACACCGGGATCCGCACATTGCCAAGCGGCGCTGGTGACTTTGTCCCACAGATCGCGCGCCTTGAGGGTCTTTGCGACTTTTCCATCGGTACGGCGGATCAGTGACCAAGGGCCATCGGTACGGACGGCATGAATGAAGTCATCACTCACGCGAACCGAGTTGTTGCTGTTCTGGCCAGCCACCGTGCGGTAGGCTTCGCTCTCCCAATCCACATCATAGGTCTTGACCTCAATGGTCTTGAAACCCTGCTTGGCAAAGCCAAGGACGCGAGCAATCGCCCCATCGGGGATGAATGCCTTACGGGCATCCTTGATGGCCTTCTTCAGCTCTTTATTCTGTTCAGGGTCGGTACCGCTCTGTGCGGCAGCCATAATGGCGGTCAGATGCTTGGCGCACTGTTTGGAGCCAGCGACCAGCGCAGCGACCTTCTGCTCTTCCACCACTTTCCAGTCGATATAGGTTTCGATATCCGGATGGTCGAGATCAACTGTCACCATTTTGGCGGCGCGGCGGGTCGTGCCGCCGCTCTTGATGGCTCCCGCGGCGGCATCGCCAATCTTTAGCCAGCTCATCAGGCCGGAGGAACGACCGCCACCACCGAGCGGCTCACCTTCGCCGCGCAAGGCTGAGAAGTTGCTTCCCGTGCCCGAGCCATATTTGAACAGGCGGGCTTCACGAGTCCACAGATCCATGATGCCGCCTTCATTGACCAGATCATCCTTCACGCTCTGGATGAAGCAGGCGTGCGGCTGCGGGTGCTCATAGGCTGTCTCCGACTTCTTCAACTCACCAGTCTGGAAATCAACGTAATGGTGGCCCTGCGCCGGGCCATCGATGCCATAAGCCCAGTGCAGACCGGTATTGAACCACTGCGGGCTGTTTGGTGCGGCCATTTGCGCTGCCAGCATGTAGCGCATTTCATCATAATAGGCGCGGGCGTCCTCTTCGGTATCGAAATATCCACCCTTCCAGCCCCAGTAGGTCCAGCATCCGGCAAGGCGGTCAAATACCTGACGGCTGTCGGTCTCCCCCCCCATGCGCTCATCTTCAGGGAATGTGGCCAGCATGGCGTCATCAGGCACGCGGCGCCACAGCCAGTTCGGCACGCTGTTTTCTTCAACAGTCTTGAGGGCGGAGGGCACACCTTTCCGGCGGAAGTATTTTTGCGCCAGCACGTCCACCGCTACCTGCGACCAGTTGCCGGGTACGTTAATATCTTTGGCCGAGAACACCACTGAACCATCCGGATTGCGGATTTCCGAGCTGGTGGTGCGGAAGGTCAGGCCCGCATAGGCGTCTTGACCGGAAACAGTGAAACGGCGGGTGATTTTCATGGCGGACTCTCCACATTTGCCAGCCGAGACGGGCTGGCAGGAACTCGTAAACTTGAAACGATACAAGGGACAATGCCAGAAAGTTAATATCGCGCAATTGATCTTTGCGGTGGAAAAGCGATTAGTAGGTCTTGACTTGATCCTCCTCAATTTCGTACGAATCGGTCAGCGATAACCGCTTGACTTCTGAAACTACGAAACAGCTATAGAAACAGGGTAGAGGCAATGGCGAATTTTGATGAGACTGCCTACGCGGGTGAAAGATTACGTAATTTGAATGAAAGCGCTTTAGTTGCCTTCCGCATCTTGGAGGCAAATGGCATTGCGGCTTTGGTTTGTGATGCCTGACGTTACCCATTCCGAGCAGAAGACGCCGCTGGGTCAGATCATTGATAGCCCAGAAGGGCATAAGGAGCTGCACGTGCGCCTGAGCAAACTGGCGGCCGCCCGCCTGATCCGAGGGTAAGCGATTAACCTCAATTTCTAATAGAGAAGCCAAAAAGTTAATAATTCTGTGGGGTTGGCGCAAGAAAGCTGATCTTGCTTGCATTTTGGGCGCAAACCCCCTATAAGCCAGCCCCTAAGACGAAATTTTTGAGAGGACGCCGAGGACATCATGGCTAAAGCAGGCATTCACCCCGAGTATCACGAAGTCAACGTCATCATGACGGATGGCACCACATTCAAGACCCGTTCGACCAAGGGCAAGGCTGGTGACAGCTGGCGTCTGGACATCGACAGCAAGTCGCACCCGGCTTACACCGGTGGCGAGCAGAAGTTGATGCAGAACGATCAGGTCGACAAGTTCAGCAAGAAGTTCGGCGCTTTTGGTGTTGGCGTCAAGAAGACCGAGGAGAAGAAGTCGGCCTAACCCGTTTTCTCTGCGAGACGAATTCAAGGCGGGCTGAGCGGCCCGCCTTTTTCGTTAGGCGGAAATTTTGGCGCGGGCAGCCTGATCGAGCCGCAGGACGCGCATATAAATGCCATGGCTGCGTTCAAGCAGCTTTTGCATGGACGGTGGCACACGGTTGTCGTTGTGGCCATCCAGATCAGTACAGATATCTTCTGCACCGAGTGAGAAATCACCACCGCAGGCTTGATGCAAAGTCATCTCCCCGGTCTGTACCGCGCGCTGCGCTAGCAGCCAGGCCATGGCTTGTGTCATGCGGCTGGTCAGGCGCATAGCCTGCAAGTTTACAAAGACAGCATCCCACACGTTAGGCTGCCGTAGCGCCTGCCGGGCGGAGGGATGATAACTGAGGTAATTGTGTGCCTCTTCCAGCAAATCCATCGACTCGCTGTAAAGCTTATTCAAAAATAGTGGTTGGGCTGCGCTCATGTCTAAATTTGAACATATCCGGTCCGCTAATTTCAAGCACTACAGACATCGATATGGTTAAGGTTTTTACACTGAATTTAACCATATTTCCGCCGCTCGGTGCAGACAATCAAACGTACATGGGTAGTACTGAGCTGGTTTTCAAGTTCTTGCGTACGCTTGCATCTCTCCCCACATCTGGCTCGTAAGCGGTGCCAGTGTGGGCCGCGCAACTGTGATGCCAAGGAGGATCACCATGCGTACTTATGATTTTTCCCCAATGTTCCGTTCGGTCGTCGGCTTTGACCGCCTGAACCGGATGATGGAGAGCGCTCTTGAGGTGGAAGAGGGCGGCTATCCGCCCTATAATATCGAAAAGTCAGGCGAGGATAGTTACCGCATCACTATGGCAGTAGCTGGCTTCGCGCCGGATGACATTGATGTTGTGGTCAAGGAGAATACCCTGACCGTTAGTGGTAAGGCCAAGGTGTCGGAAGAGGAAAAAGGCAAGACCTTCCTGTACCGCGGTATTGCCAGCCGGGCCTTTGAGCGACGCTTCCAGCTGGCGGATCACATCAAGGTTGGTGAGGCCAAGCTGGCGAATGGGTTGCTGTCGATTGATCTGACCCGTGAGGTGCCGGAGGCCAGCAAGCCCCGCACTATTACGGTGAAGGCGGACACGACCCACTAAATAGGTAAGGCTGGGCGGCGGGTGCTGTGGTGCTCGCCGCCTAGTTCTTTGCGGTGTCCTGACTATCGAGTGAGATCAGATTGAAGGTTTGGCTGACCGCCAGTCGTTTGAAATCATCAACCGACAGGGGTAGGGCATCAGGGGGTGTCGCGTGATTTCCGCGTCTATCCACGGGGCAACGGATTGCCCAGCCATCCTTGAGGGGAATGTAGCTTGGCCAGCTGATCAGCATCAGCGGTAGGGCTGGGTCATCAAAGGGCAGGGCTGGCTGTGCACCAATCAGCCCGGCAAATTCAGCATCGCCGGGGATATGCAGATCGCTCATGCGGCGGGCATAGCTGATGCCGCGCTTGGTATCGGTATCAGGGATCGCCATGTGCGGCGCGCTGGCATTGCGAATCCAGCCGAGTGGAGGGCGTCCTGCAAAAATTAAACCGCTGATCTGGGCATTGCCTAGAGCCCGTTCGGCCCCGCAAAGCACGACGAAGGACCGGACTTCTTCGACTGCTCTTTCAACGGCGCGTTGATGGGTTTTTATAGCGTCAAGTGAGCGTCCGGCGGCACGAAAGTAATGGCAGGGAGGTTCATTTGCCTGTAACTGCATTCTTACAGAGTAGCGGGCAGGGGTTAGAAAGCTGTTAAAAGCTGATTAATATCGTGGCTTATCAAGACCTAATCGGCTTTTCCATGCTCGGTCAGTGCGCCAATTTGGCGGCCATCGCGGGTATCATATACCAGAATTGTTTCCCCGGAGGATGTCTCCAGCCAGACGGAGAGTGTGCTGCCGCTACTACTGATGGCGCGAATGGACCCGGCCGGGAGCTGCGCGTCCCAGCGTATGGCAGTTTGCATCTTTTCCAGCCCGGCATCGACAGAACGCGAGTTACGCACCAGCCCGTAGGCCAAAAGGCCGAGCATGGCGACCAGCAAAACCGTCATTCCAATCACAACATTACGGGCGGTATTGTTTTCAGCCATTGCATTTTCCCCTTGTTTTGAGGCATAGCACAGGCATGAGCGAAGCGCGATACCAGTTAACTATTCCCTCGGCACTGGCGGGCCAGCGGCTGGATAAAGCCCTGACCGAACTGGTGCAACAGCATGCGCCGCTTTCGCGTATGCGGGTGCAAGCCCTTATCAAAGATGGGCAGGTGACTTGTGCCGGTAAACCCCAGGCCAACCCGGCGTTGGCAGTGGGCGAAGGCACGGTCTATGACCTAACCGTTCCACCGGCTATTGATCATGACCGGATCAAAGCGCAGGAACTACCGCTCGACATCGTTTATGAGGATGCCGATATTCTCGTTATAAACAAAGCGCCGGGCATGGTGGTGCACCCGGCCGCAGGTAATCACGACGGTACCTTGGTCAATGCTCTGCTGTGGCACAAGCAGGACGAACTATCCGGCATTGGTGGCGTGATCCGGCCCGGTATCGTGCATCGTCTCGATAAAGACACCAGCGGACTGATGGTAATCGCCAAGCATGATGAGGCACATCACAAGCTGTCTGAACAGTTTAGCGATCGCAGCCTGTCACGCACATATCTGGCGCTGGTTTGGGGAGTACCCGCGCCGCGCGTCGGCCGTATTGAGGCTGCAATTGGCCGCAGTCCAACCAACCGCCAGAAGATGGCCGTTACAGCAAAGGGAAAACCAGCGGCTACGCGCTATAAGGTGGAGCAGGTGTTCGCTGAAGAGTCTCTTGCCCTCTTGCGTTGTGAGTTGGAGACGGGCCGCACCCACCAGATCCGTGTACATCTAACGCACCTTGGGCATCCGCTCGTGGGTGACCCGGTTTATGGTAGCAACGTGCGGCGCACGGCCAAATTGAAACAGACTTATAAGCCTGCTCTGGACGGATTTACCCGGCAGGCTCTCCATGCGGCTGAGCTGAAGTTGATCCACCCACGCATGGGTAAGGCTATGCATTTTAGGTGTAACTTACCCACAGATCTGTCTGAGCTATTAGCAAAGCTGGCTAGGGTTTGAAGTCCTTAGCTGCTTTTGGCCGGTTAGCTGCGTCATGGGTTCTAAAAGCCTCTTGAGCGCGGGTATACTGTGTCAGATTGCTTTGTCTAATGGCTTCTGAACCCCAGTCCGTCTTGGGATCGTTCAGGGCCTTAATGACCTCAGCAATACCTCGCTTTGTGCTGTAGGCAGGCTGCTCAAATGCAATACCAAGTTCTTTGTTGTAATAGATTTGTTGAAAAATGGCGACATTTTCATGAGGGTCGCCACCACCGGCCTTAACTTGCTGATGTAATTTTTCTGGATACTTTCCAATCCGGTCAAAAACCTCGAATGTCTTATCAAAGGTAGCAATAGGTCTGGGAATCTCCGAATCACCAAGTTCAACTTTCCTGAGCTTGGAAAAGTCCACATATGGTTCGCCCGGTTGGCGAACATGATTAAAGCTGTTGGTTGGTCCTGTGCTTGAAGTACCCATAAAAAGCCTCCTAGTTTTGCTAGACTAAAAATTATGTTATTTGAGATTGCGTAAAAAAAACTAATTCGGGTCTAAGTGATAGATAAACAAAGCTAATTATAGCGTCTAGCTGTGTTTTTCTGCGACAAAATCTGCTGGCTAAATGCCCCCTATCTTATGATATAACCCCAACATGACCGAAACATCTTCTTTGCCTGTCCTGAGTAGCCCGGATGCGCTCACAGCCTATTTGGCTCAGATCCGCAGCTTCCCCATGCTGTCGGCAGAGGAGGAGTACATGCTAGCCAAGCGCTGGCGCGAGCATGGCGATCGTGAAGCCGCGCACAAGCTGGTCACCAGCCATCTGCGTTTCGTTGCCAAGATTGCCATGGGCTATCGTGGGTATGGCTTGCCGGTTGGCGATCTGATTTCGGAGGGACATATCGGCCTGATGCAGGCAGTCAAGAAGTACGATCCGGATAAAGGCTTCCGGTTGGCGACATACGCTATGTGGTGGATCCGCGCCGCAATTCAGGAATATATCCTGCACAGCTGGTCACTGGTGAAGATCGGTACGACCGCTGCGCAGAAGAAACTGTTTTTCAATCTGCGCCGCATGAAGAGCAAGCTAGGCGCACTCGACGATCAGGATTTGCCACCTCAACAGGTGAAAGACATTGCAGCTGATCTGAAGGTGAGCGAGCGGGAAGTGGTCGAGATGAACCGTCGCCTTGGCGGGCCGGATCACTCGCTGAATGCGCCTATGCGCGCGGATGGTGAAAGTGAATGGCAGGATTTTCTGACCGACGATAGTCAGACGATTGAGGCCAAGATTGTTGAAGATAGTGAAAGCAACCGCCGCGCCCTGATGCTGACGAACGCGATCGCCAAACTGGACGCCCGTGAGCGGCGCATCATTCAGGCACGCGCCCTGAGTGATGAGCCGATGACGCTGGATGACTTGAGTAAGGAATTTGGTGTGAGCCGGGAACGCGTTCGCCAAATTGAAACGCGCGCCTTGGCCAAGGTGCAGGACGATGTGCGTGCGCAGGCCACAGCCCAAGTCAATTAGACGAAGCTAGCGCCGCTTGGCCGGTGTGTTGACTTCTGTAATAGCAATGCCCCAGTCGTCAGTCAGGGCTTTCTGTCGGCTGCGGATCTTGTCGAGCTTGGCCTTATCACGGGCGGTAATAAATCCGACTACCATCAACGGTAGTACCTGCGTTAGCATCCAGCCCACACCAGCACCGGCCAGAATAAGTATCCATGAAAAGGGGGAGAACAGTAGGCTGATCGTGGTGGAGACGCTATTTCCTTTATCCCACAGTCGCATTAAGAGCGGCATCAGGGCCGCAAGATTGAAGGAGCCAACCGTGATGGCCGTCAGCTTACCTTTGGTGCTATCGGTCAGCCAGGCTACATAAGTCGGGATCAGGCCGGCCAAGATCAGGATGCTGGTGGGTGGAAAAAAAGCGCCGATGATGAGTACGCTCACCAGCCCAGCTGAGCCTTTTTTTCGAGGAGGTTTTGCTGCGGGCTCGGCCATGTCTAGAATAGCCTCATAAAAACAGTTGTTACGATGGCGGCAGCGGCGGCCATACCTCCAATAAAAGCGGTAATCTGCCGCCCCTGCAGCAATAAAGCTTTGTTCCGGGATTCATTTGCGGTGCTGATCTCGCGCGAAAAATGCTCCAACTGCTGCCATTCCATCTGGGCCGCGTTAAACCCGTCTTCATCGGCTTTTTGCATGTTGCCATCATCAATAATCGATAGCATCTGATCCAACTCGCCGCGTTTGGATAGCTTAGTGACGTCACGGATAACCTTTTCGCGCAGATTGCGATTGTGGTAGCGCTCCATTGATGGCTGCAGGAGACGCGCCAGCCATTCTGCCGTGCGTGGCATCGGTTCCGGATGAAATTTGCGCTGAACTTCTGCAAGGATGGAGAGAATGGCCACAGCCCGCTGGCCAGGCTGGCTATTCGCTGCTAGGAGCGGGAACAGGCGGTCGTTCATGCGCTTGTGATGACTCAGAATATACGCGGCAATATGGCGGTCCATCGGCTCACTGCGCGTATCGTTATCCTTGACGGTCTCAGCGTAGGCTTCAATAGCGATACATAAAGCCTTAAGTGAGAGCGGGAAATGTTTGGCGGTAAGGGGGCTAAGGCAGGGGCAGTCCGGATAGAGTTCATACACGACGCGCTCAACGCCAAAGCCATGCTGCGGCCGGTCGAGCAGCATACGAATACCTTCATATTGCTGCAAGAGTGACGCATGCTCAGCGCCGTAGTTGGACTGGGAGTTAGCCCAGTGAATAATGAACTGGGCGGCGATCAGGTCGGCGACATTACGGGGGGATTGTCCCTTGATCAGCGTGTCGGCCAGATAGCCACCAAGGCCAGCTGGGAGGGTAGATATGTCCCTGAAACGGATTGGGGCTGGCGGGTCAAGTGTTATGGCAACGCGGGTAACGGTACGCTCGGCTGGGCTGCCGCCACGTTGAGCAGCTCCCGCGGAGGAGATGGCTTCAACAATTTTTTCCGCTTTGGTTTCATCACCAAGAGAGCGACGAACCCAGCGGTCCAATGAGCCATCCTCAATACCACGCCCAGCCTGATCGACATTACGAGCCATGGCCTGTGCCAGCAGACGAACATTATTGTAGGTCTGGCCGGCAATTTCATAGCCACGTTGGGCCTTGGGGATTTGTGCTGCAGGTTTACTACCGGTTCGGCGACCACCCAGCCAGTGGGTGATATCATCAAGAGCCCAGCGTTGCGCCGGATCGTCGGACAAAAGGCCACGGAAGATTTCACTGTAGGCACTGGGGATTCGGGCTCCTCCGCTCAGTGCCATCAGGCTGCCTTTTTCAACTTTTGCTGTAATCAGCTCTTCGATCGGTAGATTAATAGCAGGAAGCTTGCCCAGAAGCACACTCAAGAGCGTTACACCCACGGCGTAGATATCATCACTGGCTGAGGCAATGCCTCGTGCGGCAGGAGCAGCCATCAGCCGTTCAATCGTACAAAAGGCCGGATGCTGGTATTTCCCGGGAATCGCGCTCAGATAATCGCCAAGCTGGATGCTGCCACTGGAGGCGTCACGCAGGAAGATATTGGTTGGATTGATGCGCCCATGATTGCAGCCGGACAGATAGATATCGCGAATTCCCTCGGCAAGAGACTCAACCATCTGTCGGAAGAAGAGTTCGTTATTGAGCGGAGCGCGATCCTCGGTCAGCGAGGGGATAAGTGCAGCACCGGTCGGCCGTTCGTAGAGAAGGACGGGGGTTTGCTGGCCAAAATCGGGCCAATAGGTAATATCAGCCTCAATAAAACGCAGCACAGATGCGCTATTGATTTTGAGGGCATCTCCCAAAACACTGAAGCGAGGCAACTCGCCCGGCTTGGCAACCAGCGCAAGCAGGTTCGTACTTCCGCGTGCCCCTTGCGCCATATAGGCCAAGGCACCCGGCGTATTGAGATCGCTCAGGGGATTGCCTGAGAAAATCTCATATTTTCCGGCACAGAGGGTAACGCGCTCGTTGCTGGCCATATTGAGACAGGTCTGCCTTTCCTGAGCTGATATTAACCTTTATTACCCGATTAGGCAAACCGCAGATGTTTCACCTTTACCACACTAGGTATAGCCTCCAGCTCAAGCAATAATTTGGCGGTGATGCGCTGGTCTACCGAAACCAGCAGGACCGCCTCGGCTCCTGGTTGGGGCCGACCAAGATGAAACGTCGCGATATTGACGCCGCTTTCGCCCAGCTTGGTACCGAGGCGACCGATAAAGCCTGGTTTGTCCTCGTTGCGAATATATAGCATCTCCGGGCTGATCTCGGCCTCAATTGCAACACCGTCGACTTCGGTAATGCGGGGTTTACCACCACCGACCAGGGTTCCTTCGACCGTGTGTTCGCCGCTCTCAGTGGCGACACGAACCCGGATCAGTGTCTGATAGTCACGCGCTTCATCGCGCCGGGTTTCGGCGATAGAGATGCTGCGCTCTTTGGCAAGGATCGGTGCATTGACCATATTCACACTGTCCATTTGTGCACTGAGCAGGCCCATGATCACCGTCGCCGTGAGCGGTTTGGTATTGAGCCCAGCCACGTGACCCTCATATTCTAGAGTGACTGATTTGACGCCCCCCTCCAACACCTGACCAGCAAAGCTACCGAGTTGCTCGGCCAGTTTCAGATAAGGCTTAAGGCGTGGCGCATCTTCGGCAGATACTGACGGACTATTAAGGGCATTGGTCACTGCGCCTGTCATCAGATAGTCGCTCATCTGCTCGGCGATTTGTAGGGCGACATTCTCTTGCGCTTCATTGGTGGACGCGCCTAGATGAGGGGTACAGATGACGTTCTCCATCCCGAACAACGCGTTGTTTTTGGCTGGCTCCTCCAAAAACACATCAAGTGCAGCCCCTTTGACATGGCCGCTTTCCAGCGCTGCCTTCAAGGCCATCTCGTCGACCAGCCCCCCACGAGCGCAGTTAATAATACGCACACCTCTCCTCATCTTCGTAATCGCCTGTGCGTTGATGATGTTACGGGTCTGTTCGGTAAGAGGAGTGTGCACTGTAATAAAGTCAGCTTTGGTAAAGAGGGTATCAAGGTCGGCTCGCTCGACACCCAGTTTGGTGGCCCGGTCTTCAGTCAGGAATGGATCATAGGCGACTACCTTCATCTTAAGTCCGATGGCGCGATCAGCTACAATCGAGCCGATGTTACCGCAGCCGACCACCCCGAGAGTTTTGCCGGTCAACTCAACGCCCATAAACTTGCTTTTCTCCCACTTGCCGGCATGGGTGGATGCGTTGGCCTGGGGAATATCGCGAGCGAGGGCAAACATCATGGCCAGCGCATGTTCCGCCGTGGTGATGGAGTTGCCAAAGGGCGTGTTCATCACCACTACACCACGCGCACTAGCGGCAGGAACATCGACATTATCAACCCCAATGCCCGCTCGCCCCACCACCTTTAGCCGTGTTGCCTTGGCGAGCAGATCTTTGGTAACCTTGGTACTGGAGCGAATGGCCAGACCATCATACTGGTCGATAATGGCCGCCAACTCGTCGGGCTTCAGGCCGACTTTCTGATCGACCTCAATACCGCGCTGGATGAAGATAGCGACCGCAGCTGGGGAGAGGGCGTCACTGATGAGAACTTTTGGCATTTATTCTTCCTTTGCGGTGCAGTGTCTATCGATACAGCGTGCCGTGTATTTGGGCTCGGCTGGCGGGCTGTCGCACTCAACCCGAGCGGCTGTGTAGTCTTGGGTTTTCTTAAAAGTCTCAACATTTTCAAGGCTGACACTTACTGTCGGACCGCAGGTTCGGCGCATGAGTGTGCAGTCACTGTCTTGATCACAAAAGCTGCCAGCCAATGCCCCTCCGCGATCTTGGGCGGCCAAGACCTCATTCAACGTCATCTCACGCTGACATTCAGATTTTTCTGTTTTCCAACGGCCGCCAGCATCAAGGCATTGGTCGATTACGAGAGCATCCCAACCCTTGATGGCGCCATAGGCTAGAAAGCTAAGCCAGAAAATCCCGGCTGGGATGTAGAGAAACAGAAAACGTGCTATCCGCCCCATAGCCTATGCTGCCTTGGTCAGAGATTGCTTTATCTCAGAATATGCCCAGTCCAGCCACGGGCCGAGGGCAGCGATGTCATTTGCTTCTACTGTTGAGCCACACCAGATGCGTAGTCCTAGCGGTGCGGTGCGATAGGAGGCAATATCAAAGGCGACTCCTTCTTTTTCTAGCAAGGATACCAGTTTCTTAGCTATGTCAGCTTGCGTATCAGGGCTGAGTGATAAAAACCATGGGTCAACCATGCGCAGGCAGACTGAGGTAGTGGAGCGGTGCGCTGGGTCTTTCGTTAGATACTCCACCCAGCCAGCACTCTGTACCCACTTGTCGAGGGCGGCTGCATTAGCGTTGCAGCGTGCGACCATCGCTTTGGCTCCGCCAATACTCTCAGCCCATTTCAGGCTGTAGAGTACATCCTCGACGCAGAGCAAAGAGGGGGTGTTGATTGTCTCGCCTTTGAAGAGCCCTTCTATTAGCTTACCCTTGCTGGTCATACGGAACAGCTTGGGCAGAGGCCATGGGGGGGCATAGCTTTCAAGGCGTGCGACGGCACGAGGACTAAGGACCAGCATGCCATGCGCGGCCTCACCGCCAAGCACCTTCTGCCACGACCATGTTGTGACATCCAGTTTTTGCCACGGGAGGTTCATTGCAAAAACAGCGGATGTCGCATCACAGATGGTTAGGCCTTGGCGGTCGTCCTGAATCCAGTCTCCGTTTGGCACCCGCACCCCCGATGTAGTGCCATTCCACGCGAAGACAATATCCGAATGCGGATTAACTTGGCCTAGATCAGGTAGTAGGCCATAGTCGGCCTCCATCACGGTGAGATCCTTAATCTTTAGCTGCTCTTTAGCGTCAATGGCCCAGTCCTGGCTGAAGTTTTCCCACGCCAGCACGGTGGTGGGGCGCGGACCCAGTAGTGACCACATAGCCATTTCGACCGCACCGGTATCCGAAGCTGGGACTATAGCGATACGATAGTCAGCCGGAATATCCAGCACAGCACGGGTACGGTCGATTACGTCCTGCAGCTTGGTTTTACCCGCGGCCGAGCGATGCGAGCGGCCCAGAAGAGCAGATTTTAATACATCTAGCGACCAGCCGGGTGGTTTGGAGCAGGGGCCACAAGAGAAATTAGGGTTCGCAGGGCGTTGGGTTAGTTTTGTCATGGAAAATCCGATTCTTATTACGCCACTGAGGGGGGACGCGGCCCAGCCGCACTGTAAAGTGTGAAAACACTTGGGTAAAGTCACGAATCAGGTGAATCGAGGACGTTATCTTATCACAAGAGGATTCTATGCGTTACGTTGTCCGAGTTCTGATTCTGGCCCTAATCGTCTTTGCCCAACCTGCGCAGGCTAGGCTGCCCGCCTGCACGTCTGCGGCGGAGCGCGACGCGATGGCCGTTCGGGCCTTGCAGTCCTTCTTTATGCTGGCTGGTGTTGCCTGTAATCAGGCCGATTCTTATAATCGCTACATGACACGTTATCAGGCGCAAGTGGCGGCTCATACCGAGCACCTCAAAGGCTATTTTACCCGCGTCTATGGACGTAAGGGCGAGACTCACCTGAACGATTTTGTGACGAATTTAGCCAACGCCTGGTCACAAGTTCATCTCGATGGAATGAACACCTACTGCAAGGCAACGTGGGATATATTGGTTCAGCTCGAAAAGATGCCAGCCGTTGATGATGCCAAAATGGTTCGTATTGCTCATACATTAGCGCGGCAAAAGCCCGTTGCAGCTGTCCTCTGTCAGAGCGATAAGTAGTATATTTCTTAACGCATCTTAAGAATTGAGTGCTCATAAAGGGATTGTATTGACTCAATTGCAACTATCTTGCACCGTTTCTTAATTAACAAAGCACTATTCTAAACCAGAATGGCGCAAATGCGGGATTTACAGTAAGGTAACCTTGCTGTGACGGGAGACGCTCAATGATGAAACTTATTTGCCGCAACACAGGTCTAATCAAGCGCGACCAAGGCGGAGCCATCATGCTGATATTTGCGCTTTTGCTCGTGCCGATGTTGGGGTTGGTCGGTCTCGCTGTCGATACCGCTCGTGCGTATGCGGTTAAGCAGCGTTTGCAGGAAGCTATTGACTCTGCTTCGCTTGTGGCCGCTAAGAATTTTTCTGCCCCTAATCGCGATCAATTGATCAAAGACTATTTTGAAGCGAATTGGCGCACCGGCTTTATGAACACGGCAATGCCAACCCTGACCTTTTCAGTTAATCAGGCTCAGCGCACGGTTACAGTCAATGCGGTGGCCGTAATGCCAACGATTTTTGCGAAATTTATTAATTACCCCACCGTTACAGTGGGGACGCTAACCTCAGCCGTTAGTTCGCTGACTTATCTTGAGGTCGCGCTTGCGCTAGATAACACTGCGTCTATGCGAAATGAAGTTCTGCCCGGCGTTCGGCGCGTCGATGCGATGAAAACGGCGGCAAAAAACTTTATTGATACCCTGTTTACGGTCAATGGCGTGCCGCAGGATACTATCCCTAATATGTGGGTTAGCGTAATTCCCTTCACAAGTATGGTCAATGTCGGTGCCCAGCATACCAATTTTCTTAAAGCCAATACTTTAAATGGCATCTTGTGGGACTATCCGCGCAATTCAACTGCGCAGAATAGTTGGCGTGGATGTGTGTTCGAGCGCTCTTTCTATGAAAATGGTGCATATGCCGGACGCGATCTGACTGATCATTCTCCCGCTGTTGAGGCTTTTTTCCCTTACCATGTTGTTCCGGCAGGGTTGCAGGCGTTTAGTCTGTGCGCTGCACCGCCACCATGCCCACCTGGCCAGAAAAAATGCTCTACAGCCCCAAATCTTGGTTGTGTTCCGCAGCCTTTTGTATGCCCCCCGGCTCCTCCATCGCCGCCACCTGCACCACCGCAGCCACCGCAACCGCCACCGCCGCCGCCGCCGGTGCCCCCGTGCACGGTTGATGGCTTCCCCTGCAAAGTAGCGCCACCGTCTTTGAAAGGTGTTGGTCTTGAGGCGCCATCTTCCAATCTTCACAATGTTGCCGCTTGTCGAAGTGCTCCGCCAGCTGCGGGGGTGGCTACATATATCGACTCCTACGCTATGAGTCCGATATCGCTTGTTTTCCAAACGCCAACCGGGATCAAAGTCTATTATCCATCACCGGATGGGATGACTCCGATGGCCTTCAATAAGGCTTTTCCGGGCTACGATGATATGTCCGTCAGCGGGCCAAGGAATGTAAGCGGAGATAGTATCTGTTGTCATGGTTCCAACGGTGGTGACCGTCTACAAAATATAGTAAGTTGGACAGCGACTGGACGTTGGATTGAGCCGTGGCCGACCAGCGGGACGCCTAAGATTGGTGGTTGGGGTAACTCAGGCTGTGGCCTGCCCCTGTTGCCGTTGCAGGATAACCGCATCAAAATCAAAGCCAAGATTGATGAGATGGATATTCCTCCACTCAAGTTTCCAGCCCTATCGGCTGGGCACCCGAGTAATCGCCCGGATCTTGGTTATGTCGGAACCTTGATCAATCAGGGACTGATCTGGGCGTGGCGGTCCTTATCGCCAAACTGGCAGGGCTATTGGAAGGAACCCAGCGGTACACCTTTGCCGAATAACCTTCCGCTGTCGTACACAACCGACGGAAGCTCGAAGGCCGTCGTTGTGATGACGGATGGGCTGAACTTTTTAGAGGACCCGTTCGCTCGTATTTCCCAGAATGGGGCTCTCTATTTTGGCCAGCTGACATTAACTCTTTCGGCCGCAAGCCCCAACCTGAGTCCACATAATGCAGTTATCGATAATAATTATCTGACCGACTCTTCGGCCTACGGCACCTTAGGACGTGACATGACTCTCGCTCCGGGGGGGCAGTTCCGCGCCTACAACTTCTGTCGCGTCCGCCAGATGGCAAATCTTGAGCCGCATCTCTCGCCAGCACTCTGGGGCTGTAAAGAGTATGACGGCATGATCCGCAATGCGGCAGGGACGGTTTTGCGTTCCGGGGTTGGCACGTGGGGGCCTTATGATGTAACGTCAGCTCTGACCGGGCCGTATTATACCGAGCTGCAAAGCCGACTGCTGAAGACCTGCCAGAACATGGTTGATAAAGGCATTCGGATCTACTTCATCCTGTTCGATATCGATGATAATCCGCAGAAGGCTTCGGCTATGGCCGCGTTCAATACCTGTGTATCAAATCTGGGTGGCGTGTATGACGCCAGCAGTCCTGCACAGCTGAACAACGCTTTCCAGAACATTGCGATCAGCCTGCGCTCGCTCCGGCTAAAACAATAATGGATGTCATTTGCAAAAGCCCTCACCAACTGGTGAGGGCTTTTTATTGCAGTGAATTGACTAGGCGCTGACCGAGGCTTTGATACGATGGATGACAACCTCACGATCGAGGTGCTCCATCACTTCAAAAATAGGCGGGGTGACGGTCAAGCCGGTGACCGCCGCCCGCAGCGGCTGGGCGAGGGCACCCAGTTTAATACCTTTCTCCTCAGTAAAGCTGCGTACGCTGGCTTCCAGCGCTGTAGCTGTCCAGTCGTTTTGGGCTGCAAGTCGGGGCAGGAAGCTTTCTAACAGTGCTTTATTGCCTTCGTCAGCGAGCAACGCTCGCGCTTTGCTGTCGTTCGTTGCCGCGTGCTCCATCACGTAGACCATGGCGGCATCGGCCAGCTCAATGAGTGTTTCGGCGCGTGTCTTCAGGCTGTTCATCCCACGCAAGACTTTTTGCTGAGCCATCTCACCAACCGTAAAGCTCGCCTTTTCGCTTAGGAGCGGGAGAATAAGCGAGAGGAGCCGCGCATTGTCAGCCTGACGTATATAATGAGCATTGAGGCTGCGTAGTTTTTTGGTATCGAACCGGGCTGGCGACTTTTGCAAGCCATCTGTATCAAACCACTCTATCGCTTGTGCATCGGAGATGATCTCATCATCGCCATGTGCCCAGCCCAAGCGCAGCAGATAGTTGCGCACGGCCTCCGGCAGATAGCCCATGAACTGATATTCGTGCAAACCTACAGCGCCATGGCGCTTAGAAAGTTTCTTGCCATCCTCACCGTTAATAAGCGGAATATGGCCAAACTTCGGCACATCCCAACCCATTGCCTTGTAAATCTGAACTTGGCGGAAGGTGTTGGTCATGTGATCCTGACCACGCAGCACATGGGTAATGCCCATGTCGTGATCGTCCACTACAACAGCCAACATATAGGTGGGGGTGCCATCGGAGCGTAATAACACCATGTCATCAAGTTCAGTGTTGTTGACGCTGATTTCTCCTAGCACGAGATCCCTCACCACGGTCGCCCCGACCTGTGGCGCCTTCAAGCGGATGACGGGCTTGGCGCCAGCCGGAGCATCTTTCGGGTCACGGTCGCGCCAGCGGCCATCATATTTCTGGGGTAAGCCTTTGGCCTTCTGCTCCTCGCGCATCTGCTCAAGTTCAGCGGGCGTGGCATAGCAATAATAGGCATGGCCCTTAGCCAGCATTTCGCGCGCGATTTCGGCATGACGAGGCGAGCGCTCAAACTGGAACGTGACATCCTCATCCCAGTTCAGGCCCAGCCATTTCATACCGTCAATCAGGGCGGTGACTGCCTCTGGCGTCGAACGCTCGCGGTCCGTATCCTCTATCCGCAGGAGAAACTGGCCCTTATGATGCTTGGCATAGAGGTAATTGAACAGCGCTGTGCGCGCCGTACCAATGTGCATATAGCCCGTGGGCGAGGGGGCGATGCGAACGCGGACGGTCATGGTCGGTTACGCTGCCTTTTTCTTCTCAGCCCGACCTTCACCGCTCTTACCAAGGCCAATTTTTTTGGCGAAGTCCGAGCGCTGGGCGGCGTATTTGGGGGCTACCATCGGGTACTCGGCCGGCAGACTCCACTTGGCGCGGTACTGCTCTGGGGTCATGTTGTAAACGGTGCGCAAGTGGCGCTTGAGCATCTTGAGCTTTTTGCCATCCTCCAGACAAATAATATATTCAGGCGTGATGGACTTTTTAACCGGAACCGCAGGCTTGCCAGCTTCAACCTTCTCTGGCGCGGTGTTGGTGTGGTTACGGCTCAGGCTGCCCAAGGAACTGTGCACGGTACGGATCAGCTCGGGCACCTGATTAACCGGCACCGTGTTTTTAGCCAGATAGGCCGACACAATATCGCTCGTCAGCTTGATGAGGTCGGACTTCTTGTTATCGGTATTGACGTCAGACATGGAAAACTCCTGAATCGGAAAATTCGCTTCTTTTGTCACTGTGGCGCTATCAAGTCAAGCTGTGAGTAAAATAAAGTAATGAATACTTGCCGATTCTTTAAATTCAGGCCAAAGTGACTGCATGACTGAAAAAAACATTGCCATCGCCAGCGACCATTCCGGTATCGAATTACGCGCTGTTTTGCGAGATTTGATTGGCCAATTGGGGTATACCGCGCTTGATCTGGGGCCGGAATGCACTGATTCTGTCGATTACCCGGATTATGCTGCTAAAGTTGTACAGGCGGTTGCTGCCAAACACGCCCGCTTTGGTGTCCTGATATGCGGGACAGGCATTGGCATGAGTATCGCTGCCAACCGCCACAGCGGAATTCGTGCGGCTATGTGTCATGATGTCACCACCGCACGGCTTGCCCGCCAGCACAATGATGCGCAAGTCCTTTGTTTGGGTGCTCGTGTGGTGGGAACAGAAGTCGCACGGGATTGTCTGGTGACTTTTCTGGAGGCTAGCTATGAAGGTGGTCGGCACCAGCGCCGGGTGGACAAGCTCGGCTAAGCCATTATAACGGGTGTCTAACCATATGAGGCCCGCCATGACCGCCGCACACGCCAAGTTAATCGATACTGGATATTTTTCGCAGGATGTGGCCAGCCGCGATCCCGAGCTGTTCGCCGCATTACGTAATGAGCTGAAGCGTGAGCAGGATCAAATCGAGCTGATCGCCTCCGAGAATATCGTCAGCCGCGCGGTGCTGCAGGCGCAGGGCAGTGTGCTGACCAACAAATACGCCGAGGGTTATCCGCACAAGCGATACTACGGTGGCTGCGAGGCGGTCGATATCGCTGAGGAACTGGCGATCACCCGCGCCAAGCAGCTTTTTAACTGCGCGTTTGCCAATGTGCAGCCGCACAGTGGCGCACAGGCTAATCAGGCCGTTTTTATGGCGTTGCTCCAGCCTGGCGATACCTTTATGGGTCTTGATCTGGCCTGTGGCGGACACCTGACGCACGGTTCGCCCGCCAACCAGTCCGGCAAATGGTTCAAGGCGATCGGCTATGGCCTGACGGCGGATGGCACGATTGATTATGACCAGGCGCTAAAGCTGGCGCAGGAGCATAAACCGAAACTTATTATTACAGGGGGGTCGGCCTATTCCCGCATCATTGACTTTGTCCGCTTCCGCAAAATTGCCGACAGCGTGGGGGCACTGCTGATGGTGGATATGGCGCATTTTGCCGGTTTGGTAGCGGGCGGCGTCTATCCCAGTCCGCTGCCGCATGCGCATGTGGTGACCACGACGACCCACAAAACCCTGCGTGGCCCGCGCGGTGGCATGATTTTGTGTAACGACGAAGCTTTGGGCAAGAAAGTCAACTCGGCTGTATTTCCCGGTTTGCAAGGTGGCCCGTTGATGCATGTGATTGCCGCCAAGGCGGTGGCATTTGGCGAGGCGCTCCGGCCTGAGTTTAAGGGTTACGCCAGCGCTGTCGTTGAAAATGCCAAAGCACTGGCGGCGAGTATGGTCGAGCAAGGCTTTGCTATCGTTTCGGGCGGCACGGATAGCCATTTGATGCTGGTCGATTTGCGGCCCAAGGGTGTAACAGGCCGTGCGGCCGAGTTGAGCCTTGATAAGGCAGGTATCACCTGCAACAAAAACAGCATTCCGAATGATCCAGAAAAACCGATGGTGACTTCGGGCATTCGCCTTGGCTCGCCTGCAGGCACCACGCGCGGCTTTGGCGTAGCTGAGTTCCGCCTGATCGGCCAGTATATTGGCGAAGTTCTTACCGCTCTGGCGCAAAACCCTGAGGATAACAGCAAGACAGAAGCAGCGGTACGCGCCAAGGTGCGGGAGCTGTGTGCCCGTTTCCCGATTTATATTGAGGCGAATGTGTAATGCGCTGTCCCTTTTGTAATCACGACGATACCCAAGTGAAAGATAGCCGCCCAACCGAGGATAACTCGGCCATACGGCGACGTCGGCAATGCCCAAATTGCAACGGTCGCTTTACTACGTTTGAACGCGTCCAACTGCGCGAACTGACTGTGGTTAAAGCCAATGGTACGCGTCAGCCGTTTGACCGTGAGAAGCTCTTGCGTTCCCTCAAACTTTGTCTGCGCAAGCGCCCAGTGAGCGAGGAGCGCATTGAGCAAGTGGCAAATTCACTGGTCCGTCAGCTCGAAACTTCGGGAGAGAGCGAAATTACGTCGGCGCAAATTGGCGCGATGGTGATGGACGTCTTGGTTGATCTCGATCAGGTGGCGTTCGTTCGCTATGCGTCAGTCTACAAGGATTTTCGCGAAGCCAAAGACTATAACGAGTTTATCCGGCAGTTACAAAGCCGCGAGCGCTAATAAACTGTTACAGTCAGTTTGACCTTCTCGCCACCACCCTTTTCAGGTGAGGCGACCCAGACATTATAGCCGCCCGCTTCGGTGTTCCTGAAAACAAGGCGCGGATTGCTATCGCTGTCGCTGGTATCATCAGCACAAAGCCATTCACTGTTAGATGTATAAACCACTAAACTGGTATCGGCGGTCGCCTGCGCCGCGATCGTCAGAGTTTTGTTGGTCTTGTCCCCCGGCTCGCTATCCTCGGCAAAATTGATATCAACATCCGGTTTCTCAAAATTGACAAATCCGGCGCAGTTATGACCAAGCCCGTTCACTTCACGGTCACCGCCAGCTTCGATAGTGGTAAAACGCTCGGTGGGGGCGTTTGGCAGCCTGAGAACACCATAGAGGGCATCAGCTTCCCAATTCGGCTGGGTGTTATTCTCCTTAGAAACGGCTGCTGTACAAGGCGTGGAAAGGATCAAGGCAGTGAGAAGAAGAAAAGGGAGTTTGTTCATAGTCGCATTTTACGTCTCATTTCCTTTCGGGCAAGCAGTAAGAGCTTGCTAAGACAAGGCATTATAGGCTATGAGAGCCGCCGGATAAGGATACACCCATGGCCAGCCCTAGTTCTGCTAAAGCTCGTCGCACCGCTGCCCGTCTGGCCGCAGTTCAGGCGCTTTATCAGCTCGATATGGGAGAGGGGCCATCGCGCAAAGCTGTCTATGATTTGATGCAACTCCGTCAGGACGACATCCCCGAAGCCCTAGTCGAGCCTGACGAAACGTTACTTAAGAGTATTTCCGAGGGTGTACCTAATCGCCTGGGTGATATTGACGGGTTGCTGACTAGCGCCTTGTCGCAAAGTCGCTCACTCAGCCGTGGCGAGATTGTATTGCGCGCCGTGCTACGGGCGGGGACGTATGAGCTGCTGACCGATGGCGAAACCGCGCCCGGCATCATCATCAACGACTACGTCAATGTGGCTCACGCATTCTTTACCGACAATGAGCCAGCCAAGGTCAATGGCGTACTGAATGCGGTGGCACAAGCTCTAGGGCGGGGGCGCGAGGCTTCCGCCGTGGGCGGGTCCAAGGCGTAGGCTCGGCGCATGTAAAGTAGCGCCCATTAGCGTAGCCACTGAGTTCAATTCCATATTGATGGAGCCGGTTAAAAATGGTGGTCGCTTCGGTCATAGCTTCCTTCCGACTGAGCGCGTCAATGGCCAGATAATCGGGAGCCTCGCCATACATGCGACTGCGCCGTACATACTCAATCCTCGTTACATCCTCAGCCAGCTTTTTTATGCAGCCGAGATCGGAATGGCCGGGCCAACTTGGGTAGGGGCGTGGATCCTGCCAGTCGACCGGAATGTCAAGAAGTCGGGCGCGCTCAACCAGATATTGACCCTCTGGTACATGGCTCATGAGATGGCAGAGCACACGGTGCCGGCTTTGTGCGATGGCGATATCAAGATGTTGTCCACGGATCATGGCATGACCTCCAGAGCCCGAATGGCCTTGCGGGGCTGAGTTTGAACAACAGGCTCGGCAAAGATGGTGCGATTGGCGGTGCGGATCAGGTCCTGCGCGATTCTAGACGACCGGTCATAATGGGAAGTCTGTGGGGCATCCGGTCGAACCTGAGCACAGAGTGCATAAACATCCTGAATCATGAAGAGAGCCGTAGAACTGAGATGCAAAGGACTAGCCTGCTGTGGAAGACGGCTGCTACCGCCGACATCAATTCCGCGCATTCGGGCTTCTTCAAGCAGTTTCCGACCTTCGTGGCATTGCATCAGAGCGCCGGTTAGCCGGGCTTTACGCGCTGTTTCTGCTGCTTTTTCAAGGATTGGGGCTTGCGTGGTCATCCGAAAGTCCTTCCTGCCTGATTTTTTGTTCCAGTTCATACCGACTGGTAAGCTCTCCTTTGCAGTATAGTTAAAGCAAGTTAAGCTTGCCAGATTTTAATGATTCGATTTCCCTCAAATTGCGGCTATATCAGAGGCATGACGACTCTCGCGCACCTACTTGATGATTTCGAGTTCCTGACGGATTGGGAGGATCGTTATCGCCACCTGATTGAACTTGGACATACTTTGCCGGGGCTAGCGGAGGACGAGCACACCGAGGCAAATAGGGTCACTGGTTGTATGAGCCAGGTTTGGCTTGTCGCGGATCAGCAGCCGGATGGACGGTATATTTTTCGGGCGGATAGCGATGGGATCATTGCCAAGGGCCTTATTGCCATTGTGTTGCTCGCCTACTCCGGCAAAACTTCAGCTGAGATTGCAGCGGTTGATATTGATACAATCTTCAAACAGCTTGGCCTTGATCAGCACTTGGTCGTCAACCGACGCAATGGATTTTTTGCCATGGTGGCCCGGATCAAGGCTTTGGCGCAGGTTCCGGCGCACTAAGCCCCGCTTCAGCCATATACTTGGCAACACCAGCATGGATCGGAATGCCAAAGCCATCCGCCTTCATATCAGGCGCAGTAAGACGTGCGAGCGATGGATGCAGGCTGTTAAGGGTAGCCGTGTTACCCAAAACAGCTTTGGCGATACCATAACCCGCTTGGTCCGGTAGACGGGTCGTCCCCAGTAATAGCGCTCGTACGCCAAAACTGGGGATATCCGCGCTAATTCCCGTATAGCTGCCACCAGGGATCATGCTTTTGCTGTAAAACGGGTTGGTTGTTACCAGCGTGTCAACGGCACGTCCCGTCAGTGGCAGTAAACGGGTCGGACAGCGGCCAAGCGCCTCCTGCACAGCAGCGTTGGGGTGCGGAACGAGGAAAACAATTGCGTCAACGCGGCCATCGCATAAAGCCGCACTCTGCTCGGCAAAGGGCAGATCAAGGATACTGCCCATTTCATTGATCCCCCAGTTCAGGGTCGCAAAGACAGCCGTCATGATGGTGCGCGGGCCTGAGGCGGATGGGCCAAGATTGATTTTTTTTCCTTTGAGACCATCCAGATCCTTGATGTCGCTGTCGGCTTTGACGATCATGGCGAGCAGTTCGCCATGCAAGGCGAGCAGGGTACGCAATTCACTATTAGGCCTCAGAAAGGGGGCCTGTCCGCCTTTGGCCGCGTAATAAGCCCAATCCGATTGGGCCACCGCGAGGGCGAGGGTACCGCTTTCCAGAGCCTGCAGATTGCTGATTGATCCATTGGTGCTTTCAATCGCAAGATGAACGCCAGCTTTCTGATCATTGACCAGACGTTGTACGGCCCCAGCTGCCGGAAAATAGATGCCCGTTACAGCCCCTGTACCAATAACAAGGGGCTGTGAAATTTCCCTTACGGAAGATTGGGTGGTTTTGGTAATCGGGTTAGCGAAAACTGAGGTTGCCGCTAGTGTTAAGATCAGGGCAATCGCGGGAAGGCGGGGAAGCATGATTTTTCCTTTGAAATCAGTGGACACGGCAAAATCTGCCGCACTATGGCGGGAGATCGGGGGGAGGTCAATAACCCTGTGCATAACCGCGAAATAGACTCGCATTGGCGTAGTCAGCTTGCTAATCTGCGCCACCGATTTTTCACCTGTAGCGGCCGAGGCCAGACATGACCGAACATCCGGACACCCAGACCCTGCATCGCGAGGGTACAACTGAGACGGGGGCTGTTCCGCCCAAGACAGGAGCGCACCCTGTACGGGCAAGTGTCGGAACATCAACCGTTGGTCGAGCTGGGGCGCCGGTACGAACCTCAGCGCCTGCGCCAGTTCACGCGCTACCCTCGCTTCCGGCTTGGGCGATTGTCGCGTCGGTTGTCTGGGTGGCGGTTGCCGTTGGTTATCTGTTTGCCGTTGGCGGCTGGTCCTCATCACCGGGGGCAATCGGCGCCATCATTGCCGGTCTGGCCGCGCCACTGGTGGTGGTGTGGCTGGTGGCGTTCATGCAGCAGCGCGCGCTTGAAGTTGATATCATAACCGGCCCGATCCGCCGTCAGTTGACAGCTCTGCTCTCTCCGGGAGCAGCTGCTGATGTGCGTATTCGCCGCATTACCGAGGCTTTAGCCGAACAGACCGAAATGTTGCGCAATGCCGCTAACGTGGCGCTTGAAGACTCTAGCGCAGCCATGACGGCGATCACTCGTCAAAGTGGTGAGTTGCGCCGGTTGTCCGCTGAAGCCATGCTCGATATCGGTAAGGTCGGTAAAACAGCAGAGCAGACATTAACGCATTTGCGCGAAACACTTAGTCATCTTGGCACTCAAACGGGAGATGAACGAGAAAAAGCGCTCAAGATGGTCGCTGAGTTGGAGAAGAATTTTACCAGCGTACTGGGGCAACTTGATAAAGTTTCACAGCATTATGAGGGGCGTCTGGGCAAACTGAATGAAACCTCTCTTCAGCTGGAGGATCGCACCAAGTCCTTGATCGGCCTGACCGATGGTCTTAATGCCAAGGTTGACGATTCCGCTGGTGAAGTGATGGGTGATATTGCCCGCCTTGAATCCGCTGTAGCAGAACTTAGTCAGCGCAGTGCGGCCATTGCGCACCTGCTAGAACGCCCCGTTGAATCACTGGAACGGGCTGCTGGTCAGCTTGATGGGCAGCTGCGTCAGTCGCATAGCCTGCTGCAAAGTGCGACCAATAATCTTGAAAAAATTGGTGATGTTGTTATGGGGCGCGCTAACGCACTGGTTGCGAACTTGTCGGATCGCCTCAGCAGCATGGAACTCGTTGGTGCTAAGCTAGTTTCTCTAGGTGTAGCGGCGCAAAATGATACAGGCCGGTATGTCGGACAGATCGAAGAAGTGGCGGAGCGGATCCGGGACTATGGCGCGGAAAGTGAGCAACGCCTTCGGTCTGTAATTTCCGAACTGACAGCCGCCACTGAGGCTGGGTTAAGTCGTGGCGATGCTGTTATTGACCGATTGCAGGATGGCACCAATGCTCTCAAGCTGGCGGTTAGTGGGCATGATGATCGCTTTGCCGCGCTGGCCGATGATATCGAAGAGCGCACACAACGACTGCGTGAGTTAGGGCGCGATGCACGTGGACAGCTGGAAGACGTCCAGCTCTCGCTGTCTTCGGCCCAGGATAGTGTTGAAAGTCAACTTGAACGCCTGAATCATGTCAGTGACAAGCTGAGTACCGAGCTGCAGCGCAGCGCCAGCAGTGCCTCCACGCTCTCGGAAGCGACCCAGTTGGCGGGCGAGCGGGCACAGGCACTCTTCAACCTGAATGACAAGACCAGTGATGTCATGAACATGATTGCCGCGCGTTTGGTCGAGCAGCGTGAGGAGGTTGAGGCGCTGGCAGGAAATCTGACAACGCAGATCGAATCCATGCAGGCGGCACTGGTTAGCCAGCGTATGGAGCTGCAGCGCACCGGGCAGGATGCCAGCCGTCAAAGTGAAGTGGTCCAAGCGGCTCTGCGCGAGCAGGTCGGGGCGATCGCTGCCGCGGGCATGGATGTTGCTGCCCGTATTGATGTGCTGCAGCAGCGGGTGCGCAACGAAGTGGGCTCGTTGACAGAACTGGGAGATGTGCTGGAAGGCAAACTGGCAGCGCTGGCGCAGACAGCCCAGCAACAGGCGGGAACTTTTACCACGGCTAATGCGGAGATGAGCCGTGAGCAGAAGGCTTTGCAGGCGCTGACCGACCGCTCGCGACAGGATTTGACCGGTCTTCTCACGCATCTGAGTGAAACTCGTGCTGCTGCTGAAACGGCACTCGGAGGAGTAAACGAGCAATTAGTACAGCTTTCGGCCCAGCTTTCGGCTGCCGAGGATGATCTGCATCGTATGGCAGGTGATGTGAGCACCGAGCAGCTCCGCTTGCGCGATCAAGGTCAGGGTATGAATGAGGCTTTGGCCGCTGCCTTGCAGCGACTGGAGACACTCGACAAATCTCTGCACACCACAGGTGAGCATGTGGCTCATCAGGGCGATAAGGCCGAGGCACAGCTTGCGCGCGTCCGCACGGAACTGAATAGCAGCCGAGAGCTTTTGGTCGCTGAGAATAGCGAGGTTCAATCTCTTCTGACCCAGCTTTATGCGCAAATGCGAGACGGGCAGGAGCAACTGGAGCAAGTAAAAGTAGAAGCGACTGAGGCCAGCCGTCTGTGGGCACTGGCGCAAAGCCAGTTGCAGCAGAGCCAGTCGGCACTCACGCAGAGCCGTGAGCAGGCTCAGCAGGATATTCGTGCAGTTGACGCCAGCGTCCACGAGGCCACACGCTCACTGACGCAGGCTCGTGCCGAAGCGGAATTGGCGCACGAAACTCTACACCAGCAAAGTGAACGGGCGCAGGCACGCATCCATGAGCTTGAGCAGGATATGGCTTCGTTGCAGGATGTAATTGCTCGCCTCACCGAGCGGTCGGATTTACTCTCGCGGTCGTTGGCTGATCAGGCCGCCCAAGCCGAGATCGCGGGGGGTCGTCTGCAAAGCGCCACCCGGATTGCCGATCAGTCGGCTGCTGTGTTGGTCGAGCGAAATAAAGACCTGCAAGCGAGTGCCCACGCACAGGAGCAAGCCCTTGTTAGTTTGCGCGCCGAGTTGGATCGGGCGAGCGGCGAGCTGGCACAGCGAGGGGAGCTGAGCCAAGAGCGCCTCGAAAGTGTCGTCGCCGCCATTCTCTCCGCCTCGAGTAACTTGCAAGAACAGACGCGCCAGAGCAGTGCGGCATTGGCACAGGGCGAGCATAACTTTATTGCCGTGCGCAGTGCCTTGGCGACACACACGGCATCCGTATCGGACGACCTGAGCCGCCTTGGCAGTCAGGTCTCAGATTTGCAAGCTGACCTGACCGCCACGGGACAGCAAGCTCAATCGGTCGGAATGCAATTGGCGCACCAGGCTGAGCAGAGTGAGGCGGTCCGTGCCGGTATCGAATCTGTCGCTGCCCGTGCTGATAAGGCTGCTCTGTTGTTGACAGAACGGCTAAGTGAAATGGATATGGCCTCGACCAGTCAGATGGCCGCGTTTGTACGATTAACCAGTCAACTGGAGCAACTTGGTCAGCAACTTGAGTCCAGCAGTGACTCAAGTCAGTCGCATCTTCAGGTCTTACTGGCCCAGCTAGCCCAAACAAGCGCAGCGCTCACTGCCAGCAGCCAACAAAATGGCGAGCTGGTGACTTTGGCTCAGGATCGCCTGCAGGAAAGCGGCTTGGTCCTCGACCGGCAGGCCCAGCAGGTACAGACATATTTGGCAGCTCTGGAAACCCGCAGCCAGCAGGTTGAAGCGAGTTTGCGCCAGGCCCGTTCACAGGTTGGTGAGCTGACCAGCCAGCTCGAAGCGCAACAGTCGCGTAGTGAGCAGCTGGGCGAAAGCACAGCCGCTTTGACGCAGAATAGCATATCTGCCCTGAGTGATCTTGAGCAGCGCTATGAACAGATGGAAGCTGCGGCCCGCAGTCAACAAGATGAAGTACAGCGTCTGACTTTGCAGCTTGAAGATGCCACAGCGTCGTTGCAAGCTGATGCCAGCCGCTCTGCCAAGGCGTTTGAGACCCTGCTGTCAGGTATCGAGACGATAGCCAACGCGGCTGACCATTCGTTCACATCTGTGTTACAGCAAATGGAGAAGGCTGGCTCGACCCTGCAGCAGCAAGGAACAGTCAGTCGGGATGAATTGACCAATCTGCAACTCCAGATTGTTCACGCCACGCAAGAGCTGGCCGAGCAGGTTGAGAGTGCTCAGCAGTCAATCCGCAAGGTGCTCGGCGAAAATGGTGCCCGTTTCATGCAGGCATTGCAAGCCGCGCAGGAGGGCTTGAGCGGCCAGCTGGAAAATTCCCGCCAACAGGTCAGCGTATTCCTGACTGAGGCCAGCAGCCAGTTCTCGTCTACTGCCATGCTAACAGAGCAGAGTTTGGCTACTCGTCTTGGCGATCTCGACTCGATCAAGAGCAAGCTTGAGGCTGTCAGCCTGAGCGCCGCGCACGGTGTGGATGCGCTGACCAGCAGCAGTAACCGTGCTAGCGAGCAGATGGCTAGCCAGCACGAACACGTTCAGGCTCTGGCCGTTCAGTCCAGCCAACTGGCAAGCCAGTTGCTAGATGCAATGCAGCAGCTACGCAGCATTGGCGGTGAGCATACTAGCGGACTGGAGCAATTGTCCGGCCAGCTCAGCGAGCAGTTGGAACAGCTTCGACTAAGTGGCCAGCAGGCGCGCAGTGAGCAAGAACAGCTCTTGGCGCGGACCAGTCAGGCACAGGCTACCGTGAAGGAAATGTCCGAGCAGATCAGCACGGCCCGCTCTTTGGTTGATGCCGCAGCCGACTATACGGCTGCTCGTCTGGCCGATGTTTCAGCAGACTTTGCCAATCGTGTGCGCGAAGGCGAGGGCTTGGTTACTACCGCGACAACCCGTTTGCGCGAAGTCGAGCAGCGCATGGCTGAGACCGGCTCCCTCATGGAGCAGCGCCAAACCGAGTTGCTGGCGTCAACACGTACGATCATGCAGCAGCTGGAGGTGCTCGACAGTGGGTTCCGCACAGCGTTGGGTAACAGCAGCGCGGTTCAGTCGCAGTTGTCAGCACAAGCGGAGCATAATCAGCGACTGCTCACAGGGTTGACCCAGTTGAGCGAGATGGGCACAGCCTCACTGGAGGAACAGACTCAGCGTCTGGCACGTCTAGCCCAGCAGGCTGCCAGTGATACCCAGCGTATGCTGGACATGGGTGACCGGATTGAAGGCCAGCAGGCTAGTGTTCGCCAGGAGGCGCAAGCCGCTGTTACGGTCTTGCAGGCAGTACAAGCCCAGTTACAGCGTGCTGGCCAAGAGGGGAGCGAACAGCTGTCGGCGACCGAGGCGCAACTCAGCGCAGCTCTGGTCGGCATGATGCAACGTGTACAGGAGCTGGCTGCATCAAATACCGGACTGACCAATCAATTGCGGACATCTATGGGCCAGATGGGGCAAGCCTTGGTCCTGCTTCAGGACAGCGGGCGCAAGCTGGGAGCTGAGTTGAGTGCGACCGGTGACCAGTTGCAAGGTAAGGCTGCCGGGTTAGTGGTGAGCGGGCAACAGCTTGACCGCGAGCTTAAGTCTCGCCTTGAAACCATGCAGGAATCGCAGCGGCGTATTGATGGCATTTATACGCACCTCAGTCAGCGTCTGGCCGAGCTGGATAGTCGCACCTCACACTATCTGATCGATCTCGATCAGCGTAGTGAATCGTCATTCGCGCGTCTTAATGATGGCGTTAGCAATCTGGAAAAGCTACCGGATCGCGTCCAAGAGGCGGAAAGTCTCTTGAGCGCCCAAGTGGATATTGCTCGCCGCGAAATTCTAAGGCTACGTAGCGATCTGGTGGAGCTAGGGCAGACTGTACTCGCGCAGAGCGATCAGGCAGGAGCTAGTACTGCTCAGGTGTTGGCAAATCTGCAGCAGATGAGTGCGCATAGCCGTGCCATGGCTGAGCAGATCGAGGTATCGAGCCAAGGCATGGCTACAGCAGCGCAGTCGGCCTGGCAGACAATTCACGCTGCGGTTAGTGAAAGCACCTCCGGTGTGGCGGGGCTTACAGACCATCTGAAGGGGGCAGAAAACCGGACACAATCGCTGGTCGAACTGGCGCGGAGTGGTGTGGATGGGCTGTTGGATCGTGTCAACGACATGGGTAGCTTGCTGGATAGCGCTCTGAGCAAGGCGAATGGTGCCTATGCGACTCTGGCTGCAGGCGGGTTGCAGCAGATTGAAACGCTAAGCCAAACTCTGGCGGATAACGCCGCGCGGCTCGATCACAGCACAGCGCAAGCGCACGCGCGAATTCAGGAAGCTGATGTCTTGGTGCAGCAGCATCAATCAGCCGTGCAGGGTGTTGCTGAAGCTATGCTTCCGCAGTTGACCAATGTTCGGCAGGAGTTAGAGCAGATTCGGGAAGGTTTGAGCGGCCTTGATAGTCGGTTGCATTCGCTACCTGCGTCCTTGGGCGGCCAGCAGCAGCAGCTGGAAAGCTTTACCTCTGCAATCGATCGCACGTTGAATCAAGTTGCGGCGCTGCAGATGCTCTCACGTGATATGGCGCAAGAGCATTTCGCGCTGGCTGAACAACTGCAATCGCATGAAACAGCACTGACGACTGGCCTCGGCGAGCTTGAACAAAGCCTCACCAAGTTGGATGCCCAAATTCACTCGGGCGTCGTTAGTCATATGTTGAGCGCGGCAACGCAAGCTCAGGCTGTGGAGCGGACATTGGCGCAACTTCTCAATCAGTCGGCTGGGCTGGATCAGGCGATTGCCAGCATTCGTCAATCGGTGCTGCGCGAAACACAGACGCTTGAGCAGGCAAAAGATACAGTGGGCAGTGTCGCGCAAAAGGCTGTGAGTGATCTCCAGGCTGCTGGTTCAGCTCTTGCGGAGAGTTATGGCCAGTTACAGCGTGGCACCCAGCTCTCGCAAACAGGGTTGTTACAGACTCAGGAAGAAAGCCAGCGCTTGGCTGTGCGTCTTGAGCAGATGCGTACACTGCTCAAAGGACTGACGAGTGCCATCTCGAATGATCTCACCGAATGGCAGACCGAAATGCGCAAACAACTGACCGGCGTAGCAGCTGACCTTGCTAGTCCGGCCGTACGGGCGCAGTTGCCGCTTCTCTCACCTTCGCCTACGCCTGTGCGTGCCACTCTTCCGGCAGCCGGATCCAGCTCGACGCAATTGACAACGGAGGCCTTACAGGCAGTGGCTATTGATCTGTACCGTCTGCTGCGCAATGAGATGCCTGATCTTCTTAAGTCCTTACCCACTCCGGCGGCCCGCCGTGCACCTATGGGACCGGGGGAAGCACGGGCATACACCCAGGCCTTACTCGAGGTAACTGGCGCGCCGTTTGCCACGGCAGCAAAGCAGCTTTATGCAAACAACGCTGAGTTCCGCTTGTATGTTGATCGCTATTTAACCCGCTTTGAGGCACATTACGACGTTTTGGCCCGTAACCCGGCAGGCCTAGACGAAGCGAAGGCCTATCGGGCCTCAGATGTCGGACGCCTCTATAGCCTGTTCAGTGGAGCGATTGAGCGTCGCGGGAATGTAAGCGCAGGGCAGCCGGAGAGCAGCCGTACATGATGCATTGTCTTTACCTGACATTGGTACTTGTACTGCTGGCTCCCCCTGTTTGGGCGTGTAGTTGTCCGGATATCCCGCTCGCGGACAAGGTCAAGGCAGCGAGTTTCATATTTCAAGGTACTGTTGTTTATCCGCGACCGGATATGCCGCCTGAACAGACATCGTTTCGGATTGATGCCCATCTGAAAGGGCGGGACGGTGCGTCGGCGAATATTCTTCGGCTATCTGTACATTCGCCCCCGGCTTGCGCCGCGACGTTCGAGCTGGGCAAGACGTATCTTGTCCTAGCCGAGGGGACTTATGAAAGCGGCTATACAACGGATGCCTGTCATAGTTTTCCAGCACAGATAACAGATGACCCGCGAGCGCTTGAGGTGCGTGATTTACGCCTCAAGACAGGTCAATCCATTCTTCACGGAAATCAGATCGAAGTTCCTCAGTCCCGCCTCACACTTGAAAAAATCCGGACACAGGCGAAGACCTTCTACTTGCTTGATGATAACGAATTGGCTTTACGTCTTTACGTCACCGCTGCGGCGCGGTCCCACAACTCGCCTGTTGATTTATTGGGTCAGGGTCATGCTTACTTGCGTCTTATGATGGCAGATTTGGCGTTGCAGAGATTTGATGATGTGCTGGAAAAAGATAGCCAGCGGGCGCAGGCGTGGTCTGGACGCTATCAGGCACTCGCGCTGCTTGGTCGTTGGTCGGAGATCCCTGAGAAAGCGAATCTTTCCGGCCTGTGGCTTCGGTATGCCCGCATACCAGTAGTTCCAGTTGCTGCTGATTTCTCGACAGTCTGGTGGAGAGAAATTGATGCTGCCGGGTTGCACTTTAAGGATGTTTCGTTCCGCGGTGCGACGTTATCCGATGTAAATTTCTCTAAAAGCAACTTAGAGAATGTGGACTTCACGGAGGCTGTTTTGCACCGCGTCGATTTTTCAGGAGCTAAGCTCAGCGGTGTAAAATTGCCAAGCAATCTGAATACAATTATCTGGGACGAGACGACGCAGTGGCCAAAGGGCTTCGACCCGGCTATTCTGGCCATTAGCAGGCCGAGTCAGGCTAAGTAGCTCTTTGACGTCTGGAGTGCCCACTCATGTCGATAACCCAAAAAATTCTGATGGGCCTACTGACTTGTGCCCTTCTGGCTGGGCTTTGGTATAGCTACGTCATGGCCATCCCGCGTGTAGCGGTAACACAGGTTGTACGCGGGTCGGCTGTTGAATTGGTGTATGCTACAGGAACAGTTGAACCTGCGGTTCAGGCCACGGTGTCCCCTGAAGTTAATGGGCGTATTGCAGAGTTCTATGCCCAAGAAAACGATATTGTTAACCTTGGTGGGCCGTTGGCTCGCCTATTTGACGCGGAGCAGTACGCCGAAGTGTCAGAGTTGATGATCCGTGTGGCCAATGAAGAAACCGCTCTGCGGCGCGATGAAGATCTGCTCAAGCGAAAAGTCGGCAGCCGCGAGGAGTATGATAACTCAAAGTCTGCACTTGAGCAGTCAAAGGCTCGCTTGGCCGCCGCTCAAGTGCGCTTGCAACAGAGGACGTTACGTTCTCCGATTTCTGGTGTTGTTCTCCGTCGTGATCATGAAATAGGCGAAACTGTAACGCCCGGTATGCGCTTGTTTGTGGTGGGACAGCTAAAGCCATTGCGCGTTACTATGGAGATCGATGAGGAAGATATTCCTCGTGTGCAGATCGGACAAAAAGTCTTATTAAGCAACGATGCCTTTCCGGAGCAGGTTTTTACAGCTGCCGTGAGTGAGATCACGCCTTTAGGTGACAGCAGTAGCAAAACTTACCGCGTGCGTGCGCAGTTGCCGGAAGAGACGGTATTGCCGGTTGGGATGTCAGTAGAGGCTAATGTTGTTTTAACAGAGAGAACGAATGCTTTGCTTATACCGGCAACCGCTATGCAGGATAGTCATGTCTATCTTGTGGGGTCCGATCACCGCGTTAAAAAAGTATCTATAAAAGTAGGCTTAAGTGGAATTGAAAATATTGAGGTAATTCAAGGCCTGTCTGATGGGGATCTCATTGTGAGAGGGCCATCTGTAGATCTGCGGGATGGGCAGCGTGTGAAAGTACGCCGGGAGCCATGATCCTCCCGCTTGCCGCCCGTATTGCCTTTCGTCATCTGGTCTACCGTAAGAGGCAATCTCTTGTCTCCATCCTTGGTGTTGCTTTGGGGGTCGGTTTCTTTATTGCCCTCGCGGCCATGATGCAGGGGTTTCAAAGCTATTTTTTACAAACTGTGGTCGATGTCTCGCCCCATATAATAATTAATGATGATTATCGGGCCCCGCTTCGGCAACCTGCTGAGGTGCACTATCCAGCAGCCATCTTGACTATTCATGGCTTGAAGCCGAAGGAGGAACGACGGGGTATTCGTGGCTATGAGGCAATCACGAATTATCTACATGGGCTGCCCGGGATTCAGGTTTCACAAGCTTTGGAAGGACAGATTTTTCTGACTTTTGGCAGCACGGATCGCAATGCAACAGTGCAAGGCATTGTTCCGGCCGATGAGCGTCGGGTTATTAAGCTGGATGATGATCTGATTGCAGGAAGCTTCGATAATCTTGAAACAGTTCCCAATGGGATTATCGTTGGTATCGGACTGGCGGAGCGTCTTGGGGCTGGCATGGGAGACCGCCTGACTGCTGTATCGACATCCGGCGTCATAATGCAGGTCAAGATCGTTGGGCTCATTGAGACGGGTATTACCGCCATAGATCGCGGCCGTGCCTACATGTTGCTCAAAAAAGTCCAGGTTTTACAAGGACTGAATAACCGGGTAAGTCGGATCAACATTCGGTTACCCGACCCCGAGAGAGCACAGGATTTAGCCTCCCAACTTGAGCAGAAATTCCGCTATCGAGCGGAGAGCTGGCAGGAGGCCAATGCCGGCATATTCGGTGTGTTTGTTGTTCAGAACATCGTCATGTACTCGACGGTTACAGCGATCATGATCGTGGCGGCCTTTGGTATATTTAATATCATTTCGACGATTATCCATGAAAAAGTCAAGGATATCGCCATTTTACGGTCGCTTGGCTTTTACGAAAAAGACATCCGGGCAATCTTTATTCTGCAGGGTGTCGCTTTAGGTTTGCTTGGCGCACTGCTGGGTTGGTTGGTCGGGTATGGTCTTACATCGGCGCTGGCCGCAGTTCGTGTAAATATCAAAGGCGAGATTAAAACCGACCATCTAATGATTCTCTGGTCTTTTAATCACTATCTCTTGGCGGCTCTGTTTTCCCTTGCCGCGGCAATAGTGGCAGCGTGGATACCCGCGCGCAAGGCGGCATCAGTGCAGCCGGTTGAGATCATCCGGGGTGTTTCATGAGTACGCTACTGGAGGCACGAGGGCTTACCCGTATCATAGAGGGCGAGGTCTCGACCACCTTGATTGAGGATATTAGTTTTTCCATAGCATCTGGAGAATTTGTATCTGTAACGGGGCCTTCTGGTGGGGGCAAGTCATCCTTGCTATATTTGTTGGGTCTGATTGACCGGCCAACACGAGGTACCGTCCTGATAGAGGGGCTGGATACCGGCACGCTGGAAAGTGATGCGCTGGCACATTTACGCCTGACAACTCTTGGTTTTGTGTTTCAGTTTCATTTTTTGCTAGAAGAATTCACAGCATTAGATAACGTTATGCTGCCCATGCGCAAGTTGGGGGTTCTGTCTAATCAGGCTATGATTGAGCGCGCATCGGAGCTGCTTGCTCAGTTCGATCTGGCGCCACACATTCATAAACGCCCCGGCCAGCTCTCTGGCGGACAGCGACAACGGGTCGCTATTGCGCGGGCACTCGCCAATCAGCCCAAACTGATTCTGGCGGATGAACCGACTGGCAATTTGGATACCCGCAATGCAGACAGTGTCTTTGCAGCCTTTCGCGATATCGTAAATAATTTTAACGCTTCTGTTATGGTCGTGACTCACGACCCCGATCTAGCCGCAAGGGCAGACCGGCACCTGAAGATCATTGATGGCCATCTCGCCTGACTTTAGTGTATACTAAGAGTAGGTGCCGGGCCGACAGGAGGCAAAGCCATGACTGATGATCCAAACAAAATCCGCCAGCAGCGCATGCTGTTCGACCAGATTGATCAGGCAATCGGCGAAACCAATCGTGATGTCATTCACGGCCTTATTCCTAAACTGGATAAGGCGGTTTTCCTGAAAATGGCCAAAGGTGTCGCCCAATTGCGCGTGAAGTACATCGCTGCAGGCATTCAGCTCGCACAGACGGACGGCCTTAAGGAGCCACAGTTGCAGCAGCTTAAGAGCCTGCGGGAGCAATTTGAGGAGGCCCGCGCTGCGTTTGATGCCGTTAAACGCGCTGTGAGCCGTGGCTATATCGATATCTCGGAGTAGAGCGCCTAGCTGTCATATTTCTGTCACTTGCCTAGGGGTGTCTCTGCGCCATAATGATGGGCAGGAGGGACTGCCATGAGACAGAACACAGGTAATAGAATGCCGCACGAAACTAGGATGATTCTTGAGGAGCAAATCTTGGGTATTCGGCCGATTGGCAAGGCTGCTGATTTTGCTGGCCACGGACCCGCTCAGGCTTTTCCGCCCGGCATGCAGATAAATTACGCAGAGTGCTCGGAGTTGATTGGCCGACCTGGCCGTTCGAACGTATTAAGGCTGTAGCTCACGCGTAGTACTGGGCATTTTGTAATAGGGTAGTAAAGTAAGGCGTGTGCTAACGCTTGGCGATCACGCGGGCCATTTCGAGACACTTGTTCGAGTAGCCCCACTCGTTGTCGTACCACGCAACCACCTTGATAAAGGTTTTATCAAGGGCAATCCCTGCGTCGGCGTCAAACACAGCGGTGCACGGCTCACCGATAAAGTCCGTTGAAACCACCTTATCGGTCGTGTAGGCGAGTACGCCTTTCATCGGGCCATTTGCTGCAGTCTGCATGGCCTTACAAATATCATCGTAGCTGGCCTCTTTAATAAGCTCACAAGTCAGATCGATCACCGACACGTCTGATGTGGGGACGCGGAAACTCATACCGGTTAGTTTCTTGTTCAGTTCGGGGATGACAACCCCCACAGCCTTGGCGGCACCGGTGCTGGAGGGAATGATGTTTTCGAGAATGCCACGCCCGCCGCGCCAATCCTTGTTGGAAGGACCATCCACAGTTTTTTGCGTCGCTGTCGTTGCATGTACGGTTGTCATCAAGCCGCGCTTGATGCCAAAATTATCGTGTAGCACTTTGGCTACGGGAGCCAGACAATTCGTGGTGCAACTTGCATTGGAAATAACGGGTTGCCCGGCATAGCTCGTATGATTCACGCCATACACAAACATCGGTGTATCATCTTTACTGGGTGCTGACATGATAACTTTTTTGGCACCAGCTTTAAGATGGGCTTCGGCTGTCTCCTTGGTCAGGAAGATGCCAGTTGATTCGATCACCACCTCAGCACCAATCTCGTCCCATTTCAACTCTGCAGGGTCCTTGAGGGCCGTGAGGCGGATGCGCTTGCCATTTACCACCAATGTGCTGCCATCAACGGCAATCTCTCCATCAAAGCGTCCGTGCACACTGTCATACTTCAGCATATAAGCGAGATAATCCGGTTCAAGCAGGTCATTGATGCCAACAATTTCGATGTCACTGAAATTCTGTACGGCAGCGCGAAACACCATCCGGCCAATGCGACCAAAGCCATTAATACCAACTTTGATGGACATGAAATTTCTCCTTAGTTATACAGGGGGGCATCGCTACTTCCGTTGGCTCAGACTGAGGCAAAACGGCAATTTTGGCAAGATTATTAAGTAGTTAATTGGGCATTAAGTCAAATCTGCCATACTTTTTCCATGTCTGATGAAAACAGCCCAAAGGCGGCAGAACCTCTTAAACTCGGCCCGTTTGTGGGTTTCAATAAGTTTGCCAAGCCGTCCGCCGCTATGGCGTTGAACCTGCAACGTGCTCCTCAGCCTGTCTCTGGCAGGATGGGCAGTCTAAACCTATCCTTTGAGTCAAATGGCGTTCAGCGGCCGGATTTCTATGCGGTGTCGTCTTTTAGTCCTAACGCCGCCATGGGGATTAATGTCCCCTTTGAGGGAGGCAATAGCGGGATGGCCTCTGGCTCAATGGTCATTAACGGGCAGTCAACCTGGTTTACGGGTCTCTACCAGACCGTTGATCTGGGGGGATTGCGGATAGGTGCTTATGGTGGGCGGATGACCGATCTGGTTACGCAGGCAAATGGCATCGCGCGCAAAGACAATGACCGCTTTATGTATGGCGTTTACGCCAGTCTAGACCGGCCCGACTATGGCGTAGAGGCCAAGTGCATTGACTCGCGCAAAGACAACATTCCACCTGTCTGCGGTGTATCCTACAAATTCAAGTTCTGATTAGCCAGCGGTGGCTAGGCGTTCGGCCGCAAATTCCCAATTCGCCATGTTTTCAAGAAAGGCCTTCAGGAAGTCCGCCCGACGGTTTTGATAGTCGAGGTAATAGGCGTGTTCCCATACATCGCAGGTCAGCAGAGCATGCTGGCCCTTGGTAAGCGGAAGGTCGGCATTTCCCGTCTTGGTGACTTTCAGTTTGCCACCCTCTAGCACTAACCACGCCCAACCAGAGCCAAACTGCGTCAGACCGGCTTGCGTGAAGGCTTCCTTGAACGCTTCGATAGAGCCAAAGTCGGCCTTGATCTTGTTTTCCAGCTCACTGGGCATGGCTCCGCCACCCTTTGGCTTTAATGACTTCCAGAAAAAGTCATGATTCCAGATCTGGGCAGAGTTATTAAATAGGCCCGCTTTATCAGCATGGCCTGCGCTGTCCTTGATGATCTGTTCCAGCGTTTGGGAAGCCTCAGGCCTATCCTTGGTTAAATTGTTCAGGTTCGTCACATAAGTCTGGTGATGCTTGCCGTGGTGAATTTCCAGATGCTGGACCGACATATAGGGAACCAATGCATCCTTGGCATAGGGCAGGGGGGCGAGTTCAAACGGCATTAGTATCTCCTTGGTTGGCAGTCAAATTAGTGTGGTTAAGAAAATTGGCAAGTCCTTAGCGCCGCCGTGCCGCCAGCCAGCCGCGAAAATGGGCCAGAATTCGCGCGCGGCGCGATGTCCTGAGGTATCGCCTAAGGGGGTCATGCTGTCTCAATTGCGATAGTTGATAGTTGGCGAGGTATAGCAGGCGTGTGGCTTCTCCCACCATTCGAGGGTCAGCTAGCTGTTGCGGTAAATCGCGGGCGACATGCAAAAGCTGTTCGGTACGATCGAGAACGCGCTGAATGACGGCACGCACTGCCGGGCTACTCTTGCGTTCAACCAGTTGCTCGGGCGTACCGCCCGCCTCGGTGAACCAGTCCGTTGGCAGATAGCAGCGCCCATGTAACCGCCAATCCTGCCCGCAGCGCCGGGTCAGGCGCAGCAGGAGCAGACTAGCACACAGTGCATCCGTCGATCGCTGTAGCTCGGGCTGCTCAAGGTGATGCAATTGCAAAATGGCGCGGCCAATTGGCTCAGCGGCGTAGCGGCAGTAAAGCAGCAGATCTGGCCATGTGGCGCAGACTGGTCGGCTGATATCCCGTCGCGCTGCTTGCACAAGGCGCAGAGCCCACTGCGGATCTAGCCGCCCTTGTGCCTGTATCCGGAGCAGACGCAAAGCAGCAAGAGTAAAGACGGTTGGTTCCTGATCACCCGCCGGGAGCGATCCACCTAAAGCCAGTTCAATCCGCTCCAATAGGAAACCACGTGTTTCCTCTACAAAATCTGGTATGTCGGCGATGTGGCGGATCGCAGCCAGTGTATCAAAAAAGATCTGGATATCTGGGCGAACAAAGGGGGCGAAGAAGGAGGAAGCCACCAGTCCCGAAAAGGCCGAGTGATGAGCCGGGACAGCGATCTGTCGACTCGTTGCCGCAGACTGAAGTTTTGTAGTCGGAACAGGGGGTTGCTCTCGATTCATTGCGGCATAATATGTCAGAAATTCCAGACTGGCGAGGTTATTATCTTACAGATATTCCAGCATATTCGCGATTATTGCCGTCATAGCGACTCGGAGTCTTTTCTGGCTGCGCTTTTTCTGCCGGATCCCGGGCGCCATTATGTCTTTACTCTTATCGCACTTAACCATGAGCTAGCCGAAATAGCCAAGAAAGTTTATGAGCCGTTATTAGCGCAAATGCGCTTGCAATGGTGGCGGGAGCAACTGGAGGCCGGGGCACGGTCCAATTCTCCTGTTGTGCAGGCACTACAGGCTACAATCGAAGCACAGCCGCTCTCTCGTGAGTTGTTTTTGACGTTGATCGACGCCTATGGCTCAGCCTATACAGACGCCGTTCAGGATATAAGTTCTGATGATTTTTCTGCCATTCGCCAAGCCTATTGGTATTGCAAACTGGGTTTGGTAGGCCAAGCTTACACACCACAGATTAGCGATCTAATACAGCAGGCGATCAGACTGGAATGCTGGGAGCGCAGTTGTTTGTCTGATATGGCGAGTATCCCAACTTCTATGGAGATTGAGGCTGAGCGGAATAAAGCGCGGCAACTCTTTCGGTACGCGCATAAAGCTGGATTCGGCCCACTCTTTGCTGATTTGGTTCTTCTGCGCTTACGTCTTGGGCAGTTACTGTCACCAAAGTGGCGAAAATGCCAGTCTGGCCAGCTATCCCCGAAGCAGCATCCGTGGCGTGGAGTCGCGCTGGTCTATGAATTAATACTGCGTTAGTATATTCAGGTCAGTCTGATTTGAGGTGTCTATGCGTTTCCTTATCGTTCTCCTTTGTGTTTTTGTGGCTGGAACGACTTCAGCCAACGCGGCTGTGTCTCCTGAGGGCTTTTTTACGCGGGCGCAGCCACTTGTTATTCCTGTCTCTTCGGCCGACCCACCCTACTATACATCTCAAAATCCAGATCCGGTTACGAGCGGCCAGGCCGGGCAGTCCCCGTATGCATTGCCGCGGGAGCCTTTGCCTGATGCCTTGTTAGAGCGCCAATTGACCGAGGCCATGCGACCGATGGTTAGCGCGGCTTGGGCGCGCCCAGCGGCTATTGGAGCGACAACAGCGGTTTATTTTACCCTGCGTGGTGCCAATAAACGGGACGATCGCTTGATTTCAGTTTCAACGCCTTGGGCCAAGACCGTTCAGGTGCATGACACGATTATTGATGATAACGGCGTCGCGCGTATGCGGGAAATTGAAGGACTTCTGGTGAGCGCAAACGCTAAACTGGTGTTCGAGCCCAATGGCCGCCATGTCATGCTGATTGGCCTTAAGCGTAACCTGCGGCGCGGCACTATGTTCCCGGTGACCCTGACATTCAAGAATAGCGGTCCGATCCGGGCCATGGTCGAGGTGCGTGGACCGTCACCGCTTGAGGTTACCGGAGATGCGACCGAGGGTAGCTCCGACCCTCATCATGAGGGCCATTAACACCGCCTCTTAGGCGGCTTGCGCAAGCTGGCACCAGTTCTGTAAGTCTGCAAGAGCGCGTTGACTATAGAGTTTCTTGCGCTCTCGTGCACCGAGGCGAGGCGGGACATCGGTCAAGGGCGGAAATAGGCCGAAATTTATGTTCATGGGCTGGAACGTCTCGGCATTCGCGCCCGTTGTAATGTGATTGAGCAACGCACCAAAGGCAGTTGTCAGCGGCGGAATTTGCTCATATCCAGCGGCAAAACGGCCCGCAAGCAATCCGATCGCGGCTGACTCAACATAGCCCTCACACCCGGTAATCTGCCCCGCAAAGCGTATATGCGGCATAGCCTTAAAACGCAGAGTTGGATCCAGCAGTTTGGGGCTATTAAGGAAAGTATTGCGGTGAATGCCACCCAGACGGGCAAATTCGGCCTGCTCCAAGCCGGGGATCATGCGAAAAATGCGCTGCTGCTCGCCATACTTCAGTTTTGTCTGAAAACCAACGATATTATAGAGGGTGCCAAGGGCATTGTCTTGCCGCAGCTGAACCACGGCATATGGGCGCTTGTCCGAATGCGGATTGGTTAAACCGACTGGCTTCATTGGCCCATAGCGCAGCGTATCCGGGCCGCGCTCTGCCATGACTTCAATAGGCAAGCAGCCCTCAAAATAGGGCGTGCTCTTTTCCCATTCCTTGAACTCCGTTTTTTCGCCGGTGCAGAGGGCGTCAATGAAGGCAAGATACTGCTCTTTGTCCATGGCACAGTTGATATAGTCTTTACCGGTGCCACCAGGGCCTTCCTTGTCATAACGCGACTGAAACCAAGCTTTGGAAAGGTCAATGCTGTCGAAGTGGACAATTGGTGCGATCGCATCAAAGAAAGCCAGTGAATCTTCAGCGCTGGCCTTACGAATATCTTCCGCAAGCTCAGGGGTCGTCAGTGGGCCGGTAGCCAGGATACAGTTTTCCCACGCCGGTGGCGGGAGGATCTTCAATTCAAGCGGTGCAAAGGTAATCAGGGGGTGGGCCCGCAAGGCTGCCGTTACCGCTTGACTGAATCCATCTCGATCCACCGCGAGTGCACCGCCAGCGGGGACTTTATGACGATCCGCGATGGTCATGATAATCGAGTTGCAGCGGCGCATTTCCTCATGGAGCAGACCGACAGCGTTATAGTCCGCATCATCCGAGCGGAATGAATTGGAGCAGACAAGCTCAGCGCAGTTTCCGCTTTGGTGAGCTTCGGTCATCCGCAAAGGGCGCATTTCATGCAGAAGGACCGGGATCCCGGCTTGCGCGAGTTGCCACGCAGCCTCCGATCCGGCCATACCCGCACCAACAACATGAACAGGGGAGTGTGTCATGGCGCTATCAATACGCCATTTTTATAGGCAGAAGCAACAATATTAACGCCCGGTGGCGCTAAACATTTTGCTGAGTTCTGAAGCAGACTGGAAGTATTTCTTGGTCTCGTCTTTGGCGATCATAAGCTCATCGGCGATGGTTTTCCCGGGTTCGATAGCCGGGATGGCTTTGCCACGCGCGATCAGGCGCTCGGTGTCACGTATGATTTTGCCCCAGATGCCGTTAATGATGTTTTCGTCACCGCGTACGAAGCGCATCGCCTGGGAGGCCTCAATCAGTAAGGTACACAGGCGGTCGGCATTTGCCTTCATTCGCTCGAAAGCTTCGCGTAATTTGGGGTCCTGTTCCAGAGTGTGATCAAAGTCCCAGCGCAAGCCGACCTGTTCGTCTTTGGGCTGCATCTGACGGATGATCTTATCAACCGGCTGCTTGGAACGGTTAACGGCAGACTCTACCTGAATACGAAGCAGGGAGAAGTCCTGAGCCTGCTCATACCATTTAAAGTCCTCAGCGAGCAATGTCATCTGATTCTGCATGGCTTTAATGGGTTCTGCCGCATCACCCAGAGTTGTGGCTTCGACCTCGGCCCCCTTGAAGATGGAGACCTCTTCAATGATTTCGCCTTTGGCATCATAGACGATTTTGGCCGGCCCCTCATCAGGCTGGCGGCTAATGACGCCATTTTCATACCACACTTCCAGCCAGCCTCCCTCTGGGGTTGGGCAGGCAACGGCGGGGGCACCCTCGCGGTGACGTTTGCCGTTGACAAAGTATTCCTCACCCCCATCCGGGCGGATAATGGCAGGACGTGAGCGGTTATGCAGAAGATTCTCGACCTGATCAGGCTGCGTCAGGTCAGGAGGTGGGCTCCCTTGTGCGTGGAGATAATAATAAACCACCCCGGTAGGGGCGAGGGCGAACTCCCCGATCGCCTGTGTACCAGCCATCAGACTTCCCATGTCTCGTTCAGCCGCAAGCTGATCGAAGGTACCATACCAACTATGTAGCGCGGCTTCCATCTGGCGGGTCATATGAAAGACCCGGTCCTGCGCTTCAGGCTCAAGGCTATTGAAATTTTCCCGCATCATGCGTTTGGCGGCAATGATCTGGTTGGGTGTCGCTAAAAAGACGTGACGGTCCCAGTAATCGCGGTTGGCCATGCGCTGAGCCTCGGGTTGATAACGGCTCGGAAAAACCTGACGCTTAGGGCCGGGGTGAATAGAGAAAATCCGGTAGTCGCCGCTCTGGCGGCGATCCGGGCCACAGAAAAAAGTGATATCCCGAGTCTTTTTAAGCTGGCTTGGCGCAACAATGGCGGCTGAAACAATGGTTTCGCGGGGGCTGTCAAAATAGCGATAGACAGGAACAACGACCGATTTTTCAGGCAGCTCGGAGACAGGAAGCAGGCAATCAAACCCAATCGGGGTGCCCGCATCGATCGTAATACACTCCACCTCAGCCGGACGTTTTTTTTCAACGTTCTCGTCATAGGCTTTTTTCGCTGCTTCATCGCACATTTTGAGCACGCGATTGACCAGTTGCGAGCTGGGCAGAAGGAATGCCGAACCTATGGTCAAGCCTGACAGGTCGCCCATAAGTTCGGCGCGAACAACATCATCTGTAACAGCACTGACATAACGCATGGCGATACTCCGACGCTCTAGAGTACAGCCTAATGGTTAACAAAAACTAGCCAATTATTAAGAAATTTTCCTGCCTAATGGCTCACAGGCTTTTCGGCGCCCAAGCCTGTTTGTGCACGAATGTACTGGGCATCAAACGCTTCGCGTTCCTGTTTAGCTGAGGCACTGTTGTCTGTTCGTGAAAAGAACCAGATGCCGAAAAAGGCAAGCGGCATGGAGAACAGCGCCGGATACTCATATGGGAATAGGGCCTGATCAAAACCAAGTACATTCACCCATATGGTTTTACTCAAGACCATCAGAATGATTGTCGAGAGTAGGCCCAAGGTCCCGCCAATAACCGCCCCGCGCGTTGTCATTTTTTTCCAATACATGGACAGGAGCAAGACTGGGAAGTTGGCGCTCGCGGCAATAGCAAAGGCCAAGCCTACCATAAAAGCTACATTCTGGTGTTCGAATGCAATACCGAGCAGCATGGCGAGGATACCAAGGAGCACAGTCGCCCCCTTGCTGACACGGATTTCTTCTGCCTCACTGGCTTGTCCGTGGCGGAACACGCGTGCGTAGAGATCATGTGAGATCGCTGATGCTCCGGCCAAGGTTAGGCCGGAGACCACAGCCAGGATTGTGGCAAAGGCCACAGCCGAAATAAAGCCCATGAGCACATCGCCGCCGAGCGCATGCGCCAGTTGAATCGCGGCCATATTACTACCGCCAAGCAGGGCACCTTTTTCGTCAGTGTACGCGGGTGAACCCGTGAGGAATATGATGGCGCCAAAGCCGATGATAAAGGTAAGAATATAGAAGTAGCCAATAAACCCGGTTGCATAAAGAACCGAGCGGTTGGCCTGTTTGGCGTCTTTCACGGTAAAGAAGCGCATCAGGATATGAGGCAAACCCGCTGTACCAAACATAAGCGCAAGTCCAAGAGAGACGGCGGAGATCGGGTCTTTAACCATGCCGCCCGGCTCCATGATGGTGCTGCCTTTAGGGTGTGTAGCCGTAGCCTGGGCAAATAAGGCTGTCATGTCAAAGTTGAAGCTAGCCAATACGGAGAGGGCAATAATTGTGGCCCCCGCCAGCAGAAGGACGGCTTTGATGATCTGCACCCATGTTGTGGCCAACATGCCGCCGAACATGACATACGAAATCATCAAAACACCAACGATTGCAATAGCGCTCGTGTAGGGGAGGTGGAACAGAACCTCGATCAGTTTACCCGCCCCAACCATTTGTGCAATCAGGTACAGGAGAACGGTCGCGAGGGACCCACAGGCAGCCAGAACACGGATTGGTTTTTGCTGAAAACGGAAGCTGACAACATCCGAGAAATTGTAACGCCCTAGATTTCGTAACGGTTCTGCAATCAGCAAGAGGATAATGGGCCAACCAACCAGAAAACCGATGGAATAAAGCAAGCCATCAAAGCCGGATAAAAACACCATGCCGGAAATGCCGAGAAAGGAAGCCGCCGACATGTAATCGCCAGCGATGGCTAGACCATTTTGAAATCCTGTGATTTGACCGCCGGCAGAGTAGAAATCACGTGTAGTGCGTGTGCGCTTGGCCGCCCAGCGGGTAATCATCAGGGTTACGAGAACAAAGCCAATAAATATCAACGCAGCCGTTAGATTAAGTTGGGTAAAAAATGTGCTCATGATCAAAGCCCCCGGTCATGGATAGTGGCTACGAGATCTTCCAGATATCGGTTCGCATACCAGACATAATAGGCCGTCATGCCGATCGTCAGCAGGATCAGGCCTAGCCCGGCTAGTATGCCAACACTGGTGATGCCATCGCCAAGGCGGATGGCAAGAAGGTGGGGGGTGTATCCAACCATCAGGATAAAGCTAAAATAGGCCGTCAGAATTATGGCTGTAAGCAGCCAGCCAACACGGCGACGACGGCGCAGAAGCTCCTGATATTCGGGCATGGCTTTGATATCAGCGATCGGTATTTTAGTCATAAGGCCCCCAGTCTGGCTTGACCCTGTTCGTTATATTTATCGCTTCATCATATCAGCTCCGGACAGCCACTTCAGGCAAAATCGTCGCTGCATTGCATTGTGCAATGTGCGCTAAAATGACGATAAATCATTGATAATAAATCTGTACGTTTATAGAGATCTAGTTGGGCGTGGGGCTGGCGGTAAGGCGGCAGGTGGATAAAATCCATTTCTAATTGTCGGGTCGAAGGGGGCAGGATTGCTGCCGGCTTGTGCCATTTGAAGCATTCTCGACATGTGTTGGCTATAGCGAGCCTGATCTCGCGCTAGCAAGCCAGTGAAAGCAGCGAGCGGTGCCAGAATTGGCCCATAGGGAGTTGCAAGTGCAGCAAATGTCACAAGGCATGAGGTAGTGCCAAATGCGCAGGCACTTCTCTGAGCCTGTTGGCGCTGAAGAGTAAGATGCCATTGCGCTGGCTTCTTGCCGTACCGACGCACATTCTCACGGTAGATGCGTTCCACTTCTTTGGGCTCAAGGTAACCCTCAATCGGGTAACGCAGAACTGCAAGCAAACCCATAAAAATCTCCTTCGCCATAAAAACTGCTGCAGATTAGGCTCGGGGACAAACTAAGATCAAGCTTTTTTGCGGGCAGAAGTCTTAACGGCTTTATTAATGCCCAGCAGCGGGGCCAGATATTGCCCGGTATAACTGCGCTTGATCTCACAAATAGCCTCCGGGGTGCCTTGGCCGACCAGTTCGCCACCGCCATCACCACCTTCAGGGCCGAGATCAATGATCCAGTCAGCGGTTTTGATAACCTCAAGGTTATGTTCAATCACCACCATCGTGTTGCCATTCTCAACTAGCTCATGCAAAACCTCGAGCAACTTGCGGACATCTTCGAAGTGCAGGCCGGTGGTTGGCTCATCAAGGATATACAGCGTACGGCCGGTGGCGCGTTTGCTCAATTCCTTGGCCAGCTTGATACGCTGGGCCTCGCCGCCGGAGAGGGTCGTTGCTTGCTGACCGATATGAATATAGCCAAGGCCAACCCGGCGCAGGGTTTCCAGCTTCTCATGAATGAGGGGCTGTGCCTTGAAGAAGGCAGCACCTTCTTCCACAGTCATTTCCAGCACATCGGCAATGCTCTTGCCTTTGTACTGAATTTCCAACGTCTCGCGGTTGTAGCGCTTACCGTGGCATTCCTCACAGGTTACATACACATCCGGCAGGAAGTGCATTTCTATTTTGATAGTGCCATCGCCCTGGCAAGCCTCACAGCGACCGCCCTTGACGTTAAAACTGAAGCGGCCGACATCATAGCCGCGGGCCTTTGACTCGGGTAGTCCGGCGTACCAGTCGCGGATGGGAGTGAATGCGCCCGTATATGTCGCCGGATTACTGCGCGGGGTACGACCAATCGGTGACTGATCGATATCAATCACCTTGTCGAGATGCTCGAGACCCAGAATTTCATCATGTAGCCCGGCATGTTCACGTGCTCCGTTCAGCTTACGAGCAAGGGCCTTGTAGAGGGTGTCGATAACAAGGGTAGATTTACCACCACCCGAGACACCCGTCACACAGGTGAGGGCACCGACCGGTATCTTGGCCGTCACGCCTTTAAGGTTATGCGAGCGGGCGTTCTTGATAGTGATCTGCTTGGCGTTCTTGGTCTCGCGGCGCTTTTTCGGTAAGGGAATACTGCGCTTGCCAGAGAGATACTGACCGGTCAGAGATGCCGGGTTCTTCATGATCTCGTCCGGTGTGCCTTCGGCAATAATTTTTCCACCGTGAATACCGGCACCGGGGCCCATATCCACCACATAGTCAGCGGTGCGGATCGCGTCTTCATCGTGTTCAACCACAATCACGGTATTGCCGATGTCGCGCAGACGCTCCAGTGTTGCCAACAAGCGATCATTATCGCGCTGATGCAGACCAATGGACGGCTCATCCAAGACATACAACACGCCGGTCAGGCCGGAGCCAATCTGTGAGGCTAGTCGAATACGCTGGCTCTCACCACCCGATAAGGTGCCGGAATTGCGGTTTAGGGCGAGGTACGACAAACCAACGTTATTGAGGAAGCCGAGACGCTCATTGATTTCTTTAAGAATACGCGCAGCAATATCATTATCTTTTTTGCCTAGTTTTTTGGGTAGGCTGGTAAACCAGTCTCCTGCAGCAAGAATGGAGAGCGAAGACACCTCCGCGATATTTTTCCCACCGACCTTGATGGCCAGAGCTTCCGGTTTCAGGCGGGCACCGCCACACTCATCACACGGGTGCTCGGCCATAAACCGCGCCAGATCCTCGCGGATCATGTTGCTGTCCGTTTCTTTGTAGCGACGCTCGAGGTTGGGAATCACGCCTTCAAACGGGCGACGGCTTTCATAGGTGCGATGGCTGTCTTCAAATTTGAGGGTCACATCCTTGCTGCCGGTGCCCCACAGGATCATTTTTTGCAGTTGTTCAGGCAGTTCGCGCCATGGCGTGTGTGTGCTCGCCTTGAACTGGCGGCAGAGGTTTTCCAGAATCTGCAAAGCATGCATGCTCTTGGTACCAGCCCACGGCGCAATCGCTCCCTCATGCAAGCTGAGCGTGTCTACCGGAACCACCAGCTCAGCGTCGAAAACCTGCTTAAACCCAAGACCGTCGCAGATCGGGCAAGCGCCGTGCGGGCTGTTAAAGGAGAAGAGGCGAGGTTCAATTTCCTCAATCGTAAAGCCGCTGACCGGGCAGGCAAATTTGCTCGAGAGTGTCAACCGATCTCCACTCTCGGCTTTTTCGACGATAATCAGCCCTTCGGTGAGTTTAAGGGCGTTCTCAACACTATCGGCTAGGCGGTTGCCCAGATCATCTTTCAAAACCAAGCGATCAACCACAACTTCAATCTCGTGTTTCTTCATCTTGTCGAGTTTGGGGACTTCGTCGATTTCGTAAAACGTTCCATCAACTTTTACCCGCTGATAGCCTTTGGCGCGTAGATCCAGCAACTCCTTGCGGTATTCTCCCTTACGGCCACGAACAATGGGAGCGAGAATATACAGCTTGGCTCCGTCCCCAAGGGCTTTGATACGATCAACCATCTGGCTAGGCGTTTGGGCCTCAATGGGTAGCCCGGTCGCTGGCGAGTAGGGCTTGCCGATGCGGGCATAGAGCAGACGCAGATAGTCGTAAATCTCGGTCACGGTGCCAACTGTCGAGCGTGGATTGCGGCTGGTGGTTTTCTGCTCGATTGAAATAGCGGGCGAGAGACCTTCGATGGTGTCGACGTCCGGCTTTTGCTGCATCTCCAGGAACTGACGGGCATAGGCCGACAGGCTCTCGACATAGCGACGCTGGCCTTCTGCATAGATCGTATCAAAGGCGAGGGATGATTTACCTGATCCTGACAGGCCGGTGATCACCACCAGTTGATCACGTGGCAGATCAACGCTGATGTTCTTGAGATTGTGCTCACGGGCGCCCCGTATTGATATAGCTTTGTTCGACATTGTCTAAAATCCCATGCATTTAAGGTCGAAAGAGTAACAGGATATGCTGCGTTTTTGACTTAAAGTCGAGTCAAAAACAGATGTCTTGAATTCATCATTAAACTGGAAAGATACCATTTCTGATGCTATAATCACTGCAGTGTAGTCGGACTAAAATCCGAGCTGTCGTTTGCGGGAGTGCCGGTCATGACACATACTGTTTTTGCTTTACGCACACTGTTTTTTGCAGTTGTTGGTCTGGCGGTCGTTACTGCGGCCTCAGAGAGCGTGGCTCAGACCGTGTCTATTCCTTACGAGCAAAAATCCGGGGGTGTTACCGCGCCAACTGAACCGAGCCCCGCAGCGCCAGATGTCATTTCGGTAACGCCAACTGCCCCTGCGGTTGCCGCCAAACCGATTGTAAGCGCACGCCCATCTGTTGCACCGAATATCGCAACCAATAGCGAAAGCCGTGCGCCAGCGATTTTGTCAACTGACCCCGTTGTCCCCGGTATGACTCCCGAGGATGTTGCCCGGACGCGTCAAGCCTACGATGAACTCGTGGCGCGTAACCCGGCTGCTTCAGGTGAGGGGCCGTATGCCCTATTACAATCTCTGCGACCGCGGCGTGAACTCCAAAAGAGTATTTCGGATCGGGTTCGTAAGGCTTGCAAACTGGATTATTTTAATGTGTTGATCCCATTTGATATGCCTTACAACCTGACCGCCTTTGCCAACCTCAAGAACAATGGCGCTGATGCAATTGTCGGTGCCATTACATCCGTCTGCAATGACAAGGATGTTCGCAAAGGCCTCCTGCTGGGTGTCGGTATCTTCACGATCAATCAGGCTGGAGGGCAGGCTACACCCGTAGTGAGTAATGGTAACCTCAGCGTTTCATTATCTTACGATTTTCAGAATCCAGCGCCTTTCCCACAGAGTTTGTTGCAGGCTCAGTTGCTAAAAGCATTTCGCGTCTCGGATGATAAAGCCGTCCCAGTGTACCAGCGTTATGAAAACTCGGACCAAGACAAAATGTACGAGAATTTTGCCCAAGAACTGGGCTATAAGCCAGGTAACGCTGATAAAGTCCAATAAATACGGGCGCAAATTTTTTCCACGACAGCTGCCCGATTTCGGCTAAAGTGCTCCTGTGCAACCCCCAACAGGTGAGAGACTATGGCTGGCAGTGTGAATAAGGTTATTCTCGTGGGCAATCTCGGGCGCGATCCGGAAGTGCGCAGTTTTCAAAGTGGTGACAAGGTGTGTAACCTTTCAATCGCGACCACCGAAAGCTGGAAAGATAAGGCCACTGGTGAGCGCAAGGATAAGACCGAGTGGCACCGCGTCTGCATCTATAATCAAAATCTGGTCAGTGTGGCCGAGCGTTTCCTGAATAAAGGGTCTCGCGTCTATATTGAGGGCAAGCTGGAAACCCGTAAGTACACAGACAAGGATGGCGCGGAGAAATACACTACCGAGATCGCTCTGCGCAATTTTGGTGGCGAGCTTGTTCTGCTGGATGGTCGTGGGGGTGGCGAGTCAGCCGTGCCGATGGAGGATATGGCGGCCAGCCGTCCGGCTTTAGCGGGCGCCGGTGGCAAGAGCTCTACTCTGGACGATGATATTCCGTTCTAGTTAGCCTAGGCCGTCTTTAGCGGTCGCGGTCAAAAGTCATAACGATTTGCGGGCCGTAGGTGCGGTTACTGCCGCGGCGGACCGCACCGACGCGCACTTGGCTCTTGCTGCTGTGCAAGTCAAAGCTTAGACGCATTCCAAAAATTGTTGGACCCTTATCGGTACCGCGCACGAAGCGCCAGTCTTTGTCGCTTGGGGCATACCGATTGACGGGCGCTAGTAATTCTTCGCGAAGTTTGGCGGCTTTGGACTCTGGTGTGAAATTCGGTGTTGGGATCGCTGTTTCGCCAAGATTCTGTTCAACCGGTCCCCAGAGGAAGGCTGTTTTCGTCTGTATAGACTCCGATGCCGCGCAGCCACTAACCGTGCAAAGGGTCAAGCTTAGTATGCCTACTTGGCTAAGGTGGGCAATGCGATTGAACATCCTGTTCATTCTACGCCTCCATTGTTTAGGCCCTGATTGTCGTACAAGTGGGCCATAAATCATGTTCTTAATACATTATAAATAATCATTACATTGCATCGTCTTATCTCACGTATTCATTATTACAGATTATTTCATTTGAAGTATACAACAATCGTTAATGCAGTGCAGCGCAAGTAAATAGAAGATATCAGAAATTCGCGCTAAACTACGGTAAACAGACTGATTTTGTCCCTTCAACTATTTCGGTTTTGTTCCTGAGCGCTATGGGCTGCGTTAGAAAGAGTCGTCTGGTGATAGCGCGAAGCAAAAATGAGCACTCCATAAAGTCAAGTAAAAGTGACAATCCCATGCTAGGACGGAGCTATGTAAATCATTGTTATCACTATCTAAAACGACATCTGAATACGGTTCTTTTCCCTATACGAATCACTTGCCAAATGCTAGAAAAGATCTCGTTTTTCTAAGGATTTGATTCGCATGTCTGACACCGCTACTCCGCTGCCTCCCGCCCTGTCTCCGCAGGTGACAATCGAAGAGGAAATGCGCCGTTCCTACCTCGATTACGCCATGAGCGTGATTGTGTCGCGCGCACTGCCCGATGCGCGTGATGGCCTCAAGCCGGTGCATCGCCGTATCCTGTTCGCCATGAAAGAAGGTGGCTATACTAGCGACAAGCCCACCCGTAAATCCGCCCGTATCGTCGGTGAAGTGCTCGGTAAATTTCATCCGCATGGTGACGCGGCGGCTTATGAAGCCATGGTGCGTATGGCGCAGGATTTCTCCATGCGCCTCACCCTCATCGATGGGCAGGGTAACTTTGGTAGCATTGATGGCGACCCTCCTGCCGCCATGCGCTATACCGAATCCCGCCTGACCAAGGCGGCGGAAGCGCTGCTGGAGGATATTGATAAAGAAACCGTGCTGTTCCAACCCAACTATGACGGGCAGGAACAAGAGCCGACCGTGCTGCCGGCGCGTATTCCCAATCTACTGGTTAATGGTGCGGGCGGTATTGCTGTGGGTATGGCCACCAATATCCCGCCGCATAATTTGCATGAGGTGGTTCAGGCTTGCCTTGCCTATATTGATAACCCCGACATCGGCATCGATCACCTGATGGAATTTGTGCCGGGACCAGACTTCCCGACCGCCGGCCTGATCCTCGGTAAAGGCGGCATCCGTCAGGCCTATCACACCGGGCGTGGTAGCGTCATGATGCGTGGCCGCACACACACCGAGGAAAGTCGTGGGCGTGATGCCATCATCATCACCGAGATTCCGTATCAGGTGAACAAGCAGCGCCTGATTGAGCGTATGGCTGAGCTGGTGCACGACAAGACCATCGAAGGGATTGCCGATCTGCGCGATGAATCCGACCGTGATGGTATGCGTATTGTTGTAGAGTGCAAACGTGACGCGGTAACCGACGTTGTTCTGAACCAGCTATACAAGCACACGCCGTTGCAAAGTAGTTTTGGCATCAACATGCTGGCGCTCAACCACGGCAAGCCGCAAACCATGACTTTGCGGGATATGATCGCGGCGTTTGTCGAGTTCCGCGAAGAGGTTATTACCAAGCGCACCATTTATGATCTCGCGCGCGCCCGTGAGCGTGCACATATCTTGATCGGCTTGGCTGTGGCTGTTGCTAATCTTGATCCCGTTATTGAGCTGATCCGTAAAGCGCCGGACCCCGGCACCGCACGTGAGCAGCTCCTCGCGACGGCATGGCCAGCAAGTGATATTCGTCCGATCATTGAGCTGATAAACGAGCCGGATAGTAAGATCGACGCCAACGGCAACTATTACCTGACCGAAGCCCAAGCTAAGGCCATTCTCGATCTGCGCTTGCATCGCCTGACTGGGCTTGAACGCCACAAGATCGTGGATGACCTTAAAGAGATCGCGCTGAACATTGAGGAGTATATCGCCATTCTCAACTCTCGCGAGAAACTTCTGGAAATCATGCGGGCCGAGCTGATTGAAGTACGCGAAAAGTTTGGCACACCTCGCCGTACCGAGCTGGTTGAGAGTGAATTCGAAGAAGATATCGAGGAGTTGATCGCCCGTGAAGACATGGTGGTGACGGTCACCAGCAGCGGCTATGTCAAGCGTACGCCACTGGCAACCTATCGTGCACAGCGCCGCGGTGGCAAAGGCCGGACCGGTATGGCGATGAAGGATGAGGATGCCATCCACGATATGTTCGTAGCCAATACCCATACGCCTATCCTGTTCTTCTCCACGCGCGGCATCGCCTACAAGCTCAAGGTCTGGAAGCTCCCACTGGGTACCCCGCAGGGGCGCGGCAAAGCGCTAGTGAATATCTTTCCGTTGCAGGAGGGTGAGACGATATCCACCGTCTTGGCGCTACCCGAGGATGAAAACAGCTGGGACAAGCTGCACCTGATGTTTGCCACCTCAACGGGCAACGTTCGTCGCAACCTGCTGTCCGACTTTGTCGATGTCCGGGCCAATGGCAAGATCGCCATGAAGCTGGACGAGGAGGGCGAGCGCCTGATTGGTGTGGCCGTCTGCCGTGAGGACCAGGACGTGATGCTGGCTGCGCGTGATGGCAAAGCCATCCGGTTTGCCGTGAGCGATGTCCGTGTGTTCGCCTCGCGTAATTCGACTGGTGTGCGCGGCATCAAACTGGGCGCCAATGATGAGGTGGTGTCCCTCTCGATTGTTGATCATGTTGATGCCGACGCGGAAGAACGCAGTGCGTACCTCAAGCGTGCCAGCGCCGAGCGCCGCGCTGGTGATGAAGCCGAGGACGTGGCCAGCGATGATGAGGCCACAGCAGCGATCACGCTTAGCGAAGATCGTTATGCTGAACTGGCCGCACGTGAGCAACTTATTCTGACCGTGACCAGCAAGGGCTTTGGCAAGCGCAGCTCGGCCTACGACTACCGTATTACCGGGCGCGGTGGTCAGGGCATTGTGAATAACAAGGACAGCAAGCGTAATGGCACTGTCGTGGCTACTCTGCCGGTAACTGATGCGCACCAGATCATGCTGGTGACCAGCGGCGGTCAGGTGATCCGCTGTGCGGTGACCGATATCCGCATCTGCTCGCGCAGCTCGCTCGGTGTCACCATCTTCCGCGTTGGTGACGGGGAGGAAGTGGTGAGTGTAGCGGCGATAACCGATGGGGACGTGACCCAGGACGACATTGAAAATTAGGGAGATTCGTTGATGCGCATCGGCATCTATCCCGGCACATTCGACCCGCCAACCAAAGGACATATGGATTTAGTCATCCGTTCGGCACGGCTGGTTGATCGGCTGGTGGTGGGCGTGGCCACCAACGCGGGTAAGGGGCCGATGTTCAGCCCGGCTGAGCGGGTCGCCATGGTGCAGGCCGAGATTATCCGCATTGACCGTGAGGAGCCAACGCTCAAACTGGCCGAGCGGGTCCAGGTGGTGCCGTTTGCTGATCTGCTGATTGAATTTGCCCGTAAGCACAATGCCAGTGTCATCTTGCGCGGTTTGCGCGCGGTCAGCGACTTTGAGTATGAATTCCAGATGGCGGGGATGAACCGCAATCTCAACAGTGCGATTGAAACCGTATTTTTAATGGCCTCGGACAAACACCAGTTTGTCAGCTCCCGTTTTGTTAAGGAAATTTGCCGTTTGGGTGGTGACGTAACGCCATTTGTCTCGGCCGAAGTGTTGTCGCAGCTTAAAGGCAAGATCGCGGCCGGGGTGGAGCCGAATATTGAGCCACGCCTTGCGGGCACTGACCCGCCGTGACGCGTGCTGCGCCTTATCTTCTCGTTGTTCTTCTCCTTGTTGCCATTCACACGGCGTTGGTGTTTGGGGGGCTGTCGCCTATTCTAAAAGGTGAGTTAGGCGATACCGACAGCTATACCCGCCTACTGCGCGTTGAAGTACTAGTAGAGGATGGCGCATGGTTTGATAGTCGCCTGTCGCAGTTCAATGCGCCCTTTGGCGATACGCTGAATTGGACACGCCCCCTTGATATGCTCATCCTCGCGGGCGCTTTACCGCTGGTGACTGAGCTTGGCTATAGCTGGCGGGAGGCCATTTACTGGAGCGGCGCACTTCTCCCACTAATCCTGCATATTTTGGTCGCGCTGGCGCTGGCTTGGGCGGCAGCGCCGCTCCTACCTGTGTCAGCCCGGCCTATGGTGGCGTTGCTGGCCGCTGTTACGCCCATTATGCTGGCCTATAATCTTGCGGGTAAGCCCGATCAGCAAACCCTGTTGTTTCTGTCTCTGGTTATGGCGCTAGGCTGGGTCACGCGCGGCCTAAGCAACGGAGATTCACCCTCGCGCTTGGGGCTCTATGCGGGTTTGTGGCTTGGCTTCGGGCTGTGGGTTACGGTTGAGGCGCAGTTTGCCTTTGCCATACTGCTGGGCGTGATCGGCCTCGTCTGGCTCTGGCGTGGTGAGGAGAGGGCGCTGGAGCTAGGCGAGTGCCTGGCACTTGGTTTTTTTGTCATGGTTGCCGTGGGTCTACTCGTCGAGCGCGGGCCGCTATGGCCCACCCTTCGCGAACTCGATAAAATCTCGCTGTTGCATGCCCTCGCGGCGGCCGTTATCGCCGGATGCTGGGGGCTGATGGCCGCCATTGCCCGGCACGGCGGCCGGACAAAACGCTATTTTACTGCGGCGGGGGGGGGCGCTTTGGCCCTGACTGCGCTCTCCTTTTTTACGCCTGAGCTTTTTCTGGGTCCCGCCGGGCAAATCGAACCTCGGGTATATACGGAATTTTTTCTCAAGATCCGCGAGATGCGTCCGCTCTGGCCATCGGATACCGAGAGTACGGGGCTGTTGCTACTCTGGCTGGCGCAACCACTCATCGCCATGCCGCTATGGATATTGCGCCGCCCGCCTTCATTGCAAATCTGGCTACCGACACTTGCTTTGACGGTGGCCTTCACACTCATGGCGTTATTACACGCCCGCTTTGCGCAAGTGGCCGCGCCCTTAGCTGCCATATTGCTGGTGTATGCCGCGCATGAACTCAGGCTGCATGCGAGCGCGCTGGCTCTGCTGGCGCCGCTGTTTCTTGGCTTTGGGGCGGTGCTGCTGATCCCGCCTGATGACTCGGTGCGCCCCACCTGTGACCTTGGCACCATCAAGGCCGAGTTGGCGGCATTACCTCAGGGCATTGTTCTCGCTCCGCTCAACTATGGGCCTCAGCTGGCGTATCAGACCGGGCACGTGGTGGTAGGCGGGCCATATCATCGCAATACCGCGGGCATCCTCGATACGCTTGATTTCTTTGGTGATGCGCCCGACTCCCGGGCGCGGGAGATCCTCACAGCGCGTGGTATTTCTTATGTCTTGGCCTGTCCGGTCGGGCCGGAAAAAGTCGGGCTGGAGCGGCAAAAGGCGCTGGGCAGCGGGCAGGGGCCAAGCTGGCTTGAGCCGCTAGAATTGCCTCCCGGACAGGATTTCAGGCTTTATCGTGTTCGCGGTTGACCTTTGCCGGTAAAATCACTATTTTGCGGCCCACGTTGGTTTGACTGCGTAGCTCAGCCGGTAGAGCATCGGACTTTTAATCCGCAGGTCGTGGGTTCGATCCCCACCGCAGTCACCAGCCTCCTTCTAACAGATTCATATATTGCCGCGCGAGCGCGGCTGGCTCCACCACAGTCACCAGTCTTCCTTTGCCGCTGCAAAATTAAGGTTAATTAAGTTAACTTTGATCGGTATTCTATCTATTTCACACTAGCGCCTGTCGGAATTTCATTGAAATTGGGTAGGGCAGTTCGCTACAACTCTGCCCATCACTCACCTCAGGAGGTTTTTTAAACTATGTCCAAGCTTATTAACTCAGCCGTTTCTGCTCTGGCCCTTATGGCCGCCAGTCAGGCTTTCGCGACTTGTACCGGTGGCAACGCTTGCCCGCCGACTACGCCAACAAACCCAGCAGCAGGTAGTGCTGCTGCAACAGCGGCAACGGGTCCTGTTACGGCTAACCCTGTCGCGGGTGCTACAGCGGCAACGGGAGCCGTTAACGCGGCTGGTACAGGCACTGCTACGCTTACTGCTCCTATTACGGTGAACCCCGACCTTCGCACAGGAGATCAGGAGCAGCGTAATGACCAGCAACAACGCAATGATCAGCAGCAGCGCAATGACCAGCAACAACGCAATGATAATAACCAGCGTCAGCAGGTGACGAATCAGGCTGGCGGCGGTGTGTCTGGTGCAAGTTCCACAGGTTCACCGGTTACCATTACGTCGAAGGGCTCGGTTATTCCCGTTAATGTGGGGACCACCTCATCTGACATTGTTACAAATCCGGCTTATGTACAGCTCTGCCAGCAGGTAGATTCCAAGACTGGTGGTCAGATTGTTGTTGGTCTGGGCCATAAGGAAACCAGCTTTGGTGTTAACCTGAAAGACAGCTCAATCTACAAAATCAACCCAGTTGAGTGGTGCGTGAATCAGCTTCAAGCCCATGAAAAGAGAATTGCTGAGATTCAGGCCGCAGGTGCGGAAAAGCGCCAAGAAGAGGAATCACGTGGTAATGTTGCCGCGCAGGCTTTCCGTACTGGCCATGAGGTCGGCCAAGCTTTGGCTTTGCAGCATTATTTTGGTGCGGCAGCCAAGGCCGCCGCTGCCGATAACTCGGATATGAGAAAGCTGCTTGAGCTGACCCGGCCGATCGTTAATGTGACGTCGCCGTCGCCAAAAGTGGATAACGCAGCACCGCCAGCACGCAAGCCAGCCGCTCCCAAGCCAGCCGCTCCCAAGCTGAATCCGGCGATTAGTAATGCATTGAGTGGAAAAGAAATGTGCAAGCCAGGGTGTGTAAATCCTGCAGCCTCCGGGCCTAAGTAAGTATCACGTACTTCTCAAAAGGCCGCTGGTAACAGCGGCCTTTTTTGTTTGATTGGCCGCGGCCTATATCTTTTTAGAGGACGTCATCCGGACGCCACATCCAATCAGGCAGGCTTGCTATAATGTCAGAGGATGAATTCCTGCCCGTGCCGGAATGGTGCTTGGGTGATAATGAACTGCAACTCTAGGGCTGTGGTACCGGTGCTGGCGCATTTTGCGGGACGATCACCATCGCCGATGGCGCTCGCTGCTGGCGGAAAGACGGGCAAATTTCCTCATTTTTGATCGGGTCGTAGGTGCACTTGCCATAGATAATGCTGAGCGCCGTATCGGCCGCGGCCTGAATGAGACGCTCCGGGATCGGTCGCTTGACCAGATCACTAATCTGCTGCTGGTTCAGTCCGCAGTCGCGGCGCAGGCTGTTCATGTTTTGCAGCCACAGCACGATGGCCAGATTGGCCGCAGGTGTGCGGGCCTGTGTACCATCGCCAATAACTTTATCCATCACCAACGAGGCACTTTTAAATCGCTCCACCTCGGCGTTACACACCTGTTGGTGTTTTGCTGCTTCCAACTGATTGTCCAAACAGCCGGGAATGGCTGCCATCTGCCGGGTGGCCGGATCAAACAGGAAGCACCCTTTGGCCATCAGTTCCGGCTCGGGCGGCTTTTGCGGGGCGGTTGGCACGGTTTCGCATCCGGCTAACAGGGCGGCGGCACTGGCGAGGGTAACAAAGCGGGCAAGCAAGCGCATGGCAAAAATCTCTTGATTAAAATATGCGCACAAAATAACACAGGGCACCAAGCCGTTTCAAGCTTGATGCCCTGTTTTAACCAATAAATCAGGGTTAATTACCAGCCTTGTTGACCGGTCTGCCCACCTGCGGCAGCGGCGGGATCCATCGGGCGCGGCAGATCAACCGGGATCTTCTTGTCGTCGAGCATGGTGACCTGACCATCAAGCTGAACCTGAAAGCGCACGTGATAGAGCGCGTGCTGGTACACCAAGGTCGCTTCAGCAAAGATCGAGCCATCCTGCCCGCGCTGGTAAATGGTGACTGGCTTAAGGTAGGGCATAACCGCATGATCAAAGCCGGGGGGCGCGGGGCCATAAACTTCAAGATCCTGATAGTTTTCGATAATCCGGAAGGTGGCACCTTCGGTGTAAACAAAGGTACAGAAGAATTTAAGGTAATCGATATAATTCTGGTCGCTGACACGGATGGGGGCCATGGCATTGACACGGTGGATCGGTTCGCTGTTGCCGTCGAGCAGATAGAAAATGCCCTGATGGCCAATAAACCAGACCGCCATACCGTTCGGTTGCCAGCTTTGATCGACCGCGCGAATGATGGCAGCCGACTCATAGAAGGGCACTTGCCGCCATGCCACGTGGGTGGCTTGCGGGTTCAGCTGCAGTTGGTCAGGGCGCTGGTTGACCGCGCTGAGAAAGGCATAAAGATCCTGCGGACCAAGATAGTTCCATCCCGTTTCGGGAAAGGGGGAGATTGGCTGATAGCGGGGCTTGTTCATCTTATCCTCTTGATATGACACCTAATCCTGTCGCTCTTTAACCTGCCACGAATCCCGGTCTTTGACACCTGCATTTCTGCGGGCTGCTTGTAGGGCCGTTACGGCTTGGGCGATTTCGGGTAGCACGGCAACAGTAGCCGTATCATTCAGATTAAGGCGGGGGTCATGGTTCTGAGCATAGGCCGCCCCGGGCAGCTTGAGCTTTAGTGACTGCGTGGTTGCGTCAAATCCAGAGGTCATGGCCTTCGTATCCTTGACAACGGCCAAGGGCAGGCTGCGGAAATAGTTAATAACTTCAACATCATACTCGTGACGCAGACGTACATGCGCATAAAACTCGCGAATAGCGACAGCCGCGGCATTGCCTTGGGTCAGGGCAAAATCATTGACTGCCGCTTGGGCAAAAGCGCCAGCGAGGCGGTGCTGGAGTTTTGTGACAATCCGCCAATACACATCCTTGTTCAAATTGGATGGTAGCGAGGGATTTTCTCTGAGTTCAAAGCAGATTTGCAGCTGTGCACTATGGGCATAGGCGGCCGCGAGGCGCTGGGCAATGAGAGCGGACGGCGGGCTGAAGCTTTGATCGAAGTAGGCACCATCAACCGAAGCCCCGGCAAAACCAAGCTGCAGGGCCAGATCAACAACAAGTTGCTCGTTTGTAGCACGGGAATCCAGCAGAATGACCCGGTCAGCTGTATTGATTGCCGATTTCAGGTATTCACTTGTGCACGTCATCGGGTCAAACCCCAGTCGGTAGCCTGCCCGGTAGGTCTGATCGAGAAGCTCATGGCCCGTTGTCGATTGGGAGAGAACCCACACAATGTTACGGATGCGCCAACGCTCACCCTCAAATCCGAACGAAATATGCGGGGCGCGTTCGCCGGGAAACCCGATCAGGTCTTTGGCAGTTTGATCGCGTAAATCTTCCTCTGTTCCGGATTCCGGCTGAGCGTCAAAGCCCAGGTCAACAATACTGGGGGCTCCAGCGCGATTGTAGAGCTTGAGCAGACTACGGACTGGCGCGGGTGTATCCATGGGGGCTGCTTTTTCAAGAGGTGGGGACACGATCCAGAATGCTCCGCTGATTGATCAGTAACAGCATTATCGGAGAACTTTAAGAAGCTATTAACCTAGCGCCTATCCCCAAGCCGGTGCCAAGAGCTCGCCGGACAATTCAGGTAAATCTGCTTCGATTTGCTTATCCCTGACCATTTTGACGAGGCCACCGGGCGTCACATTGAATTCGCAGTCAAACAGCGAGTCGGCATAGCGAACCGTCGCCGTAACAATAAATCCCTGCTCCGGGTCTTCACCTTGAAGGGTGACGGGTTTCAGGCTCTGGGTAATTTTATTTTTCTGCCCATCAGTTAGGGGGGCGCTGAACAGGCCCAGATCGTCGGTCGTTTCGGCCAGTAAAAACGGCCGGCCACCGCTATGCACGAAAAAGGAGTAGAAGCGCAAATAATCAGCGACATTACCCGCGTTGAGCTTAAGGGGCACTTTTTCGTTCAGGTATTGGATAAAGCGACGCGAACCATCAAGACGACGATATTGTCCGCGCAGTCCGAAAAAAAACAAGGTCAGCCCATCCGGGCGCCAAGAGAGGTCGGTCACGCGAACCAGCGTGGCACCCGGATAGAAAACTAAAGTTTTCCACACTACGCGCGACGTGACGGTGCTGATGATGTAGCGGTTTTGCTCCTTGTTGAGCTTGGCGATGATGCCACTCATGGCTTCACCCTCAACGAAGTTCCATCGCTCGGAGCGGTAGCCAAAGCGCGAAATATCATTTCCATCAAGGCCTTCGGCCAGAAGTGCAGTCATTGTCAGCCTGTTTTGCGTAAGGTCTGTAGGGGCTGCAAGGCGGCCGCTACATGGTCAAGGGCCGTGACATGGCCCTGAAAGGTGACGCGGAAGAAGCGTCGTTGAATTTCGCCGTCATGCAGCACCGTGGCTGACAACAGGAAACCCTGCGGGCTTTGGCCCTCAACCACGACGCCACGCAGCAGCGGATCCGTCTCATCCGCCGCCTCCGCCGCCAGTTCCGGCTCGGAGATGTCCAGAACAATGGTCCGGGTAGGCCGGGTCGTCATGGCCGTCCAGAAGCGGAAATAGGAAACAACATTATCCCGGCGTAAGCGCAGGGGGGCGGTTTCATTTTGTGCGGCGATCACAACGCCGAACTTGTCGATGGGCCAGAACCGGCCACCTGTGGTGAGGTACCACTCACTCGCTCCACCAACGGCATCCGGTAGCCGGATCAGCGCGGTAAAATCGTAAAAGGGCAGGGACAGCCACTCAACCGGCGGTAGGCCGGGGCCTACAATAGCTCCCGTTGCATTCATGAACGAGGCGAGGGACTGCCCTTGCAGGGGAGCCCAGCGGCCATCAGCGCGATACTCTAACCTCATGCTAACTCCCTAAGTTACTTTAGGTAAGTTTTAGCCAGTTCATATTAGCTGTTAACTTTTAGCACATTAGGCGCGCAAAAACAACCAAAACTGACCGCATTATGGTTTACGAGTTCTTGCTGGGCTTATAATCAGCGCTGTTCGATCTTGCCGTTGAAGTAAATCCAGCTGTCGTCTAGGCGCCAACTCGGGTTTTCGGTTGGTGGGAAAGAGAAGACCACTCGGCTCCCTTCCGTGCGTGCATTGAGCAGTTCAAGGCAGTTGCCAATCGCCGTGGGCGGCATATGCGAGCCATCTTTGCGGACAACAAGAAGGTGGTGCTCAACCTTACAAGCCTTGCGGGCGGAGTAGCTGCTGAGCAGGTAGACATCTTCACCCGGAAGCTCAAACGGGCGAGAGATACGCGGCATTGAGCGATAGCCGGGGCTGGTTGAAATTACAGATTCACCCACCAAAACCGTGAACCGCCCAGCGTTCAGCTTGCTTAGAACCGTTTTCTGGTAACGGCCCGGCAGGGTTATCGATCCCTCGTCAGCCAAACGGTCCGTCAGGACATCCTCATATACATCAAGCTGAATGTTGGCCTGGCGGGGCTTACGGTTGCTCATATCCAGAGCATCGTCGAGCGCCTTGCGGGTTTCGCGACCAACAACCCCATCTATCTTTATTTCGGCATCCGTCTGAAAGGCCTTGACCGCCGCGCGGGTCTTGGGGCCAAAACTGCCATCAACCGGACCCGGATCATAGCCAAGCAGAGACAGCTTTTCCTGCAGATCACGCGTACCTGCGTTTCCCGGAGTACGCGCCTCTGACACAGAGGCCATCACCAGCAGAGCAAGCAAGGCAAAAACTGACAGTAAGGACAGACGCGCCATCAGAAAAAACTCCGGGTTATTTCAGCAGTAGAAAACACGAGCGCACGGGGTCTGGCAAGGCTAAATTCGGCCTAAGCTGCCGGAATCTCGTCACTTTTTAACTAATTTACCCCTCTTGCGTTGCCCGAGCGTGCACCATAATCTGCGCCGCGCTGGTGCGGGCCGGTAGTTCAGTTGGTTAGAACACGCCGCTCATAACGGTGTAGTCGTAGGTTCAAGTCCTACCCGGCCCACCAGCCTTATCTCGGGCAGATCCACGGCGCGGCGTAGGCGATGAAAGTCGGAGCCGCTCTCAAAGACCAAGCCGTGCTCAAGCGCTAGGACCTGAATCAGGTCTGGCGTCAGGCCAAAGCCAGAGTCAAAGTACCCAAGTCCGTCCAGACCGATCAAAACCGAGCCATGGGGTGCCAGCATACGGGCATAACATGTGAGCAAGTCTGAAAAATGGCGATGGCAGCAGGCGTATGAACTCAGATCGTTGTCGACAATAAAGTCAAAGCCATCTCCCAACTGCATAATATCCGGTGCGTATTTGTTCATAAGCCGGACGTCGTAACGGTTGCCGTACTCGGTCGGGAAAATCTGCCGCGCATATTTGCATTCGTCGTCCATAACTGTGATGCCGATAAAGCGGCGGCAGTGATCGCCAATGGCGGCATACAGGCTCGAGTTACCGATGCCGACTTGAAGTACGGATAGCGGGTAAGGCTGCTGCTGGAGAAAGGTCTGGATGCGCAGCAGGTCAGGGGTTGTTTTACGGGCTACCCACGAACCATCCGAATAAACGATGTGCGGTGTTGAGACATCGCGGCATTGCCGACGGAACATCCGATAGCGCAAACGGAGCAATCCCTCATAGACTTTGGGGAGATAGCGGCGAATTTTGTGCGCCAGTATTTTGAGCGACAAACGGCTTTCGGGATGTGCGGTCAGATGATAGGTCATAAAGCCCTCCGGTGGGTCAGATATACACCGAAAGCCAGACAGCACTGCTTAAAAAAGAGTGCCAAAAGTAAACCGTTAATACCATTTTGCATACCGAGCCAGACTGCCACAATTGTTAACGCAAGGCTCAACAGGTTATACTGTAGTAGTCCACTCGGGCCGCGGCGCGCCAGAACGGTGTGACTGGCAAAACTTTCTAGCCAGAGGCCGGGCATTAGGAGTGCTGCCAAAGCCACTTGTGGCCAACTGTAGCTGTAGGCTGTCCCAAAGACGTAAGGTGAAAGCCAGCTAAATCCAATCACAAAACCCAGCATCAGGACGATCATCAATCCGAGCAGGGCATAGGGGAGCCATCGCGCATGCGGTATCGGTGAGAAGAAGAGACGCCGGTAATAAAGATGAACACTCGTGTCGCCAATCTTGGCTATTTCCTGCGGGATCATGATCAGCAGACTGTAAAGAGCGAGGCTCTCTGGCCCAAGCTCATGGCGTATCCAGAGTTTATCGAGTGAGTAGGCTGCAGTATAGGCCAATCCGGCCAGTGTTACGGATAGAGCTGCGGTAGGCGTGAGGGAGCCGTGTTGCCTGCGCCAGACCAGACGGCCGTTTCGCCGGCATAGCACGAGCGCAATATGGCTACTGAGGCCGCCCGTAACCGTGGCCATTAGCCAGGCCGGGAAAATCAAGAGAGGATCAGCGCGATTTAGATAGATTAGAAGAGACAGGATCAGAAAGAGACTAAAGCTCACCACGCGGGCGCGTAACAGCAGACGGGTCCCTTGTTTGGCCAGACCACGCCCGAGTAGAAAATTTCGGTAACCACTGGCTGTTTCAAAGAGTGGGAGGAAACAGGCAGCCACAATAAGAAAATACCGCAACGTATCACTGATAGCACTGCCCGCTAAATGAACGGCGCCTAGAATGAGCAGCGACCCTGTTAGGCTGGCTAGACAGCGAAAGCTGAAAATATGGTGTAGGGGGATAGGGCGTTTGGCACTGGCCTGCCGCAAGATCAGGCTATCATAGCCGGGGAGCGAAAGAACCATGATCAAAGGTAGGAGTGTCAGGACATAGCGCAATTCACCATAGTCGGACACGCTCAGGGTACGCGTTGCTAACAGGGTAAAAACAAGCGCAAACAGGGTACCGATAATTTGAGCTACGCCATTGCCTAGCAGTAAGGTCAGGTGCGCGCGCATAGGCGGCGCCCTGTTGTTTTTACCCAGCGGATCAGCTCGGACACCAGATCGGCATAGCCCTCAGCGACCGCCCGCGCAGTAAATGCTGAGCGCAGACCAAGGTTGCTGCGCCGGAGATAATAGGGTCCTTCCGAATCCTCCAGAAAGCCAGATTCTGAGGTAAAGCCATAGACATACCCAGCAGACTGCACAGCTGCTGCGCAAGCCGCATTATACAAACCAAACGGATAAGCAAAGCTGCGGATATCTGTTCCAAGTTTTTCGGTAAGTATGGCCCGGTCCTCACCGATAGTTCGTCTCCGGTGGTCGTCTGCACAGGTTATGAGATTGGCGTGATCTCTGGTGTGTCCACCAATCTCTGCCCCAGCATCTTTGAGTTCGTGAATTTGGCCCCAACTTAATGGCTCCTCCGGTCGAGTGAGAATGTTCTGACGGGCAAACTCCTGTGCTTGTACCCCTGTGAGCTCAACAAAATCTGAATTGATAAAAAGAAGAGGCCGGATGCCAAATATGCGAAAGAGTGGAAGTCCGTGGGTGTACCAAGATCTGTAGCCGTCATCGCAAGCGATAATGATGTTTAATCGGTCCTTGCTTTTATGTCCGGCCAGGTAATCTCGAAAAGAGAGAAAGTGGTAATGCGTCTGAAGTACCGTAAGGATTTTCTTCATTCGCTCAGGTTCATCAAGATGATGAAAGACCATCACCCGTGTTTTTCCTTTATGCTGCAGACGGAACGTAGGCGGCAATAGACGCGAGAGCAAAAAAAGTCCGGTTGCCAGAGCTAGGCGGGTATGACTGCGGTAGTAGTTGAGATGTTTACTCATGCCACCATCTCCCGCAGCAGTCTGTTGAGGGAGATGTCGAGATCAGTCGTATCTACCAGCAGGTGCCGATCCTGACGGATGAGATGGCGCAAGTCGTCCTGCGTTCGACGAATCTCATCAACAGTGAGCTCTTGCTTGCGGGTATGCACCACCTCAGGTGGAGCTAGCAGGAGTACAAATAGGTCTGGCTTAGGAAAGCAGCGGTAAATCAGATCATTGAGTCGGCGCAGTAGGCCGGTTTGTGTCACATTGCGGCTGGTGCCGGGATAGCGGTCAATCAGTACAATTTTACCCATCCGGCGCCAAAAGCAGACCTTGGCAAACCGCAGCAGGTTTTCCAGAAAATAGAAAATATAAACAAAGCGGTTGAACGGGGAGGGAATGCGCATAACCGCATTATAGACCCCCTGTGCCTTAAAGAACCAGTCGCCCATATAGATTTCACGCGTTTCGCCGCATTCACGTAGCTTTGTAATAAAGAAGGACTTACCCGAGCCATCCGGCCCGATAAAAGCGAAACTACGCCCTTTGCCATAACGTGACAGGATATGCTGTAGGTACTGTAAGCGACGTGTGCGGCGAAGTGCAGTTTGATCGCGCGTAAGGTAACTATAAAGCGTTTGCGGTCCCTTGGCGGCGGCGGCCGCTAGTTTGTCTGGGGCGGAGGAAAAATTTTTGGCGTTTGTCAGAAAATCACGGAAGGCCACATAGTCAGTTGACGTTGCAATTTCATTCCAGCGGTCCAGCTGACCTGTACAGAGGCGCTTAAGGCAGCGGTGCAGATTCAGGTTACGGCCGACATACTCGACCCCGGCGTCGGACAGTTCAAAATCAGGTATCTGCCGTGTATAAATCGTAAAGCGGGACATCAGGTCCAGCACATAAAGCTGGCCGTTGTTCTCAAAGCGGCGAAAGACAATCTGCCCCGGTGCCGAACTGGTTTGAATAAATCCCTGAGCTGCCAGCCAGGCGGCAGCCGCGGTCTGTGTCGTGGCCGGGATATAGATGTCGACATCAGATGGCGGTGCAGGCTGAATGTCTGACAGCAAGGTGGCCGCATAGTGTTCTGTAAGTTGCGCGCAGATCTCATGTATCAGCATGGGCGCTTCCGCGTTGCCAATAGTGTGAGCAGCAAGGCTAAGCCGCAGAAAAGCCCGGCCCGTAACCATGAATAACGTGCCTGTCGCTTGACGAACCACGTTTCCCGTACCGCAGGCCAGACGGCCTTGCACAATGACAGGATGGGGAATGTTGGTAGGCCATAACCGCTCATAAAGTTGTGGCTGAGACGGTAAAAATCGGCCCGCCGTTGCCAGCTTACATGTAAGGGCTGAGAGGTTTGCAGTACATACAGAAAACGCGTCACTTCCTGCAGAGGGGGTTGAGTGAAGAGCGATTCACTGAAAGGTAGATACTCAGGCGGATGACTATCAATCAGGATGAGATTTTTATCATTCACAAAGATATTCTGTGGCGTGAAGTCGAGATGCCGTAATTGTGCGTTGTGGATGCGGTGTAAGGCCTGTCCAAGTCGCTCCATCGCTTGCGGAGGGAGGGTCTCCGAGCGAATCGCAGCGGGGAGGGATGTGGAACAGTCTAGGCGCTGGTAGCCGATTGCATTGGGTTGCACCTGTTCAACGGCAGGCACTCGGACAAGCTCCGAGTCACAAAATAAGGCATGCAAGTTGCGTGCATGCGTCGCCAGGCGCTCAACCTCAGCGGGCGCGCGGTTGGGAAAGGGTTTCAGATGCACGGTGATCGAGCCTTGAGGTAAGCGAGAGGCTGTACAACAGCAGAAGCGAGTAAAGAAGAGTGGCTGTAATCAGCTCAGCTTTCAGCACAGACAGGCCCAAGGCAAAAGCAAACAAGGCATGGCCCCAGTTGCGTGTCCGTAATAGCTGGAGACAGATCAGGCCGCTAATGGCCATCACGAGAGCGAGGGCGGGTAGACCGGACTGACGCAGCCAGCGCATGACCGCCGGATCATTCCCCCCCTGTGGGGCGTATCGCGAATAGCCATTACCAAACAGCCACTCCTTGGCTGTCTCGGGGAAGACATAGTAACTGGCCAACGCCTTACTGCTGTAGTCCTGACTCAGATCTGTCTTGGAGACGACTGAAAGAGCGGGAATAATCCGGTGGATATAGTGATTATAGAGCATGGCCTTAAAGTTGCACCCCGGTGTTAGGGCCGCCAGTGTCAGCAGTAAGGCAGCGACAGTGAGCAAAGATCGCCAGTAAATCAACAGCAATGGAATGAGGAAGAGAAGAAAAATTCGTGCGCCAAACAGAATAGGTATGGCGATCAGTCCCATAAGCAGGGTGGCTTTCAGATTGCGCTCGCGGGCCAATAGAGCGAGAGCAAAGAAAGAAAAGAGAGAGGATGTTAGTACGCCATTAAAGAAGCCCGTCTTACGGGTCCACTCATTAACAGGAAGCTGCCAGAAGTCGGTAATCAACCAGTTGAGATTTGTAGAGATACATTGCGTGGTTTCCAGTAGCTGCAGGATCACGATGATGCTGTTAATACTAGCAATAGTGATAATAAGGACTTTTAGACGCTCAAACCAGACGACGGGCAGCCGATGGATACAAAGGATCACGAACAGAGTTTCTATAAGAAGTCGTGTGCTGCTAACGATTGGCTCGGCGGATATAGGGCTGATTGTATAGGTTAGCAGCGTCCAGACAAGCAAGCTCGCAGCCAAAAGGGCATGCAGTCGCATCATAAAGACACGGTTTGCCAACAGGGAGTCAAACCAGTCCAGCATGGATTTAAGGGTGGATGGCACTCTTGCTCTCCGCCGTTTTTTCAAGGATCAGTTGGTAATATGCCGCCACGATCCGGTATTGCCCTTTTTTCATGCGCAAGAACGCGCACAGCGCCGCGGCTGGGTTGTCGTTCCGACGGCGATATTGCCGCCAGAGAAAGTCATCGAATATGATGATCCCGCCGGGTGTCAGGTGCGAAAAGGCATGGAGTGCGTCATGCAGCACATCATCTGCGTAATGAGATCCGTCAATATAAATGAAGTCATATTGCGTTGCTGCCGGAAGATCATGAAAGAAACTGTCTGATCGCCCTTTATACTTGGTCAGCCGTTCACGGACCGGAGTGAGGTTCTGGTCAAAATTCGCTTCAATGGAGGAGAGCACAGCTAATCCCTGATGCTCATCCGCCCCTGCCCATGTATCAACGCATAACAGTGTACTTTTGGGTAACTGCTGCAAGATGAACAGGCTGGACGCCCCCTCCCAGCTGCCAACTTCCAGAGCCCGCAGCGGGCGTGTCGTCAGCTGATAGCGTTGAAAGGCACAGAGCCAGTGGGGAATGTTGGTGGTGAACCAGTCATTGGTAAATGAGCCAGCTTTAAGAACAGCACGAAAGGCCTCGCGTGCCGCGTGGTGCGTTTTGCGTTCCTGCCAGCGCAGCTTGCCGTATAAATAAGCGAGGCACACATTAAGAGGGGCATCACTAAGTATTAGATGGTGCAGGTCGCCCACCACCGCCTTCACAGGAAACAGGCATTTATGGACGAGAGACATTGCGGATTAGCCTTTCACCGGATCACGCAGCAACTGAGGTGCGGTCGAAGACGCTTTCTATAAAGTTCTTCGCGGCGAATTCAAACATATGTCCGGTATCCCAAACACAGATTTGTTCGTCCAAGAGCTGCCAGGCCAGAATTCCTGCCGTTGGCCCGAGTGAGGCGCAGACGATGGTTTGACTCTTATCCAGCTTCTCACGCTCAATCAGGTCGCGAATATCCTGTTTGATTGTTTCCTTGCGCTCATAAGCGTTCTCCGTACCGCATTCAATGAAGAAGGTGTGGCGGCCAAGATTTAGATGCTTCAGTTTATGTGTGTTCCCGGTGGCAATAATGATATCTTTGGTTGCAAAGTGGTCTCGCATCATCGGCCAGTGCAGGTCCGGGCAGTTGGCCTTGATGAACAGATGGCAATGCCCGTAGGGTACTGTGGTGCTAAGATAGCGCCACATCAGGCGGCGCATATCGACCCACATATTATAATAAAACTCAATCGGGCGTACGGCGTCACGTGGCGCCAGAAATGTTTCTGGGGGATCTACGGCAACGAGCAGGCGTGGGTCCGTGCAGGCCAAAGAGCAGAGAATATCCTGCTTTAACTCGGGCGACCATTTCTGACACCAATCTGAGTCAGGAGGGTATTCTCCAGCTCCAGTAATCTGTTCAAACTCGCCATCACTGTAGCGTGCGAGGCTCTTGCCGCTGCGGATCAGCTCTTCAAGTGTTTGCTGGCCGCTCAGGAACGTGAACTTCTCATAGTACGGGCGATAGTCTGTCCGGTCACGTTTATAGACCAAGTTCTTTTTTAGGATGTGCAACAGATAGGCCGGGTTATCAAGAACCTGAATTAACCGGACTATGGGATAAAAGCCAAAGAAGCGGAAACAGCGAACCTTAATGCTTCGCAAAGACGAACCCATTGGCCTTCTCCCAATCCATCTGTGGCTCACGAACGCAGAAGAGATACGCCCTCAGGCATTCGGGAACAACCCAGAATTTACACTCCAAACGTAGCATTAGTAGCAGATTGGCCAGCATGCCCAGCCAAAAACCAACCGGGCGCTGCCCGCGCAAACGCTCACGCCAGAAGATATAGCGGTAGAGAATACGCATACGCAAAGTGATAGGGCTAAGTCGGCCAGAGCTGGCCATTGGCGCGTGGATGACTTCCATGGCAGGCAACAGGCGCAAACAATCGCCATAAGCCGCTGTCAGGCTGGTGCCAAAGAAGGCATCTTCCAGAAAGGACCACGCGGCCATTTGCGTTTCCATGTGCGCGCGATCAAACGCGCTGCGCCGGATTGCCGAGTTACACCCGAAAAGCCACTCAGCCGAGGTGATCTGGGTGGCGGCATCGCCACGGACATAATCAATCCAGCCGGAAGGAAGAATCCGGTTGCGTGAGCCGTCGCCGTAGATGCCAAGCACACGCCCAATAGCTAGCGTCCATGTACGACGACCGGTAATGGACTCGTCGACATAGCGGCCACCAACGCCCATGATCTGAGGGTGGTCACGCAGATACTCGGTTGCTGTAGCAATGTAAGCGTCAGGCAAGATCAGGTCATCGTCAAGAAAGAACAGCACATCGCCTGTTGCCAGCTTGCGGCCGCGATCACGTGAAGCGGAGAGTGACTCTTTTGGCGCATAATGAACCTGATAGCGCGTGCGAAGAATTTCTGGGAAATCCTCCGGTCCCCACGTGCCTTCGCCCGCCTCAATAATGATGATCTCATCTGGCAGCTGAGTTTGTCTGGCAAGGCAGTCCAGCATACGCAGCATGGTGGTTTTACGGGTGACGGTTGATGTAATAATACTGGTTTTCATGCCGCCACCTTATAGGCTGACAGCATATCAGTCAGGCCATCCGCCAGCGGCCAGCGCGGGTGCCAGCCAAGTAAAGCCTGTGCCTTGGTATAACTGCCATATAAATCCATCACTTCACCGGGGCGTCGCTTGCCATCTTCACTCACCGTTAAATTGCTGCGCGCGGCTGTCTGGAGTGCCTCAATAACATCTGCCACACTCTGGGAAAGTCCGGAGCAGATATTCAGTTTGTGAAGCCCAGCCGGGGCGTCAAGCGCCAGCAAGAACGCCTGCACAACATCTTTTATATAAATATAGTCGCGTTTGGGTGTGAGATCAGCGACGTGAATAGGCTGCTGTCGCGCGATCTGGCCAGCAATTTTTGGGATCAGAAAGTCCTCTTTTTGGCCGGGGCCGTATATATTGAACAGCCGTAAGATGGTTGTAGATACGCTATGATTGGCGGCGGAAAACTCGCAGAGCTGCTCGGCGAGCACCTTACTGAGTGTGTAAGGGTTATTGGGCTGTACGGGGTGCGCCTCATCGACGGGAAGATACTGAGGTGCGCCATAGACATAGGTGCTAGGAAAAATCAGCCGTGCGCCGTACTTACGGCAGTAGCTAAGGGCCTGTTCTGTGCCCACGACATTCACACGCAAAAACTCGGCGCTATTCTCCCAACTCTCCGGTACAAATGTTTTAGCTGCAAGATGGATGACAGTGTCGCAGTCCGGTGCCGCCTCCCATGATGCAGCCAGAGTCACATCGCCAATCACACCTGTAACATTATGGCCAGCATGCTTTAACGCAGGTACGAGTGCCTTCCCAAGAAAACCACTGGCCCCACTGACAAGAATCCGGCTCATGCCACCTCGGCTAGGTCAGGGAGGAAACGTGCTTTATTGGCTTCATACTCGTCTGTCGCCCGTTCATAATCATCCGGGCGGCCAATATCCAGCCAATATCCCGAGAAGGGATACACTGTCGCTGGCGAGTGGCGGGCCAACAGATCCAGCATTAAATGATCAAAACCGTAGGGCTTGTTATGCGGGATCAGATCAAGAATACGGCGGTTCGCCATATTAATGCCCATGCAGACGTTATGACGGCTCACGGGCTTCTCCCGGAAGCCAACCAGTTTTCCGTTTTCAATTTCGAGCAGGCCGTAGTCAAGCTTGCTGGTTCGCTCGGCGCAGGATACCGTAAAAAGATCACCAGAGGCGCAGTGCTGATTATAAAAAGCGCCATAATTAAAATCAGTCAGGGTGTCGCCGTTCATAATCAAGAAGTTTTCTGGTAGATCGGGGATGAGAGCGAGGGGGCCGATGGTGCTTAATGGGCGATCTTCTAGGGAATAGTCAATTTTTACGCCCCAGCGTTGGCCATCCTGACAGAAGGCACGCAGAATTTCAGCCTGATGATTTACAGCCAGTGTAATGCGATCAAAGCCATGCTGGGCGAGTTGACGGATAACAATCTCAAGGATGGGCAAGTCACCTACCGGCATCAACGGTTTAGGGATGGCAACAGTATAGGGCCTAAGCCGCGTGCCCTTACCTCCAGCCATAATGACGGCGCGTTTAGACATTGTATTCACCTACTTTATAGCCACTTAGATTATCGGTTTGGGCAAGCCAATCGATTGTTTTTGTCAAACCTTGTTCAAGCGTTATTTGCGGTGTCCAGTTCAATAGCTTGCGGGCTTTATCATTACTGGCCCAGAGTCGTTCCACTTCACTTTTGGCAGGGCGCAAGCGAATGTTATCGGTCAGGACCTCAACATCGCGATTCATGAGCTTGGCAATAAGCTGCACCGTATCACCAATTGAAATTTCACTATTGCTGCCAAGGTTGATTGTCTCACCAAAGCAATGCGGTGCACGCAGGGCTTGGATAAAGCCATCAACAGTATTTTCAACATAGTTGAAATCACGAGTGGGGGTCAGTGCCCCTAGTTTGATTTGTCGCGCTCCTGCCGCCAGCTGAGTAATGATGGAGGGAATGACAGCGCGCGCACTTTGGCGCGGCCCATAGGTGTTAAAAGGTCGCAGTGTAATGACTGGCGTTTCAAAACTCAGATAAAAAGACTGCGCCAACTGATCCGCCGCGATTTTAGTAGCTGCGTAGGGGGATTGGCCTTGCAGCGGGTGCTCTTCGTCAATGGGAACATAGCGGGCCGTGCCATACACTTCACTGGTCGATGTATGTATGAGGCGATCAACTTGTGCGGCGCGCGCCGCCTGTAAAACATTAAGGGTGCCCTTAATGTTCGTATCGACATAAGAGTCTGGCGAGTGATAGGAGTAGGGAATGGCAATCAGTGCGGCAAGGTGTAGGACCGCTTCCTGACCCTCAACAGCTGTCCGCACTCCGTTCGGGTCACGGACATCACCGGCAAATATGTCGAAGTGACCTTTCACATCCGGTGCGCATCGATCCAGCCAACCCCATGAGTTAAAAGAATTGTATTGAACAAAAGCCGTAACGGCGTAGCCCTCGCGCACCAGACGCTCGGTCAGGTGCGAGCCGATAAAGCCATCCGCACCAGTAACGAGAACTTTCTTAGTCATAACCGTTAAGCCTTTGTCAGGCTGACTAAATACCCTTCTCAGATACAGATTGCAAGCAGTGCTACTCGGACAAAGAGCCGTTGCTGGCGCAGTCCTAGCGATGCCCAAGAACGCGCTGGTATAGTGGCATAAGCCCGGTTTTTTTCAGAATCAGGTGTAAAAGTTTAAGAATTCCGAGTCGCCGTAATAGGCGCCGCAGACCGACCCAGCGCCGCCAGCTTTCGTCCCAGTGGTGAGTCGCGTAGGCTTTTGCCATCCGAGCGGGATCCGGCTGCTCTCCTTCACTACAGGGGTAAAACGTGTCGGCGGGATGAAGGACGAGATCGGTACAGCTTTTTTTATAGGCGCTTGTTAGCATTTCGGGGGAGGTGGGGAGGCGGCCCGGCGGCAGCGCGTCATAATCACGCACCAGTTGGGCAAAGAGCGGATGCTGAGGTACGGCACCAATAATACCGCAATAGATATGCTGGTTGGTTCTATCATAGCCAGCAAACGCGGCAGCCGAGAGTAGGTCGTCGAGCGGGCGCAGCACTTCCATATCCGTATCCAGATAAATACCGCCCTGATCGCGCAGGATCACGAAACGCAAATAATCCGAGACAAAAGCCCATTGTCCGGCGGCGTAGGCCCGCCGCACAAAAGCAGGAGTCATATCCAGATCGGCTTCTCGCCAAATGCGAACGGTATAGCCCGAGAGGTGGCGCTGGCTTTTTGCTATAAGTTCCCGGTTTTTGTCTGGTAAAGGGTTCGGGCCTACCCAGATATAATGGATCAGCTTGGGAATCATGCATTTTTCTAGCAGATCAGTCGGCAACTGGCAAACACGACCGGCATCCGGTATGTCTGGTTCCTATGAAGTTCGTTTTTCTTGGGGTGCAGCTGGCCGCGCTGGTTAAATTTCGCAGCGCTTTGATCCGCGAGCTGGTGAGCGCGGGGCATGAGGTCGTGGCGATTGCGCCGGAGGCCACAGCTTACTGGCTTGATCAGCTTGCGGCGACTGGGGCGCGGTATAAGGCTCCGCCAATGGCACGCAATGGCCTTAATCCGTTGTGGGATATGTATCTCTTAGTTTGGCTCATTCAGACGTTATGGTCAGAAAAACCAGATGTTCTGTTTTGCTTTCAGGCGAAGGCAGTTATTTATGGCCTTCCTGCCGGGTTTGTGGCGCGCGTACGGCGGCGTGTCGCCATGATTGAGGGGTTAGGACAGGGTTTTATCAAGGGGCAGGGGCTCAAGCGGCGAATTGTACGATTTATCGTACCCGTGTTGTATTTTATAAGCCTTTGTTTCGGCCATAAGGTAATCTTCCTGAACGCCGATGATGAGGCTGATTTTCTCCGCTTGCGGCTCGCTCGGGCAAGACAAACAGCTCGCATTCCCGGCATCGGGGTTGATTTATCTCGTTTCGCATTCACGCCACTTCCTCCGGGTCCTCTCGTATTCCTGATGATTGGTCGCCTGATTGCTGATAAAGGTGTGCGTGAGTACCTTGCCGCGGCGCAGCAGGTTAAAGAGCGTTACCCGGAAACCGTAGTTCAGCTGATCGGTGAGGCCGATACCACTCATGCTGGGGTGCCTCTAAGTGAGATCACGGCAACCCGCGCCGTCGAGTATCTGGGGGAAGTCCCCGACGTTGCGCCTTATCTGCGGTCCTGCCATGTGTTTGTTCTTCCCAGTTACCGTGAGGGCATGCCCATGGCCTGTATGGAAGCACTGGCGACCGGCCGGGCTGTAATTGTGACGGACGCGCCCGGAACCCGTGAAATGATAAAAAATCACGAGAATGGAGAATTAGTCCCGGTACGGGATTCCCATGCCCTGGCTGCGGCGATGATAAAACTTATTGATTCTCGGCAGACTCTCGCCCAAAAAGGCACCCTAAGCCGCCAACTCGCCGAGGCGCGGTTTGATAGCCGGGTCATAACCCAGCAGGTGATTGATATTTTGATGGGTAGGACTGCATGACACGCGCCGCCGGACTGACAGTTAAGAGACTATTCGATGTGGTCGGATCCCTGATCCTCCTGGTTGCGCTGTCGCCGTTTTTGCTGATCGTCGCCGGCCTCGTTGGCTATCATTTCGGGTGGCCAATCATTCATCGCAGTCGGCGCATTGCCCGTCATGGTGGTATTTTCTATGCCTATAAATTCCGCACTATGCTGGACTTGTTCGGGCCAGATGGAAAACTTCTCCCGGATGATCAGAGGCTCACTCGTTTTTCAAGATTTTTGCGGGCCACCAGCCTTGATGAGCTTCCTCAGCTTGTTAACATTATAAAGGGGGAGATGAGCCTGATCGGCCCCCGTGCCATTCTTACCGATTTTCTGCCTTATTTGAATGATCGTGAAATGCGGCGTCTGGATATGCGCCCCGGCATTACCGGCTTGGCGCAAGTCAATGGCCGCAATTCGCTTGAGTGGGATAAGCGGTTAGAAATGGATGTCTGGTATGTGGATAACTGGTCACTGTGGCTTGATATCAAGATTGCCTGCAAGACCATACCAGTATGGCTAGGAGCGCAAGGGATCAATACGCCAGGCTTTGCCACTTACCAGCGATTAAGCGAGATCCGTCCCGTTAACCCTGCGGCAGCTCAGTTGCAGCAAAGTAAACAGCCTGCGGCTAACTCCGCGCATCTTTCCTCACATGTCTGAGTGTGAGCGCTCTATCCAGTATCCGGCTCTGCTGAGCCGCTGGCTTGTGCCGTTGTTTTTATTTCTGCTTCCTGTACTTGGCGTTGTTGCGCCACGCTCTGTGATTGTCTTGTACTCAATCATAGGCATCGTTCTTATGTTTTGGGGAGCTCGCCTGCCATGGCGCTCACTCGCCTTATTCGCCGTGACGCTCGGTGTGCTGGTTTGCTACCCCGTTCTGATCTCGGTTAACATGACCAAATCGGTCGCCAATGTTGCTACCTTATTGGGCGTGATTGTGGTTTTTCTTTCATGGCGTCAATTTTTAGCCTCCGTGCCACCGAGCCGGCACCTGGCCGTCCGGGCGTTCGCGGCAGGACTTGGGTTGTCTACCGTACTGGTCATGCTTGAGTATAATCTTGATATGCCGGTGGCCCATATATTCCTGACCTTGTTCGAGCGACCATTACCCTACCTTTATGTCTACGATCGCGGCATTGTTATCCTTAGTCTGTTGCTCTGGAGCTTGGTTGGTCTCTTGCGCTTGCCTTTGTGGGCGACAACTCTTGCCTTGGCTGGCGTAGTGGCGCTGGTACAAGCGACGTCGTCTCAGGCGAGTTTGGCAGGATTTTCAGTGGGCGCTCTGTTTTATCTTCTGGCTACGTGGCGAGCGCGCTTGGCACAGTTGGCCTTAGGGACCATGATCATAGCGGCCCTCCTGTTTATGCCGGTTATGTGCTATTTAATGCCAACATTTATCGATGGCTCGGTCGATATATGGCCAGCTGCGAATGGTGCATCGCGCTTGAAAATCTGGTCGCAGACAGCCCAGGCCATTTGGCTTCAACCTATTCAGGGTCATGGCATTGAAGCCTCGCGCTATCTGCCTGTGGTGCGGGATCATATTCATCCCCACAATGGTATTCTTCAGTTGTGGATCGAGTTTGGACTGATTGGCATTCTGGCTATGATTGCTATCGTTATCTCAGTCCTGCAGAGGGCACAGCTTACCCCGGCAGCTGTTGCAACAGCTGCCGGGTGGCTGGTTATTTTTTGTGTCAGTTACAATATCTGGCAACCCTGGTGGCTGGCCATGCCGTTCATTCTTGCCAGTGTAAGTCAGATCGTAAGCCCAACTTATGCAGCTACGGCAAGAGCTGTCTGAAGTACAGCTTCGCTTTCAAGTGTGACAGCGACAGCATGCACAACAGCAGCAATGCGGACCGCTGCTTGAATTTGCTCCGTCGTCACGCCATGCTCCTTGAGAATTTTTTCATGGCTATCCACGCACATACCGCAGCCATTAATGGCGGACACCGCTAGCGCCCACAGCTCAAAATCCTGTTTGTCGGCACCGGGATTCGCAATCACATTCATACGCAGCTTGGCGGGAAGTTTGCCATACTCAGGATTGCTGGTCAGGTGTGTAAAGCGGTAGTAGATGTTGTTCATGGCCATAATGGCCGCGGCACTCTTGGCCGCACTTAACTGCTCGACGCTCAGGATGGGCGCAAAGTCAGCCAGTACAGCTTCAATCAGCGATGGTTCACGGCAAGCAATGGCACAGGCAATGAATGTCCCCGCGCGCTGGATATCGCTCAAGGCTGGTTCCGTTGCCAGGTTGCTGATATTCAGGCGCAGGTCACGGGCGTAGTCGGGAATACGGTTTTTGATGGATTCAATCGACATGGAATGCTCCCTTCAGGTCAAGAAAAAGAGGCCGGCCGCGAGCGACCGGCCTCCGGATAGGTCTGGACTTAGGCCGCCACCTTGATGACGTCTTCACCCTTTTTCCAGTTGCACGGGCACAGCTCATCGGTCTGCAGTGCGTCCAGCGTGCGCAGTACTTCCTGCGGGTTGCGACCGACCGACAGGTCGTTGACCGACGCGTGGCGAATAATACCCTCGGGGTCGACGATGAAAGTGGCGCGCAGGCACACACCGGCGTTCTTGTCGAGGATGCCACAGGCCGTTGACAGCTCGCGCTTGATATCGGCCAGCATCGGGAAGGGCAGCTGCTTGAGGTCGTCATGGCTCTGGCGCCAAGCTAGATGGACAAACTCACTATCGGTGCTCACACCGTAAACAACCGCATCGCGGTCGTTAAAGTCGGCATTCAGCTTGCCAAAGGCAGCAATTTCAGTCGGGCAGACGAAAGTAAAATCTTTCGGCCAGAAGAATACGACCTTCCACTTGCCCTTGTCCGTAGCCGGGGTGAAATCCTTGAACGCGGTCTTCATGTCGCTCGAAACGACACCCTTAACATTGATTTCCGGGAATTTATCGCCAACTGTCAGCATGGTGCTCTCCTTGGGTGGTTAAAACTGGGGTGGTTATATGCCTGTATCTTAAATCGGTCAAATAAGTTAAATTTGACAAAGCAATCGAAAAAAACGATTATAGACGGATGGAGCGGCTCCCAACCCTTAAGCAACTGCAGTATTTACAGGCCTTTGCCCAGTTCCGCCATTTTGGCCGGGCAGCACAGTCGCTAGGGGTGACGCAATCAACTCTTTCTGCCGGGCTTCAAGAGCTGGAAGATATTGTCGGCAGCCCGGTGATTGAGCGCTCGACCCGTCAGGCCACTCTTACGCCGGCTGGTGAGACACTGACCAAATGCGCGGCGCAGATGCTCGCCAACTTGCGCGATGTCCTGACTGATATTCGTGAGCAGGCAACCCCACTGTCGGGTAGTCTGCGCCTGGGTGTCATACCGACAATCAGTGCGTTTCTGCTGCCGCGTCTTTTACCCGGGTTGCGTCAGCGTTATCCCAGCTTGAAGCTTTATCTGATTGAAGCACAGACCGCGGATCTCATGGAGCAGTTAGATCGTGGCGAACTAGATATACTGCTATTGGCTCTGCCGTGCATTTGTCATGGCACAAGTGAGGTTCTGGCCCGTGATGACTTCGTCGCGGTGGTCCCAAAAACGCATCCATTGGCTGTGGAAACGGAAGTATCGGCCAGCCAGCTTAAGCAGCACTCCCTGCTTACTTTGCAAGACGGGCACTGCTTACGTGATCAAATCCTGTCGGCGTGTAGGTTTTCAAGCAGCGGGGATGATCGCCATGCGGCGACGAGCTTACATACGCTTGTGCAGATGGTGGATAATGGCTTGGGTATAACGCTCTTGCCGCAATTGGCGATAAAGGCTGGCTTGCTCAATGGGACGCAGCTTGTGACACGGCCGATCGCGGGCAGACAGGCTTATCGCGATCTGGCATTGCTCTGGCGCACCGGGGCCTCCCGCGCCGAGGAATTCTGGTTGCTCGCAAAAGAATTCAAAAAGCTGCTGAAGCTGTAGTTAGTCAAGAGAACTGCCTACAGCGCCACCAAGCCACCAGCCCAGCGCTGCACCGACTGCGGCAAAGCCCCAGCCTAATAGCCCAAGCCAAAGCCGTTTATCCTGATCCTGCAGTATGTCTTTCTTATGAAGCCCGCGGGTGATGTAGCCAAGTGCAATTAGGCCCATAGCGAAGCCTCCAGCTAACCCAAGGATAAGGCCAACCCAGTTCAGCATGGCCGCAGCTCTTTATTGTCATTAAATGGGTTGAAGCCTAGATCAAGCGAATTTTGTACAGAGTAGATATCATTGGTCACAAAGGTCAGCTTTGGGTCACTGACGAGCAGGCCGCATTCTTCTCGCACTTCTCGACGAGCACAGGAGGAGAAATCCTCGCCATATTCCAGATGCCCACCTGGTGGGCACCAGCTACCTTGGCCATGTTCACTGAGGCGCTGGCCAAAAAGAATCTCATCGCCTCTGCGGATATAAACGGCGATACCAACTTTCGGACGCTCACTCCTCATGACTAGGCGACTTTGGTAAAAGGGCCACCGGGGCGCAGACGCGAGAGGTATTCCGGCACAATACTTTCCATGGCGGTTGGTTTGTTGCCAAGATGCCAAAGAAAACCAACATCGCTTCCGTTAAGATCACCAGGATCACGCACAATATTATCGGTTTTTAGGAGTTCGACCTGATCGCAGGTCAGCAAGGGGGTTGGCATTAAGCCAAGAATTGATGCCTTGAGTTTGGCAAGCGGGAAGGGGACAGTGAGTAGGCAGCTTTTCTGTCCGCTCCACTCCAGTGTCTTCTGCATGAGCTGTTTAAAGCTCATCGCCTCAGGGCCGCCGAGCTCATAGGTGAGGCCCTGTGTATCGGCTCTTTCACAGCAAGCCAAGACCGCTGCGGCTACGTCACCAACATAAACAGGTTGGAAGAGTGTTTTGCCCCCGCCAATGAGAGGAAGAAACGGAAGTGCGGCGGCCATACGGGCAAACTGGTTGAAAAAATTGTCTTCCGGACCAAAAATTATAGACGGTCGCAAAATGGTTGCTGCCGGAAAGGCATCGCGCACCGCGCGTTCCCCCGCCGCCTTGCTACGGGCATATTTGGCCTTACTATTGCTGTCCGCGCCAATGGCTGAAACATGGATAAAGCGCAAGACCCCAGCCGTGCGGGCAGCGCGGGCCAGCCGTCCTGGTAGCTCGGCCTGAATAGACTGGAAGCGACCGGCCCGACTCTCATACAGGATACCTATCAGGTTGATTACCACATCCGCATTCTTGACAGCGCTGGCGAGCGCCGCATCGCTGGTGATTGGGCAGAACAGCGGCACAACCTGTCCGACCTCCCCGGCAGTACGCAGTCTGGCCGCCTTAACCAGATCACGGGTTGGTACCCGTACGATATAGCCAGCTTTGGCCAAACGCTGGACAATCGCGCGGCCAACAAAGCCAGTACCGCCAAAAACTGTAGCTATTTTCTGTTTTTGCATGGTTTTCCTCAAAAATTTACAGACCCAGACTAAAGCATTGACAGCAGAGGGTAAACTGCCTAAAACACCGCCCACCGTGCCCGGATGGCGGAATTGGTAGACGCGCTAGGTTCAGGTCCTAGTGGTAGCAATATCGTGGAAGTTCGAGTCTTCTTCCGGGCACCATTTCTCTTTCACACATACCACTATGTTGAAAAGTCGCTTATTTTTCCGCGGCTTTTCGGCTAGTCTGGACACATGACTATCCAACTCCACAAAAATGATCTTCCAGCTTCTGTCACCTTTGGCCCGCGAGTGGCGGTTGATGGTGAGATGATGGGACTTAACCCGCATCGCGACCGGCTGTGTCTGGTTCAGCTCCACGATGGCACGGGTGATGTGCATATTGTCCAGTTTGATGGCAAGGACTATAGCGCGCCCAATCTGAAAAAGCTGCTGACCGACCCGGCGACCACCAAGATTTTTCATGTCGCGGTGACAGACCTTGCGCATATGCGTCAGTGGCTTGGTGTGCGCGTGCAGCCTGTGTTTTGTACTAAAATTGCTTCACGTCTATGCCGCACTTTTACCAGTGTCCACGGTATGAAAGAATTGTTCAAGGAGCTGCTTGGGGTAGACATCAAAAAGGCGTTGGCGAGTAGCGATTGGGGAGCGCCGGTGTTGACCCAAGAACAGCTTGAATATGCGGCCGATGACGTACTTTATCTTAATCGCCTGCATGATGTGCTGGTTGACTTGCTGAAGCGGGAGGGGCGTCTTGGTCTGGCGCAGGAGACCTTCGCCTATCTGCCAGCCCGCGCCGAGCTTGATCTGGCCGGGTTTGATGACAGCCTGATCCGCCATCACTAAGAGGCAGCCATGCCCGCAAAACTGAAACTCGTCAAAGCCAAGCCTAAGAGCAAAGATCTTGCTGTTGCCGAAGGTGTGCTGAGACTTGAGGCGCAGGCCTTGGGGGCACTGGCAGATAGTCTGAATGGAGATTTTCTTAAAGCACTGGACGTGCTTTTCAAATGCAAAGGCCGCGTGATTATCACGGGTATGGGTAAGTCCGGTCATGTGGCGCGTAAGATTGCTGCTACCTTTGCCTCTACCGGTACGCCAGCGCATTTTGTTCATCCCGGTGAGGCCAGCCATGGTGATCTGGGTATGATTGCCGAGGACGATGTGGTACTGGCCTTGTCGAACAGTGGCAAGGCACCGGAGCTGCGCGATCTTATCATCTACACGCGCCGCTTTGGCATCAAGCTTATTGCCATGACCAGTAACGCCGGCTCGCCCCTCGGACAGGAAGCCGATGTCGTTCTGTTGCTACCCAAGCAGCCGGAAGCCGGGTCGCTGGCTCTGGCTCCAACCACCAGCACCACTATGCAAATGGCGCTGGGGGACGCATTAGCTGTTACGCTCATGGAGCGTCGCGGGTTCAAACCGGAGAATTTTCATAAATTTCATCCCGGTGGGCAGTTAGGTAAGCAGCTTATTAAAGTGCGTGAGTTGATGCACCGCGATCTCCCGCTAATTGCTGATACGGCAGTGATGAGTGAGGCGCTGCTAGAAATGACAGCCAAAGGCTTCGGGTGTGTTGGTGTGTGCGATAAAACTGGCGCTTTGTGCGGCATTATCACAGACGGAGACTTGCGCCGCCATATGACACCCACACTTCCACAGGAGAGAGTCCTGGCAATCATGACAGCCGCGCCACGCACAATTAGCAGCGATGCTCTGGCGGCCGAGGCCTTGGCGCTGATGACCATGAAGAAGCCCAAGATTACCAACCTGTTTGTGGTTGATACCGGTAAGCCCGTCGGCATTATCCATATGCATGATTTGCTCCGGGCTGGTGTTGTCTGATGAACCGGATTCAGCAACAGCTCAATCAGGCCGATCGCTACAGCAATTTTGTTGGCCTGATGCGCTGGGTGCTACCAGCTGGTGCAGCTTTACTATTAGTACTCCTGTTTGTCTGGCCAAGCACGGTGAGTGTACGTTCAAGCTTGCCGCCTGATACTTCGGGTCTGCGTGAAATCATCAATCTGACCTACCGGGGCTTTAACAAAGAGGACGAGCCGTTTACTGTAACCGCTACCCGCGCGGTGCAGGAGGGGACACTGGAGGATGTTATCCAGCTCACAGATGTGACAGCTCGCCTTGAACGCAGCGGCGGTGGCTGGGTTTCTCTCACTGCCAAAGCGGGGGCTTATACACAAAAGCTCAATCAGGTCCAACTGACAGGGCATGTTCATCTGACCGATGATCAGGGCTACGACGTTATAACCGAGCAGGCCGATATTAACCTCACCACCCCTGCTCAGGCCTGGGGAGACAAGCCGGTTAACGGTCAGGGCCCGAAAGGAAATGTTAAAGCTCAAGGATTCCGGATTACGGATGAGGGGAAAACGGTTATGTTTACGGGGCGGGCACGGATGGAGCTACCGCCGGGTAATAGTCAGGGTAAATGATGCGCGCAATCTTTCTACTTGTTCTGTTGATATTGGGGAAGGCCGTGGCAGCACAGGTTCCGGCTACCCCGGTGAATATTGAAGCGGATATGCTTGAGTTTCAGCAGGAGAAGGGTATTTATATCGCCCGTGGTAACGCACTCGTCCAGCAAGGCGGTGTAACCATTAAGGCGGATCTGCTGACGGCCTACAGCACAACCGTAAATAAGGCAACGCAGTTCACTCAGGTGCACGCGCAAGGAAATGTGCATATTACCAGCGACAAAGGCGACGTCTTTGGTGAGCGGGGTGTGTATGACGTGGCTCGAAATGTCGCCGTACTTAAAGGTGCCAATCTGCGTCTGGTAACCCCCACGGATGTGATTACCGCCCGCGATAGTCTAGAATATTGGCAGAGCAAGCAATTGGCAGTCGCCCGCGGTGCGGCGCAGGCCAAGCGCGGCGATAACCTCATTCAAGCCGATCTCCTGACAGCCCTGCTCAGCAAAGACAGCAGTGGGAAACAGGATGTCCGTCGTGTTGGTGCCGAAGGTCATGTCACTATTATTACGCCGCAGGAAACAGCGCGGGGCGATAAAGGTATCTATGATGTTAAGTGGCAGCTTGCCACCCTTGATGGCAATGTCCGTATTACCCGCGGCGATAACCAGCTTAATGGCGCGCGGGCGGAGGTCAATATGGCCAGCGGTGTCAGTCGGTTGCTCGCCGGCCAAGGCCAGCGTGTACGCGGTCTGCTGGTGCCCAAAGACGCACCGGAGGTGCCGTGATGTCGCCGTCTGTTGGTGTTCCTGCATCGGGTCTGGTCGCTGCTAATCTGGGTAAGCAGTATAAAGGCCGCCCGGTACTGCGCGACGTCTCCTTACAGGTGCAGCGCGGCGAGGCCGTCGGGCTGCTCGGTCCGAATGGAGCGGGCAAGACGACCAGCTTTTATATTATCACCGGCCTAATCAAGGCAGATGCAGGTAACGTTTATCTCGACGGTCATGACATTACCGCTTTGCCGATGTATCGACGGGCCCGCTTGGGGATTGGCTATCTTCCGCAGGAAGCTTCAATCTTCCGCGGCATGACGGTGGAGGACAATATCCGTGCGGTTTTGGAGGTGGTGGAGGATGACCCGCACCGCCGCGAGCAGGAGCTGGATGACTTGCTGGCCGAATTTTCGGTGACCCATTTGCGTCGGGCACCTGCGCTGGCCCTATCCGGCGGTGAGCGGCGCCGGGTTGAAATCGCCCGCGCTTTGGCCACTCAGCCGCATTTTATATTGCTTGACGAGCCACTGGCGGGCATCGACCCCATCGCCGTGGCTGAGGTACGTGATATCGTCGCCCAGCTCAAAGAGCGCGGTATCGGTGTGCTGATTACCGACCACAATGTGCGTGAGACACTGGATCTGGTGGATCGCGCCTATATCATCCACGAGGGTCGTGTGCTGCGCACCGGCACGCCTGAAGAAATTGTGGACGATGAGGATGTGCGCCGGGTCTATCTGGGCGACAGTTTTCGTCGCTAGATAAGTCCAAGTGCTTTGAAGCTGCAGTGGGCGCCCCGACCGATAATCAGATGGTCATGGACGCGTATTCCAAGCGGCGTAGCGGCGGCGATAATATCTTTAGTCAGTTTGATGTCGGCCGCGCTGGGCGTGGGGTCGCCAGAAGGGTGATTATGTACGAGAATGACAGCTGAAGCTCCATGATCGAGTGCACGCCGGATCACCTCACGCGGGTAGGCTGCGGTGTGATTGACTGTGCCGTTATGCTGCACTTCATCTGCCATCAGCTGGTTTTTGTTATCCAGAAAGAGCAGGCGAAACTGTTCTTCCCGCTCACTGCCCATCGCGGCCTGACAATAGGCCAGCAGGTTTTCCCAATTTGAAATTACAGGCTTGTTCTTGATCTTGGCGGCAAGACCACGTTCGGCCAGTTCCCCTATACTGCGTAGCGTAACGCGGACCCCATCGGACAGATTCAGCTTCTCCAGCCGTTCATCCGGCGCACGAACCAAGGACCAGAGATCGCCGAATTCACGCAACAGCTCTTTGGCCAGAGGTTTTACATCCCGGCGGGGGATAGCCAGCCCGAGCACCAGCTCAAGCAGTTCGTAATCCTGCAAGCCTTTGGGGTTGGCAAGAAAACGCTCGCGTAGCCGCTGGCGGTGACCGGCGTAATGAGGCGTTTCGGTGGCTGTATCGCTAGACATAGGGTGGTTTGGTGTAGCCCTTGGGCGAAAGGGTGAATATCTCACAACCGTCTTCAGTAACACCAATGGAGTGCTCAAATTGGGCGGAGAGGGCGCGGTCACGGGTAACCGCAGTCCAGCCATCATTCAGCACTTTTATGCGCCAGTCCGGGCTGCCGTTAATCATCGGCTCAATGGTAAAGAACATCCCGGCCTTAAGGGTCAGGCCTGTGCCAGGTTTGCCATAATGCATGACGGACGGGGCACAATGAAAAATCTTGCCAAGGCCATGGCCGCAAAAGTCGCGAACAACGCCATAGCCCATCGGCTCAACATGGCTTTGAATGGCATGACCGATATCACCAAGCGTGGCGCCGGGCTTAACCACGGCAATGCCGCGCATCAGAGCGTCATAGGTAGCCTCCACCAGTCGCTTGGCCTTAATGCCCACATCACCGACCATGTACATGCGCGAGCTGTCGCCATACCAGCCATTTAGAACCGGAGTTACGTCGATATTTACGATATCACCATCTTCCAGAACCTTGTCGCCGGGAATCCCATGGCAGACGACATGATTAATCGATGTGCAAATGGATTTAGGAAAGCCTTTATATCCCAAGGGACCGGGAACAGCGCCATGGTCACGGGTATAGTCGTGACAAATCTTGTCCAGCTCATTGGTGGTTACGCCGGGAACCACATAAGGCGTAATATAATCAAGCAGTTCGGCCGCCAGACGACCAGCCGCCCGCATAGCCGCAAAGTCGTCCGGTCCATGCAGGGGAATATTCTCAACCATCTCGGTTTCCTTGTCGTGAGACTCGCTATAATCCATATAGTACTAGATAGCTCTTTATAAGGGAAAAGTCCATCATGACGGTGAATCCAACCGCCTGCGTGCTGATTATTGGCAATGAAATCCTCTCCGGTCGGACACAGGACGGCAATCTCAACTATCTGGCGCGTAAGCTCGGTGAGGCGGGAATTCCCGTCCGTGAGGCTCGCGTTGTGCCGGATGTGCCTGAGGAAATTATCTCAGCTGTTAATGCTTGTCGCGCCAAATATACCTATGTGTTTACAACTGGTGGCATCGGCCCTACACACGATGATATTACCGCCGAGAATGTGGCCAAGGCTTTTGGTGTGCCGCTGGAGCGTAATGCCGTGGCGATGCAGATTCTCACCGACTATTACGCCGCGCAGGGGACCACCGTTAATGAGGCTAGGGCGCGGATGGCCAATGCACCTGTCGGGGCGCGTCTACTTGAAAACCCGGTCAGCAAGGCGCCCGGATTCGCCCTCGGGAATGTTTTCGTTTTGCCCGGCGTCCCCAAAATCATGCAAGCCATTTTTGATCTGCTGTTACCCACTCTCTCTGGCGGGCCGCCTGTTGTCATGAAAACCATCACGTGTCAGCTACGCGAAGGTGATCTTGCCGCGGACTTAGCTGCAATTCAGGAACAGTTTCCTCAGATCGATATTGGCAGCTACCCTAATATGAGATCGGGTAATTTTATTACTCAGTTGGTGTGCAAAGGAAGCGATGCAGCAGCCGTTCAGGCCGCCTGTGACGCGGTGGCGGATATGGTCCGTAAAATGGGTGGGAAGCCAGAATTTGAGTGAGAAAAAAGAGCCCCGGAAACCCGCTCAGCCCTGTTGCATCAGCCACTTACCTGTGTTAATCACGCGACGCCTGCAACTGGGCAGGTTTTAATCTTTGGAGCCTGAGTCTTGGCCAAGTCCGGGAATGTGCCTGAGCGCTATGCCACCGCCCTGTTTTCCCTTGCCGGGGACAAGGGGTTGCTTGATGCCGTGGCGGCTGATCTGAGTGTTTTATCCACGCTGCTCGATCAATCCGCTGATTTCCGCCAACTGGTTGACAGCCCTGTACTCTCGCGTGCTGAGCAAGCCAAGGGTATTGCCGCCATAGCGAGTAAGGCTGGTGTTACCGATCTTACTCGTCGTTTTCTCGGCACTCTGGCCTCAAACAGGCGGCTGTCTGCCTTGGCAAGTGTCGCTGTTCGTTACAAGGCCAAGCTGGCTGCCTCGCGCGGCGAACATACAGCGCAGGTTATCAGCGCCATGGCACTGCGTCCCGGCCAGCTCGAGGCACTACGCGAAAAGCTTACGGCCAAGCTCGGTGGGCGCGTGACTTTTGAACTCAAGATTGATCCTGAGATTCTGGGCGGTCTGATCGTCAAGATCGGCTCGCGAATGATTGACAGCTCGGTCCGTGGACGGCTCGAGCGTATTGGTTTTGCCATGAAAGGAAGCATGTGATGGAACTGCGTGCCGCTGAGATTTCGACCATTCTGAAAGAGCAGATTGCCGGATTTGGTAATCAGGCTGAAGTGACCGAGATTGGCCGTGTGCTGTCGGTGGGTGACGGTGTAGCCCGCGTGTATGGTCTGGATAATGTGCAGGCCGGCGAAATGGTTGAGTTTCCCGGTGGCATCAAGGGTATGGCCCTCAATCTCGAAGCCGATAACGTCGGTATCGTGATTTTCGGCGATGATCGCACCATCAAGGAAGGCGATGTCGTCAAGCGTACCAATGCCATTGTTGAGTGCCCGGTGGGTCGTGGTCTGCTTGGCCGTGTGGTTGACGGTCTGGGCAATCCGATTGACGGCAAAGGTCCACTCAAGGATGTGACGACCAGTCGTGTTGAGGTGAAAGCTCCTGGCATCATTCCGCGTAAGGGTGTGCACGAACCGATGCAGACCGGCCTGAAGGCGATTGACTCTCTGGTGCCGATTGGCCGTGGCCAGCGCGAGTTGATTATTGGCGATCGCCAGACGGGTAAAACCGCGGTTGCGCTAGATACCATTCTCAACCAGAAGACCATCAATGCGGGCGATGACGAGAGCAAGAAGCTCTACTGCATTTATGTCGCGATTGGTCAGAAGCGTTCCACCGTGGCTCAGCTTGTGCGTACGCTGGAGGAAAACGGCGCGCTTGAGTATTCTATCGTTGTTGCCGCTACCGCATCGGACCCAGCACCGTTGCAGTTCCTCGCGCCATATACGGGCGCCGCGATGGGCGAATACTTCCGCGACAACGGCATGCACGCCCTCATCATTTATGATGATCTGTCCAAGCAGGCGGTCGCCTATCGCCAGATGAGCCTCCTGTTGCGTCGTCCGCCGGGCCGCGAAGCCTATCCGGGTGACGTGTTCTACATTCACTCGCGCCTGCTCGAGCGTGCCTGCAAGCTTAACGAAGCCAACAAGAGTGGCTCGCTCACCGCGCTGCCGATCATTGAAACGCAGGCGGGCGACGTGTCGGCCTACATTCCCACCAACGTGATCTCCATTACCGATGGTCAGATCTTCCTTGAAACCGGCATGTTCTATAAGGGCATCCGTCCGGCTATTAACGTCGGTCTGTCGGTGTCCCGCGTGGGTTCGGCCGCGCAGATCAAGGCGATGAAGCAGGTGGCTGGCTCGATCAAGCTGGAGCTGGCGCAGTACCGCGAAATGCAGGCCTTCGCCCAGTTCGCGAGCGATCTCGACGCCGCCACGCAGAAGCTGCTGGCGCGCGGTGCCCGCCTCACCGAGCTGCTCAAGCAGCCGCAATATAGCCCGCTGCCGGTTGAGTTGCAGGTGGCGGTGATCTTTGCTGGTGTGAAGGGCTATCTCGATAACGTCCGTGCCGAGCATGTGACCCGCTATGAGCAGCAGTTGGTGTCTGCCCTGCGCAGTACCGGGGTGGATATTCTTGATGCCATTCGCAACGAAAAGCAGATCACGGCGGGTACAGAAGAAAAGCTTCGCGCCTTCCTTGAGAACTTCGGCAAGAGCTTTGCGTAAGAGGATAATATGCCTATCGCGCTAAATGAAGACAGGCCAGAGTTCCATGTAGCTGTTGCATTTAATGACAATGCTACGGCACGCGAGCTTTGTGATGTCTATGCGGATTTGCATGATTTAGGTGCCGCGCCGCTCAGCAGGAGTGCCTATATGATGGATCATCGTAAGTTGGCGCCTGTTATTTCTAGTAATGGCTGGCCTGATGGACAGGTTAGTTTTATCTTTTTTGCTGTTGCAAAAAATCATGTTTCGCTAATGCAGGCTGATGTGGTTTTTTATAACCTTTTCAGGTCTCATGATTGCGTCGCAGCTATTCAGACTGGTTGCCTGAGAAATAGTGGTGACGAGAGGCAAGTTGCCATGGAAGTCTCTCATGTGAAGCTCTTTAGGAAACTAAAGGCAGGAGGCACAAATGCCCAGCCTTAAGGAATTCCGCATCCGCATCGACAGCGTGAAATCCACGCGCAAGATCACCTCGGCTATGAAGATGGTGGCCGCAAGCAAGCTCAAGCGGGCGCAAGAGCAGGCCGAAGCCTCGCGGCCTTATGCCGAGCGTATGGCGGTTATGTTGCAGCGTATTGCCAGCGCCGTGCAGGGCGGGGCGAGTGCGCCCAAGCTGATGGCGGGTACGGGCAGCGATCAAAAGCAATTGATTGTCGTCGTTACGTCGGACCGCGGTTTGTGCGGCGGCTTTAACGGCAATCTGGTGCGTGAAGTTCGCCGCAAAGTGCGCAACCTTCTCGCTGCCGGCAAAGAGGTCAAGCTGATTTGCGTGGGCCGCAAGGGGCGCGACCTGCTGCGCCGCGACTTTGCCAACCTGATTGTTGGCAGCTATGAAGGTATCGGCGGTAAAAAGAAGATTACTTTTGCCGAAGTACAGCCTGTTGCCGAGAAGGTGCTCGCTTTGTTCGAGAAGGGGGAAACGGATATCGTTTCCCTATTCTACAACCGCTTCAAGTCAGTGATCGCGCAGATCCCGACCGATCAGCAGCTGGTGCCGTTTGTGGCGCCGGATGCGGTCCCTGCGGTTGAGCCGCAAGCGGTCTATGAATATGAGCCGGATGAAGAGGCCATGCTGGCCGAGTTGCTGCCGCGCAATATCAGCACGCAAATTTATAGCGCCATTCTTGAGAGTGCAGCGGGTGAGCAGGGCGCGCGTATGAGCGCAATGGATAACGCGACCCGTAATGCTTCGGACATGATTGGCAAGCTTACGCTGCGCTATAACCGCGCCCGTCAGGCCCACATTACCAAGGAACTTATTGAAATCATCAGCGGCGCTGAAGCCCTGTAAAGTTAGGAGAAGGAACGCATCATGACTACCACCGGAAAGATTACGCAGGTTCTTGGCCCCGTTGTCGACGTGAAGTTTGAGGGTAGTCTACCCGCCATTCTGAGCGCGTTGCATACCCAGAACGAAGGTAAAACGCTGGTGCTCGAAGTCGCTCAGCATCTGGGTGAGGGTACAGTGCGCGCTATCGCGATGGATTCAACCGACGGTCTGGTGCGTGGACAGTCGGTTACGGATACAGGCAAGGCCATTCAGATGCCGGTTGGTCCGGAGACCCTCGGCCGTATCATGAATGTGATTGGTGAGCCAATTGACGAGCGCGGTCCGGTTGCGGCGAAGAAGACCTATCCGATCCATCGCCCAGCTCCTGAGTTTGTCGAGCAAAGCACCGAAGCGCAGATTCTGGTGACCGGCATCAAGGTGATTGATCTGCTCGCGCCTTACCTCAAGGGCGGCAAGATTGGCCTGTTTGGCGGCGCGGGTGTAGGCAAGACCGTGACCATCATGGAGCTGATCAACAACGTAGCCAAGGCGCACGGCGGTGTGTCGGTGTTCGCGGGCGTGGGTGAGCGTACCCGTGAGGGTAACGACCTCTATCATGAAATGATGGAATCTGGCGTTATCAAGACCGATGGCCCTGGCTCCAAGGTGTCGCTGGTTTATGGCCAGATGAACGAGCCGCCGGGTGCGCGTGCCCGCGTTGCACTCTCGGGCCTGACACAGGCCGAGTATTTCCGTGATGAAGAAGGTCAGGACGTGCTGTTCTTCGTCGATAACATTTTCCGCTTTACGCAGGCCGGTTCGGAAGTGTCGGCGCTGCTCGGGCGTATTCCCTCGGCTGTGGGTTATCAGCCCACTTTGGCGACGGACATGGGTGCGCTGCAAGAGCGCATTACCTCGACCAAGAAAGGCTCGATCACCTCGGTGCAGGCGATTTATGTGCCCGCCGACGATCTCACCGATCCGGCTCCGGCCACGTCTTTTGCCCACTTGGATGCCACTACGGTGCTAAACCGCTCGATTGCTGAGCTAGGTATTTTCCCTGCGGTTGACCCGCTCGATTCAACCAGTCGCGCGCTCGACCCGCGCATTGTGGGCGAGCGTCATTACAAGGTAGCCCGTGATGTGCAGAAGGTCCTGCAGACCTATAAGTCGCTGCAGGATATTATCGCCATTCTGGGCATGGATGAGTTGAGTGAAGACGACAAGCTGATTGTGGCCCGCGCCCGCAAAATCCAGCGCTTCCTCTCGCAGCCATTCCATGTGGCCGAAGTCTTCACCGGTACGCCGGGCGTTCTGCTCAAGCTGGAAGATACCATCAAGGGCTTTGAAGGCATTGTGAAGGGTGACTACGACCATCTGCCTGAATCTGCTTTTTATATGGTTGGCACCATTGAGGAAGCCGTGGCCAAAGCCAAGAAGATGGCAGCCGAAGCAGCATAACGTAAGGATACTTCATCATGTCCACCATCGTTTTCGAGCTGGTTTCACCCGAGCGTCTGCTGGTCAGCCGTGCTGTCGAGATGGTCACGGTGCCCGGTACCGAAGGCGACTTTGGCGTCCTGCCTGGCCATGCCCCCTTAGTTAGCTCGCTGCGCGTAGGTGTGCTTGATGTCCGTACGGACGCCGCCACTGCCGAGCGTTACTTTGTTGCTGGTGGTTTCGCCGAAGTATCGCCCGAGCGGTGTACTGTACTGGCGGAAGAAGCGATCCCCTTCAGCGAGATGGATCGGGCCAAGGTGGAAGCTGAAATCAAATACTATCAGGATGCGCTGTTGGTTACGGAAAAAGAAGATGTAAAAGCGAAATTCAAGCGCCGGATTGAACTTGCTGAAGTCAAGCTGTCCTTGTTGGCGCACTGATGACCGCGCACTGGAACTACCTGACCGACATTAACTGGGCCGCGTTTGACCCCACCAAGGTTGATCCTGAATTAGCCAAAGTTGTGCGTGCAGCTGCGCTCGTTGAATATGGTGGTGGGCACTATGCCGACTATCTGTGTAGCGTTTTTTCAGATGATCCAGAGTTCTGTCAGGTGGCGCGGGATTGGGCCGCTGAAGAGATACAGCACGGGCAGGCATTGGGCAAATGGGCGGAAACGGTTGATGCATCCTATGACCTTGAAGCACGCTACAAGGATTTCCGCTCCGGCTATTCACTTGATACCGCCCAGCAAAACTCGGTGCGCGGCAGCCGTGCCGGGGAACTGGTGGCGCGCTGCATGGTGGAGACCGGCACTAGTAGCTATTACACGGCTATGGCCGAGCAGGCAGCCGAGCCTGTGCTGAAGCAGATCTGCCAGCATATTGCGGCTGATGAATTGCGCCACTACAAGCTGTTCTATACTCACCTTAACCACTATTTGCAGCGTGAGCCGATGAGTTTATTGGCACGGCTGCGGGTGGCATTAGGGCGTATTGCCGAAAGTGAAGATGATGAGCTGGCTTACGCTTACTATGCTGCGAATCGGGCTGAAGGGCAGGCGTATGATCGTGAAACGTTCAGCCGGGCCTACATGCGCCGTGCCTTCGGGTTTTATCGCCAGCATCATATTGAGCGCGTGGTTGGTATGGTGTTCAAGGCCTGTGGCCTTAGCCCGCAATCGTTGATCTATAAGGGAGCCTCACGCGTCGCGTGGTGGAGCCTGAATCGGAAGGTCAAGCAGCTCGAAAAACTAGCCGCTTAGTCGGTTCCCAGAATATCGGTAAATTCGGCTAAAACTTTCTCATAGGTGTGGCGTTTAAAGGGAACGATACGCTCCAGCATCTGCATGGGCGTCATCCAGCGCCAGTTGCCAAATTCCGGGTCGTCTGTTGCCATTGTATTAATGTCGGTATCGGTGCCGAGCAGGCGGGCCGCCACCCAGTATTGTTCCTGCCCGCGATACTGGTTATTCGGTACCCGGTTCATGACATGATCGGGAAAATCATACCGCCAAGGCTTACGACAGACCCTGAGAATATGGAGTTTGTCACGAACGAGGCCGACTTCCTCATACGCCTCACGGTAGAATGCCTGTTCAATAGTCTCGCCCTGATTGATCCCGCCTTGTGGCATCTGCCAAGCGCCGGGAATATCAATTCGCTCCCCCACCCAAATCAAATTATATGCACTAAGCAGTAGCACACCAACATTCGGGCGGTAGGGCAGTCGGCTTCGATTGCTACGAAAAAAGGCCATTAGGACAGGTCAATGTGGAGCGGCGTGTGAATCCGCCGGCTTGGAGGGCTGTGTGGGAGGTATTTCAACCTTGGCAACGTGCTCAGGTGCCGGGCTCGCGGCAGAGGCAGGGGCGAGTGCCAAGCCCTTTTGCGCGAGCGTTGGTAGCCAATTGGCAAGGCGGTCAAGCGTTAGAGGTGTGAGTTCACTCACCAAAACCAGATGCCCAGTTTCACGCGCCCGCTGCTCGGCTTCGGTCAAGAGGCGATCAATGTCAGCAGGTCGCTCGTAGTCGGAGAGATCAAGGGGAATAGCCACAGCCGCCGCCTGATGGGACAGGGCAACGGCAATTAGGTCAGCGCGATGTGATAAAAGTTGGAGACCCCGCCGATGCAAATCGCTGAGCAGAGCTTGTACGAAATTACTATCATCGAGTAGAGACATATTCTGCGGCAGTAGCAGACCTGTGTAGCCGACGGCTTTTGCCAGAATAAGGTGGAGCCGCTGCATATTCTCAGAGGTGCTCAGGCCATCCCTCAGGGCACTGCTACCCGGATCGGCAAGGCCTGTGAGTTGTTTCTGCTCGGCCGGAATGGCGAGCAAGACCTCATGCCCGGCTAGGCGTGCCGTATTAAGTGCAATATCCAACTGCGGTGAGAAGACGCTGAACGCCAGAGCGACTGAGCCGGGCAAACGGCGAATTGCCTGCGCCAAGATATCCTTCTGCAGACCAACATTTTTAAGGATAACGGAGATACGTGGCCGCGCATCGGTTGGATCGAATGGATAGGCGTAGGCCAGCCGTGGCAGCTGTCCGGCTGCACTGGCAATCGGCAAAGAGCCAATTGGCGTGCTCTCGATGAGATCAGCCAGAGGAGCGGCGGGTAAAGCCCGATCGGGCGGATCTACCCCTAGGACCAGAGGTGGGGGCAGGGGACCAATGGAGATAGCTGCGGCAGGGCTTGGTGGTACAGAACGGCTTGCCAGCCACATATCAGCGGCCAGCACCCCTACAAGAAAGGCCAGCCATAGCAGCATCAAGGCCATGCGGTGCTGACGTACGCGCGCAATAAAAGCCTTACCTTTGCCAAGCAGTTCGGGGCGTTTCAGAGCGAAGACGGGAAGGCGCAGCGCGAGGTTCACCGTATGCTCCCTTGAGGTTTGCCGCCTTCCGTGACCGGCTTAGCCGTATCATTGGCCAAGGTCGCAGCAACTGGTGTTACAGGACCACTGTTGTACAGGGCCAAGCCGCGAATGAGGTCAAGCGCACGAATAAGCTGATAGTCGCTTGCGCTGTCTTCAGATTTTTCGCTGGCGTCTTCTGTTGGCTTCTCATCTTTGGGGGCAAGGGGCAAAACGGCCGGCTTGTCACTTGGTTTCTCAGCTTTGCCTTCGGCTGGGGTGGGGGTATCGTTACGCAGAGCGCCGTGCAGATCGGCTTCGTGGATGTTTAGGCCCTTGTTTTCAATTGCCTCAACCTTGGCTGGTTCAACGACCAGATCCGGTACAATACCTTCCGACTGGATCGACCGTCCGGATGGCGTGTAATAACGCGCCGTCGTCAGGCGGATGGCACCATAACCCCGAATGGGGGAGACAGTCTGAACTGAGCCTTTGCCAAAGCTCTTCGTCCCCAGAACGATCGCGCGCCGCTGATCTTGTAGTGCGCCGGAAACAATTTCAGACGCTGAGGCCGAACCGCCATTAATAAGGACAACGATCGGCTTTCCGTTCAGCATGTCGCCTGGGGTGGAGTTATAGCGGCGGTTTTCATCCGGATTTCGGGCGCGAGTGGAGACAATTTCACCTTTATCAAGGAAAGTATCCGTCACCGAAACGGCCTGTTCCAGCAACCCGCCGGGGTTATCACGCAGATCAAGCACAATTCCCTGCAGTTTATCGCCCAGCTTGGCCTTGATTTCACCAAGCGCCTTGTCTAGCCCAACTTGTGTTTGATCGGTAAAACTGGTTATGCGAACGTAACCCACATCGCCTTCGGTGCGGGAACGCACACTCTGCACCTGAATGATGGCGCGAACAATGGTAAGTTCCAGCGGTTCGCCAGCTCCCTTACGGACAACTGTAAGCTTGATACTGGTGCCGGGTGTGCCGCGCATGGTGTTGACAGCTTCTTGCAGTGTCAAACCCATAACCGGCTTACCGTCCAGTGCCACAATCAAGTCACCCGACTTGAGACCGGCCTTTTTGGCGGGCGTTTCATCAATCGGAGCGACAACTTTTACTGCACCGCTTTCCATCGTAACTTCGATGCCCAGCCCGCCAAATTTGCCGCGGGTCTGAATTTGCATGTCCTTGAGCTCATCCTGATTGAGGTAGGCGGAGTGTGGGTCAAGGCGCGACAACATACCGTTCAGAGCGGCCTCTATCAGCTCCTTGTCAGTCTTGGGTTCAACGTATTCTTCACGCGTCCGCTCAAACACGTCGCCAAATAGTTTCAGGAGTCGGTAGGTTTCTGAGGTGTCGGTTGTGGCCGGAGACGAGGCCGGAGCTGTCGCAGTCGCGGACGGTGGCGCAGTTGTAGCCGGGGCTGATGCTGCTGGCTCAGCCGCCAATACCGCAGGGGCAGTGAGCAGGCTTAGGACGAATAGAGAGCAAGTAGGGATACGGAACAAAGCAAGCCTCGGAAAAGATTATGAAAGCTGGCTGAAGGATAGCGGAATATGAGTATAAAGCCAGCGAGAAAAATCCCTTAGCCTTTCGTGAGTCGCTGAGCGACTGCGCCGAGCGGATCGACCGGTGTGCCATTATGGCGAACTTCAAAATACAGTTCCGGCGGCACAGCTGCGCTCTCCGGCATGTGGCCCAAGAGTTCGCCGGCTGCTACCCGATCACCGACCTCGACACTGACCTTGGCAAGGCCAGCAACGACACTGTGAAAATCGCCATTATGTTTTAGGATCAAAATACGACCGTACCCGCGGAAAGGCCCAGCGAAGGCGACTCGGCCACTGGCGACAGCCGCAACGGGAGCCCCAGCGCGCGGCCGCAGAGTTATCCCATTGCTCAGTGTACCAAAATTATCCTTCTCTCCAAAGCGAATGGTAGCTGGTGCGCTTAGTGGCAAACGCCGTAAAGCACCCGCAGGCAGGTTGACGGTTTTAGTCCGGCTGGTTTCTTCCGGCTCGCTCTCGAGCCGCTCCACCAGATCATGCAGGTCCTTGGCATCGCGACCCAAACGGTCAAGTCGTTCGGTCAGCGCGGTTGTGGCGGCTCGGGTTTCCTTAAGTCGCGCGTTGCGTTGCTCAACCAGTTTTTGCAGATCTTGGGCTTTGCGGGCATAGCTGGCTCGTTCCGAGACGACAGATTTTTTCTGCGCTTCCAGCTTACGACGCAATTCGCGCAAATCCGTGACGCTGGCCGCCAGTTCATCGGCGCGGCGCTGAATCTCGGGCAGAAGGGCCCTTAGCTGTACATCCGTATGAAGCCGATTTAGCAGTGGTTGTGAGGAAAACAGATAAAGATTGGTGGGGGTGATTGCCATGCGTTGCAAGAGGGCTAAAGTATGAGCCAAAGATTCACGCTGGGTGATGAGTTGCTCACTACGCCGTGCGGCAGCTCCCTCAAGATCATTCAGGTTGTTTTCCAGCTCCAGCAAGGCAGCACTGGACTTATCCGCGGCTGTAGTTGCCGCAATCAGCTTTTGTCGAAGTGCGGAAAGTTCTTGATTAAGCTGGACTTCCTGCGCTTCCAGTTTGCTTTTTTGCTCTGCACTCAGGCTGAGTTGCTTTTCCAGACGTTGTAATTTTTTTTGTGACTCGGGATCTGCCCATGCCGGGACAGCAAGCAAGATCATGAGCAGTGAGATCCAGATACGCATCAGACACTAATCAGATTGCGCCCGGTCATGCTCACCGGTTGTGGCATGTGCAGCAGAGCCAGCAAGGTCGGGGCTATATCGGCAAGTGTGCCATTGCTTAGCTGAGCCTGAGCAGGGCCGCCAGCGAGCAGGATGGGGACCGGGTTCATGGAGTGGGCGGTATGTGGACCGCCGGAGCCATCATCCCATAGCTCTTCACAATTGCCGTGATCGGCTGTTATCAGTAGCGCTCCGCCCTTGGCTTTGATCGCGTGCCAGATTGCCCCAAGGCCGGCATCCACGGCTTCCACAGCTTTGATGGCGGCGGCAAGAATCCCCGTATGCCCTACCATATCGGCATTGGCAAAATTCAGGATAATGAGATCGTATTTATCGCTGTTAATTGCCGCTACACACTGACGCGTGACTTCAGGGGCTGACATCTCAGGCTGCAGGTCATAGGTAGCGACTTTGGGTGAGGGCACCAGAATGCGGTCTTCACCCTCATACACTGTCTCCTCTCCCCCATTAAAGAAGAAGGTTACATGCGCATATTTCTCGGTCTCAGCAATCCGCAACTGCTTTTTGCCGGCTTTGCTGACTAGCTCCCCAAGGACGTCGGTCAGTACCTTGGGGGGAAAAAGTGCTTTTAGGAATGGGTTGAGTGCAACTGAATACTCAACCATGCCCAGTCGGCTGACAAAAGAAAGCGTTGGGTGCTCAAAGGCTGTAAAAGCAGGGTCAAGCAGTGCAGTTAGGATCTGTCGGGCGCGATCCGCGCGGAAATTGGCGAATAAAAGTGCATCCCCCGATTTAATGCCGGTATAGCCCTGTGCAACCATGGGAGCTATAAATTCATCCGTTACATTCGCGGAATAAGAGGACTCAATCGCGGCAACAGGATCCTGAAAACGTGGACCTTGGGCTTGAACAATTGCCCGATAGGCCTGTTCGGTTCGTTCCCATCGCTTGTCACGATCCATGGCGTAATAGCGCCCGGAGATGGTTACAAGCCGTGCTTGGGCTGGCAACTGGGCCACCAGCGCCTTGATTTGTCCCGCGCTGCTCTTGGGCGCAACATCACGCCCATCGGTAAAGGCGTGGAGCGCAACAGGAACTCCCGCCGCTGTTATGATTCTTGCGAGGGCGAGGATATGACTCTGATGCGCATGAACACCACCGGGGGAGCATAAGCCCATCAGATGACAGGTGCCACCGCTGGCCTTCAGGGCGCTTATGTGGTGGACCAGCTCCGGATTTCTAGCAAGCGATCCGTCTTTAATTGCTTGGTCAATTTTGGGTAGATCTTGCATCAGAATCCGACCCGCCCCCATCGTAATATGCCCAACCTCAGAATTTCCCATCTGTCCCTCAGGAAGGCCAACCGTCAGGCCCGATGTTTCAAGCAGGGCATGAGGGTACGTCGCCCATAACTCGCGCCAGTGCGGCGCCTTCGCTTGGGCTATGGCGTTATGCTCGTTAGCTTCGCGATGGCCCCAGCCATCAAGTATGCACAGAACAACCGGGCGAGGGGGGGACGACATGATTTTCCTGCTTTCATACAACATGTTGTTTTTATATGATTTTTCTACATCGCGCCAGACTTAGTCTGCGACATTTTACCCCTCATTAAATGCTGCAGTGCATAATGCATATAGGGAGACACAGATGACCGATTGCACACCCCCTTGGGGTCTTGATGAGACGGCTGACGCCTCTGGCCGCTACCAACGGCCCGAATTGCCCCAGCATACAGAATCACCGGCTCTTGTTCTAACCGAAGCCGGGGAAGTCCTGATTCGGCGCGGTGAGCCAAAGACCTGCTGTCAGGTTGCCATTATCATTGGCAAGGCAACGACAGGTCTGTCGCGCCCGCAGGTCGAGCGGATGCAGCGCACTTGGGATATTGCACTGGCCGTTGCTAACGGTGAGAGCGAGCACGTGGTATTCCAGCCGATGCCGCATCATTGGCGCTTTTCACGAGTGGACTATCAAGCCTGGGACGAATGGCTTGAGCAGCGCGCAGAACGCACGATCCGGCAGGCTAGTTCCCGCGATGATAGGGGTGTCCAGCGTTGATTTGCTGCGCGCGATAAATTTGCTCAATCAACATGACCCGGGCCAGCATGTGCGGCCATGTGAGCTGACCGAAACTGATCAACAGCTGGGCGCGTTGCCGCAAGACATCGGTCAGGCCATCTGCTCCGCCTAAAATAAAAACCAGATCGGATGCACCGCTCTCTATCCATGTGCGGTAGTGTGACGCAAATTGGAGGCTATTCAGATTTTTCCCCCGCTCATCACAGGCTATAACAATCGCCTGCGCCGGGATGGCGTTTAAAAGTGCGGTTTCTTCACGGGCTTGTGTAGCAGGGCGACATTCTATTTCTTTGAGGACCGGAACAGGTACGATACGCTTTGCGTAATCGGCATAGAGATCGGCCACACTTCCGCGCGCCTTACCAATAGCCAGAATAGTCAACCGCACAGGGTTAGCGACGTGAGGCCCCAATGGCCTCAGGCGCCCACAGGCTTTCGATCTGATAGAATTCGCGCACCTCCGGCCGGAACAGGTGGACAATCACATCACCCGTATCAACCAGCACCCAGTCACCCGTATCCAGCCCTTCGATACTGGGTTTTTTCCCCTCTTTTGTCAGTTTGTCCCGCAGATGCTCAGCCATGGCGGTCACCTGGCGGCCCGATTTACCGGACGCGATGACCATATAGTCCGCCAGCGAGGAGCGGCCCACCAGATCATAGCTGACAATATCTTCTGCCTTATCCGCATCCAGCGACTGAACAATCATGTCCTTGATTTTGGTAATGGCAGACAGACCTTTGCCTGTAGGCTTAGCTGCTTTGGTCGCCGTGCGGGCTACCGACTTATTGGCCGTCGTTTTCTTGACTGCAGGTTTCCCTGCAGGAGTTTTTACGGTTGCCGATTTTGACTTGGCTGTCGCTTTCTTGCGGGGGGAAGCTGTCGTTTTGGTAGGCACTCGGCCATGGTCTCCTGTTAGGTCTGCACCAGATTCTGGCGGCTGCCGGAACCTCCTGAAAGTATAGCATTAACCCAAGCGATTGCTCTAGAAAAATTGCTTCTTTGAAACAGAAAGATCAGATTCGATATGAATTTAGCATGACCTGCAAGTCCCAAGGTACCACAGCACCCCGCCGCGGCGGGACCATAATGTGGCGCAGATTTGGCCGCGTAGGAAATGGCTGGATTAGCGGCCCCTGTGTAAACGGTATAGGTGCCAGCGAGGTATAGTCTTTAGGGAATCCAGTAATGAATTTGGATTGCTCATTAGACGACAGTCCCGTGTTACGGTGCTGGCTTGCGGCAAGCTGCTCCCACCCAAAAAGCGACTGGTAAAGCTGTAGCTGGCGTGAATATGGCTCAGGAGCATTTGGGTTGAGCGCAATCACTTTATTATGAAGATCGATCGAAAATGCCGCGTTAATTTCTGGTAGGCGCGGGTCCGGACAAACGGCATACCCCTGCCGGTCCAGCATAATCACATAAGCCCTCAGTTTATTAGCGCGCTCGTCCCCCACGACAAGTAAGTGTCGATCGAGTGAGAGTGAATCCATCAAAAAAGCGGCCTCGGCGGTGCGTACGCGAGGCAAACAGACCTCTGCACTGCGCACGATATGAGAGGCAACGCTTTTATTAAACTCCGCCTGAAGCTCATGCTCGTCACCTAGAAACAAGGTATCCGGATTAGCTTGTGCACTCGTCAGGCAAAAAGGCACAGCGAGTGCACAGAAAGTGCTACGGATTGAGCGTGCTAAGCTGTTCATACTGCCCCCTGTTTAAGTTCTTTGGGGAGACGTTACGTTGGCGTCAGCACCCAAGTCAACCGCTAACTAGCTGAGAGTACCAGATCATCACGATGAATCAGAACATCACGACCGCCAAGTTCTCCCAGAATCTGCTCGATTTCGGCGCTTTGGTGCCCTTTGATTCGGGTAGCTTCGTCACTCGAATAGGCGGATAGCCCACGGGCAACCTCGCGGCCGTCAGCGGTCATCACCTGCACCACATCGCCGCGTTCAAACGTGCCAGTAACAGCGGTCACTCCAGAAGGTAGCAGGCTCTTGCCGCGTTGCAGGGCGCTGAGCGCTCCCGCGTCGATGATAAAAGTGCCTTGGGTGGCCACATGCCCGGCAATCCACTTTTTGCGCGCCGAAAGAGGATTTGTGGCAGGGACGAACCAACTACAGGGTGTTTTTTCCATCGCCTCCAGCGGGTGTAGCATCCGGCCCGAGGCTATGGCCATACGGCAGCCCGCGCTGAGAGCAATCTTGGCGGCCATCAGCTTGGTCACCATGCCACCAGTGGACAGGCTAGTACCGGCAGGCCCGGCCATCGCCTCAATTTCAGGCGTAATGTCAGTTATGCGTTCTAGCAACCGGGCCGAACTGTTCTTTTTGGGATCGGCGGTGTACAGCCCATCAATATCCGAGAGCAACACTAGGGTATCGGCTGAAACCATCTGCGCGACACGAGCGGCAAGTCGGTCGTTATCGCCAAAGCGGATTTCATCCGTCGCGACGGTATCATTCTCGTTGATCAACGGTACGGCACCCAGACGCAGTAGTGTGTTGATGGTGGCGCGGGCGTTGAGGTGGCGCTGCCGTGCTTCGGTATCTTCGGGGGTGACCAGAACCTGCGCCACGGTAACGGCATGGCGGGCGAGGGCTTCATGCCAGGCTTGGGCAAGGCGCAATTGCCCGGCAGCGGCAGCGGCCTGTTTTTCTTCCAGTTTAAGTGGCCGACCCACAAGCCCCAGATGACGGCGACCCGTGGCAACCGCGCCGGAGGTCACGATGACCACTTCCTGCCCACGGGCACGGCAGGCGGCTACGTCATCGGCAAAAGCCTCCATCCAGTTCCGATTGATCTCGCCACTCGCTTCATCCACCAATAGTGCCGAGCCAACCTTAAGCACCAGACGGCGCGCGGAGCGCAGTGTTTCAGAAGGCGGGGCGAGGGTGTCAGTCAGACTCATGTCGGGCATTGTCGATGATTTGCGCCAGCGCGGCAACAACCTCTTTCACGCCTTTTTTAGTAGCGGCGGAGAGGGGCATGACAGAGGCCTTGCTGCTGCGCTTGAGGCTGGTGACCAGCTTTTTCACGGTCGCCTCATCCAGTGCGTCAATCTTGTTCAGGCCTACGATAAAAGGTTTATCAATCAGTCCGCCGCCATAGGCTTTCATCTCGGCGCGTACGGTCTTGAAATCAGCCAGCGGGTTCTCGGCAGTACCATCAACCAGATGCAGCAGCACCTTGTTGCGCTCGACATGGCCGAGGAAGCGGGTACCTAGACCTTTCCCTTCATGCGCGCCTTCAATCAGGCCCGGAATGTCGGCCATAACAAATTCCCAATCCCCGGCGCTGATAACGCCCAGATTGGGGGTGATGGTGGTGAAGGGGTAATCGGCAATCTTGGGGCGTGCGCGCGACGTAGCAGCGAGGAAGGTTGACTTCCCCGCATTGGGCAGCCCTACAATACCAGCATCCGCAATCAGTTTGAGACGCAGCCAAATAGCGCGCTCTTCACCGGGAAAGCCGGGGGTGCTCTGGCGCGGCGCACGGTTGGTTGAGCTCTTGAAATGCGCATTGCCAAAGCCGCCATCGCCACCGCGCAGGAACACTACGCGCTGGCCTTTTTCGGTAAGGTCAAGCAACACGGTCTCTTTGTCCTCATCGAGAACTTGGGTACCGGCGGGTACCTTCAGGATCACGTCTTTACCCATCGCGCCGGTGCGATCCGCACCCATACCGTGTCCACCGCGCCCGCCCTTGAAATGCTGCGCGTAACGATAGTCAATCAGCGTATTCAGGCCATCGGCGACTTCAAAGACGACGTCACCGCCCTTGGCGCCGTTGCCACCATCCGGGCCGCCTTTATCGACATACTTCTCGCGCCGGAAGCTTACGCAGCCACCGCCGCCGTCGCCGGATTTCACGTAGATCTTTGCTTCGTCGAGGAACTTCATGCGCTCAGGCCTAAAAACAAAAGGGGACCGGTCGCCCGATCCCCCGAGAAACCGATTGGTTCTGTGTTACTCCGCCGCGGCGGGGATCACCGACACATACTGACGATTGTCACGCTTACGCACAAACTTAACGGTGCCAGCGCAGGTGGCATACAGGGTGTGATCCTTGCCCATGCCAACGTTTTCGCCCGCATGGTACTGGGTGCCGCGCTGACGGACGATGATGTTGCCAGCAGGGATAAGCTGGCCACCGTAGCGCTTAACACCGAGGCGCTGGCTGTTACTGTCGCGACCGTTGCGGGAGCTACCGCCTGCTTTTTTGTGTGCCATGTTCCGTTACTCCTTGTCTATGTGGCCGATCACTTCGGATTAAGCTGCCTTGATGTCCTTCACGCGCAATACCGTCACCAGCTGGCGATGGCCCTTCTTGCGGCGATAGTTCTTGCGGCGGCGCTTCTTGAACACCAGAATTTTTTCGTTGCGGTCCTGACCGAGGATCTCGGCGGTGACAACGGCACCCTTCACATTGGGGGTCCCCACGGTGACCTTGGCGCCTTCGCCCACCATCAGCACGTCCTCAAGCTTCAGGGTGGCACCTGCCTCGCCCTCAAGCTTCTCAACGCGAACGACGTCGCCGATTGCGACCTTGTACTGCTTTCCGCCGGTGCGGACGACTGCAAACATGACAACCACCTTAAATCGTTAACGCCGGTGCGGCGCAGAACAACCCTGCGCATCCGGCTTAGCGGCGGGGATTTACCGGGTTCCGGGGCTAAAGTCAACAGTTTTGGCAAGTGTTTTTCCCTCTTTTTTCTATCCGCTTCAAGAGGCTGGTATTTTTTTCCGACTTCCATTATATCGGCCCCCACAACCGCGCCGGAGAGGTGGCAGAGTGGTTGAATGCGTCGGTCTCGAAAACCGGAGTAGTCGCAAGGCTACCGTGGGTTCGAATCCCACCCTCTCCGCCATTGGTTGCTCCTACGGTGTCTATACCTTAGCCGATTTGGCGTTTTGGTGGGCTGATTATTCGCTTTTATAGATAATTGCTATCTTTTTATGCTTATGAGTTATCGCGCATCTTAATTTCATGCAAAGGTAGATGTCTTGATGCAGGGTCCAGAAAAGAACCAGCACTGGTTTGCCGAGATTGAGAGTCTGCGCGGACTTGCAGCTCTATTGGTTGTTTTTTATCACATACCTGCTTGGAACCAGTTGATCTACAATATCCCTATCTTCAGGCATGGCCATCTTATGGTGGACTTCTTTTTTGTGTTGTCTGGCTTTGTCATTTTTAGCAGCTACCAGGGAAGAATAAGATCGGCCAAGGATGCCATGAAGTTCCACTTGCTGCGCATAGGAAGGCTGTACCCTGTTCATCTTCTTTTTCTTTTCGTTTTTTTGTTCTTTGAATGTATTAAGTACATCGCAGTTACCAAATTTAGCTTGGGAGTTGATGCGACCTCTCTGCCTTTTTCCAGTAATAACTTGCCTGCCTTCGCTCAGCACCTGCTGCTTATACAAGCTATTGGCCCCACTGGTCTTGCCGATACATACAACTATCCGGCTTGGTCGATTAGCGTTGAATTTTACACATACTTTATTTTTTCTGGCATCGCTCTGCTTCTGCCACGAAAGCAGATACTAGCCTTCGCGATTTTGTTCGTAACCAGTGCAATACTCCTCGCGACAGATCCACCAAATGGCTACACCAATCTTCTGCGGGGCGTAGTCGGCTTCACTTTAGGGGCGTGTCTTTCTCAAATTCTGAATTGTGCCACATGGTTTAAAGGGGTGACTGTAATAGCTTTTGCAGCAAGCGGTCTTTTGATGTGGGTGTTAGGTTCTTCTAAATTTCTGGCTGTGGATCTCTTCGCCGCAGCGGTGCTCTTATGCGTGCTTTCGTGCGGGGGGGGGGCTGAATACTGGCCCGCTAAAATTTTTAGGTAAAATATCTTACTCACTTTATATGTGCCATGCCGCTGTTATTTGGGTTTTTAATCAAGCCCTGAAGGTTCTGTTGGATAGGCCAGTTGTCGAATCGTCTGGCACATCTTCAATCCCGCTTAGTCTTGCAGAGGCCATCTTGGCATACATGGCTGTTCTGACAATTTGCTTTACAGTTTCAGTTATGGTCTTCTACTTGATTGAACAACCATGTAGATCTCTCTCTCGCCGAATGTTTTCTTAAACGCCATAGCTTCTGATCGGTCGTTAATAATTGATCTCTCTTTTGTCACAACTTCGACATTGCATATCGCTTATACTGCATACACGAAAAATCCAGTTATTTCCCGTTGACACACGGGCTGCCCTGCGTGTATCACCTCGGCCTGCCGCAAGGCACAGCGCGGGCGTAGCTCAGTTGGTTAGAGCGACGGCCTGTCACGCCGTAGGTCGCGGGTTCAAGTCCCGTCGCTCGCGCCATTATTTATCGAAAAGCCCCGCCTCGGCGGGGTTTTTTGTTTTTCGTAGCGCGGGCAGGGACAGCGACTCGCACTTTCCGCTAAGTCTCGGTAAAAGCGCCAGAATCCCCCTTTTGTTTACCAAACATTAAGCTATACCGTGCGCTATGAAGCGGGCCGCTAATCGGCCTGAAGCAGGTTCCTATGCCCTATATACCCTATCTGGGTGAGTATTTCCCCGTCCTGATCTTTTTGGCGATTGCCGTGGTGCTGTCCTCGGCCATGGTGGGAATGGCCTATCTGGTCGCCCGGCAGAAGCCGGATAAAGAAAAAAATTCGGCCTATGAATGCGGGTTTGAGGCGTTTGACAGCGCGCGGCGCCGTTTTGATGTGCGCTACTATCTGGTCGCCATTCTTTTCATCATTTTTGATCTGGAGGTTGCGTTCCTCTTTCCGTGGGCAATCACTCTGGACGATGGGAGCGTCTTTGCCTTCTGGTCGATGATGGTGTTTCTTGGTGTTCTTACTATTGGCTTCATTTATGAATGGAAGAAAGGGGCGCTGGAATGGGAGTAGACCCCACACAGAGCGCACAGCCGCATTACCCGTTTGACCCGGCGGCGCTGCCTGGTGTGCCGGGCAATAGCGAGGCGGTGATGAAAGCGCTGGCCGAGGAAATGGCCCAGAAGGGCTTTGTCACCACCACCATGGATGCGCTGTTGGCATGGGCGCGCACCGGCTCGATGTGGCCGATGACCTTTGGTTTGGCCTGTTGCGCGGTCGAGATGATTCACTCCTACATGAGCCGTTACGACCTTGACCGGTTTGGTGTTTTTCCGCGCCCGTCGCCGCGTCAGAGCGATGTGATGATTGTCGCCGGGACTCTCACCAACAAAATGGCCCCGGCCTTGCGCAAGGTATATGACCAGATGCCTGAGCCGCGCTGGGTGATCTCAATGGGCTCCTGCGCCAATGGCGGCGGCTACTACCACTACAGCTACTCGGTGGTGCGCGGCTGTGATCGCATTGTCCCGGTCGATATCTACGTACCCGGCTGTCCGCCCACGGCGGAAGCCTTGGTGTACGGTATTCTGCAACTCCAGAAGAAGATCCGGCGCGATGCCCGGATAGCCCGCTGATGACTGACACTCCCGGCCTTACCCATCCGCTTGATGATCTGGCGAGCTACCTGCCACAGCTGCTTGGGCGTGATTATATCACCTCGGCTCTTGTCAAAGGCGAGTTGTGCGTGAGCGTCCGGCGCGAAAGCATCGCGCGTGTGCTGATGACCCTGCGCGATGATGCGCGTTGCCAGTTCAAGCTGCTGATCGATATCTGCGGGGCAGATTATCCCGAGCGGGCCGAGCGGTTTGAGGTGGTGTATCATCTGCTGTCCCTGCGTCATAATCTCCGTTTGCGGGTTAAAGTCGCGACTGATGAAGATACACCGGTGCCGACTGTGACCAGCGTTTACAGCACGGCGGGGTGGTTTGAGCGCGAGGCGTGGGACCTTTTCGGCATCTACTTCGGTGGTCATCCGGATTTGCGGCGTATTTTGACCGATTATGGCTTTGATGGTCACCCGTTGCGCAAGGATTTCCCGCTCACGGGTTATGTTGAGCTGCGCTATGACCCCGAGCAGCAACGCGTGGTTTATGAGCCGGTGAAGCTGGCGCAGGACTATCGCAATTTTGATTATGTCAGCCCGTGGGAAGGCATGACCAACGTGCAGTTGCCTGGCGACGAAAAGGCCGCCATTCCGCTTGGCGCGCAGGAGAAGAAGGCATGAGCACCGATACCCAGATCAAGCCTTTTACCCTCAACTTTGGCCCGCAGCACCCGGCCGCGCATGGCGTGTTGCGTCTCGTGCTCGAGATGAATGGCGAGGTGGTGGAGCGTGCCGACCCGCATATCGGCCTGCTGCATCGCGGGACTGAAAAGCTGATTGAGCAAAAAACCTATCTGCAGGCGCTGCCTTATTTTGATCGTCTTGATTACGTCGCGCCGATGAATCAGGAACACGCCTTTGCGCTGGCGACTGAGAAGCTGCTGGGTATTACCCCGCCGCCGCGGGCACAGGCCATCCGTGTGCTATTCTGCGAAATTGGCCGCGTCCTCAACCATCTGCTCAACATCACCACTTTTGCGCTCGACGTTGGCGCTATTACGCCTGCGCTGTGGGGCTTTGAAGAGCGTGAGTTGTTGATGGAATTTTATGAGCGGGCCAGTGGTGCGCGGTTGCACGCCAACTATTTCCGTCCTGGTGGCGTGGCGGCTGATCTGCCGGAGGGGCTGCTTGAGGATATCTGGGCCTATACTGAGCGCTTCCCCAAATTCTGGGATGACCTGAACAATCTGCTGACCGAAAACCGCATCTTCAAACAGCGCACGGTGGATATCGGCGTGGCCACGGCGGATGAGGCGTTGGACTGGGGCTTTACGGGCCCTATGCTGCGCGGGAGCGGTGTGCCGTGGGATTTGCGCAAGGCGCAGCCCTATGATGGCTATGAGGGCTATGAGTTTGATATCCCGACTGGCAGCACGGGCGATTGCTACGCGCGTTATCTGGTGCGTATGGAAGAGATGCGCCAGAGCATTAGTATTATCCGTCAAGCCATCAAGGCTATGCCGGATGGTCCGGTGAAAGTAAACGACCGTAAGGTTACACCGCCCCAGCGCGCCGAGATGAAAACCTCCATGGAAGCCCTCATCCACCATTTCAAGCTCTACACCGAGGGTTACCATGTGCCCGCCGGTGAGACCTACGCAGCGGTCGAAGCGCCTAAGGGAGAGTTTGGTGTTTATCTGGTCGCTGATGGCAGCAACAAGCCGTATCGCTGCAAAATCCGCGCACCAGGCTTTGCCCATCTGCAGGCCTGCGAGTTTTTGTCCAAAGGCCATATGCTGGCCGATGCCGTGGCCATTATCGGCTCGATGGATGTTGTGTTTGGGGAGATTGATCGATGATCGAAGCTGGCCAACCCCTTGGCGTCGAACAGCCCAAGAGCTTCGCTTTTACGCCCGAGAATCTTGAGCGCGCGAAGGTCGCGATTGCCAAATATCCGCCGGGCACCTTCAGCCCCATCATGCCGCTGCTGCATATTGCGCAGGAGCAGGCGGGTTGGCTACCGACAGCGGCGATCGTCGCCTGTGCCGACCTCATTAACATGCCGCATATCCGCGCCTTTGAAGTCGCCAGTTTTTACACCATGTACAACCGCCGCCCGGTGGGTAAGCACCATGTTCAGGTGTGCACCTCTGGCCCGTGCCATATTATGGGTAGCGATGACATTCTGCACACCTGTCGCAATAAATTGGGCGTGCATGGGCACGAAGTGACGGCGGACGGCAAGTTCAGCGTGGCCGAAGTTGAGTGTCTGGGTGCCTGCGTGAACGCGCCAATGGTGCAGATCAATGATGACTATTATGAGGACCTGTCGCCCGCGAGTATGGAAAAGCTGCTCGATGATCTGGCGAATGGCCGCCCGGTGAAAGTTGGCTCGCAAACTGGGCGCCAGAAATCCTGCGCTGCCTCCGGCCCGACCACGCTGAAGGAGGTCAAGTGATGCTTGCCGATCAAGACCGCATCTTCACTAATCTTTATGGTTTTCAGGGTGCCGACCTGAAGAGTGCACAGGCGCGGGGGGATTGGGATAATACCGCTGCCATTCTCGCCAAGGGGCGTGAGGCCATCATCGAAGAGATCAAGAACTCCGAACTACGTGGTCGCGGTGGCGCGGGTTTCTCCACCGGTATGAAGTGGAGCTTCATGCCCAAGGATACCAGCACCAAGCCCAGTTATCTGGTGATTAACGCCGATGAGTCCGAGCCGGGCACCTGTAAGGACCGCGAGATTATTCGTCACGACCCGCACAAGCTGGTGGAAGGCGCCCTCGTTGCCGGTTTTGCCATCGGCGCTCATGCGGCTTACATCTACATTCGTGGCGAGTTTGTGCGCGAAGCTCAGGCTTTGCAGCGCGCGGTGGATGAGGCCTATGCTGCCGGGTTGCTTGGCAAGAACGCCGCCAAGAGCGGATGGGATTTTGACCTCTATGTGCATCGTGGGGCAGGAGCCTACATTTGCGGTGAGGAAACCGCCCAGCTTGAAAGTCTGGAAGGCAAGAAGGGCCAGCCGCGCAACAAGCCACCGTTTCCGGCCGGAGCAGGTCTCTATGGCTGCCCCACCACCATCAATAATGTTGAGACCATTTCGGTTGTGCCCACCATCATGCGGCGGGGTGCGGCGTGGTTTGCAGGATTTGGCCGCCCTAAAAACCGTGGCACCAAGCTGTTCTGTATCAGCGGGCATGTGAATCAGCCCTGTAATGTGGAAGAAGCGATGAGCATCCCCATGAAGGAGCTGATCGAAAAGCACGCCGGGGGCATTCGCGGGGGCTGGGATAATCTTCTGGCGGTCATTCCCGGTGGTTCCAGCTGTCCGTTGCTGCCAAAGAGTATTTGCGACACAGTGCTGATGGATTTTGATGCGCTGCGCGAGGTCAACTCCGGCCTTGGTACGGCGGGGCTGATCGTGATGGACAAGTCAACTGACATCATCAAGGTCATCACTCGTCTGGCGCGCTTCTACGCGCATGAGAGTTGCGGCCAGTGCACGCCGTGCCGCGAAGGCACCGGCTGGATGTACCGCATCATGCAACGCATGGTCGATGGTCGTGCTGAACTGCATGAGATTGATATGCTGCTGGATATCGGTACCGAAATTGAGGGTAAAACAATTTGCGCCCACGGTGATGCTTCCACTTGGCCGATTAAAGGGTTGTTCCGGCATTTTCGCCCACTCGTTGAGCAGCGTATCCTTGATTACCGCAAGCGGGTGGCAGCATGAACAGGCAGCCCGGCTCTGCTCTCGCGATCCGTCCGTATCAGGATTTCGACTTTCCGGCCGTGGTGGCATTTGTCGCCATGATTCAGGATCACGAGCGTGAACTGGGCAGTGCCAATCGTCGGCAGGGCGGAGCGATTGCAGTACCTTATGCGCACCATGTCTGCAGCCGCACCGCTATGGATGGCGGGATCCTGCTGATGGCATGTATGAGTGATGCCCCCGTCGGGTTTATCTCCGCTTGGCCGGATCGGGATGACGATCCTCTAATCGAGCCATCTGCCCGTGAACATGCGGTCATCTCCGATGTCTTTGTCCTGCCGAACTGGCGGCGGATGGGGGTAGCCCAGCAACTTTTGCTGCAGACCGAGCAGCATTTCCGTCAGCGCGGGATCGCGCGCCTGCGCATTGGCGCAGCCTCGCTCAATTCGCCCGCCAGCAGTTTTTATTCCGGCAGCGGCTTCAAGCCGTCTGAAATTGTCTATGAAAAAACGATCCCGATGCCAACGCACAGCATTGTGGATGGTCGCATTATTAAGGGAGCGCATTGACTATGCCCAAGCTCACCATTGACGGGACCGAGATTGAAGTGGCAGGTGGCACCAGTGTGTTGCAGGCCTGCGAGCAGCTGGGCATCGAGGTTCCGCGCTTTTGTTTCCATGACCGTCTGTCAGTTCCCGCCAATTGCCGTATGTGTCTGGTTGAGCAGGAGAAGGCCCCCAAGCCCGTGCCGAGTTGTGCGGTGGCCTGCGCCGATGGCATGGTCATCAAGACCAATACTGACGTGGTCAAAAAAGCCCGCCAGGGTGTGATGGAGATGCTGCTCATCAACCATCCGCTTGATTGTCCGATCTGTGATCAGGGCGGCGAATGTGACCTGCAGGATCAGGCCGTCGCCTATGGCTATGACCGCTCACGCTATAACGAAGTGAAGCGCGCCGTAACCGACAAGGACCTCGGCCCGGTTGTTAAAACCGTGATGACCCGTTGCATCCAGTGCACCCGCTGTGTGCGCTTCATGGATGAGATAGCCGGGACGCCTGAACTTGGACTGACGGGTCGCGGAGAAGATGTCGAAATTACCACATACGTACCACACGCACTGAGCAGTGAGTTGAGCGGTAATCTGGTTGATGTCTGCCCGGTTGGGGCGCTAACCAGCAAGCCCTACGCTTTTACCGCGCGCCCGTGGGAGTTGCGCAAAACGGAGAGCATTGATGTATTTGATGCCGTTGGCAGCAACATTCGTATCGATACACGTGGTGGTGAAGTGCTGCGCGTATTGCCGCGCCTCAATGAGGCAATTAACGAAGAATGGCTGGCCGACAAGTCACGTCTGGCGATAGATGGCCTCAAGCGCCAGCGTCTTGATAAGCCGTTTGTGCGCAAAGATGGCAAGCTCCAACCCGCCAGCTGGGACGAGGCTTTTGCCGCTGTAGCTGAGCGTCTGAAAGGATTGCCCGGATCCCGTATCGCCGCTCTGTCGGGTGATCTCGCCGATGTTGAAAGTCAATTTCTTCTGCGTGAGCTGATGGACAAGCTCGGCAGTCCGCACCGGGACTGCCGTCAGGATGGCGCCGAGTTTGATGTGAGTACACCAACCGCATGGCGCTTTAATACCAGCATAGCCGGGATCGATAAGGCAGATGCCATTTTGCTTATCGGAACCAATCCCCGCCATGAGGCGCCGCTCATTAACGCACGTATCCGCAAGCGCTGGCGCCAGCTTGATCTGCCGATTGGATTGATTGGCGTCAAAGCTGATCTCACCTATGACTACCAGTATCTTGGTGCTGGCCCCGCCAGTCTGAAGGATCTTGGCACTTTTGCTGATAAGCTGAGAGCCGCCAAGAACCCAATGCTCATTCTCGGCGCGGGTGTGCTTGCGCGTCCGGATGGTGCTGCTATTCACGCGCGTGTCCGCGAGATTGCGGAACAGTTCGGTCTCGTCAAGGACGGCTGGAATGGGTTTAATGTCCTGCACACCGCAACCGGACGTGTCAGCGGCCTTGAAGTTGGTTTTGTACCGGAACAAGGTGGTAAGAGCACCCGTCACATTCTTGATCAGGCCCAGCGCGGTGATATCGACGTCATCATCAACCTTGGCGCGGATGAGATTTCGCCAGAGCGCTTTGGCAAGGCTTTTGTCGTGTATATCGGCCATCATGGTGATCGGGGAGCGCATCGTGCCGATGTGGTGCTGCCCGGTGCTGCCTATACTGAAAAAAATGCACTCTATGTGAATACGGAAGGCCGCGCCCAGGCGGCCAAGCAGGCGGTATTTCCGCCTGGTGACGCCAAGGAGGACTGGAAGATTGTTCGTGCCCTGTCCGAGCACTTGGGGCATATACTGCCCTACAATCAACAGGCCGATATCCGCAAGGCACTGGCGAGTTACAGCAGCATCTTTGCTCAAGTGGGTAAGCTTGTGCCGGCGCCATGGGCGGCTTTTGGTGCCGCTGGCCCGCTGGTTGATCAGCCATTCCGTCCCACAATTGAGAATTACTATATGACCGACCCCATCAGCCGCGCCTCGGCCACCATGGCCCAGTGTACCGAAGAGGTGTGGAATGTGGTCTATGGTGCGCAGACAAAGGTGGCCTGCCATGGATAGTTCAGTTCTACTCAATCTCGGGATGCAGTTGGGATGGCTCATCCTGCTGGTACTTATGATCGTGGTGCCGCTCCTGATTACAGTGGCCTACGTTACCTATGCCGAGCGCAAAGTGTTAGCACTGGTGCAACTGCGTATGGGGCCCAATCTGGTTGGCCCGTTTGGGTTGCTCCAGCCTTTTGCGGATGGCCTTAAGCTGATCGCCAAGGAAACCATTATCCCCACGGGTGCCAACCGCGCCTTGTTTGTGGCGGCGCCAATTCTGCTGTTTTTCCTTTCGCTTGTGTCGTGGGCAGTCATTCCGTTCGATGTCGGGCTGGTGCTAGCCGATATTAATGTGGGTGTGCTCTATCTCTTTGCGCTTTCATCGCTTGGTGTGTATGGCATCATCATCGCGGGTTGGGCCAGTAATTCAAAATACTCATTCCTTGGCTCGCTGCGTAGCGCCGCACAGATGGTGAGTTACGAAGTATCCATCGGTCTGGTGATCATCACCGTTCTGCTGCTGGCTGGCAGTATGAATTTGAGCACTATTATTATAGGGCAGGCGGGGGGCATTACCGGCTGGTATATCTGGCCGCTGCTGCCAATGTTCTTTATCTTTTTCATCTCCGGTCTGGCTGAAACTAATCGCTGTCCGTTTGACCTTCCGGAAGGTGAAAGTGAGCTGGTTGGCGGTTTTAATACCGAATACTCCTCCATGACCTTCGCGCTCTTTTTCCTTGGCGAATATGCGAATATGATTTTGATGAGTGCGATGACCGCCGTGCTCTTCCTTGGGGGCTGGCATTCCCCCATTCCCGGAGATGATGTTATCCCGGGGCTGGTCTGGTTTGCGGCCAAGATCGCTTTTTGCCTGTTCGTATTTATCTGGGTTCGTGCCACCATGCCACGTTTCCGTTATGACCAGTTGATGCGTCTGGGCTGGAAAATTTTCCTGCCGTTTTCGTTGCTCTATGTTGTGGGCGTTGCTGCCTATGTCACATTCTTCCGGGGTGCCCTATGAGCCTGCTCGATCGTACCGCCCGCAGCTTCCTGCTTGCCGAAATCGCCAGTGGTCTGTGGCTGACCTTCAAATACATGTTCAAGCCACGGGTAACCATCAACTACCCCAACGAAAAAGGTCCGCTTAGCCCTCGCTTTCGCGGGGAGCATGCCTTGCGCCGTTACCCGAATGGCGAGGAGCGGTGCATTGCCTGCAAGCTGTGCGAAGCGGTATGCCCGGCGCAAGCGATCACGATTGAGGCCGAGCCGCGGGAAGATGGGAGCCGCCGGACCACCCGCTACGATATCGACATGACGAAATGCATCTATTGCGGCCTGTGTCAGGAAGCCTGCCCGGTGGATGCCATCGTCGAGGGGCCGAATTTCGAGTTCGCGACCGAAACGCGCGAAGAGCTGATGTATAACAAGCAAAAACTGCTTGATAATGGTGACCGCTGGGAACCGCTGATTGCCGCTAACCTTGAGCGGGAATCCCGCTATCGCTAAGGATGGATACCGTGGAAACGTTTCTCGCCTATCTGAATGAAGCCCCCGGCACTGTTCTGCCAGGGCTGATGTTTTATGTGCTCGCTATCGTCCTGCTCTATGCCGGGGTAATGGTCATCACCGCCCGCAACCCGGTTCACTCGGTGTTGTTCCTGATCTTGGCCTTCTTTAATGCGGCCGGACTGTTTCTGCTGCTCGGGGCTGAATTTATCGCCATGCTGCTCGTCATTGTCTACGTTGGCGCGGTTGCAGTTCTCTTCTTGTTTGTCGTCATGATGCTCGATATCGACTTTGAACAGCTGCGGAAGGGGTTTGTTCGCAACCTGCCGCTCGGGCTCTTGGCGGGTGTAGTTCTGGCTGCGCAAGGCATTATGTTTGCGATCAGCTGGTCCTTTGCTGAGGGGGCCAAAGAAGGAAAAGGCCCCACTGTTCTCTCATCCGCTACCAACACCGAGCAGATCGGACAGGTCCTTTACACGCATTATATGCTGCCGTTTCAAGTCGCCGGTCTGGTACTGCTAGTGGCGATGATCGGCGCTATTGTACTGACGCACCGGGGCAACACCGGTGTCAAACGACAGAAGGTGGCAGCGCAAAACAGCCGCCGCCCGGCCGATGTGCTGAAACTCAACTCCGTTAATCCCGGGGAGGGCGTATGATTACCGTTGGCCTCACGCACTATCTGGTCCTTGCGGCCCTGCTGTTTACCTTGGGTATTCTCGGTATTTTTCTGAATCGCAAGAATGTCATCGTCATTTTGATGTCGGTTGAGCTGATGCTGCTGGCCGTTAATATCAATTTCGTCGCGTTCTCAGCGGCGCTGGGCAACATTGAAGGACAGATCTTTTCACTCTTTGTGCTAACGGTAGCGGCGGCCGAAGCGGCAATTGGTCTGGCTATTCTGGTCGTTTATTTCCGCAATCGTGGCAGCATCGCTGTCGATGATATTAACCTGATGAAGGGCTAACACATGCTGTCGACGGAAGTCCTTGCTGTCTTTCTTCCCTTGCTGGGCTTTGTTCTGGCCGGTGCACTCGGGCGGCGCTTGGGAGCCCATGGTGCCGAATATCTGACCACCGCCCTGATGCTGACCGCGGCCGCGCTTTCAATCAGCCTGTTTGGCACCTATGCCCTTGATGGCCAGCATACGACCATCACACTTATGAGCTGGATGTCTGTTGGTCCTTTATCTGTCGATTGGGCTCTGCGGTTTGACGCCCTGACGGCGGTGATGCTGGTGGTGGTCAATGGTGTCTCCGCAATGGTCCATCTCTACTCGATTGGTTATATGCATCACGATCCGCATCGGCCGCGTTTCTTTGCGTACTTGTCCCTGTTCACCTTTGCGATGCTGATGCTGGTGACAGCGGACAACCTTATCCAGCTGTTCTTTGGGTGGGAAGGGGTCGGTCTGGCCTCCTATCTGCTCATCAATTTCTGGTACAAGAAACCAAGCGCCAATGCCGCCTCAATGAAAGCCTTTCTGGTAAACCGCGTCGGTGACTTTGGTTTCGCGCTCGGCATCATGGGTATTTATTTCGCTTTCGGTACTGTGAGCTTTGACGGTATCTTCAATCAGCTCGGTATTGAGACAAGCTTCAAACTGTTCGGCTGGACACTAGACGCGGTCACCCTCAGCTGTCTGCTGCTCTTTATGGGCGCGATGGGCAAGTCCGCTCAGCTTGGCTTGCATACGTGGCTGCCGGACGCGATGGAGGGTCCTACGCCGGTGTCTGCTCTCATTCACGCAGCGACCATGGTTACCGCGGGTGTCTTCATGCTCTGTCGCTTGTCTCCGCTGTTCGAAACGGTGCCCGAGGTTCTGGCGGTGGTGACTATTCTTGGCGCTCTCACCGCATTTGTCGCGGCAACCATTGGCCTGACACAGTTTGATATCAAGCGCGTAATCGCATACTCGACCATGAGTCAGCTAGGCTACATGTTTTTCGCGGTTGGTGTCGGAGCCTATGGCGCAGCTATGTTCCATCTCATGACGCATGCCTTCTTTAAAGCGCTGCTTTTTCTTGGTGCTGGTTCGGTGATTCATGCCCTGAGTGATGAACAGGATCTCCGCAACATGGGTGGCCTGTGGAAAAAAATTCCAGTGACATGGGCCTTGATGTGGATCGGCTCTCTCGCGCTGGCAGGGGTGCCTTTGTTTGCCGGCTATTACTCAAAGGACATTATCCTTGAATCCGCTTGGGCCAGTCATAGCGCGGCCGGGCAATTCGCTTGGTATATGGGTATTGCGGCGGCCTTTATGACTGCCTTTTATTCCTGGCGTCTGCTCCTAATGGCCTTTCATGGCCAACCGCGCGCCTCGGCCGAAGTGATGTCGCATGTTCATGAATCACCTTTTGTCATGCTGCTCCCGTTGCTGGTGCTTGCGGTCGGCGCTCTGGGCTCCGGCGCGTATGCCTATGACTGGTTTGTTGGCGAAGGGCGGTTTGAGTTCTGGCGCACGACACTGGCGGTTGGTGAGCATGATGTGATTCATGCGGCCCACGACGTGACGGGCTGGGTGAAACATATGCCGACCCTGATGGGCGTAAGTGGCATATTTCTGGCTTTTATCGCCTATCTCTGGGTTCCCAAACTGCCGGGAGCACTCGTCCGCATGTTTCCTTCACTACACGCCCTTTTTTACCGTAAATGGCTGTTCGACGAGCTGTACAACGCTCTATGCATACGCCCGGCCCTGTGTTTGGGTCGCGTGTTCTGGCAGTCCGGTGATGTTCGTCTGATCGATGGGCTCGGCCCGAACAAATTTGCTGAAGCTACCAAAAATGCAGCGGATGAGCTGCATGCCGCACAGAGCGGTTATGTCTATCACTATGCCTTTGTGGTGGTGTTTGGGCTGGCGGCGCTGCTGATCTGGCTGACCTGGTAAGGAGTTTTTCAGATGTCGACATGGCCTTTGCTAACCCTCATCACTTTCCTGCCGCTGCTGGGTGTCTTTCTGCTGTTATTTGTGCGGGGGTCGCACGAGGATGTGGCACGCAATTCGCGTGATGTCACCCTCATCATCACCTTCATCAATTTCGTTCTGTCGCTCAAGGTACTGTTACTTTTCAATCCGGCAGATCCGTCCTTCCAGATGGTTGAGAAATACCCACTCATCCCATCACTGGGGATCAGTTACCACATGGGCGTAGACGCCATTTCCCTGTCGCTGGTATTGCTCACAACCTTTCTGATGCCGCTGACCATTTTGATGAGCCGACACATCGCCAGCCGGGGGCGCGAGTATATGATGGCGTTCCTGCTGCTGGAAACCATGATGATTGGCACCTTCTGCGCGCTCGATACCATGCTGTTCTATGTGTTCTTTGAGGCGGTCCTGATCCCGATGTTTCTTATTATCGGCATCTGGGGTGGAGGGCGGCGGGTCTATGCCTCGTTCAAGTTCTTCCTTTACACGCTGCTGGGCTCGGTGCTCATGCTGATTGCACTGGTGGCGATTTACCTCAAGACGGGGACAACCGACCTCACGGTGCTGATGGCCGGTGACACCTTCCCGCTGGAGATGCAGAAATGGCTATGGCTGGCCTTCTTGGCGTCCTTTGCCGTGAAGCTCCCCATGTGGCCGGTTCACACCTGGCTGCCGGATGCCCACGTCGAAGCCCCCACGGCCGGTTCAGTTATTCTTGCGGGTGTGTTGCTCAAAATGGGTGGGTATGGCTTCCTGCGCTACTCGTTGCCCCTGTTGCCAGATGCCAGCTTGTATTTTGCACCGCTCATGTGGGGTCTGGCGATTGTGGCCATCATCTACACCTCGCTGGTGGCTCTGGTGCAAACCGACATGAAAAAGATGATCGCCTATTCTTCTGTGGCGCATATGGGCTTTGTCTCGCTCGGCCTGTTCACCTTTAACATTTATGGCCTGCAAGGGGCGATGGTGCAGATCATCTCGCACGGGCTGGTCTCCGCCGCACTCTTTATGTGTGTGGGGGTCTTGTATGATCGGATGCACACTCGCGACCTAGCCGCCTATGGGGGGGTGGTTACCCGCATGCCGCGCTTTGCGGTTCTATTCATGCTCATGACTTTGGCTTCGGTCGGGTTGCCGGGGACCAGTGGTTTCGTTGGTGAGTTCTTGGCCCTGCTTGGCGGCTTTAACATGGCGGCAGTGGCGCCACTCTCTGAAGTTTGCCAAGCTCGCTTTAGCTATGGCCCCACTGTGGCCCTGCTGGCGGCCTCTGGTGTGGTGCTAGGTGCGGCCTATATGCTCTGGCTCTACCGCAAGGTCATGTTCGGTGAGGTGGCCAATGAGAACGTCGCAGCTCTGCGTGACGTCGATACAGTGGAATGGGTAGTGCTCGGCATTCTTGGCCTTGTCGTGCTGTGGCTGGGTATCAATGCCAATGCGCTGCTGCAATTTCTGGAACCGTCCCTGACGGCGCTGCTCTCGCATATGAATGTTCCGGCCCTGTGCCCACCCACGGTTCCCTAGAGGTGACTATTATGGATCTGCTCTCGCTCTCTACACTGCTTCCTGAAATCACGCTCACACTCGCGGCTCTCCTCTTGCTGATGGTAGGCGTTTTTATGGGCGATCGTGTGACCAACGCCGTTACCCAGTTTGCGGTGCTGGCTTTGTTGCTGGTGGCGGCAGCACTTGGCGCTACGATGTGGGGCGTTGAGGCCGATTTCCATCTGACCGGGCCGCAGGGCTTTGTTGATGTCAGCCTGTTTACATCGCTGATCAAGCTGATGGTCCTGATAACAGCCGCAGGTGCTCTGTTGCTGGCGACAGGCTACCTCCGCCGCGAAGAGATTTACAAGCCGGAATATGCTGTACTGGTGCTGTTAGCCGTCACGGGTATGTGTCTGATGTTGTCCGCCAGCAACTTCCTGATGCTTTACATGGGCCTAGAAATGCAGAGTTTGTGTCTGTACGTCTTGGCTGCATTCCGCCGTGATGCGACCCGTGCGACGGAGGCCGGACTTAAGTACTTTGTGCTGGGGGCGCTGGCCTCTGGCTTGTTGCTGTACGGCATCTCGCTGGTTTATGGCTTTACCGGAAGTCTGTCGTTTGCCGAGGTGGCCACCGCCCTCAGTCAGGACAGCAGCCGTGGGGCCTTGGTCGGCTTTGGATTCATCTTGGTGGCTTTGCTGTTCAAGGTATCGGTGGCTCCGTTTCATATGTGGGTGCCGGACGTTTACGAAGGAGCCCCTACACCGGTGACTGCCTTTTTCTCGGTCGTGCCGAAGATTGCCGCTTTTGGTCTATTGATGAAGGTCTGTTATGGTCCCTTTGCACCACTGCAGGATAAATGGCTGTGGCTGTTGCCGGTACTGGCGGCGATCACCATGCTGTGGGGTGCTATTGCGGCGATTGGGCAAACCAATCTGAAGCGACTGCTGGCTTATAGCTCCATTGGTCATGTCGGATTCGCGCTGATGGGGCTGGCCGCCAACGACCCCCGCTCGGTGATTGTTTATCTGGCGTTTTATGCGGTGATGAGTCTGGGTGTGTTTGCGGTCCTGCTTCTGATGCACCGCGACGAGCGGATGCTGGAAACCATAGATGATCTGGCTGGCCTGTCGCGGGTGCACCCCGGTCTGGCGGCGGCCATGGCCATTCTCATGTTCTCGATGGCGGGCATCCCGCCGCTGGTAGGCTTCTTTACCAAGCTGTACGTTTTCGTAGCAGCGGTACAGGCTGACCTGATCTGGCTGGCGGTTATTGGCGCGGTAGCCAGTGTGGTGGGAGCCTACTATTACCTTAACGTCATTAAGGTGATGTACTTTGATGAGCCAGTGGCCAAGTATGACCGCTTCACCGATGGCAACCTGACGGGCACGGTCACAGCGATGGCGGTCCTCTCGGTCGCGGGACTGTTGCTAATTGCGCCCGTGGTGATGCTGGCGCAGTATGCGGTGCATCTGCTCAAGCCGTGAGCGAGCTTCGTTTCACACTCCAGTCGTTTGATACGCTTGAAAGCACCAACGATGAGGCGGCTATGCGGGCCCGTGCCGGCTGCGCCCAAGGACTGGTGATCACGGCTGCTCAGCAAACCAAAGGCCGCGGGCGGCAAGGCCGTGTTTGGGCGAGTGAGCCGGGTAACCTTTACACCTCGATTGTTCTGCGTCCCACCCGCGAGGCCCGGCACTATGGCGACTTGGCGTTTGTTGCGGCCTTGGCGTTATCGGAAACACTCGAAAAATTTGATCTCAGACCGCAGATCAAATGGCCTAATGATGTGCTGTTGGAGGGTGCCAAAATTTCAGGTCTGCTGCTGGAGAGTGAGCCGGGCTGGGTGGTCTTGGGAATGGGGGTGAATGTCGCCCACGCGCCCACTCTGCCAGACCGGGCCACGACCAGTTTAGCCGCCCAGGGGCTCTCCCTGACCGCGCCCGAGCTGCTTGATCAGTTTTTGCCGCATCTGGCGCGCTGGTATGCGGTGTGGCAGGAGCAGGGCTTGAGTGCGCTGGTACAGCCGTGGAAACAACGAGCCATCGGTCTTGGCCAGCCGGTTAACGTGCGTCTCGCCCCGGGACAGGAGCTGAGCGGGACCTTCACCGACCTCGACAAGGACGGGGCGCTTCTGCTAAGTCAGCCCGGTCAGCCGCTGCGCCGGATTCTGGCAGGAGATGTATTTTTTACATGACCGAGTTTACCGACTTTCAGCCGGATGCCCTATACTATATCCCGCTCGGCGGATGTGGTGAGTTTGGCAAGAACCTGAGCCTGTATGGCTGGAACGGTCACTGGCTGATGGTGGATCTGGGCATTTCGTTCCACAGTGAGAACCACCCACCCGGCACACTCATCATGCCGGATATCAGCTGGATTGAGAAAAGGCGCAAGGCGCTGGCAGGTCTTATTATTACCCATGCCCATGAAGACCATATTGGCGCTGTATGTTATCTGTGGCCGCGCCTGCGCTGCCCGGTTTATGCTACGCCCTTTGCGGCCGCCTTCCTACGGGCCAAGTTGCGCGATAACAATATGGATTATGATCTTGAGCTGATTGAGATTAACCCCGGCGAGACATTTTATGTTGGCCCGTATCATTGCCGGGTCGCGCCGATTACCCATTCCATTCCGGAATCCACTATGGTCGAGATCAAGACCAATCATGGCCGGATTGTCCACACGGGGGATTGGAAGCTCGATCATGTCCCCTCGGTCGGCGATGCCTATGACGCCAGCATTTATGACGAGATGGGCCGTGATGGCGTGTTACTGGCGGTGAGCGATTCAACCAACGCCAACATTCCGGGCCGCAGCGGCGATGAAATTGATGTGGAGGAGGGGCTCACCCGCCTGTTCAGCCGGTTACCGCACCGCATTCTGGTAACCTGTTTTGCCAGCAATGTCGGGCGCATCAAGAGCATTGCCCGCGCAGCGGCGGCTAACGGACGCCGGGTTATTCTGGCCGGGCGCTCGCTCTGGCGCTTTAGCCATATCGCTCGCGATCTGGGCTATTACGATGATATCGAAAAATTTGACGGGCCGAAGGAAATGCGCCGTCACGCGCGCAAGCAGACGGTCATTATCTGCACCGGCTCGCAGGGCGAAACCAACGCCGCACTCTCGCGCATTGCCATGGGCCAGCATCCCAAAATTTCGCCCATCCCCGGCGATCATGTGGTGTTCTCCTCGCGCATTATTCCCGGTAATGAGGAGGAGATTGCCCTATTGCAAGATCAGCTCCGTCATGCCGCGCAGGAGGTGATTACCCCCGCCGATGTGCCGGAAACCATCTACAGCTCCGGCCATCCCTGTGCGGATGAAGTGGCTCAGCTCTACACCTGGCTGAAGCCGCAAAAAGTGATGCCGGTGCACGGCACCACGGCCCACCAGCAAGCTAATGAAGAGATTGCCCGCCGCTGTGGCGTTAGCGATGTGCTGGTGCCGGCTAACGGGCAGGTCATCCGCGTGGCGCCCGGCCCGCTGACGGTGGTGGGCGAAGTGCCGCACGGCATTGTCGCCGCCCAGCCGGAAGAGTATGCTTGAACTCATGACGCTCGACCGTTTGAATCACGTTGCCATTGCCACCGCCGATCTTGCCAAGGCCAGCGCCTTTTATCGTGATGTGCTGGGGGCCAGTGTCTCAGCCCCGCAAGCCATGCCCGAGCATGGCGTCACCACGGTGTTTGTGAACCTGCCCGGCAGCAAGGTGGAGTTGCTCGAGCCGCTGGGCGAAAATTCGCCCATCGCGGGCTTCCTCAAGGCCAAGCCGGAGGGCGGTATCCATCATCTGTGCTATGAGGTGCCGGACATTCTGGCCGCCCGTGACAGCCTGAAGGTACAGGGCATCCGTATTCTGGGCGATGGCGAACCCAAGACCGGAGCGCATGGTAAGCCGGTGCTGTTTCTGCACCCCAAGGATTGCGGCGGTGTGCTGATCGAACTGGAGCAGGCGTAAGATCATGGGCATTGCCTCTGGCCTGATGGTTTATTTCATTACCTGGTGGACGGTGCTGTTCGCGATTCTGCCTTGGGGTGTGCAGACCGATGAAAGCACCGGGCAGGTGGGTGCTCCCAAAATTCCCCACCTCAAGCGCAAGTTTATTGCCACCAGCATTGTTAGTGCCTTGATCTGGCCGCTCATTTACGTTCTGGTCAAAAACCCGGACTTTCTGCCATTTCGTCACATGGCAAAACAGGTGCCAATGTGAGAGTTTTAGCCATGCGCTTTTTTGTGCTGCCCCTTCTTGGACTTATTGCTTTCCCGGCCTTGGCCGAGGAGGGGGCTATGGTGCAGGTAGACAGCTCGGTTTGTCTGGAGAGCGCGGACTATGTCCCGTCCCGGGACACCGCGTATGTCCCCGGACGGGACGTGGATGGTAAGCCGGTTGTCTCGGCTGATGTCGATGATTCCGACTTTGGCGATGATTTTGCCGAGACGGTCACTGTGACGCTAAAGGAAGATCTGGCGCAGCGGCTGGGCATCCCCACTGGCCCACTCAATGCTGAGGCGCAGATCGGTACCCTGTCACGCGGCAAGAATAATGAATTGCTCCTGAATGGTAAAAGCCTCGGCCGCAAGAACACGCGTGAGCTATGCCGCCAGCTGGGCGCGGCGCGTTAAACTCTCGACAAATCAGACAAAAGCTTTAATTCTACAATTCTACCGTCATTCCGGCGTAGGCCGGAAGTCGTCGCCCACGCTGTCGCCAGCGCAAAAAATGTGTGATGGACTTCGACCTTCGTCGGGGTGACGATTGCAGAGAGGTTTCACGATATGTTTTCCCCCTTCGAGCGCATGGTGGCTTTCCGGTATCTGCGAGCGCGCAGGCAGGAAGGGTTCATCTCGGTTATCACCCTCATCTCTCTCATCGGCATTACGCTGGGTGTGGCCACGCTTATCATTGTCATGGCAGTGATGAACGGCTTTCGCGCCGATCTCTACAAGCAGGTGATTGGCCTGAATGGCCATATGAACGTGTTTGCCTATCAGGGCCCACTGACGGAGTATGACAGCCTCGCCAGCGAGCTACGCAAGCTTGAACATGTTAGCCGTGTTGGCCCGATGATTGAGGGGCAGGGGTTGATTACCGGACGTGGCAGCCCGCGCGGCGTGATGGTGCGCGGTTTGGAGCCGGAGGATATCCGCACCAAGCCCACACTGGCCGGACACATTGTGTCTGGCAGTCTGGAGAATTTTGAGGGCACCAACATCGCTATCGGCAAACGCCTGTCGGCCATGCTCGGTGCTCAGGTGGGCGATAGCATTACTCTGGTCAGCCCACAGGCACGCGCCACCGCCTTTGGTGGCAGTCCGCGCTTTGCCAGCTTCACCATTGCCGCCGTGTTTGATGTGGGTATGTACACCTTTGATAACGGCTTTATTTTCATGCCGCTTGAAACCGCACAGGCGTTTTACAACCTGCCGGAGCGCGTCAACGCGCTGGAAGTGATGGTGGATGATCTCAAGAACCTGTCCGAGGTTAAGCTGAACATCATCAAGACCGGCGATGGTCAAGTGCGCGTACTCGACTGGAAGGAGCAGAATGCCAGTTTCACCAACGCACTGGAGGTAGAAAAGAACGTGATGTTCCTGATCCTCTCGCTGATGACGGGCATTGCCGCGCTCAACATCATCTCGGGCCTTTATATGTTGGTCACCAGCAAGGCACGGGATGTGGCGATCATGCGCACTATGGGCGCAACGCGAGGGATGATCCTGCGCATCTTCCTGCTCACCGGGGCCAGCATCGGCATTATCGGAACCCTGTGCGGGTTGCTGCTAGGCGTCAGCTTTGCCGAGAATATCGATGCCATTAAAAAGCTGATCGAAAACCTGTCGGGGGCCGAGCTGTTCAGCCCGGAGATCTATTTCTTCACCCGTCTGCCCGCGATTATCGATTACGGTGAGGTGGTACAGGTGGTACTGATGGCCCTCGCGCTCTCATTTTTAGCGACATTGTACCCGGCATGGCGCGCCGCCAAGCTCGACCCGGTGGAGGCCCTGCGCTATGAGTGATGTTGTGCTGCAATTAACCCACCTCACCCGCAGCTATCCGCAAGCGGGAGCGCCACTTGAGGTGCTGAAAGGGGTAAATCTGACGTTGCATCGCGGCGAGCTGGTAGCGCTGGTTGGCCCGTCAGGCGCTGGTAAATCCACCTTGCTACACGCTGCGGGGCTGCTCGATCGCCCGACCAGTGGCCATATCCATATCGGCGGGCAGGAGGCCACTCATCTTGATGATAGCGCCCGTACTGCGCTACGTCGGCAAACTATCGGTTTTGTCTATCAGTTCCACCATCTGCAGCCCGAGTTTGACGCCACCGAGAACATCATGATCCCGCTGATGATTGCCGGAGTGAACAAGTCTGCAGCACGGGCGCGGGCGCTGGAGCTGCTGGCGGCGGTTGGCCTTGCGGCGCGGGCGGATCATCGCCCGGGCGCGCTGTCGGGTGGTGAGCAACAACGTGTCGCCATTGCCCGTGCGCTGGCGAACCGCCCGCAACTGCTGATTGCGGATGAACCAACAGGAAACCTCGACCCCGTCACCGCTGCCGGGGTGTTTGCCCTGCTACGTGAGCTGACCAAGTCGCAGGGATTAGCCGCGCTGGTTGCTACCCATAATCACGATCTCGCCGCACAGATGGATCGCACCGTTACCATGCAGGGTGGTGTGCTGGTATGAGCAGCTTTGTGCATCTGCGCTGTCACTCGGCCTATTCACTGGCCGAAGGCGCTATGCACCCCAAGGCACTGGTCAAGCTGGCTAAAGCCAATGACATGCCCGCACTGGCTGTCACCGACACCAATAACCTGTTTGGTGCACTGGAGTTTGCCGGAGCAGCCGCCGATGCAGGTGTGCAGCCAATCATTGGCTGTCAGATAGCACTGTCCCGTCCCGGCGAGACACGACAGGCGGGTACTCCCAAGCCGCCCGATCAACTCGTGCTGCTGGTGCAAAACGCCCAAGGCTATAAAAACCTGATGAAGCTCAGCAGCACGCTGTTTCTGGACAGTCCGCCGACGGCCGAGCCGCAGCTCAAGCTCGATCAACTGGCCGGACTGACCGAGGGGCTGATCTGCCTCACCGGTGGCCCACAGGGCACGCTTGGGCGATTGCTGAACGAAGGCAACAGCGATGCGGCGGAGCAGTTTCTTCTCACTCTGCAGCAGACGTTCAAGGATCGCCTGTATATTGAATTACAGCGTCATGGCCTGCCGACAGAAAGCAAGATTGAGCCGGAGTTGATTGAGCTGGCTTATAAGCATAACCTGCCGCTGGTCGCCACCAACGATTGCATGTTTGCTACCGAGGACATGTACGAGGCGCATGATGCGCTGCTGTGCATTGCACAGGGCACCGTGCTTGATGATAGCAATCGCCGCAAGGTGACGCCCGAGCACCGCTTTAAAACCGCCGCCGAAATGCGCCTACTGTTCGCCGATCTGCCGGAAGCGGTGGACAACACACTGGTGATTGCCAAGCGCTGCGCCTACATGCCCAAGAAAGGCAAGCCCATTCTGCCCGGTTTTCCCACTGAAGGCGGCCGCAGTGAGGCTGAAGAGCTGGCGGTACAGGCCAAGGAGGGTCTGGAACAGCGCTTCATCAAGAACGGCATTACCGATAAAGAGCGCTACTACAAGCAGCTCGCGTATGAGCTGGATGTCATCATCAAGATGGGGTTTCCCGGCTACTTCCTGATCGTGTCCGACTTCATCAAGTGGGCCAAGGCCAATGACATTCCCGTGGGGCCGGGGCGTGGCTCCGGTGCCAGCTCGGTGGTAGCGTGGGCGCTGACTATTACCGATGTTGACCCGCTGCGCTGGGGGCTGATCTTCGAACGCTTCCTTAACCCCGAGCGCGTGTCGATGCCTGACTTTGATATCGACTTCTGTCAGGATCGCCGCGATGAAGTAATCAGTTATGTGCAGCGTCGCTATGGCCGCGAGCGGGTGGCGCAGATCATCACCTTCGGTAAGCTGCAGGCGCGGGCGGTGTTGCGCGATGTTGGCCGCGTCATGGGCTTGCCATGGGGGCAGGTGGATAAGCTGTGCAAGCTGGTGCCCAATAACCCGGCGCATCCGGTCACACTCGAGCAGGCGATTGAAGCCGAACCGGCGCTGCGTGACATGGTCAAGGCCGAGGAAAGCAACCAACGCTTGTTCGAGCTGGCCCGCAAACTGGAGGGCCTCTATCGCCATGCCTCCACTCATGCGGGTGGTGTGATAATCGCTGACCGGCCGCTGGAAGAGATTGTGGCGCTCTACCGCGACCCGCGCTCGGATATGCCGGTGACGCAGTTTCACATGAAGGACGCCGAGAAGGTGGGCCTCGTCAAGTTCGACTTCCTTGGCCTTAAGACCATCTCGGCCATCAAGCGCGCGGTGGACATGATCCGCGAGAATGATGGTGTATCGCTTGATCTGCAAACCCTGCCGCTGGATGACAAGAAAACCTATGAGCTGCTGGGCCGGGCCGATGTGCTGGGCGTGTTTCAGGTGGAATCCGCCGGAATGCGCGATATCTTGCGGCAGATGAAGCCGGATCGGCTGGAGGACATGATCGCACTGGTCGCGCTCTACCGCCCCGGTCCGATGGACAGCATCCCGGAATATATTGCAGTCAAGAACGGCAAGCAGAAGCCCGACTATATGCACCCCAAGCTGGAACCCGTGCTCAAGAGCACCTATGGCGTGCTGGTGTATCAGGAACAGGTGATGGAGGCCTCACGCCTACTGGCGGGCTACACGCTCGGCGGGGCCGATCTGCTGCGCCGCGCCATGGGTAAAAAGATCAAGAGCGAGATGGACGCCCAGCGCGCGGTATTCCTTGAAGGTTGCGCGAAAGAGGGCATTGATGCCGCAGTGGCCGAGCTGATCTTCGGCAAGATGACCAAGTTTTCCGAGTATGGCTTTAACATTGGCCATGCCGCGCCTTATGCCCTGATCGCCTATCAGACCGCTTACCTGAAAGCCAATCATCCGGCCGAGTTTCTGGCCGCGTCGATGACCTACGAAATCGGCAACACTGACAAGCTCGGTCAGTTCCGGCAGGAAACGCTGCGCATGGGTCTGCAATTACTGCCGCCGGATATCAATTATTCCTTCGCTGATTTCCGGGTAGAAAAGCTGCCCGATGGTCGCAAGGCCGTGCGCTATGCGCTGGCCGCTATCAAGGGCGTAGGCGCGGAAGCGATGAAAGCCGTGGTGGCCGAGCGCGAGGCCAATGGCAAGTTCAAGGACTGGGCCGATTTCTTCCGGCGGCTGGATCTGCGTGCCGCCAACCGCAAGACGCTGGAAAGCCTCATCAAGGCTGGGGCGCTTGATGGGTTTACCCCCAACCGCGCACAACTGATCGCTGCGATTGACCTCATGCAGGCCTATGGCCAAAGCGCACAGGAGGAGCGGGCGAGCGGTCAGAACAGCCTGTTCGGCAGTAGCGAGAACACTCCCGCGCCGTTGTTGCCCAAAGTACAGGCGTGGGATTCTATGCAGAAGTTGCAGGAGGAGTTCTCGGCCATCGGCTTCTTCCTCTCCGCCCATCCGCTGGACCAACATCGCGCCATTCTTAATCGCTTGATGGTGGTGTCCTCGGCAGATCTCGCTCGCAAGGCACGCGGCGCCAGCATGACCCGCTTTCGCATTGCTGGTGTGGTGATGAGCCGCAACGAAAAGATTAGCAAGAACGGCAACCGTTTTGCTTTTGTCCAGTTGTCCGACAGCGCAGGCGTGTTTGAAATGACCGTGTTCAGCGAAGTGCTGGCCACCCAGCGCGAATATCTGGAAGCCGGGCGGCGCGTGCTGGCGTCGGTCGATGTGCAGCTGATGGATGAAGATATCCGCCTCACCTGTTTCAGTATTGAGCCTTTGGAGGCGGTGCTTGATCGCGTGCAAAGCGGCCTGCTGGTGCGGTTGTCGAGTGCCGATTCCCTAAGCCAGATTGCCGAGCAGCTGAGCGCCAGCAAAGGTGGCAAGCGCAGCGTGGCCATTCTCATCGACGGCCCGAACGGGCAGGAGATTGAAGTGACCCTGCCCGACGCCTACCAACTCAATCAGGACGCCCAAGCCCGCCTGCGCAGCACCGAAGGGGTGGAGGAGATTATTAGTTTGTAGGTACTGTCCCGTCCCGGGACGGGACAGCCGCCCCCGCCACTTGACCACGCTACCCCTTGACAAGTTCACGTTTTGTGCTATTGACTTCGTACGCCCAAATTGCGCGCCGACACCAACCTTTGCTCTTCTACCGGGGCACGGGGTGGGCGGCGCTTTTGTTTTTTCCCCATCCAATGGAGTTTTAGCCATGTCCGACCCCACAGCGGCGGAGCCACCGGGCCTGCTCGATCATATGTCCTATGACCTGAACGAAGATTATGCCGAGTATCTGGACAAGGAAGAGGATTCCGGCTTTCGCCCCAGCCTGTTCGACTATTGGCAACTGCTTTCGCTTAAACTGCCACCACGCGCCATGCTGCTCGACCCTATCCTGCCTGAGGCTGGTCTTGCCATGCTTTATGCCGAACGGGGCATTGGCAAAACCATGTTGGCGCTGGGGCTGGCCTTGGCGGTGGCAGGCAGCCGCCCCGAGTTTCTGCGCTGGAAAGCGCCCAAGCCACGTAACGTGCTCTATCTGGATGGTGAAATGCCAATTGAGGATATGAGCAGCCGTTTGCGTCGTCTAGGCCTTGCGCAGGGCACGCCGGAAGAAGGGACGTTTCAACTGCTGTCACGGCAGGCATCGGCCAATTTTCCTGACCTCACCATCCCGCCGGATCGCGACAAGTTGCTCGAACTGCTGGAGCCGGGCAGTCTGCTGGTGCTCGACAACCTGTCCACTCTGTTGCCCGGCGCGTGGGAGAATGACGCCGAGGGCTGGGAGGAGATGCAGCGCTGGCTGCTGGAACTACGGCAGAAAAAAGTGGCGGTGCTGATGATCCACCATGCGGGCAAGAGCGGTGACCAGCGCGGCACCTCGCGGCGTGAGGATATCCTCGACACCGTCATCGCCTTGCAGCGGCCCTTGGGCTATCGGCCCAGCGATGGGGCACGGTTTGAAATACATCTGCGCAAGGCTCGTACAGTATTTGGCGAGGCGGCTAATCCGTTCGTGGCCCAGTTTATTTGCGAGGGTAAAACCGCCCGCTGGGAGGTGAGCGAAGTGGGGCAGAGCCTTTCCCTAACGGGAGGCTCCGGGGATGCCAGCCGGGAACAGCGCCGCCACGAAGCACAGGCGCTGCGCGGGCAGGGGTTATCCATCCGCCAGATCGCTGATAAGCTTGAGATTTCCCGCAGTGCGGCCGAGCGTTTGCTCACTGTCCCGTCCCGGGACGAGACGGGGCGCGAGCTGCCTGGCAAACTCCGCGCCAAGCCCGGAGGACGCGCCGGTGATGACGGCCCGGCAGCCGCTGAGAGTGAATGAGGTCATGGCAAGGCTTGCGCCAGAGCCGGCGCGCGGGACCATGAGCCACGCGCCCATGACCATCAACAACCTTTCCCAACAGTCCCCATTCACCACCAAGGACGGCAGCACCATTCGCAGCATCCTCGACCGCACCAATGCGCCAGTCGCGAACCAAAGCCTCGCCGAGGCCACCATACCTGTCGGCAAGGCCACCGAACGTCACTACCACAAGCTCAGCGAAGAATTCTACTTCATCCTCGAAGGCACCGGCACCATGGAAATCAACGGTGAGGAGCGCCCCGTCACCCCCGGCGATGCCATTTTGATCCCGCCGGGAGCCTGGCATCAGATTACCGCTTCGCAGACCCTGCGCTTCCTCTGCTGCTGCGCGCCGCCCTACAGCCATGAGGACACCTGTTTCGAGTGACACCCTTCAAGGAGTGTCGAGGCGCTTCGCCTCGCCCGGTTGCCGAGTTTTGGGAGGCGGGGCGCTCCACCCTCGAAACGCGCAGCAGGGCCGCCTCCGGCGTCGTCGAGAGCGAGCTGCAGGTGTGAATGACCGGTCCGCGTCGCATGCGCCTTATGTCCAAGCGCAGCGGGCTGAGGATGGCGGGCCCGCTTTTCCGCCGGGCGCACTTGCCAGCCATACGCGAAGCACGCAATTTGCGCTCACATGCCCACCCGCTCACAGCCCATGCCAGAGGCCGCCCGCGCAAACGTGGCATTTCTAACCACGCGATGGAGCCGCGTGATGCTGGCCGGGCAGGAGGACATGGATTCGGCGCAGGAAGCGCTGGCAGGCCTCTGCCAGGACTACTGGTATCCGCTCTACGCCTACTGCCGCAGGCAGGGCCTGGAAATGCATGACGCGCAGGATGCCACGCAGGGTTTTTTCAATCATCTGCTGGAGGCTGGCACGCTCCAGCGCGCGAGGGCGGAGCAGGGGCGGTTCCGCACCTTTCTGCTCGGCTCGCTGCGGCATTTCCTGGCGAATGAGCGCCGCCATCAAAATGCCGCCAAGCGGAGCGGAGGCGCGGTGGTTTCCTTTGATGAAATGGCCGCCGAACAGCGCTTTGCCAGCGAGCCTGCGGACTCGGCCACGCCGGAGAGCCTGTTTGAGCGCGGATGGGCCTTTGCCCTCATCGAGCGCGTTTTCCGCCGCCTGGAGGACGAGTATCTGGCCGCGGAAAAACACGCCCTTTTCTCCGCCCTCCGACCACTGCTGACCGCTGAGTCCGCACGCCCTGGCCACGAGGCGCTGGCCGTCAGCCTGGGCATGAGCACGGCAGCGGTGGGCACGGCGGTCTTCCGCATGAGGCGGCGCTATGGCGAGCTGATGCGGGAGGAGATCGCGCAAACCGTGGCCTCCCCCGCCGAGGTGGAGGAGGAGATCGCCCACCTGATCCGCGTGGTGGCGCGCGGCTGAAAAAGTCTGTCAAGAAGCCGTGCCAACGGGTGAGAACCCCAGTGCAAATCCCATCCATGCCCTCCAAAGCCCACCCCCCGACCGCCCCCGGCACCTGTGCCGCGTGCGGCGCGGTGCTGCCGCC
>ERZ761603.8-NODE-8-length-206417-cov-20.069829_pt1 | contig 206417 bp, 220 predicted proteins | sample MGYA00511879_ERZ761603 | MGnify/ENA primary metagenome ERZ761603 (study PRJEB28899, sample SAMN02850040) | bioreactor sludge metagenome | biome: EBPR Sludge; feature: EBPR Bioreactor; material: flocular biomat | place: Australia: Thorneside Wastwater Treatment...
GGGGGGGGGGGGGGGGGCTGAAAACCGATAGAAAAGCCAACACATAACACAGGAAGATAAACCCGGTGCGTAGAGCTGATGTAGCAGAGTCTCCCGGCACCATGGCCATCGCCAGAATCGCTAGCACAAAGGCCGGCAGACCAATTCCACTCGGAACGCTTGGTGCAAAGCGTGTGCGCAATTCATAAAGCAGGGCACCTGCCGCAAACAGGCTTAGTTTCGAGTGATCGCTGTAAGTACCTAACTTATCATTGGAATCCAGCAGAGTCGTGCCAGCAAGTAAAGCGAATGCAAGTAGTAGAAGGATCACACAGCGGAATAATGGTGTGCGGATGCGCAGATTAAGCCCCGCAATCAGTAAGGGTATGAAAGCATAATAGAAGGCCTCATAGCTTAGCGACCAAGTTACCGTTATTAGCGGTGTAATGGGGAGTAAACCAGGCAGCAGCAGCAGGTTTTGTCCTAGGTAGAGTAGTCCCGCACCTGCACCGGGCGGAATCTTGTTTTCGGCTGGGAAGACAAAACACAGCACCACATAGATTACGAACATTACCAAAAAAGCCGGATATATGCGTTGTACCCGGCGCTTGGCGTAGGTCAGCAAATCGGATTTCTTTTCAATCAATGAGCCGTAAATAAGAAAACCACTCAGCACAAAAAATATATCTACCCCGGCTCCGCCCATCTCATGCAGATGCAGCAAGAAGAAGTCGAAAGCGGGTGTTGGCAGAGTGATGGGCTGAATCAGCGAAGTATAATGCACTAGAAAAACGAGAAGTACGGCTACACCACGCAGACCTTCCATCTGCGGCAGATTGCGGGCATTCGACTGATGGCGGTTTAGCTCAAGCGTGTTTGCTAGCCAGATGTGCAGAGCAGTAAGGTTGAGGCGGTTCATGTCAGCTGGTATCTAAACGCCTCTTGTTTGCCAAGTAAATAAAAAATTTAACAGGGCAACTCATGCACCATCGTGGACTTATCCTTTTGCTAGTTCGCCTATCAGGCGGCCATCCTTGCCCCGGAGGGTTAGGATTTAAACTCCAGCACCAGCAGCTTGGCTGGGCCGTGGGTTTTTTCGGTCAGAGTCACCCAGCCTTGCGGGGGGGCAAAGCCTTCCTCACGCGCCACCTCAATCGCGGCGAGTGTGCCGGGCTTGCTCCAGCCGGTTTGCGTCAGCGCGGCCAGACCAGTCTCTGCCAGACCTTTTTGATAGGGCGGGTCGAGCAAGATCAGGTCGCAGGGCATGCTGGCGGCGGGCGGGTGGCTGATATTTGCACTGATGAAGTGGCACTTCTCCAGTTCCCTCAGGGTTTCAGCATTGCGCCGGGCCAGCGCCAGCGCTTGCGGGTTGTTGTCGATAAAAAACACCTGAGCTGCGCCACGCGATAGCGCTTCAAGACCCGCCGCGCCGCTGCCACAGCAGGCATCACACACAACCGCATCATCAAAACAGCCCAAGCGATGCTGGAGTGCACTGAACAATGCTTCGCGCGCTTTATCGGTGGTGGGGCGAATATCCGGTGTCTGTGGCACCTCAAGTTTGCGCGAGCGGTGCGTACCGGCAATGATGCGCATCATGGGGCGGGCACCGTGGGAATGAGTTTAGCGGGTACTTCCTCTCCCTTGCCGATCTCCAGTTCGCCCAGTTCAAACGGGCCGTAGGACAGGCGGATCAAGCGGTTTACCTCCAGATCCAGCGCGTTCATCACCTTGCGGATCTCGCGGTTCTTGCCTTCGGTGAGCGTTACATCCAGCCACGCATTGCGGCCGTTGGCGGGGCGGGCAAAACTGGCCTCAATCGGCCCATATTGTACCCCATCTACCAGCATACCTTTTTTCAGCTCGGTAAAAGTTTTTGGCGTGACGATACCGTGCACGCGCACGCGGTAACAGCGCCTCAGGCCGGTGCTGGGCAGTTCGAGGTAACGGGCCAGTGCGCCATCATTGGTTAGCAGCAGCAGACCTTCCGAATTGAGATCGAGCCGACCTATTGAGATGACCCGGCCCCAGTCCTTGGGCAGGGACCCAAACACAGTGGGTCGCCCTTGTGGGTCGCGCGCGGTGGTCACCAGTCCGGCAGGTTTATGATAACGCCATAGTCGAGTGGCGGGTTTGGTCGTGATGCGCGTACCGTCCACCTCGATTTGATCGAGGTCATTAACCAGTGTAGCTGGCGTGTCGAGCACTTTGCCATTCACGCGCACCCGGCCCGCCAAAATCAGCCGCTCCACCTCGCGGCGGGACGCAACGCCCGCGCGGGCCAGCCACTTGGCGATTCGCTCGTTATCCGGTTCGTCATTCATGAGGGCAGCTCTAGCATAATCAGGGGGTTAAAGGCAAATTCCCCGTTCTTCACAGGCTGTGGATAATTTTTATCCCCGTTCTTGTTGAAAAAAGCTGGCGACAGGGGCGACAGATTGGTTAGGGTGCGGCCATGACTACGCTGACCGACCCTGCCTCGTCTGCCACCTTGGGCAAACTTGCACCGCCCCAGAATCTTGAGGCCGAACAGGCGCTACTGGGTGCCATTCTGGCTAATAACAAGTTCCACGAGAAAGTGGCCGAGTATTTGCGCGCCGAGCATTTTGCCGACCCGGTGCATGGCCGCATTTATGGCGCCATCGAAAAGCTGCTTGAGCGCGGCATGCTGGCCAATGCCGTGACACTCAAACAGTTTTTCACGCAGGATGAATCCCTCAAGGCCATCGGCGGGGCGGAGTATCTGGCCCGGCTTGAGGCCAGCGTGGTCAGTTTTACCGGCGTGGCCGATTACGGACAGGCGATTTTCGATTCCTATCTGCGCCGTGAGCTGATGGATATTGGCACCGATCTCATCACCGAAGCGGCCAATCCCGAACTGGATATCAGCGCCCAGCAGCAGATCGAAAGCACCGAGCAGAAGCTGTTCAACCTCGCCAGCAGTGGCACTAGCTCGGGCGGATTCATCAGCTTTTCGGATTCCCTCAAGCAGGCGATTATTACCGCCGAGGCCGCATTTCAGCGCGATAGTGGCCTTACGGGCGTCACCACCGGCTTTCGCGATCTCGATAAATTGCTCGGCGGCCTGCACAAAAGCGATCTCATCATCCTCGCCGCGCGTCCGTCGATGGGTAAAACGGCGCTGGCTACCAACATGGCGTTTAACGCCGCTAAGGCCTACCTCAAGAGTGCGGGCAAGGAAGGTGGTCGTGTTGCGTTCTTCTCGCTTGAAATGAGTGCCGAGCAGCTGGCGCTGCGTATGCTCTCCGAGCAGGCCGAGATTCCGTCCGAGAAAATCCGTAAGGGTGAGCTGCGCGAAAGCGACTTCACCAAATTTGTCACCATCACGCAGGAGCTGCAGCGCTTGCACCTGTCGATTGACGAAACGCCGGGCCTATCGGTGATGGCGATGCGCACCCGCGCGCGGCGCCTCAAACGTACGCAAGGGCTTGATCTCATCATCATCGACTATCTGCAGCTGATGACCGGGTCAGCCAGCCGCCGTAATGAATCCAACCGCGTGCTGGAAGTGTCGGAAATCACCCGCGGTCTCAAGGCCCTCGCCAAAGAGCTGGAAGTGCCAATTATCGCCCTTTCCCAGCTCAGCCGTAAGGTGGAAGAGCGCGATGACAAGAAGCCCCAGCTGGCTGATCTGCGTGAATCCGGCTCCATTGAGCAGGATGCCGATATGGTCATGTTCATCTACCGCGAGGAGTATTATCTGCGCCGCGGCGAACCCGCCCGTCATGCGGGGGAGGCCGATGACAAGTATAACGAGCGTTACGCCCGCTGGCAGGAGCGGCTGGAGAAAGTGTATAACGTGGCCGAGGTGATTGTAGCCAAGCAGCGCCACGGCCCGATCGGCTCGGTCAAGTTGTTCTTTGACGGCCAGTTCACCAAGTTCGGTGATCTGGACACGACTCACGCGGGATATGAGGATTAAGGTGCCGGGTGTTAGTGCTAATATATCGGCACTTGCTGCCAACTGGCGCTTGCTCAAAAGCATGACAGCAGGTGATTGCGCGGCGGTGGTCAAGGCCAATGCCTACGGGCTGGGGATTGACACTGTCGCCCCTGCACTTGCTAGTGCGGGGTGCCGGACGTTTTTTGTCGCCCACACGCAAGAAGGCGTGAAACTGCGCGAGCGGTTGCGCGATGTGACCATCATCGTGCTGCACGGGGCGCATGAGCCGAAGCTGCTGAAGGAGTTCAACCTCATTCCCTGCCTCAACGGCCCGCAGGATTTGCACTGGTCCGGCCCGGCGTGGCTGCATGTCGATACCGGCATGAACCGTCTTGGTTTTGCGTTTGGCGAGGCACCCGAGAGTCTCAAACCCATCGGCATTATGAGTCACCTCGCCTGTAGTGATGAGCGCGAACATCACATGAACGTCGAGCAGCTCAAAAAATTCCGCGCGGTGCGGGCCCACTATGCCGGTATTCCGGCCAGCTTTGCCAACAGCTCGGGCGTTTTTCTAGGGCCGCACTATCATTTCGATTTATTGCGTCCGGGCGTAGCACTCTATGGCGTCAACCCCAGCCCGTGGCAAGATAACCCGATGCAGCGGGTAGTGAGTGTACAGGTGCCAGTGCTGCAAACCCATACTATTCAAGCAGGCGAAACTGTAGGTTACAGCGCGACGTGGATGGCCGAGCGCACTACCAAACTAGCCACTATTGAGTGCGGCTATGCCGATGGCTTGCTGCGCTCCCTCAGTGGGCGTGGCTTTGCCGCCCTTCATGGGGTGACGGTGCCGTTTGCCGGGCGTGTGTCAATGGATACGATTGTACTCGACGTGACCGACGCCCCGCCCGTGCACGTGGGCGATACGGCCGAGCTGATTGGCGAACATATCAGCGTGGATGATGTGGCCACGGCAGCGGGTACCATCGGCTATGAGGTGCTGACCAGTTTGAAAGTCAGGGATTAATTATTCTCATTTCGTCTTCGCCATGTTCGGCAGCAGTGGCGCGCCCGACTGTTCCTTGCGGCGGATTTCTTCAATCGTTGCCATCAGGGACGCGGCGCGGTCAGCGCTGCTGGGGTGGCTGCTGGCATAGCGGATGGCGCGCGGGTCCTGCTCGGCGATGCGGCGGGCCACGCGCGGGCCGGCGTTGAGGTCATAGCCCGCAGCAGCCAGGATATAGAGGCCCACATAATCAGCCTCGCGCTCAAATTCCTGACTGAAGCTCATCTGCCCCATGCCCGCCCCCGCACGGGCAATGTCACCACTCATGCCGCCCCCGCCCAGTGCCGAGATAATCGCCTCAATACCCAGCCCCAGCGCGGCCCCGGCCATGGCGTTCTGCTGGCTCTTGCCGACATGACTGAGCAGATTATGGGCCAGTTCATGCGCAGTCACAAATGCCAGATCGTCATCGTTACGCAGATCGTTCACCAGCTTGCGCTCAAGATGCACGGTGTCGCCATCGGCATAGGCGTTCCACTGGTTGTTGTCTTCCATCATGATATTGAAGGCACAGGCGGGCACCACTTCGTAGGTTGCCTCAATATGCTGGCGGCCGCGCTGAGCGGTCAACTGTAGCGGCTGGCCAGTTCGGGTGAGATTGCCCCCTTCACGATTGAGAAAAATATAGCCCTGCGGCCCGCCGGGTACGGCGCGCCCATTCATGGCAATGATCCGGTCACCGGGGCGCAGTGGCGGTGCAGCGTTCAGGACCACGGGCGGGCCAGGGTCGCGCGTGCCCACATTCAGCGCATAAGCATTCATCAGGTTATTGCCACAAAAGGGCGCCGCCGCGATCAGCACCCGCTCGGCCACCGAGATCACCCGCTGCTCGGGCGCAAACTGGCTGGAGAAGGAATCCGGCGCACGGGCCGCCGCTTTGGCCCACTGACCCGAATTGATGATGCTTTCCTGATGCGCCGCCTCTTGTGCCACTGCATCGGGTGTCGCCACGGTGTAGGCGGTGGAGGGCGCGGCGCAGCCGGCCAGAGCCAGCAGGGCAGCGGTAAGCAGCAGGGAGCGCATGGGTAACCTCGTATCTGGCCAAGTGACGAGGGCGAGTGTATAAAATCCCTCATGACTTTTGTAGCTGCAATCGGTCGCACCTTTTTGCTGTTTTTATCCGCCACCGGGCGGTTTGCCCTGTTTACCGGGCAGGCGGTGAGCCATTGTGTGCGGCCGCCGCTTTACCTGCGGCTTTTGGTCCGCCAGATGGTCGATATCGGCTATTATTCCCTGCCGGTGGTGGGCTTGACCACCCTGTTTGCGGGTATGGTGCTGGCTCTGCAAAGCTATACCGGCTTTGCCCGCTTTAATGCTGAAGGAGCCGTAGCCACGGTGGTGATCCTGTCGATCACCCGTGAGTTGGGCCCGGTGCTGGCGGGGTTGATGGTGGCCGGGCGGGTGGGCGCGGCCATGGCGGCCGAGCTGGGCACCATGCGTGTGACCGAGCAGATCGACGCGCTAACCACGCTGTCCACTAATCCCTTCAAATACCTTATTACCCCGCGCCTGCTGGCGGCCACTCTCATGTTGCCCTGTCTGGTGCTGGTGGGGGATGTAATTGGCGTGTTTGGCGGCTATCTGGTGGGCGTGTATCGCCTCGGCTTTAATCCGGCCAACTATATCCAGCAAAGCTGGGATTTTCTGGAGTATATGGATGTCGTCTCCGGGCTGGTTAAAGCGGCAGTGTTCGGCTTCGTGATTGCCCTGATGGGCTGTTATCACGGCTTCAACTCCGAGCGCGGGGCGGCAGGCGTAGGCAAGGCCACCACCAATGCAGTGGTGAGCGCCTCCATCCTCATCCTCATCTTCAACTATCTGCTGACGGGGCTGTTCTTTGCTGACTGATGCTAAAATTCGCCTTGCTGGTGTGCACAAAAGCTTTGGCCCCAAGCAGGTGCTGCGCGGGGTTGATCTTGAGATTCGCCGGGCGGAATCACTGGTGGTTATTGGTGGTTCGGGCACCGGCAAGTCGGTGCTCATCAAGAACATTCTGGGCCTGATGCAGCCGGACAGCGGCACCATTCATATCGACGGGCAGGACACCACCCATGCACGGGGCAGTGCGCGGGCCGCTGTAATGGATAAATGCGGCATGCTGTTTCAGGGCGGCGCGCTGTTTGACAGTTTGCCGGTGTGGGAGAATGTGGCCTTTGGCCTCATTCAGGGTAAGCGGATGAACCGGGCGCAGGCGCGTGAGATTGCGCTCGAAAAGCTGGGGCAGGTGGGCCTGCCGCCGGAAGTGGGCGCTCTGCTGCCCGCCGAGCTGTCCGGCGGTATGCAAAAGCGCGTGGGTCTTGCCCGTGCCATTGCCACCCAGCCGGAGATCATTTTCTTTGATGAGCCGACCACAGGGCTTGATCCCATCATGGCGGATGTCATCAACAACCTGATTATCAAATGCGTGCGGCAGATCGGCGCCAGCGCCCTCACCATTACCCATGACATGGCTAGTGTGCGCAAGATTGCTGACCGCGTGGCCATGCTGCATGAGGGCAAGATCATCTGGTGCGGTTCAGTGCGCGAGCTCGATGCCAGCGGCAATGCCCATGTTGACCAGTTCATCCATGGCCGCGCTGAAGGCCCGATTCAGATGCAGGTGCGTAGCTAATCTTCGCGACCGCAGCATTTTCTGTCACAAAACTGTCGTTCGACTCACGTGCCTGTGCATGAGACGCTTTCCTTAGGTGCAACACAAACCGGGAGGGCGAACATGGGTGTAACTCTTGATTTTGATCGGGTTGTGAAGTGGGGTGCGGCAGGGATGGCGGCACTCTCGCTGGCCAGTTGTGTGGGTGGCTGTGTGAGTGATCTGCGCGATGACCGGGCGATTGATACCGCCATGACCCAGCTGATGATCGAAAAGGGTGAGGGTCAGCACAAACTAGTGGTGGGTGGGGTTGAGCGGATGGGTATTGTTCGTGCCGGCAAACCAGTGGTGTATCGTTTTGGCGGTGCGACCCCGCGCAATGATTCCAATCCCACAGCCCCCATTTTGCTCAATGGCAAGGAGGAGGCCTGCTTGATTGGCCGCTTCAAGGTGGTCAGCGGGATCGAGAACATGCCTGCGCTGAAGTGGCTCGGCATTACCTCGCAGGACTTTAATAAAACCGTGCACATGAACCCGGCTAATGTCGGCTTGGCTTGCGCGACGGGGGTGGAGAGTATCGGACCAGCGAGCGTTGGGTCCGCCGCCTCGGTGCCGGGAGTGCGTTAGAGGGAAGAGAGGGGCGCGGGGGCTTAATGGCTCCTGCGTCTCTCAATCGCCGTAGGCTTGCCTGTGTAAGGCGGCATTGGCGGCGCGAGCGGCATATGCCTGCCTGCCTGATCCGGTCAAAGCAGCAAGGGTAAAATGCGGATTCGCTAGGCGATACAAATCTTGAGCATGTGTGCTGAGTGGCGGGGGCAGCGCTGTGAGCTTGGTAAAGGCGGGCAGGCTGCCAGTGCGATCAGCCATTTCCAGTTCGCCGCGTAGGACCCGCATGGCCCCCTCGTTGAAGCCAATCCGCGCGGCGGTGCCAAGGGCAGGATGGAAGCGCAAATCGCCCTCTAGGGTTTGCCGAATGACTCCAATATCACCGCGAATAGTCGCATCCTGCACAGTTTCAATGATAGCGGTGGCGAGTAGAGCCATTCGCCCATTCGGCATGTCGTTTTCCAGCAAATCGAAGACAGGCTTGAAGTTGCCACTGGTTACGGCCGTTTCAATCAAGGCCTTGTCGTTAAATGTCGGCGTCGGAGCAGACAGCGTTGGGGTATCCAAAATACTCTCCTTAAAAATAGCGTGCGCCGTTTTAAGCAGATTGGCGAGGGCAAAGTCAACGCTGGCGTAATCGAGTATTGGTTAATGTCATAGCGCACACCAAGACCATAGCGGTCGACCGGTGGTCGTTCTATGACTGCTATATGAATAAAGCGACTATTCTACTGAAATCGTTAAGTTATATCGGCGTGATGGACGTGTTCTGCCGGTCGGTAGCCCTGTGCATATAATAATGCGGTTAAATCGCTATAACGCACCCGGGCGGCAGCCAGCGCATTAACTTTGGGTTTGGCATGAAAGGCGACCCCCAGCCCGGCGGCCTGCAGCATGGGCACATCATTAGCGCCATCGCCGACGGCCAATGTATGAGCGGCCTCGATTCCGAGCTGGGCTTGCATGTGTTTCAGTACGGCCAGTTTGGCGTGCTGGTCGAGGATCGGCTCCTCCACGCCCCCGGTCAGCTGACCATTGGCCATCAGCAAACGGTTGCCATGCTCACCATCAAAACCCAGCGCCGTGGCAACGTAACGCGTAAAAAACCGAAAACCGCCCGAGACCAGATGGCACACCGCACCATGCGCTCGCATGGTCTGGATCAGGTTTTTCCCGCCGGGGGTAAACGTCAGCCGCGGCAAGGTCGCCTCAAGGGCCGCCGCATCAAGACCGCGCAGCTGGCTCACCCGCTCGCGCAGAGCCGTTGCGAAGTCCAGCTCACCGCGCATGGCGCGCTCGGTAATCGCCGCCGTTTCGGCTTTCAGGCCCACCGCGTCCGCCAACTCATCAAGGCATTCCTGCTCGATCATGGTGCTGTCCATGTCGGCCAGCAGCAGTTTTTTCCGCCGCATGGCGCGGGGCTGGGCCAGCACATCCACCGCGCATCCGGCGAGGGCAAGCTCGGCCCGGTCGCGCGCGCTATCACACGAGATATCGCCAAAATACACATCCGCCGCTACGCCGGGGGTCAGCCACTGCGGCTCTTCTGTGGGAACACCCAGAGCGTCCCGGACTTGCCGAATTTGCTGGACTTCAAGCGGCGGATGCGGTGTTGTCGCGACCAGCGTCAGAACATTTTCATAACCGGACTTCACAACGTGGCTCCTTTGTCATCTTCCATCCTCATTATCGGTGGCCCGACCGCCAGCGGCAAGTCAGCTCTTGCGCTGGCTGTAGCCCGACAGTTCCGGGCGGCCGGATCTAGGCCGATTATCCTCAATGGCGACGCGCTGCAACTCTATCGTGACCTGCGCATTCTCTCGGCCCGACCCAGCGCCGAGGAGGAGGCAGACATTGAGCACCGCCTGTACGGTACGCTTGATGGTCGCGAGCGCGGGTCGGTGGGGCGCTGGTTAACTGCTGTGCGCACCGAGATAACTGATGCATTGAGCAAAGGGGCACGGCCTATCGTCGTTGGCGGTACCGGCATGTATCTGCGCGCCTTGATGGACGGATTGGCGAGCATTCCTCCCGTGCCCGAGGACATCCTGAACCGGACCCTGTCCGACTACGCGGCTTTGGGTGGGCGAGCCTTTCGCAAAGAGCTGGCGAATGTGGATCCGGTTGCTGCCGCTAAACTGCATGAGACCGACCCGCAGCGGCTGGTCCGGGCACTGGCGGTTTGGCGCGCCACCGGGCGTCCGCTCACGGCGTGGCAGGGTGATCCGCAGGACCGCCCCCCTCCCCACTGGCAGTTTACTACCCTCATCGCTGATCCGCCTCGCGAGTCGCTTTATGCGCGCTGCGATCAGCGCTTCGACCTGATGCTGGAGCAGGGGGCCAGAGCCGAGGTTGTGGCGCTGCTGGAGCGGGGACTCGATCCTGATTTGCCGGTGATGAAAGCCGTCGGCGTGCCCGAAATCGCCGCGTGGGTGCGTGGTGACTGGTCCCTGGAGCAGGCGCGGGACAAGGCCCGGCAGGCGACCCGCAATTATGCCAAGCGTCAATTAACTTGGTTTCGTAATCAGATGCCCTCAGCCCCGCGGCTTAACACGCTGGACCCGCGCGCGGTTGATGCGTGGCGGACCGGGGCGTGAACACAGCCGGAACGCCTTATTAACAGCTGCGACAAGAGAGAGGATTGCCCAAAGGCGAATCCGCGACTAGGTTGACCCTCACAGTCAACCCGCCGGGCGATCCGGCCCTGTATAGACAAGATGGAGTAGCATCATGGCAGAAGAAAACAGCACCGGTGGCGGTAGCAAAGCGATTGTCATCGTTATCATTCTGGCGCTCGTCGCCGTTGGCGTCGTCTGGGCGCAGCGTCTGGGCCTGATCGGCAAGAGCGGTGAAACGACCGCTGTCGAGAGTGTAAGTGATGCCGCTGCAAATCTTGGCGCTGCTGTAACTGAAGCTGCCACACAGGCGACAACCGACGCCATGAACAGTGCGGCTCAAGCTGTTACCGAAGGTGCTGCCGCTGTAACCGAAGCTGCGAGCGACGCTACCGAGGCCGCAGGCGATATGGCCAAGGACGCGATGGAGAGCGCCACACAGGCCGCCACAGAGGCAGCAGCGGCCGCTGAAACTGCCGTAGCCCCCGCTGTTGAGGCGACCACCCAGGCTGTTGAAGGTGCCGCCGAGGCGGCTACCGAGGCCGTTGCTCCTGCTGTTGAAGCGACTACCGAAGCGGTTATGCCGGCTACCGAAGCCGCGACTCAGGCTGTTGAAGGTGCGGTTGAAGCGGCTGGCGAGGCCGTTGCCCCGGCTGTTGAGTCGGCCCCGGAAGTGCTTGCTCCAGCTACGGAAACAGCTCCGGTTCCCATGCCGCAGCCCTAAACTGTATTAACGGTTATGAATCAACCGGTCGGAGCCATCCGGCCGGTTTTTTCATGCAAAATCGGGCCCGACTCCGAGTCTTCGCTTGCCGGAGACGGGCGGATGTTTTATCCAAGGGCTCACACGAAAACACAGGAACACCGCACCCATGTTTCAGAACTTCCTTGGCCTGATGTCGGCCGATATGGCGATTGATCTCGGAACGGCCAACACCCTTGTTTATGTCAAGGGCCGCGGCATTGTCCTGAACGAGCCATCCGTTGTCGCGATTGCAACGGTCCGTGGCCGCCGTCAGGTTCTGGCCGTGGGGGATGAGGCCAAGCTGATGCTCGGACGTACGCCCGGCAACATTACCGCCATCCGTCCGCTGCGCGATGGTGTGATCGCCGATTTCGAAGTGGCGGAAGAGATGATCAAGCATTTCATCCGCAAGGTGCATAACCGCCGCATCGCCGCCTCACCGCAAATCATTATCTGCGTGCCCTCAGGTAGCACTGCCGTTGAACGCCGCGCCATTCAGGAGAGCGCCGAGGCCGCCGGGGCTCGCCGCGTGTTTCTGATTGAAGAGCCGATGGCTGCAGCAATTGGTGCCGGCCTGCCGGTTACCGAGCCGACTGGTTCCATGGTGGTGGACATCGGTGGCGGTACGACGGAAGTTGCCGTCATGTCGCTCGGGGGTATTGTGTATGCCCGCTCGGTACGCGTAGCGGGCGACAAGATGGATGAGGCCATCATCGCCTATATCCGCCGCAATCATAACCTGCTGATCGGCGAAAGCTCGGCCGAGCGCATCAAGAAGGAAATTGGCGCCGCTTGTCCGCCCGAAGACGGCGAGGGCCTGACCATGGAAGTGAAGGGCCGCGACCTCATGAATGGTGTGCCCAAGGAGCTGATCATTACCGAACGCCAGATTGCTGAAAGTCTGGCCGAGCCGGTTGGTGCGATCGTGGAGGCCGTTAAGGTGGCGCTGGAGCAGACCCCACCCGAACTGGCGGCCGATATCGTCGATAAGGGCATCGTCCTGACGGGCGGGGGCGCACTGCTGCGCAATCTCGATCATGTGCTACGCTACGCTACCGGCCTGCCGGTGACGGTGGCCGAAGACCCGCTGTCCTGTGTCGCGCTGGGCACCGGCCGTGCCCTTGAGGAAATGCGGACCCTTAAGAACGTTCTCATCAATATGTACTGATCGAATAAAAGTCGGATCTGTCAGCGCCAAAGATACGAAAAGAATCTGCCTGATCGACTGATTCAGTGCTTCAATCCGGCGGCCACGGCGGTTATACTTGCTCCATGACCGCCAAGCGTAAAGCTCCGATCAGTGATAGCGCGCGCCTGCCCGCCGGGCTGGTGCAGTATGCGCCACTCGGACTGCTGATCGCTGCGGCACTGGCTCTGCTGGTGGTCAGCAGCGTGCGGCCTCAGCTGGGCGAGGGGGTGCGCACCCGTAGCACTGACCTGCTGGCCCCCGCGTTGTCGGCGGTTGGCCAGCCCATCGGGGCGTTGTCCAACCTGTTAACCACGCTCAGTAACCTGACTGAACTGCGCGCGGAGAATGAGCGGCTGCGGACCGAGAATGATCGTCTGCGCGCCTATCAGACGGCGGTCATCCAGCTGGAGGCCGAAAACAAGGGACTGCGCGATCTGCTCAAGATGCCGCTGGTGACCGAGCAGCGCGAAGTGGTTGGCCGGGTGATTGTCGATGCTGGCGGGCCGTTCAGCCGCAACATCATCGTGTTGGCCGGCAATCGGGATGGTGTGCGCACCGGCTTGCCCGCGCTGGCCGCTGGCGGTTTGGTTGGTCGGGTCGTCAGCGCCGGGCAGAATTCCAGTCGCGTCCTGCTCATCAGCGATCTGAATGCGCGGGTGCCAGTGCTCATTGAGCGCACACGCCAGCGCGCCATGTTGTCGGGCGATGGCGGTGCCACGCTTCGGCTGTCTGATCTGCCGACGGATGCGCAGATCAAGGCGGGCGATCGGCTGGTGACCTCTGGCGCCGGGGGCATCTACCCCCCCGGTTTACCAGTGGGGGTAGCCCGCGCCGATGAGAATGGGCGCGTGGTGGTGGAGCCGATTGCCGATCTGACCCGACTGGAAATGGTGCAGATCCTTGATCCCGGCACCCCGGCCGATCTGCTGACACCGGAATCCTCCCAACCCCTGCCTCCAGCCCTGCGCGGTGGCGCCGGGGGGCGCTGATGGGCGAGAACGAACATTGGCACAAGGTCAGTGACAGCGCACGCAATGTTGCGCCGTTTCTGTTGGTTTTGCTGTTGACCTTTATCAGCGTGGTGCCCTTGCAGGTTCCCGGTTATAGCGGCATCGCTCCGCCGCTGGCGTTACTGGCGATCTTTTATTGGGGGGTCTATCGTCCCGAGCTGCTGCCCGCCCCGGCTGTGGCTCTGCTGGGGGCATTGCAGGACATTCTCACAGGGGCGCCGCTGGGGCAGTATATGCTGATCTATCTGCTGGTACAGGCCAGCTTGATCAGCCAGCGGCAGCTGTTTCTGGCGCATGCTTTCTTTATCCTGTGGTGGGGCTATGCCCTGATTGCCCTGCTGGCGGCGATTGTGCTGTGGCTCATCGCTGCGGCAGTCTTGCAGACCTTGCCCGCCTTGACCCCTTTTTTGCTGCAGGCCTGCATGGGCATTGCCTTGTTTCCCCTCGTCGCGTGGCTCTGCCATCGCCTGAGCCGCCTGCTGGCGGATGATGTCTGATGCACGACTTTGAAAGTGACCGCCAGCGCCTGTTCTCCCGCCGCACCTTGTTGCTGGGCGGTTTGCAAGCCAGCGTTTTTGCGGGGCTGATTGCCCGCATGTACTATCTACAGATCACAGAAGGCACCCGCTTTGCAACGTTGGCCGAGGAAAACCGGATCAGCACCCAACTGGTCGCGCCTCCGCGCGGCATCATTTTTGACCGGTTTGGCGAACGGCTGGCCGCCAATGAGCAGAATTTCCGCTTGCTGCTGGTACCCGAGCAGGTTGGTTCTGTGGAAGAGATGCTGACCCGGTTGAACGCGTTTGTCACGCTCACCGAGGCGGATCTGCGCCGCTTTCGTCGTGATCTGCGGCGCAAGCGCCCGTTTCATCCGCTGCTGCTGGCCGATAATCTGACTTGGGCACAGGCAGCCGCGCTGGAAGTCCGCTTGCCCGAGCTACCCGGTGTCTCCATTGATGTCGGTCTGATCCGGCATTATCCCGAGGCCATCGCTACCGCTCATGTGCTGGGCTATGTCGGGGCCGTCAGCGAGGCCGATCTGAAGGCGGATGCCGACCCTTTGCTGTCCTTGCCTGCGGTGCAGATCGGTAAAACCGGGATTGAAAAGCTGCTGGAGAAAGAGCTGCGTGGGCGGGCCGGGGCGGTGGATCAGGAAGTGAACGCGCATGGCCGGGTCATTCGCCGGGTGGATGAACGAGCCGGAACGCCCGGTCAGAATGTTACGCTCACATTGGATCGGGCCTTGCAAAACTATGTCCAGCAACGCCTGATGACCGAGCGTAGCGGTGCTGCCGTGGTGATGGATGTTCATACCGGGGCCCTGTATGCATTGGCCTCGCACCCGAGTTTTGATGCCAACGCTTTCAGCCGCGGCATTGGGCAGGAAACCTACAGCGAGCTGCTTAACGATGAAACGGCCCCGCTGAACAACAAGGCGCTGGCGGGCCTTTACGCTCCCGGCTCAACCTTCAAGATGGTGGTGGCGCTCGCAGCTCTGGAAGCCGGCATCATTGATGCCGGTCATCCGGTGACCTGTTACGGGGCGATGCAGTTGGGCAATCACAAGTTCCACTGCTGGAAGCGCGGCGGTCACGGTACCCTCGATATGATCGGAGCGATCCGCGAATCCTGTGACGTTTACTTCTATGATCTGGCCAGCAAGGTGGGCATCGATGGCATTGCTGCGATGGCCCGCCGCCTTGGCCTTGGCACGGCAACCGGGCTGGATCTGCCGGGTGAAAAGGCTGGCCTGGTGCCCGATCGCCTGTGGAAAGAAGCCAACCGGGGTGAGAACTGGCAGGCTGGTGAAACCCTGATTGTCTCGATCGGGCAGGGCTATATGCTGGCGACGCCCTTGCAGCTTGCTGTCATGACCGCCCGCCTGGTCAATGGCGGGGTCGGGGTAGTCCCGCATCTGGTGAAGCAGATCGAGCAGGGCCGTCGTGAGCAAACGGAATGGCCGACGCTGGGCCTGAGCGAGCGGCATCTGGCCACAGTCCGCCGCGCCATGAGCAGTGTGTGCAACGACAAGCGGGGCACAGCCTTTGGCTCGCGCATTACCGATAAAGGTCAGGAGATGGGCGGCAAGACCGGTACCTCGCAGGTGCGCCGCATCAGCATGGCCGAGCGCAGTACCGGAGTTATCAGTAACGAAAACCGCCCTTGGCGCAATCGCGATCACGCCCTCTTTGTCGGGTTTGCTCCCGTTGGCGACCCGCGCTATGCCGTGGCGGTCATTGTCGAGCACGGGGGCGGTGGGTCCAAGGTTGCCGCGCCGATTGCGCGGGATATTCTGCTGGAGGCGCAGCGGCTCAATTCGGCGGCCACCCGTCGTGCCCCGCTGCCCGCTGCCGAATTCATTCCTCCCAATCCGGCTAATCGCCCGCAGACATCCGCAGCCGGAGCGGGTGAAGAGCCGAGTGATTAAGCCGTAGTTCTCCTGTTAACTTTTGCAAATTATGACATAAAGGACTGGACTCCGGGGCGGTTTCCTTGCTAGAAGGCTCCGTCCGTACCGGACAGTGGGTGCATAGCTCAGTTGGTAGAGCAGCTGACTCTTAATCAGTAGGTCCAAGGTTCGAGCCCTTGTGCGCCCACCATTTTTTCTCCTGGCACGTCATATCACCTGTGCAATCAGCGCTTCGGTTTGTTGCCACAGGGCTTCAGCCAGATCGTCGCGCTGGGCCTCGGGTGAGGGCGTTGCCAAACGCCCGCGATCATAATAACTCCCGCTTAGGGCCGGTGGGGCGTGCAGGGCGACTGTCAACACACCGCGCGCGGCATCGGCCGGGCGCAGGGCCACCAGCATCATTGCCCTTAGCAGCCAGCGCCACGGAGCGGCGGCTGAGCTGCCGAACTGTGTGGCGACAAAGCCGGGATGTAACCCATAGGTCTGCATCGTGGCGGGCAGACGCGCTGCCAGCGCTCGTGTGAACAGGACGTTCATCAGCTTGGTGTGCTGGTACTGCCGCCAGCCGTGATAACGGCCTTGCATCGCCTGCAGGTCATCCAGCTGCAAGATAGCGCCATGATGGGCAGCGGATGCCACGTTCACAATACGCGCGGCTGGAGCGGCAGCCAGCGCCGGGATCAGCTCGCCGGTCAAAGTCTGATACCCGAGATGATTAAGCGCGAAAGTCGTTTCAAAACCTTCGGCGGTCTCTGTCCGTTTGGTAAAGATACCCCCTGCATTATTGATGAGCAGGTCAACTTGCGGATAGAGTGCGCGTAATCTGCGCCCAATGGCCTGCGTCTCGCGGACCAGCGACAGGTCAGCGGCATGAAAGCTGACATGGGGGTTGCCACTTTGTGCCCGCACCACTTCGGTCATGCGCTGTCCCCGGCTGGGACTGCGGGCGATACCAACCACATGCCAGCCGAGTCGGGCCAATCCCAGGGCCGTGGCAAAGCCTATGCCGGAAGTGCAGCCAGAAATAATGGCGAGTCGGGGTGTGGTATTTTCGCTCATGATCGCTAAGGTGGGGCAAACCGCAACCGGAGACAACCATGGATTTTGATACATACCAAACCGCTGCCCGCAGCACCGCCATTTATGACAAAAAACACAGTATCACCTATCCCGCGCTGGGCCTGGCCGGCGAGACTGGCGAGGTGATGGAGCATGTCAAGAAGATGCTGCGCGATGGCAATGGTGTGATGGACAATGACCGCCGCGAAAAAATCATGAAAGAGATCGGCGACGTGCTGTGGTACGTGGCCAACCTCTCGGCGGATCTGGGCTTTAGCCTCAATGATATTGCCGAGGCCAATATCGCCAAGCTCAAGAGCCGTCAGGAGCGGGGTGTGTTGCACGGCGCAGGCAGCGACCGCTAGACTTTTCCCGTTTTTAACTGGCTCTTTAGAACCCGGCCTGATACCCTGCTCGCGTGAACAGGGATACTCAAGGCTGGGATCAACCCACCTGCACGCCATGCCAGACCTTGAACCGTCTCGCGCTTTCGCGCGGCGGTTATTGGGCGTTTCGGGCGGTTCATCTGTGCGCTGCTACCATGTTTATCAGCGGGGCGGTGTTTGTCGGTCTGACCGAGATGTTTTCCGCGCTGGCGGCCCTGACGTTGGCATGCTGCGGAGCGGCAAGTGAAGTCTCAGACATGATCTTGCGTGAGCATCATCGGCGCCTGCAGGATTACAGCTTTGCCCCCTTGCCGGGCACAGCCGCGGACAGCATATTCCCTTCTCATGGCGCACGCCCATTCCCTGCCGGAACATCCGCCCAGCCTTGAGGATATCGCTCGTCTTGGCCGCGCCGCTCTGCGTGAGCTGCCAGAGGCCCTGCGGACTCACCTCAAGGACGTCGCTCTCAAGGTGGAGGACTTCCCCGATGCGGAAACCATCGAAGAGCTGGAGCTGGATACACCCTACGATATTCTGGGTCTTTATACCGGGGTTGATCTGCCCCGGCGCAGCATTCTGGATGTTGGTCGCCTGCCCGACATCATCCACCTCTACCGCCGCCCGATTCTGGATTACTGGTGCGACAGCAACGAGCCGCTGAGCGCCATTGTGCGCCACGTGCTGATCCACGAAATCGGCCATCACTTCGGCTTTAGTGATGAGGATATGGAAAGGCTGGAAGACGAGGCGGATTAGTCGAGATCCGCCACATTCCCAGCTACCACCGTCCGCGCCAGCGTAAGAGAAAACCCGGCGCGGAGCATAGCCGCAATATGCTTGTCGCGTTTTTCGGCGCGGGTGCGCGGGTCGGCAAAAGGTCCCAGGCGGCGGCGGCGGGCGTAGGCCAGCGCGGCTTGCTCATCATTACTTTCATCGCCCTCCAGTACCTGCGCCAGGGTGGCCGCGCCGATACCTTTTTGCGCCAGCTTCATTTTGATAGTGCGCGTGGAGGCTCCAGCGCGGCGTAGCGCCACCAGCTTGGTTTCGGCAAAGGCCGTATCGTTCAGAAAGCCCAGCTTTTCCAGTTTTTCCAGTGTCTGCTCAATCCAGCGCGGTGCATCTGGCGGAATCTCCTCGCCCCGGCGGGCGCGACGTTGCAGGTTGCGCTGCAGCACGGCTTTGACGCCAGCGCGACTGGCCGCATAGCGCTCGAGATAATGGACGGCACTGTTATAAAGGCTGGTGGCGGTGAGCTGTCTCGGCATTTTTACCAATTTGCGCTAGACTGGGCAAAAGCTCAAGGAGGCAACGCCATGATTAATTCCGTCCTGCCCGTGTATAAGCGCGCGGACATCCAGTTTGTGCGCGGCGAAGGCTGCAACCTGTTTACTGCGGATGGCACTCGCTATCTTGACTTTGTCGCCGGAATTGCCGTCTGTGCCTTCGGCCATGCCAACCCGCGCCTCATCAAAGCGCTGACTGAGCAGGCAAACAAGGTATGGATCGTCTCCAATATGTTTGTGGTGCCCGGTCAGCAGCGCGTGGCCGAGAAACTCAAGCAAGTCAGCTTTGCTGATACTGTGTTCTTTACCAACTCAGGGGTGGAAGCGTGGGAGTGTGGAGTGAAAATCATCCGCCGCCATTTCTGGGGTAAGGGGCAGCCGGAGCGTAACCGTATCATCGTGGCACAGGGTCTGTTCCATGGTCGTACCATTGCCGCGATTTCGGCTGCGAAGACGCCCAAGATGTGCGATGGCTTTGGTCCGCTGGTGGACGGATTCGATCAGGTGCCGTTTAATGATATCGAGGCGCTAGAAAAAGCCATCACTCCGCAAACGGGGGCCATTCACTTTGAAACTGTGCAAGGTGAGGGGGGAATCACCCCGGCTACCACCGCCTACCTGAAAGCGGCGCGCGCGCTGTGCGACAAGCATGGTCTGCTGTTGTTCCTTGATGAAATTCAATGCGGCATGGGCCGTACCGGCACACTGTGGGCCTATGAGCAGGCGGGCGTGAAGCCGGATGTGATGTGCATTGCCAAGAGTTTAGGTGGCGGTTTTCCGGTGGGTGCCTGTCTGGCCACCGAAGCGGCGGCAGCGGAAATGACCGTTGGTAGCCACGGCACAACGTATGGCGGCAACCCGCTGGCCATGGCGGTGGCTGAAGAAGTGCTCAACATGATTACCGAGCCTGGCGTGCTGGCGCATGTCAACACAGTGTCGGCCTATGCAGATTTCAAGTTTCGCCAGTTGATGCAGGAATTTCCGACCCTGATAAAGGATGTGCGTGGCAAAGGCCTTATGCTGGGCCTTCAGCTCACCGAGGAGTATGCAGACATGCATCGCCTGCTGCTCAAGCACAAGCTGATTGGTGCGGGCGCGGGCAAGGATGTGCTGCGCTTTGTCCCTCCGCTAACGGTGCGTGAAGCCGAGATTGACGAAGCGGTTGAAAAAACCCGCGCGGCATGCCAAGAGCGACTGCATGAGCGACACTGATCTGGTCCAGCCGTTTCAGCTGGATATCCCTAATCTGCGCGGGCGCGCGGTGCGGCTGGGTCCGGTGCTGGATTCCCTGATTGTCCGGCATGACTATCCGCCAGTCATCGCCCGCTTGCTGGCCGAGGCCGTGACCTTGGCCGCCCTGTTGGCCGGAATGCTCAAGTTTGACGGCGTCTTTACTCTGCAGGTGAAGGGCAATGGTGCGATAAGCACACTGGTGGCTGACATTACCTCGCAGGGCCATTTGCGTGCCTATGCCCGCTTCTCACCAGAACAGCTCACGGTTTTGGGCAAAACACCGACGGCGCAGGAGCTGCTGGGCGGCGGCTATCTCGCGCTAACGGTCGATCAAAGTGGCAGCACCGAGCGCTATCAGGGGCTGGTTGAACTGCAGGGCGAAACGCTGACGGAGTTTATAACCTACTATTTCAAGCAGTCCGAACAGATTGATACCGCCTTTCAGATAGCCGTGCGGCGTGATCCGCTGCAGGGCTGGCAAGCGGGTGGCATCATGCTGCAACGCTTGCCCGAGCGGGACAAAGCGCTGGATGATGATGGTTGGCACCGCAGTCGGCTTTTACTGGACACGGTGAAAGAGCGCGAGTTGTGCGACCCGCAGCTCGGTACCAATGAACTGCTGTTCCGCTTGTTCCACGAGGAGGAGGTGCGCGTGTACGAGCCGCTGGCGCTGGATGATCGCTGCCGCTGTACGCGCGAGCGCGTCGTGGGCGTATTGCAAACCTTGACGGCAGACGATCTGGCTGAGCTAACCCAACAAGGCCCGGCCGAAGTGCGCTGCCAGTTCTGCGCTCGTCTTTATAATTTTACAGCGGACGAAGTCACTCGGCTGCGCGGCGATTCACCGGGGCCGGAGCAACCCTTGCACTAGGGTTTAGGCCCGCTGGCGGGGCGGGCCGGTCTGGGGGGCAGTTTAGCTGCTGGGGCACCGCAGGAGTCTTCCACCTTTTTATGATGGTCATCCAGAACCTGGGCCGCCATCCGGGCTTGACCGGGCTGTACCGAGCCGAGTGCGGCCGCATCAAGGACTTTTTGATAAGCTGTTTCAACTTGTCCCAGAGTATCGCGCGCCGCCTCGCAAGCGGGCGATCTCAATTTGGACATATCAATCCTGTCGTTCGGCTTGGTTGGCTTGGTCATGGTAATACTCCAGTCCTATTCACCTCAGTCTAGCCGAGGGAACCTAAAACACCCTTAAACGTCAGGTTTTCTAAGCTTTCCAATAGATTAGGGCGCCTGATGTCGGCATCAGGCGCCCTTGATTGACTAGCGATCTGAACGCAGGTTTATCCAGCGTCGCGGATACGCCCGAGGAAGCCATCAACTTCCTGTTTAAGGTGCTCGGCCTCGCCGGACAATGCGCCAGCCGCATCCAGAACCTGACCGGCCACGCGCGTGGTCTCACTTGCAGCTGTGCTGACATTACCAATGTTGGCTGACACGTCCTTGGTGCCGATTGCCGCTTCCTGCACATTGCGGGAAATTTCGGACGTCGCCGCGCCTTGCTGTTCAACCGCTGCCGCGATGGCCGAGCTGATCCCGTTGATGCGCTCAATTGTGCCGCTGATGCCGTTGATTGCCCGGACGGCGTCCTGTGCGGCACTCTGCATCGACTGGATCTGCGCCGTAATGTCTTCGGTCGCTTTAGCGGTCTGGCTGGCCAGATTCTTCACCTCACTGGCAACGACGGCAAAGCCCTTACCGGCCTCACCGGCGCGGGCGGCTTCGATGGTGGCATTGAGGGCAAGTAAGTTGGTCTGATTGGCAATCTCGCTGATCAGTTGCACGACATCGCCAATCTTGGCTGCTGCCTCGGCGAGCGACCCCACAGTCCGGTTCGTGTTGTGCGCCTCCTGCACAGCGGCACTGGCGGTCCGGGTGGAATCCTCGACCTGGCGATTGATTTCCTGAATTGAAGCTGTCAGCTCTTCCGTGGCCGAGGCTACTGTGGCGACATTCGCCGCCGCCTGCTCGGACGCAGCGGCCACGCTGGTGGCGCGGTGATTGGCATCATCGGCCGTATTGTGCAGGGATTGCGCAAATTGCTTCATGTCGTAGGCCGAGCGGCTCACGGTATCAACCACCGCCTGAATCGCCTGTTCAAATTCCATCAGCAGGTTGGCCGTATGTTCATGCTTGCGCATTTCCTCCTGCACCCGCCGCGCCTCTTCAACCCGCATCTTTTCAGAATTAATCAGACTGGTCTGGAATACCTTGAGGGCACCGGCCATGTCGCCGATTTCATCCGCCCGACCGGCGAAGGGGATCGGTGTATCCAGATCATTCTCGGCCAGTGTCCGCATCCGCGCCGTCATGCGGGCCAGCGGGCTGGCAACACCTTTGATGATGATCGCCAGAATGACAGCCATGACCGCCAGGAACAGCATACCTTCCTGTAACAGTGTCCAGTGCTGCGCGGTCAGGAACCCGTTAATACGCGTGTTGAGTAGCCGCTCAAGATCAGCCGAGGTTACGGTGTACAAATTCTCAAGACTGTCGATCGCGGCGGCCAGCTCGGCTCTAGTCGGAGCCCGATCCTGCCAGAGATCGACGATATTGACCACCGCTGCGCTGTAAGCAGCATAGGGGGAGGCCAGCGCTTTCTCAACGCTGCCATCGGCGTTACCGCTATAGGCGGAGTCCAGAGACCCGGCCAACCCGCCGGTCACCGTCTGCAACCCGGCCTTCAGCACCAGCAGGTTGAGTTTTTCATCGGTATCGATATAGCCGTCAGCGTAGGCCGCTTTGGACGCTAGAGCCAGCTCGGTCACCCGGTCAAGGATGTCGGGGAGTTTGACGACGATGATATCCATCTCGTAAAAGCTGTCGAGATCAGGATCAAGGATGAGGTTTGATTTATCGCCCACACGGGAAATCAGGGCCCGCAACGTATCATGCTTGTCTTTGCTGACACTGCCTTTCAGGGCGGCAACTGTAGCTGCGGCTGTGTCGGCCGACTGCAGGTCGGCGCCGTAGCGGGATTCTGTGGCCGCAATCACCTCGTCCGCTCCGGTTGGCGCCGAGGTGAGGCCCAGATCCGCCCGGCTGAGACCAAAATGAACGCGCGCGACATCGCGGAGATACTGAACGCCGACAATCTCTTTTCGCGCAAAATCAATCGCTACGTTTTGCGACTTCACCAGCTCCCAGAGCGCTGCCCCTAGAGGGATAATGAAGAGGATCGCAGCTAGACAAAGTTTACGGGCGATTGTGAAACGCATAATAGAGACTCCCCATAGGAAAAAGTTCTCTAGTTATGACCTTAATTGGTTAACACTTCTTGTATATTTGACGTAACTCAAGTCTCTGCGCGAGATAAGCTTTTTATTGTCTGGCCGTTAAGTATCTGCTCAACCAATGATTTGGTCATGAGCATGATAAGCTCGCGGGCCGGTTGCAGTGTTACGACCTTGCCGTTCCGATAGGCCGCAACGGCAGCAGTGAGGGCGCCGGTCAGCAGGGCTGCTCGCAACTCTACCTCCGTCGGCGGGACCAGGTCTGCCAACTCGCGGCGTAGCAGGCTGGCGGGGGTCATCACATCGCGCGCGACCTGAGCCGACAGGCCATGCGGGACCAGAAACAGATAGTCAAACAGTTCGGTCTGCCGCTCGGCCGCCATCAGCAGCCAGTCGAGCATGAGGGATAGCCGCTCGCGTGGCGACTCGCCCCGGCTGGCGGCACGATCCATATAGGTGGCAAAGGCCAGCCAGTTGCGCACGAACAGGTCCACCGCCAGCTCATCCTTACTGGTAAAGTGGCGGTAGATGGTGCCCTCCGCCACACCGGCGGCGGCGGCAATATCGCGTGTGGTGGTGGCCGCGACACCCGACTGAACAAACAATCGGAGGGCAGCAGCACAAAGTTTCTCACGCGTGGACATGCCGTCCTGATTAGAATGCTTTGCGTCAGCCTGCAAGCGGAGTATGTTCGCGCCATGGCTGATCTGACCGCGACCCCGTCTGTTGATGAAATCACTGAGCGCTTCAAGAGTGGCGATCTGCATGATCTGTGCGATGCCACCGAAGCCGCCATTCGCGAGGGCGGCGGCTTTGGCTGGTTGCAGGTGCCCGCGCGCGATGCGCTGGAGCGCTACTGGAAGGGCGTGCTGGTGGTGCCGGAGCGTCGTTTGTTTGTGGCCCGGCTTGATGGCGTTATCTGCGGTAGTGCCCAGATTGTGCGCCCCACCCGCAATAACGAGGCGCAAAGCCACAGCGCCCAACTGACCACTACCTTTATTGCGCCGTGGGCGCGTGGCCATGGTCTGTCCAAGCAGCTCACCACCACTCTGCTGGAGGCGGCTAAGGCTAGCGGTATCCGCGTCGTCAATCTGGATGTGCGTGAAACGCAAGGTGCCGCCATTGCCCTCTACCGCTCGCTTGGCTTTACCCAGTTTGGTCAACATCCCTTCTATGCCCTGGTGGACGGCGCATTTGTTAGTGGCCTCTACTTTACCAAGGACCTGAACGCATGAGCATACCGAGTTACGATCACAACAACATCTTTGCCCGTATTTTGCGGGGCGAGATTCCCTGCACCAAGATTTATGAGGATGAGTGGGCGCTGGCCTTTCCGGATATCAACCCGCAGGCCCCTGTGCATGTGCTGGTTATTCCCAAAGGCCCATATGTAAACTTTGCTCATTTTGCCGGGGCGGCCAGCGGCCCGGAAGTGACGGGCTATGTCCGCGCGATTGGGGTGGTAGCTGACAAACTGGGCGTTACAGTGGATGGTTTTCGCCTGCTCGCCAACACTGGCAGCAACGCGCATCAGGAGGTCCCCCATCTGCACGTCCACCTGTTTGCCGGTAGGGCGCTGGGGCCGATGCTGGTAAAATAGCCCGATATCCTACTGATAAAACAAACAAATTTCAGCCATGTGATTCTTTTGACTTTCGCCGTGCCCGGGTGCTAGCTTTTTGCCGGACAGGATAGACCTGACGGAGATGGCAACATGCTGACGCGCTTACGTAAGTGGGTACAGACAATCACAAATACTCCGCTTGGCCAGCCCGCGGCCTGCTCGGCAGATTTCGCTGACGTCCCGACCGCGCCCGCTCCGCTGGTAAACCTTGGATCGGGCACCACATCCATCGGTATGCCGCCAAGAGTGAGTGACGAGCCGGTATGTGCGTCTTACGTGTTTGGCGTTGCACTAAGCGTCGAAAAAAAGACCCTCGTTTTTGATCCAGCCTTGGTGGATACCAGCAAGCATGGCACCGCTGGCGTTTATTATGTGGCCACGGCGCGCGCTACCGGTGTGGACCCGGACTATCCCGCCAGTCTGCCACCTCTGCAGGCGTTCAATGCGCTGTTTCAGATTAGCGGTGTGCATGTACCTGAGCCCGGCGTGTCAGGCCGCTATGGTGCGGAGTGTTTACCACCCGCCGAGATTACGGTGTTTGAAGAGATGATTCGTCCGCCGGGCCGGTCGCCCGTTATTCGCGTCGGGTTACGGATCAAACCGGCCTCGCCGGATGGCAAGCCGCGCCGCGCGGTCACAATCTATAACGAACAGTGGGCGCACGCGGCAACCCCCGCGCGTGCGCTGACCTAGGCCGCTTTCAACACCGCGGGGCACGCAAAATTTTTATATTATTCGTCAAATTCTTCAAAAAACTCCGGCACAATTTCGAAACTTGTAACTGGCCTTAGACCTAATTCAAGAGATTCGCACATAGTTGTTAGTCTCTCACCATCAATTAGCTCTATTGGGGCAGCACCATCTCTTTGTGATTCTTTCTTTGCGTCGGCTGTAAAGGTTCCTGTTGTAATGATAATACCCTTATCGGCTCGCCCCGCCATTGCTCCACGAAAGTCTCTAACCGTGCCTGTAGAAACAGATCCGTCATATTTTTTGCACTGAAACAAAACCCTGAATGAGACTAGAGGGTTAATTTGTAGGATTCCATACCCGTCAATGCCACCATCCCCACTTCGTCCGGTGACGGAGACTTGCACAAATCCTGCCTCACGTAACATTCTCTGGCAAAATCGTTCAAATCCTGCGGGAGGAAGTTTTTTGAGAGTAGAGAGAAGTTTAGCCTTATAATCAAGATCAGATTCGCCCACCTCGCCTTTCGAAGAAATTTCAATCTCTTGAAAGGTATTGCTCGCCTTATCTTTGCTAGCAAACCGCGACTGGCAAGTTGTAAAAATCTCACGCGCAAGCTCAGGTGTAATTTTTTCTTTTAGTCCACGCTCTGTCAGACTCCATACACCACGCTTAGAAGAATCGATAAATCCACTTTTTGCTAAATAAAATCGCGCCCAATGAATTTGGTTATATACCCTAGTCTGACCGGATTTCAGCAACTCCAGTTGTTCTTCTTCCGGAATTGCCAGTTTCTCAATTATACCGGCATATGCCTCATCGGGTGAACCAGAGCCACCAAGACTAAGTAAAACCTCTTGAAGTGGGGCGAAAAATCTAACAAATTTCGGCTGCTCTCCCTTGTTATTCGCCATCATTATCCCCTTCTGTAAGGTCGAAACATACTTGGAAATCCAGTGTTAGGCCACCTTCAGCAACGCAGGTGCAAGGCGGCGGAAGGATAGTGCTTCGGCCATATGTACGCGGGTAACCGGCTCGCTGCCCGCCAGATCGGCAATGGTGCGAGAGACGCGCAGTACCCGGTGATAGCCGCGCGCCGAGAGTTTGAGTTTGCCCGCCGCGTCCTCCAACAGGCTTTGTGCCGTGTGCTCCATCTGCGCGGCGAGTTGCAACACATCACCATCAGCATCGGCGTTGGTGCGCACCGGACGCGGCTGGTTTTGTAATGCGGCATAGCGGGCGGTCTGGATATCCCGCGCAGCTTGCACCCGGGCCGCCACGGTGGCGCTACTCTCACCGTGCGGGGCGCGCACCAGCTCAAGCGGGGGCACGGCAGGTACATCGACATGCAGATCAATCCGGTCAAAGATCGGACCGGAGATTTTGTCCTGATACTCCTGTGCGCATTTGGGCACCCGGGCGCAGGCCAGTGCGGCATCATCGATATGACCACAGCGGCACGGGTTCATGGCGGCAATCAGCTGAAATCGGGCCGGAAAGGTAATATGGCCGTGCACCCGTGCCACCATAACCTTGCCGCTTTCAATCGGCTGGCGCAGCGCCTCCAGCGTGGGGCGGGCAAACTCGGGCAGTTCGTCGAGGAACAGCACTCCGCCATGCGCGAGCGACACCTCGCCGGGCTTGACCCGGCTGCCGCCGCCCACCATGGCAGGCAGTGATGCGCTGTGGTGCGGATCGCGAAAGGGGCGATGGCGTAGCAAACGGCCATCGGTCAGCAGCCCCGCGACGGAATGAATCATTGAGACGTCAAGAGCTTCGCGCGGCGACAGCGGCGGCAGGATGCCCGGCAGGCGACTGGCCAGCATGCTCTTGCCGCTGCCCGGCGGGCCGATCATCAGCAGGTTATGCCCACCGGCGGCGGCAATCTCAAGGGCGCGCTTGGCGGTTTCCTGCCCTTTGATATCGCGCAGATCCGGCAGCGGCATACGGTCGTCTTGTACGGCGGGCTGTGGGCGCACCAGCACCTGCGTGCCCTTGAAGTGGTTGATGAGCGCGAGCAGGGAGGGCGCCGCCAGAATATCGATCTCCCCGGCCCAGGCCGCCTCAGCGCCACATCCTGCCGGGCAGATGATGCCACGGTGATTGGCCAGCGCATCAATCGCGGCGGGCAGCACCCCGGCCACGCTGGTGAGCGAAGCATCAAGGGATAATTCACCCAGCGCGGTATAACGCGCCAGCTCTTCACCGGGCAAAATTCCCATACTGACCAGCAAACCCAGCGCGATGGGCAGGTCGTAATGGCTGCCTTCCTTGGGTACATCAGCGGGCGACAGATTGACGGTGATCCGCTTGGCGGGCAGCGCCAGACCCAGCGAGTGTAACGCCGCGCGTACCCGTTCGCGGCTTTCGCCCACCGCCTTGTCGGGCAGACCCACCACCGTAAAGCCGACAAGACCCGGTGAGGTTTGCACCTGTACGTCGATCGGCTGCACCTCGACCCCGGCAAAGGCAACGGTAGGGATATGGGCGATCATGCGCGTTTCCTGTTTGTTCTTGACCCAGCATAGCAAAGCCCGGCCAAATGGCGAGTCCTAAAAAGCAGAAGGGGCGGGCGTTACGCCCACCCCTCACACTCGACATCACGGCTTAGTGGTTGCCATGCATCATGTCGGTCGAGGCGGCGGCCTGATAGCCAAATACCGCCGGGTCAAGCATGCCGGCAATCATGGCCACATGAGCCAAAATCAGGAATGCACCAACATAAACCGCGTGGCGGATCAGGCGTTGATCGTCGGTCCGGTTACGATCAATCACCCGCAGCTCCTGCAAGGCTATGCAGATCAGGGCAATGCCACTGAGCAGGTAGCCACCCACGGCGATCACATCAACAGGGCCGCGCCACGCCCCCGCCTGAGTGATCGGCAGCACTGCGGTCTTGAGCAGATACACCATCACTCCGGCAAAGTAGACACCCCCGAGGATGCCTGCAGCACGGCTAAGGGTTTTCACCCAGCCGGTGCGGGCACGGGTAAACAGCAGATACAGCTCGGTGATGGCAACAGTCTCGGCCAGAATGACCGGGATCGCCATAAACAACAACAGATTCCACGGCTGGTTGGCGGCCAGCAGTTCCATATAATGAGTCATGGACATGGTCCAACTCCTTCCAATGAGATGTTCAGATTTTACAAGATTGAAGAGGAAGTAAGCTTACACATTAGGTGGGCGCAGCAGCGGGTAGCTGTGGGCGTGCACGACCCCAGTGCGTAGAGGGAGCGTGATCGCCACCATACGTGCCACTGGTCGCACGGGCGGCGATACCTGGGCGAAGAGGGCCGCGCAGCATCCGCTCTGGCAGTTCATCGTCTGGCCGGCGCAGGGGTGTACGAGCGACGACACATGACTCTCGCTCGTCTGGTGCGTAAGCGCCAGCTTAGACGCCGGGGAGGGGGCGCAATGCGCCGCTGGTCCAGCCAGAGCTGGCCCGGCCGAAAGCAGAAAAACAGCCAGAAGGATAGCGAGTGCCATGCGCATCATGCGATGCAGTTTAGCTATCTTTTGGCGTGGCTGATAGAGGAAAACGATGACAGATGACTAGCCGAAACGCGGCAAATCGCTTAACACACTGGCATGGGTACGCTTATTTCGCCGCTCCCGGTGCCGCCGGTCATCAAGCTCATTCGTCCGCATCATTGGATCAAGAGCGGGTTTGTTGCCGCGCCACTGTTTTTCACCCCCTCGGTCGTTTCAACCGAGAGCGTGCTGCTGGTCGCCCTTGGCGTCCTGTGCTGGAGCCTCGTAGCGAGCGCCATCTACATCTTGAACGACTGGCGCGATGTCGAGCGTGATCGCGCCCACCCCACCAAATGCAAGCGCCCGCTGGCGGCAGGGACGGTGACTCTGCCGGTAGCGATCACCCTCATGCTGGCACTGGCGGCGGGTGGGCTGATGGGCGCGTGGTGTCTGCTGCCCGCGTTTTTTATCTATTTGCTGGTCTATGCGGTATTGAATATCGCTTACTCGCTGCGCCTTAAGCATATCGCTGTCATAGACGTGATGTGTATTGCTTTGGGCTTTGTGCTGCGTGTCGAGGCTGGCGCGGCTCTGATCGGCATCACTCCAAGCGCGTGGATAGTGATCCTCACCGGCTTGCTGGCGCTGTTCCTTGGCTTTGCCAAGCGGCGGGATGATATTGTCAAGACGCTGGGGACCGACCATCGCCGCTCGCTCGATGGCTATTCGCGGCCGTTTCTGGATGTCGTGTTGGCTATTACGCTTGGTGCAGCGCTGGTCAGTTATCTCATCTATACAACCGATCCGGAAGTACAGGAGCGCCTCGGTACGGACACGCTGTTCTATACCGCTCCGTTTGTCATTTACGGTATGCTGCGTTATTTGCAGCTGACGATTGTCAAAGAGCGCTCAGGCTCACCTACCGCCGTCATTCTGACTGACAAACCCATGATCGCAACTGGACTGGGCTGGGTTCTCACCTTCATCTGGTTGATGTACGCATGATCCTCTGGGGCCAGACCACGCTGACCGGATGGGGCCGCACCAGCCGCGCGGCTACTAGCGCGGCGCGCCCGCATACACTCAGCGCAGTGCAGGAGGCCGTACAGAACAGCCCGGCGATTTTGGCTCATGGCCTAGGTCGTAGTTATGGCGATGCCGCCCTGCCGACCGAGGCTGCCCGCGCCATTCTGACCGACCAGCTCGATCAGCTGGTAAGCTTTGATCCCCAGAGTGGTGTGCTGGTCGCGCAGGCCGGGGTAAGTTTCAAAACCATTCTCGAAACCTTTTTGCCGCGCGGCTGGCTGATTCCCGTCGCCCCCGGCACCAGCTTTGTCACTTTGGGTGGGGCCATTGCCAATAACGTACATGGCAAGAACCATCCCGTTGCCGGGGCCTTGTCCCGCCATATCCTGTGGGTTGAGGTGCTGACCGCTGATGGCCGCGTGTGCCGCTTTTCCCGCACCGAGAATGCGCCCGCATTTTTTGCGACTCTGGGTGGCATCGGTCTGACCGGCATCATCGTGCAGGCGGCACTGCAGCTTACACCGGCGGCGGGTAGCTGTGTAGCGGTAACCCAGCACCGCTGTAAAAATCTGGAGGACCTGCTGGCGGCGTTCACCAGCAAGCCTGAGCGCGATGACTATGCTGTCGCATGGCTGGATGCCCTGTCCGGTGGCGCGGCGCTGGGGCGGAGTATTTTTGAGCGCGCGCATATCGCGCCGGGCAACGCCCCGGTCAGGCTTGATGGTGGCCCGGTATTTCCGCTTGATCTGCCCAGCTTTGCCCTGAACCCGCTCAGCATCCGTCTGTTCAATAAAGTGCGCTATGCGTGGGTCGGCCGCGCCAACCCGACACTCTCTATCGTGCCGCACGCGCAGTTTTTTTACCCGCTTGATCGCATTCAGCATTGGAACCGGATGTATGGTAAGCGCGGCTTTCACCAGTTCCAGTGTGTTATTCCCGATGCAGCCGCCCCTCAAGCCCTGCCCAAGCTGCTGGAGATGATTAGTCAGAGTGCCCGCGCTTCCTTTCTGGCGGTACTCAAGCGCTTGGGTCAGGAGGATGAAAATTATCTGAGCTACGCTATGCCCGGCTATGTTCTGGCACTGGATTTTCCCAACAGCCCCGGCACACCGGAGTTCTTGTCCACGCTGAATAAATTTACCCGCGATGTGGGTGGGCGCGTTTATCTGGCCAAGGACAGCACGTTAACGGCCGATGATCTGGCGGCTATGTACCCACGTCTGCCGGATTTCAAACGGGTCCTGGCCGAGCTGGACCCGCAGGAAAAATTCACCTCACGCATGGCGCAGCGCCTTGGCTTACGGAGGACCGCATGACCGGAACCTGGATCATTCTTGGCGCTGGCTCGGCGCTGGCCAAGGCCTTTGCCCGTGAAGCGGCCAAGCACGGGGCGCATCTTATTCTGGCCGGACGTAACCCGCAGGAGCTGGCCACGCAGGAGCAGGATTTGCGACTGCGCGGCGCGGCGAGTGTTACCTGTGCGCTGTTCGACGCCATGAATGAGCAACACCGCGGCGCACTGGTGGCTATGGCAGCACAGGCCAAAGCCCCGGTCAGCCTCTATTGGGCGATTGGTACCATGCCGGAGGAAGCGGCGATGCGGGCGGATGCCGTATTATGTACACAGATGGTCAACAGCAACTTCACCAGCGCGATGCTGACCTGCAATGCGCTGCTGCCGTTGTTTGAGCAACAGAAAGCCGGAGCGATTGTGCTGCTCGGCTCGGTCGCGGGGGATCGTGGCCGCAAGAAAAATTACCAGTATGGAGCCAGCAAGGCGGGGCTGGCCGCTTACGCCCAAGGTCTGGCCGCGCATTTGTCGGCCTTTCAGGTGCCTGTACTTCTGGTCAAACCCGGGGTGATGGATACCCCCATGACCTGGGGCAAAAAAAATCCACCCCTGCCGCTGGGCGTGCCGGAGGGGCTGGCCAAAGTCTGCTGGCAGCGCGCCGCCCGCGGCGGAACACTTTATTATCCGTGGTTCTGGTGGCCGATCATGCTGGCGATTTTGCACTTACCGCGCAAAATCTTTAATAAACTTAACTTTTAGGGCGGGCAAGGTAACCAGCCCTTAACCCTGATCTTCTAAAGGTAGAGCATGAGTGAAGCTGCCTCTCCCGCGCCTGATGCGCCCAAGAGTTTCCGCGATCTGGCCTTTAAAGTGCCAGATGACGTTTTTGAGCCGCTCATCCAGAAATACTGCCGCGATCTGACCGAACTGGCCCGCCTTGGCAAGTTCGACCCGGTCATTGGTCGCGATGCCGAGATTGATCAGGTCATCACCATTCTACTACAGCGCGGGCGCAGTAACGTGGCGGTTTGCGGCCCGGCCGGTTCGGGTAAGACTGCGTTGTTCACCGGCTTTGCCGGTGCGGTGGCCGAGGGCAAGGTGCCCAAGATGCTCAAGGATGCCCGCGTAATCGAGCTGGAGTTTCCCACCATGGCGGCGGGCACCACTACCCGCGGTGAGTTTGAGGGCCGCCTGATCCCCTTCATCAAGGGGTGCGGCGAGCGCAACGCCAGCAAGAAATTTCCGCCCATCATCCTGTGTATCGACGAAATGCACACCATGATGCCAACCTGTAAAGCTACCGCTGCCTCGGGCGTATCGGACATTCTCAAGCCCTACCTCACCGTGGGTGATTTGCAGGTGATTGGTGCTACCACGGTGGACGAGTTCCGCCAGTATGTGGCTGCCGACCCCGCGATGGATCGCCGCTTTCAGAAGGTGCTGCTCGAAGAGCCGAATGTAGAAGCCACCATTCGCATCATCAAAGGTTTGCGGCCGAAATACGAACAGCATTTCGGCATCACCATCGATGAAAAGCTGTGCGAGGATCTGGTCATCATCGCCACCAAGTTTCTGCGCAAGCAGAACAATCCGGACAAGTCGATCGTCACACTTGACCAGTCTTGCGCCCGCGCGGTCAAGAAGGGGATGGAAACACTGGAATGGGTCTGCGTCGCCGAAACAGTCGGCAATCAGACCGGCGTGATCCCCTCCGCGATTGAACCGCCTTCGAAAAAGGCTGGCTGACGCTGCGTCGCTGTGCAGTGCAGCAGCGTTTTTCATGGCTCAGTCCATCGCGCAGTGATAAAATGAGCCGATAAAAACTACATCAACAGACCAAGGGGAGTATGATGAGCGTATTCTCGGCCCGCGATTTCTCAGCTCATGAGCAGGTGGTGTTCGCTCATGACGCCGCCAGTGGTCTTAAGGCGATCATTGCCATTCACAATACCCGCCTTGGCCCGGCGCTGGGTGGCTGCCGTATGTGGCCCTATGCCAGTGAAGAGGAGGCGGTGATCGATGCGCTGCGTCTCTCACGCGGCATGAGTTATAAATCCGCCCTCGCGGGATTGCCACTGGGTGGCGGTAAGTCGGTCATCATCGGGGATTCGCGCAGCCAAAAAACGCCCGCACTGATGCAGGCGATGGGTCGCGCGGTCGAGCAACTGGCAGGCCGCTATATCGTGGCCGAGGATGTGGGCACCAGCACGCCCGACATGACCGAGATTCGCAAGCAGACCAAGCATGTGGTGGGTCTTGCGCCTGACCAAGGCGGCAGTGGCGACCCGTCACCCGCCACGGCATGGGGCTGCTTCCTTGGCCTCAAGCAGGCGGTACAGCATCAGCTGAAAACTAGCGACCTAGAAGGCCTGACCGTGGCGGTGCAGGGCCTTGGCAATGTCGGCCAGCACCTGTGCCATCTGCTGCATGAGGCCGGGGCCAAGCTGATTGTGGCCGACATTCGCCCCGAGAGCGTGGAAAAGATCGTGTCGGCTTGTGGCGCTCGCGCCGTTGGCACCAGTGAGATTTTGGCGGTTGAGGCCGATGTGCTCGCGCCCTGTGCGCTCGGGGCCATCCTGAACGATGCCTCCATCGCCCAGCTCAAAACAAAAATCATCGCCGGCTCGGCCAATAACCAGCTTGCTGAAGCTCGCCACGGACAGACGCTGCGTGAGCGCGGTATCCTGTATTGCCCGGACTATGCCATTAACGCGGGCGGCGTCATTAACGTCTGCTATGAGCATTTAAGTGGCCCCGGTGGCTATAACCGCGACAAAGCCTATGCCCATATCGGCAAAATTGCGGGCACCATGCAGGCGATTTTTGATCTGGCCGCCCAGCAGGATATCCCCACCAGTCTGGCCGCCGACCGCTTGGCCGAACAACGGTTAACGGGTGGAGACGGCAGCCAGAAAGCGGCCTAAGCCTCACGTTAACCATTTTATTCTTGCACTGGGATTACCCCTCATGCTTGAACGAACCAGCATAAGCAGCTGGAGGTACACTATGTCTGATCTTTTGGTGAAAAAACTCGAATCGTCTTGGATTCCCGGTCGGCAGATCGCTGTGCTGGAAGCGACCAAAAAGTGCACCGCAGTTTTTGGATCCATTGCTGGCGACAAGTGTTTTTATATGAAACAAGGCGAGCGCGTTCGCTTGAGGGTTCCTACAACAAATTGTTGGGAAGTAGGTGACAAAGTTAAATTTGAGAATGTCATTACCCCCTTTAATCAAACTAAATTCAGCTGGAAATGGGCTTAAACTTGGATATTTTTCTTCACCCTCGCGGCTGATTTCTGCTATATCCAGCCTCGGAAGGCTGGTTGGACGGGCGAGTCGCCAACCCGGACAGGGCCGAAAGGCAGCATCCGTAACGAATTTTTCTCGGGTCAGCCAGTCTTCCACCTGATCTTCCCGAGGGGCGCCAAAACATGAGCCAAGAGCAAAAAAAAGCCAAGCCCTACCCCGGCACAACGGATGCACGAGAAGAGCTTATTAAAAGCCTTGAGGGTGCAAGAGACGCCGCAAAAGATGTTTTGGATGCTCTTGATGAGGAAATAAGAAAAAATGACCAGCTTGGTCGCTCTCATTCTGGTCGTGGCTATGGCGGACTGCCAGGCAGCAAGTTGCGCTTCGATTAGCTATTTCCTGTAAGCCAAGATAGGGAAAATGGTGGCGACTCAGCCGCATCCGCGCTATCTCTGAGCCATGTCCGACGCCCTGTTTGAACTGCCTGAAACCCCGGCCCCCAGCCAGAACGCCTATCGCGTACTGGCGCGCAAATACCGCCCGCAGAATTTTGCCGAGCTTAAGGGTCAGGGCGCGTTGGTGCGCACCCTCACCAATGCATTCGAGACGGGGCGCGTGGCGCATGCTTTTATCCTGACCGGGGTGCGCGGTGTCGGTAAAACCACTACCGCCCGCATCATCGCCAAGGGGCTGAACTGCGAGAGCGGCCCCACCATCAACCCCTGCGGCAAATGCGCGGCCTGCACCAGCATTGCCGAGGGCCGCAATGTTGATGTGATCGAGATGGATGCCGCCAGCAATACGGGTGTCGATAACATCCGCCAGTTGCTGGAGAATGTGAAATACGCCCCCACCAGTGTGCGCACCAAAGTCTACATTATCGACGAAGTGCATATGCTCTCCACCGCCAGCTTCAACGCACTGCTGAAGACGCTGGAAGAGCCGCCACCGCATGTAAAATTCATTCTCGCCACCACCGAAATCCGCAAGGTCCCGGTCACCATCCTCTCGCGTTGCCAGCGCTTTGATCTGCGCCGTATCGAGCCGGATGTCTTGCGCGCGCATTTTGCCGAAGTGGCGAAGGCCGAGCAGGTTGAGGTAGAGGACGAAGCTCTGGCCCTGCTCGCGCGCGCGGCGGATGGCTCGGCGCGTGATGGCCTGTCGCTGTTTGACCAAGCGATTGCCCGCGCTACACCTGTAACGGCAACGGATGTGCGCGACATGCTGGGTCTGGCTGACCGCGCCCAGATTACCGCGCTGCTGACCGCTGCCCTGCGCGGGCAGGCCGCCGATGCACTGGCTACGCTGGCCACGCTGCATCAATGCGGAGCCGAACCGCTGGCGGTGTTGCAGGATCTGCTCGACGCCACGCATCAGCTCTCGCGCCTTAAAATCCTTCCACCAACCGCCAACATCGGCGTGACCGAAACCGAATTGAAGAATCTGCGCGAATTGGCCGACAGCTTCACCACCCCGGTGCTGGCCCGCGCGTGGCAGGTGCTGCTCAAGGGTGTAACGGAGTTGCAAAGCGCCCCGCAGCCCATGGCCGCACTAGAAATGCTTATTATCCGTTTGGCGCATATCGGCACGCTGCCGCCACCGGGCGATCTGGTGAAGAAGCTCGAGAAAGCCTTGCAGGACGGGCTATCCGCAGGCGCAGGCGGATCAGCGACGTCGCCCAGCCAAACCACCGCCCCCGTGATGAAAATGGCGGTTGGCCAAAGCCGCCCCGCGCCTGTGGTCCAGGCCATCGCCCAACCGCAAGTCGCCGCCATGCCGACAAGCTGGAAAAGTGCGGTCGCCCTGTTTGCCGAAAAGCGCGAGCTGACCCTGTATGGCCAGCTCAACACGCTGGTCGAGTGCGTCAGCTTTGCGCCCGGTACCTTGGAGCTGTTCTTGCGCCCCGGCACGCCGCCCGCCTTGGCCCCGCGCGTCGCCAGCTGTCTGCAGGAGTGGACCGGCCAGCGTTGGTTGGTAAATCTGGCCCGCAGCTCCAGCCACCTCACCTTGCGCGAGCAGGACGAGGCGCAGGAGCAGAATGTGCTGCAACAGGCGGCCGAGCACCCTCTGGTAAAAGCCGTGCTGCTGGCTTTTCCGGGTGCAAAAATTGCGGCAGTGCGTGATAAGGTGGCCGCTGCGGTGCTGGATGAGCCCACCCCGGTGGAGAGTGACAGCAGCACCGATCTGGGTATTTTTGACGAGGAGTAAGTTATGAACATTATGGCGATGATGAAGCAGGCCCAAACCGTGCAGGCCAAAATGCAGGATGCACAGGCGCGGATCGCGCAGATGGAGTTTGTTGGCCAGAGCGGTGGCGGGGCGGTGCAGATCACGCTCAGCGGCAAGAACGAAGCCCGCAAAGTCCAGCTCGATGCCAGCGTGGTGAATGCAGCCGAGAAAGACATGCTGGAAGACCTGATCCTCGCTGCCATTAACGATGCCCGTAGCAAGTCGGAAGCCGCAACAGCCAGCGAAATGAAAGCCGCCATGGGCGGGCTGAACCTGCCCCCCGGCCTGAATCTGCCCTTCTGACATGATCGGTGCCGAGCTTGACCGCCTGATCCAGCTGCTGGGTAAATTACCCGGCCTTGGCCCGCGCTCGGCGCGGCGGGTAGTGCTGCATCTGCTCAAAAAACGCGAAACGCTGATGCAGCCACTAGCCAGTGCGCTGATTGAGGCCGATGCAAAACTGCTCACCTGCACCCTGTGCAACAATGTGGATGTGCACGACCCTTGCACCATCTGCCAGCAAAGCGGGCGCGATACCCACCAGCTGTGCGTGGTGGAAGATATCGCCGATCTGTGGGCGATCGAGCGCACCCGCAGTATCAAGGGCCGCTATTATGTGCTCGGTGGTCTACTCTCAGCCCTCGCCGGCATTACGCCCGATCAATTGCGTATCCCGCAGCTTCTGGCCCGCGCCGTGGCTGAAAATATCACTGAGGTTATTCTGGCGCTGCCCGCCACCGTCGATGGCCAAACCACCGCCCACTATATTGCCGACCGCTTGCGCGAGGCGAACATTCCCGCCAGTCGCTTGGCCCATGGCGTGCCGCTGGGCGGCGAGCTGGATTACCTTGATGAAGGTACCTTGGCCACCGCATTAACCGCCCGGAGAAGCGCATGAACCTTGATCTCCTCTCCCTTGGCATTGGCTTTGGCCTTGGCGGTGTGATTGCCGCTGCGGTGTGGCTGCATTTTCGGTCCCTACACCAGGCGATGACGGATCGCTTCAAGGTGATGTCCGATGAAGCGCTCGCGCAAAACCATGGCACATTGGTCGACCAGCTTAGCGCGCGCGAGCAAAGCTTTCGTGAGTTGATTGCCCCCATCGCCCAGCGCCTGAGTGAGCTGGACAAGAGCCAGCATCTGCTCGGTCAGCAGTTGCTGGGGCTGGGCAGTGAAACCGGCAAGCTGGTCAATGCCCTGAAAACACCGCATGTGCGCGGCCGTTGGGGCGAGGTGCAGCTCAAGCGCGTGGTGGAGCTGGCCGGGATGCTTGATCACTGTGATTTTTACGCGCAGGTGACTACCGAGAGCGGCCGTCGTCCTGATCTGGTGGTTAACCTGCCCGGTGGCAAGCAGATTGCCATTGACGCCAAAACACCGCTCGATGCCTATCTGCGTGCGCAGGACGCCGCCGATGAGACTGAGCGCAAGACCCTGCTGCTGCAACATGCGCGGCAGGTGCGCGAGCATATCAAGCAGCTGAGTGCCAAAAGCTATTGGGAGCAGTTCCAACACAGCCCAGAATTTGTGGTGCTGTTTCTGCCCGGCGAGAATTTCTACGCCGCCGCCCTGCAAGCCGAGCCGAATTTGATCGAGGCCAGTCAGCAGGAGCGCGTGGTGCTGGCCACTCCCACCACGCTGATTGCCTTGTTGCGCGCGGTGCATTATGGCTGGCGGCAGGAAAAACTGGCCGATACCGCCCGCGAAATCGCTGCGCTGGGTGCCCAGCTGTATGAGCGCAGCGAGGTGATGACCCGCCACTTCAGCAAGGTTGGCGACGCCCTTGATAAAGCGGTTGGCGCTTATAACAGCACGCTCAGCGCTTATGAGAGCCGGGTGCTGGTGACCGCCCGCAAGCTGCACGAGACCGAGGCGCTAACCATCGGCAAGGTGATTGAGGAGCCAGTGGCCGTTGACAGCCGTCCACGCCTGACCGCCACCGCTGAGCCGGAGAAGATTGAGTAAACCAACATGAACGACCAGCATCTTGACCGCAAACGCACCCACGATGTGAAAGGCAAGAAGGTAACGTTCACTTTCCGCGCACCGGAATCCATCACACCTGCCTTTGCTAAAATCACCAGCGTGGTGGTGGCTCCGTTTGATGAGAATGGAAATCTGGTGGTGGCAAAGCTCATCAAACGCGGGGTGGACTTGCCCGGTGGCCATACCCAAGTGGGCGATCACAGTATTGAAGACACCGCGCGGCGCGAATGTGCGGAAGAAGCATTTATCACCCTTGGCGCGCTTAAAATCGCCAGCTTTATTGAATCGGATTATTTTGGCAGTGCGCCCGAACAACTGACTTATATGGTAGTAGTGGCAGCCACGGTGGGCCAGCTCAACCCGGTGGTGCCTAATGAGGAAAGCGCCGGGCGGGATATTCTAAGCCCTGACCAGTTCCTGCAGCTCTATCAAGGCAATGCCGAGCTGATGCGTGATATTTTACATTACGCCCGGGCAGCCTACGCACAGCTAAGGCCCGCCACAGGCAATAGTCCTGCACCACCTGCGCTGTAGCCATGCAGCACGAAAAGCGCACAGATCTTCTAGCGGGAAGAACCATCTGGGTTTTCGCGCTGGATAACCGCTTTGATGACAGGCTCACCCTGCTGATTTCCAAAGTGTCGGAGGCGGTATTGCCCGACACCGAGGGCAATCATATCGGCCACGGCAGCACGATGGATGAGTTTATCCGCAAGCAACCCGGCGTGCGGTTTCTTATCAACGGGGGGTTCTCGCATTATCGCAAGAATTTTTATGACTGGCCACATCAGGACTATCACGTGGGTGATCCGGTCGGGTTGGTCAAAATCCGCGATCATACTTATGAAGATTTCCGTGATCGCACCAACTTCGGCTTCTTTGTACAGCGGGCCAAGCACGAGCCATGGCGTATTGTGCTTTATGAGGAGCTGGATAAAGCAGCGAAATATATTCTCGGCTGCACCCCGTTGCTGATCTATCGCGGCGAGGTTTTGTCATTGCCCGCCGACAAGATGCTGCCGCTGGAGAGCGGAAAAATTACCCCGCCCAGTATCTTGGCGCATGGGTTGCAACGGCACCCGCGCACAGCCATCGGGCTTAAAGATGGCCAGATCGTCTTTCTGGTGGTTGAAGGTGATGACAACACAGGCGGGTGCACTTTGCTCGAGTTGCAAGAGGTTGGTCGCCAGCTTGGTCTGCGAGATTTTCTTAATCTTGACGGTGGTGGTTCCAGCCAGTTTCGCCTCTGGCAGGGCGATCATTATCTGAAAAACGCCATCGCCCCCGAGGATGCCAACCGTATCCTCGGGCACGTGCTGGTGCTGTTTGATGAAACGCTCAAGCCTTAGAGGCTCCTCAGGCGACCGCGTAGGCGTGTAGCGGGGGCACAGCGCGCGGGCGCGGCGGTCCAACCAGCATCGCTTCTGCCGGAGCAATATGCTTCCAGCCGCGCTTTGGCGTATCTGGTGCGGGCTGATCCTGCGCTGGTTCCTGCGCGGGCGTGGCAAAAACCGGAAATTGCATCTGTACGGCTTGCAGTGCCGCGGCGGGATTCAACCCATAGGGCAAGCCCGCCTTGGCCCGCCGCACTGTTTCCGCCAGCATTGGTGAGCGGGTCATGAAGCTGTGAAGGGCCGTGGCTGCCGTTAGGGCCGCGTTACCGCCACAGACTGTATCGTGCAGCGCAATCAGCCGGTCGGCTGTCATATCGTTCTGCCGCAGGGATACCAGTAGCATGTACTCAAAATGCGGCTGATTTGGCTCATGAAATTCATTTTTTTGCACCCGAGCCGCCTCACACGCCGCGTCTACCTCGCGGCGGTTCTGCTCCATCGCGGTGGTAGCAACGCGGGTCAGTTCACGGAGTATGGCGTGGGCGCGAGGGGAGTCACCGGCGATCCGGTTCATCAGGTCACTGTTGCTGTCACTCAAGGAAACTGTGCCCATTTTACAACTCCCTGTTTTGCATGATGCCTTTTTATTGGGCAAAGCGTAACAGGGGTTTGATGGGCTGACAATTAAAATCTAGAGAGAGGGCAAAAAAGACAGGAAATTTCTGTGCCTGTCAAAAGCGACTCGTCAGGACAGGCCTTTGCTACCCATGGCCAGAAACTTCTGGCGCCGCTCCGCCTTCAGCGCCGAGGGATGGCGGCTGAGCAGCTCCTGCAAACCGGCATCAATCATCGCGCTCACAGCAGCTTGTATCGTGGCTGGGTCACGATGCGCGCCGCCCACCGGTTCTTCGATAATTCCGTCAATCACGCCCAATTGCTTAAGGTCTTGGGCCGTCAGGCGCAGCGCCGCAGCAGCGTCCGCCGCATTGGCGGCCGAGCGCCAGAGAATGGAGGCGCAGCCTTCCGGCGAAATAACCGAGTAAATGGCATGCTCAAGCATATAGACGCGGTCGGCTGTGGCGATGGCGATAGCGCCACCGCTGCCCCCTTCACCGATCACCACCGAGATGATGGGCACGGCGGCGCGCAGGCAGCTTTCGATGCTCTTGGCAATGGCTTCGGCCTGCCCGCGTTCTTCAGCTTGTACGCCGGGAAACGCGCCAGCGGTATCAACCAGCGTAATGATGGGCAGATGGAAGCGATCCGCCAGCGCCATTAGCCGCTGCGCCTTGCGGTAGCCTTCGGGCTTGGCCATGCCAAAATTATGCTTCACCCGGCTTTCGGTATCATGGCCGCGCTCCTGACCCATAACCACCACGGCTTGCCCCTTGAAGCGGGCCAGCCCGCCGATGATGGCCGCATCCTCGGCATAGTGACGGTCACCCGCCAGCGGCTGAAAATCGGTAAACAGAGCGTCGATATAATCCTTGGCGTGGGGGCGATTGGGGTGGCGCGCCACCTGCACCTTTTGCGCCGGGGTCAGCTTGGCGTAGGTATCCTTCAGCAGCCGCTCGATCTTCTTTTCAATCCGGGCCACTTCATCGGCAATATTGATCTCGCCCGAACTGCTGACGCGGCTCAGCTCTTCCTTCTTGGCTTCGAGTTCGGCGATGGATTGTTCAAAGTCGAGGTTCAGCATGAGGGCTTATATGGCCTATTTACACTTTTTCGGCAAGCCGATAGCCGGATAAAGTTCGTTTCACCTTGATTAACTGGTTAATATTGTTGGGATTATTTTGCATTTACGGTTTGTCTAATGTTAGACTTTTCTCAATGCGCAAGATCTGGAATGAACTGGCCCAGCCCGACATGTCACTCCTGCGGTCTTGGTCGCCGGAGACAGCGGCCTCTATGCCGTTCCAGCAGCCGTATGTTGCCGTATTTTCTGATGGTCCCAAGCAGCTCCTGTATGTCGCGGCCCGCCATCCCAGAGCTGACGACCCGACCTCGCATCCACCATCCAGCGCGACCTGTCAAACCATCAAAGGCCTGTTTGCTGACATAAACACACGACCGGATTTGGTTGTGCTTGAGGGTATTGCCCAGCGCGGCCAATATTCGCAACCCGATTTTCTAGAAAAAGCCATCTCGGATGCTCAGAATAACTTCAAGGACAGCGCCGAGTCTGCCTTTGCCGCCTATCTGGCCCACAAGAGTGGTATCCCCTTTAGCTCAGGTGAGCCGTCGGAGCTCGATACTCTGCGGGAGTTACAAAGAAGGGGCTATAGCGCACTGGATGCCGTTTGTTTTGACGTAACACTATATTTGCAACAGGAAGCCCGGCAACGTCGTTTAAGTCCCCACACGGACGCTATCGAACGCGAAGGCCATCGCCTACTTAATGGCTTCGCGCGCCGCTATGGGATGGAGGCGCCCAGCTTCGCCCAGTTGGTCGACTGGTACAAAGCAAAAGCCGGTCATCCGATGACCCTTGACGCTCTTTGCCATCTCAGCACCGAGCCGCCAGACAATTCGAACGCAAACTACTTTCAACGATTAGGTACCGTCTATGGCCTCGTCCGTGAGCCGGCAATTGTGCAGAACATCTTTAACGAGTTGCAACAGCGTGACCGTGTCATGGTTGTATTCGGCGCGGCTCACGAAGCCAAACAGCGACCCGTTTTCCAGAAAGTGTTTAGGCAGGCGCCTTATTTTCTGAAACCGTTCTAGAATTACTTTTCTGCCTTAATCAAGTCCGTGGGCAGCGGGCGCAGTCTGCCCTCCAGCGGCAGGTTTAGCGTTTTTCCTAGTTCAATCAGTAAGTTGGTGCGGCGCAGGGTATCGGGATGTGTACTGAGAAGTTCGGGCGTTGCCAGCAGGACTGCTTCCTTCTCGTAAGCGGCCAGCTCGTCAAACACCTCGCGTGCGCCACCCAAATGACCATAGTGGCGCCCCACGAGGGCGATGGCCGTATCATCGGCCCGCGCCTCCGCCTCGCGTGAAAAGCTCTTAAGGGTCAGGTCCTGCACAAAGCCAACCAGGCTGTTCAGCCCATCCACCCCAATGACCGGGCTGAGCAGCAGCATGGCCGCGCCCACCGCCATACTGCCGCCCATGCTGTCGGCTACATCACGATGCAGAACATGCGCCATTTCATGGGCAATCACCATGGCCAGTGCATTCTCGCTGTTAAGTCGGGTGATGAGGCCGCGATGAATATGGATGTGTCCACCTAAACTAGCATAGGCATTGACCTCATTATCATCAACATACGTCAGGCGAAAACGCATCTCCTGAGGCAAGATTAGCCCTTTGGCCAGCCGGTCAGCCAGCTTTTGCAGTGTGAGGGACCGGGCATCCTCGGGCATCGCGCGCGGATACAGAGCGTCGGCGATGCGGTTTTCCCACGACAGCGGGATATGTCGGGCCAGCAGACTGCCCGCGACATACACCACCCCCACCAGTGCGATCACCGATAACGCGACCCCAGCCAGCAACCACACAAATTCCAGCAACAGGTTGTTTTTACTGACGTTAATGTTCTCGGGCGGCAGGCGGTTTTCAAACCGGCTCATGACAGCGGGCGACCATGGGGAATGAGCGCGGTGCCATAGGCAATCAGCTCAAGTCCAGTGCTCAGGCGCGGATCACCGTCATTAATTGCCGCTGTCTCGATCCGGACGCCAAAGATCAGGGTAGCTCCCAAACTGTCGGCTTTTTCGCGCAGACGCAGTACGGCTTCACGGCGGGCCCGCTCCAGCAGGCTTTCATACGCTGTCATCCGTCCGCCAAAAAATGAGTGCAGCTTGGCGGCCAACCGCTTGAATGCATCGACGGAGACAACCGTGCTCCCCGCCAGCAGGCGCAGCTCGCCCGGCGCGATATCCGCGGGTATTACTCGCCCCGTATAGGTAAAAACCCGGTTCTGCAAGGCGGCTTCACGCGCGCGGATGGAGGCAAAATGCTGGTGCTCCAGATAGGTGCCGACAATAAAGCCGACGATAACGGGGAGGAGCAGCCAGAGATAGCCAATCATGGTTTAGGCCCGGTTCAGCTTGACCGCGGTGCCATAGGCAAACACTTCTGCCGCGCCGGCCGCAATCGAGGATGTGGCGAAGCGGATATTCAGCACCGCATCAGCACCGATCGCCTCGGCCTGCTGCTTCAGGCGCTCAATGGCCTCCTGCCGCGATTCATTGAGCAGCTCGGTATAGCCTTTGAGCTCACCGCCGACGATGTTCTTCAGCCCGGCCATAAAATCGCGGCCGAAATGCTTGGAGCGCACGGTTGAGCCATTCACAATTCCCAGATGGGCGCTCGTCACATAGCCGGGAACCGTTTCTAGGGTCGTGAGGATCATGGGGGCCTCCGGAGGTTGTGCTCAAGCTTTAGATGGTAAGTGTTGCTTTTTCGCTAACGGATGGCGGGCCACGGCGACCTGCAACCGCTCAGGCAGCACGTGGGTATAAATCTGAGTGGTGGCAATATCGCTATGCCCGAGCAAGGTTTGCACGCTGCGTAAATCGGCCCCATGGCTGAGCAGGTGGGTGGCAAAGGCATGGCGCAGCTGGTGTGGGCTGACCTTACTGGGCAGAATACCCGCTGATAGGGCGATGGTTTTCAGCATCTGGCCAAAGCGCTGCCGGGTCAGCGCCCCGCGCCCCTGTGAGGGGAACAGCAGCTTGAGCGCGGCGGGCTTGGGGCTTTGCCCCAGAAAGACTGGGCGGATATCCAGATAAGCCGCTAATGCCTGCCGGGCCGGATCGGTCAGCGGCACAATGCGCTCCTTGCCACCTTTGCCGCGTACGCGTACCCATGCGCCCTTTCGCTCAATCGCCTCCAGGGGCAGGTTCACCAGCTCACTGACGCGTAAGCCGGTGGCATACAACAACTCCAGCAAAAGAGTCATCCGGTGATGCTCCGGATCCTCTCCGCGCGCTGCCTGCAGTAAAGCTAGCACCTCAGCCTCGGTTAGTACCCCCGGCAAACGGCGCGTTCGGCGCGGCGCATCAAGCAGCGAAGTAGGGTCATCCGTAGCCCCTTGTGACAGACGGAATTTGTAGAACTGGCGTAAACAGGACAGCCGCCGGGCCTGTGTACCGGCATCCATGCCGCGCTTGTGCTGGTCGGTGAGGTAGGCGGCCAGATCCGCGCGGGTGGCTGCGGCCGGAGTGCAGCGCCGCTTGGCCAGAAACGCGCTCAAGTCCAGCAGGTCACGCCGATAGGCGTCAAGACTGGCTTTGGCCAAGCCGCGCTCAGCGGCCAACATTTCGAGAAACACAGCAATATCCCCCGGCACCACCGCCGGAGCGGTACGCGGACGGCCGCGTGGTTTAGTGGGCGCTAAGGCGGTCACTGGGCAGGGGACGCGTTACTTCATGCATGGGGGCATCCAGCGGGGTCAGCACCAGCCAGGTGGCCCCCCCCGCGCCGACCAGCACGGCCAAAACCAGAAAGAGCTTGAACAGACGACCCAGCAGGCCGCTGCCCTCATCGGAATAAGAACGGTGACGACGACGCATATCCTGTTAATAGCGATTGGCGCAGCGCCTGACCATTGCTATTTTGTGGTTACGGTTAATTTCTTGCAGGGGGGCTAATCCAGCCCGGCCCCGGCGATCGGGAGTATTTTATGGAAACGGTTCTGCTCTATGGCTTTATCATTTTTGTTCTGCAATGTTTCTCGGCTTTCTATTCCGGCTCGGAAACCGCACTGACCACCGCTTCGCGCGCCCGCCTGCACACCCTGACGCAAGAGGGTAACAAGCGGGCCAAACTGGCCTATGACCTGCGTGAACATAAAGACCGCACCCTTGGTACCATACTGGTGGGCAACAACTTTGTGAATACGGCGGCGGCCACCGTTTCGGGTCTGCTGCTGGCTGAGGTGTTTGGTGATGCCGAAACCGGCGCGCTGGTGGCGACGCTGTTCATGACCATTTCGTTGCTGATCTTCTCGGAAGTCCTGCCCAAAACCTATGCCATTCATCACGCCACCGAAACCGCTGTGCGTATCGCCCCCTTCATGCGCTTCATGGTCTGGCTGCTGACTCCGGCTACCTGGGCCATCGTGCATATGGTGCGCGGTATCATGCGGTTGCTCGGGGCTAATCCCAATGATGTGACCATGAGCGATAATGTTGAAGAGCTCAAGGGCGCGATTGATCTGCACCGTGGTCCGGATGACGATGTGGCGCAGGAGCGCGCCATGCTCCGCTCCATTCTCGATCTGAGCAATGTCGAGGTCAAGGGCATCATGACCCATCGCCGCCAGATCGACACCATCAACGCCGGGCTGACCGCAGCGCAGATCGTCGATGAGGCCCTCAAGATCGGGCATACTCGCATCCCGCTCTGGAAGGATAACCCCGAGAACATTATTGGCGTGCTGCATGCCAAGGCGCTGCTGCGCGAGATCCAGCGTGTGGGCGGCGATGTGGGCAAGCTGGATATTGCCCGTATTGCCACCCGGCCTTGGTTCATTCCGGAGTCCACCAATCTGCTTGAGCAATTACAGGCCTTTCGCGCCCGGCGCGAACACTTCGCGCTGGTGGTCGATGAATATGGTGTCTTGCAGGGTATCGTCACGCTGGAGGACATTCTGGAAGAAATCGTCGGCGACATCAGCGATGAAAATGACGACGGCATGCCCGGTGTCATCCGTCAGCCGGGCGGGTCCTATCTGGTCGAAGGCGCGGTCACAGTGCGTGAGCTTAATCGCCAGTATGAGTGGAACCTGCCGGAAGATGGCCCGGCCACCGTTGCCGGCATTGTGTTGCACGAAGCGCGGCGGGTACCGGAAGTGGGGCAGACCTTCGAGTTTCACGGCTTTCGCTTTGAAATCCTGCGTCGTCAGCGCAACCAGATCACCCAGCTGCGTATCTGGCCGCCGGGACAGGATACGGCGCCCCCCCCTGCCGCGCCGCCGGTGGCGTCCTGATCATGCCACTTTCCCCCGCCAGTACCGCGCGCGAGCCCATTCACACCCGGCAGGTCGAGTGCCACGGCTATCGCCGGGTCGATGGGCTCTGGGATATCGAAGGCCGGATTACGGATCGCAAACGCTACAGCTATGACAGCAGCGAGCGCGGCACGGTTGCGGCGGGAACGCCCGTGCATGACATGTGGATCCGCCTGACTGTGGATGACACGCTGCTAGTCCATGCCATTGAGGCGGTCACCGATACGGCCCCGTACCCCGCGACCTGTCCCGGTATTGCGGCTGCCTATCAGCAGGTGGTGGGTCTGCGCATCGGCCCCGGCTGGACCCGCGCCCTCAAGGAGCGTCTGGGTGGCGTTCACGGGTGCACGCATCTGTCCGAGTTGCTGGGGCCAATCGCCACCACTGCTTTTCAGACGGTCATACCTTTCAAGAGCCGCGAGGAGCGCGCCCGCCGGAAACCCCAAGGTCAAACCCAAGGTCAGGATGGCGAGACATCGCCATTCCCGCTGCTCAATACCTGCCACACCTTCCGGGCCGACGGGCCGGTGGTGGCCAAATACGCCCCGCATCTGGCCGGTCCGGTGCCGGAAAGGCCCAAAAAATGAGGCGTTCAAGACTGTTGCCAGCGCCGGGTAGAAAGTGCTAAACCATCGCCACCCGCACGGATGGGCACGTAGCTCAGCGGTAGAGCACTACGTTGACATCGTAGTGGTCACAGGTTCGATCCCTGTCGTGCCCACCATCCCGCCCCTTAAACAAGTCTTGGTCTATCCGGCTGCCCCGGAAGGCCCTGTCGTGCCCACCATCTGGCCACTCTCCGCCCCCCGGTTGTGTCATGTTGCCTTGGCTTAGCGCCCGCTGGCTCGCCCCATTGGCGCTTTGCGCTTTGCTCGGGCTTGGCACCGGGGTCTGGTTCAATGCCGCACAAGGCGTGCCGCAGGGAACGGATTTTCTGTTGTTCGTGGCCAGCGCCCAGGCCTTTACCCACCAGCTGGGGCTGTACCATACCTTCTATTATGCACCGGATGTGCCCGGTGGTATCCAGTTTCTCCCCGACTCTCTGGCGCTATCGCATAACCTGAACCCGCCGGTTCTCACACTGCTGACGTTACCGCTGGTACCGCTTGATCTTCGTACGGCCTATTATGTCTGGTGTGCTGGGCAGGTGGGGCTGGCGCTGCTGGCGGGCTTTACCCTGCTGCGTCAGGCGGCGGCACGCGCGGGTTTTGTGATCGTGCTGTGTGTTTATTATCCGGTGCTGGCCAATCTGCAGATCGGCCAGATGGGCCTGTTGCTGTTCGCGCTGCTGGCTTTGTATTGGCACGCCGCCGAGCAAGGGCAGGTCCGCCGGGCTGGGGTTCTGCTGGGCCTTGCCCTGTTACTCAAACTTTTTGTTGGGTTGATTTTCGTCTGGTTGCTGCTGCAGCGACGATGGGCCATTTTGATCTATGGTGCTGCCGTCTGGGCCGTTGGAATGGGGCTTGGCCTGCTCCTATTTGGCGTTGCAAATCATCGCGACTGGCTCGATGTTGTCACAACTTATAGCGCCGGTGGCCTCAATTGGAACGCCTCTCTGTATGGTGTTGTGCAACGCTACACTGGGGGCATGCCTCTGCCCGCTCTGTTGCCCCTGACTCTCTCTTTTGGTCTGGTGGCGGTGGTGTGGTTGAACCAGCAAAGACAACACCCTGCAAGTTTTTCGCTAGGCATCGCTCTGTGTTGTCCGCTCATGTTGCTGCTCACGCCGTTGGGCTGGATCTACTATTTTCCGGTCCTGTTGCTCAGCGCCCTGATTCTGTGGCAGCAGAGCGAAAACCTACCACACCCACAGCCCTTTCGCCGGACCCTGATCGTCGGCATGGCCCTCTCTGGCGTACCGCAACTGCTGACTGTGCCCGAGTCCAGCCACCTGTTTCTTTGGCGCCGCTATGCACAGGATGATTTCACTGTGAGCTGGTTTGTTGCTCCCGAGGTCTATCCTCTGGCTTTGGCGTTGCTTTGCGCGCTGCCGCTCTGGCTTGCTTATAAAGCCAGATCAACCCACACAGGGGCATGATCGGACGCCTCGGCCCAACCGCGTGCTTTCTTGTAGATGCCCGCATCGCGCAAGGTACCGGCCAGCGGAGCCGATAGCCAGATATGGTCGAGCCGGCGGCCGCGATTCGATGCTGCCCAATCAGCAGCGCGATAGCTCCACCATGAGTAAAGTCGTTCCGGAATGGGAAAGCGCTGACGTAAAGCGTCGGTCCAGCCCCCGGCTTCCTGTATGCGGCTCAGCGCCTCCACTTCAACCGGCGTGTGCGAGACAACATCAAGCAATTGTTTATGCGACCACACGTCCTCCGGGAGCGGAGCTACATTCAGATCACCGACCAGCAGACGCGGCTTATCCTTCCCGCGCGGGGCCCAGACTGCCATTTCAGCCATAAAATCAAGCTTATGGGCAAATTTCTCATTCTGGGTGCGATCGGGAATATCGCCGCCAGCTGGAACGTAGAAGTTATGCAGCTCAATACCACCGGGCAAAAGTGCCGCAATATGGCGCGCATCATCACGCCCGACCCAGTTGGTGGCGGTCTGTCCGGACAGGGGCACCCGCGATAGAATTGCAACGCCGTTGTATGCTTTCATGCCACGCACGAATTGATGGGAGTACCCTGCATTTTGCAAAGCCTCGCTCGGAAAGACATGCGTCTCGCCCTTGATTTCCTGCAAACAGACGATATCAGGCCGTAAATCCTGCATCACTTGCAGTAGCAGCGGCAGGCGCTTGCGAACGCTGTTGATGTTCCAGGTCACTATTCGCATGGTAGGTTTTTGCTCCATCATTTTTTAACCGGCACGGGACTAGTCAGTAAGGGAAAGTCGTGATTAATACTACATCCGGGCTTTGTTCTGTAGGTACAGACCGGATCCGGACGACACCGGCACCACGGGAGACGGCAGCATGAGTCGCAGTTCGACAACATCCCCCGCGCGTATGGATGCGCATCTGCATCGGCGCGCCAAGTTGCAAAACGGATTGTTACCGGGTCTGATCGGCTCGCACCTGCGGCGTGCCGAGACGGCGGTGTTCGAACGATTCCAGCGCATTGTTGCCGACTTTGGCATTACCCCGAGCGAGTTTGGTGTTCTGCTGCTCATTCACGAAAATGCAGGGCTGAACCAGTCGGATCTGGGCAAGGCCATCCGCGCTGACCGCTCCACTGTCGTGGCTCTGATCGATCGGTTTGAGGAACGCAAGCTGGTTACCCGTGACCCATCGCCGTTTGATCGCCGCTCCCATGCCCTGCGTCTGACCCCCGCCGGAGAGGAGTTGATGAGCGACCTGATCCCGCTCGTTAAGGAGCATGAACGCTCGATTGCCAGCAAGCTGACGCGCGAGGAACAGGCCCAACTCATTGAATTGCTTGCCCGTTTAGCAAATTAGTTTGCTTTTTGCCGTAAAAACCCTTATTTTACAAGCATGTCCCTGCTGGATATCCGTATTGTGCCCGACCCCGTGCTGCGCGAGATCTGCGCGCCTGTCACGTTGATTGATGCAGCCGTCAAGCGCCGCGCCGAGGATATGCTGGAAACCATGTATGACGCACCGGGCATCGGCTTGGCCGCGCCGCAGGTGGGTATCACCGAGCGCATGCTGGTGGTGGATGTGGCTGGCGAGGGGGAGAAGAAAAAACCATACTGCCTGATTAATCCGGAGATCATCTGGAAGTCTGATACGCTGAGCGTGTATAAGGAAGGGTGTCTCTCCATTCCGGAACAATATGCCGAGGTTACCCGCCCGGCGGAAATCAAGGTCCGGTTTGAAACCCCGGTGGGTACGACTGAGGAGCTGCATGCCACCGGCCTGCTCTCCACCTGCATTCAGCATGAAATGGACCATCTCAACGGTGTGCTGTTCATCGACTATCTCTCGCGCGTCAAACGCGACATGATCCTGCGCAAACTGGCCCGGTTGGTCCGCGAACACGAGGGCTAGTCCATGCCGCTGCGTCTGGCTTTTATGGGCACGCCGGAGTTTGCAGTGCCCGCCCTTCAGGTCTTGCTGCGCTCGGGTCATGAGGTGGTGGCTGTGTATACCCAAGCCCCCAAACCCAAAGGCCGAGGTCATCAGGTTCAGCCTTCACCCGTGCATCAGGTCGCCGCGCAGGCCGGAGTGCCGGTGTTTACCCCCAAGACCCTGCGCGATGCAGCCGAGCAGGAAAAATTCGCCGCCCTCAACCTCGATCTGGCCATTGTGGCGGCGTATGGCCTGATCTTGCCCAAACCGATTCTTGATGCCCCCCGTGCGGGTTGTGTCAATCTGCATGGCTCACTGCTGCCGCGCTGGCGCGGGGCCGCTCCGATTCAGCGCGCGATTGAAGCAGGCGACACACATACCGGCATCTGTTTGATGGCGATGGAAGAGGGGCTCGATACCGGTGGGGTGTTTGCTCATACGGTCCTTCCAATCACACCACAAACCACCGCCGCGACGTTGCACGATGCCATGGCGGCGGCGGGAGCCACATTACTGGCTGACCATCTGGAGGCGTTGGCGGCGCGAAAGCTGCCGTGCATCGCCCAGCCGATTGAGGGCGTAACGTACGCCAAAAAGCTGGAGAAGGCGGAAAGCCTGATTGATTGGGCTGATCCAGCTGTTGTGCTCGAGCGGCGTCTGCGCGCGTTTACACCATGGCCGGGCTTGCAGTTCACTCTTGGCGGTGAGCAGATCAAGCTGCTGCAGGCCGAAGTTGTGACTCAATCCGGCCCGCCCGGCACCTTGTTGGATGACCAGTTCACCATCGCCTGTGGCGAAGGCGCTTTGCGCCTGACCCTGGTCCAGCGCCCCGGCCGCAGTGCCGTGGCGGGGGCGGCGTGTCTGCGCGGCCTGAGCATTACCCCCGGCACGATGCTGGCCGCATGAGCCGCTGGAAGATCACTCTGGAATATGATGGCGGCCCCTTCATCGGCTGGCAGCGGCAGGAGACGGGCCTGTCCGTCCAGCAGGTGCTGGAGGAGGCCGCGGAAAAACTGGCCGGCGAAGCGGTACTGGTACAGGGTGCCGGCCGCACCGATGCTGGTGTTCATGCGCTCGGTCAGGTCGCACATATGGATATTGCTAAACCGCGCAGCGCCAAAGATATCCGCGATGGGATGAATTTTCACCTCAAGCCGCATCCAGTCAGCGTACTGGCGGCCCACGAGGTTGATGACGCGTTTCATGCCCGCACCAGCGCGATCGAACGGCAATATATTTTCCGCATCCTTAATCGCCGCAGTCCCCCCGCACTGGATGCCGGGCGGGTGTGGTATGTGCCTTATGCGCTTGATGCTGCCGCCATGCACACGGCGGCGCAGATGTTGGTAGGGGCGCATGATTTCACCAGCTTTCGGGCGGCCGAGTGTCAGGCCAGATCACCCCTGAAAACGCTTGATGAGTTGACCGTTACCCGCCGGGGCGATGAGATCGAGATCTTTACCCGTGCGCGTTCGTTCCTGCACCATCAGGTGCGCAATATGGTGGGCACGCTGGCGCTGGTTGGTAGCGGGAAATGGACTGCCAAGGATGTGAAATCGGCTCTGGATGCCCGCGATCGCAGCGCTGGCGGCCCGACTTGCCCCCCCGACGGGTTGTATCTGCTCAAAGTGCTTTACTGATCGAAGAATGGGCGGATTGAGCCAAACATTTTCAGATTCGAGAAATTATACAGCATATCGCTGATAAATACCGGGATCATGGCTACGCCCGCGGCAAAGAACGGATTGACCTTTAGCACCTGCCACGTCAGCGCCCAGTAACTGTAAATGATGAACAGGTAGGTCGCGGTCCCCATGACAATCAACTCCTCGCGCGTCAGCGGTACCATAAGGCTGTACAGCAGAAACGGCAGGAGTAGTAAATCGGTCAGCACATTCATCCAGTTAAAGGCGGTGATCCAGCGTGCGTTGTGCTCACCCGCGCCTTGCCACTGGGCATGCAGCCGCACCAGCCAGAAGGTGGCAAGCAGTCGGGCTACATAGCTCCAGCCCCGGAAAACGAAATAAACCCACACCGGCACCGCAAATTTTTCAAGATCCGGCTGATCGACAATATACCCGACCGTCAGGGCATACGGCGCTTCAAACCATAAGGTGTGCAGCGATCGGGTTGCCGTCGCTGAATCAGGGGCCAGCCGCTCGGCGCTGCCGGGTCGAAACAGCAGTAGTCCGCCCACGGCGGCGAGGTGATGACGAAGTGTCGCCAGCAAGGTCATGGGGCTGCCCCCGCTTGCTGGCTGATCAGGGTCAGAGCTATGATCACGTCGGTCCCCTGCTGGATAAAGCGGCTAAGGAACAATTCAATCAAGCATAACACAAAAGCGGGAACCGGCTTGAGGTGCAAGGTGGCGGTGGTAATGACCCAGCTGAACATCAGCAGCAGCCCGCGCAGCAGGGGTTCGAACCACTCGGACTCCAGCACCACCGGTGCACTCAGGCGTAGCCCGCCATACACGAGCACTAGCAGTGTTGTCACCGGCAAGGCACACCAGTTCTGGACACAGATATAGTGAGGCACCCGCCGCACAAAGCCCAGCCGCCGCGCCATCACCGCCAGCAGAAGATAAAAGCCAAGCAGACTTAGCAGCATCTGCAAGGTCATAATCAGGCTGAGCGTGAGTGGCGTAAGCCCGGTGCGGGTAAAAAACTCGGGGGCTGTAGGCCAGCTGGCATAAATCATAAGCGGGATAGCCAGGCCAAGTGCTCGAAAACTTGACCACGCCGCAGCCAGATCGCGCGGTAATCCGCCCGCCGCCGCAAGGTCAAACCGGGCCAGACGGCTAGCCACGACAAATGCCCGCAGGATTTCGTGTCCTTTTATCATCTGGCCTCCGCTGGGAGCGACACTAGCCGGAGCTGGCGAAACCGCAATGCCCAAACTGATAAAAATCAATATGTTAGCCAGATTTACGTTGGGCTCATTAACCAAACAGTCAGGCCTTGCACGCTAGACTAGGAGAGCATGAGTGCCGCCGACCCTGTTCCTGACCTGCCCGCTGCGCCAGCGCTACCTGAGCTGGCGACCCAGTTGCTGGGCGTCTATCCCGGCCCGGCGCTCTATGCGTTGGAGGGTCGTCTGCTGGCCAGCAATACGGCGGCGGCTTCGCTGCAGGAATTCGGCACCGGGTGGTGGCGCGAGATGCAGGAGTGGCTGGCACTCGCGCAAACCCGGGGTAGTCGCTCCCCGCATCTGGCGCGTATTCCGCAGGAGAGCGGAGTCATTCTGGTGGAGTGGGTCGCGCTACCCGCCGCGCCGGGGTTACTGTTGCTCGGCCGGAATGTCACGTTGGAGCGTAGCCTTAATGAAGTTCTGACCGATAGTCGCGACCGCTTTCGCGATCTGGTGGAGTTGTCGGCGGATCTGGCGTTTGAGGTGAATGCGGATGGTCAGTTCAGTTACATTGTCGGAGGGCAGTTCCTCGGCTATAGCGCCGAAGAGCTGAAAGGGCAGCGGGCGCAGGAACTGCAGGTTCGCATGCACTTGCATGAGAGCAATGTCTTCGAGACATCCCAGCCGCTGGATAACCGGCAGTGCTGGCTGCGCCGTAAGGATGGCTCGCTGGCGCGCACACTGATCTCAATACGCCCGGTGCTATCCCCCTATGGCGAGATCAAGGGGCGGCGGGGCGTCGCCAAGGACATAACCTCCAGTGCCGCCCGGCAGGAGGAGCTGGCCCAGCGCCAGCGCCGCGACCAGCTGATTGCCGGGTTCATGAAAAGCGTACGCGAGGCCGAGCAAACCCGCAGTGCCCTGGACATCGCGGCCCGTGAAATCAACCGGGCGCTCGGGGGGAGTGGCTGCCGCATTTATAGCGCCGATGATCTTGACGAACTGCACATGGCGGTTGAAACCGGCGGTGCGCTGCCCGAAATCGTCAATAGCTATAACCGCAAGCTGGGCGAGCATGGCCCCACTGTCTGGGTGATCGAGCAAGGCAGCACCACCATGATCGGTATTGCGACCCGGCAGGGGGCGCGCATCAACGGTAGTATCTGGCTGTGGCGCCCGGCGGAACAGGGAAGCTGGCCGGAGAGCGATCAAACCCTGCTGCGCGAAGTGGCTGACCACCTGGGTATCGTCATCGCACAGGTGGAGACGCAGGAGCGCCTGCGCGTGCTCTCCGAATGTGATGGCCTTACCCGCCTGTATAACCGCAGCACCTTTACCGAAAAGCTGGGCGAGGCACTGGCAGGCACCGACCGTGCGTCGGCTCTGTTTTACATCGATCTTGATAATTTCAAGCCGGTTAATGACACCCATGGCCACCAGCGTGGCGATATGGTGATCCGCAAAGTGGCGGATATCCTGCGTCTGATTGCCCGGCCCGGCGATCTGGCCGGGCGCATGGGGGGTGATGAGTTTGTCCTCTGGCTCGAGGCGGTCGATCGTGCCGAGGTCGAGGCGATCGCCAAGCGCATCGTCGCGACCGGTGCCGAGCTGCGCAGTCTCTCCGCCGCCCCGGATAAGCCCTTGGGCTTGTCGGTGGGCGCGGTGCTGATCCCGGCACATACCTCGGCGCGTCTGCAAGTACTGATGGAAAAAGCCGATGCCGCTATGTATGCGGCCAAGCGCAGCGGTAAATCAACCTGGTCGGTGGTGGAGTAATCTCACACAGCCAGCTCGGCCAGCGCCTCACGCAGGGCGTCCATGCCATCGCCGCGGTGGCTTGAGACTGCCAGCGGAGTGGGTAGAGCGGCCGGATTCTTTTTCAGGACCGCTACCATGTCGGCAATCCGCGCCTCCAGTTCGCCGGCTTTCAGTTCATCAATTTTGGTCAGCACAACCTGGAAGGGCACCGCCGACTGGTTAAGCAGGGCAAAAATTTCGCGGTCAACCTCTTTAACGCCATGGCGGCTATCGATCAGCACACAGACCCGGCGCAGTGGTACCCGCCCGCGCAGATAGTCCTTGATGAGGCGCTGCCAACCGCCGACCTTGCTGCGCTCGACCTTGGCAAAACCATAGCCGGGCAGATCGACCAGCCGCAGCCGGTCCGCAAATTCAAAGAAGTTCACTTCCTGTGTCCGGCCCGGTGTGTGCGAAACGCGGGCTAGACTCTTGCGCTTGGTCAGCGCGTTGACAAGGCTGCTCTTGCCCACGTTGGAGCGCCCGGCAAATGCCACTTCCGGTAAACCGGGGGGCGGCAGGGACTCCACACTGCTGGCCCCGGCGAGAAATTCGCAGGGCTGGCGGAATAGCTGCTCACCGGACAGGCGCGTTCCGTTCACAGCATCCGCACTTTCATGCGGCGGTTAATGATGAACTGCTGGAGAATGGAGAGGATATTGCTCCAGGTCCAGTAGATCACCAGCCCGGCCGCCATATGCGAGAGCGACACCGTTAGTAAAATGGGCATGAAGCCGATAATCATGCGCTGGGTCGGATCGGTAGGCGGCGGGCTCATCTTCATCTGCAGCCACATGGTCAGACCCATCAGCAGCGGAAAGATGCCGATATGCAGGCCGCTCGGCGGTGTCCAGCTGAGCAGACCGAACAGGGTGAACAGGTTGCTCGGGTCCATCGCCGACATGTCGCGGATCCAGCCATAGAACGGCGCGTGCCGCATTTCGATCGACACATACAGCACCTTGTAGAGGGCAAAGAAGATCGGAATCTGGATCAGGATCGGCCAACAGCCGGAGGCCGGATTGATGCCCTCCTTCTTGTACAGCGCCATCATTTCCTGACTCTGGCGTGCGGTGTCATTGGCATAGGTCTCGCGAATCTCCTGTAGTCTCGGCATGACGTTTTTCATCTTGGCCATCGACACATAGGAGTGATCGGCCAGTTTGAACAGCGCCAGCTTCAGCAGCACGGTAAAGGCCAAAATGCCCAAGGCAAAGCTGCCGAGCCAGCCCGACAGCAGGTCCAGTGCGTAGAAGAACGGTTTGGTCAGGAAATAGAACCAGCCGAAATCAATCGCCAGATCGAAGTGCGGAATTTTCAGATCGCTCTGATAGCGATCCAGCGCGCGCACTTCCTTGGCTCCGGCGAACAGGTGCGTGGTCACGCTCTGGCTCTGTCCTGGCGCCAGTAGAGTGGCCTGCGCAAGATAATCCATCTGGAAACGCTGGTCCGAGACCTGCGGCACGTGCAGCGTGCGGGTCGACAGCTGCGCTGTCTGCTCGGGCACCAGCGCGACCAGCCAGTATTTATCAGTAAAGCCCAGCCAGCCGCCGGTGCTGTCCTGCTTGATGAGTTTGTCCTGCGCAACCTCATTGTAGTCATGCTCCACGAGCTGCCCGTCAAAGACGGCAATGGGCCCCTCATGCTGCAGATAGAGCGAGCTGTAGGCCGGGTCAAAGGTACGGGCAATCAGGCCATAGCCATGCAGATTCACGGCTGTAGCCGTGCTGTTGTGCACGCTTTGCGTGATGGTGAAGAGATACTGGTCATCCAGACTGATCTTGCGCTCAAAGCGCAGGCCAGCACCATTGTCCCAGCTCAGCGTGACTGTTTCTCCGGCGCTGAGCGTAAACTTGTCCGCTTGCCATAGCGTCTCGGCATCGGGCACCACGACCCCGGCACCGGCCCGCCACCCCAGCTCGGCATAATACGGGGCTTCGCTGCCCGCCGGGGACAGCAGCACGATCTCCGGCGATTCCGGGTCCACAGTCTCGCGATAGCGCACCAGCGTCAGATCATCAAAACGGCCACCGCGCAGATTGATGGATCCGTGCAGGTTGCCGGTCTGGATACTTACGCGGGGCGTGGCCTTGATCGCTTCGGTACGGCTGAGCGGTGTGGTCACGAGTGCGGGGCTTGACGCTTCGGGCAGCACCGGCACCTGCTCGGGCGCGGTGCCAGCCGTTGCCGCGGCCAGCTGCTGCTGGGTCTGGGCCGCGCGGATCTGTTCCTGCCGGGGCTTTTCGTAGAAATACTGCCAGCCGACAATGACCAGCAACGACAGGATGATCGCCGCCATCAGATTCTTGGTGTCTTTGGGATCACCAGCGGGCGGGGGCAACATGGATGACATGACAACTCCTGAACAGAACTCTACTCACACCGCAGCGGCGGCACCGGATCGTGACCTGAACCACCATAGGGATGGCAGCGGCAGAACCGCTTGATCCCCAGCCACACACCGCGGGCGGGACCGTGGCGGGTGACCGCTTGTACCATATAATCCGAGCAGCTTGGCTCAAATCGGCACCGTGCGCCCATATAGAAAAAGAGCGGGGATATGACCAGCTTATAAATGCGCAGCAGCCACAGAATCAGCCGGGTCATGTCGTCGCTCCGGCCTTGGCGAGCGCCGTTAACAGATCGGCCCGCAAATCGGCAAAGGTCCGGGTCACAGTCGCCGGGCGGGCGATCAGCACCAGATCGCACCCGTTCAACCCGCTGTTTGGCAAAAGCGCCAACGTCAGCGCCCGCAAGCGTCGCCGCGCACGATTACGCTGCACGGCCCCACCAACTTTGCGCGAGGCTGTTAAACCATAACGAATCTGTGAAGGGTCAGGGGCGGGGGCCCATTGCAGAATAACACCCGGCATCACCCATTTACGGCCACTGGCGGCCACCGCCAGAAACTCGGCGCGCCGCAACAAGCGGGCTGGCGCCGTCATGGGAGGTTAGGCCGAGAGCTTCTTGCGGCCCTGGGCACGGCGATTGGCCAGCACCTTGCGACCACCAACGGTAGCCATGCGCGAGCGAAAGCCGTGACGGCGCTTGCGGACGAGCTTGCTGGGCTGATAGGTGCGCTTCATGATGAACTCCGGTCTTGCGTAATAAAGTCGGGGGGTTATAGAGGCTTTGGCGCCTTGCTGTCAACACCTAAGCGTTTGGAAAGATTCACAGAATGCCGAGCTTCAAGACCCTCGATGCCCTTGATGTTATTGGAAAAACCGTCCTTGTGCGGGCGGATCTCAATGTTCCGGCCGAAAATGGCGTGATTACCGATGCCACCCGGATTGTCCGCTTTGCCCCAACAGCCCGCGAATTGGCAGCCAAGGGGGCCAAGGTGGTGGTCCTCTCCCATTTCGGCCGCCCCAAGGCGCAGGAGTCGGACTTCAGCCAAAAACAGCTGGTGGCCGAACTGAGCAAGGCGGTTGGTCAGCCGGTCGCGTTTGCTACTGACTGCGTGGGTGCCCCCGCGCGTGAGGCGATCGCTGCCCTCCCGGCCGGGGGCATTGTGCTGCTTGAGAATGTGCGCTTTCACAAAGGCGAAGAGAAAAACGATCCGGAGTTTGCCCGGCAGCTTGCCGCGCTGGGCGATCTGTATGTCAATGATGCCTTCTCCGCCGCGCACCGCGCACATGCGTCCACCGCTGCGCTGGCCGGGCTACTGCCCTGTGCCGCAGGCCGCCTGATGCAGGCCGAACTGGAGGCGCTGGAACACGCCTTGGGTAATCCGCAGCGCCCGGTTGCTGCCGTGGTGGGCGGGGCTAAAGTCTCCACCAAGCTCGACATTCTGACCAACCTGACCAAGCGGGTGAATGTCCTCATCATCGGTGGGGCGATGGCTAACACCTTCCTGCTCGCTCAGGGCAAGCCGATGGGCAAGTCATTGGTGGAGGCTGAGCTGGTGAATACCGCACGGGACATTCTGGCTACCGCCAAAACCAATGGCTGTGACATTCTCCTGCCCGAAGATGTGATGTTGGCCGCCGAGTTTAAGGCGGGCACGCGCGCACTGGCCGCGAGTGTCGATGCCGTTCCCGCCGACCTGATGGCGCTGGATATCGGCCCGCTCAGCAGTGCTCGGTTCGCCCAAAAACTGGAGAGCTGCAAAACGCTGGTGTGGAACGGTCCGCTCGGGGCGTTTGAAATTCCTCCCTTTAATGCGGGCACAAATGCGCTGGCCAAGGCTGCCGCAGAATTAACCCGCGCTGGAAAACTCCTCAGCGTGGCGGGTGGTGGCGATACCGTCAGCGCACTGGAAGCCGCCGGTGTGGCGGACCAGTTCAGTTATATTTCAACTGCAGGTGGGGCTTTTCTGGAATGGCTGGAGGGCAAGGAGTTGCCGGGGGTAAAGGCGCTGGAACAAGCCACCTGAGGATTTACTGCGGGCGCCGGTTACCGAGAGAGAGCAGATAGGATGGATCGCTCTGCCATTGCCACAAGACCGTCTTGGCATCGCCTTCGGTGAGGCGGGCAAAGGTGGTCAGGCAATCGGCCAGAACAGACGGATCAAACTTGGCCTCACCAGCCAGCCTATCGCGCACCAGCATCAGCAGGCTGGCGGTTTCGGTCTTGGCAAAACCAAGCGCACGGCACACCAGAGCCAGTGACTCGCTGCCTTCTGTGCTCAGTAAGATGTCCAGCGCGCCAGAGCGCAGCTTGGTCATAACCAGCAGGATATCGCGAAACAGATCGGTGCCGCGGTTCTTGAGCAAATCAATCAGGAACGGAGCGGTTACAGTGCCCCCGGCGACCAAACGGTCAGCCAGTGAGCGGCGTGTTGCAGGATCGCTCTGCCGCTCGGCCAACCGCCTCACGGTTTCCCCTAGGGCCTTTTCGATCAGGCCGGGGTTCAGGTCAAAGCGGCGCCGCATCTGCTCACGCAACTCTTCGCTGATGAGCCAGTAAATCTGCTCAGCCAGATCCTGTGGCAGCTCCGAGCGCTGTGCGATGGCCTCGCCCACCTCGCTCGACTCCAGCGCCTGCTGCGCCAGCAGCCGCAATGTGGGGTCCGATAAATGGAGGGAGATATTGCCCAGCAGCGCCAACGCAACACGGACTTCGCGGGTGGACGCCAGCTCGCGCGTAACCGTATCGGGTAATTGGGGCCGATGAGCAATGGCGAGCCGATGCTCAAGCGAGCGACTCTGTATTATGGCCAACAGATCGGGTTCAGTCAGGACGCTGCTGTGTTGTAGCACTGGTCCGGCCACTTCAATGACATCATTTGCCAGTGAGAGTATCAGTCCGCGCGGCACCTGCGAGTCCTGCGCTAGTACCGCGGCCAGCTCCCGGCGCACTTCCAGAGCAGCATCGCGGATGAGGGCGGTCAGGATGTCCAGCGCCAGATTACGCTCAGCACTGCTGAAGCTCGACTGGTTCGAGAAAAAAGCCTGACTGAATTGCGTGGCCAAACGCCGCCGTCCCGCCGGGGTCCGGTCTTTGGCCAACGCGACTACTTCCGCAAAGGATGCAGCCATCTCAGCACCTGTCAAAAGGGCTCATATTCAAGAAGAACAACTCCCGCAGCCATTCTTCATGCCTTACATTAACGTCAACCGGTTAAGATTCGGTTTTAAAAGCAATTTCTCGGTAACGGAGATTGCCAGCCAGTTAATCAGCACGTCCAATCAAATGCTATCGAGTAGGGGTTCTTTAACGTTCTAGCGACCTGATTCATTGGCGTCATTTCCTTACCTGCCGCCGCGGCTAGGTCAAAAAATTCACGATTATTGTCACAAATGTTGCACGATATTTTTGACAGACCGGCGAACTACCCTTAAGTGAGGCTTAAGTCCCTTGGGGCTACACTGTGGATAAGTCCGATAATGGACAGACAGGGTTGGATAATATGCAAGTTGGGTCAACACCACCGGTCATTCAGGGCCTCGTTGGCGCGCAGGAAACCGGCGCGGTGCGTCAACAGTCCAGTGTCTCCGGCCCGGATCAGGCCAAAGCTGTGCGTGCGCCAGCGCCAAGCGAGCGCGGGCGCGATACCCATCTGGCGACCAAGCGCGATCCCGAAGAGGATGATAACAGCCAGCCCAAGCCGCGCGGCTCGCTGGTTGATATCACTGTCTAAGACAATCTGGACGCCAGGACCGAAGCGGCCCATAGTGGCAGCCGCAAGCGGACAGGGCAGCGGATGGATTTGTCACTTTCAGCACAACTCAGTGCGTATGCGGCGGCCAGTACACCCGGCAATCTTAACCGGGATATTCTGATGCCCGGCCAGCTGCGGCCGTGGGGGCAGGGGCGGGGGAGCCTAGAGCTGCCCGAGCGCGGCCCGATCCAGAAGGCCCCTTCGCCCGGCTGCGGCTGCAACATTGACATCACGGTCTGAGTGCGGTGGCGATCCCGGTCAAAATCATCTATCGCCCGACCGCCCGGCGGCTGCGCTTGCGTTTTGACTGTGTCAGCGGCTCGGCCGTGCTGACCGCCCCGCCACGTACGACTGCCAGTTTTATCGCCCGCTTTCTGGACGGGCAGCGGGACTGGCTCGAACAGCAATGTGAGCGCGCGCTCACTCCGCTCTTGTTTGTCCCGGATATGTCTTTGGAATTATTAGGACAAACGGTTTTTTTACGTCACCATCCTAAAGCCGTAGAAAAAATCGCTGAGCCTGACTCGCTCATCATCACCGGCTCCCGCGAAGTCTTTTCCAAGCGGGTTGAGCGCGCCTTGCGCCGCCATGCACTCGCCCAGTTCACGCGGTGGGCGGACGAGGATGCGGGCAATCTGGGGCTACCGCCCTGTCCGGTCAAAGTCCGGGATACCCGCTCCCGCTGGGGAAGCTGCTCGGCCCGTAGCGGCATCAGCCTGTCCTGGCGGCTGGTCTTTGCTCCAGTTATGGTGGCCCGCTATGTGGTGGCTCATGAAGTTGCCCATCGCCGCCACATGAATCACAGTCCGGCCTTCTGGGCCACGGTCCGGCAACTGGTGGGCGATCCCTCACCCAGCCGGAAGTGGCTGCGCGATCATGGACTTGAGCTGTTCCGCTATGGCCGGGACGCCTCGCTGTTAGAGGGTGTGGCAGCCTTGCCACCGCTGGCTGCATAACGTGAAAAACAGCTACTTTCCCGGACTCGCGGCTTTAATTGTCCGATCTGGCCTGTTAGTGTGGGCTCGCTCGGGGCAAGACAGATAATTTGTGGCCCACATTCTGGAGGAATAAATGAAAACGACGCATCTTGGTCTCTTTGTTGCTGGCGCCCTGCTGGCAGGCTGCGCAGGCTTCACGGGCCAGCGCTATGTCGACAACCTCAACGCGGCCGATCTGGGCGGCGACGGCTTCTCGCAGGCCTTGGCGCGCGAATATCGCGACCTCGCCAACTTCGAGTGGAACGACATGATGGATTATCGTGACGGCCAGCACTACGCCAAGAAGGGTCTGGCCGCCGCCGCCGGGGATGACGTGATGCCTGATGAACTGGCGATGCGTGACCTGCCCGAGCATGCCGTGGCCGATCTGACCGATGCGCATGACCGCCTCGTGCGCGTGCGTGCTGCATCCAAGTCCAAGCCGGAGCTGGTGGCCAAGGCGCAAGCCAAGTTCGACTGCTGGATGGAACAGCAGGAAGAGAACCATCAGGCCGAGCATATCGCTGCCTGCCGCAAGGACTTTGACGATGTTATGGCCAAGCTGGGTAGCGGCAAGTATGTCGTGTTCTTCCAGACCGGCTCCTCGAGCCTGAGCAAGGCGGCGCTGGCCGTTATTCGTCAGGCAGCCAAGGATGCCAAGGGTGTGAAGGTCACCGGCTTCTCGGTGATGGGTCATACCGACACCGTTGGCAACCCGGCCTACAACAAGAAGCTGTCGGTGGCACGCGCCACCGCCGTCAAGAACGCGCTGGTTGCCCATGGCTTCAAGGGCAAGAACATTGTGATGGAAGGCGAAGGCGAAACCATGCTGCTGGTGCCGACCGACGATAACACCAAGGAAGGCAAGAACCGCCGTGTTGAGTTTGTGTACCGCTAAACGGCCATAAACCACGAGAGTTGCGAAGGGCCGCTGTCACCAGCGGCCCTTTTGCTTGGCCCCGCTTGCGCGGTGCCCGCAGTGTTCCTATATTAACGGCATGTACACCGCTATCACCCGCGACATCCGTGTATCGGTTGACCCGATTTATCTGGAGGACCAGTCCCAGCCCGAGGATGGGCAATATGTCTGGGCTTACCATGTGCGGATCGAGAATATCGGCACGCAGACGGTCACCCTGCGCCACCGCTATTGGCGCATTACCGATGCGCGCGGCAAAGTACACGAGGTACGTGGGGCGGGCGTGGTGGGTGAGCAGCCGATCCTAGAGCCCGGTGCCGTGTTTGAATATACCTCCGGCACTCCGCTGGGCACGCCCTCGGGCATCATGCTGGGCACCTACAGTATGGAAACCCCGGAGGGCGACGAGTTTGACGTAGCGATCCCGGCTTTTTCGCTCGACAGCCCCTATATGCCGGTCAGCATCCAGTAAATTGATCCGCTCCCGCCCCAGCTAACCGACTGGCGCAAGTAGGAATGGGCATCCGGCCCCGAATGTTATTGAAATTAACCAATCGCTTTGGCTACACTTGGTCCAAATTTTCCGGAGCGATTTTTAATGGATTTCAATTGGGCGCAAGCCAAAGCGTATGCGCAGGTCACAAAGCATCTTGAGCGTGGCCAGCACCGCCTGACTGTAGATATGCCAACCGGCTCCGGCAAGGGGTTTCTGGCCGGACGTCTGCTGCAGGATTATTGGGGGCAGGGGCGGACGCCACGCGCCTTGGTGATGACGTATTCGCGCGATCTAAGGGCTGATTTAAACGATGCCTTTAGCGACCCCGAAAAGACTCCTGGTCTGGTCGGCCTCACCAGTGAGTATGTCGCCCGTGATGGCGTGCCGCGCCGCCCGATTGTTATCGCCACCTACCACTCCGGGATGAAGGCGTTGCGCGAAGGCAGTATTCACCCCGATCAGCTCGACTGTATCATCCTTGATGAAGGCCATCTGGCTTTGGCCCCCGAGCGACAGAAAATCCTGCGCGAGCTAAAGGTGCCGCAAATTGCCCTGACCGCGACCTCCGCCTATGCGCGGGACAAAAATCTTGAGCTGGCCGGGTATAAAACGGTCTACAGCCTGCCCTTGGGGGCCGCAGTGGAGGGCGGGTTGCTCGCGCCCTTTCAGAGTATGGTGCATGTTTTGGAAGGGGCTTATCCGGCTTTGCGCCATGTGCGCATTTCCCACCGCGGCGATTATGAGGCCGCTAGTCTTGAACAGGCGTTGAATGTGCACGCCTTTAATGAGGCTGTGGCGGATCTGCTCTGTGGGTGGCGACAGCCCGGCCACGGGCGACGGCTGACTGACCGGAAATCGGTGCTGTTTTGTGCTGGCATCGGCCATGCCGAGGCAATGGCCAAGATCCTGACCGCGCAGATGGGACGAGATTTTATCCGGGCGATTCATTCGGATATGCCGGATACCGAGCGCGCCGCATTGTTGCGCGCACACCGTGCGGGCGATATCCGCTGGCTGAGTACGGCCAATTACCTGATCCATGGGCATGATGATCCCGGACTGGATGGTGTGATCAATATCGCTCCCACCCGCTCGCCGGTGGTAGCCGGGCAACGGCCCGGCCGTATGATGCGGCTGGATCCGTTTCGCCCGTTCAAGGAAAGCCTGTGCTTTGAGCTGCTGTACGGCACCGAGTCAAACCAGATCCTGCACGGTGAGCTGATGGGTGGTTTCTCGTTCATGGGCCCTCGTGGCATTTACGCCGTGCGCCCACCTGATACACTCGATAGTTTGGCATCCGCTCCGCATGCAACAGGGCGTACTATCTTTTTGGCCAGCGAGCTTAAGGCGCTGACCAAACAGCGCGAGCAGATGCGCCTGAGGGCTGCACCCGCGCCCGTGCTCACGCAAGCTTTTGCCGAGGCCGTAGCGCAGGATGGCCGCCCGTTTGATACGCTTGTAACAAAAGCACTGCAAGTTTTGGCAAAATTAAGCCCCAACCTTTTAGCCCCCGAGTTTTTCCTACTGCAGGCAGCGAGCGGTAAAACCCTTCCAGTTGACCGCATGGGCCTGCACACCAATCCCGCTTATGCGTGGGCGATTGCCCTGACACGGAGTGTCGATGAGTTATTCCCGCAGCCCGAGCGCGAGCCGGAAGCGGGCCGAAATCGGGAGGCCGGCCAAAGCTATGATGCTGGTTATCTCGATCGCCTTGGCGGTGGCGCCACCGACGATAATCCGGTTGAACGCGCGGCAATGCTGGCGCAGTCCTATAATCGTCTGGTCCGTTATGAAGGGCATGTGTGGAGCGGCGCTCCGGCCGCAACGATCACAGGGCAGAAAACCCGCCGTGACGCATTCTTGCAGTATCTTGATCCGGATACGACCATGGAGAATATCGCCGAGACGCTGGGTTATGTAAGTGGCTCTTATGCGGCCCAGTTGGTGAGCAATCATGCCAAGCTGTTAAAAGAGCGGTGCTGGCCTGAAATTGAACAGCTGCGTAGCGTCGTTGGTGATACTGAGGGTTTCCGATGCGCCCCGAAGTATACCCCGAATGAGAAAAAATTCGGCTATTAATGCCCGTCGTCCCGCCGGGCGCCGCGTTCCATCTTGCGGCCGCCCGACAGGTCGGTGAGCGCCAGACCCGCCTCCTTGAGCTTTTCGATCAGCACCGGCATTTCCATTTCAACACCGATAAAGTTGTTAGCGTGATCGCCGGTCAGGAACAGTGTGGTCATGCCTGGGGTCATGGACGGCTTGATCAGATCAATCGAGCCTAGGGCAATCGCTGCCACTCCACGAGTCTGCCCGTCAAAGGTGGGCAGCAGCAACATTTTCTTTTCGCTCATGCTTACTCCTCACCTTTGGGGGCGGATGGTTTCTTGTCCTTGCTGGGTTTCGGCTCGTCCAGCTTCAGGGCGACATAGCGTAGGTCATCCTGCCGCGCGACCAGCAGGAAGATCGACTTGCGCCCGGCCTTCTTCACGGCCTCAACCTGCTTTTGCAGATCAGCCGGAGCCTTCATATCCTGCTGATTGGCGCTGACAATCACATCGCCCTCCTGCAGGCCCTGCTCGGCGGCGGCGCTCATTTCGTCCACTGCGGTGATGAGGATACCGCTGGTGTCATCGCTGATCTCAAACTGCTCGCGCAGCGAGGGGGTCAGCGAGGTGAGTGACAGACCCAGCACCTCGGCCTCCGACGGCGGTGCGCTGGTTTCATCATCCGATGGTGTGGCGCCGGGGATCAGTCCCTCTCTCTCGGCCTCTTCCAATTCGGCCACCGTGACGGTCAGGTTTTTGGTTTCGCCTTTGCGCCAGACCTGAATGGCAACGGTCTTGCCCACCGCGGTCTCGGCGACGATACGGGGCAGGCGGCGCATATCCTCAATCGGCTTGCCGTCGAACATCAGCACAATATCACCGGCCTCAATGCCGGCACTGGCGGCCGGACCCTTGGGCGTGATGCTGGCAATCAGTGCGCCACGCGGCGCACCGAAGTTCAGGCTTTCGGCAATTTCCGGAGTCACGCCCTGAATGCGGACGCCTAGCCAGCCGCGCTTGGTGCGACCATGCTCCTTAAGCTGGGTAATCACGCTCTTGGCCAGATTGGCCGGAATGGCAAAGCCAATACCGATTGAACCACCCGAGGGTGAGTAGATGGCGCTATTCACACCCACCACTTCGCCTTTGAGGTTGAACATCGGTCCACCCGAGTTGCCGCGGTTGATGCTGGCATCGGTTTGCAGGAAATCGTCATAAGGCCCGCTCTGGATATCGCGAGCCCGAGCCGAGATGATGCCCTGGGTCACGGTGCCGCCCAAGCCAAAGGGGTTGCCGATGGCAATGATCCAGTCACCCACCCGGATGTCGTCGCTATTGCCCCACGGCACTGCGGTCAGGGTATGCCCGGCGGGATCAACTTTCAGCAGGGCCAGGTCCGTCTTTTCATCGCGGCCGATCAGTTTGGCGGGCAGGTTGGTATCGTCCTGCAGGATCACCTTGATCTCATCGGCTCCGGCAATGACATGGTTGTTGGTGACCACGTACCCTTCTTTGGCGTCAATCACAAAGCCCGAGCCGAGCGAGGCGGCGCGGCGCGAGCGCCCGCCCTGCTGCTTGCGCCGTTCCTGAAACTGCTTGAAGAAATCTTCAAACGGCGAGCCGGGCGGAAACTGCGGCATATCCATATCCGTCCCCGGATCCTCCGGGTTGATGGTCTGAATGGTCGAGATGTTCACCACCGAAGGCAGCAGCCGGGCGGACAGATCGGCAAAGCTATCGGGCCGGGTCTGTTGTTGGGCTGGCACCGGCGCGGCGGTTGCTAGGGCCGGGGCGGTAGGAAGACTGAGCGTCAGGCTTATAATGGTAAGCGCAAAAAGGGCAGTGCGAGTACGAATTGGGCGCAACAGCATGACAGCTCCTCATCAAATGGCTGATCTGGTCTAGACGACAGACTTAACTATTTGATTAACATAGCGGTGCGGCCTGACCAGTTGTTCATGACGTCGCAGCTCGGGCAGGGCCACATTACGCTACGTCATTAACTATATCTCGGCAAAAATTGCCGATTAGTTAACTTTTCGTTTATTAACCTTACAATAAGGTGTATATTAACGATCATCTGGCCGAGAAGAGCCAGTTAACAGTGCCGCAGGCAGCGGCTCGGATCGGGCTATCGGGTTGTTTCGACTCGATGGCATTAACTTTTCGGGGCTCTGCGCGCGTATGAACAGTTTTCTGCAAACACTTAAAAGTCTGGGCCCGGTGCGTCTGGCGGCGCTTGGCGGTGTCGCGCTGGCTACGCTGCTGTTCCTGATCGTGATTATTGCCCGCATGGGCGGGGCAAGCATGTCTACCGTGTACAGCGGCCTGAGTGCTGCCGATGGCGGCGCCATTGTGCAGCGACTCGAACAGCTCAACATTCCCTATGAAGCGTCTTCGGATGGGTCGCGTATTTCTGTGCCGGAAGAGCAGGCTGGCCGGGTCAAGATGCTGTTGGCGCAAGAGGGCATTCCCGCCGGCGGCGGTGTCGGTTACGAAATTTTCAACCAGCCGGAAGGTTTTGGCACCACCAGCTTCCTGCAGAGCATCAATCAGCAGCGCGCGCTGGAGGGTGAGATCGCCCGCTCCATTCGCAGCATGCAAGGCGTTGGGAATGCGCGGGTGCAGCTGGTTTTGCCGCGCCGCGAACTGTTTGCGCGCGACGCACAGCAGGCGCGGGCCAGCGTGTTCCTCGAAGCGCGGGGCCAACTCGGGCGTGAGCAGATCAACGCCATTCAGCACCTCGTCTCTGCTGCCGTGCCGCAGCTGGACCCGGGCCGCGTTGCGATTGTGGATTCGCGCGGCAATCTGCTGGCATCGGGCGGCGGCACCGATACGGTGAGCGCGCAGCAGGCCAGTGCGGAAGAGCAGCGCATCAGCATTGAGCAGCGGCTGTCGGCCCGGGTGGAAGAAATTCTTGGTCGTACCGTCGGGTTTGACAAGGTGCGCGCACAGGTGAGTGTTGATCTGGATATGGACAGCATCACCACGCAGAGCGAAACCTATGATCCGGAAAGTCAGGTCGCTCGCTCCACCCAATCCAGCAGTGAGAACAGTCAGACCAATGAAGTCACCACCGCCGGTGGTGATTCAGCCGTATCCGTACAGAGCAATCTGCCCGATGCGGCGGGTAAGCCAGCCACCTCTACTCCCAGCACGGTGCCAACCAACAAGACCACACGCACCGAGGAAACAACCAACTTCGAGATCAGCAAAACCGTGCAAAGCCAGACCCGCCTGCCGGGCACAGTCAAGCGTGTGACGGTCGCCGTTCTAGTGGACGGTACATATAAAACTGAAGGCGAGGGGGATGCGGCCACGCAGGTTTATGAGGCCCGCACCAAAGAGCAGCTCGATCAGTACGCCGCGCTGGTGCGTTCGGCGGTGGGGTATGATGCCGATCGTGGTGACAGTGTGGAAGTCGTCAATCTGCAATTTGCTGCCGAACCGGAAGTCAGTGGTGCGGCCAGTGTGGTTGAAAAATTGACCAGCAATCCCGAAATCCTGCGCATGGCGGAGAAGTTGGGGATGTTGCTGCTCGCCGTGCTGGTGCTCCTCGTGATTGTCCGCCCGATGATCCGTACCCTGCTGGATGTGAAGGGTGAGGCTGAGCGTTTGGAGGCCAGCAACAAGGCTGCCGCGGCCCTGTCAGGCCCGTCCAGCAGCGCGATTGCTCAGCAGCTGGAAGCTGCCGAGCAGGCGATGGAAGAGGGCCAGGATAGCATGATTGACATCAACCGGGTGGATGGCCGGGTCAAAGCCTCCTCGCTCAAGAAGATGGGCGAAATTATCGACAAGCATCCGGAAGAGGCGGTGGCCATCATCCGGCAGTGGATTTACGCCGAGAGCTGATAAGGAGAGAACATGGCGGGTGGACGCGTACGCGAGGATTATCGCTCCCTGACCGGGCCGGAAAAGGCTGCTGTGCTGCTGCTGGCGGTGGGCGAAGAGCAGGCCCTCAAGGTATTCAGTCATATGGATGATGAAGAGATCAAGGAGATCTCGCAGGTGATGGCGAATCTTGGCACGGTCTCGTCAGCCATCATGGAAAAACTGTTTGTCGAGTTTGCCGATCAGCTGTCCTCCACCGGCTCGCTGGTGGGTACCTATGAGAGCACCGAGCGTCTGCTCAGCCGCGTCTTGGGTAAGGATAAAGTCGGCACCATCATGGAAGAAATCCGTGGTCCGGCGGGTCGCACTATGTGGGACAAGCTCGGCAACGTGAATGAGGAAGTGCTCGCCAATTATCTGAAGAACGAATATCCGCAGACCGTGGCCGTGGTGCTGTCCAAAATCAAAACCGACCATGCCAGCCGCGTGCTGGGCCTGCTACCGGAAACTTTTGCCATGGAAGTCATCATGCGCATGCTGCGTATGGAAGCGGTGCAGAAGGATGTGCTCGATGACGTCGAGCGTACACTGCGCACCGAGTTCATGAGCAATCTGGCCCGGACCGCGCGGCGGGATGCGCACGAGCTGATGGCCGAAATTTTCAACAATCTGGATCGCAATGCCGAGAACCGCCTGATGGCTGCGCTGGAAGAGCGCAACCGCGACAGTGCTGAAAAGATCAAGGCCCTCATGTTCACCTTCGAGGATCTGCAGAAGATCGACCCCAGCGGCATCCAGACGTTGCTGCGTCAGGTCGACAAGGCCAAGCTGGCGCTGGCGCTCAAGGCGGCTCCGGACAGCATGAAGGACCTGTTCTTCTCCAATATGTCCGAGCGCGCGGCCAAGATCCTCAAGGAAGATATGGAGAGTATGGGCCCGGTGCGTCTGCGCGAGGTCGAGGAATCGCAGGCCTATATGGTGGGGCTGGCCAAAGAGCTGGCCGCCAAGGGCGAGATCGTCATTGCCGAGGGCGGCAAGGACGAGTTGGTCTATTAAGGGGCATTTATGCCGGACGTGCAGAAGTTCCTGTTCGACACGCGCTTCGATGCGCCGCCGCCACCGCCTGAGCCGGTGGTGGAGCTGCCGCCTGAGCCGCTGGAGCCGGAACCACCCCCCCCGCCTACCTTCTCCGAAGCTGAGCTGGAGACGGCAAAAACACAGGCCCATGCGCAGGGCTTTGCCGAAGGGTTGGCCAAAGCACGGGCTGAGCTGCAGACCAGCGAACAGCGGGTGCAGAATGAGCTGCTGGACAAACTGGGTCAGCGTCTTGCCGAGCTGATGAGCGAACAGATAGCCCGGGTTGAGCAGAGCCGCGCCATGGTCCTGCAGATCGCGGTGACCATTACCCGCAAGCTGCTGCCGGCCAGCGTGGCTCGTCATGGCCAGACCGAAATTGAAGCTGCAGTACAGGCCGTGTTGGCGCAACTGGTCCACGAGCCGCGCGTGGTTGTGCGTGTGCATGACAGCCAGCTTGATGCCGTGACTGCAACACTGGAGCCGCAGGCGCAACAACGCGGGCTGGGCGGCAGGCTGGTGTTTCTGGTCGATAGCGCCTTGGGCCCGGCCGATTGCAAGGTCGAATGGGCCGATGGCGGCCTTGAGCGTGACACCAGCCGGTTATGGCAGCAGGTTGACAAAGCCGTCGCCGAAGTGCTGCAAAGCGGGCCACGCGCCCCGCAGATTACGGAACCGCCGATGGATACACCCACAACCCAGATTGAAAGCTAACCAAGGAGACCAGCATGAGCGACACCAAAGACGGACTGAACTTGAATGATTTGACCGGCGCCGCAAGTGCGGACGGGGGGGTGCAGCGCGATCTGGAGGCGATTTATGAAATTCCGGTACAGGTGACGGCCGTGCTCGGCAAGTCGACCATGCCGGTCAATCAACTGCTCAAGCTGGGTCGCGGTGCGGTCGTGCCGCTCGACCGCAAGGTTGGCGAGGCGATTGATATTTACGTCAATAATCGGCTGGTCGCGCGCGGTGAAGTGGTGGTGACCGAAGACCGCCTAGGTGTGACCATGACCGAAATCGTCAAGAGTGACAAAGCCTAAGCTCAAAGAAAGCTGTAGAGATGAGACTGCTGATTGTTGGTAAACTTCAGGGCCATATTGCCGAGGCCGGGCGCATTGCCACCGCCAAGGGGGCCAAGGTCGCGCATATCGATGATGTCGATGGGGCGCTGGCGGCCCTGCGCGCGGGCAAGGGCGGCGACCTCATCATGGTGGATGTCACCTGCGATGTGGCGCGTCTGGTGCAAGCCTTGAGGGATGAGCGCTTTACCCAGCCATTGGTTGCCTGTGGTATTGGCAACGATGCGGGCGCGGCGGTGCGCGCCATCAAGGCCGGAGCCAAGGAATATATTCCGCTGCCCCCTGATGCTGAGCTGATTGGCGCCGTGCTGGCCGCCGTTGCCGAAGAGACAACCAGTTTTATCGGCAAGGATCCGGCCATGCAGGGTGTGCTCAAGCTGGCCGACCAGATTGCGCCGTCGGATGCGTCGGTCCTCATCACTGGCGAGAGTGGTACCGGTAAGGAAGTGATGGCGCGCTACCTGCACGCGCGCAGCAAACGGGCGAATGGCACTTTTGTGGCGCTGAACTGCGCCGCCATTCCTGAAAATCTGCTCGAGTCCGAGCTGTTCGGGCACGAGAAAGGTGCCTTTACGGGCGCGATTGCCCGCCGTGTTGGCAAGTTTGAGGAGGCCTCGGGCGGCACGCTGCTGCTTGATGAAGTGACCGAGATGCATCCGCGCCTGCAGGCCAAACTGCTACGCGCCCTGCAAGAGCGCGAGATCGACCGTGTAGGCGGCAGTGGGCCGGTGAAAGTGGATGTGCGTATTCTCGCCACCTCCAACCGCAACATGGGCGAAGCCGTGAAGAAGGGCGAATTCCGCGAGGATCTTTATTACCGCCTTAATGTCATGAACCTCAAGCTGCCGGCCTTGCGCGAGCGCCCGGCCGATATTCCGGCGCTGGCCGAGCATTTCATGAAGAAGTATGCCGACGCGAACGGGGTGAAGGTCAGTGCGATCAGTCCAGCTGCGCGCGAGATGTTGTTGCGGCATAGCTGGCGCGGCAATGTGCGTGAGCTTGAGAACACCCTGCATCGTGCGGTGCTGCTGGCCACCGGCAGCACGATCGAGCCAGAGGCCATTATCCTGAGCACGGATCTGCACCCGGAAGGGGCTGCCGTCATAACAGCTCTACCTGCAGCACCTGCTCCGACCGCCGCCGCCGGTCCGGCCACGCCCGCCTCGCTGGTGGGGCGGACGGTAGCCGATGTCGAGCGTGATCTGATTATCGACACCCTTAGCCATACGTTGGGCAACCGCACGCACGCCGCCAACATTCTGGGCATCTCCATCCGCACCTTGCGCAACAAGCTCAAGCAGTATGGGGAAGAGGGTGTGGCAGTCCCCCCACCGGCAGCGGGTGAGCCAGCCGACCGCGCGGCGGGGTGATGAGGATACATGGCTGACGTGCCAACCACCACTCCCCCCCCTACCGGAGGGGCCAGCTTCGCCAGTCTGATGGACGGCGCAAGTGTGGCGCGTGGCTGGTCGCGCCGTCCCGATCTGTTGGTGGCGCTGTTTGTGGTTGCCATCGTGGTGGGCATGATCTTTCCGATCCCGGCCCCGCTGCTTGATGTCTTCCTGGCCTTCTCCATTACCTTCTCGGTCGTCATCCTGATGATCGCGCTGTTTGTCGGACGGCCTCTGGAGTTCAGCTCGTTTCCGACCATTCTGCTGGTCTCCACTCTCATTCGTCTGGCTCTCAATATCGCTTCTACCCGCCTGATTCTTACGCACGGCCATAGCGGCACCAGCGCGGCGGGACATGTGATCGAGGCCTTCTCGGGTCTGGTCATGGCGGGGGATTTCATTATCGGACTGGTGGTGTTTGCCATTCTGGTGGTGGTCAACTTCGTTGTCATCACCAAAGGGTCGGGCCGTATTGCTGAAGTGTCGGCCCGGTTCAGTTTGGATGCCATGCCCGGCAAGCAGATGGCGATTGATGCGGATCTCTCGGCGGGTCTGATCAACGAGGAGCAGGCCCGTACCCGGCGCAAAGAGCTGGAAGACGAAAGCGCCTTTTTCGGCTCGATGGATGGTGCTGCCAAGTTTGTACGCGGTGATGCGATTGCCGGGTTGATCATTACCTTCATCAACATTGTCATGGGGGTCATCATTGGCGCCGTGCGCCATGACCTCGACCTTGGGCAGGCGTTTGATGTCTATACCCGTCTGACGGTGGGTGATGGTCTGGTTACGCAGGTGCCCGCGCTGATCGTCTCGGTGGCCGCGGGTCTGCTGGTGTCCAAGGCCGGTGTGGGGGGGTCCGCCGAAAAAGCCCTGGTAAGCCAGCTCACGCTCTATCCCAAGGCGCTAGGCCTGTCGGCGTTCCTGATGCTGTTTCTGGCCGTGCTGCCGGGGATGCCCAAATTGCCGTTCCTGCTGCTCTCGGCGGCAGCGGGCTATGGCGCTTGGCATTTTTCGCGCGTGCAGGCCGAGCAGACCAAGAAGAAGGCCGTCGAGGTCGAGGCCGCCAAGAAGAAACCGGTCGTTGCGGAAGAGCCGATTGCCACGGCACTGGCCATCGATCTGATCCGGCTGGAGCTGGGCTACGGCCTGCTGCCGCTCATCAACAGCGAGCAGGGCAAGCGCCTGACCGATCAGATCAAGGGTCTGCGCCGCCAGATGGCCGGTGAGATGGGTTTCATTATGCCTTCGGTGCGTATTCAGGACAATCTGCAGCTCCCGCCCAATGGCTATGTGGTGCGGGTGAAGGAAATTGAAGTCGGCAAGGGGGAGATCCGCCCCACCATGCTACTGGTGATGGACCCGCGCGGTGAGACTATTACCATCCCCGGCGAGGCCACACGCGAGCCTACCTTTGGCCTGCCCGCCATGTGGGTGGACCCGTCCTTCCGCGATGAGGCGCTGTTCAAGGGCTATACCGTGGTCGATCCGCCCACCGTCATTACTACGCACCTGACCGAAGTGGTGAAGGACAATATGCCCGAGCTGCTGAGCCATGCCGAAACGCAAAAGCTGCTTGATGAGCTCGATAAGCCGCAGCAAAAACTGGTGGCTGATGTCATCCCCTCACAGGTGACCATTGGCGCCCTGCAGCGTATTTTGCAAAATCTTCTGGCCGAGCGGGTCAGCATCCGCGATCTGCCCGCCATTCTGGAAGGCATTGCCGAGGCGTGTGGTTATACCCGCAACGTCACGGCTATTACCGAGCATGTGCGGGCGCGTCTGGCCCGCCAGCTTAGTCACCAATATACCAGCGAGGCCGGGTTCATTCCGCTGGTCACCCTCAGCCCGCAATGGGAAACCGAGTTTGCCCAATCGTTGGTTGGCGATGGCGAGGACAAGCAGCTGGCCATGGCGCCCTCCCGTCTGCAGGATTTCATCAACGCGGTGCGCCAAACCTTCGAGCGCTTTGCCATGATGGGTGAAACCCCGGTGCTGCTCACCAGCCCGGCTATTCGCCCTTATGTGCGCTCGGTGGTTGAACGCTTCCGTGGTGCCACCGCCGTGCTCTCGCAAAACGAAATCCACGCCAAAGCCAAGATCAAGACCATGGGACAGGTCTGATCGGCGCGGTTTGACTTAGCGGAAAGATTTGAGCTTGAACTGGACGTCGTTGGACGTCGGGTCGGTACAGGCGGCTGTTGCTGCGGCTGGAGATACCGGAAATGTTGTGAGGTTAGTCGTGCCGCTACCGGTCACCTCAATGTCCAACAAGTCGCCCGGCGGAACGGCTGAAGAAATGCGGCTGACCAGTTCAATGCAGGGTGAGACGGGCAGGTTATACATATCAACCCAGAACTCTTCGGTACAGGACACGCCACCCCCGGTCAGATACTGCATATAGGAACCGGTCCACGGCAAAGAGACGGCAACATTACCCGCATCATAGCTCGACGCGGGTACCAGCCCGGCGAGATGAAGCGTATCCGTGAGGTTGCTGGCGCTCAGACACTGCGAGCGGAACAGGTTTTGCGCCCCCGCGCGGGCCGTCACGACCATGCTTTGGATATCCGCCATTTGCATACGGGTACGCAAAGCATTGGCCGAAATCCAGATGCCGCCAAGAACAAGGCCGATCACACCCAGCACGATCGCGGCTTCAATGAGGTTAAAGCCACGTGTCGCGGCGCGGGTGGGGTGTCCTATTCTCATGCGCTGCAGGGTAAAGATGCCCGCAGTACCTGTCTAGCCAGCATTTACGGTTTATGGTGCGCAAATATCTGCGTACTGCCATCGGCCTTAAATAACAGCACGTCATAAGCCTCGGTGCTGCCTGCCACATCCATCCCCGGTGATGTTTGTGGCATACCCGGGGCGGCCAGACCGATAGCATCGGGTTTTTCCTTTAGCAGGCGGCGGATATCCTCTGCGGGTACATGACCTTCAATCACATAACCGCCGATGGTGGAGGTGTGGCAGCTCTGCATTTCATCCGGCACGTTCAGGCTCTGCTTGATCGGGCTCATATCCTCTTTTTCTTCCACCGTCACAGTAAAGCCTTGCTTGCGCATATACTCCACCCAGTTGCCGCAGCAACCGCAATAGGGCGATTTGTATACATGGACTTCAGACGAAGGGGCGGCTGTACTCTCAGCCAGCGCGTAGGGTGCGGCGAGCAATAGGGTGAGAGTGAGGAGAATGTGGCGCATAAGGGGCCTCCTTGATGCGGTAACGCTAATCCCACTTGGCGGAGCGTGCAAGAGTGCTGACTGTGGCAGAAGGTATCAGGGGCAGGCTGGTGCGGTATGTAGTGTGCGGAAAGGGGGCGTATATGGATAGCCAAATAGTTTCTGATAAGCGGCGGCATAATACTGAGCCGAGATGGTGCGTGGTGGTGTACTCGCCCCTGGTTGGTGCAGCGGGTCGGTATCGCTGGTCGGATCGACGGCGATATGCACCGAGTTGCCGAGCCACATACTGTTGCGAGCACACTCGGTCAGCCCCGGCAATGCACCACGCTCGGCCTGCATCACGGATCCAGCTGAAAAACCGCCGTGATAGAGTAAAGTGCTATCACCGCTCTGTTTGGCCAGATGCAGATTAAGCGGATGGCAGCTAGCTAGCAGACAGCCTTTTAAAACATGTGGGCCGGGACAGGACGCGATCAGGCAGACCTTCATCATATCGGCCCAGCGATCACCTAATGCGTTGATGATACAGACACCAATCACATTCTGCTGCTGCCAGATACTGTAAGATTCCGTCACCTCAGCGAATCCTATCTGACGTCGCAGATAGGCGATGTCACGCCACTCTTTCTGCTCTGGATTGTCATGCGCATCTGAAAGCGGTTGCCATGCTCTTGCGATTTCTGCTCCAGCTGCCGTATCAAACGGACGCACATTGAGCTTCTCGCTCAACTCTGCCCCAATTTTGGGAGCCGTATGCGCGCGCAGCAGTGCTGTCAGCGCATTAAAATCCGGAGTTACATAAGCCATGGCGGCGAGTTTAGAAAAACCGGGCGGCCAATTGCAAGCCTGGAGAAGTTAACAGAGGCGGGCGAGGTTGAAAAAATCCTTAAAATTCCTGTTCGAAATTTGCATAGCAGACACCTGAAGATAATTAAGAGATCCCCCCTGCGATTCAGACTTTGGCAATACTTTCCCGTCATAAACGCCCTCCCGCGATGAGGGCCATGGTGCAAGCCGGGCCCTGCCAAGCCGTTAAGGGACAAGGTTTGAAATTATCCCCACCCGCAAGAAGCCTTTGGCGTTTGCGGCAAGGTAAGCTATTGTTTGAAGTGGAGTCGTTATGCGTCTGAAGTCGTTCACCGCCAAGACCCTGTCCGATGCAATGGCCGAGGTGCGTAAAGCCCTTGGCGAGAACGCCATTATTGTCGCCACACGCGAGGAGGGGGGCGAGGTGCGCGTCACCGCCGCGCTTGACGATAGCCCACTGCCGCCCGCGCCGCCGCCCACCGCCACGCCCTATTTTGAAGATGAGGCGTTGGAGCCGGAAAGTCAGGACGCCATCGATCAGGTGGTGCAGGCACTGGAGCATCATTCGGTACCGCGCGATCTGATCGAACATCTTACCGATACCCTGCAAGCGTTTGATCTTGAGCAGCCCATTCTGGCGCTCGGCGCCGCGCTCGATGCCACCTTCTCATTTCAACCGCTGCCCGAGGGCCGGGCCGAGCGCCCCATCATGCTGGTCGGCCCACCCGGCGCCGGGAAAACATTGAGCATCGCCAAGCTGGCCACGCGCCTTGCGCTCAAGGGTCAGCCCGTGAGCGTGATTACCACCGATACCGACCGCGCAGGAGGGATCGAACAGCTGGCAGCCTTCACTCGTCTGCTGAAAGTTGACCTGCTTGAGGTGGAAGATTTTGGCGCACTGCCCGATGCGCTGTCGGTCCGCAAGGATGCGCAGCAGATTCTCATCGATACCGCCGGGCAAAATCCCTATGACCCGCAGGCGCTGGGCCAGCTTGGCCGCACCATCAAGCAGATCAAGGCCGAGGCGGTGCTGGTCTTACCCGCCGGGTTGGATGCCGCAGAGTCAGCGGAGGTGGCTACCGCTTTTGCCGCCGCTGGCGCATCGCGACTGCTCGCGACTCGGCTAGATATGGCGCGTCGCTTGGGTTCGCTACTGGCGGCAGCGTGGCGTGGCCGTTTGCGTTTCTGTGATGCCGGAGCGTCCAGTAGTGTGACGGTGCCACTCGCGCCACTGAATCCGATGGCGCTTGCACGGATGCTCTTGCCGGAAAGTGAACAAAAGGTTAATGCTCAGACAGGAACCCATTCATGACTGATGCCTCACCCGCCGCGTTAGCGACTCCCAGTGCGACCATCCAGCCGCTGCGTGGGCGCAATCTTATCGCGATTGCCTCGGGCAAGGGCGGCGTGGGCAAGACATGGTTTTCCATTACCCTTTCACAAGCGCTGTCAAAAATGGGCCGCAAGGTCCTGTTGTTTGATGGCGATCTTGGCTTGGCTAACGTTGATATTCAGTTGGGTCTGATGCCCGAGCGCGACCTTGGCGCGGTGATCGACCGCTCCGCAACGCTTGAGCAGGTGGCGCAGCGCTACCCCGCAGGCGGGTTTGAGATTGTGGCCGGACGCAGCGGTTCCGGCTCGCTCGCCTCGCTTACCACCCAGCGCTTGAGCGAACTGCGCAATGATCTGCTGGCGATCGCCCCCAAATACGACCATGTATTGCTCGACTGCGGTGCGGGTATCGACCGCAATGTGCGCGTGCTCTCCGGCCCGGCGGGCACCACCCTGGTCGTCACCAATGACGAGCCAACCGCCATTACCGATGCTTATGCCTTTATCAAGGTGACCTACGCCACTAATCCGGCGGCGGATATCCGTATTATCGTCAATCAGGCCAGCACCGTGAAGGATGGCGAGCGCACCTACAGCACTATCCTCAAGGCGTGCGAGAATTTCTTGGGCAAGAGCCCGTCACTGGGCGGCATCATCCGCCGCGATCCGCGCGTGCCTGACACCATCCGCCACCAGTCGCCGCTGCTCACCCGCTCGCCCAACACCGAAGCGGCCGAAGATGTCGAGCGCATTGCCGCCGTGCTGGCCGAGCCAAAGTGAAAACAGGTTACGTTGTCGGTTTGGCATTTAACCGAGCGGCAACACATATTACGCTTATCCGTAAAAATCGTCCCGACTGGATGGCCGGGCAGCTCAACGGCTCCGGTGGCAAGATTGAGTTTGGCGAAACCGGGCCGCAGGCTATGGAGCGGGAATTTTTGGAAGAAACCGGGGTCATTATTCCAGCCGCCGCCTGGCAGCTGTGTGCCTTGCGCGAAGACGAGCTGGCGCGGGTTGAGATTTACCGTTGCTTTGATGATGCGATCATGCAGGCTCGTACCATGACAGACGAGACAGTAGAGGTTTATGCCACAGATGATGACCGTCTCGTGCGTGAGGGTATCAAAGGTCTCCCCATGTTGCTGGCGCATGCGCTGAACCGCAACAGCAACGGCATTTTAAAGCTCGAAACCGCTCGCCCCAAATAATCCAGTCATGCTAGGCTGCGGCCATGGCCGTTACCCCACTACCGCCGGTCACTTTTTAGAGGGTAAATAACCCGATCTCTGCTCAGTCTGGCAGTGTATGATAGTATGAAGGAGTGTTGCTGTGGGCCAGATGTCTTCTTAAAGGAACAGTATGTATATTCGTATAGCCTTGAGTCTTTTGCTTGCCCCCATGTCAGCATATGCCTGTGACTATGGTCGCGTGAGCCCAGTCCTGCCCATAACTTTGACAGCTCTACCAGTAGTCTTATTAGGTGTTACCGCCTATTGGCTTTTACGGCGTCAGACAAAGCAGGCAAAAATTACTGCACGTGTTTTAATAGTACTGGCGGCGTTAGCTCTCTGCTTTTGTCTTTTTGTCACATGGTCCAATACGCTTGGTTGGGTCAGCCCCTGTGCTGATTGGGGCGATATACCATTAGTGCCAGAAATCAAAGGGCAGCTGGGGGCTGTAAAATAGCTTGGCCTTCCTGCTGAGCCTGCTATCGTTCATATTATGGCCGTTACTCCGCCACCTCCTGTCGCTACCAGCACGGCTGGTGCGATTCCGTCTGGGGCCTTGCCGCAGGTGCAAGCGCTCGGCGATGTGGTGGTCGAGCAGGTGCCAAGCCGCATTGCGCAGCTCACGCGCAATATCATCCTCAGTGGCATGGTCGTCGATCAGCAGCCCGGTGGGGCACTGGTGCTGCGTACGCAAGTGGGCGAGCTGATTATCCGCAGTCAAACCCCGCTCCCGCTCGATAAAGTACTCACTCTGCAAATCCCACCCGGCGCACCACCTGTACGTGCGCAGGTGAGCGTTGCTGCACCCGCGCTTCAGTTACCGCCCGCGCTGCTTGCCTCATCGCAATCTCCGACACCAACACCCTCCGTTGCAGCATCTGGCGCGGCACCTGTTCTCACCGCGCCAGCCTCCACACCTCAGGGTTCCCCACTAGGTTCCCCTCTCGGTTCTCCTTTGGCTGCGCCGTCGCTACCAAATCCGGCCACTTCGCCAACCAGCATCCCTCCTGTTATTGGGGGGGCTGCACGTCCCGCAGCGCCCGTTACTTCTACTCATCTCACGCACAGTGCCCCCGGCACCGCTCCCTTGCTCAGTTCGGCCACGGCGCTGCCCGCACTTTCGGCTACGCAGGCCATCGGTGCGCTGCCGCTCATTCCCGGTACGGTGCTCCCGGCGCAGGTGCTTGCTTTACCAGAGCTTGGTATGGCCAAACCCGGTCAAGTACTATCGGCCCCATCACTGCCGGCGTCTGCCGCGCTGTTTGCTGAGCTGCAGACGGCGGGTGCGCCCGCTTTGCGCGCCTTGCTACCGCAAGGGTTAAGCGAGATTCTGTCCAAGCTGCCGCCGGATATTCTCACGCCACCGCTGCCCGCGACTCCAGCGCAGCTCCCCAGCCTAGCCAGTACGGCACCGGGGCTTGCCCGGCCAACTCCTGCCTTTGCCAGTTTGCCGGCTCTCCTCACCTTGCCGCCGGGCGCAAGTGTGACGGTGCAGGTCGAACAGGTCAGTGTGCCGCCGCCACCTACGGCTAGCTCCGCCATTTCCACGCCATCCGCTGTGCCACCGCTAGTCTCTGGCGCAGCTTTAACAGCAAGTGCACCGCCCGTCTTTAGCGCCATTGTGGTGGGGCAAACACCGCAAGGCGAGCCGCTGGCCACATCCCCCGCTGGGTTGCTGGTGCTGTCGGGGCGCGCGCCAATGGAGCCGGGCACCAAGGTGGAGCTGTCGCTGCTGCATGTGAGCGAACCGGAGGTCGAGGTCCCCGCGGAATTACCGGCACGCGCCCGTGACTGGCCTCTTTTGCAGCACATACTGGCCGAGCATCCAGCGCTTCGTCCTGCCTTATCACCGCGCCTGTTGCAGCCGGATACGTTGGGTAGCGTGACAGCCTTTCTCGCGGCTGCCCTCAAGCTTGGCGTGCCGCAACGCGCGGTTGGTGAGGAGGCTCTCGAGGTTCTACGCAGTCGTGGGCAAGGCGAGCTGGTCACCCGTCTGATCGCCGAGGTGCAACAGGCCGGACAAACTTTTATCCGCAGCGAGGCTCCGGCCACCGAGTGGCGCTCGCTGCTGTTGCCGCTGCCACCCGATAGTGCCTTTACCCGCGCCGCATTGCATGTGCGCCGTGAGGCCGACCCGGAGAATCCGACCACCGGGCCGCTGGCGGTGAAGCGTTTGGTGATCGAGGTCGAGCTTTCCCGGCTTGGCCCCATGCTGCTCGATGGTGCTATCCGCCCCAGACGTTTTGACATGACCTTGCGCAGCCAGCGCCGTTTGCCACGTGTGTTGCGGGACGAATTACGGCTGGCCTATCGCGAAGCGCTGATCACGTTGAGCTGGCAAGGCGGGTTGGGGTTCCAGACCGCTGCCGAATTATGGCTGCGGGGTTGAGTGGGAACGCACCCGCGCCAGCGCCATATACATCACCGGGATCACGAACAGGGTAAAGAAGGTGCCGATGCTCATGCCGCCCACGATGACCCAGCCGATGGTCTGGCGCGCTTCGGCGCCCGCTCCGGTTGAAATGGCCAGCGGTACCGCACCCAGCACGGTGGCGGCGGTGGTCATCAAGATCGGGCGTAGGCGCTGCGTCGCGGCTTGGGACACCGCCTCAAGTTTGCTCAAGCCCTGTTCTTGCAACTGATTGGCGAACTCGACGATCAGAATGCCGTTCTTGGCAATGAGACCCACCAGCGTGATGAGGCCGATCTGGCTGTAAATGTTCAGACTGTTGGTGTTGATGAGCGAGCCGCCAACGCCAAACGCCAGTAGATAAAGCGGACCTGCGCCCAACGCCGCTAGTGCGGTTTTCCAGCGGGCATCACGGCGCACCCGGACCCGCCGCGCCAGTGCGATGAGCAGGATGGTCGCCACTATGCCGCCGAGCAGGTAAGGCAGGCTATAGCCGGGGCCTGTGAGGGCCAGCGCCAGCAGTGCACCAAAGGCGGCGAGCGGTACGGTGAACAGGATGATGAAGGGGTCGATGAAGCTTTCAAACTGCGCGGCCAGCACCAGAAAGATGAAGATGAGGGCCAGAACAAACACAAACACGATCGCGCCGGACGAGCTCATGAACTCGCGGCTGGCTGCGCCATAGTCGGCCGAGATGCTGGGCGTGTTCAGGCTGGCGAGTGTTGCATCCATGAACTTGAGCGCTTCACCCAGCGAGTAGCCGGGGGCCAGCGTGGCGGTGATGGTGGCCGAACGCAGCTTGTTGAAGTGATTCAGCTCTTTGGGGGTAACGGTTTCCACGACATCGACCAGATTGGCAAGTTGCACCATCTCGCCGCTGCGGGTGCGGACGAAAATACCCGTGAGGTTGGATGGATCGCGCCGCTCGGCATCATCCAGCTGCAAGATCACATCGTACTGCTCGCCATCGCGCTTGAAACGGGTCACCTGACGGCCGCCGAGCATCAGCTCAAGCGTATTGCCAACCTCAGCCACACTGGCCCCCACCGCGGCGACCTTGTCACGGTTCAGGCGTACCCGTAGCTCGGGCTTGTTCATGTCCAGATCACCGCGCAGCGATTGCAAGCCGGGGTTTTGCGAGGCTTTGCCGATCAGCGCCTGCATTGCGGTATTCAGCTCAGCCCAACTGCCGGTGGTTTGCAAAATGAATGTCAGCGGCGCATCAAGGAAGTCCTGCCCGAGAGAGGGCGGGTTGGCGGCAAAGGCCAGCAGACCGGGCACGCCAAACATCCGGGGGCCGACCTCGCTGGTGATCTGGCGTACGCTGCGCTCACGCTCGCTCCAGTCCTTCATGGCAACAAAGGACAGCATCTGATTGACCACCGGAAACCCGGCGATAACGAACTGCATGTTGCGCTCGGGAATACTGGAGTAGATCTGCTCGATCTGGTGCGCGTAGCGCATGGTATAGTCCAGCGTCGAGCCTTCCGGCGCAAAACCGACCCCGACAAAAAAGCCGCGATCTTCGGTCGGCGATAGCTCGCGCGGCAGGCCGCTGAGCAGCAGGTTTAGCGGTTTTGCGGTCATGAAATAGAGCGGGATGGTCGGCGAGTTGGACTGCAAAATCGCCATCACGTCAGCGGGCGGTGGGCCTTGCAGCTCGCCAGCTGCCATCTGCTTGAAGCCGGCGATCAGCTGCTGGAATTTGGTCGTGCCTTGGGCAAACAGACCAAAAGTGGCGCTGTTGAGCAGAGTGGTGGCACCAAACACAAACAGCAATGTGACGACAAAGCTCAGCCCGGTCCGGCGAATAACGGTGCGGGGCGTGGCCAGCACGGTCGTTAGCGTGTCCCGGTACCAGCGCAGATAGGCGGGCTCGGTGTGCGTATGGGCTGTTTTGCGCAGCAGCTTGCTGCACAGCATGGGGGTGAGGGTCAGGGCAATAAAGCCGGACACCAGCACCGCACCGGCCAGCGCTAGCGCAAACTCGGTAAACAGCTTACCCGTGCGGCCTTCCGCCATGCCAATGGGCGCAAACACCGCGGCCAGAGTCAGGGTCATGGCGACCACGGCAAAACCGATCTCCTTGCTGCCTTGCAGCGCCGCCTGCAGCGGTGGCACCCCCTCATCGATATGGCGCGAGATGTTTTCGAGCATAACAATCGCATCGTCTACCACCAGACCAATCGCCAGCACAAAGGCGAGCAGAGTGAGGGTGTTGATCGAGAAGCCGAGCATCATCATCAACACCAGAGCGCCCAGTAGCGAGATCGGAATGGTAATGAGTGGAATGATGGCGGCGCGCAGCGAGCGCAAAAACAGCAAAATGACCACGGCGACAAACGCAATCGCTTCCAGAATGGTATGGAAGACTGCGCGGATGGATGCGTCAATAAAGATGGTGCTGTCGTAGGCAACCGACAGGTTCACCCCCGGCGGCATCAACTTATTGATCTGCTCCATCGCGCCTTTGACTTCGCGCGAGACGTCGAGCGGGTTGGCGGTGGATTGCTTGACCACGCCCAGCGCCACCGCCGGACGATTGTTATGGCGGGCAATCACGCGGGTATCCCGCGGGCCGAGTTCCACCCGGGCGACATCGCCCAGACGGACCAGGCGGTCACTCTCCTGCCGCAGGATGATGGCGGCAAACTGTTCCGGCGTTTTCAGGTCGCTTTCGGTCAGGACTGTAAACTCACGATCCGAGCCTTCAATCCGTCCGCCGGGGACTTCAAGATTTTGCGCCAGCAGGGCGGTACTGACATCCTCGGCGGTCAGGTTATATGCCGCCAAACGGGCGGCGTTGAGCCAGATGCGCATGGAAAACTTGCGCGAGCCATAAATCTCGACACTGGCCACACCGGGCAGGGTTTGCAGCCGGTCCTGTACCACGCGGTCGGCAATATCGGTCACTTCCATTTCCGGCACACTCTCGCTGGCCAGAGCGAGATAAATGATCGGGGTGGCGTCCGCCTGTGTTTTGGCAATTAGCGGTTCGTCCACTTCACGGGGGAGAAAGTCGCGCACCCGGCCGACCCGATCGCGCACATCGGCGGCAGCGTCATCGGCGTTACGGGTCAGCTTGAACGTAATATTGATATTGCTCTGCTCGGCGCGAGTGGTCGAGCTGATGAAATCAATCCCCTCGATGCCGGAGATGGAATCCTCAAGGACCTTGGTCACCTGCGTTTCCATGATCTCGGCGCTGGCCCCGCGCCAGCCAGTCTGTACCGAAATGGTGGGCACATCGATATTGGGATACTCGCGCAGCTGCAACCGCTGATAGGCCACCAGCCCCATGAGCATGATGACAAGATTCATCACGGTGGCCAGTACCGGACGCCGGATCGAAAGCTCAGAGATGCGCATGAGGGTTACTGTCCGGCTGTGGGTTTATCGGGTGATGCGGGCGCGGCGGGGGTAGCGGGTGGCGCATTGGCAATCGTGACATCCACCGGATTGCCTTGCCCGAACATCATGACTTTGGCGTGCCCAGCAGTCACCACTTGATCGCCCACAGTCAGACCCGACGTGATCGCTACGCGGTTAGCCTCACGCAGACCCGTAGTCACCGGGGTCATGACAGCTTTGCCGTCCTTGATGGCAAAGACAATCTGCTTGTCGCCCATCGGATAGAGCGCGGCACTGGGCACAAACAGGGTGTTATCCGCCGTCGCCAGAGTCAAGGTTACGGCGGCAAACAGGCCGGGACGCAATTTGCCAGCCGGGTTGGGAATAAGCGCGCGCAGCGAAACGTTGCGGGTGTTGGGATCGACTAGTGGGTCAATCGCACTCACTTCGCCGGTAAAGGCCTCGCCGGGATAGGCGCTCACGGTCAGGCTGACGGGTTGCCCGACCTTCAGGCTGGCCAGTACGGTCTCCGGCACGCCAAAGTCCAGCTTGAGGGTGTCCAGTGCTTGCAAGCTCACCAGTGTCTGGCCGGGGCTGACATAATCGCCCACATTCACCTGCCGGATTCCGGTAGTACCAGCAAAGGGTGCGCTAATCAGGCTTTTGGCCATGTTGGCCTGCGCCAGTTCTACCGCAGCAGCGGCCGTGCGCTGGCGGGAGGCCGCCTCATCGCGGGACTGCTCGGTGCCTGCGCCGCGCCCGACCAGCGCTTGGGCGCGGTTCAGCGTGCGCTCGGCCAAGGCCAGTTCGGCTTGCGCCTGTGCCAGCTGGGCCTTGTAAATACTGTCATCAAGGCGCAGCAACGGCTGGCCCTTGGCAACTGTATCGCCATCCTTGAACAGGATTTCGCTTACAACTCCCGCGATCTCGGGCCGCAGAATTACGCCCTCTTGCGCCAGCAGGGAGCCAACCGCAGTAAGGGTGCTCTTGAGAGCACCCTGCTCGACCATGGCTGCGTCTACTGCCACGGCCATGCCGCCCTGTTGCTCGCCGCCCGCTCCGCCTTGCAGCCACTTGCTGAGGCCAAATGCAGTCGCCAGCACAATGAGGACTATCACCATGCTGATTGTGGGATTGGTGCGGGCAAAACTGAGGATCGGATTGTGACGCATAGGCTGGTTCCTGACGCAGAAATACAAAGGGCGCGGCTGCGCCCTAAATAGCCGGGCCAAGGGATTAAAACAAGAACAGACGGGCTGTTAACGCATTATTGTTTGATCTGGCATGGCACAATCGTTACACTTACCGGCCAGTAACAACATATTTCAGGGCTATCGTCGTATGCGTTCAAATCTGGCCAGCTTTTTTGCAAAGAATAATGCTCGTCCCGTTCAACCGGATATTCCGGCTCTTAAATCAGGCGAAGGGGAGCCGCGGGTGGTGATGGGATTAAAAGATTTCCCCAGCGATCAGCCGGTTGCCTATGTGCTGTTTTTCGATAATGACAAGGCACAGCGCCGCCTGCAGACGATGAATCCCGAGCGCTGGACCGAGGATGATCTCACCCCGGCCTGTGCGTTTTCAGCGCTGGCCTTTACCGTTGCCTCGCGCCGAGTGTTCGATGCCGCACTTGCCCGTATCGGGCAGGCCTTTCACCGCGATGCCGACCGCGCCTGTGTGGGTGACCTGACGATGAAAGTCACCTTTTTGCCAGCTCTCAAAATGCAAGTGCCGGGGGCGGATTTCCGCGAGTTGCTGCCCGCCGATTTTCTGTTTGCCCCCGCGCTTAAATGCCAGTCTGCGCCACCAAGGCCGCATGACCCCAAGGATCCTCGCCACCTCTCACGGGTAACGCCGCTGCGCCAAGATGTGCTGCGGTTGCGTGCGCTCGACTATCTGCGCGGTCGTCAGCCCTGATTTAGGTTTCTTTTTGTCGCCGCGCCCGATCGCTGCCCACTTCATCCATCGCTTTGGTGTCGCGGCGGGCCTGTTCGCGGGCGGCGCGCAAATCGCGTTGTTCCTTGGCTATCTCATAGCGTTTCACGTCCTCAAAGGCGGCCTGTACTTCGGCTTGGGAGTCAGCAATCAGCTTGCCCAGTGCCGTAATGGCAGCATCAATCTCATCGCGTTTATTAAAGCTGGCCTTCACAAAAGCCCCGAGCGAGCGGCCTCCCTCGGTGATAGGGGTCACTTTCTCCTGCTCCTCGGCCAGGCGTTGCAACACGCCCGCCCGCATCGCCTTTAGTTCATCTTCCTTGGCAATCAGCAGTGCCAGCTGCTTGCGCTTTTCATCAAGCTGCAGTTTGGCCAGGCGAATGAGAGTGGCAAGGTCATCGGCCATTGGCACTTAGCCGTTCCACGGCTCCCCCAGCACTGCGGCCAGTTCGGCATAGCCTTCGGCAAGATTGGCGCGTTCTTCCGGTTTTTGGCTGAGGAATTTTTCCAGCGGTTCGTTGAGGCGAATGGCTTCGTCCACCACCGTATCCGAGCCTTTGCGGTAGGCGCCAAGGCGGATCATCTCGGCCATATCATCGTAGGTCGAGATATAGCGTCGGGCACGGGTAATCAGCGCATTCTCGGCCTCGCTGTTGCAAGCGGGCAGGGTGCGGCTGACCGAGCGCAGAATGTTGATGGCCGGGTAGCGCCCGCGCTCACCGATACTGCGCTCCAGCACAATATGCCCATCGAGAATGCCGCGCACCGCATCGGCCACCGGCTCGTCATGGTCATCACCTTCCACCAGTACGGTGAACAGGCCCGTAATAAAACCGCTGCCGCTCACACCCGGCCCGGCGCGTTCCAACAATTTGGGTAGCTCGCTGAACACGGTGGGCGGATAGCCTTTGGTTGTCGGTGGCTCACCTGCACTCAGACCAATCTCGCGCTGCGCCATGGCAAAGCGGGTAACGCTGTCCATCATGCATAGCACATGCTGGCCGCGATCGCGGAAAAATTCGGCCAACGCAAGGGTGGTATAAGCTGCCTGCCGGCGCATTAGCGCGGTTTCATCAGACGTTGCTACCACTACGACCGAGCGGGCCAAGCCCTCCGGCCCCAGCGTATCGGTAATAAACTCCTGCACCTCGCGGCCGCGCTCACCCACCAGCCCAATGACGTTGACATCCGCCGCCGTATAGCGTGCCAGCATCGACATCAGCACGCTTTTGCCCACACCGGAGGCAGCAAAAATACCAAGGCGCTGGCCCCGGCACATGGTGACAAAGGTATTGAGCGCTCGTACGCCCAAGTCAACCTTGCCGGCTACGCGCTGCCGTTCATTGGCGGGCGGCGGGCTGTTGCGGATGGGGGCGGCGATAGGGCCAATCGGCAAGGGGCCTTTGCCGTCGATCGGCTCGCCCAGCGCGTTGATGACACGGCCTAGCCAGCCAGAGGTGGGGTGCAAGGCCGGGCGCACGGTGGTCAGCTCGGCTTTACAGCCCAAGCCCACACCATCCAGTGCGCCAAAGGCCATCAGCTGGGCGTGGCCATTCTTGAAGCCTACTACCTCGCAGGGAATGCGCCGGTCAGTCTTGGTGATTACCTCGCAGCGCGCCCCGATGCTTAAATGCTGATCGATTCCGGCGATTTCAACGGTTAGCCCTAGCACCGAGGTCACGCGGCCATACAGGGTCTGGGCCGGAATATCGCCCAGCGCCGCCACAAAGGATTCCAGATCAACCGCCATGCCCCTTATCATAGATGAGCGCGGGCGGGCGGTCTACGTCCCGACTTTATATGTAGGCCTGTTAGTCGTGGCGCAGCAGGGCTTGCGCGGCCTGCACATGGGCGGTGCGCACGGTGCCGGCAGCGACCTCGCTGGCGAGCGCCAAGGCAACGGCTTTAGCCGGGACAACACTGGGAAAGGCTGCTTGTTGCTGTGCCGTTTGGGGATGCCGCGTAAAGCGTGCCAGTCCGGCGTGCGGCAGCAGGCCGGTAAAGGTCACACTCGGGCAATCCACCTGCGGCAAATCCTGCGCCTGTCTCAGAGCGGTGGTCAGTAGGGCGTGAACATCAAGCGGGATCATAGAGGGCCGACTCCAAAAAGCCGGGCAACCTATCAAATCCGAGTCGGATCTGGCAACGACATTAATGGCGCAGGGAAAACAGGCAGAGTCCGGCTTGTCTTGAGGAGGTTAAGCAGTGATGGACAGAAAGTTTAACATTCGCACAAAAAATTTAACTAATTGAATTAAAAAGGAAAAACAAATTAATCATGGTTAGGAAAAGGTTAAATTGACGAAAAGGACGGATGGAGTCATGCTTTGTTAACGAATTAGGGTAAGATTAGGAAAGGTTAAAGGTAAGAATAATTAACAGCTAGATGGAGGTTGGTGTCATGCGTGTTCTGCTCGTTGAGGACGATAGCTCAACCGCCAAGAGCATTGAGCTGATGCTGCACAGCGAAGGCTTCATTGTCGACACCACCGATCTGGGTGAAGACGGCCTCGAGATCGGCAAGCTCTATGACTATGACATTATCCTGCTCGATCTCATGCTGCCGGATATTGATGGCTACGAAGTGCTGCGCCGTCTGCGCGCCGCCCGGGTGAACACGCCTATCCTCATTCTCTCGGGTCTGTCCGAGCTTGACCACAAGATCAAGGGTCTGGGCTTTGGCGCTGACGACTACCTGACCAAGCCGTTTGACAAGCGCGAGCTGATTGCCCGTATTCAGGCCATCGTGCGCCGGAGTAAGGGCCATTCCGACAGCGTCATCAAAACAGGCCGCCTGACGGTCAATCTGGATACCCGGACGGTGATGGTGGACGAGAAGCCGCTGCACCTGACCGGTAAGGAATATGGCATCCTTGAGCTGCTGAGCCTGCGTAAGGGCACTACGCTGACCAAGGAAATGTTCCTCAACCACCTTTATGGTGGCATGGACGAGCCGGAACTCAAGATTATCGACGTGTTCGTCTGTAAGCTGCGCAAGAAGCTGGCCAATGCCACTGACGGCAGCAACTACATCGAAACCGTGTGGGGCCGTGGCTATGTGCTGCGCGACCCGGCCGGCGGCGAAGTGACTAGGCCCGAGGCCGAAGCGGCGGCGGGTTAGTCGGCTTGTCGGCAGATAGCAGGGAAATGTCCTCAAGACCTCAAGCGCAGCGCCGTTTCGAGCAAACTAAATCACGCCGCAAGAGACGGAAATTTATTGTCAGCTGGACATTTTTTTACCTTACTTTACTGTTCTCAATATGAATTTTTCTAGCAAATCCCAGTATTGCCGTGGCTTCAATCTTATTGAGGCGGCAATTGTCTTGGGCGTTGTTGGCTTGGTTCTTGGAGGGATCTGGGTAGCGTCGGCGTCTGTAAAATATCGTTTGGCCGTGAGCGAAACGGCTAAGGGAACCCTCGGGGCTCTTTATGCCGTTCGGGACTTGTACCAGAAGCAAGCCTGTCCTGGAACAACTACAGAAATTGACCCGTTGTCGATAGATTTAGGGGTAGCTTCAACATGGCCGCGCGCTGGCTCTACAGGAGTCAAAACCCCGCTCGGAGCGTCAATGAATATTACAATAGACTGCACCGCTTATGGTGTTGGTGCCATAATTATTACCTATTGGAGTTTTACGTACGATATGTGCACTAATCTTACTCCCCTACTCGCTGGTAGGGATTTTGGTAGTAGTTCTTGCAGCGATGGCATGGTTACGAAGGGTTATTACTGGAGTTACTGAGTTAATTCTGGAATTTTAGCGATGAATTCATCCCATTTGGTAGGCAAACCCGTACTGCTAGGCCGGAGTGTTAACACTCCGGCCTTTTGGCTTGTGCGCGTTTTTCTTGCACTCATCGCAGTAGCTTTGCTAGCTTGCGGCGCAGTACAATTTCAAGGAGTTGTTATGCCGATCACCCGCCCTGCCGCTGCGTTTACCTATGGTCTGAGTACAGGCGCGACCTGTGCCGCGGTCGGTGAGGGGGCGCTGACGCTGGCACTGGTTGGTGTCCTAGGGCCGGAGCGATCGCCCGTTGTGGCGTATACCGGATTAGCGCTTTCCCTGCTTGGCCCGGCGGCGGTGATGTACACCACCAACTATTGGCAACGCGCGAATGCCCTGCCCCATCATGTCCCGGCGCAGAAGTTTATGCGCCGCGGTGAGTCCGTTGGCGTGGCGCTGGCGACCGCCGCCGTCATTGCCTTTAATGCGCTGGTGCTCGCGCCGGGGCTGAAACGGTCATCAGATCTCAGTGCCCCCTCTGCCAGCTCCCGATTACAGGTGCGCTGAAAGTTATAGAAAACTTTACTGACGGGTCCTTTTTCGTTGGCAGGACGCGTCCCTTATACTAGGCTAGCCCCGATAGGGGGGTGCTATGGATAGCCAGTCATCGGGAGTAGACGTGCAGCTGCCTCGGGCTTTGGGGATACGAATTTTTTCTGGCATCCTTTGGTCTATTTTCTTTGGTGTGGCGCTCACTGTTGTTGGCGGACTCATAGGATTACTGAATAGTCCAGCCGAGTGCCTAAGCATAATGACATCGCCCGATGCCGACAGGACCAAGGCTGAGGCCTGCGCTCAGTTGGCCGTGCGACCGACGGAGGGGTTTTTTGTGCCAGTAGTCGCTCTCGCCATAATACTTTCTGTGATGGGTAAGTTACCGGGTACTGGCCGTTTCAAGAAAAAACGTCCTTAGGCCCCGCTTGCCAAGTACGGTCTGCGCGGGCATGGTGCGGCCATGACTGCTACCCCCGTCGCCCATGCCGCTACGCACCGCCCGCTTTTACTGGTTGATGGCTCCGGCTTTATTTTCCGCGCCTATCACGCGCTGCCGCCACTTACCCGGCCCGGCGATGGCACTCCGGTGGGGGCGGTCTATGGCTTTTGCACTATGTTGCATCGCCTAATGAGCGAGCATCCGGGTGCGCCGATGATTGTGGTGTTCGATGTCAGCCGCAAAAGTTTCCGCACCGATCTGTACCCTGAGTATAAAGCGCACCGTCCGCCCGCGCCGGAAGATCTTGTTCCGCAGTTCCCCATCATCCGCGAGGCTGTGCGGGCCTTTGGTTTGCCTGCGGTCGAGCTTGAGAATTACGAGGCGGACGACCTGATTGCTTCTTATACCCGCGCCGCGCTCGACGCGGGTATGGAGGTCGATATTGTCTCATCCGACAAAGACTTGATGCAGCTCATCCGCCCCGGCGTGAAGCTGCTCGACCCGCTCAAGAATAAAGAGATCGGGCTGTCGGACGTCGCCGAGAAATTTGGCGTTACCCCCGACAAGGTGGGCGATGTGCTGGCGCTGATGGGGGACAGCTCGGACAATGTGCCCGGTGCGCCTGGTATCGGCCCCAAGACAGCCGCCGAACTGATTACGCTGTTTGGTGATCTGGAAGGCGTGCTGACACGTGCCAATGAGATCAAGCAGCCCAAGCGCCGCGAAGCGATTGTGAATAACATCGACATCATTCGCCTGTCCCGCAAGCTGGTGGCGCTAGATGAGCAAGCGCCGCTGCCACTGCCGATGGACCAATTGCCCAGCCCGCACCCGGACAAGTCGGGCCTGATCGCCTTCCTGATGCAGCAGGGCTTTCGCTCGTTGGTGACGAAGATTGAGAAAGAGAATGGTATTACCGCCTCGCAGTCGGCCACACTTGCACCGGTTGCGCCCGCTGCTCCGGCAGTAGCCAGGCCCACGACCGCTAATGCACCTTTTGGTCCCTATGAACTGGTGCAGGACATTGCCCAACTCAAAAAATGGGTTGCGCGTGGCACTGAGGTTGGTGTGCTAGCGGTGGATACCGAAACCGACAGCCTTACCCCCAGCACTACCAAAATGGTGGGTATCTCGCTGGCCACGGCACCGGGTCAGGCTTGTTATATTCCGCTCGGCCATGTCAGCGCGGCGGCGGGTGAGCTTTCATTGGGTGGTGAAGTGCCTAGGCAGCTGGCGACCCAAGATGTGGTGGCACTGCTCAAGCCTCTTCTGGAAGACCCGGCTATTCTCAAGGTTGGTCAGAATATCAAGTTTGATCTGCAAGTCTTCGGCCAGCATGGCATCACGGTGGCGCCGTTTGATGATACCATGCTGCTGTCCTATGCGCTCGATAACGGGTTACATGGTCACGGCATGGATGAGCTGAGCGCGACATTTTTGGGTCATAAGCCCATCGCCTTCAGCGAGGTGTGCGGCAGTGGCAAGAACCAGATTACGTTTGACCAAGTGCCCCTCGATAAAGCTTGTGCCTACGCCGCCGAAGATGCCGATGTGACCTTGCGCCTATGGCAGTTGTTCAAGCCGCGTCTGGCGCTTGAGCATCGCGCGGCGCTCTACGAAACCATCGAGCGGCCCTTTGTGCCTGTCATCGCGCAGATGGAGCATGATGGAGTGGTGATTGATGCCGGGGTGCTGCGCGGCCTCAGCCAGACCTTTGCTCTCAAGATGAGCGAACTGGAAGCCGAGATCATGGCGCTGGCAGGGATCGAGTTTAATGTTGGATCGCCCAAGCAACTGGGCGAAGTACTGTTCGACAAGCTAGCGCTCCCCGGTGGTGTGAAGGGCAAGACCGGGGCCTATAGCACCGATGCCGATGTGCTGGAGGAGCTGGCGGGCGCGGGCCATGCCATCGCGCAAAAAGTGCTGGATTGGCGCGGCTATGCCAAGCTGCGCAGTACCTATACCGAAGCCCTGCCACAGCAGATCAACCCGCGTACGGGCCGCGTGCACACCTCGTTTTCGCTGGTGGGAACCAGTACCGGGCGGCTATCCTCGAGCGATCCCAATTTGCAGAACATACCCATCCGCACCGAGGATGGCCGCTCGATCCGCCGCGCCTTCATTGCGCCACCGGGGCACAAGCTGCTGTCCATCGATTATTCGCAGATCGAACTACGCCTGCTCGCGCATATGGCCGACATTCCTGCGCTGAAGGACGCCTTCATTCATGGTGTGGATATTCATGCCAAGACAGCGAGTGAAGTGTTTGGCGTGCCCTTGGCCGAGATGACGCCTGAGCTGCGCCGCCGGGCCAAGGCCATCAACTTTGGCATCATCTATGGGATCTCGTCTTTTGGACTGGCACGGCAGCTCGGTATTTCGCAAAGCGAGGCCGGAGCGTTTATCAAAATCTATTTCGAGCGCTTCCCGGAGCTGAAGACCTACATGGACCGCACTAAAGACCAGTGCAAGTCACAGGGCTTTGTACAAACGCTGTTTGGCCGGGTAGTGCATATCCCCACCATTCGCGACAAGAACCCGGCCCGGCGCAGCTTTGCCGAGCGGCAGGCGATCAATGCGCCGTTGCAGGGGACAGCGGCCGATATCATGAAGCGGGCGATGATCCGCATTCCGCCCGCGCTGGCGGCGGCTGGCCTAGCAGCTAAAATGGTGCTGCAAGTGCATGATGAATTATTGTTCGAAGTGCCGGACGCCGAGGTAGAGGCCACGGGCAAGCTGGTGAAAGAGATCATGCAGGATGCCGCACAGCTGAATGTCCCCCTGATTGCCGAAATCGGCGTGGCCGATAACTGGGCGGAGGCGCATTAAAACGGGTTAAATTGTTGTAGGCGGGATTTGCCCTTGGCCTGCGGGTTTGCTATAGAATGAGCCGTAGGTTGTTCCTGTAGCTCAGCTGGCCCGTCGCGCTTGGCGCGACAAACCCAAAGAGCGGCGGGGCAGATGTGGTGGTGAGTTCCCGTAGCTCAGCTGGATAGAGCAGCAGTTTCCTAAACTGTTGGTCGGAGGTTCAAATCCTCTCGGGAACGCCACGTTATAGGAACTGTATGATCTATCTGCACAAAATCCTGCCCGCACTGCTCTCGCCCCTCATGCTGGTGCTGGTGTTGCTGGGGTTCACGCTCTGGCGGCGGTGCCGCGTGGCCACGCTGATCGCCTTGCTTATCCTGCTGCTGGCCAGTTTGCCGATCGTGTCATTTCCGCTGTTCCGGCTGGTCGAGAATAATGCCGTGCGCCAGCCGATCACCGCTATGCAGTCCGCTGATGCGATTGTGGTGCTCAGTGGCATGCTCACCGATGTGCGCGGCGTGGATGGTGTGGTGAGCGAATGGTCGGACGCCGACCGCTTTTTTGCTGGTGTTGATCTCTATAAGGCGGGCAAGGCCCCGCTCTTGGTGTTTACCGGTGGGCGTATGCCATGGACTTTGTCCGAGCGTAGCGAAGGCGATCAACTGGCCAACAAAGCGCATGAGCTGGGGGTGCCGCAAACGGCGCTGCGGGTGACGGGCGATGTTGAGAATACCGCCGATGAAGCGCAGGCGGTGGCAAAGCTGCTCGGCGCTGGTTCGCACAGGATGATTCTGGTCACCTCAGCCTTTCATATGCCGCGAGCGCAATTCCTCTTTGAGCGAGAGGGCATAACAGTTCATCCCTATGCCGTCGATTTCAAAACTGAGGCCGCTGCGCCCACGCCGATGGATTATCTGCCCAGTGTGCGGGCGCTGGCCCTGACCGATATCGCCTTGCGCGAGCTGATCGGGCGGCTGTATTATCGGCTCATCAAAGGATAGATCATGCAGCAGTTCAATCAGGCCTATTACCAGCATTGGTATGGCAATGCCAAAACCCGCGCCTTCACCAGTGCCGATAAAGTGCGGCAGGCACGCTTTGTGCTGGCCTACCTCGAGCAGTTGGGCGTGCCGCTTAAAAGCGTGGTGGATGTAGGCTGTGGCCTCGGGCATTGGCGCGATGCCCTAGCTAAGCTGGCGCCAAAGCTGCGCTATACCGGGGTGGAAGTCAGCCCGTTTGCCTGCGCCCGCTTTGGCTGGATTCAGGCGTCCGCGCATAATTTTACCAGCACGCGTCAGTACGACCTCGTTATCTGTCAGCATGTGCTGCAACATCTCAACAATCGCGACTGTGCGCGGGCACTGGCCAATATGGCCACCTACTGCCGGGGCGCGCTGCTGCTCGAAGTGGCCACCAAAGAAGACTGGGAAGGCGATGTGCTCGATAAAGAGCGCACCGAGGCGCATGACTATCTGCGCAGCGTGAAATGGTACCGCAAACAGCTCGATCCGCATTTTGTGGCGGTCGGCGGCGGGCTGTTCCTCGCCCGCAGCGCCGATGTGCCGTTGTTCAGTCTGGAGCGGATTTAATCTAACTAGGTCTTGGCCATCGCAAGTTTTTTGCTGCGTATTCTTTGGTAAATTGTCGAAAGCTATCGTGCGGGGCAAGCTTGGGAGGGTTTGTCCATGATTTTCCGGATAGACTGTCAAGTTGACGCTCTGGCTCTCGGAATAATTTCCAGCCCGCCCTTATTGCGGCGTATTTCCAGGCATTTTCCAAAAATCCTACATCAGCTCGTTCACCGAACTGTGTTGTCAAGGTGAAGCTAATGTCATTGCAGGGTTGATCGGAATAATGCAGTCGCTGCTCAAGGTCGCGGGGTGCGATATCCGCATTGCGATTGAAAACAAATTTTGCCTGCTCATATTGCTGGTGGCTTGGTTCGATGGCATTGCGCAGTGCCTCGTTATAATCCTGTTCCGTCAAGGCATCCATGAGCGCGTCTTGGAGTGAGCGCTTATGCAGCAGGTTCCAGACCATGCTGGCGTCGGTGGCATAAACCGCAAGGCGCAGTTGTTCAGCCGCTGTCAGCGGGCGCAGCTCACCAACCGGGCGTTGTTTCTGTGGAGCCTCGCCGCCCAACACAAGCGCGGGTGGGTTCACCCAGATTTGCATTTCATAATGACTTGGGTGCAAACGGGGCATGATTACTCTCCTAACGGCAGCTCTTTATCGGCGCAGACTAGTGAGTTGCGGGCGGGAGTTCAAATAAATTCGCGAAAAACAATGTAGTGTATTGATAAAAAACGATAAAAGTTAATTTTTGTCTTTTTACTCGCTTCCTCTTGAAACAGGGCTAGGGGGCTACCTATATCTCGCTGGCACTCTTAAGCCAAGAGTGCTAACTGTTCGCACCCGGCATCTGCCGGACAACCCTTATGGAGGAAGAGACATGGATTTTCGTCCCCTGCACGACCGCATTCTGGTCGAGCGCGTTGAACCCGAGACCAAGACCGCTGGCGGCATCATTCTAGCCGACACCGCGCAGGAAAAGCCCATGCAAGGCAAGGTGCTGGCTGTGGGTTCCGGTAACCGCGATGAAAGCGGCAAGCTGGTTCCGCTTGATGTGAAGGCGGGTGACACCATCCTGTTCGGCAAGTGGTCGGGCACCGAGGTGAAAATGAACGGCAAAGAGCTGCTCATTATGAAAGAGAGCGATGTGCTCGGCATCGTTGACAGCAAGAGCGCCAAGAAGGCGGCTTAAGCATGGCCAAAAGCGCGTTCTACGCTGCAAGCCGTGATCTGCTGAAACAGCCGCGCACAGTCGCGGTTGTTTCGGAGGGTAGGCTCCCGCGTCCTGAGCGTCTAACAGGCATCAATCGTGTTGCAGTTTGCAAGAAACCCAACTCCCGTCTGACGGGTCACAAGTACTAAACTCAAGGAGAGTAAAATGGCAGCTAAGGAAGTACGTTTTTCAGGTGATGCCCGCGCCAAGATGCTGCGCGGTGTCGACATTCTGGCCGATGCGGTGAAGGTCACCCTCGGTCCCAAGGGTCGCAACGTGGTGATCGAGAAGAGCTTTGGCGCTCCCCGCATCACCAAGGACGGCGTGACCGTAGCCAAGGAAATCGAACTGGCTGACAAGTTCGAGAATATGGGCGCCCAGATGGTGCGTGAAGTGGCCAGCAAGACCGTCGATCAGGCGGGCGATGGCACCACCACCGCCACCGTGCTGGCGCAGGCCTTCATCCGCGAGGGTGTGAAGCTGGTGGCCGCTGGGGCCAATCCGATGGACCTGAAGCGCGGTATCGACAAGGCGGTCGCCTCGGTGGTTGATAACCTCAAGGAGCAGAGCCGCCCGGTTAACGCCAAGAAGAAGGAAGAACTGGTGCAGGTCGGTACCATTTCGGCCAACGGCGATCGTACCATTGGCGAGATGATCGCCAACGCGATGGAGAAGGTGGGTGCCGAGGGCGTCATCACCGTCGAAGAGGCCAAGAGCCTCGAGAGCGAGCTGGAAGTGGTCGAGGGTATGCAGTTCGACCGTGGCTATCTCTCGCCCTACTTCGTCACCAATGCGGAGAAGATGGTGTGCGAGCTCGAGAACCCCTACATCCTCTTCCATGAGAAGAAGCTGAGCGGTCTGCAGCCCATGCTGCCGGTGCTGGAAGCTGTGGTACAGACGGGTCGCCCGCTGCTCATCATCGCTGAAGAGGTCGAGGGTGAGGCGCTGGCCACCCTAGTGGTCAACAAGCTGCGCGGTGGCCTGAAGGTTGCTGCGGTCAAGGCCCCCGGCTTTGGTGATCGTCGCAAGGCGATGCTTGAGGATATGGCGATCCTGACCGGTGGTCAGCTGATCTCCGAAGACCTCGGCATCAAGCTCGAGAATGTCACCTTGCCGATGCTGGGCACCGCCAAGAAGGTGTTCATCACCAAGGACGACACCACCATCAGCGATGGCAATGGCAAGAAGAAAGACATCGAAGCCCGCATCGGCCAGATCAAGGCCCAGATCGAGGAGACAACCTCGGACTATGACCGCGAGAAGCTGCAGGAGCGCCTGGCCAAGCTGGCTGGTGGCGTGGCGGTCATCCGCGTTGGCGGTGGCACCGAGGTCGAGGTGAAAGAGCGCAAGGATCGTGTTGACGATGCCCTGCATGCCGTGCGCGCCGCTGTGGCCGAGGGCATTGTGGCCGGTGGTGGCAGTGCGCTGCTCTATGCCAGCCAGCAGATCGCCAAGCTCAAGGTTGATAACGAAGACCAGAAGCACGGCATCGACATCGTGCGCAAGGCCCTGCAGGCCCCCATCCGCCAGATCGCCGAAAATGCCGGCGTGGACGGTTCGGTGGTGGTTGGCAAGGTGCTCGACAAGAAGGATGCCAAGTATGGCTTCAACGCTTCGCTCGACTTCGAAGGCGACAGCTCGATCATCGACATGACCAAGGCCGGCATCATTGATCCGACTAAGGTGGTCCGTACCGCCCTGCAGGCCGCTGCCTCAGTGGCCAGCCTGCTCATCACCACCGAAGCGATGGTGGCCGAGAAGCCGGAGAAGAAGGCTCCGTCCATGGCGGGCGCTGGTGCCGGTGGCATGGGCGATATGGATTTCTAATCCAGACCGCTGTTTTGTTAATGAAGGGCCGGGGGAACCCCCGGCCCTTTTTGTTCGAATTTCTCTATATGCCCCACCACTGAGAGTTCAAGTTCGGAATCAGATCTGCAGGATGTGCATTGCTGACGTTCCCGCAATGCGGAGCCTTGCTGTTGCAAGAGAGCGGAAAACCCTGATTTTGCCCAGATCATGAGCAAATCCGGCTCCGGGCTGCATTTTTCGAACAGCTGAAAGCTTTTGCCGGATCTGGTTTTAGGGGGGCGGGATTGCTCATACTCCGTGGCAACGGAGGGAATGATAATGACCGCGCCCGGCGAGGCTGTAATACGCAAACTTGTTCTGGTGCGCCCCGCGCAGCTAAACGGTGAGCTGGCGGTGTCTCAGCTCTCCTTGCTAGGCTACCGCACACTCAGTCATCTGGACAACCGGCTGTTTTCGGCCGGGCACCAGCCGCAGATGATTCTCTGCGGCCCGGCCCGACAGGCCGAGTTGACCGCCAGCTATCTGGCCCGGCAGCAGCAGCGCCTGACAGGACATCCGGTGCCGGTGCGGACGACTCCTCTATTGGTCTCAAGCGGTCCGGCGGGTGTGTTTGGGCTGCTCACCCTTGTTGCCGATCTGCCCGAGCTGCTTGGCTCCATTCAGGAAGCGGCAGCAATTACAACTGTGCTCTGCGTGGCGTCTCAACCACTGCTCGAGCGGTTTCTTGAAGTTTATGATGTACCGTTACAACTCGGGGCAGGCGGCGCCCTGTGCATCAGCCAGCAGGCGCCCTGGCCCGGCTTCGCCGTACGTCCGCGTTGCACCTATAGCGCCGAGCTGTTTCCCCCGGTCAGATAGGGCTGGAGTCAAACCCCGGTGGTGGACGATGAGTGCCGCGTTGCAGGTAGCAATCCTGCCAGCTGATGTTCGGGCGCCCCAGTGCATCGGGTTGCACCGGCAGAGCGTAAAAACGCCAGCCCCGCGCTTCGCTCATGCCTTTGAGCAAATGCGGATTCACGGCATACATCGGCCGATCCGCCGGGGTAGGGCCATAGCGCAGGTTGATCAGGACCGTACAGTCGGGCTTGGCGATGGCGCGCAGGCTGTACAGCATTTTTCCCTGCTGTTGGGGTGACAGGTGCATCCACATCGAGGCGCAGAGGATGAAATCCGCCCTAGGGCTGATCCGGCGGCAGTGGCGTAACTCCGGGGCCAGATCGAGATAAAACTCCAGTTTCGGATGATGAAAGCGCTTGGTCGCTTCGCGCAGCATCGTGTGTGCCCCATCCACCGCGATGACCTGAAAACCCTGCTGTGTCAGCCAATAGGCGTTCTGGCCACTACCGCAGGCGATATCAAACGCGGTTCCGGTGCGGTGTTCTGGCAGCCAGCGCGATAGGTGGGGAAAAATTCCTTCGGTTGTCACCCGATCATACTGCACAGCCAGTCTTTCGGCCTGTGCGTTATAGATCTCGAGCAGTTCGGCTCGTTTTGTTTTTGGTTTCATCTTTTGTCCCTGTGTTGCCGTTCAAGATGCAGCGCACAAACACGGGATGCAAGTGAAAGAGTCTTAACGCTAGGGCAAGCCATGCGTGCCGTTGCGCAGGGTCAGTCGGCGCGGTAGCGGCGAGGGTGCCGGGTAGTTGACCTGCCCATAGCCATGGCCGGCGCGGGCATGCCCCTCCTCTGTGGCGGCCGAGCGGAAATAGGCCATGATGAACACACGAATGGCCGCGGTCAGCGAGCAGTCGGCTGGTTTGCAGTCGGCGATCAGGGAGCAGATCTCATGGGCGCTGCGGCCTTCCCGCCGGACGATGTCAAACAGGGCCGACCACATGTCGGGCTCAAGCCGGGCGCTGGTGCGCTTGCCGTTTATCATCAGGTTGCGGCTAACCAGACTGCTGGTCTTGCGGCTGGCGGCGGCGCGTGCGAGCTCGATTAAGGATGAGGTGTCTACCATGGTATCCCTTCCGCTTGGTTGTGCGAATTAACCATACCATGGAATCCTAGTTCATCAACCTAAAGTTGTACTAGAGATTCAAAATAATACCATGGTATTCATTAGGAGTATTTATGCATATGACTATTCCGTATAGGTAATGCTAGGTGATTTCAGTCTTTATTGTTATGGCATGCAGGCCCGATTTCAACTCCGAGGCGAGTAAATCATAAATCATGCGATGTTGCTCAACGCGGCTAAGTCCGGATAGTTTGTGGCTTGCTATAATGAGCGCAAAATGGGTTTCACCCTCGGGACGAGCCCCGGCATGGCCAATATGGCGGCCGGATTCGTCAAGTAACTCAAGCCGACTAGGCTGTAGCTCGCGGATGAGCAGGGCTTTGATACGATCAGCGCGGGTCATGCGGGCAGCAACCATATTTTTGCTGCAGAAACAAGATTGTTTCGTGGCGCACGACCCTTCATTATGGAAGAATGCGACCCTGGTTTGACGATCATAGCCTCTGGAGCGACAACGCCGATACGGCGGTGCGCCGCTGCGAGCATGAGGGGTGCCGCGCCGTCGGTGAGCATCGGGCGCCCTATTCGTCGCAGGAGCTCAATCGCTACCGCTGGTTCTGTCTGGAGCATGTAAAAGCCTACAATGCGCGCTGGGATTTTGCCAAGGGTCTGAGCCCAGAGGAGATCGAGCAGATGATCCGCTCGGACACCATCTGGAACCGGCAGACCCGGCCGCTCGGAGATTGGCGCACCAAGGAGCGGCTGCTGCGACGCAAGGCGCATCTGTTTGCAGAGGGGGAGGAGGCTCCGGCGGCGCGCGCGAGTCCAACGCCGCGCCACTCGCCGCAGATCATCGCCGCACTAGCGGTTCTGGAGCTGGATGTGTTGCCGCCTGCCGATGTGTTGCAGACGCACTACCGGTCGCTGGTCAAAAAATATCATCCCGACGCGAATGGTGGTGACAAGTCGTTTGAGGACAAGCTCAAGGACATCACGCAGGCTCACGCCACCCTTAAAGATTTCCTACGGTAGCTGGAATGTGGGGCTGTCTTACCTTGTCCCGCCTCTGGCTGCTGACCAGCCTCTTGTCAATCGCGCTCTATGCCCCGTTACTGTTCAGCCTGCTGGCTCAGGTGCCGCCATCGGGTGAATGGGCTAACGATTTTACCCTGCTGTGGGCTGCGGCCAAATTCGCGTGGCAGGGCCAGCCAGCACTGGCCTATGACGCCGCGGCGCTGACGGCATCGGTCCCGGCTCTTGCCACGGCTCCGGTGCAGCCAAGCTTTTATCCGCCGCTTTATCTACTGCTCACGGCACCGCTCGGGGCGCTGGAGTATCCGGTCGCATATGTGGTCTTTGTCCTTCCCTCCCTCATCGCCCTGACTGTTGCCGCCGCAGCTATCTTTCGGGCGCAGGCGGCGCTGGCCGTGGTGCTGGTGCTGTGTTTCGGCGGCTTTTGGCAGTTGCTGCATTACGGCCAGAATAGCGGCTGGATAGCGATATTGTACCTGCTGGTTTATGCCGGATTGCGGGCGGGGCATTCGGGTGCCGGTATCGCTTTGGGGCTGATCGCGGTCAAGCCTCATCTGGGGCTACTCGCCCCACTACATCTGGTCTCTACGCGCCGTTGGAGCGTCTTTGTGGCCGCTGCTTTGACGGTTCTCGCGCTGACCGTACTCAGCGGGTGGCTGTTTGGGTGGGATGTCTGGTGGGCCTATACCCAAGTGGCAGGATATCCCGTGCACCGTCTGCTTGATTTCACGATGCCCAATCAGGATGCCCCCATTAGTCTGTATGCCGGACTGCGACGCTGGGGGATGGGCGCGACCGAAGCTCTACTGTGTCAGGCGGCGCTCGGCGTGTTTGCTGGCTGGCTGTGGCTGGTTATCGGGCGCTCTGTCAGTCCGGCCAGCAGTTTCGCCCTCCTGCCGCTGGTCACCTTACTGGTGTTGCCGCATGCTTATGCCTATGACAGCGTGTTATTGCTTCTACCCTTGCTGGCCGCGGCCCTGACCCCTGAACTTCAGCTCCGCCATTGGAGCGGTGTGGCGAGCTGGGCGCTGCTCTATCTGGCGAGCGGCTGGCTGGCGGTGTTCAATTTCATGACCGTGGTCGGCGTTTTCCCGGTTCTGGGCCTGCTGTTTTTGGCAGCTCTGGCTTGGCAAAAGCATAGGAATCCCGTCATTTCCGTGGTAAACCCCTAAGCATTCAAGCCCAAGGAGTTTATCGTGTTGCGCCCTGTCTCTGCTGATCTGCGTCCTGATATCAAGGTGTCTGTCCGGCAGACTTTCGGTCTGGACTCGGACCTGATGGTCCCTGCGTTTTCCGAAATCTGTGAGCATGTTCCGGCGGTGGACGACACTTATCACTTCGATCATGACACGACGCTGGCCATTCTGGCTGGCTTTGCGCATAACCGTCGGGTCATGGTGCAGGGCTATCACGGCACCGGTAAGTCGACGCATATCGAGCAGGTGGCTGCGCGCCTGAACTGGCCGTGTATCCGGATCAATCTTGATAGTCACATCAGCCGGATTGATCTTATCGGCAAGGATGCCATTGTGCTCAAGGACGGGCAGCAGGTCACCGAGTTTCGTGAAGGTCTGTTGCCATGGGCGCTGCAAAACCCGGTGGCACTGATGTTTGATGAGTACGATGCCGGTCGGCCGGATGTCATGTTCGTGATTCAGCGGGTGCTGGAGGTGGAGGGGCGCCTGACTCTGCTGGACCAGAACAAGGTGATTCATCCGCACCCCGCATTTCGGCTGTTTGCCACGGCGAATACCATTGGCCTTGGCGATACCTCAGGCCTCTATCACGGTACACAGCAGATCAATCAAGGCCAGATGGACCGCTGGAACATCGTTACCACGCTCAACTATCTGCCGCATGATGAAGAAGTAAAGATCGTGCTGGCCAAACTGCCGGAGCTGGCCAAGAGCGAGGCCGGCCGCAAGCAAGCCAGCGACATGGTGCGTTTGGCGGATCTCACCCGCGCCGGGTTCATCAATGGGGATATCTCCACCGTCATGAGCCCGCGCACGGTCATCAGTTGGGCACAGAACGCCGCCATCTTTGGTGATCTGGCCTTTGCCTTCAAGGTCAGCTTCCTGAACAAGTGCGATGAGACCGAACGCCCGAGTGTGGCCGAGTATTATCAGCGCTGCTTCGGGGTCGATCTGCTCAAGTCTCTCACCCCGGCACAGTGAGGGCCCGATGCACGGGGCATTTCTGCTTCTTCTCGGGTTGCTGTCGGGCCTGCCGACGCTGGCACAGGAGCCTGTGCCGCCGGTCCAGGCCCGCTTTACGGTTGAGATGTCCTGCTATGTCCGTATCGGCGACCAGATTGGCAGTGATGGCGAAGCCCGGCTGGTGATGGGTGGTGCAAAGCCGGTGTTGCACGTTAAACTGACCACGCCCACGCCGGGTTACCGGATTGAGCTCTCGCCTCTGGTACGGGTGGGCGGTGTGGCCAAGGGTACCCTTAATCTGATTGGTCCTAAAGGGCTGGTGCCACAAGTCATTTCCGAGGTTCAAGGAACCTATCCGCTTGCTCTCCCGGCCGGTTCGGCCCGGCTGGAGCTTGAAATTCTGCGTGATTTCAACTGGGGCTCGCTGCAATTGCTGTGCCCGCTACCGCCTGCTGTGGTGCCGTGAGTACGCCCGAGACTCCGCTTGATCGGTTCAAGCGCGCCACCATCAACGCGGTGCGCGCACTGGCCGAGAATGATGAACTTCAGGTCGGCTTCAGCAATGATCCGGTGAGCGCCGGGGCCGGGCGCATTCGGTTGCCCGCCCTGATGCCGGATATGAGCCGCGAGCAGCTTGCAACCCTGCGCGGGGCGGCGGACGCCGCCGCACTATGGCATCGCTATCATGACGATTCCAGTCACCAGCGGGCCGTGCCCGAGGGGGAGCAGGCCCGGACGGCCTATCAGGCGCTGGAAGAGGCTCGCGTGCAGGGCCTTGGCGCACAGCAGATGGCTGGGGTGGCGCAGAATCTCACGCAGCTGCTCGAGCAGGGGTATCGCAGCAAGGGGATGGATCGGCTCAATCAGCCTGGCAGTTTCCCGGTGGCCGAGGTTTTGCGCCTGTGTCTACGTGAAGCGCTGACAGGAAAGGGAGTGCCTGCCTGTGTTGCGATGCCGTTTGAGCTAGCACGGGCACAGCTGCCCGAAATAATGCACGAAAGAGTCAGTCAGCTGGCGGCTGTGGCCGCGGATCCGGTCCGGTTTGCCACGCTGGCGCGTGAGCTGGTGCTGACTCTCAAGCTTGATCCGTCCGACCAGCCGCCGGAGCGCGATGAGGAGGATGAATCGGAAACACAGGATGAGCCGCCGCCTGAGGAAGATGCGCCGGACGAACCGGAGGGTGAGCCAGAGGAACCGGCACAAGAGAGCGCACCGCTGCCCAGTGAGGCGAGCGATGCGGCACCCGAAGCTCTGGACAGTGGCGAGCAACTGATGCCGGATGATGGCGAGGGCGAGAGTGAGGTACCCGGTGCACCGCCGCGTCCGCCGCAGCTGGTGCCGGATCTTAATAACCTGCCCGGCTATCAGATTTTTGTGAAAAATTTCGATGAGGTGGTCGAGGCCAGTGCACTGGCCGAGGTCGATGAGCTGACGCGTCTGCGCGATCTGCTCGACCGCCAGCTGCAACCCCTGCAGGGGACCATCGCCAAGCTGGCTAACCGACTGCAGCGCAAGCTGATGGCGCAGCAACAGCGCAGCTGGCACTTTGATCTGGAGGAGGGGATTCTCGACACCGCACGTCTTGCGCGTGTGGTCTCCAACCCCGGTACCTCGCTCTCCTTTAAACGCGAAAATGATATCGAGTTTCGCGATACCGTTGTCACGTTGTTACTTGATAACTCCGGCTCCATGCGTGGGCGACCGATTACCATTGCTGCCCTATCGGCCGATATTCTGGCGCGGACGCTTGAGCGCTGTGGGGTGAAGGTCGAGATTCTGGGCTTTACCACCCGGGCCTGGAAGGGCGGGCGCGCGCGCGAGGCGTGGGTGCAGGCGGGCAAGCCGATCAATCCCGGCCGCGTGAACGAGCTGCGCCATATCATTTATAAGAATGCCGATGCGCCATGGCGGCGGGCCCGGCGCTCCCTCGGCCTCATGCTGCGCGAAGGCATCTTAAAAGAGAATATCGATGGGGAAGCGCTGGTGTGGGCGCATGAACGCCTGCGCGTGCGGCCCGAGCAGCGCAAAATCCTGATGGTCATTTCGGACGGCGCTCCGGTGGACGATGCCACCCTGTCAGTTAACCCAGGTACTTATCTTGAGATGCATCTGCGTCATGTCATTGAGTGGATTGAAACCCGCTCGCAGGTTGAGCTGGTGGCCATTGGTATCGGCCATGACGTCACCCGCTATTACCGTCGCGCGGTCACGATTGTCGACGCCGAGCAGTTGGGCGGCACCATGATGGACAAGCTCACCGAGCTGTTTGATGAGACGCAGGCGCGACGTTAGGGGTTTAGCCGGGCAGGCACTGGCCACCACCCGTGAGACCGCGATAGACTGCCTGCCCGTCCATTTGCTGATAAGCCGCTGGGGTTTCGCCTTGCTGCAGTTGGGGCGGTGCCGGAGGGGTGAGCGGAGTTGCCAGCGGGTTCAGGGCGCGTTGGGGTGATGTAGTCTGTTCCTGTGCCATATGAGCCTCCGTGAATAATTAAATTGCGCGATGTATGTGAATAGTAGATAGCTCGACTCGCCTTGCCAAGATTTATCGTTTCAAATTCCGGGTAATTTTATAAGTCGCTGCGCCATTCGGCAACAACCGCAGGGTCGGGTTCGTGCGCAGCGCGGTGCTGCTCTTGCGTGAACCGCTGCGAGTTGATCTGGCTGAGTGCCCAGATAGCTGCGCCGCGCACCAGCGGCGAGGGATCCTCAAGAAGCTTGGCCACAGGGGCGGTTGCCTCGACATTGCCGCTGTTGCCTAGGGCAATAAGCACATTACGAATAAAGCGGTCGCGCCCGATGCGTTTGATCGGTGAGCCACTAAAGCGCACGCGAAAGGCGGTGTCGTCAAGTTGCGCTAGCTCGAGCAGATCCGGCAGATGATTTTCCGGGCGTGGGGCCAGCTCAGCTTCATGGCCGAGTTGCGCAAATTTGTTCCATGGGCATACGCTGAGACAATCGTCACAGCCATAAATGCGGTTACCCATGGCTTTGCGAAAGCCGCGTGGAATTGGGCCCTTGTGTTCAATGGTCAGATAGCTGATGCAGCGGCGCGCATCAAGCTGATACGGTGCGGTAATGGCCTGGGTGGGGCAGATATCGAGGCAAGCGGTGCAGGCACCACAATGATCGCGCTCGGCATTGTCCGGCTCCAGCTCCAGCGCCGTAAAAATCTCGCCCAGAAACAGCCAGCTGCCAAAGTCCCGGCTCACCAGATTGGTATGTTTGCCCTGCCAACCAAGGCCTGCGCTTTGCGCCAGTGGCTTTTCCATCACCGGGGCCGTATCGACAAACAGCTTAACCTCGGTGGTGTAGGTCTCGGCGATCCAGCGGGCCAGCACGCGCAGTTTTTTCTTGAGCACGTCATGATAATCACGCCCGCGCGCATACACCGAGATGTTGGCTTTGTCGGTGGCTCTCAGATTTTCCAGCGGATTGTGATCCGGCCCGTAATTAAGCCCCAGCACAATGACGCTCTTGGCCTGCGGCCACAGGGCATCGGGCGAGCGGCGTTGCTCCGTGCGCTCGGCCAGCCAGCCCATATCGCCGTGTTTGCCGTGGGCAATAAACTCTTTAAGCCGCGCTCCGGCCTCAGGCACCAGTCGCGCCGGGGCAAAGCCGATGGCGGAGAAGCCGAGGGCAAGAGCCTTGGCGCGGATGGCCGCTTTCATAGCGGCGCGATATCCCCACGCGCTAGCTCGGCGCGCAGGGTGGCGGCTTCATCGACAAAGCGGCCTTGCTCAATTGCCCCTCGCAGACGGCGCATAAGGTTCTGGTAGAAATAGATATTATGCCAGGTTAGCAGCATGGGGCCGAGGATCTCCTCACAGCGGATGAGGTGATGCAGGTAAGCCCGCGTCACGCCAGCGAGCGCCGGACACGCACATTCTTCATCAAGCGGGCGATGGTCGTCCTGATGGCGGGCATTGCGCAGGTTAATAGTGCCCCGGCTGGTAAAGGCCTGCGCGGTGCGGCCACTGCGGGTAGGCAGGACGCAGTCAAACATATCAATCCCGCGCTCGACCGCGCCGATGATATCCTCCGGCGTACCCACGCCCATCAGGTAATGCGGCTTGTCAGCGGGCAGGGCAGGTACGGTTTCATCCAGTACGGCAAACATCTGCTCTTGCGGCTCGCCCACAGCAAGGCCACCAACGGCATAGCCTTCAAAGCCGATCTGGGTGAGAGCGGCGGCGCTGCGCAGGCGCAGGTCAATCTCGGTGCCGCCTTGGACAATGCCAAACTGGCCGTAGCCGGGGCGGGCCTTAAAGGCAGCGCGAGAGCGGGTGGCCCAGCGCATCGATAACTCCATGCTCTTTTCAATCAACGCTTTGTCGGCGGGCAGCTTGGGGCATTCATCAAACGCCATGGTGATGGTGGCATCGAGCAAATGTTGAATCTCAGTCGAGCGCTCGGGGTTCAGCTCATAGGCCGCGCCGTCGATATGCGAGCGGAAGGTTACACCCTTTTCGGTAATTTTGCGCAGCTTACTGAGCGACATCACCTGAAAGCCACCGCTATCAGTCAGGATCGGCCCCGGCCATAGCATGAACTTGTGCAAGCCGCCCAACTTGGCAATGCGCTCGGCGCTCGGGCGTAGCATCAGGTGGTAGGTGTTGCCCAGCACAATCTGCGTGCCGGTGGCGCGTACCGCATCCATCGTCATGGCCTTGACCGTGGCGGCGGTACCCACAGCCATGAAGGTGGGTGTCTCGACGGTGCCGTGTGCGGTGGTCAGGCGGCCGCGGCGGGCGCGGCCATCGGTGTTCAGCAGGTCAAACGACAGAGCGGTCATGATGGGAACAGTAAAGAGGAATCGCCGTAGGAATAAAAGCGGTATTTGTTGGCAATCGCGTGGGCGTAGAGTTCCTTGGCGCGTTCCATACCGATGAAAGCACTCACCAGCATCAGTAGCGTACTCTTGGGTAGATGAAAATTGGTCATCAGTCCATCGACCGCTTTGAACTGAAAGCCCGGTGTAATGAAGATATTTGTATCGCCATTGTAGGGGGTAAAAATCCCTGTCATTTCGGTATTTGAAGGGTCGGCTACCGGTTGTCGTGCGCAGGTCTCTAACGTGCGCATCACGGTGGTGCCAACTGCCACAATACGGCCACCTTTGGCTTTAACCTCATTCAGCTTTGCTGCCGTCTGCGCCGTTACTTCGGCCCATTCACGGTGCATGACATGATCCTTGATGTCCTCTACCCGCACCGGCTGAAAAGTACCCGCGCCCACATGCAGAGTGACAAAACAATGTTCGATACCTTTAGCGGCAAGGCGCTGCATCAGTTCAGGAGTAAAGTGCAGACTGGCGGTGGGAGCTGCCACCGCGCCATCTTTTTGTGCAAAGATGGTTTGGTAATGCTGTTTGTCCTGCGCATCATCGGCGCGGTTCATGTAATGCGGCAAGGGCAGATGCCCATGCGCCTCAAGACACTGGGCCAGAGTGCGATTGCCGGTGACAAAACGGATCACTACCCGGTCGTCATGACGGCCCAGCACATCAGCGGCAAAATTCTCGGCAAAGCCGATGCGATCGTGATTGTGCAGCCGCTTCATCGGCTTGGCAAAGGCTTCCCAGTGGCCATCGGCGCGTTGGCGATGCAGTAGTAGTTCGATCTTCACTGTCCCGCGCTGGCCCAGTAGCCGGGCGGGAATCACCTTGGTATCATTAAATACCAGCATATCACCGGGCAGCAGCATGTCGGGCAGGTCGAGAACGTGGCTGTCCGTCGTCTGCTGCGGCGCGCTCACCAGCAGGCGGGCATTGTGGCGTGGCTCGACGGGTCGGCTAGCGATCAGCCCGTCGGGCAGCGTATAGTCAAACTCATCAACCTTCATGATCCCCACCAAAACAAACGGCCCCGGAAGCGGGGCCGCCGTTTAATGTATGCGCACCTGCTTAGGCGGCCTTGGCTGCTTTCTTGGCAGCGGCCTTTTCGATCTGCTTCTTGAGCTTCTGCTCATCGGCACCCAGCTTGGCCACCGGAGTCTTCAGCAGGAAGGCGTCCAGACCGCCATTGTGCTCAATGGTGCGGATGGCATTGGTGGTCAGGCGCATACGAATCATGCGGCCCAGTGTGTCGCTCAGCACCGAGGTGACCTGCAGGTTGGGCAGCCAGCGGCGCTTGGTCTTGCGGTTGGAGTGGCTGACGTTGTGGCCAACCAGAGGCTTCTTGCCGGAAATGCCGCACTTGCGTGACATGATACTCACCTTTGCTTAAAATCGTTAACGCGCCCGCAGGCGCGGTGCGGTGCTTATAGCGGAGGGATTAGCGACGAGTCAACCGGATTCAGGAAGTTTTTGGTGATCTGAACCGCCTGCTCAAGCGTCACCCGTTCTGGCGTAACCCCCGGAAAAGCCGAGACTAATCGGCTTGGCAGAGGGCTGAGCAGGACAAAGACGCCATGATCGTCGGCGCGGCGAATGAGCCGGCCAAAGGCTTGCCGCAGTTTTTGGCGGGTTAACCGCTCTCCATACGCAGCGCCGCCATGGGCCGCTTTACGCGCGGCCAACAGAAAATCGGTACGTGGCCACGGCACTTTATCAAACACAATCAGGCGCAGCGCCCGACCGGGTACATCAACCCCATCGCGCACGGCATCGGTGCCGAGCAGGCAGGCATTACCCTCAGCGCGGAAGATATCGATCAGCGTATGCGGGTCCAGCCCATCGACATGCTGGCTATACAAGGGTAGTCCGGCTGCCCCGAGGGGACGCACCAGTGCCGCCTGAACGCGCTTGAGTCGTTCAATGGCGGTAAACAGCCCGAGTGCGCCACCGCCCGAGGCGAGAAATAAGTCCCGGTAAGCCTGTGCCACCGCCACATCATTTTTGGCGGGAACATCGGTGACCACCAGCACACGGGTTTGCGTGGCATAGTTGAAGGGCGAGGGCACTCGCGCCCGCAGCGCCGGGCGACCCAGATGCACGGTGCCGCAATCCTGCTCGGCCACCTGCCAACTGGTCTCAGGGTCGGCGCCGGGGTCAGTCAGGGTGGCGCTGGTCATCACCATGCCCTTGGCTTGGCGCGCGATGGTTTCGGCAAAGGGTTTGCCCGGATCCAGCCAGCGGCGATACAGACCCACATCCAGTAGTTGTCCGTCCACCCGCTCCAGACCCAGCCAGTCGACGAATTCAGGCGGGGTGGCGCTGTGCAATTGCTCAAGCATATTGCGCCAAGCCGTTAGCTGATCGCCCACATAATGGCTTAGGGTACGCAGCAGCGCTTCAATGCGTCGACGCATCTCCGCGTCCAGCTCGGTTTCCTGCGTCAGGCGCCTGTCCAGCAGATGGATCAGGTCTTTAATGGCGCTATGCAGGGTTTTCAGTTCAGCGCGCAGCGCGTCTGCCTGCGCTAATGTTTCTTCGCTCAGGCTTTCAACTTTGCATTCAATCGAGTAAGGCGAATCCGCCTCTTTGGCATGGGTCAGCACATGCGCCTTTATGGCCTGCAAAAACTGCTCGGCTTTGCCACGTGGCTCGCCATTTTCAAGGCGGCTGCGCCAGCTTTCACCGGGCAGGCACAGCGCTTGGTGTTTGATGCGCTCGAGCAAATCTGCGCCTGTATTAGCATCGGGCAGCAGTGGCTCGGCCCGGCGCGACAGACCCCGCACCCGGCCCTTGCTGCGCCCATCGCCACCGAGCAGCCAGCGGCGCAGATCAAACCCGCTTTGCCCGGTCAGTTCGGCGCCAAAAGCACTGTCCGCCGCATGAAACAGATGATGTCCTTCATCAAATACAAAGCGGTCGGGCGGGCAGGCTTCATCAATACCGCCACTGGCTGCCGCGCTCATGATAAGCGCGTGATTGGCAATCACGATATCTGCCCCGCGCGCGGCACGCACCGAGCGCTCGATAAAGCATTTTTTGTAATGTACGCAGGCACCATGCAGACACTCTCCGCGCCGATCCGCCAGACCTAGCGTGCGGGCACGGCCGAGCAGGTCAGGCAGCCAACCGGGCAGATCGCCACCGCGGATATCGCCATCTTGGGTGGCACCGATCCAGCGCGCGACCAGCCCGAGCACGATCAGCGCTTGAGGCGAGGCAAAGCTCTGCCGTATGGCTTCTTCAAAATTCAGCAGGCACAGGTAGTTTTCGCGCCCCTTACGGATGACAACTTTTTGCGCTCGCTCTGCCGGGTCGGGGAACAGGCGTGCGGTTTCCTGCTCAATCTGGCGTTGCAGGTTGCGGGTGTAGGTGCTCAGCCATACGGGTGCATTGGCTTTTTGGGCATAAAGCAAGGCCGGAGCGAGGTAGCCAAGGGTTTTGCCAACGCCTGTGCCGGCTTCGGCCAGTACCGTCTCCCCCGGTTCACCAAAGGCGGCACTCACCGCACTGGCAAAGTCGCTTTGCTCGGGCCGGGCTTCGCGGTGACCGGCTTTGGCCAGTAAGGTTGCCAATTCACTGCGGGCATCGCTATTGGTAATCGTGGTGGCGCTCCGTTCGCGGTCAAGGTTTTCTTTCCACTCAGGTAAATTACTCCACACTCCAAGGGCCTTAAGGACATCTCCCTCGCTGCCGCGTTTACCGAGCGCTTGTATTACTGCACTGCCCCAGCGCCAGCCGCCCTGCGCCATTTGGGTAGCAATGGTGGCGGCGCTGTTCGCGGCTTCACCATCCAGATCGCGCAGCTCGTTCAGCAGAGCATCGTGCGCCTGCCACAAGGTCAGGGCTTGCTCTGCGGCGTTGGTCGGTTCGGTTAAATCAAGCGCTTGCGCCAGTCCCTTCGGCGTGGGGACGCAAAACTGCGCCGGGCGCACAAAGGCAAACAGCTCCAGGATATCTAGTGCCGCCAAGGCCTCCACACCAAGGCGCTGGGCGGTGAGCGGCGCATGGCACACCAGCACCGGCCAATGGGTCAGGCGCGCGCGCGGTGGCAACGGCATCATCTCGCCGGTTAAGCTGAGCAGTACCGAAGTGCCTGCACCTGCCACCAGCGCGCACAGCTCGGGTGCTTCGGTTGTGGCGGGAGAGAGCAGGGCGGGATCGGACATACGCGGAACATATAGAAAACATTGGCGCAATGCGATATGTCTTTTGCCATGACTGCGAAAAAGACACCGACCGAAATTGTGATCGTGCTGCATGGCCTGGCCAACTCGCGCCTTAATATGTGGCGGCAGAGCCGCGTACTCAAGCAAGCGGGTTACGCCGTCGCGGATTGGACCTACAACACGCTTAAGGGCGGAATGCTGGAACAGATGGAGCGGCTGGAGCAGCGGCTGCCCGAAGTGAGTGGCTACAGCAAAGTGCATGGCGTTGGACACTCGCTGGGCGGGTTGATGCTGCGCGGGATCTTTGCCCGTCACGCCGCTACACTTCCCTTGGGCCGTCTGGTCATGCAGGGCTCGCCCAATCAAGGCGCAGGTATTGTCAATCGTCACCGCTGGTTGTTCGGGCAGGGGCCACTTAACCGCCAAATTGTGCAGGATCTGGCCGAAGGGTCAGAGGCCATTGCCACGCTGGGTATTCCCCCGATGGAGATCGGGGTGATCGCCGGGGTGCATCGCTTCAACCTCATCAATCCATTCACCTGGCTTAATACCCTCAAGCTAGGTGATGAGCCGCATGACGGTACGGTCGAGGCCAAAAATACCCGAGTGCCGGGCATGACCGACTATCTTGAGCTACCGGTGAATCATGTCCGCTTGCCTTTTCACCGCGATGTGGTTCAAGCATCCTTGCGTTTTCTTCAGACCGGAAAGTTCCGTCCATGACCTCCCCCGCCGCCACGCCCGCTGTGAATTTTGCTGAAATCCGCCAGTTGGCGCAGGCGCTGCCCTGTCTGAAAACGGTGCAAGTCCCCAGCGCGCCGGTCGATGGCCCGAGCGCTGCAGCGTTGCTGTGGCTGGCGCAGGCGCAAGGCAAGCTGCCTGAGTTGCGCCATACTCGCCTAGCGCTGTTTGCGGCCACGCATGGCTGCTTTCCGGAATCGCGGGCGTTTACCCAAGAGCGGGTGGACAGCCTAACCGGGCCGAGCGATCCCGCTGTGAAGGTGCTTGGTGCCGTTGATGCCGACCTGCGGGTCTATGAGCTTGATCTTGCCACCCCCACGCGTGATTACCGTACAGGCCCGGCACTGGATGAAGGCGCGGCAGCCCACGCCATGGCCTATGGCATGATGGCGGTGGAGCCGGGGGTGCAGTTGCTGGCCCTGGGGGGGCTTGGTGCGGGTGGGGAGATGGCGCATGCCGAGCTACTCAAGCGCCTGCCGCATAGCAAGGATGCGCTGCAAACGCTGGCGGATACCGGTGGGCTGGAATGCTGCGCCATTCTTGGAGCACTGCTCGCGGCACGCGTGGCCAATGTGCCGGTGTTGATTGACGGTTTGGCCGCTGAGGCGGCGCTGGCGGTGCTGGAAGCCCTGCGGCATGAGGGCGGGGTTCATGCCCGCCTGGCGCGTGATTTTGCGCCCGACGCCAATGCCGCACTGGTGGGGTTACCGGCGGCGCTGGCAATCGGACATCTTAAAACTCTTGCGGCACTGGTCTGATTATTCGCCCTGCTGGACCAGCATGGCGTTGGCGCGCGCGTAGTCAAGCGAGCGGCGTAAAAACAGCGATGCCAGCCCCAGATAGAGCAGGTTGAGCAGGAGCGCAGGCACAAAGCCGGTGGCTGGACCACCGCTCATCACACTGCGGACACCTTCAAACACATGCGTCACCGGGATCAGACGTGCGACAGGGTGCAACCACTCAGGCAGGGCCGTAAGCGGATAGTAGACGCAGGACAGCGGCATCAGCACAAAGCCGGCCATCCAGATCAACCACTCGACCGCCATGCCATAGCGGAAGATCAGCCCCATCATGATGACGCCCATCCAGCAGCCCATCAGCATCAGCAAGGCCACATAAGGCACGAGCAGAAAACCAACGCTGAAGAGCTGGGCAGCAAACAACAGTGTTGCCACGGCAGCGGCAAAGCTGACCCCAATGCTCATGCGAATACCGGCCACGCTCAGGATGGCCACTACAAACTCCCACGGCCGTAGCGGTGTCACAAACAGATGGCCAAAGTTGCGCGACCACATCTCCTCAAAGAAGGTGATGACGGTGTTCATCTGGCCGCGAATGAAGACCTGCCACAGAATGGCGCAGGTGAGAGCCAGTTGCCCGAGGGTAGCAAGGCCGGTGCCCTGCTTGGCAAAATAAAGGCTGAGAAAGCCCCACAGCATCACTTCAAGGCTTGGCCAGAAGAACACCTCGATGAAACGCGGGCCAGAGCCACGCAGCAGATAATAGTGGCGATGGATCATGGCGCCAATGCGGGTCAAGGAGCCACTCATGCCGCATTCTCCTCTTCGCCACGTGCAATGGCAAGGAAAACAGCCTCCAGATTGGCGCGGCCATATTTGGCAATCAATGCGGCGGGGCTGCCCTCATCGACCAGCTTGCCCTTTTTCATCATCAGCACATGGCTGCACATCCGCTCCACCTCCAGCATGTTGTGCGACGCCATCAGGATGGTGCAGTTGTGTGTGGTCCGGTAGGCTTCGAGCGCACTGCGCAGGCGATCGGCCGTATCAGGGTCCAGTGACGCGGTGGGTTCATCAAGCAGCAGCACATCGGGATCGTTGATGAGGGCTTTTGCCAGCCCTAGCCGCGTTTTCTGACCCGCCGAGAGTTTGCCGGACGGGCGATCGCGCAGGGCCGTCAGATCAAACTGGACCATCAGCTCATCTATGCGGCCAGCTACATCCGCCACCCCGTAGAGCCGGGCGTAAACCGAGAGGTTTTCCCAGACCGTCAAACGATGGGGCAGGTCAACATAAGGGCTGGTAAAATTCATGCGGGCGAGGGCGGTAAAACGGTCGTGCGCCATATCGTGGCCCAGCACGGTAATGTTGCCGCTGGTCGGGGTGACGAGGCCTAGCAGCATGGCAATGGTGGTGGTTTTGCCTGCGCCATTGCCGCCGAGCAAACCCACACAGGTGCCGCGCGGTATGGCAAAATTCAGCCGGTCCACGGCCGTCACAGGACCAAACTGCTTCACCAGGTCGCGGACAAGAATGGCATTTTCACTCATGGTTTTGTGCTATAACACGCCAGCATGACCATCACCAGCGACAACCTTGACCGCCTGACCCTGCTGAGCACGATCGAGACGGATGCAGCGACCGAAGGCGTGGTGGCTGCGCGGTCTCTCATCCTGCTGCGCTGGTGTGTGTTGCTGGGTCAGTTTGCGGCTTTGCTGGGCGGTTATTATGTGTTTGCGCTTGATCTGCCTATCGGCGGCTGTCTGGCCGTGACGGCCTCTGGTTTGGTGCTCAACATTGCCGCCATGCTGCACTATCGCATCCGCTCGCGGCTCTATTCGCATGAGGCGGCGCTATATTTTGCCTTCGATATTCTGCAGCTCAGTTTGCTGATGTACCTGACAGGCGGGCTGGATAACCCGTTTGCCGTATTTCTCATCACCCCGGTTGCGATGGCGGCAACGCTGCTGCGCTTCTGGACGGTACTGGCGCTGACCGGACTCACGCTGCTGTGTCTGCTGCTCAATGCCATCTGGCACCTGCCATTGCCGTGGCCTTATGGCCAGCTTGATCTGCCGGCCATGTATGGCTGGGCCATGTTCGCGGCCCTTGCGCTTTCGGCTTCGTTTATCTCGATTTATGCCTGGAGTGTGGCGCGGGACAGTCGCCGCGTGCGCTATGCACTGTCTTTGGCCCAGTCCGAACTGGCTGGGGCCAACCAGATGACGGCTATGGGGGCGCTTGCGGCTGCGGTAGCGCATGAGCTGGGCACCCCGCTGGGCACCATTAATCTGGTTGCCAAAGAGTTGCAGGGCGAGATCGAGAAGGACGATCCCATTCGTGAGGATGTTGATTTGCTGGTCAGCCAAGCCGAGCGCTGCCGTCAGGTGCTGGCGGATTTTGCGCGTAAGCCTCAGGCCGAGGGTGGCGATCCCTACCGTATTCTGCCGTTGCCCGCTTTACTCGACGAGGCCGCGCTGGCGCATCAGGACGGGCGAGTGCAGTTTATGGTGTTGGCGGAAGATGCTGCCGCACTCCCGCTCATGGTGCGCCGCCGCCCCGAGCTGCTACATGGCCTTGGTAATTTTATCCAGAATGCCCTGCAATTTGCCAAGAGTGTGGTGGTGGTCCGGCTCAGCTGGGATGCGCAAAAGGTCATGCTGAAAATCGATGATGACGGTCCCGGTTTTCCGGCGGCAGTGTTGCAAAAGATGGGCGAGCCTTATATTTCCACCCGCTCGGGTAGCGGAAATCACATGGGATTAGGCACCTTTATCGCTAAAACCCTGCTTGAGCGCACGGGAGCAAAGGTTAATTTTAATAATCGACCTGAGGGGGGCGCACGTGTCGCAGTGACCTGGCCGCGCGCCGCCGCTATCTTTAAGGTATAAGGAGTGCACCATGACTGACGCCGCCCCCCTGTCGTCTTCATCACCGAAACTCAGCTTTACGGGTGATCCTGCCCGTTCGCTGCTGCTGGTGGATGATGACACCATCTTCCTCACCCGTCTGGCGCGCGCGATGGAGAAGCGCGGGTTTGATGTAGTTGCTCTGCCCAGCGTGCAGGAGGGCGTGGCCTTTGCCAAGAAGTCGCCGCCAAAATATGCTGTGTGCGATTTACGTCTGGCCGATGGCTCGGGTCTGCAGGTGGTCGAGGCGTTGCGTGCGGCCAGCCCGGAGTGCCGCATTATCATGCTCACGGGCTATGGTAACCTTGCCACGGCTGTGGCTGCGGTGAAGGCGGGCGCGGTTGACTATCTCAGCAAGCCCACCGATGCCGATGCGGTTGAGAAGGCCCTGCTGGCCGATGGCAGCGAGCTGCCTGAGCCGCCCGAGAATCCGATGTCGGCCGACCGCGTGCGCTGGGAGCATATCAACCGTGTGTACGAGCAGTGCGATCGCAACGTGAGCGAAACCGCCCGCCGCCTGAAGATGCACCGCCGCACCCTGCAGCGCATTCTGGCTAAGCATGCGCCCAAGGACAACGTTGCGGAAGAGGATACCGTTTAAGATGCCACCTATCCCACAGCATGAATTTGCTCGCCTGGCAGCGGAGGCCTTGGCTGTTTCGCAGGATACGGCCAAGGTCATACACGGCCAGCCGGCGCCCCCGCAGGCCTTTGCTATGCTTAGCCAGCGCCTACTGCCCTTTCTGACGCCGCACTGCCCCGATGACGTTGCGCGGGATATACCCACGCAGGCCATCCTTGCCGCTACGCGCCGGTTACAGGGTGCTGCCGATGCCACTCCGGCTGAGTTGTCTGCTTTCCTCAAGGCGCAACACAAAGTGCTGTGGCGGATGCTGAAGGCAGATGGGACGGCTCCCAGCGTGGCCGAGTGCCGGGCGCTGCACGGATTCAGCGCACAGTTGGCTCGCGCCGCCGGGCAGTTGGCCCATCCGCGCCCCCAATAACAGGAGCCGACTCTCAAATTATTATGGTTAATGGCGGCAATATGCTTGCTGTGCGGATTGGTATTATCTACCATTAAGCCCATGAGCGGCAGACCTACGCCAGAGTTTGATCTATACGATGAGCGCCTGATGCGCTTTCACCTGCTGCGGGCGCATAATACCTTTTACGAGATCTGCGAGGGTCCGAACAAACACCGGAACCCGGCCCAAGAGGCGGCAGTGTTCATGCGGCGGGTCGTTGCGCAGACTACGCTAGCTCTCCCTTTAACGCCGTTGCCGCCCCTCTATACCGCAGCGCAACGGCTGGAGGGGATGGCGACTGCCGGCCCGGCTCAGCTTGGTCAGCGCCTGTGCGAGCTGGCCGATCAGTTTGATCGTATCGCCCATCATCCACTGGTAACGAACAAGGACTTTGTCCGGCAGAACCAGTTTATCTGTCACCGGATGCTGGGGTTGTCCTGAATTAATAACTATTCCCGCGGTGGCGGCTTGGGTTGGCGGTTGTCATACACCACAGTGTGATTGGCAAGGATGTTATCCATCGCCCGGCCCTGGAACATGTTGATGCCCATGGACTGCCCCACATTAATGGCATCATCATTATCGCAGCGGGTGAGGATGATGCGGGTGGGGCCGCCGCTGCCGACATTTTCCTTCAGCCGGGCAAAAGTGTCGCTGTTCTGCAGATTCACCAGCTCCGGGCTCCAGTACATTTTCATCATATCAAGGCCCAGCTGATCGCGGTCCATATAGGGGAGAGTCAGGTGGGTGAGACCGTCAATACACACGCGGTAGCCCCGGTCATGCAGATAATCACGCGCAAACAGATAAGCGCCCATGTCGCTGAAGATGTCCATCTTCTGTAATTCGATCACCAGGCGTCCGCGCAGATTGCTGCTGATGTTCTGGTCAAACTTGTGAAACTCGCCCGATAGCACGGTGGCGATGTTGAGGTTGATCGAGAAGGCCCGTTCCAAATGCTGGGTTTCATGCTCAAGGTAGGCCAGCATGCGCTTGTCGAGCGTGAGGGTGAGGTACTGGAACAGCCAGCGGTTGGCGGTCACCTGTACATCGGGCATGAGGAGCTGCTCCAGCTCGGTAATTGCCACATACAGCTCATGAAAAATCGCCTTGGGCGACACACCGGGGGCATAGGCACAGACCGGCTGGTTGCGGATGACATTGGCCAGATTGGTGTTGCGCAGCGATTCCTCCAGTTTGCCCAGCTGGGCGGGCGTCATCGGCTTGCGGTCATTCACCGGCATGCCGGTGGCAGCTTCCTTCAGCCGCTTTTCGGCATGTACCACCATGGAGCGCTCATAGAAGTGGCGCGCGAGCGCCAGAAAGCGGGCATAGTCGCGCTCAAGCAGGTACCAGGTGCAGAACCCGACATCGCCGCCATCCTGATCGGCATACTGGGCGAGCGGGTCTTCGGAGAACAGATAGCGCAGGCGCAGCACCGCATCGTCGATTTTCTCAACCGGTACATCCCGCGCGACAAAAACGATATCGTTGTTCTTCAGCACAAACAGCTGGCCATCAAAGTATTTGACCAGACTTTCAAAGGTGTTGGTGGCGATGCGGATATGATGCTCGCGCCGGTTGTGCGGCTGCAGTTTGGACAGATGGATATGAATGGCTACACGGCCCCGGCGATGCTTTTCCAGCCGCTCGGCATAGTCATAAAACGCATATTCTGCTGAAGGCGGACGCAGCGCCGGGTTATCGGTCGTGCTGCCTTTGCCTGCGTTGGTGCCGTAATCCATTCCTGCCCTCTAAATAACAAGCCCCACCCGGGTGCTTATTTACTAAAGCACAAGGAGTCTTACCCGCAAATTAACATACTTTAACAGTAAGCGGTAGTTTTGGCGTTACCCCTAGGGCACAGCGCTGTTGCAGATTAGCCACCATCTGGGCGATCGTCAGCGACGTTGCCCACGATGCAGCCACCAGCCGGTTTCATTGATCGAATAGATCGGGCGGTAGTGACGGATACTCTCGGCGCGTACCAGCCCCTCCACCTGATTATCGCCGATGTAAACCTCGCCATCCACATTGGCCAGCAAGATGGCGTGGTTCAAGTTCAGCTTGGTGTCACGTACGATCGCCAGCCGCAGCTTGTCAGCGGGCCAGCCCAGTTCGCGTAACGTCACATATTTGGCCAGTGCATAATCTTCACAATCGCCATTGCGGCGCAGGAATTCAAACACCGTGGCCCAGTAGTCATCATCGCCCCAATTGGCCATATCGAGGATATATCGGCGTTTATTGAGCAAATCATTGACCTCGCGCAACTGGGTCAGGCCACGAAGCGAGCGGACGTCGGACAGCAGCTCCTGCCAATCATCCCACGCGCAGCTAGCTCCCGGGTCATAACCGGCGCTGGCGCACAGACCCTCTCCCAGTTCGCGGGCGTGGTCAAAGCGGCGCATGACCCCCGTCCAATTAGTAAAGCTGACAAGGTTGGGGGAGTAGATCTCATTGCTGCCCCACAGTTCGGGCCAGGACGTGCGTGCGGCGGCAGGCTGCGCGCCAAACAGGGTGACGCACAGGACAACAAGGATCAGGGCGAGAGAGGGCCGGATCTGCGCCATAGCCTCATTGTCGCAGGTTAGCCTTAAACGATCCTTGAGCCTTGGTTTACAAAATCCTAAAATAGCCCCACAATCCGGCGGCTAACCGATTTCCCGCCCCCCCTGACGAGGCTGTCATGACCTTTTCGCTTGCTCCTGAAGATGTTCGCAAAAGTACCGAAGTGCCCAAAAAGCCCTATGCGATCGGGCTGGTGGTGCTCGGCGCGGTGGCCGCGGCCGGGATTCTGCTGATTCTCAACTATGCCTACGGTCAGTCCCAGAATACCCTGCTGACTTGGCAGCAGACCCTGGGTGGGGTATCGCAGGTTCGCGCCGGAGCGGTGGCGGGCTGGGTTCGGCAGCAACAAGCTCCGCTGCTGCGCTTTGCTGATGATGCCGATGTGCGCCTGTCCGTCAGCCAGATCATGGAGCCGTCGACGGATCTCGACCTGAGCAGCCGGGGCTATCTGCGCAACTGGATGGCCAGTCTGGCCCGCGATAATGATTACATGCCGCCGCCTGTCAGCGATCAGGTGGAGGCACAGGCGCAGGCGGCGACCAGCCGTACCGGTCTGGCAATTGTCAATAAAAAGGGTGATGTGCTGGTTTCGGTCGGCCTGTTTCCGGCTGATCAGGCCGAGGTAAAAGCCGCCATCAGCAGCTTTACGATGGATGGCCCGCGTCTGGTGGATCTGTTCAATGGCCCGGACAAGCGGACGTATCTGGGTTTCGTGCAGCCCATCTATGCGCTTGATGGTCCGCAGGACGAGGCGCACCGCCTGGGACTGGTGATCGGGGTGAAAGAGGCGGCCAAGGAGCTCTGGCCGCTGCTGGAGCAACCGGGGGCCATGCTCAAGAGCGGGCAGGTGCTGTTGCTGCGCAAGGGCGAAGGGACCGTTGTCATTGCCTCGCCACAGGGCGACAAACCTGCGCTGGAGCAGCAGTTTGATGCGCAGACCTCTACTCTGGTCGAGGCGCAGGCGCTGCGCGCGCCCGGTTCCCTGACAGAGGGAGTCAATGCGGCGGGCGTACCCAGCATGGGTAGTTCGCGTCTGGTCGAGGGAACGCCGTGGGTGCTGGCCTATCAGGCAGAGCGCGACGAGATGATGGCGGACAGCGACCGCCGCTTGCGTTATCAGGTCATGATCTTTTTTGCGCTGCTCGGTATGGTGCTGATTGCCCTGTATGCGGCATGGCGACGTGGTGCGGCCATTATTGCGGCCCAGAAGGCGGAAGAATATGCCGCGCTGGCGCGGCGCTTTGAATTCCAGAGCAAGCTGCTGCGGACCGTGACCGACAGCCAGCGCAACCATATCCTGATTGCCGACACCGAAGGTCGGGTGCGTTTTGCCAATGCCACCCTGGCCAAGGACATGGGCACGGTTGATACCGATTTGATCGGCAAGCCGCTCGCTGCGGCGGTAGGGCCGGATACCGCTCGTCGTTATGCCAAGCGTTCACAGGAGGCCAATCTGTCCAACAAGGCGGTGGTGACGGTTGATCGCGTTCATCTTGATGAGACGGGCGAGAAGTACAAGGTGGTGCAGACCCAGCATATCCCACTTGAAGACCGTAGCGCCGGTCCCGGCGAGGCCCCGGCCCGTGGCACCCTGATTGTGGAAGAAGATATTACCGATGTGGTGATGGAGCGCGAGAAGCGCGAGCGGACCCTGCGCGGTGTGGTCGATGCGCTGGTCGCAGTGGTGGACAAGCGCGATCCCTTTGCGACGGAACATTCCTCGCGGGTCTCCCGTCTGGCCCGTTCCATGGCGGCCGAGATGAACCTGTCGGATATTGATGGTGACACGGTCGAGTTGTCGGGCGCACTCTTGAATCTGGGCAAGCTGTTTGTTCCCCCGGAGCTGCTGACCAAGCAGGGCGGACTGAGTGAAGAGGAACTGCGTGTGGTGCGTGATGCCATGCTGACCACGGCGGACATTCTCGACCGGATCGAGTTTGAAGGCCCGGTGGTGGAAACCCTGCGCCAGAGTTTGGAGAAGGTGGACGGTTCGGGCTATCCCGGCAGCCGCAAGGGCGACGATATTCTGCTTACCGCCCGTATCATTGCGGTAGCTAATGCGTTTGTAGCCCTGATCAGTGCCCGCGCCCATCGCTCCGGCCTGTCGGTCGATGAAGCCGTGCGTAAGCTGATGGATCAGGTGGATTTCGCCTATGATCGCGGTGTGGTGGCTGCGCTGGTGAGCTATCTTGAAAACAAGGGTGGCCGTGAAGTGTGGGAGCTGGTCAGCGCTCCCCCGGCCCCGGAAGTTCCCCCGCCGCCCGCCGATGATAACCCGTGGCAGCGCTAGCTCACTAGAGTTGAATGACGGTACGGTCTTGGTGCCGGGTGCTCCCGAGCCGATAGGGCCGGTGTCCGTATGTCGGGACAAGTCCATCCGTCCAGTAAATGGGTAAGTGCGGTTGCCGGCGATGCAACTCAGGCAGTAAACGGGGGAGATGCTCCTTGCCCTGCGCGCTGAATCGCCCGATCTTCAAGGCTTGGCCTGATGTTGCGAGATCTTCAAACAGATAGCTCAAGATGCGTCGGGCATGGCCGTGATGATTAAAGTCGGCATCAATTGAAATGTGAGAAAGTTCAACTGTATTCTCCAGCCAGACCACAGGCGCAACCGAGCCAATACCAATAATAAGCGTTCCCGAAAGCGCTACAAAATGGGTTTCAGCCGGAGCATAGTGTGCGCACAGATAGGCCAGCCGGCCTCGTTTGTGATCGTAACCAAAAATGTTTCTGTTCTTGGGGTTTGGGCGCACCAGTGCCTCTAGCCCATCGTAATCGACTTTCACAATGTTGGTTGGGAGTTCCATCCCCGCAACTTAGAAAATACGGCGCATCAAAAGCAAGTAGAAATAGGTTAACGTTGCCGTTTCAGCAAAACATAAAGCGCACCCTCGCCACCATGGCGGGTTTGGGCGCTACTGAGCGCAATCAGATAGGGACGTAGCTCGGCTTCGTTCAGCCAGCGCGGTACCTCCTGCCGCAACTTACCACTGCGTCCGGTAATCAGCAGAACGCAGCGCTTTCCTAGCCGATAATGATGGTGAATGAAGCGCACCAGCGCTGGATGGGCGGTGGCCAGTGTGTGGCCATGCAGATCAAGCCGCGCCTCCACGGCCAGTTCACCAGCACGCAACCGCTTTTGCGTATTGGTGTCCACGCCCGCGGCGGCGGCCTTGCTGTGCAAGGCGTTTAGGTCAGAGGGGCGTGCCGGAGCTTGCGGGATATAGTTTTTAGCCAGATCCGGGGCTGCGGCTTTTTTACAACGCGGTGGGTTCGCTGTCGGTACCGCTGTTCTGGCCTTATTGGCCAAAGGCTTGATGCTTTCGGTAACTTTTAGCCACAGATCACGGTCGGGCAGGGGCTTGGTCATGGCGCGGGTAGGGCTTTGGGCAGCAGCACAAAGTAGCGGCCTTTGCTCCTCATGGTACCGGCCATCTGTTCGGCTTGCGGACCGCGCCCCCAGAATACATCGCCGCGTACAATACCGCGAATGGCCCCCCCAGTATCCTGTGCCACCATCAAGCGATTCAGCCTGGGATCCTGTGTCTCCAGCCACACTGGCACATGATAACCAATAAAACGATTGTCGACGGCGAGCGAGCGCAGCGCTGTCAGTGGCACATTAGCCGCACCCATCGGCCCGCTGCCATCCGGCTGTGCGGTGAAAAAGACATACGACGGATTGCTGCTGCGCACGGCCTCGGCCTGCTCGGGATTGGACTCCAGCCAGGCCCGGATGCTCTGCATGGAAATGCTGCCCGGCACCAACTCACCCTTGGCAATCAGGGTTTTGCCAATCGGCACATACGGGTGGCCATTTTGTGCGGCATAGCCAAGGCGCAGTTCCTCACCGGAGTCGAGCGTCACTACGCCAGAGCCTTGGATTTGTACGAAAAAAGCATCATTGGCATCATCCAGCCAGACCAGCGGCTTGGCCTGTGTCAGCCCGTTGCTCACGATCGCGGCGCGATCGGCATAGGGTTTCAGTTGTCCGTTGACGACGGATCCGGCGATACGCTGGCCCTTCAGCTCGGTACGGAATTCACCAAGGTCAACCATCACCAGATCATCCGGCCGAGCGTATAGCGGATGCTGATAGGGGCCATGCCGGGTCAGGCTGCCACGCAGGTCGGCCTCATAATAGCCGGTGAACAATCCCTCAGTATCGCCGCTGGCACTGACGGCATAAGGCTGCAAGTCGCGCTCCATCAGCGTACGTAAGTCCTCCTCCGTTGTGACCCGCTTAAGTGCCGCGCAAAAATCCAGCCAATCGCCCGCCGTACCCATGCGCCCCTCGACCCCGAGCGAGCGGTCTGCCGGAATGGCTTCCAGCCGTGCGCAGGATGCGGCTAGAGCAGGTTTGGCTTCCAGCCGTTGATCCTGTGCCCAACCCGAGAGCGCTGAAAAGGGAACAGGCGTGTAGGTGGCCACAGGCTCGCGTGGCGGAAACAGGGTGCAGGCCGAAAGAAAAAGCAGAATCATCAGACTAAAGCGCATAGCCAGACTTTAGCGGAACCAGAGCGCCAAAGAAAGACCGGACTTGTCTCAATGACAGACCTTCTTAGTGTATCCTTGGCCGTATACCTTCAGGATAGCGAGGCTGCAGCGCAGTACCGGCAAGGGAATGCGGATTCTGTTTATGACCGACCTGTGGTAGTAAGAGCAAGCGAGTACCTGCATGAAAATCCTTCTCATCGAAGATGATCCCAAAATCCGGGCCTATATACAAAAAGGCCTGAAAGAAGCCGCCCACGCCGTTGACGTTGCTGAAGATGGCGAAGCGGGGCTGCATCTGGCGACGACCGAAAAATACGACGTTCTGATTATCGATCGGATGCTACCCAAGCTGGATGGACTATCGGTCATCCGGACCCTGCGTGGCAGTGGTCTGCAGACCGGCGTTCTGATCCTCAGTGCCTTGGGGGATGTTGATGACCGTGTCACCGGCCTGCGGGCAGGCGGGGACGACTATCTCACCAAGCCGTTTGCCTTTATCGAGCTTCTGGCCCGGGTAGAGGCGCTCGGCAAGCGCGCGACGGCCTCCAATGTCCAATCCTCCACGCTTCTTAAAGTGAGTGACCTTGAGATGGATCTGCTGGCCCGCAAGGTTCGGCGCAAGGGGATAGTTATAGAGTTGCAGGCCCGCGAATTCCGCTTGCTGGAATATCTTCTCAAGTTTAAAGGTCAGCTGGTCACCCGTACCATGTTGCTTGAGGGGGTGTGGGACTATCATTTTGATCCGCAGACAAGCGTTATTGATGTTCACATCAGCCGTTTGCGAAAGAAGCTGGGTGATTCCGGCAATACCTTGATCAAGACGGTGCGCGGTGCAGGATATATCATTGACGACGTCCCCTAGACGCTATTTCGACAGTTCGAGCTTTAAGATGGCTCTGCTGTTTACCGTCTTGCTTGCCGTGTCTGCCGCGTTGCTGGGCTACTTCCTGTTTGATTTCGGCAAGCGTGATTTTTTACGCGAGACAGAAGCTGCGATTGATATCGAGATCAGCATTGTCTCTGATCTCGGACCTGACCCGGAGGAGTTAGCCCGCTATATCCAGCGCCGTAGCAAGGACGATCAATCGGTACGGTTTCGTTATGAGAACGCGACGGGCGCATGGATTGGGGGCACGATCGACCGGCTGCCCCCGGCTATACAGATCATTGCCGAAGGCATACTCGGGTTTACTCTTGAGACCCATCAGGGGCCGCAGACATTTGCTGCAAAAATTCACACGTTTGCAGACGGGTCACGTATCGTCGTGGCCCGTAATGTGCACGAACTGATAGCCAGTCATGACCGGTTTCAGTCCCTCAGCTGGCTCATCCTGCTGCTTATGCTGCTCGTTGTTCTGGTCAGTTTTGGCATTAGCTATTTTGTCGTCAGTCGTATTAACCGCATTGCGGCCGCAGCGCAGAATATCGTCAAAACGGGGGATCTCTCCACGCGCCTGTCGATTGATAGCCGCTGGGATGATCTGAGCAATCTTGCGGGTGTGCTGAACATTTTTCTGGAGAAGATTGAGGAGTCCATGGCCAGTGTGCGCGAAATCAGCAACAATATCGCACATGACCTGCGGACCCCACTCACCGCCTTGCGCAGCGATATTGAAGCGCTGAAGACAGCGCCTGTCACGGACGAGAAGATTGACGCGTTGCTCGCCGAGACGGATCGTATCCTGTCGGTGTTTCAGGCCCTGCTGCGGATCGCCAACATTCAAAAAGGCAGGCGTAACAGTCAGATTGGCGACGTCCAGCTGACGGACCTTCTGCGTGATGTATGCGATCTTTATGAACCGGTTGCTGAGGCAAAAGATATTCAGCTGGATATTGCAGTTGGCTCTGCCGGTGTTGTGCGCGGTGATCGCGATCTCATATTCCAGCTGTTTGCAAATATCCTCGACAATGCCGTGAAATTTTCTCCCAACCAATCGGCTATACGTGTGCAGGTGCTGTCTGATGATCGACAGTTAGCCGTTGTTATCGAAGATCAGGGGCCGGGCATCCCTGAGACTGACAAAGGCAATGTCTTCAAGCATTTTTATCGTGGCGATCAAAGCCGTAGCACACCCGGACATGGGCTAGGGTTAAGTCTGGTTCGTGCAATTGCCGAGCTGCATCAGGCTAAGATTGTGCTGGAGGATCGGGATCCGGGCCTGCGCGTCCGGGTCACGTTTCAACCTTACCAATAGTTTAGATTCGGGTAAGTGTGTATCAACGCAGCGCGCCTTAATCTGCGATCTGGAGAACTTGTCTTGACCCATCCGCTACGAAAAAAAATCGCTATTGTCGGTACTGGTATTTCGGGACTGGGCGCGGCGTCATTACTGCATCCTCATCACGATATTACAGTGTATGAAAAGAATGACTATATCGGCGGGCATAGTCGGACCATCACTATCAACACTCCGGAGGGGGTGGTTCCGGTTGATACCGGGTTCATCGTCTTTAATAAACGCAACTACCCTTTACTGACACGGCTGTTCGAGCATTTGCAGGTGCCAATTGCGAAAAGTGACATGTCGTTTGGTGTAAGCATCGGCGCTGGCTGGTTGGAGTATGGGACACGGCGGCTCAGCTATCTTCTGGCCCAGACGCACAATCTCTTTCGCCCGGCGTTTTGGGTCATGCTGGCCGATATTCTCAAATTCAACAGACGCGCCATAACCTACCTGCAGCGTGATCCGTCCCTGACATTGGGCCAGTGCCTTGATGAGTTGGGCGTGGGGCCGTGGTTCCGGCACTACTATATTTTGGCCATGGGCAGTGCAATCTGGAGTACCCCTGCCTCAGAAATGCTTCAGTTTCCCGCACAGTCGTTTATCCGGTTTTTTGACAATCATGGATTGCTGACCGTTGATGAGCACCCCCAATGGTACACCGTGCAGGGTGGCAGTCGGGAGTATGTCAAACGACTGACGGCCCCGTTCAAAGACCGGATCCTGCTCGGATGTGGTGTTCACCAAACGCTGCGAACCCCTGAGGGGGTTAAAGTCATAGATACTCGGGGGGCTACAGCCGTCTATGATGAGGTGGTGTTCGCCTGTCATGCCGATCAGGCCCTGTCCATGATGCGCGATGCCACCACGCAGGAGCAGCGTATTCTCGGGAGCTTTACCTACCAGCCCAACCGGGCGATAACACATGGTGATACTAGTTTCATGCCCCGGCGGCGCAAGGCTTGGGCTAGCTGGGTATATTTGTCAGAGCGCAGAACCACTAATGAGGCGGGTGTATCCTTAAGCTACTGGATGAACAATCTCCAGCCTTTGAAGACCGCCGAGCCTATACTGGTCACCCTTAATCCCGCCCGCTCCCCGAAGGCCAGCTTGACGCATGATGAGTATATGTTCGAGCATCCCGTGTTTAATTCCTCAGCCGTCAACGCACAGGCCGATATCGATCTGATTCAGGGGCAGAATCGCCTCTGGTTTTGTGGGGCCTATCAGCGCTACGGATTTCATGAGGACGGGTTGGCAAGTGCCGTCCGACTGGCGGCGCGCATGGGAATTACTCCGCCATGGTTATGACGCCACAGATTTATACAGCCAAGGTCATGCACAGGCGCCTGTTTCCCAAAGCGAATGCCTTCAACTATGGCGTGTATTATCTGGCTCTGCCGCTACCGGCCTCACCCATTGCGAGCCGCTTTGCCAGTTTTCATCCGCGTGATGTGGGACGCCGCGATGGCAGCGACCCGACCCCCTGGGTTCGGGACATACTAGCTAACTACGGGTTGGGCAGAAAAGTTCAGTCTATCACTTTAATAACCATGCCCCGAGTGCTCGGGTATGTTTTTAATCCGGTCAGTTTTTATCTCTGTACGGACCATAGCCAGGCACTGGTTGCGGTGCTGTGTGAGGTTCATAACACCTTTGGAGAGCAGCATTGCTATCTTTGTGCCAACGGTGATGGCCGAGCGATTAGTCCCGATCAGTGGCTGGAGGCAGAGAAAGTGTTTCATGTCTCTCCGTTTCTTGAGCGCGCAGGTCATTACAAATTCCGCTTTGACCTCAACTCTGAAACATTCGGCGTCTGGATTGATTATTATGATGCACAGCAGAACAAGCAACTGATCACCTCGCTGCTCGGTTCATTCCAGCCCCTAACCCCCCGCGCCTTACGCCGCACATTCTGGCGGCATCCGCTGGTTACCCTCAAGGCCATTCTGCTGATCCATTGGCAGGCCGCCAAGCTTGTAGTGAAGGGGATTCGCTACCTCGCGCGTCCGGCCCAGCTTGAGCCGCGGGTAACCCCCACGCAAAACCTTAAAAAATTGTAAGGCAAGGGAAAGCCGAGGGATAGTAGATGAGTGCTAATCCGACACGAGACACGAGGTAGAAGAATGTTTGACCACGCGCTTACCAACCGATTGCTCGCCTCGCTCCGTCATATTGAGCGCGGCTTACTCGTAGTGACGACGCCGGACGGTAAACACCATAGCTTTGAGGGAGCCAAAGCAGGTGCGATGGCGCAGATAACGATTCATGACTGGCGCTTGGCTAGGGCGGTGCTGCACCGCGGCGATGTCGCTCTGGCCGAGGCCTATCGGGATGGCTTGTGGGATTCTCCTGATCCCACACAGATATTCCTGATTGGGTTGCAGAATCAGGATGTTCTGGACCGCTATATCAGCGGCAATGTCTGGGGCCGGTTAGCCGCCCGCGCCTCCTATGTATTAACCCGTAACACGGTGCGTGGCAGCCGCAAAAACATTCATGCCCACTATGATCTGGGCAATGAGTTCTATCGACTGTGGCTTGATCCGACCATGACATATTCCGCGGCCATCTTCGCGGATAGTAGTGACGACCTACAGGCCGCCCAGACCCGAAAGTATGACCGTTTGCTGGAGCGCGTGAATCCAACCGGACACTTGCTGGAAATTGGCTGTGGCTGGGGTGGTTTTGCCGAGCGGGCCTTGCAAAAAGGCGACTACAGCTTCAAGGGACTGACCATTTCAGAGGCACAGCGCGATTTTGCCACTCAGCGTGTCGGTCAAGATGCTACCATTGCGCTTGAAGACTATCGCCACCAGCAAGGGCGCTACGACCAGATTGTGTCGATTGAGATGTTTGAAGCTGTTGGCGAGGAGTACTGGCCGACATATTTTTCCAAGGTTAAGTCACTGCTTGCCAGTAAGGGTAAGGCCCTCATACAGACTATTACGATTGCCAATGAAGCGTTTGATGATTACCGCCGGAGTGGTGATGCCATCCGGACCTTCATCTTTCCCGGGGGGATGCTCCCCTCGCCAGAGCGCTTCCGCCACGAATGCACCAAAGCGGGCCTGCGGGTAACGGACGAGTTTTCCTTCGGTCACGACTACGCTTTAACACTTCGGCAGTGGCTGACGAATTTCGACAGTAAACTTGCTGACGTCAGGGCTATGGGTTTTGATGAGCCGTTTATCCGCATGTGGCGCTTTTATCTCACCTACTGCATAGCCGCTTTCCAACATGGACGGACGGACGTCATGCAATGGGAGTTGCAACATGCGGCTTAGCCTGATTGTTCTGCTCGGTAGTCTGTTACTGGCGATCAAGCCGACATCAGCCTCCGAAATTGCGATCAAAGCCGTTCCGGATGCGGCCGTGGTTGGCCGGGGCGTTCTGTCATATGCTTTCTGGGCTATCTACGAAGCGACCTTGTATGCCCCGTATGGCCGCTGGGACCCTGCTCAGCCTTATGCGCTATCAATTACCTATTTTCGCGAGATCAAAGGCCGAGATATTGCCGATACATCGGCGCAGGAAATTCGTCGGCAGGGGTTCCGTGATGAAGTCACTCTCGCCGCCTGGCATACCCAGATGATGGCAATTTTCCCGGATGTCAAAGAGGGAACCCTGTTATCGGCTGTTTTTACACCGGGAGAACACACGACCTTTTATAGTGGTCAGGATATAATCGGCACTATCAAGGGGAATGACTTCGGCAGGTACTTTTTTGGTATCTGGCTGAGTGAGCAGACATCCGATCCTCAATTGCGGCGCGCCCTGCTGGGTCAATCATGAGCCGCGAACATATTACCACTCCTCAGCTCATCAGCTATGCCTTTCTTGCCTTGCCCGTCGCGTTTGCCGGTTTCCCGCTTTACATTCTGGCACCCGATTTCTTTGCTACTCATTATGGGGTGTCCTTGTCGCTTCTGGGTATTTTGCTGCTTGCCATTAGACTGCTTGATGCGGTGCAGGATCCGCTGATTGGATGGTGGATCGACCGGCATAGGCCCTCCCGAGTACCCCTCGCAGGTTACGCCGGTGCTGTACTGTGTCTGTCCGTCTTCGGTCTGTTCAATATCGTCTATTTTACGCCTGCTGTCTGGTTCTCCATCAGCATGATTGCTGCGGTCAGCGCTTATAGCGTACTCACCATTATGCTGGGTGCTTCTGCGACACTGTGGACGACCGACAAGTTTGACCAAACCCGGATCGCGGCCGCCCGCGAGATCTTTGGTCTACTCGGCCTAGTTATTGCAGTTTCAGCCCCCTCTGTGTTGGGGCGCGTGGCTGGTCCGGATACCCTCTATCTGTGGTATGCAGGAATTCTCTCTCTACTCATGGTGCTGGGTGTCTGTTTCTACGCGCGTTGCAACGTGCACCCAAATCCGGCACGTCTAGCGGCATCGGTGGCTGCGCCATGGCCTTACACAACGGCTCTTAAGTTGCCTCAGCAAACGCGGCGTCTGCTCGCCGTCTATGGCCTAAGCATGCTAGCTTCCAGCATACCGGCCATTCTAGTCGTCTTTTTTGTGCGCGACCGGCTTGGTGCCGAGGACCTGTTGGGCGCGTTTTTGCTGTTGTACTTTTTGGCCGGCGTTGTGGCGATGCCATTCTGGCGCACACTTAGCCAACGCATCGGGAAATATCAGGCCTGGGTGGCGTCTAATGTGCTCGCCGTTGTCACGTTCATCGGGGCGCTCACGGTCGGTGCGGGCGACCTATGGGCTTATGCGGCTGTCTGTCTTGCCTCGGGCCTGACCTTGGGTGCCGATCTTATTCTGCCGCCGTCCCTTCTGGCCGACCACACCCATACCCTGGGGCGACGTGAGTGTGCAGCAAGCGATTACTCTCTGCTGGCTCTGATCGCCAAACTTAGCCTGGCTCTTGCCTCGGCGGTAGCTCTGCCGCTGCTTGATCTGGCGGGTTTTGTGCCACAGGCGGAAAATTCAACACGAGCCCTAATCGTGCTGTCGGCCACCTATGCGCTGATACCCTGCCTGTTAAAGTTGGCTGCCGCCGGGCTGTTGTATCTGTTTTTCATTCGCTCACAACCGGGAGACCATCATGAAAACCATCTGTCTAATCTTAGCGCTCGGGGGACTTATCATGCTTAGTGGATGTTTCGGACATAGTCTTAGCTATTACAAAGACACGACGCCACACGCTGACATCAAGGCCTATTTCACAGGCCCGATCAAGGCGTGGGGCATCGTGCAGGATCACCGGGGCCGCGTCATCCGCCGCTTTGATGTGGATATGCAGGGCCACTGGGAAGGCGACACCGGGACGCTGACCGAACACTTCAAATACTATGATGGTGAGGAGCAGCAGCGTATCTGGACGATTCAAAAGCTGGCCGATGGCAGTTATGAAGGAACCGCCTCCGACATTATCGATAAGGCCGTTGGCCAGTCCACCGGGAGTGCCGTCCGCTGGCACTATGTAATGGATCTGCCGGTTGGTGACACAACTTATCGCATTCGTTTTGATGACTGGATGTGGATGATGAATGATGGCGTACTCATCAATCGCTCCTATCTCAAAAAGTTCGGCATTACGGTTTCCGAGCTGACACTCATCATGCAAAAGCAGCCAGAATGATGACCACGTACCGGGGACAAGTCATCTGGATAATCGGTGCCAGTAGTGGTATCGGCCTTGCCTTGGCGCATGAGTTGTCGGGCCGCGGGGCCACGTTGATCCTGTCGGCCCGTCGGCAGGACGAATTGGAGCAGCTGCGGGCTGCGCTGGGTGCCGAGCACAAAGTCTATCCGCTCGACGTTACAGATGCCGAGCTGGTACAGCGCACCGCTACCGCTGCTCAAGCAGCCTGTGGCCGGGTGGACCGGGTCATTTTCCTTGCCGCGGCCTACACGCCGATGCCATTGACGGACTTGGATCTCAAGGCTGTCAAAACGATCGTGGATACCAACATCATGGGCGCGTTCAATGTCGTGCAGGCTGTGCTGCCGCTGTTCAAGGTGCAAACGGGCAGGGGTCAGCTTGCGCTCTGTGGGAGTGTGGCGGGTTATATTGGTCTTCCCAACGGGCAGCCTTATAGCGCAACCAAGGCTGCGGTTCTGAATCTGGCGGAAAGCTTGCGGGCGGAGTGCCAGGATGGGATTGACATCAAGCTCATCAGCCCCGGATTTGTGCGCACCCCGTTGACGGATAAAAATGATTTTCATATGCCTATGATGATTGTCCCCGAAAGAGCAGCAAAAGAAATTGCTGAGGGACTTCTGACCCGGCGCTTTGAAATCCATTTTCCAAAGGCCTTAACCCTTCCGGCCAAGCTTCTGCGTCTGCTGCCATATGGGCTGGCCTTGCACCTGACCCGAACATTAACCTCGAAAGGAGAATACTAATGGTTACACTCGCTGATCCTCTGGCTCTGGGCGACATCCAGCTTGCCAACCGCATCATCATGGCACCGCTAACCCGTATGCGTAGCCAGCAGCCGGGAAACATCCCCCATGCTCTGAATGCAACCTATTATGTCCAGCGTGCGGGTGCCGGCCTGATTATCACTGAAGCCACGCAAATCAGCCAGCAAGGGCAGGGCTATCCGGGCACGCCCGGCATTCATAGCCGCGAACAGGTTGAGGGCTGGGCGCAGGTGACGCGGGCCGTACATGAGAAAGGCGGCAAGATTTTTCTGCAGCTTTGGCATGTCGGACGCATTTCACACTCCTCGCATCAGCCCGATGGTCGGCCGCCTGTCGCTCCGTCCGCCATCAAGCCAACCGGCAAGGTCATGACGGCGCATTGGAAACAGGCCGACTATGAAATGCCTCGCGCGCTGGAGCTGACGGACATTGACAGTATCCTGAATGACTATCGCCACGCCTGTGAAAATGCAAAGCAGGCCGGGTTTGACGGTGTCGAGGTGCATGGCGCCAATGGCTATCTGCTGGATCAATTCCTGCAGGATGGCAGCAACACGCGTACCGACCGCTACGGTGGTTCAATCGAGAATCGCGCCCGCCTGCTGCTCGAGGTGGTCGATAGTGCCATCCACGTCTGGGGCTCTGGCCGGGTGGGCGTGCGCCTGTCGCCCTACGGGACCTTTAACGACATGAGCGATAGTGATCCGATTGCCCTCTTTACCTATGTTCTGCAGGAGCTAAGCCGCCGGGGTATTGCCTATGTTCATGTCATTGAGCCGCGCGCCACTGCTGCGGGCGGTGGCGATACGCTGAACAGCAATGCTCCATCCAGCTCCCAACTGTTCCGTCGCCACTTTAACGGCCCTTTCATTTCCGCGGGTGGCTATACGCCCGAGACGGCGCAGGCCGCGCTGGCGGCGGGCCAGGCGGATGCGATCGCCTTTGGCCGTTTGTATATATCGAACCCGGATCTGGCCGAGCGGATTATAGCCGGAGCGCCGCTCAACGCCTATCATCGGGCTACGTTCTACGGCGGTGCCGAAAAGGGCTACACCGACTATCCTTTTTACACGGGCAACGGTACTTGAGACCATGTGCTGGGGGGTATCGATCGTGCAGAGGGGGAGATTGGCCAAAAGCAGCTCACTGGCGTAGCGCTCAAGCTTTTGCGCCTCGTGCAGAAGAACGGGATTGATATTATGGCAAGCGCCTGATTTGATAGGCCGGGAGTTTGACTTGAACAAAGCAGCCAGGCAGGAAACTTATACAGAGCATGACAAGAAGATAGCCATACAAAAGGCTATTTTTGATATTATGGATGGCGTAACTTTCGCCCAAATTCTTATCAATAGGAACGTATGGGAAATTAGCGGTACTGATAAATCTCATGATTGGCGCGCCTATTCTATAGCTGCTGTTATTAGTTACTCGAGGCCATTCAAGCGCTCATACGGACTCCCTGAAATTTCTGACTTCTTGACGATAGATGACGATTTGCATCAAAAAATGATTCGGAGAAGAGACGCGATAATTGCTCATGGAGATGTGCAGTATTTTAGTATCCATCAGCACGACCCGCGTAGCGGCCTGACGCTATCTTCAAATCTGATGTATTTGAGTGAAAAAGAAGCGAGCGATCTAGTGCGGCTTGGATTAAGTGTTGTTTCAATTCTTCAGAATTTGCTGGCCCCTAGTAATGATACAGCAGAGTGATCTGTTTGGCGATGTGCGCGAGAATAAGGCAATCGCCATCCCCGGTCTGCATTGCTGCAGTAATTACATCACCGACGAAGAGCAACGCAGGTTACTTGAAATAATTGACCAACAGCCATGGCTTACTGACCTGAAGCGCCGGGTGCAGCATTATGGTTATAGGTATGATTATAAAGCGAGAATGGTAACGCCGGAGCTGTATCTGGGCCCGCTACCAAATTGGCTAATGCCGCTGGCTATGCGCCTTCATCACGAAGGTTTGTTCAGTGCGCTTCCTGACCAAGCTATCATCAATGAATATCTGCCTAGCGAAGGCATCTCGGCGCATGTTGATTGCGTGCCATGTTTTGGCAAAGAGATTGCGTCACTGAGTTTAGGCTCAGCCTGCATCATGGAATTCACCCACCCGCATCACGCCAAACAAACATGGGTGCTTGAGCCGTGCAGCTTGTTCGTGCTCTCGGGCGCAGCGCGTTATGAATGGCAGCACTGCATTCCAGCGCGCAAGAGCGATGTGATTGACGGTAGCAAAATCAATCGCACACGCCGTGTGTCGATTACATTTCGCAAAGTGATTTTGAATCATTCTGCCACATAAGCTTCAACGGGTCGGACTCAATCGATAGCGGAGAAATACCTATAGAATAAGGCTAACTCACACGTCTCACCGACCCGTCTCACCCACATTATCATATAACCCAAAACGACACACGAAATTCGCTCACAGAGAGAAGTGCAGAAACACTCGCCAAATGGGCATAACTACGCAGTCTCTCGTGTCGTTTGATCTGAAAATGGCCGCTGTTACGCGGCACAACTCATAACAAATTATTGTTATATATCAATGACTTATATAGTGGTGGTGGTTGTAGTCTGCCACAACCGGCATCAGGGCCTTATTCCCAGAACAATAGGGAAAATACAGGGAAATTTCAACTTCTAGCAGCACGCTTCACGGTCAGAAGCACCCAATCCATCGGGCCAAGTTGATGTTTCGGGAGAACTCGCCCTAAAAATAACAGGGGATTTCAGCGGCCATATCAGGGAATTTTTCTGTCCGCATCAGAGAAGTATATATATCCGCAAGAAATTATTAGAAGCGAACTACTTCAGCAGAATAGCGGCCGAAGATCTTTCTCAGACCTTCCGGTTCAGAGCATCCCACTCTCCAGGTGTGTTAAAGTTTCCAAACTTTGGAAGCTCATTCATATCTATCACCGTTTGCTGAGCATTAAATTCTCTTGCCAGCTGCACAACCGAGCGCACATGCTCACCCACCGGCTGCACCGGCAGAAAGAGCGGGAATATCTGGTCCTGATAATGGCAGGCTCCCTCATGCACCATCAGGCCCCGCAGCATGTCAGCCGTGAGTAAGGGCATATCGACCGGTACAAAGAGAGCATGTGTGTGCCGCTCTGCCAGATGCGCCATGACATTGGCAATGGCGCGCGCAGGGCCGACGTAGACCATCTGGTCGGCAATACATGTTTCATCTGGGAGCGTGCCGCTGAGATAGACCTGTGCTACGCCAGATACCTGCAATAATTGCTGCATATGTTTGTAGAGAGACTGTCCCTTGTAATCCAATAGCGCCTTGTTAGTTCCCATACGGGAGGACTGGCCACCTACCAGAACAACCCCGGCAACACTACGCTCCATGGCAACACCTCATGCCGGGTTTCCATCAGGGCGTGGTCGCAGCAGCATGGGAACATAGATCAGCAGATAGAACATGAACGCAGCAGACCAGCACAGCCCAGAAACGGCCAGCAGCATGAAATAATGCTCCGACATGAGCAATATACCCACAACACGGCATAACACTGAGATCTGGATCAACCAGAATGCAAGAATGATGAGAGGATGACACCGCAGCGGTCGACCGGTATGCCCCAGCGCCACCCGGCTCATCATCCCCAATGTGGCACTACCCAAAGCACCAACCGTAAATGCATGCCAGATGGGGGCGGGAGAGATCCAGCCCATTGCGCCAACACCAAGCAACAGCAGCCCGATAATGAGCCAAAGATAAGCCACATGTAGAACCCACAAGAGGGGATCTATTAGTGCCTTTGCCGTATGATAGTGCCGCATGCGCAGCAGATGAATAGTAGCGGCAGCAAATGCAGCCAATGCCGTAAGTGACCCCTGCGCATCACCTACCCAAATCAAGACTGCAACGACCAGCCACGAGGCAAGCGCCAGCCGGTCCAGCTTTGGCTGGTCAATGTTCCGCAGCTCAAGGCCCCGCTGACGCAAGGCTGAAACCGTGAAAGCCGGGATAATGCGGCCGCCGACCAGCGAAATCATGACCATAAGTACAATAATGGCAACATGAAGCGCGCGCATTTCCCCCAGCAGCAGATAATGAACATCCAGCGCAAACAGCATTGTCAATAACATCAGAAAAACATAGTTGCGAATGTTGCGTGTTTTATAGAGCGGCACAAAAAGGCTGACGGCGAGCGCAGGAATGAACGCTGATTCAATTGTCAGAACCAGATAAGGCGGCAGATCAGGCCATAGCATAACCAGTCGGCCCACCAACCAGAGCAGGAACAGCCCCAACAGGTGGTAGCCGCGCACGGGGGACCAGCCGGTCCAGTTGGCAACAGCTGTCAGCAAAAAGCCCGACACGACTGCCATGGCAAACCCGTAGATCATTTCATGCGCGTGCCAACCAACCGTGACCGTTACTGGAAATGACCCCAGCCAGCCAAGGTGAACGGCAATCCAGAGCAACAGGTCAAGTGCCGCATAGGCGGCGGCGCCAAGAAAGAACGGCCGAAAGCCACGACCCCAAAAGGGAATAGTACTGATATCAGGCATGATTACTGAACCAGAGGTGACGATGCAGCCTCAAGTTTGAACCCGGTTATGTTTGCCTGTCCAGCCAAAATCCGGATGTATTGGCCTAGCGCACGCTTCCATGCCTCACCACGCAGATAATCAGCAATCCAGCTGGACACCACCTCAAACGGAAGCTGGGCCCCTTCTGCTCTGTGGTGCAACTTGATGATGTGATAGCCCACATTTGTCTCAACCGGTGCAGCTGATATTTCTCCCGGCTTCATGATCGCTAGCGCTGCTTCAAACGGCGGCAAGGTTTGCCCTTGCGTGACCTGCCCAAGAAAGCCGTCATTACCGGCCGAACTACAGGCAGAATCACGACGCGCTATATGCTCGAACAAGGCAGGGTGACTCCGCAGTTCGGATAAGGAAGCCTGCGCCTTCTCCAGCGCCTGCTGGCGGGCCGCCTCATTTCCCGGTGCTGCCAGATAGAGAATATGCGAAACTTCATAAATAGGTGCTGTGTAGAAACGGCGCCGGTTGTTTTTATAGTAGGTTTGACATTCCTGCTCGGTCGCTTCAGGAATCCTCAGTTCTTTTTTTAATAGCTGTTCTATGACACTGTCCGGGTTGGCCCCGGCCGTCAGACGGTCTGCCAACCCCAGCTGCACCGCCTGCTGCAACAGCAGTTCACGCACCACCAGCGCACGCATAGCCTCGTAGCGCGCTTCAGGTAGTGACGCTGCCGGATGGTACTGTACCTCGCGCTCAATCTGCACGGACGGGATTTCGACCCCGTTTACATGGATGGGCTGCGTGACGATGGCCATCAGACCTCCCGGCGCCGGACTATCTGGTACTGGCGGCGGAAAACGTAGAAAACCGGCGCACTCCAGATATGCACAAGGCGCGTGAACGGAAAGATGGTGAAGATGAACAGGCCAAGCAGGATATGAGCCTTGAATACCCAATGCACATCCAGCAGGTAATCGGCCGCGCCAGCGCGCAGCGTTACAATGGATTGAGCCCAGTTCATGAATTTGACCATCTCATGCCCATCCAGATGGTGCATGGAAACGGTGATGCTGTACAAACCGAGCAGCAGCTGGGCTAGCAGCAGTACGAGCACCATAATGTCGCTCAGCGAGCTGGTAGCACGAATGCGCGAGTCAAACAGCCGACGGTGCAACAGCAACAACAGCCCGACAAGACAAACAAGCCCGGCAATACCGCCAACACTCATGGCCATGATCTGCTTGAAGCCGTGCGAAATGCCCATCGCATCAAAAATCCAGATTGGCGTCAGTAAACCAACGGCATGGCCACCCAACACAATCAGCACACCCACATGAAACAGCACACTGCCCCACATCAGCTGTTTTTTGCGTAACAACTGGCTGGATTTGCTGCGCCATGAATAGGGATCTCGGTCAAAGCGCAGAATGCTGCCAAGAATGAGCGTAACAAACGTCAGATAAGGCAGCAGCTGAAACATAGCATAGTGGGTGGCTTCGCTCATGGGCGGCCTCCTTGGGCTGGATAATCTTGCGTCATGCGGGCCAGCATCTGCTCGGCTTTGGGGCAGCTATCAGAGGCCGTTGGAGCGGCTAGCGCAAACTGCTCGGCCCAGGCGGCATCCAGCATTTCATTGTCCAGCGCAGCACCGGCATCCTGCGCCATGGCGGCTTTGAGTTTTTCCGCATCCGGCTTACGCGTGGCTAGTGCCTCGATGGCTGCGAGCACCGCGGCGTATCCGCTTTCACGCTTATGCAGGCGCTCACGCAGCGCCGCTACAATCTCAAGCACACCATCCAGACTTGCGCGAACATCTTTTACCGGTAGGAGTGAGAGATACTCCAGGAACATCGGCAGATAGTCGGGCGTATGCTCGCTGGCATTTTCCAGACCGCACTCGCGGTATAGTTGGTCAAGATCAACTAGTGCCTGCCCACGGTCGCGCGAATCGCCATGCACATGCTCAAACAGATGCAGCGACAGCGATGGTGTGCGGTCAAATAATGCAACATACTCTTCCTGCGCATCATAAATATCCCGCGCCGACAGCTCCTGCATGAAGGCTAGCACCTTGTCGGCTTCTGCCTTGGGCAGCCAGCCCTCGGCAATTAGTAACGCCGCCATCTCGGGCATGGCAGCCTGCAAGGCTTCGTCGGGGTAGGCCAGCAGCGCACCCAGAATACGTAAGCTCTGGCTGGAAATCTGTCTGTTCATGATCAGCCACACCCTCCGCTCTTGCTACCACCGCCACAGCCCCCACTACCGCAACCTCCGCTGCTACAGCCACCGGATACGGAATGGCCTTGCGCCATGGCCATAGCCCGGTGCACGCTGTCGCCGCCATGATCGCGGGTAAAGATGGTGTTCACCCGGTTATCCGGCTTACTGCCACTGCGCCCGCGGCTTTGCGACTGCGCTTCAAACAGATCAGTTTCACTGTTGCTGTGGCCAGAGCAGCCATTGCCAAAGCTGAAGCCGCAGCCGCCGCTCTCGCCAAAGGCATCCAGCGTTTCTTCGCGGTGCCCAGTCGGAATGACAAAGCGGTCCTCATAATTGGCAATCGCCATGATCTTGTACATGTCCTCAACCAATGCAGGCGTGAGCCCCACCTGATAGAGAATGTCGGAATCCGGTTGCCCTTCCACAAACTTGCTGCGCATGTAATGACGCATCGCCATCATGCGGCGCAGGCCCAGCACGACCGGCTCTTCCTTGCCGGCAGTAAGCAGATTAGCCAGATACTTCACCGGAATGCGCAAGCTGTTGATGTCCGGCATAATGCCGTCATCAGCCATAGGCAACTGCCCGGCCTCAGCCGCAGCCTTGACCGGGCTGAGCGGCGGAATGTACCAGACCATCGGTAAGGTGCGGTATTCCGGATGCAGCGGAAAAGCCACCTTCCAGTCCATCGCCATCTTGTAAACCGGTGAGTTCTGCGCGGCTTCAATCCAGTTTTCAGGAATTCCGTCCTTGCGCGCTTGCTCTATCACTGCCGGGTCATGCGGGTTGAGGAAAATATCTAGCTGCGCCTGATAAAGGTCCTCGACATTTTCGGTGCTGGCGGCCTGTTCGATACGATCTGCATCATAGAGCATCACGCCCAGATAGCGGATGCGCCCGACACAGGTTTCAGAGCAGACGGTCGGCTCGCCGTTTTCAATACGTGGATAGCAGAAGGTACACTTCTCGGCTTTGCCACTCTTCCAGTTATAATAAATCTTCTTGTACGGGCATCCAGAGATGCACATGCGCCAACCACGGCACTTGTCCTGATCAATCAGGACAATACCATCTTCCTCACGCTTATAGATCGAGCCGGAAGGGCACGCCGCCACACAGGTGGGGTTCAGGCAATGCTCGCACAAACGCGGCAGATACATCATGAAGGTGTTTTCAAACTGGCCGTAGATTTCCTTTTCTACATCCTTGAAGTTGTAATCCTTGCTGCGCTTGCTGAACTCGGTACCGAGAATTTCTTCCCAATTCGAGCCCCAGTTGATTTTCTCCATCCGCTCGCCGCTGATGAGCGAGCGTGGCCGCGCCACCGGCATTGCTTTCATCTCCGGCGCACTTTGCAGATGATCGTAATCAAAAGTGAAAGGCTCGTAATAGTCATCAATCTCGGGCATGTCCGGATTGGCGAAAATCTTGGCCAGAATACGCCAACGCCCGCCCATTTTGGGCTGGATCTTGCCGTTGGATTTGCGCGTCCAGCCACCGTTCCACTTCTGCTGGTTTTCCCAGTCCTTCGGGTAACCAATGCCGGGTTTGGTTTCGACATTGTTGAACCACGCATATTCAACGCCTTCACGCGAGGTCCAGACATTCTTGCAGGTCACCGAGCAGGTGTGACAGCCGATGCACTTGTCCAGATTCAGGACCTTGCCGATTTGTGCCCGTACTTTCATGATGCGTTCCTTCCTGCCACCGCAGGCTCATCCATCCAGTCAACTTTATCCATCTTGCGCACCAGCACAAACTCATCGCGGTTGGAGCCGACGGTGCCGTAATAGTTGAAGCCGTAAGCCAGCTGTGCGTAGCCGCCGATCATATGCGTAGGCTTGACCGTGGCACGCGTCACCGAGTTGTGGATACCGCCACGCGCGCCGGTAATGGTGCTGCCGGGCATATTCACAATCTTCTCCTGGGCATGATACATCAGCATCATGCCGTTCATGACACGCTGGCTGACCACAGCGCGCGCGACGATGGCGCCGTTGGTGTTGTAGACCTCAACCCAGTCGTTATCGACAATACCTGCCCGAACTGCATCATCCTCGCTCAGCCAGACAATCGGCCCGCCACGCGAAAGCGTTAGCATGTGCAGGTTATCGGAATAGGTCGAGTGAATGCCCCATTTCTGGTGCGGGGTGATGAAGTTCAGGGTAATAGGCTTGTGCCCGTTATCCTTGACATTCAGGACTGCGGCCAGCGCTTGCGTATCGACCGGTGGCTTATAGAGCACCAGTGCCTCACCAAAATCGCGCATCCATGGATGATCCTGATAGAGCTGCTGGCGCCCGGTGAGCGTACGCCACGGGATGTATTCGTGCACGTTGGTATAACCCGCATTGTAGCTGACATGCTCGGATTCAATGCCACTCCACGTGGGTGAGGAGATGATCTTGCGCGGCTGGGCCTGTACATCGCGGAAGCGGATTTTTTCATCCTCCTTCGGCAACGCCAGATGCGCGTGCTCTCGACCGGTAATTTTCTCCAGCGCCCGCCATGATTTAACCGCCACTTCACCGTTGGTTTCCGGCGCAAGCGAGAGAATGACTTCACAGGCATCAATATCGCTCTCGATCTTGACCAGTCCGTCTTTCTCGCCATTGAGCTTCCTGAGGAAGTCCACTTCGTGCTGCGTGTTCCATCCAATGCCCTTGCCGCCATTGCCCAGCTTGTCCATAAGCGGACCGAGCGTGGTAAAACGCTTGTAGACATTGGGGTAATCACGCTCGATCACCTTGAGCGCGGGCATGGTTACACCGGGCTTAGGCTCACACTCGCCCTTCTTCCAGTCCTTCACATCAAACGGCTGGGCCAGCTCGCCTGCGCTATCGTGCTGGATGGGGGTGAGGACCATGTCTTTCTCAATGCCCAGATGACCCCGCACCAGTTCGGAGAATTTCTTGGCAAGGCCCTTATAGATGTCCCAGTCCGTCCGGCTCTGCCAGACCGGCGCTACCGCCTGTGAGAGCGGATGGATGAATGGATGCATGTCCGAGGTGTTGAGATCATTCTTCTCGTACCAGCTGGCTGTGGGCAACACGATGTCCGAATACATGCAGGTAGTGGACATGCGGAAATCCAGCGTGACCAGCAGGTCAAGCTTGCCCTGCGGTGCCTGATCATGCCACACGGCCTCGACATTGCTGGTCTTGCCCTCAACCCCAAGGTCCTTACCCTGTACGCCATGCTGCGTGCCGAGCAGATGCTTGAGGAAATACTCATGCCCCTTGCCGCTTGAACCAAGCAGATTAGAGCGCCAGACAAACAGGTTGCGCGGCCAGTTGGCGGGATGATCCGGATCCTCGCACGACATCTGCAACTTGCCGCTCTTGAGGTTTTCCACCACGTAGGCCAGCGGGTCCTTGCCCTGCGCTTCGGCGTCCTTGACCACCTGCAGCGGATTAGTTTTGAGCTGGGGAGCGGAAGGCAGCCAACCCATGCGCTCGGAACGGATATTGCAGTCAATCAGGCTGCCTTTCCACTTACTCTTGTCAGCCGTAGGCGCGAGCAGCGCGTCGGGCCGCAACACTTCGTAGCGCCACTGGTCGGTATGGGCATAGAAGAATGAGGTGCTGTTCTGCTGGCGCGGCGGACGCGCCCAGTCGGTCGCAAAAGCGAGCGGCACCCAGCCGGTCTGCGGACGCAGCTTTTCCTGCCCGACATAATGCGCCCAGCCGCCGCCGGACTGACCCACACACCCACAGAACACCAGCATGTTGATACAGGCGCGATAGTTCATATCCATGTGGTACCAATGGTTCATCGCTGCACCGATGATGATCATTGAGCGACCTTTGGTCTTGCTGGCATTGTTGGCAAAGCCACGCGCCACTTTGATGACCTGATCACGATTTACACCGGTAATGCGCTCCTGCCACGCAGGCGTATAGGGCACATTCTCGTCATAAGACCTAGCCACATGACCGCCGCCAAAGCCGCGATCAAGTCCGTAATTAGCGCAGAGCAGATCAAATACCGTAGCGGCCAGCACATCGCCGTTTTTGGTTTTGATCTTCTTGACTGGCAGATGGCGCAGCTGCAGCGCGTCTTGCGTGTTATGGTCGAAATACTCGTGCTCGATATGGCCGAAATACGGGAAAGCTACCGGCACAATACTGTCATGTGCATCGGCCAGCGTCTTTCGCAGACGATGCTGATCGGACGGAGCAATGTTCCACTTGCCCTCCTCGCCCCAGCGATAGCCGATTGAGCCATGCGGCGCGATGACATTGCCGGTTTTATCGTCAATGGCGATGGTTTTCCAGTCCGGATTGTTGCTTTCGCCCAGCCCGTTCTCAAAATCGGAAGCGCGCAGCATGCGGCCCGGTACATACTTGCCGTCCTGCTCGTCCAGCATGACAAGAAACGGCATGTCGGTGAAAGTGCGGCAGTACTCATCGAAATACGGATCAACGTTATCGAGATGAAACTCGCGCAGAATGACATGACCCATCGCCATGCCCAACGCGGCATCGGTGCCCTGCTTGGGATTGAGCCAGATATCGCCAAATTTAGACGCTTCGGAATAGTCCGGCGTAATAGTAACTGTTTGCGTCCCCTTGTAGCGCGCCTCGGTCATGAAGTGAGCATCGGGCGTGCGCGTTTGCGGCACGTTGGAACCCCACATGATAATGAAGCCTGAGTTATACCAGTCGGCGCTCTCGGGCACGTCGGTCTGCTCGCCCCATGTTTGCGGCGAGGAGGGCGGCAAATCGCAATACCAGTCATAAAAACTCATACACACACCGCCCAGCAGCGACATGTAGCGCGAACCAGCAGCGTAAGAGACCATCGACATCGCTGGAATGGGCGAAAAACCGATGATGCGATCCGGCCCGTGCGCTTTTATAGTGTGGATATTGGCAGCGGCGATGATCTCGTTGACTTCATCCCACGTTGCACGAACAAAGCCACCGCGCCCGCGCACCTGCTGATACTCCTTGCGCTTGGCGTCGTCCGCCTGAATGGCTGCCCAAGCGTGAACGGCGTCGCCATGCTCTTTTTTGGCTTCGCGCCACAATTTCAGCAGACGCTTGCGGATCATCGGGAATTTGAGACGATTGGCGCTATAAATATACCAGCTATAGCTTGCCCCGCGTGAGCAGCCGCGCGGTTCGTGATTGGGCATATCGGGCCGGGTACGTGGATAGTCGGTCTGCTGGGTTTCCCATGTAATCAGGCCGTTTTTGACATACACTTTCCACGAGCAGGAGCCGGTACAATTCACGCCATGGGTGGAACGCACAATCTTGTCATGCGCCCAGCGACCCCGATAGGCATCTTCCCACTTCCGGTTCTCGGAGCTGGTCACACCATGGCCGTTTGAAAAATCTTCGCGCTGATACTTGAAGAACATCAGACGGTCGAGAAAATAACTCATGACAATCTCTCCTCAGGGGTTCTTGTATTTGGCGGCAGGGCGCAGATAGGCCAGCCAGTTCAACACCACGCACAGCAGGTAAAACGCGGCAAAGCCGTACAGGGCATATTGCGGAGTGCCACCTTCGATTTGCTCACCGAACACCAGCGGAATGATGAAGGCGCCATAAGCGGCCACCGCCGACGTCCAGCCCAGCACTGGCCCAGCCTGTTGGCGGTCGAATACCACAGCAATGGTACGGAAAGTCGAGCCGTTGCCGATACCTGCAGTGAGGAACAGTGCAAGAAAAGACAGAAAAAACGGCACAAAGTACTGCTCTGGCGTAACCGACGCATAGGCCAGCTGCATATAATGCGCGGCAGCCAAGGCAGCCGTCACCATCAGCACTGACATATACTGTGTGACGCGCGCACCGCCCAGCTTGTCCGCCATCCAGCCACCGATGGGCCGTATGATGGCTCCGATGAACGGGCCAATCCACGCGTACATCAGCGCCGAGGGGGCATTAGGGTTGGCTAGCGTATGCGTCAGCATGCCATCCGCCCCGGCCACGTGCTGAAAGCCGAAAATGACCTTGATCGACAGCGGTAGCGCGGCTGAGTAGCCGATAAAGGATCCGAACGTCATGGTGTAAATGACGGTCATGATCCATGTATGCGGATGGGAGAAGATTTTATACTGCGCGCGCACACGCTGACTCAGGCCCGGCAAAACGGCCAGAATACCAAGCGTCGCGATGGTAACCACCGGCAGCACGATCCACTTGCTGACCCCAAAGCCGGAACCATTGGCGCTTTCCGGCAGCATCAGCCACAAGCCACCGACCGAGGTCGCAAGGCCAACGGCGAGCATGACGCTGATCTTGATGAAGGAGGAGATGGGATTGCCTATATTGGGCGATACCTGCTCGGTGCGGATATTGCTGATAAGTACCCACGCCAGCAGCACCAGCGGGACAAGAATAGCGGCCCAGACAAATCCAGCATTATGGATAAAGGTTTCTGCTCCGGCCGGAATTTTGCCAATCAGCGTGCCGGAATCACCTTTAAGCACCATCGGCACTCCGCCAAAGATGCCCATCGTCATGACCAGCGGGATGAGGATTTGCGTTGTCGTTACGCCAAAATTACCCAGCCCGGCATTTAGGCCCAGCGCCAGACCTTGCATGCGCTTGGGAAAGAAAAAGCTGATATTGGACATGGAGGCCGCAAAGTTGCCGCCACCAAAGCCGCACAACAGAGCCAGAAGCTGAAACTGCCAGAGCGGCGTATTCACGTCCTGCAAGGCAAAGCCGGTACCGATAGCCGGAATCAATAGCAGCGCTGTAGTAAAAAACACCGTATTACGGCCACCGGCGATACGCACGAAGAACGAGCTGGGGATACGCAGCGTCGCGCCCGCCAGACCGGCAATCGAGTTAAGCGTGAACAGATCGGCTTTGGTAAACGGAAAGCCCAGATTGAGCATCTGGACGGTGATGACACTCCAGTAAATCCATACCGCAAAGCCGCAGAGCAGACAGGGAATGGAAATCCACAGCGTCCGCCAAGCAATTTTTGCACCCTCACTGGTCCAGAATGCGTCATTTTCAGGTTCCCAGCGGGTAATATCCTGTGCCATGTGGGGCTCCTTATCTTAACAACCTGCAAAAAACGGCTTTCGTGGGCGGCGCAAGCTGTTAGATTGCTTCTCGCAGGTGGTACCGAGTAGGTAATTGATTGAAATCAACCCGCATACAGGTCGTGAAAAAATATGCCGAATGCGTCCACATCATTCGACCTAGGGTGTGGAGCAATAATAGGGGCCCTCACCTCAGCGAAGGCTGGGGTCTTATCCTTCGAACAAGCTTCTTTGTTGATTTTTTGAGATGCCGGCCTTCGCTGGCATGACGATAACTCGTTGATTTGAATCGATTCTTATTGAGTACAGACCCTAATCCCCTGAAAGAAATAGGCTCCTAGAGCCAGAACTCAAATAACACAATCCTGTGCTTTCTGCTCAATGGGCCAGCGCCGATTTGCAAACAAGATTCGAAGAGGACTTGATACCCATCAAGGAGAGACAGCTAACACCGCTATAATCAAGCAGCCATGTCTGCTTTACATACCATGTTGCCGCAACCCCTGCGCAGGTGCCTGCCTCCAGTGCCCATCATCTTCCCGCAGACCATTCTACACGCTGGCGTGCATGCAGCGGCAAGGCGGCACCCAGAATTCTTCAGCCGTCTGGAAAAATATCAGAACACGATGTTCCTTCTTGATCCGCTTGACCTCTCGTTTGCTATTAGCCTCCGGCTACAGCCGCAAGAGCTATTCCTACAGGTCCAGAGACGTCCCGTAACAACTTCTTACGACGCACGTATTGCAGGCACCCTGCTCCAACTGCTGCGGCTGCTTGACGGTCAGATGGACGGTGATGCTCTGTTTTTCTCTCGGGATATTACTATTGAGGGTAATACAGCCGCCGTTGTGGTGTTAAGACATGCCCTCGACAACCTTGATGGCAACCTTTTGGAAGAGATGACCAGGTTTCTTGGCCCTTTTGCACAACTCGCCAACTCCGTCCTGAATCGACTATACCGGAAGCATATATGAAAAAAACGCGCCCTGCGCCCGAGCTAATATGTCCTGCGGGAACTCCATCCGCACTGATCGCGGCGGTAGATGCCGGCGCAAACGCTGTCTATTGTGGCTTTCAGAATGCCACCAATGCGCGCAATTTTCCCGGACTGAACTTTACCGCGAAGGAGTTGGCAGAAGGCGTGCATTATGCCCATAGCGCAGACTGCAAGGTTCTGTTGGCCCTCAACACTTTTCTACCAGCAACGCAGGAAAAACTTTGGCAGCAGGCAGTGCAGGATGGTGCGGCCCTAGGAGTGGACGCATTTATTCTTGCTGACATTGGCGTCATGGCATACGCTGCCAGAAAAGCCCCGCGCGTACGACGCCATCTTTCCGTGCAGGCAGGCGCCTCTTCCCCCGAAGCCATTCGCTATTATTGCGAGGAGTTTGGCATTCGGCGCGTTGTCTTGCCACGTATTCTGACAGTAGAGGAAATCGCCGAGATTCACGGTCAGGTTAAATGTGAGATCGAAGCGTTCCTGTTTGGCAACATTGGCATGATGGCCGAGGGGCGTTGTAGCCTGAGCAACTATGTTACGGGTCTTTCTACCAATATGGATGGTGTTTGTTCCCCGGCCGAGTGCGTCCGTTACACCCATGATCCCAATGGACAGATGTCGAGCTGGCTTGGTAACCGCCTGATCGACCGCTTTTCCGGCAGCGAAGCCGCCGGATACCCCACAATTTGTAAAGGGCGTTATTATCTCGAAGGGCATCGTGATCCCCGCTATGTCTTTGAAGAACCCGTCAGCCTGAACTTGTCTGGCCTGCTGCCCCAGATGATAGAAGCAGGAGTCTCTGCTTTCAAGATTGAGGGGCGCCAACGCAGCCGTGCCTATGTACAGACCGTTGTCTCGGCTTTTCGCCGGGCGTTACAGGCAATTGAGCGCGGCGAACGAGCAGAAATGCCGGACTTGCTGGCAGTGACCGAAGGTCAGCGCGAGACAGAAGGGGCTTTTCGCAGCCGCAAGTGGAGATAAGTTGATGACTCTGAAAGTTTCACTTGGGCCTGTTTACTTCCACTGGCCACTGCCACTCTGGCTTGATTTCTATGCGCGCATGGCCGACGAAGCCGAACTTGACCGTGTCTATCTCGGGGAAGTGGTTTGCTCCAAGCGCGCGCCGTTTTACGAAAAGCACTATGATGAGGTGGCTGAGCGGCTGCGGCGTGGTGGTAAGGAAGTTGTTTTTTCCACGCTGTCCGAGGTCAGTGTCCGTCATGATCGCGCCTGCGTACAGAGCTTGTGCGCTCTAGAGGACACGCTGGTTGAAGCGAACGATGCCTCGGCTCTCTACGCCTTGAATGGACGCTCACACACCATCGGCCCGTTCATCAATGTTTATAATGGAACAACCTTGCACGAATTGGCCCGACGCGGAGCCAAACATATATGCCTGCCACCAGAACTCCCGGCCGCGGCGGTGAAGTCTATGGTACAAACCGCCAGAAAGCTCAGTATCACAACAGAAATCCAAGGATATGGGCGAATATCACTCGCGCTGTCTGCGCGCTGCTATCACGCCCGGGCTTTGGGGCGAACAAAAGACAACTGTCAATACGCTTGCGGTGCCGATCAGAACGGATTAACCGTCAGTACGCTTGATAAGAAGCCGTTTCTTGCCGTGAATGGTATCCAGACTCTCTCGCAAGGATGTCTGTCGCTGTTGCCTCATATATCAGCTCTCAACGAGATCGGACCGGATTTCTTCCGGCTAGCCCCGCAAGGTGTAGACATGGTACAGGTAGCGAATATTCACGCGCGCGTACTAAAGGGGAAGCTGCACTGGCAAGATGGCGCGCGTAACTTGCAGAGGATGTGGCCGGAGGCGCCGCTTATCGACGGCTTCTTCCGTCACACCCCCGGTCAGGATCATATCCGGGCCGGAGAAGGAACAAAACAGGACTGCGCCTGAACAAATCCATGCATATCAGTTGAAAAAACTGGCTTTTGCGGCGCGGCCGAACTGCTAGACTGCTTCTCACAGGTGCAGCGCGACTGATAATTGGTTGCAACCAGCCCATATGACAGGTAGGCAAAGTTATGCCCAATGCGTCCTTAATCCATATTGTTGAGCGCCTGAGTTCGGCAGCGGCCCCGCAGGCCGCAGACAGCCGGAATTCAGGAACGTGCGGGCAACTCTTCCGGGGCCTATCTCCTGAATCGCTCGAATTCCTGCTCAGCCGTGCTCATACAAATTTGTATCAGGCCCATGAAGAAATCATCAGGCAAGGCGAGGATCCGCGCAGCCTCTTCCTTATCCTGAGCGGTCAGGTCAAAACCGTACGCTACAATGCCGAAGGTCAAGAAACCACCATCCGCATGCTGCAGGCGGGGGAGACTTTTATGGATGCCATCATCTTCATGGGTGGCGGATCGCCGGTTAACGCCGTGGCGATTGAAAACTGCGAGCTGCTCTGCATTCCCACGGCAACTGTCCGCGCTCACATACTGCGTGATCCGCAATTTGCCAGCAATTTGCTCCATATCGTGACCAACCACTACAAGAATGCCATGCAGCAGATTGATAATATCTCGATCAAAACACCGGTCGAACGGCTCGGTTACTATCTGCTGCGTCAGCACCTTGAGCAGGGGGCGGATTCCCTGGAATTCAACCTCCCGTTCCAGAAATCCATGATCGCCAATCATCTGGGCATGACGCCGGAAACCTTCTCCCGCGCTCTAGCCCAAATAAAAAAATCCGGTATCGATATCGAGCAGAAGCATATCAGTATGCGTGATATCTTCGCACTCTGCCATTTCTGCGATCCGGATCTGTCAGCCATGTGTCCCCGCAGCAATTCCAGCGAATGCCCGAATGGCGAATCCTGCGGTAAAGGCGGCTGCCCACACTGACCACTTGACCACAGACAAGTCGCTCGACTGACAATATAGCTAGGGTGGCCAGATGAACCAGCACAGCGTCATTTTATGGGATCTGGAAAACACCCTATATCCGTTTTCGCCCGCCTTTGGGCCTGCTGTCCGGCAAGCCATAGTAAAAACCATTGCCGACCTCCAACTTGATATTACGCCCGCGCAGGCATGGGATATGGCCCAGCCGACCTTTCCACTACAGACCATCCAGAAACTGGAGCGCCTGACCCCCTATAGCCGTCGTGAGCTGTTCCTCAGGTTTCATGACAATCTTGAGGCCAATTTCATTGCGCCCGATCCTGCCTTGACGCATGAGCTGACTCATTGCACCGCCAAGCACGCCCTGATCACTCACAGTAGCCGCAAGTTTGCCGCCCGCGCGCTGGACAGGCTGGGAGTGGGCCATCTTTTTCCAGAGCATGTACGCATCACTGCTGAAGATATGGGGGGTGTGGGAAAAAATGAAGCTGCAAAACCTATTCTGATCGCACTGCAGCGCTTGAACGCACATCTGCGTGATGCCGTTATGGTGGATGATCGCGATGAAAACCTGCGCCACGCCAAAGCGCTTGGCCTTGCCACAATTTTAGTGGGGAATAGGGGCGAAGAACTGGACTCACTTTACTGTGATGCCTTTTTCCCGACCGCCGGCAGTTTCCTGCGGCAGTATAATGCCGGGCAGGTATTTACCAGTACGCCACAGCCCAGCCCAGCCCATCTTCATGTCTGCAAGCCTTAAGCTGGTCCTGTGGGATCTGGATGGTGTATTGTGCCCGCATAATGTGGCTTTCTTCAAACTCGCCCCGCTGGCCGTAGCGCAGGCGGCACTGTCATTAGGTGTGCCAATGTCCGCGGCTGAAGCACAGGAATTTGCTATTGCCAACTTTACCGGCCAGCGCGCTTGTGTGTGGGCTTTTGCGCGCCGTTTTTCGCTGGATGAAGAGCGACTTTTCGCTCGTTACTATGCGCATTTGAGTGCGGATTTCCTGACAGCGTCCCCAGACTTTCAGAATGCGCTTGGCCGCCTGCGCGCATCGATGCGCCACGGGGTTCTGACCCATGCACCACAAAGCTGGATCCACCGCGCGCTCGAGAAACTACAGCTGCTGCCTTTCTTTGAACCTGATTTCATCTGGGGGCGGGAGCAATTGGGCGAACAACATAAAACTGACCCACAAACCAAAGCCATTCTGCTGGATAAATTCCATCACCACGCCCTGACGCCTTTGCAAACCGCCATAGTGGACGACAAGTCGGCTGTCCTTGAAGCGATGCGCGATTGTGCCCAAACGCTGATTTTAGTCAGTCGCGACTCACCGGCACAGCTGCCAGAGGGCATCAGGATAGTTCCCGACGCCCTCATGGCTACCGCCCTGCTCACCGACCGGTAGTCGGCTGCGTCCCCAACTCGGGTAGATAGCGGGATTTCTGCATATGGCGCTCCATGATCAGGATCGTGATATGCATCCACACCAGTGCAATGGCGACTATGACAAACAGCAGCATGAAACAGCTGGTCCAGACATTGAGATGGTCATTCATCAGGCCAAAGCAGATCGGTAGCACAAAGCCGCCGAGGCCGCCAATCAGACCGACAATACCCGCCACCGAGCCAACATTGTCCGGATAATAGACGGGAATGTGTTTGTAGATGGCGGCCTTGCCCATCGACATGAAGAAGCCCAACACAAACAGGACCAGCGTGAAGGGGATAAAGCCAAGCTGGAAACTAAAAGCAATGTCGCTCTTGATGCCATGCACCACATAATCGGTCGCCGGATAGCTGAGGATGAAACAGCAGACCACGCAAACCGAGAAGGTCCAGTACATCACGACGCGGGCGCCGTATTTATCGGACATGTAGCCGCCCACCGCGCGGAACAGCGATCCGGCAACCGAAAACGATGCTGCGAGCATACCCGCTTGCTTAATATCCATGCCGTACACGCCTACGTAATAGCGCGGCAGCCAAAGCGCCAGCGCCACAAAGCCGCCAAAGACGAAAAAGTAATAGAGCGAGAAGCGCCAAACCTGCAGTTTTTTCAGCGGCTGCAGGGCTTCGCGCATGGATTTGGGCGGCGCCTTGCTGGCCTTCTGCGCGGCAATCTGCGGCTCAGTCTTGGTCAGCATCCAGAACAGGACGGCCATAATAACCAGTGCGACGGCCCAGACCTGCGCCACCATATGCCAGCCATAGGCAACCATCACGAACGGCGCGACAAACTTGGTCAGTGCTGCACCAATGTTGCCCATGCCATAAATGCCCAAGGCAGTACCCTGTTGCTCCTTGGGATACCACTTAGACAGATAGGCAATGCCCACCACAAAGCTGCCACCTGCAATACCCACGCCCAGCGAAGTGAGCAGCATCATGTTGTAGGTATCAGCGTAGGCCAGACACCAGGTGAAAAAGGCCGAGGAAAGCATGACCGCCATAAAAATCGGTCGGCCACCATACTGGTCAGACCATATGCCCAGCACCAAACGGATCAGTGAGCCTGTCAGGATGGGCGTACCCACCAGAAGGCTGAATTGGGTATCAGTCAGTCCTAGATCTTGCTTGATCTGCACGCCAATGATGGCAAAAATCGTCCAGACAGCAAAGCATATCGTAAATGCAAGGGTCGATAGGGTTAAAGCGGTTCCTTGTTGGCCTTTGCTCACATTTTCAAGCGAGTGCATGTATCTTTCCTCACGCGGCTAGACTTATCGTACCTCACACTTGGCACTGCCTGCGCTGAAGGTGCTTGATTGCAGTCAAGCCGCCAGAAAATTTGGTCAGAATGTTGCTCGCGCCCCTTATAAAGTTAGCAGCGGAGCTGGTGCTTGTTACGGAGAAATGCTGATACCGTTGGGCTGACTGCCGACAGCAACTGTCGCGCTGACGTTATTCATCTGCAAATCAATCACCGAAACCGAATTGTCGTAGACGTTGGTAACATAGGCATAATGCCCATCCGCATCAGCCGCCACGCCGTGGGGACCCTGTCCGACTTTGATATCGGTCTGTTTGTTCCAGTTACGGCTCTGAAAGACCGACAGAAGATGACCGGGCATGGTACGACTTCCCTGCTGCGCTACCAGCACGAAGGAGCCAGACAGATAAACCTGCGCTGGCGAGTAAGTTAGAGGCAAAGTGCGCTCGACCGCCTGCTTCTCCATATCCAGAACTGCCAACTGGTTACTATCGGCCAGAGTCACATAACCTGATTTTCCATCCGGACTGACAGCAGTCTGGATCGGCACCCCCCCTGTGCTGATCTGTGCCACTGATTGACGCCGAACCAGATCCAGCCAGGACACGCTGCCCGCCTTCATATTGGCCACCAGCGCAAAATGTCCGTCCGCCGTCAGGCGCAAGCCGTGCGGCCCCTCCCCGGTGGGAATAGAGGCCACTTCCTTATGCTGCAGAAGGTCAATCACTGCGACCCGGTCTTCATTGGTCAGTGTCACATAGGCGAAAAGCCCCTCGGGATCAGCAACCACATGGGCAGGATGCTGGCCAACTGACATCTGCCATAATGGCCCAGCCTTCAGGTTGCGCACGTCAAACGCCAGCAGCGCGCCTGGCGCAACTTCCGTGTGATGATGCCCTGCCTGCGGCATCATCCCGGTTACCAGCAGCAGATGAGTTGCGGCTACATACTGGACATTATGCGGCACAATCGGCAGCTCAATCCGCTGGCCTGGTGACTGCCCAACCGGCATCCCCAGTACCGTCAGACTCTGGCTGGCTTCATCGGCGGTATAGACCTCCGCTTGGCTCGCCGCCGCAAGACCGAGCAGAAATGCCCCCACCATTCCAAGCGTCAGTACGTATTTCATGCACGAAGATTACACCGGACTGGCGCACGCCCGATTGAGTGCCATCAAGGCATTCTCTTAAAATTTGCCATGGCAAAAATGCCTCAATCCGGCATAACAGTTCGCTAATTGATTACAATCAATTAGCAAACCCATTACTTAAATAACCTTTCTTCCACAATATGTTCACTTAAGGAGAAAATCATGAAGAAGCTATTCGCCACCACCGCGTTGATGACGTCCGCCCTGATTGCTGTTCCGGCAATGGCCGACATGGAAGTAACACTGGGCGGCTACACCGGATTTCAGGCCGCCATGTTTGACAATGACGCGGCCAATAACAGCCGTCGTGATTTTCAGTCCGAAGCTGAGATTCATGTTCGCGCCAAAGGCACTGCTGATAATGGCTTGGAGTATGGGGCGCTGGTTGAACTGATGGCCTCAACATCGGACAGCAACAACGCTAATGAAGCCAATATCTGGCTCTCAGGCAGCTGGGGCCGGGTTGAACTGGGCGATCAGGATGGCGCTGGCAACGAGCTGGCCGAGCTGACTCCCTTTGTCGGCATTGGGCAGGTGCGTGGCAGCTATATGGACTTTGTACCTCTGGCTGATCGTGGCCATGCACCGAGCGAAGCTGGTGGCGATCCCAACCTGAAAGCCATTGATACTGCCGATGCCACCAAGGTTACCTATTTCACGCCGCGCTTCTCAGGCTTGCAGGCAGGCGTCAGCTATGCGCCGGAGCGGGATAGCCTCGCCAGCGGTGAGGGTGTTCAGTTCAACGATAATGTCGGCAACCATGACAACGCCTTCGAGTTCGGCCTGAACTACAAGGGCGAGTTCTCCGACGTTGGCATTAAAGTAGGCGGCCAGTATACCATGGCCGACGCCAAGTCTGGCTCTGGGCTGGAGGACATCAATGCCTGGTCGCTGGGCACACAGCTAAGCTATAACAGCTTCACTTTTGGTGGCGGCTACACGCATAACGGCGATTCCGGCCTGACGGCAGGTGCTGCCAATGATGATGTGAGCGGCTGGAATGTCGGCGCCACCTATAACGCCCCGGCATGGGGCGTCGGCGTCAGCTATGCGAACATCGATTTTGATCAGGCCGCAACGCCGTTTGGCGCTGCTGGCGCCACCGGCTCGGGCGGTGACTACACAGCTTATGGCCTCGGCGGCATTTACAAAGTTGCTCCCGGCCTGACGGCGAGCGCTGATCTGGTGTTCTTTGACCGTAACCGCGTAACCGGCGCCGATAGCGATGGCTATGTGGCCATGACCGAGGTGCGTGCGGCATTCTAACTGACAGCCTGAGCAAAAGCCGCCAGGGCCTACGCCTCGGCGGCTTTTTCATTTTTACACGTAATGACTGGTAGGAATGGTGGTGTTTGCAGTCTGCCGCAACCGGCATCCGGGCCATATTCCCTGTTAAACAGGGAAATAACAGGGAATTATGCGGCTTTCTCCCCCACCCTTGCCGGTGTACAGCCAGAAAATCCTAGTACTGCTCGACAGTTACGACAAGCCTCCGGTTTTTAGCCGAAAAAATAACAGGGAATTTTCCAACCCATATCAGGGAATTTAATCAGCCCTACAGGGAATATGTTTGGAACATCAGCTTTCCCTCTCCTGCTCATGCGCGAGTTCGTAAAAGCCGCTGCGGCGAGTGCCTCGGTAGACGATAAGGCCAGCCGACTTCAGACCGGTAATGTCGCGCTTGGCAGTCTTGGCAGTCACTCGCCAGTGAGCAGCGATATCGGGTGCAAAGACTTTCTCCCCCTCCAGCAGGGTATTGATGAACCAGAGCTGGCGGATGTTGCAAGAGCTGGTGTCAATTCGATTAGGGACATCATTAGGGACATTTTCAGCTAAATTTTGTCCGCTCCTGACAATCGTTTGCGCGGACGGCAGAGTAGCGCCTACAGTTTTTGGGCGGCTTTGCCGTGAGCGCTCTGGCTTCCGCTGGCACTGATCCAGAAGTAGATCAATCAGGCCTGGGTAGCACCGAGCAAGATGGATGAAACCGCATAGATTCGGGATATTTCTGCCCTCATACCATGCCTTCACGGTTCTGGGGTTGATGCCAGTCTCTCTGGCAATCCGCTTTATGGCAGAGGTATTGGCACCCCCAATCTTGCGTAGGTGCTGGACGACTCCCTTGATGAGAGCGGCTTCGGTTTTTTTGGTTTCAGACAGATGGGAAACTCTGTCCTTTTTCGGCTGAGACATTGCAGGGCTCCTTTCGTTAACATTGAAAGGGCCTGCCGGATTTTACTCGGCCGAGGCGAGAAACCTGATTCGGGATGACAGATTCATGATGGGCGGCAGAAACAACGGGATGTCTACAGACCAGTCGGCACAATCGGTGCGGCGGGCGGCGATGTATGTGCGCATGTCGACCGACCACCAGAAATACTCGACCGAAAATCAGGCCGATACGATCCGGGAGTATGCAGGTAAGCGCGGTATGGAGATTGTCAGGCGCTATGCGGACGAAGGCAAAAGTGGGCTCAAGATTGACGGGCGGGACGCACTTAAGCAGCTGATTGCCGATGTGCAGTCTGGCACCGCTGACTTTCAGGTGATTCTGGTGCTGGATGTGACCCGCTGGGGCCGGTTTCAGGATGCGGATGAGAGTGCCTATTACGAGTACATCTGCCGGCGCGCCGGGATTGCGGTTGAGTATGTGGCTGAGCAGTTCGAGAACGACGGCAGCCCGGTCTCGACCATCGTTAAAGGCGTTAAACGCGCCATGGCGGGAGAATATAGCCGCGAGCTGTCTGCCAAGGTGTTTGCTGGCCAGTGCCGCCTGATCGAATTGGGATACCGGCAGGGTGGCTCGGCTGGCTATGGCATTAGGCGCATGCTGATTGACGAACAGGGTCAGCCCAAGGGTCTGCTTAAGCGGGGCGAGCACAAGAGCTTACAGACGGATCGGGTCATTCTGGTGCCCGGCCCCGAGGAAGAGATCGCCAATGTGCGCTGGATCTATCAGGCCTTTGTCGAAGAGAGCAAACAGGAGGGTGAAATCGCCTGCCTGCTCAACCAGCGGGGTATTTTGACCGATCTGGGCAGGTCCTGGACCCGTGGGGTGGTGCACCAGATCCTGACCAACGAGAAGTATATCGGCAATAACGTCTTTAACCGCCGATCGTTCAAGCTCAAAATCCGGCATGTGGTTAATGAACCCGATATGTGGGTGCGGGCGGACGGGGTGTTTGACGCGATTGTTGATCCCGCGCATTTTTATACCGCCCAAGGCATGATCCGGGAGCGCAGTCGCAGGATTTCAGATGAGGAGATGCTTTCCAAACTCCGCCATCTGCATGAAAAACAGGGCTGGCTATCGGGCATCGTGATTGATGAGGCGGATGATATGCCATCGAGCACCGCCTACGGCCACCGCTTTGGCAGCCTGCTGCGTGCCTATGAGCTGGTGGGCTACACCCCCGATCGGGACTACAGCTATATCGAAGTTAACCGTCAACTCCGCCAGACCTATGCCGGGATTGTGGAAGACGCCATCCGGCAGATTCGGGAACTGGGCGGCGAAGTTCACCGCGAGGTTGGTTCCGACCTGCTATATGTAAACGGCGAGATCAAGGTCTCGGTGATCATTTGCCGCTGTCAGCAGACGGCTGCAGGTTCCTATCGTTGGCAGGTTCAGCTTGATACCAGCCTGCGCCCGGACATTACCGTGGCCATCCGCATGGATGCGGCCAACACCCAGCCGCTGGACTACTATCTGCTTCCAGCGCTGGATATTGAGGACCCGAAAGTCCGCCTCAAGGAAAACAATGGCTTAGCACTGGACGCCTACCGGTTTGACGACCTGCAGCCCTTTTTCTTTCTGACCGAGCGGGTCAGTCTGCGGGAGGCTGCATGATGCCCAAAGCCAGCCAAACCGTACAGATGATCCCGATCGACCGGATCAACATCCTGAACCCGCGTGTGCGCAGCCAAAAGCTGTTTGCAGAGTTCCGGGGCAATATCAGCAAAGTGGGCCTGAAGCGCCCAATAACCGTCACTCCCTGCCATTCTGGTGTCGAAGGCAAGGATTATGACCTGGTATGCGGTCAGGGGCGCATTGAAGCCTTCATGGCCTGCGGCCAGACCCATATTCCCGCACTTGTGGTTGATGCCAGCGAACAGGATGCACTGGTGATGAGTCTCGTCGAGAACATGGCCCGGCGCAAACACCGTGCCATGGAGCTGTATCATGGCATTGAGCTACTAGTTGAGCAGGGTTACGGCTCAGAGGCCATAGCCAAAAAGACCGGCCTCTCCCATGAATATACCAGCGCCGTCATGAACCTGCTCAAGCGGGGAGAAGAGCGCCTACTGGCGGCAGTTGAGGCTGGACATATGCCGATCAGCCTAGCCATCCGTATTGCCGAAAACCCGGAGGACGAGCAGCGCGCCCTGCAGGAAGCCTACGAAAGTAAGCAATTGCGTGGCAACCGGCTGCTGCACGCCCGCCGCCTTATCGAGATCAGGCGGCGGAGCGGTAAGCAAAATCGTAGCGGCCCGCGTACAGCTACGCAAAAAGCAGCCAGAGAGAGCGCCAGCACTACAAATGTGCGCGACATCATGAAGGCTTATCAGAAAGAGGTTGATCGCAAGCTGATCATGGTCCGCAAGGCTGAGGTGATTAGCATGCAGCTGGTTTTTGTGGTCGAGGCGCTGCGAGAACTGTTCAAGGAAGAGAATTTCAAGAATCTGCTTAAAGTGGAAGGGATTGAGAGTGTGCCCAAGCCATTGATGCAGATTATGAAGGGTAAAGCGGCATGAGTGCTCAACCCGAAAAGCAGCCTCCTGCATCAATCCAGCTCGGCTTCGCCACAGAAACCTTGCGACTGCCTATTGCCAGCATCATCCCGCTCAAGAAGCTGCCGTCCGGTCTACTTACTTCAGAGAAATTCAAGCAGATCATCACGTCCATCCGCGAGATCGGCATCATTGAGCCGCCGATGGTCACGCCGGATAAGACTAATCACAATATCTATATGTTGCTTGATGGGCACTTGCGCCTCGAAGCTATCAAACAGCTCGGTCAAACAGAAATCACCTGCCTGATCTCTAATGATGACGAGGCTTTTACCTATAACAAGCATATCAGTCGCTTGTCGCCCGTGCAGGAGCATAAGATGATTGTCAAAGCCACTCAGCGCGGCGTGCCCATTGAGCGGCTGGCACAGGTATTAGGGATTGATCCCAGCAGTGTGCTACGGCGCAAAAATTTGCTGGATGGAATATGTCCCGAGGCTCAAGAGCTGCTGAAAGACAAGATGGTTGCCATGAAAACATTCTCCATCCTGCGTCGCATGAAACCCATGCGGCAGATTGAGGTAGCGTCGCTCATGAATGATTGTGCCACCTACCACGCCTCTTACGCCAATGCCCTGTTGGTGGCCACGCCGCCAGACCAGCTGACTGATCCGGAGAAAGATAAAAAGCTAAAGGGCTTTGATGATGACAAGGCCACGAGAATGCGGAGCGAGCTCGCCAATGTGCAGCGCCAGTACAGCTTGATTGAGGATACTTATGGTACCGACGTTCTGAAACTGACAATCGCCAAAGGCTACATTAACAACCTGATCGGCAATGCCAAAGTCGTGCGCCACCTTGCGCAGCATCACCCGGAATATCTCAAGCAGTTCCAGAATATCAGTGAGATGAGCTCACTGAACGGGAAAGTAGCGGCGGGGTAAGAGTCTGGCAGCTCGGCCATCAGCCTTGAGCGCCGTATCGGAGACCGGGATCCACAAGCGCCGGGGCCATGGGAGAAGCCGCACGATGGGGCGGATCAAGCATGGTGGTGGGAATGGCGGCGAACCCGTTCACAGCCCACCAGGTCGGAGGCCAAAACTCCGACCGACCGGGCGTGCCATCCGGGCACGTCCGGCGGTAATTGTAGTTACAATTTAATTTATGCAGCCTAAACAGAGGCAGAAATGCCCTTCCAGTCTTATAAAGTCGATTATCTTCTAACGTATATGCCAAATTTATGCTGGTATCTGTGGGGTCCCTCTATATGTGACATTTAATGCAATGTCATCGTGTGATACGGCATTATATTGATAACTAACGCTTAATTCCCTAAATACACTTCGAAGCGTCCAGCCTGTACTAACTCGCTGGAATCATAGAAGAAATTTAGTGCATTGTAGTAGTAAAGTGATAAGAAGGTAAGTGCAAACAGTTACTAAGATTAATCTTTCTTTGAGAAATTAATCTCTAGACTTAAGGATGAAGAAGAAAATGACGGCAGCAAAGCGCAGCAGGTCTACTCATTCGCGTTCTTCTGCACAGGAGAGTGTGGTTAGCCTTGAGCAAATTTACACGCAATACCTGATGCCCATGATGTCAGAGAAACCTCATCAGCCGCAGACAGATTTATCGCAGCCGAACAATCTCAAAATTGTGCCGATGCGTACAGCCTATTCTTCTGCGGGTTAAAATGCCGAATTGGAATCAGGTACTACAAGAGATTGCATCTCAGGCTGCAAATGCTCAAAATCGGCAAGACGTTTCTATAGCTATAGATAACGTTCGCAAGAAGTATCTTGATCTTCTTTTTCAAAAAACAGGCCGCAATGTCATTGCCTATTACTCTGGTTGGTTGCAAAAGCCAGGATTTTTAGCCGCGCAGCTGAATGACGATGATAAGAATGGGTTTATGATGGCAGTTCATACGCTGGAGTGTCACAAGGGCCTTGATTTGATCTTACATACTCCTGGTGGAGATATTGCCGCGACAGAGTCAATTATCGACTATCTTTATCAGAAATTTAAAAATACCAATGGAGACATAGATATTCGAATTATTGTGCCACAGCTTGCAATGTCTGCCGGTACAATGATTGCCTGTTCAGGCTGCTCAATTCTGATGGGCAGGCAGTCTAACCTAGGGCCAATTGACCCCCATCTCTCTAACATCCCTGCTCATGGCGTGATAGCCGAATTTAAGAGAGCTTATAAGGAAATCAAGAAGGATCCTGCCATGATTTCTGTCTGGCAGTTTATTTTGCAAAAATATAACCCGACATTCTTAAGCGCGTGTGAAAATGCGATTGCCCTATCTGAAGAATTTATTCAGAAGAATCTTATGAGCGTTATGTTCAAGGGCGAAAGGGATGCGAAAAAGAAAGCTAAAGCGGTAGTTAAATACTTAACCGCCTATACGGATAGAAAATCTCATGGACGGCACATAACAGTGGATGAGTGCAAGTCCATAAAATTAAAAGTGACGGCATTGGAAGATGATCAGGATTTGCAGGATCTGGTACTAACTGTCCATCATTGCTATATGCATACCCTTTCTAATACAGATGCGATTAAAGTGATTGAAAATCACAAAGGCGTAGCAATGATGCGGCTGCTTTCTTAGGGCTGAACTTTTCTGATAGACGGCCGATTTCTTTATCTATTAGCCGTTGTTCGCGGCCTGAGCATTAGCTCTTATCCAGCATCAATGTACAACAAGCGTGCCTGCGCGCTTCGCTCGTATGAGGGCGCCGCTCATATTAAGCCTCAATTTCAACATCACTGAGCTAACTCCGTATTCTTTTTGCGCTGCCTTTTGCGCCATGCTACTGCGCACGATATGCAGGGCAGCCTCATCGGTGATCAGGAGGACGCCACCAAGCCAGTTGGCCTCTTCCTCAATTTCCGTATTCAGGTTACGGCAACCCCATTCATCGATGGGAGCCGTTGCATCATGTTCCAAAAGGGCATGCGCCAGTTCGTGCGCAATATTGCTGTTCTGCCGAGAGGTGGGGTGTGCATCATTATGCAACAAGATGCGTTGGCCTGAGGGAAGCGGAATCAAGCATCCTGACAAAGCTTTTCGATCATGATGCATAAGTTGCTTGGCCGATTTGGGATGGCTAGCAGCGAAAGCGCTCAGGGGCACGATCTCGATGTTCAGGCTTTTAGCCAGACGGGCAAGATCGATAGGGGCGTGCGGCAAGAGGCCGAGATCGGCTCTGACTTTCAGAGCGATCCGGTTCGCGTTTGCCTTAAATCCCCGCTTTAGACTCACAGTCATCACCCCTTAAATCTATTATATGCTGCCCGTATTATTTCTTCCAACGCTGTGGCACTTTCTGGACTAAGATTTTTGTCTGCACGCAAGTATGCGGTTATCATCGCCAGTGGTTCAGCTTGTCCGATGGAGGAATCTTTCTGGATGAAATCGTCTACCTTCAATCCAGACCAAGTTAATAGTGCAGCTAAGCTATCAACGTCAGGACGTTTGCCCTGAGACATCCGCGTTAAGGTAGAGGCGCTCACACCTGAATCTGCCGAGACCTCTTTCCAGTTTAGTTTTTTGGCTTGGCGTTGGCTGTCCAGTGCCGCGTGAAAGGCTGTGGCGTCGAATTGTCCTCGCATGGAGTGCTCCCGTGTAATTGCTATATTGCAATCATAGGTCTAATGTGCAATCATTGATTTCAGGTTAGCAACAGAACATCGACCTGACAACGGAGGCTTAAATGTCTGACATGATTGATAAAAATTGGCAAAAAAGTGGTGATTTTGGGCAACACGCGCCCTTTGAGCATCGAATCGAGATTGGGAATGACCGCCTTGAGTTTCACCCGGTTACGATCAGCGATCCGGTACCGACCGGCCAGCAGATTCTGGCTGTAGCTGGAGCTCATCCTGCAAGTGATCATCTCGTTTTCCAGCTGCTCACCAACGGTATCATGGAAGAGTTGCGCCCGGATGAGACGGTTGATTTGCGTGCGGCAGGGGTGGAGAAATTCATCATTTTCCGCAATGACCGCTCCTTCCGCTTTATTCTGCAAGACATCAAACAGGAATGGGGTGGTACGTTTATCTCCGAGCCAACCCTGAAAAAGCTGGCGGGTGTTGACGGTGATGCGTACGGCGTTTGGCTTGAGCTCCGTGATAGCGAGGACAAGCTTCTGGAGCCTAAGGAGATGGTGGATCTTTCGGCAGCTGGCGTCGAACGTTTCCGCGTTGATATCCTGAACATCGAGATCCACGTCAATGATAAGCCCGTGAATATGGTTGGGCGCTTTCACACTGGCCTTGAAATCAAGCAGGCTGCCAAGAACCAGAAGGTGCCGATCCAGCTTGATTTTGTGCTTAGCCTTGAACAGGGTGCGGGGCACGATCAGACCAAGACCATCGGCGACGACGAAGTGGTTAAGATCAGCAGGCATAGCCGCTTCTGGGCCATCGACAACGACGACAACTCGTGAGGTGCCCATGACGCCAGCCATACAAAAGGCCATCGAGGAAATCCGCAAGGCATACCCTCATAATCGCATCGATGCTGAAGACGACGGGAATAATGGGGCGTATGTTAAGGTTCATGACGTTCCACTTGAGGGACCTTTTCACCAGGTCAGCACGTGGGTCGGGTTTCAAATCACGAATCCCTACCCGTATTGCGACATCTACCCTTTGTTTGTCCGGGCCGATTTAAGTCGGCGGGATGGCAATGCGCTTGGCGAAGGGTTAAGCGTGGGCAACTTTCGTAGTGAAGTCGCCGTACAGATCTCGAGAAGGTCGAACCGGCACAATCCAGCCGTTGATAAAGCGGTACACAAACTCTTGAAGGTGATCAAATGGCTGAATTCTCTGTAAATGTTCCGTGGCAACTGATCTTGCCCGAAGGGCTGTACCGTAAACTGCATGCGCATCTCTTTCCAGGCGATGGAGATGAGCATGGCGCAGTTATTGTAGCTGGAATTGCACGAACAAATCAGGGCGTGCGCCTCTTGGCCCGCGATGTGCGTCTTGCCGTCGACGGCAAAGATTATGTGCCAGGCCGCAGGGGTTATCGGATGCTAAAAGCTGAATTTATTCGCGAGCAGATTTCGCATTGCCGTGACGAAGAGTTGGTATACCTGGCTGTCCATAATCACGGCGGCTACGATCAAGTCGCTTTTTCTAGTGATGATCTGGCCTCACATGAGCGAGGCTATCCGGCACTTCTGGATATTGCGCGAGGTATGCCAATTGGGGCTCTCGTTTTTGCACAGAATGCAATTGCCGGCGATATATGGCTGCCTGGCGGCAAGCGAGTGGCGCTCAGCGAGGCCAAAATTGTTGGGCGAAGCTTGAGGAAACTTACTCCGGCCCCCGTAAAGCGGCATGTGCATGTAGATTTTGCCTATGACCGGCAAGCGCGACTTTTTGGCGATGCGGGTCAGGATATTCTGTGCAAATCCAAGGTGTGCATTATTGGTCTTGGCGGCGCAGGATCATTGCTAGCTGAATATCTGGGTCGGCTTGGGGTTGGTAATTTTATCTTGGTCGATCCCGATAGAGTCGACATAACCAACTTGCCAAGACTTGTTGCGGCCCGTCAGGTTGATGCTTTGGCCTGGCTTGGTCGCAAGCGTCTTCCGCAATGGATGCGAGATATGGTCGGTCGACTTTGCCGGCCAAAAGTGGACATGGCCAAGCGCAACATCCTGCGGGCAAACCCCAGAGCCAATGTGACATCAATATTCGGCGATTTTGTTGATCTTGAGGTCGTGAAGCAAATTCTGGACTGTGATTACCTTTTCCTGGCCGCAGACTCGGCACGGGCTCGCCTGCTATTTAATGCCATCGTGCATCAATATCTAATACCCGGCGTACAGGTCGGGGCCAAGGTGAGCACTGATAAAGAGAGTGGCAATATCAATGATGTTTTCGCAGTAACACGCACTGTAACATCTGAGGCTGGCTGTATGCTGTGCAACGGCCTGATCAACGCTTCACGTCTGCAACAGGAAAGTATTTCTGAGAAAGTCAGAAAAGCTCAGGCATACGTTGATGAGCCAGGCGTTGTGGCGCCCAGTGTGATAACCTTAAATGCGCTTAGCACGTCTCAAGCCGCAAATGATTTTCTGTTCTATATGACAGGTCTGCGCAATCAAGATGTGCCAGTGCGTTATTTGCGCTCACACCCTATTACTGGGCGTGTTTTTCAAGATACGCCCAGGCAAAGTCCCGAGTGCACGGAATGTGGGACGAGCTCTAGTAGTCGATTAGCCAGAGGTGATCAATGTTGTCTGCCAATGGTTTAGGCTATATCTTCAGTTTATTTCAGGTTCTCAGTGTTAGTGGCTTGTAAAGCAGCCATTTTTATCCATATTTCCACTGGATTAAGTGCTGAAAGGAAGCATTGCTGCCTCATCAACCGATGGAGACCAGCATGCACAAGCCTCAGCCCTGTCAGACCGCCCTCGACGCCTTTATGGCCCACAAGGCAGAGATCGATACCCAACTAGCCCGATTACAGATACTGAGCCGTGAGCACTTCAATCTGGGCCCGGACAACATACATTGGGGCCATGTAGGCGACCTGGCCCGCTACGCCGAGCTGCTACGACAGATTTCAGACGCCGCCTTTCAAGAGGGCGAACATAGCAGGCATGATAGCGAAGACCGCTAATATGGCTGGTAGAGCCGGCTTAAAAAACCATCCAGAGAAATTTCCCCCGAGCTCCGTACAATAGGGATGGTAAAATCTGAAGGAACTTCCGATCGAGACTGATGCCAGATAATGGCCTGACTTAAGGCATCGACCTGGTCATCATGCTTCACCGATGGAAACTGCAGCAGCTCACGCTCGAAATCAGGTAGCCACTGAGCCTTTTCGGGCAAGAACAACCGGCCGGCCTCGGCAACAATTGTGGCCTGTTCTGCCCTGAGCTTCTTGTCGAGCTTGGGCTTGTAACCAATCGAATTTACCCCCGGTGCATCGGCCTTGATTTGCTGCAATAGGCCTATACCAATACCTGCATCCTCTATCAGCAGTGCCCCGGCTGCGTATTCAGCATAGAGCCGCACCAGCAGCTTCTGCAGATCCGGCAGCTCGAGGCGCTGCCGCCAGACGTTCAGGACATAATATTTATCGCCCTTAACACCCAACAGAACAACGGCAGAGTAATCATTATTGGACGATGTTTTGCTGGCTGGGTCACAGCTAAGGATCAAGTGCTCAAAGGGACCAGGATCGGCTGTATAACGCTGCAGGTAGCCCGCCTTGAAAAGCGCTCCCTCCCGTGGCACGGGGTTCTGCAGATATTGGGCAGCATAAACCCGAGGGCCCATGCTACGCTCCAGCTGCCCCAGCACTTCGGCATCCTCACGGTCTGGCTGCAGCAGTGCGCCAGCAGGCCAGAAATGACGCTCATTATCCCCAACCGGGATATGCCGGTCTGCATCATTCACTGCTGGCAGACTGAGGATGTTGAAATCGCCGCTTTCGAGCAGATGTGCCGTCAGATCTGCCACATCCAGCCGCTGCATGACGAGTATGATCACGCCGGTTTTCTTGTTATTTAGGCGGCTGGGAATTGTGCTTGAGTACCATTCGTTACGGCGAGCCAGCTCATTTGGGTAGTTGGCATCATCGGCTTTGTTCGGATCATCGATAATGATATAGTCAGCACCACGGCCGGTAATAGACCCGCCTACCGACACACAAATGCGGTACCCGTTTGCCGTCGTCAAGAGCTCGCTATCGGTATCTTTCCATTCGCTGATAGCGGTTTCAGGGAACAGCTCTTTATACCATGCCGAAGCCATAATCTGACGGAACAGCAGCATATGCTGCTTACTCAGCTCGTCGGAATAGGCAATTGTGATGATCTTGGCATCTGGCTTATGCCCGAGAATCCACGCTGGTAAAACTACAGAGACGATAAAGGATTTGAGGCTGCGGGGCGGTAAATTAATAATGCAGCGGTTATTCATGCCCGCCATGGCCATTGCCAATTGATAGGCAATGGCATCCAGATGCCAGTTTTCAATAAACAGGTTATCAGGATGCGTGTACTGGAAGCACTTATGCAGAAAGGCCATAAAGTCTGCTCGCAGCACCGCCGGCAGTACACGGGATGAATCATTCTTTCTGGTCATCTGCCCCCCGCTTCTGTTTGGCCAGCAGGCGCCTGGCGAAACTCTCGAGAATCTCGCGGTCTGATTCACTTGGCTCTTCGGATGTCAGGCGTTCGTTAGTGCTGGGGATTGACTTGGCCATGGCGAACAGCGTCATCGCCGCCCGCGCATCCTTTTCCATCGCGCTCTGGTAAAGTCGCTTGATCAGCGCTCTCTGCTTGCTGATGCGCTTTTTGACCCCGTTTTCCTGCACCGTCAGGAGCTCGGAAAGCTCCTGCTCGAGTTCGGCCACGAAATTCCGGCTTCCCTTCGGACGGCCCTTGGGGTTACCCGATCGCCCTGCCTGGAACTGGCCGGATTTAGGCGGCTTGCGGTAACCAACTTCATAGATTTTTTTCATGCCTGCACCTCCTGGCGCGCAGCGATGGCATCAAAGGTCTCGCCTGAGCCCTCCAGCACAGCCTGCTGACCAGTAAGGGCCTGCCAGCGGCGGACAGCGACATCCACGTAGAGGGGATCAAGTTCACAGCCACGACAAACGCGCCCGGTGCGCTCGGCTGCAATAAGGGTGGTCCCGCTGCCCATGAACACATCAAGGACGATATCGCCGCGGTTGGAGCAGTCGCGGATGGCATCAGCGACCAGGGCGACCGGCTTGACGGTTGGGTGCATCTCCAGCTCTTGCTGGCGACCACGCTTGAGTGAATTCACGCCCGGGTAATCCCAGACATTGGTGCGATAGCGCCCGCCTTCACCGAGCCCGAAATTGTTGATGTGCTTGGCTGTACCGTTCTTGAACACGCAGATCATTTCATGCTTGGAACGATAAAATGCCCCCATGCCGCCGTTATCCTTGTTCCAGACGATCAGCTGCTTGTATTCGGTGTAATTTTCCCGGGCAGCCGCCACCAGCTCGGACAGATGGCGCCAATCCATGCAGATATAGTGGATTGAGCCACTCGCACTGTAACGGCACAACAAGGCCATACACCGGCTCAGGAACTCGATAAACTGCTCTTCGCTCATCTCCCCTGCAGCCATGGCGAATTCACGGTGCTTGATCTTGCCCAGACCGCATACATGTCCATCAACAGGCACGTTATAGGGTGGATCAGTAAAGACAAGCGCAGCAAGACCATCGACGAGCAAGGCAAGATAAACCGCAGGATCTATGGCACTTCCGCAGATAAGACGATGCTTGCCCAGAGCCCAGACATCCCCCAGCTTTGTGACAGCGGGACCGCCGACCGGCTCTTGTGCCTCATCAAGCGGATCATCCGCAGCGGGCATTTCAGACTCCAGCAGCATATCGATCTGGCTGGTACTGAAGCCTGTTGTCTCAATCTTGAACTCCTGATTAATCAGGAACTCAAATTCTGCTTTAAGTGCATTTTTGTTCCACTTTGACAACTCGGCCAAGCGGTTATCAGCCAGCCGGAACGCACGGATTTGTGCCGGTGTCAGGTTACTAACCTGAATGACCGGAATTTCACGCAGCCCAAGATAACGGGCTGCCTCATAGCGGCCATGGCCAATAATTAGATTGCCGTTCTGGTCAGTTACGACGGGGCAGAAAAAGCCGAATTCAGTCATGCTTGCAGCGATCTGCACTATCTGCTGATCGGAGTGTTCACGCGCATTCTGCGCATAAGGCTTGATGCTAGAGACTGGACGGATCTCGATTTTGTCGGCCAGTTTAACAGACGAGATTTCGGCAAACCTCTTTTTACGGGATTTAGGAGTAAATTTCACCTTCGGGCTCCTGGGAAGAAAAATGGAAATTTCATTTCATTGACTCGGGCAAATGGGTGAACTACCGAATCGGGACGGTTTTCCTCCCCTGCCTCCGGGCACCAGCAATTCGTCGCTTTCCGCAAACGAGCATGCCTATATCGTCAACGACGATAGGGTTGATGGGGCCAAACTCTTTAATGCAGACAGCAAACATCTCGATACTTTCATCGCCATAATGACGAGCATCGGTCGGATTAATCCGAAGATCACAAACCGGCAGCAGAGTTGGTGTGGGCAGAATAGAGGGATGCCCATCCCTGATTGATTTAGTCATGCGCCCAGCCTGAGCCAAAAACCCGGGCAGACATATACCTGTAACTTTTCGTGCCTAAAGTTAGGCTAGGGAATAAATCGCGTAATCAGGAGTTGGGCCCGCTTTGCCTGACGGCAAAGATCTGCACCAACTTTGCTGGGATTCCCGCAGCTTTTTTTCAGAGTACGGCCAATATCAGCTTTCGAGGCACCGGATAGCTCAGCATCAAGAACCCTCAAGTAGAGGGAATACTGCTTTCTGGCCGGAAGCTGGTCCGATTCCACAGCGGCAATTCGACGGAATTCTTTTATCCTTTTTGCAAGCCCGCGCAGCTGCTCTATGACTGGTTCGCGCGCATCCACATAATAATGGAAGATATATTTTTCATTCAGACGTCCGCTATCCAGAAACTTCAGATTTTCCGGGCACAATATGTATGGGTCCGGCCTATAAAAAGGCAAACCATACCTGTTACTCAGACCTTCCTGATAATCAGGATCATTCCATTCCCTCTGGTATTGCGGTAACCGGCGCAAGAATTCCCAGCGCCACAGCTGGGCAATATCACGCTCATTCAGGAGATCAGTTGGAGAAAATCTTTCCCGGAATTTCTCATAGCTTTCAGCATAACCAGCTGCCCGGATACGGGAAACAATATCAGGTGCATATTGAGACGGATCTTTCCAGTCTGCAATCTGACGTATCAGATCAGCGTTTGGCAAACTTGTCCCGCTCATGGGCTAACCTCCCTGTTAGAGCAGGCAGAATACTCCACAAAGACAGAACCACCCTAATGGTTCCATGCTGGTTCTGCGAACCAGTTGGCTTTTTTAGGTGGTTCTATTCAGGTGATGTCTGGTTCCTGGCTTCCTGCACGGCCGAGACAACCGCGCCACTAAAGCCAGCTTTAAGTTGCTGAAGAGTTTGCACAGCCCAACTTCTCAGTTCGGCGAGCTTTTCGGGAGACTCATCAATGGCGCCAGGTATGCTGGTCGAAATCCTGCAGTAGTTCCTGTCACCACCCCGGTCCCAAAGCAGCTCCATTCCTGCCTTTTTCTCCAACTCATCCTTCTGGCTGTAAAGGATGTCAAAAATGCTTTTGTTGTAAGCAGGCTTTCCCGTGCTGATGTAGATTTCCGCCCGGAAGGTCTTGTCTTTGGTAAAGGTCGTGTTGCAAGTAACCCCGCTAACACCTATCGAAAAAGCAAACCACGCCTGCGGCTGCGCTTTTCTTGCCGTTGTAAAATTGTGCTGATTGCGAAGCTCATCAATCAATGGCTGGAAAAACGCCTGATACTGGCCTGGACGGCCGTCTGGCACACTTGTATCCGGACTATCCCACTCGGTTGGCTTCACCACAGGGTTAAAACGGAGCGCTGGTGCGGAATCACCAATCTTCAGGACTTCGATTTCAACCCCGAAAAATCCTGTATCTTCATCTGTATGGGCATTAAGCCAGTCCAGCGCACGGCGATGCTCTTCACGCAATTTCCAGCAGACCCATACCACGATCGAAGCTTCCCGACCAGCTGCATAAGTTATGGACTGCCCCAGATGACTGTGGTCTGACACGGTCAGCTGGTTCTCGATGATGACCCGACGCCCGCTGCCAGTTTCCTTGGCCTCGATATCTGCGATATAGCGGCCCACCGGAACTTCCCGTTGGCGGTCCTCTTTATTGGCTTCAAGCTCCATGCCTAAAGCCTCACCAATACGGTCAAGATTTTCCAGCATCCATGGCGTGAAGTCATGCTCTTCATGCCTCCAGAGACTGGTTGGACTCTCTTCACTTAATTCTGCGATATTGCGTGCTACTGCCATGATGACCTCCAAACCCTTCCAACCACCAGGATTGCTCCTGGTGGCCGGGAGTTTGTAAGCCGCTATGACACGACCGCGACGACCTTTAGCCGTGAGGCATTGGACATACGCCGTCGCCTCCCGGCCATAAGCCGAGGGGCGACGTGATGACGGACACGTCACCGATCATAGTGGGGTTACAAAGCCCCGGACCTGCGAAGCAGATCCATGAGCACATTAGCAGTAATGTCCTGTTGTTCCAGTGGTTTCTGGAGAAATTGCTGATTAAATTCTTGGATTACAGGCCAAGCGGGAGAGGTTCTGGCTGAACAGTATGGCTTTCTGCCGGGTTTACTGGTTCAAGCAGACCCGGATCATTCTCTCTGCCAGAATTCACGCGGCGGGATACCGGCCAGCATTTAATCAAGTGAGGCGCGCAGGGGCGCATCAGCTGTTTCCAGTCCCCCTCACGTTCACCCAGCCAGATTGGGCAGTCGTCAGTAGCAAGTATAACAGGCATGCGGTCATGAATCGGGGCCATGATTTCATTGGCAGTTGTTGTGACGACCGAGAATGTGCGCAAGATCTGACCATCAGGTCCGCGCCAGCCCTCCCAGATTCCCGCCAATGCCAGCGGCGTATCATCTGTGGAAGTGAATGCGTATGGCTGTTTAACCTTTTCTGTTCGCTGCCACTCATAGAAGGTATCGACCGGAATAAGGCAGCGGCGCCTGAAGGCCGCCTCTCTGAATGATGGCTTCTCTGTGAGAGATTCTGCCCGCGCGTTTGTCAGCTTTATACCGACGGATGGATCCTTGCTCCAGCTCGGTACCAGTCCCCAGCGCAACAGACTGAGGTGGCGTCTGCTGTCAGCAGGATTAAATCTGATAACAGCGGCATCCTGTGTCGGGCTGAGATTATAGTTTTCGGGAACGTCAGAAGCATCTTCAGCCACGCAGCCGAAACTCCTTACCAGCTCCGCTTTTTTTCGTTTCTGTGCCATGCGCCCGCACATTTATGCCTCCGGGCCAAAACTGCTGGCGTTGCACACCCGGCCGCGAAGCATCCGCTTCCACAAATTCTGCCGCACATCCGCTGGTATGTGTTTCCACGACACCAGCTTAACCCCTGCGGCAGCATACTTACCCTTATGCCGCATAATATCGTAGTTTTCTTTGCGGGTAACAATGTGAACGCACTCACACTTCAGCAGAAGTGCAGTGAACTCATCCGGATCGTTCAGACCCTCATCAACATGGCGACGCACCAGACCGGTCAGCGATGTCTGAATACGCCTGTAGTGTTCAAGACGCAGATCGCCCATGTCATTCAAAGCAGCCTCAGAGACCTTGCCGGAAAAGCTGCGGATCATGCGCTTGAGTTTTTCGGCTCTGACATGGGTATACCAGGCACGCGCATCGCTGGCTGAAACACCGCGCCGCCGGGCTAGCCACATGATCTCTCTGTAAAGGGCAGATAGTTCCGCCTTAAGTTCTTTGGATGGAGCAGTAGAACTTGTGGCCATACTCAGACTTCAAAGAAATCTTCATCAAGGCGTTTAAGGGACAGAACTTCTTCTTCGCGGCAACCTACATTATATCGAACCATAAGACGGGCAAGTTGCATGCCATCAATGAGAACAATCCTGCCGCCCAGCTCCTTGGCAGTCTGGATGGCAGAGCTGGTAAAGGTTGATGTCGTCACAAAAATACCCTTGCCGGCGCGCTTGATGCTGAGAGCACCGAAAAATTCCCGGATGGCACCAGGGCCAACGCTGTTCGTTTCCGCATAACGCTTGGCCTGAATGTAAATCTGGTCCACACCAAGCGGATCCTGATCAATCACGCCATCAACACCACCATCGCCGCTCTGCCCGAGTGCACGTCCTGCTTCGTCCGAGGAACCGCCATAGCCCATGGCCAGCAGAAGAGTAATGATCAGCTTCTCGAAAAAAGCCGGGCTGGCTGCCCTGACCTTATCAAGCAGATCAGCAGCAAGCGCGTCCACGATACGCGCATGCGCAGCCCGCAGTTCTTCATCGGGTGTAGATGCCTGATCATGAATTTCTGGCACCGTGCCGGTAATGTCGTCTTCCGGCCGGAACCGTGCCCTAAACTCCTGATAGGCTGGATATTTCTCAAGATAGGCATTGTTTATAGCAGCTGTAGTATCTGCCAGCGCAGCCAGACCATCTGCTGTAATTCTGAAATAGCCACGACGGGTTATTTCGACCAGCCCTGCATTCTTGAGATAGCTCTTTGCCCAATTCACACGATTGGAAAAACGGGTTTGTTTACCGCTCGGCAGCATTTCTGAGACTTCGGCGGGCGTAAGTTTCAGCTTATCTGCGAGAATTCTCGCGACCTCATTGATGTTTGCCTCGCCATCTTTTGCGCATTCCAGAACCGGTCGCATGAGTGTTTGATAGTCAGGGATCATTATTCACCTCAAAATTCGGGGTGATACTATCCCGAACAAGGTAGATGAAAAAGTATCAATTTTTTGTGCCAACATGCAAAGGCCAACCGAGGCCCCTATTAAACCGAGCTTCGCCAGCATTCGCGCTCGCAAACAACTGTGATTTACTCACCCACTGTCGAGCAATACGAGAGTGAGTAGATTTAGGCACATTTGTCATCATGGGTACCTAATCCTTGCGAATGAATAATATCTAAAAGTGCTGAAGCGTCCGGTGAAGAAAACTCGATATAAGGAATGCCCATTTGTTGACAATATGTCTGCGCAAGTTCGGCAGATTGCAGTTGCTGCTTTTCTAGCTCATCAGAATTTCGTATAGGGCGCTTCCTAGACGCATCAAGACTGCGCCTACTCACTATATCTTCTGCATTTGCAACAAGTAGAATAAGCCTACGAGGTGCCAAGCGTTGGAATATCTCATACGGGATCTCCAATATGCCGTCATGCCCATCGATGAGCATGTGCGCATCCAATAAGACTTTTTGCGGGGCATTAAACTGAGCAAGTTCCTCATTCATCTGCTCGACCATCAAAAATTGGTTGGCAATAATGGTATTACTGCCTAACTCGCGCAAACTATCTCGTTCCACATGTTCTAAGCGCTTTTTTATAAGCGTCCCGGCCGAAAGATGAATGAAATTATCATCTTCATTTATAATCCGGTTGATGAGGTGAGTTTTCCCTACACCTGATAGACCAGCTATAATAGTAAGATCATGCTCAATATTCATTGAAGTGTAGCTCCTGCTCTAATAGCTTGTAGTGTGCGTCATCAACTCTGCGGATTGATTGATATGGTCCGGTAATGCCAATCTTTTCAAGAAAGATATACGGTAATGGAGGCTTTATATGCCCAGCCAGAAGGAAATTTATAACTTTCACTTTTCTTGAATTGCCTTCGGTGAATCCCTCAAGAGCCGCCTTACTAAAAACGGAGCGTTTTGCCGTTAATCGTAATAAATCTTCACTCCTGTCAGTAATATCAAACCCATCAACGATTCCAACCGTTACAAGACATTGCGAATCTTTTGAGTTCTCGTCTTTCAGTTGGAAAAACAAGAGTATGTCTCCTGGATTTATAGAATTTATTTGCGCATGGCAGATGTATACTTTGCGAATGGTATTCCCGGGTATTTTGCTTCCCGATAGGCCGCCCAGAGAGTCAAAGAGACCGACTTGTTTAAGATTCATATTCTCTGGGAAAAGAGTCTTATAATATCCCGGTTTTATGGGGACAAGCAACTTACCAACAGATGGATCGCTTTTAAAATTGGGGTAGAATTTTCTGTGATATTCAAGCGCCTCAGTGGGCGGCTGTGATGCAAGTACACCCGGCGAAAATGATTTCGCCAAATACATTTCACCGTTTGACCTGGCAATATTTTCAAACCCATATTGCTGAAGAAGGTCTACAAGCTCTTTATGCTTAGGGTAAACTGTAAGATAAACTAGGTCATAGGTATTTCTGCATGCCCACCAAAGTATTTGCTTTAATAACTGCTCACCAAATTTCTCGCCACGAAACTTTTCATGAATTTTAAAAGTGCACACTTTAGTTATTTTTTGAGGCGGTCGTAAAAATGCAATCTTCGCTGAAGGGATTTCCTTAACCAGATCTGCGTATGTCTCATCTTTCCTAATTGCGATGCCCGCGATGGCCGAGTTAAAGTTTATTGTCCAACAGGCTCTATGCTTTCTGATGCAACCGTCAAACCACTGATTAAACCCCGAATAGTCGGCTTGAAGTGAGGTGAAAATATCGTCATGTCGGTTAACCTGCTGGCACTGCTTTTCTTCAATAAATGGAAGAGGTACAGAAATTTTCTCATATTTATCTCTGAGCCAGACAAGCGCGGCGTCGACGGTAAATACGCGGTTATCTACACCTAATTGACGTGCACGCTTATGTATACCGCGATCTTGTGTGACGAGAAAATCAACGGCTCCCACATCATGAAGTGCGTACAATAGTGTGACATCAACAAAATCATTCGGCTTGATTATCTTCCCATACAACGGATTAAGGGCTGATTGAGCTGGCATCGGGATGCCTCTTAGCTCAAGAAATTTGTCTAGTTTCGATAAAATTACTCTCTTGCGCGGGTCGTCCTTATCTCGTTCCAGATCATGTCTTGATGCCTCATGGATATAGATTTGCACATCATTTTCCTGGCATTTCTTTTGTAATGCTGAAAAAGCAGCATCAATCTCTTTATTGTCCTCGAGGCCAATAATTATGTTGGTGTCAATGAGAATTTTCTCGGCGCTCATCTGGTTACCGTTTTAATCATGGTATCAGTTGCGTAGCGGTAGGATTGCGGCGCGGTGATGCGGGGTATCCTTTGTAATTTATCAAGTGGTATAGGTTTTTTCAACTTGACCACCTCGGATAATATAATCGCAACGCCCTCATTCAAGCCTGAGAAGTAGCTTTCAAAGAAGCTCTTTGTCACACAAGACAATTTGCCATATCGCCTCCATAGTGCAGACACGGATGCTTTTCTCACTTCACGTATGTAGCCGTATCCAACGATATGTTTTACAGGGCTTGATGAATATACAATGACAATACCGCCGACGACTCCCTCAGTAGGGAATTTTTTCCGCAGCTCTACGGTCTTTATGCCATCTACTATCTTGCTGGCATATTCGGGCTTAATGCTGATTAGAAAATTCTTGGGCTTGGCAGACGCGCTGTTAGCTAGTGATAGGTGTGCAGCTTCAGTTCTGGCCAAGTGAGCTTTCTTTTTATTTTGCGTTATCATTTCTCGATCGCTTTTTCTTCTGCGTTGAGGGGGCGTAGTTTTTCATTATATGCGCGCGAGGAGCGCGGTGGCGGGTTCATCATTTGGTTCTTGGCCTGTGATCTTACCACTGAACACCAAAGCCACCCCAGCAAAAAAATTGTATGAGTCAGCCATCTAAAATTCAGTCACTTGTCATTTACCCGCTTTTTCCCTATTTTCTCATCAGTCAACCAGCACCTGAGGATTTGCGGTGGAAATAAATGTACTGACCATTCGCGAACTCGCCATTTACCTCAAGATGGCTGAAAAGACACTTTACCGCTTAGCGGCAGAAGGCACCGTCCCCGGCTTTAAGGTGGGTGGTTCATGGCGCTTCAGAAAGAGCGAGATTGATCGCTGGATTATTAAACAAGAGCAGAAGAAATAGAGGAACGATTAGATGACGAGTGCCCAACAACGAGCCGAACTCCAGCGCCGCATCTGGCAAATCGCCAATGATGTTCGCGGTGCTGTCGATGGCTGGGACTTTAAGCAATATGTCCTTGGTACCCTTTTTTATCGCTTCATAAGCGAAAATTTTGCCCGCTACATAGAGGCTGATGATGAGAGCGTTAATTACGCGAAGCTTGATGATAAAGTCATCACGCCAGAAATTAAAGACGATGCAATTAAAACTAAAGGCTACTTCATCTATCCCAGCCAGTTGTTTGTTAATATCGCTGAGAGTGCCAATACCAATGAGAGTCTCAATACTGATCTAGCCAAAATTTTTGCTGAAATCGAAGCTTCAGCCAGCGGCTATCCGTCAGAGCAAGATATCAAGGGTCTATTCGCCGATTTTGATACAACCAGCAACCGCCTCGGCAATACGGTAAAAGATAAAAACACGCGCTTAGCAGCAGTCATCAAGGGCGTGGCTAGCTTGGAGTTTAGTGACTTTCACGGCAGCAAAATTGATCTGTTCGGTGATGCCTATGAATTCCTTATTTCCAACTATGCCGCTAATGCCGGCAAATCTGGCGGTGAGTTCTTTACCCCAACCCACGTCTCTAAGCTAATTGCACTGCTGGCTCTGCATAAGCAAACGAGCGTCAATAAAATCTATGATCCCGCCTGTGGCTCTGGCTCACTCTTGCTGCAAGCCAAAAAGCACTTCGATGATCATATCGTTGAAGAAGGTTTCTTTGGGCAGGAGCTGAATCATACCACCTACAACTTGGCGCGTATGAACATGTTTCTGCATAACGTGAACTACGACAAGTTTAATATCCAGTTGGGCGACACGCTAATAAATCCGCACTTTGGTAGTGATAAGCCGTTTGATGCTATCGTCTCAAACCCGCCCTATTCAGTGAAATGGAAAGGCTCAGACGACCCAACGCTCATTAACGATGAGCGCTTTGCCCCCGCAGGCGTGCTTGCGCCCAAGTCTAAGGCTGACTTTGCTTTTGTGCTCCATGCGCTAAGTTACCTATCAAGCAAGGGCCGGGCGGCGATTGTTTGCTTCCCCGGTATTTTCTACCGTGGCGGAGCCGAGCAAAAAATCCGCCAGTATCTAGTTGATAATAACTATGTCGAGACCATCATCTCGCTAGCGCCAAATCTATTCTTTGGAACAACTATTGCGGTAACAATTCTGGTGCTAGCAAAAAATAAGTCCAACACCGATATTCAATTTATCGATGCTAGCGATCTATTCAAAAAAGAAACTAACAATAACGTGCTGACCGATAATGAGGATGAAAACAATCCCGGTCACATTCAGCAAATTATGCGAGTGTTCGATAGTAAGGCAAATATCGACCATTTCACCCGTTCAGTGCCGTATCCTGAAATCGTCACCAAAGAATATAACCTGTCAGTAAGTACTTACGTTGAGCCTAAAGATACACGTGAAGTGATCGATATTGGCCAGTTGAACGATGAAATTGAAACTACAGTGGAAAAAATCAACCAGCTCCGGGCCGATATCAATACCATCGTTGCGGAGATCGAGTCATGAGCCATCTGCGAAAGCTACTAGATGGTGTTGAAGTTAGCTGGATGCCCTTGGGTGCTCTTGGTGAATTAGTTCGTGGGAATGGGCTACAAAAGAAGGATTTTACTGAAACTGGTGTGCCTGCAATTCACTACGGTCAAATCTATACTTATTATGGACTAGCTACAGCCGAAACCAAGTCTTTCGTTTCTCCTGAATTAGCCAAAAACTTAAGGAAGGTAGATTCAGGTGATGTTGTAATCACTAATACAAGTGAGAATCTTGAAGACGTTGGAAAGGCGCTTGTTTATCTGGGAAAGAAACAGGCAGTTACGGGAGGTCACGCTACGGTCTTCAAACCAAAGGCGATTATTAGTGGGAAGTATTTTGCCTATTTTAGCCAGACCCCCATTTTTGCTGATCAAAAGAGAAAGCTCGCAAAAGGCATAAAAGTTATAGATGTTTCCGCAACTGATATGGCAAAAATCTCCGTGCCTATCCCATGCCCTGAGGATCCCAAGAAGTCTCTAGCAATCCAGACTGAAATAGTGCGGATATTAGACGCATTTACCGCCTATACCGCCGAGCTTACCGCCGAGCTTACCGCCGAGCTTACCGCCCGCAAAAAGCAATACAAATACTATCTTAGCCAACTACTCACCTTTACGGAGGATGAGTTTGAGTGGAAAAAATTAGGAGATATAGGCAATTTTACATATGGCTATGCTGCAAAAGCTCAAGATACTGGAGATGCCCGATTTGTTAGAATTACAGATATAGGTACAAATGGAAAACTTATCGGAACTGATCTGAAGTATGTGAATCTCTCTGAGGATAATGAGAGATACCTTCTCAGTAGAAATGATTTGCTGATGGCTCGAACCGGGGCTACTTTTGGAAAAACGATGATATTTAAGGAAGATTATCCAGCTATATATGCCGGTTTCCTTATTAAATTGAACTTGGACTGTAGGGTCATTAATCCCAAGTTCTATTGGCATTTTGCGCAAAGTGATCTTTATTGGGATCAAGCCAAAAAATTAGTATCTGGCGGAGGGCAGCCCCAGTTTAATGCTAATGCACTAGCAGAAGTCAAGGTGCCAATCCCTTACCCATGTGAGCCCCAAAAATCGCTTAACGAACAAGCGCGAGTTGTCTCCATGTTAGATAAATTCGACGCCCTCACAAATTCAATTAGCGAAGGCTTACCGCGTGAAATTGAGCTGCGCCAGAAGCAGTATGAATATTACCGCGATTTACTCCTGAGCTTCCCTAAGCCCGAGGAAGAGGCTGCATAGCATGGGCAAAACTCTTCCTGAAATTGCCCGAGAGCTAAGCACTCCTCAAGTTACCAAAAAGACGGTAACAAAGGAGACGCGACAGGTTCCACCAAAAGAAGTCGAAGAAACAAAGCCTGTTCCTAAGGTGCAGTTAATTTATGCCTTTAATGGTACGGGTAAAACTCGTCTTTCACGTGAGCTTAAAAAACTTATATGCCCTAAGTTTGATGAAGTCGAAAGCGTCGATGATGTTGAAGAAATCGATGCAATAGGAGATACTCGTAGGAAGTTCTTGTACTTTAGCGCCTTTACTGAAGACTTGTTTTATTGGGATAACGACCTGAAAGAGGATGCTGAACCGAAACTAAAGATTCAGCCCAATTCATTTACTGATTGGATACTTGGGATACAGGGCAAGAGCAGTGAGATTATCTCCAACTTTCAGCATTATACGAATGATAAGCTCACGCCCTTATTTGTGGAAAAGGAAAGAGAAGCTTATCGGGATGGAAAAAAGGTTCTTGAGAAAACGTACCCAGAAGTAACTTTTTCATATGAGCGCGGGGATAACACAAAATCAGGGAACATTAAAATTTCCAAAGGGGAAGAGAGTAACTTTATCTGGAGTGTTTTCTATACATTGTTAGAGCAGGTGGTGTCTATTCTCAACATTGCAGAGCCTTCTGAGAGGGAAACTAGAGAATTTGATGATCTCGAATTTATATTTATTGATGACCCAGTTAGCTCGCTTGATGAGAACCATTTAATTGAGCTAGCTGTTAGTTTGGCGAGCCTTATCAAGGCATCTCCACCCAACCTGAAGTTTATAATCACGACTCATAATACGCTTTTCTATAATGTTTTATACAATGAGCTCAACACCAAGAAATGCTACATGCTTGAGTGTTTTGAAGATGGTACATTTTCACTTGTAGAGAAAGCTGGTGATTCTAATAAGAGCTTTTCATATCATTTATATTTAAAGCAAACTCTCGAGCAGGCGATCGCAAGCAATCGGGTAGAGAAGTATCACTTCACTCTGTTGCGAAATCTATATGAGAAAACTGCTAATTTCTTGGGTTATGACAAGTGGTCGGAGCTGTTACCGGAAGAAAAGATGACTTATTACAACCGTGTTATTCAGTTTACTAGCCATAGCACTCTTTCAAATGAGGCTGTTGCTGATCCAACTCCCCAAGAGAAGCAGACAGTAAGGCTTTTGCTGGAACATTTATTAAAAGAGAAATATGCCTATTTCTCGGGAGACAATAACAATGCCTGAAGCTATCAAGCCAATAGCTGAAACAAACCGCTTCATCGTCCTCGATAAGTATGTCAAGGAATGGGAGGGCGCTGAGAGCTACCAGAGCGAAGCTGACCTTGAGCGTGAGCTAATTCAAGATTTGAGAAGGCAGGGTTATGAGTTTCTTCCTGACCTCAATACCCAAGAGCTTATGCTCGCTAACGTGCGCGTACAGCTGCAGGCTCTCAATAATACAGTGCTCTCGGACGGTGAGTGGCTCAGATTTGTTGAAACATACCTAGATAAGCCTAGTGACGGCATCGTTGATAAAACTCGTAAGATTCATGATGACTATATTCATGATTTTGTGTTTGACGACGGGCGTATCCAAAATATCTATCTACTTGATAAAAAGAATGTTGCTCGCAACAAAGTGCAAGTCATTAAGCAGTTTGAGCAAACAGGCACCCATGCAAACCGTTACGATGTAACCATTTTAGTCAACGGCTTGCCGTTAGTGCAAATTGAACTCAAGCGACGTGGTGTTGCAATCCGTGAGGCCTTCAACCAAGTTCACCGCTATAGCAAGGAAAGCTTTAACAGTGAGCATTCGCTGTATAAGTTTATTCAGCTCTTTGTGATTTCAAACGGTACCGATACGCGCTATTTTGCCAACACTACTCAGCGCAACAAGAATAGCTTTGACTTCACAATGAACTGGGCCAAGGCTGATAACGGCTTGATTAAAGACCTGAAGGATTTTACTGCGACCTTCTTCCAAAAGAACACATTACTTAATGTCTTGCTGCATTATTCAGTTTTCGATGTCAGCGATACTCTGCTGGTTATGAGGCCGTATCAGATTGCTGCTGCTGAGCGCATTCTCTGGAAAATTAAGAGTTCATATGAAGTCAAAAACTGGAGCAACCCCGAAAGTGGCGGGTATATCTGGCACACGACCGGCTCGGGCAAAACACTAACAAGCTTCAAGGCTGCACGCTTGGCAACTGAGCTTGATTTTGTTGATAAGGTGTTTTTTGTCGTAGATCGCAAGGATCTCGACTACCAGACCATGAAGGAATATCAGCGCTTTTCGCCTGATAGTGTCAATGGCTCTGAGAGCACGGCAGGGCTCAAGCGTAATATTGATAAGGACGATAACAAGATTATCGTTACGACCATCCAGAAATTGAATAATCTCATGAAAAGTGAGGATAATCTTCCTATTTATGGCAAACAGGTCGTATTCATTTTTGACGAATGTCATCGCAGCCAGTTTGGTGAAGCTCAAAAGAACTTAAAGAAGAAGTTCAAGCGTTTCTACCAGTTTGGTTTTACTGGTACGCCAATATTCCCGCAGAATGCGCTAGGCTCTGACACTACCGCGAGTGTATTTGGCCGAGAACTACATGCTTATGTGATCACGGATGCCATCCGCGATGAAAAAGTTTTGAAATTTAAGGTCGATTATAACGATGTGCGCCCTCGCTTTAAGGCGGCGGAGACCGAGCAAGATGAGCAAAGGCTCAGTGCCGCAGAGAACAGCGAAGCACTCTTGCACCCAGAGCGCATTAAAGAAATCTCGCAATACGTTCTGAACAATTTCCGACAAAAGACTCATCGCTTACAGGGTGGCAGCAAAGGCTTTAATGCCATGTTTGCGGTTAATAGTGTGAAAGCTGCTAAGCTATACTATCAAACTCTAAATGAGCTGCAGGTGAATAGTGATAAGAAACTTAAGATCGCAACTATTTTCTCCTTCAACGCTAATGAAGAGCAAAATGCCGTAGGTGAAATCCCTGACGAGGGGTTTGATGTGTCGGCTATGGATAGCAGTGCTAAGGAGTTCTTAAGCGCTGCGATTGCTGACTATAACGCGTTCTTTAAGACAAATTTTAGCGTCGATAGTAATGGTTTTCAGAATTATTACCGTGATCTGGCACTGCGAGTAAAATCGAGAGATATCGACTTACTAATCGTGGTCGGTATGTTCCTGACTGGCTTTGATGCTCCAACTCTTAATACTCTATTTGTTGATAAAAACCTTCGCTATCATGGTCTAATTCAGGCGTATTCGCGTACAAATCGCATTCTTGATACGACCAAGACCTTTGGTAATATTGTAACCTTCCGTGACCTAGAGAAGGCTACAGTTGAAGCTATTACTCTCTTTGGTGACAAGAACACTAAGAACGTAGTTCTGGAGAAGAGCTATAAAGAATATATGGAGGGCTTTACCGATGCCGCTTCCGGTGAGGCTCGACGCGGTTTTATGGAGGTGCTGACTGAACTGGAGCAGCGTTTCCCCAACCCTGATGAAATTATCAAGGAGGCTGATAAGAAGGATTTTGCCAAGCTATTTGGCGAATATCTGCGTGTAGAAAATATCCTCCAGAATTATGACGAGTTTGCGAGTCTCAAGGCTTTACAGGGTGTCGATATAAATGATGCAGTCGCTGTAGATGCCTTTAAGCAAAAGCACTATCTTAGCGATGAAGACCTAGAGACACTTCAGGCAATTAGACTTCCTGCTGAGCGTAAAATTCAAGATTACAGATCTACTTATAATGATATACGAGATTGGCTGCGCAAGGAAAGAGTAGCTAGTGAAAAGGAAAAGTCCTCAATCGAATGGGATGACGTGGTGTTTGAGGTTGATCTTCTTAAATCCCAGGAGATAAACCTCGATTACATCCTAGAGCAGCTATTTGAGAAGAATAAAAAAATTAGAGATAAAACGGTATTAGTTGAGGATGTGCGGCGTATAATTCGCTCAAGCATTGGTGCCCGCGCCAAAGAGAGCCTCTTGGTAGATTTTATTAATCTGACCGATCTTGATAAAATCGGCGATAGAGCAAGTATTATTGAGGCATTTTTTACTTATGCCCAAGCAGAACAGCAACGCGAAGCTGAAGAGCTAATTATTGCAGAGAGTCTGAATGCTGAAGCTGCGAAGCGCTATATTAGCACTTCAATTAAACGTGAATATGCTAGTGATAATGGTACTGAACTCAACGCAATTTTGCCTAAAATGAGCCCATTAAATCCACAATATCTGCTCAAGAAGCATAGTGTTCTCAAGAAGATTGCTGACTTTGTTGAGAAGTTCAAAGGCATTGGCGGAAAAATCTGAGCAAATCACGTAGATTTTCAGTAAATTTTCTAGCTTTCCCTCTGAAAGCAAGCATTGATGTGGGTGTTAGCGCCCTGTCTGGCAAAGCCAGCCGGGCTCGTGGTGGTAGGGGCGCCGGAATGGCCGGTGCCCGCATACAGGAGTACACCGCCATGGCTAAACTTAATGACACCCAACTCATGATTCTCTCGGCTGCCAGCCAGCGCCGTGATTTTTCAATCTATCCTCTGCCCAAGTCAGTGAAGCGTGGCGATGGGCCGAAGCTTCTCAAGAAGCTTCTATCACTGCATATGATTGAGGAAATCGAGGCGATTGGCGACGCGCCCGTGTGGCGTGTGCATGAAGATGGCTACAATGTGACCCTTATATTGGCTGACGAAGGGTTCCGCGTACTCGGCGTGGAGCGAGAAGCGGTAAAGGCCAGCAAGCAGAAACAGCCCGCCAAGAATACCAGCCCTGCGCCAAGGCCTGCCGTTCCCACTGCACAGCGTACTGACACAAAACAGGCAGCCATGATTGCACTGCTGCAGCGCACCAAGGGTACTACCATAGATGAGCTGGCACAGACCACCGGCTGGCAGAAGCACAGCGTGCACGGTGTCATGTCCGGTGTGCTGCGCAAGAAGCTGGGACTTAACATCGTCTCGGAAGCTGGCCCGCACGGCCGGACCTACCGGATTGTGGCAGCAGCCTGATGTTACCGATTACTGAAGCGAGCCTCGTCGGGGAACTGGCGAGGCTCAAATACCTGAGCCGGCTGGAGCTGATGGATGAATGGAAGAGGGCCTGGGGAAGCGAAGCACCATTCAACATCAGCCAGAATCTGCTGCTGCTCGCCTTTGCCTACCGCCTGCAGGAGCAGATTTATGGCGGACTTAAACCCCATATCAAAGCCAAGCTGCGCCAGATTGCCGGGGGTCACACCAATATCAAGCCAGTGCCGCAGATAAAGAGTGGCACGCGCCTGCTGCGCGAGTGGCGCGGCAGCACCCATGAGGTGCTGGTGCTGAGTGATGGGGTGCAGTACCGGGGCGAGAAGTACCGCTCTCTCTCGGAAGTGGCCAAAGTTATTACCGGCAGCAAATGGTCCGGGCCGGTCTTCTTCGGGCTGAGGCCCAGGCAGTCATGAGCAAGCTCATCCGCTGCGCGGTCTACACCCGCAAATCCACCGAAGAGGGACTGGAGCAGGATTTTAATTCTCTGCAAGCCCAGCGGGAGGCGTGCGAGGCTTATATAAAGAGCCAGAAGCATGAGGGCTGGCAGCTCATCAAAACCCACTATGATGATGGCGGGTTCAGTGGTGGCAGCATGGACCGGCCGGCGCTGCAGCAGCTGATGCGGGATATCGAGGCTGGTAAGGTTGACGTGATTGTCGTCTACAAGGTCGACCGCCTGTCCCGCTCCCTGCATGATTTCGCCAAGATGGTCGAGGTGTTCGACCGGCATAAGGTCTCGTTTGTATCGGTCACCCAGCAGTTCAATACCACCACGTCCATGGGTAGACTGACACTCAATGTGTTGCTGTCGTTCGCCCAGTTCGAGCGGGAAGTGACAGGTGAGCGCATTCGAGACAAGATTGCCGCCTCCAAGAAGAAAGGCATGTGGATGGGGGGTGTCGTGCCACTGGGCTACGACGTTAAAGACCGCAAGCTGGTGATTAATCCCGCCGAAGCAGAAACAGTCCGATTCATCTACCAGCGGTATCTGGAGCTGGGTTGTGTTCGCATGCTGTGTAACGACCTGAAGCAAAAGAAGATTGTTACTAAAATCATCCCAACCCGTCCCGGTTCAGGCGGCAGGCCTTTCTCACGAGGTGGACTATATCATTTTCTCAACAATCCCATCTTCATCGGCCAGATCCGATTTCGCGAGGCCATATATGACGGTCAGCATGAGCCGATTATCGATCTTAAAACCTGGGATGCCGTACAGATGACACTGGCTGGAAACCGCGCCGGATTGATGGGCAAGTGCAACAAGGATGAACTGGCCCCGCTCCGCGGCATGCTTTATGACGCTGTTACAGGTGAGCAGCTGGTGGCGAGCTTTTCGACTAAGAAAGGCCGCCGTTACCGTTACTACATCACGCGCAGTCTGCACAAAGAGACGAGAGCGAGCGCGCCTACTGGCTGGCGGCTGTCTGGTCCCACGGTTGAGAAGACAGTAGATTCTATTGTGCGTGCCATGCTGGCAGACCGGAACAGCATCATCTCGGCGCTGTCAGCAGCCGATGCACCCGCCGCGATAGTTGCCCCTATGCTTGAGCGGGCCAAAGCAGTCATTGGCCAAAACAAATCAATTCTTGAAGATTATGTGAAGCGCGTAAATATTGGATCTGACCGTATCGAGGTAAAACTGACCCTAGCCAAGCTGATACCGGAAGGTATGGAGCTGCCAGACATTATCATGAGCCAGAGAAAGCCCATGCGCATGCAGCGCCGCAGCAACGAGATGCGCCTGGTGTTGGATAGTGATGGCAGCGATGCAGCGATTGACTCGGTACTGGTCAAGGGGATTGCTCAAGCCCATGTCTGGGCGGAAGAGCTGTTCTCCGGTCAGGCTGACTCACTCGTGGAGCTGGTCGAGCAGCACAAGGTGAGTGAAGGCTACCTCAAGAAACTCATGCCGCTGGCTTTTCTGGCACCCGACATTGTGACATCCATCCTCGCTGGCAAGCAGCCGGATGGCTTGAGCAAGGAGAAGCTGGTGAGCAAGACACTCTCCCCCATCTGGAAGGAACAAAAGTGTAAACTTTGCTTAGATGAAAGCCCATAACAAGTCATTGCATTAATTTGTTCGGCAATAATTCGCGGATGAGTTACAATTACCTACACTTTTGTAATTTAGACATTCCTCAGGAGTTGCCATGTCTTTCTGGAGTTGGGTTGGAGAAAATAGTAACCAGATTGGGATTTTAACAGCCACGCTACCAGTAGTTTGGGCAGCAGTTCAGTACTTGGCATCAAAGCGAACTGAGCTGAAACATCGACAGTTTGAAACATACCACTCCCTAATCAAGGCACTGGTGCAACGTGAAGATAAAGACCAGCCCATGATGCTAGATCGCCAGATTGCGATAGTATTTGAACTCAGAAACTTCAAAGATTATTTCCCCGTCTCACTAAGAATCCTAAGAGGGCTTAAAGAAACTTGGGCAGACTACGGCCCGGAAGAGAAGCGCAGGCGCCTACATGAAGAGCTTGATTTGTCCATCCGCCATATATCGAAGAAGGTCGGAGGAAAAATCTAGGTTTCCATCGTAAAGCCAGTAGAAAGTTTATAGGGTCGGACACAATCTGAAACGGAGAATTCTAGCCCGGAGAGGCTGATTAAGGCCCGAGAGTCTGTTCTCCCCGACCCGGCGGCGGCGGAATACCCCCGCAACTGGGGCAAAAGTGGGGGATGGGTGCAAAATGGCCTGACAGGCCAGACGGAATGGTGGTCCTGAAAAGAGTCGAACTGCCGACCTCGACAGCAGTATTGTGCTCAGAAAACCAGATTTCTGTCCATTTTATAGCTCAAACCTACCCATTTTTGGCTATTTAAGGACAAAAATGTTGCGCAGCAACAGAGCTGGAGAGCAGTTGCGCCGTCGTCTCTGCTAGGCACACAGTCATAAGCTAGAAGCATTTTTAATAACGAATTAAATATATATCGTTATTTATTGTCTTGATAGTAACGCCCATGAGAGCTATTCTGGCACTAGTAATAAGAAAATGAATTTTCGTTACTAGAGGTCAAAATGGATAAATCAGGACGAATTGGTGAGAGAGTCCCGTGCTCAGCCGTAGCAGGCGAGCGTTATACCGCCTATGTGCCGCGCCCTCTGCCACCTGCGCCACCGCTCGACCTGACAGACATCTACCCCCTGCTCGATCAGGCCAATGCTGCCATCGGGCGGCTGGACGGCATGAGCATGGTTCTGCCGGACCCATCGCTCTTTCTCTATATGTATGTGCGCAAGGAAGCGGTGCTGTCGTCACAGATTGAAGGAACGCAGTCATCACTGTCGGATTTACTGCTGTTTGAAAGTGCTGAAGCACCCGGCGTGCCCATTGATGATGTGACGGAAGTTTCTTGCTACGTCGCCGCCATGAATTATGGCCTTGAACGGCTGAAAGAATTTCCACTCTCGCTGCGGCTGCTACGCGAGATTCACGACAAGCTGATGACCAACGCGCGGGGCGGCAATAAGCAACCCGGCGAGTTCCGCACCTCGCAAAACTGGATTGGTGGATCGCGTCCCGGTAATGCCCGCTTTGTGCCGCCGCCACCTGAGCGATTGATAGAAACACTTAGTGCACTGGAAAAGTTTCTACATGATGAGACAGTGATGCTGCCCATTCTCATCAAGGCCGCACTGGCACATGTGCAGTTTGAAACCATCCATCCGTTTTTGGATGGCAATGGGCGATTGGGCCGCTTGCTCATCACATTTATATTGTGCGCCGAAGGGCTGTTGAAACAGCCAATGCTCTATCTTAGCCTTTATCTCAAAGCCAATCGCCAAGCCTACTACGACCACCTGCAGAATGTGCGTGAGACAGGTGACTGGGAAAGCTGGATCAAGTTTTTTCTGCAGGGCGTGATTGAAACCGCCGATCAGGCATTCGATGCGGCGATGAAGCTTTTTGCGCTTTTCGGGAATGATCGTGCAAAAATTGATAATTCAGGAAGGGCAACACCAACGACATATGAAGTGTATGATGCCATACTGCGTAACCCAGTAACAACCACACGCCGTCTGCGTGAAGTAACCGGCAGACCACTCCCCACCCTTCTGCGCGCGCTTGATGGCCTGCAGCAGATCGGCATTATCACTGAAACGACTGGCAAGGAACGCAATAAGGTATTTGCCTACCGCGCCTACCTGGATATTCTGAATCAGGGGACGGAAACACCCTATAGGTGAGAATTTACTTGACTTTTTAGCCTATTTCGGCTATATACAATTCACGGCGTAGTGCGCCCAAACCCAAAAAACATGACACCGCCCTAGCCAGCATATCTGCTTGGCTGGCTACAGCTATTCACGAGGAAAATCTGATGAACCATCTTGCTGAACTGCACGAGCTGCAGCGCAGGGCGGAGCGCCTTGCCTTTAATTTCTATCTACGCACCGGGCATGTACCTGAAGAGCTACAGGAAATTTTGAGCTACAAATTCACTGCACCCACACTCTACTATAAATCCAGCAGTTTCGACTTTGTTGACGCCATCTCTAATGGCACCATGCTTTTAGTTGGTGAGGACAATCTCAGCTTTAGTCTCAGTCTCGCACAAGATTCCAGAGTTCGCCCCTACTGGCTTACAGCCACTACATATCAAAGCGAAGGCGAACTGACGGAGCTTACCAAAGATAATGCTGACGGGCTTAAAGCGCTTGGCGTCTCGGTCTTGTACGGCGTTGATGCGACCAAGCTACATCGGCACTTTGGCTCTGCGATATTTCAGAATGTCGCCTTCCAGTTCCCGCACACAGGAAGTTGAGAGCCGATAGAGGGCCGCAATCCCAACCATGTGTTGCTACGAAACTTCCTAGTAAGCGCAAGATATACAATTCCAGATTCAGGGAAGGTATTGGTGACAACCGTCGACAGTCCGTATTATCGTGGTGCCTTCCAGTTTGATCTGGCGGCAGAGCTGGCTGGCTAATCGAACTTCGAGCCTCTTTTGTCATTTTATTATGGAACACCCCTATATTCGGCCATTTCATGGCTCTTTCCGGTATGGGCCGCTCTTGATATTCATAGCACTTAGTGCTATAGTCTACATGAGGTAATGGATGGCTGTTTTTCAGACGCGTTGGTTCAGTCGCTGGGCCAGAAAACAAGGCCTGTCGGCCAGAGCACTATGTGCGGCTGTCGCTGAAATCCAGCAGGGTCTGTACGAGGCCGATTTGGGTGGTGGATTGGTCAAGAAACGGGTAGCCCGGCCGGGGCAAGGCAAAAGCGGTGGCTTTCGCACCCTCATTGCTACCAACCTTGGTGACCGCTGGATATTTGTCTTCGGCTTCCCCAAGAATGTCCGGAGCAATATTGACCAGACCGAAGAGGCAGCCCTGAAGCTACTGTCTGCCAAGCTATTGGGCCTGAATGCCAAAGATTTAAGGACTGCTGTTGAAGCAGGTGAACTTTTGGAGGTACCGTGCAATGAGAAAGAGTAAGTCAGACATTCTGAATGCCGTACTTGAAACCGCCTCTGGCCTGCACAAGGCTGGTGTGCTGGATCAGGTAACCTTGCGCGAATTTGACCGCCTTTGCGTTCCTCCCGTCAAACAACTCAAGCCCACTGAAATCAAGCGCATCCGTGAAAGCTCGCGCGTGAGCCAAGCCGTCTTTGCAGCACTGCTGAATACCAGCGTATCGACTGTGCAGAAGTGGGAGATTGGTCAAAAACACCCCACCGGCGCAGCGCTCAAGCTTTTGCACCTCGTGCAGAAGAACGGGATTGATATTGTGGCGAGCGCTTAGGCAAAGAGGGGTTTAGTACATAATGTATAAAGACTGGGAAATTTTCATATTTGACTTTAACGAACTAGAGAAGTTGCTGAGCAACCCCTCCGAGGAGAACATCCTAGCTGCAGCGAGGCTAATGAGAAAGTTTTTCGTTGACCAACACAGTCTAGCATCTGTTATCAGTAAATCAGTCAAATCGCCCTTAAAATTCACAGTAAAAATTTGCCCGAAACCATCGGCCGAAATAGAAGTCTTGTTGCGTCAAGCAACATTCCGCATAGACAATTCTTTTTCGCCAGACCTACCAGCCAATTGCCCTTTGCAAGAAGTTGACCTGGAGAAATTTCTGAAGCTTACCGCAATTCCACTTGGGCAAGGCCCTGATGCTACTTTTCGAGATGTGATAAAATACATCGCTGACTGTATAGCGGTCCATTACGGCCCCAAGAGAGACGATAAACAAATCGCGCTCGAAGCCGCTATAAATTCTGCAGAACCAATTATGACTCAATTGGGGATAGTCCCACGTCAGCAAATATTGCAAACATTTTTTCTTATCTCAAAAATTGCCTTGAAAGCTCTGCTCCCATTAAGGAATACGGTGCGTGAAGTTTATGGTGCCTAGATATGTCGATAGACATCAATTTTTTGACGATAGACGCGAGACTGATGCAGTCGATATTCCCGGTCTGCATTACTGCAGTCATTACATCACCGGCGAAGAGCAACGCGGATTGCTTGCTATTATCGACCAGCAGCCATGGCTGACGGACCTAAAACGCCGGGTCCAGCATTATGGTTATAGGTATGATTATAAAGCGAGGATGGTAACACCGGAGCTGTATCTGGGCCCGTTGCCGGATTGGCTGATGCCAATAGCCCATCGTCTGCACCGCGAAGGTTTGTTCAGTGCACTTCCTGACCAAGCTATCATCAATGAATATCTACCGGGGCAAGGCATATCGGCCCATGTCGATTGCGTGCCGTGCTTTGGCGAAGAGATTGCGTCACTCAATTTAGGCTCTGCTTGTGTGATGGAGTTTACGCATCCGCATAACGCCAAACAAACGAAGGTGCTTGAGCCGTGCAGCTTGTTTGTGATCTCAGGTTCAGCGCGCTATGAGTGGCAGCATTGCATTCCAGCGCGCAAGAGTGATGTTATCGGCGGGGTCAAAATCAATCGCGCACGCCGTGTGTCGATTACATTTCGCAAAGTAATTTTGAATCATTGAGTTCTATAACCACAGACGGGGCGGACTCAATTGACCGTGGAGAAATACCGATAGAATAAGGATAATTCACACATCTCCCCGACCTGCCTCACGCACATCAGCATGTAATCCAAAACGACACACGAAATTCGCGCACGGAGAGAAACGCGCAAACACGCGGATAGTCGGCATAAGTGTGCAGTCTCTTGTGTCGTTTGATATAAAAAGAGCCGCTGTTACGCGGCGCTTGTCAGAACAAATTATTCTTATATATCAAGGACTTAGATATTGGTGGAGCTGAGGAGGATCGAACTCCCGACCTTCTCATTGCGAACGAGACGCTCTCCCAGCTGAGCTACAGCCCCACAGTGCATTCGCGGCCGCAAAGTGGCCGATCTTCCCCGGTCTTGTCAAGTCTTTCCGCACGCCGGCGGTCCCGCCCCGGCAGGGGGCAGTGTTCCCATACTGACTGGACAGCCCCAAAACTCCTGATACCTTCGGCTCAGGAGTGCCTATCATGCCTTTTCTCGAGCTGTTGAGTACCATTTTGAACCTTTATACTTGGGTGATTATTATCAGCGTAGTGCTGAGCTGGCTGGTCCAGTTTAACGTCATTAATGCCCGTAACGAGCTGGTGCAGGCGGTTGGTCGCTTCTGCCACGCCGCCACCGAACCGGCGCTGCGCCGCATCCGCCGCGTTGTCAAACCGTTTAACGGCCTTGATCTCTCGCCTCTTGTGCTGCTGCTGGGTGTACACCTGCTCAACCGCTGCCTGTGGTGGTATGTCGCTCCGGCCCTGATGCGCAGCAGCCTGTAATGCCAGCGACGCTGATTGATGGCCGCGCTCAGGCTGCCGCTTTGCGGGGGCAGCTCACGCGGTTGGCGGGCAAACTACGCCAGCGCCCGCGACTGGCAACCATTCTGGTCGGCGATGACCCGGCCAGCCAGATTTATGTGACCAATAAACTCAAGGTCTGTGCCGAAATCGGAATTGCCGCTCAGCTCGAACGGCTGAGTGCCACCATCTCGGCCGCTAGCCTGAAAGCCGTCATCGCGCAGCTGAACAGCGACCCGACCGTACACGGTATTTTGCTGCAACTGCCGCTCCCCGCTCATCTTGATACCGCCGAGATCCTGAGCAGTATCGATCCGCGCAAGGATGTTGATGGCCTGCACCCCCTTAATGCAGGGCTGCTGGCGCAGGGTCGAACCAGTGGTTTTATCCCTTGTACGCCACGGGGCTGTCTGCAGCTCATCCGCTCGGTCTGTCCGTCCCTCTATGCCCGTCCCGCACTGATCATTGGCCGCTCGCTGCTGGTGGGGCGGCCCATGGCGCAGCTGTTGGTGCAGCAGGACTGTACGGTCACCCTTGCGCACAGTAAAAGCCGGGACGTCCCCCTGTTGGCCGTACAAGCCGAGATTCTGGTGGTTGCCGCCGGTCAACCGGGTCTGGTACAGCGCGATTGGGTGAAGCCCGGTGCCATTGTCATTGACGTTGGCATCAATCGAACCGCCACGGGTCTGTGCGGTGATGTCGCGCCGGATGTGGCGGATGTGGCGGGCTATCTAACGCCGGTGCCCGGTGGTGTTGGGCCGATGACAATCGCCAACCTGATGGCCAACGTCATGTTGGCGGCCTGCCGTCAGTCCGGTGACCCGATCCCCACGGAGTTGCAGGTATGATTACCGCGTATGTCCGGCACGACGGCAAGGTCCAGCGCCACACGCTCGGGGCCACCACACCACTGCCCGCGGGGACAGTGTGGGTTGACCTGAAAAACTGCAGCGAGAGTGAGCGCACTCAGTTTGCCCAGCTCATCAAACAGAAAATCCCGCCGCTGCACGATGTGCGTTTGCTCGAGCAGGCCCGGCAGCATCATGTCGACAAGGATGTGACCACCTTAACTGCCCCGATCATCATCGGCAGCCAGAGCGACAACCCGACCTCCAGTACCTTGATGCTGATCCTGTCCCCTACGTTGCTTATCACCGTGCGCGAGGCCGAATCCCGTGCCCTGACGCTGTATGGCGAGCGCGTGCTTGAACAGCCGGATCTGCTGCGCGGGAGTGAGACAGCCTTTGTCGGGCTGCTGGAGGCGGTTGTGCAACGTCTGGCCGATCTGGCCGAGATTACCGCGCATGAGCTAGAGCAGGTGGGTCGTATTGTCTTTCAGGAGGCTCTGCAGCGCACCCGGGCGCTGGGCCAAGGTCGGGCCAACAACTGGCGCAAGATCATGGCCGGACTGGGTAAAGCCGCGCGCCTCAACCATCGCCTGCTCGCCACCTTGACCGGGCTCGACCGTCTGCTGGCCTTCCTGCAGACGCCCGGTGAGCCGCGGGTGGGTGAGGCCAGCTACACCCAGCTACGCCTCATGCAGCAGGATATCGCGCGCCTGATCGATCATGCCAATGCCATGATGAACGAAGCCACGTTTCTGCTGGATGCCATCGCCAGTGCCATTTCGATTGAGCAGAATAACGTGGTCAAGATTTTCTCGATGGTTGCCGTCATCCTGATGCCCCCGACCATGATCGCCAGTATTTACGGGATGAATTTTGTGCATATGCCCGAGCTTGGCTGGTGGGGTGGTTATCCGCTGGCGCTGCTGGCCATGCTGCTGTCGGCCATCCTGCCGTGGGCCTGGTTCAAACGCAATGGCTGGTTCTAGCCGCCGGGATCTTGCCGCCAGCCCTGTTGTTTACGGTAGATAGTGGATGGGCTGACCCCCAGTAAAGCAGCCGCCTTCGGCACATTACCATCGCACAGGGTAATGGCGTGCTCAATCGCCTCGCGCTCCACCACCGCCAGCGGGCGGATCGCCTCCAGACCTGTCAGCGCCGAGTTGGCCAGTGGCGACATGGGCGCACGGTTAGCAAAGCCATGGGGGCGGGCCCAACGCCCACCAACCGGCGGCGGGATCATCTCCGGCGTCACCTGTTCGGCTGTGTGCATGACTACAATGTTGCGTAGTACATTCTGCAACTGCCGGACATTGCCCGGCCAGTCGTAATTTTCGAGGATACGCCGCGCCTCGGCGGTAAAGCCGTGAAACGGCTTTTTCTCTTCCTGCGCCATGCTGTGCAGCAGGTGCTGGGCAATCTCGATGATATCCCCTCCGCGCTCGCGCAGTGGCGGCAGGGCCACCGGAAGAACATGCAGGCGATAATAAAGATCTTCCCGAAACCGACCCGCTTCCACCTCGGCTTGCGGGTCGCGATTGGTGGCGCAGACGATGCGCACATCCACCTGTTCGGTCTTGCTGCTCCCCACGCGTTGAAAGGTTCCGGTCTGCAAGAAGCGCAGCAGCTTGCTCTGTAAATTGGCATCCATTTCGCCGATTTCATCAAGAAATAGCGTGCCACCATCGGCCTGACGGGCGGCGCCTTCGCGATCGGCGGTGGCGCCCGTGAAGGCTCCTTTGACATGGCCGAACACTTCGCTTTCCATCAGGTCTTTAGGGATCGCTGCGCAATTGAGCGCTACAAACGGTCCGCTAGCCCGTGGGCTGAGGTTATGAATGGCATGAGCGGCCACTTCCTTACCGGTACCGCTCTCGCCGGTGATGAAGACACTGGCTTTGCTGGCGGCGGCCTGCTCAAGAGTCTTATAGACTGCCTGCATGGTGGGCGAGGAGCCAACGAAGCCCTGGAACCCTGGCCGGTCAAGCTGGCGGTACACCGCCACGGTGTGTTGCAGCTGGTGGTAATCAAGCGCATTGCGCACGGTGACTAATAGTTTTTCGGGTGCGACCGGAAGATTCAGAAAGTCATGCGCTCCGGCCTTCATTGCCTCCACGGCTGCGCCAACAGAGCCCCGGGCGGTATAGACCAGAATGACCGCACGGCTTCGGCTGGCCTGTTTCAGCCACGCGATGCTGTCCTTGGCCTCGCCATCCAGATTGAGTAGCACGAGATCAAAACGGTCGCGGGCCAGCTCTTTATCCGCCTGCGCCAGGGTCGATACGCTCAGGAGTCGGTGCCCGGTGCGTTCCAGCACCTCACGGAACCCGTGCAGTTGTACGGGATCCGGCTCAATCAGCAGCAGGGCACAAGGGGGGGCGGCCATAGCGTAACTTGGCGTAGCTGCGTTAAGGCTTGGTGAAGAAAAACCCCCGGCGGGGCGACCGGCCGGGGGTTTGGTGGAACAATCAACTATTCCGGGGGGTTATTCGCTCCGCTGCTGGCCAAAGAAGCGCAGCAGGTAGAGGAACATGTTGATGAAGTTCATGTACAAGCTGAGCGCGCTCATGATGGCGAGCTTGCTGTTGGCCTCAAGGCCGGCATTCGCCGCGTACATTTCCTTGGCCCGCTGGGTGTCCCACGCGGTCAGGCCGGTGAAGATCACCACACCAAGGACCGAGATGGCAAACTGCAAAGCGCTCGACTGGAAAAAGATCCCCACAATCGAGGCGATGATGATGCCAAACAGACCCATCAGCATGAAATGCCCCATCCCGGTCAGGTCGCGCTTGGTGGTGTAGCCATAGAGGCTGACGGCACCAAACGTACCCGCCGTAATGAAGAAAGTGCGGGCAATCGATTCATTGGTATAGGCGGCAAAAACGCTGAACAGCGACAGGCCCATAATGGCGCTGAACGCAAAAAACACCAGCCGCAGGGTGGCCGCCGACATGCGCCCGGCTCCCATCGACATCAGGAAAACAAAGGCGAGGGGAGCCAGCGTGACCAGCCAGCCAAGGCCCGATAATCCGGCCTTGCCCACGTCATTGACATTCATCATAGCGCTCAGGAAGGCGGGCGAGTTACCAGCCACCGCAGCGACAACACCGGTGATACCCAGGCCAATCGCCATATTGTTATATATGCCCAGCATATACTGGCGCAGACCGGCGTCAAACGTGACACCCGGCACCGAGGTGGCGCGGCCAAAACTGGCCTCGCGGTTGGCTCCAAAATTCGTCGTCATGGACAGCAGCTCCGTCTGAAAAAGGGCCCAAAGCCCGATACCCCATATATGTAACACTCATGGGCGGTTTCAAGCCCTCACTATACTTGTCTAACTATATGTTAATTATAGTGTTTTTAAGGCTTTTACGAAATTCTCCCCTTTCTGTGGCAAAATTGCTAGACCAGCGCATGCCAAACCCGACTTCTCCTTCGCCCGATTGGCTATTTCCCCCTCCCGGTACCCCAGCCGGTACGCCCGGACTGCTCTATTCGCTGCGGGTCGAGAATTTTCTCCAGTCCTTTTGCGACCCTGTTAACCCGCATGCGCCCAAGCAGCCGTTTGACGTGGTCCCGGATCTGGCTCGCATCTGGCAGGCACAGGGGTTCATTGGGGTTGAGGACCTGACGGCGCAACTGCTCAAGCGTTACAATCCGGACCTGCCTGATCCGGCACTGGAGATTTTGCATCGACGGCTGGCCGACCGCCTGAACAATGAGGAACCGCTGACGGGCTATAAGCGCAAGCAATTTGCCCCTCTCGTCACCGGCCTTGCCCATCTCTTTGGAGTCCTCACCGCCACCCCGGTGTGCGTGGTGGAAGGGGACATGAGCAATATGGGTAATACCAATCAGCATTTTCGCAATCTCATGGCTCTCGCTCAAGGCGTCCCCCTCAGTGCCATTCCAGATTTGCCCGACACGCCGGCGTATCAGTGCACGGACCAGGCGACGCGCGTGGTCTGCGGGCTGGTACAGAAAAAACTTGAGCAGCATGGCGTTACGGTCAGAGGCTTTCGCTCGGGTGGTGATGAAATCCGCCTGATCCTGTTTGGCGCGACAGCGGCGCAGGCGCAGCAGCTCATTGACAGAGATGTTATGCCCGCTGTTGAAGAGTTCACCGCACAGGCCGGCTTGCAGGATCATGAATACGGCAAGTTGGGTAAACTGCGTCTGCGCAGCGGCTTCGGGCTGGGGCTGATCCCGTTTGACCTCAACGCTGCTACCCGTCCGGCCCTTGATCCACGCCGGGCCGAGCAGAAACTGGACTACCGCAAGCTTGAGCAAGGTCAGGCCCGGCGTGGTCGCCTGGGCCCTCTTGCCCTGCCTAGTGATACCGAGGAAGCCGACCTTCTCGAACTGGCGGCGCGCAGCGGTTATCTGAAAAAGACCTACACCAGCCTTGCCAAGGCCGCGCCGGAGCTGCGCCAAAAGCTGATGGCCAGTGTTACGCTTGACCCCGCGCAGGCCAAGAGGGCACGCCTGAATGATTTGTTCAGCTTGCTGCAAACCGAGATGGCCCAGCATCTGCTGACACAGGCGCAAAGCAGCCGCGCACATTTCCAGTCGCTCAAACGGGCAGCGGGCAGTCTTTACCCGCCCCAACATGCCCCCACCGATCATGACCCGGCTGACCCGACCCCCACCTATCAGCTAACCCAGCCGCAGGCGGCGGCACAACTCACGGCCTTTACCCGTTTGATTGAGGGGCCTTACGCCGGATATCTGTCCGAGAACGCCCGTGAGACCGACGCCGCACCGGTGTTTGATCGCGATGGCGCCTTCCTGTTACCCCAGCAGCGCGAGCTGATCGCCCTGCAGCGGGACCTGCGTGCGGCGCACCTTCTGGTGACGCCCCCTTGTCTGGTCAAGGTGCTGGGCATGGTCAGCCCAATTGATCCCTCGACGGCGACGCTGATGGGCGACGTCATGCCCAACGTCTTCGGCCAGTTTGCCAACGATACTGCCGCGCTGGTACAGATGGGCGAACTGCCTGCCCAGGCCCAAAGTTGGGGTATCGCGGCGTTCATGCATAATCTGGCCGGTGCCAACGGCCTGTTGGGCAGCGAGGTCGCCAACGCCGTGCTGTACAGCTTTGCGCATGACGTCGTACTCGGCAGTTTTCTGGCACTCGGTTTTCGTGATGAGCAGGTTGTCGCCGGGCATCTGGGGGGCGGTAAGTTGGTTCTGGCCGTGCCGCCGCTTCTGGCCACCCGTGATGGTGAAACACAGCTCACCACACCCACGTTGATCCGCCAGATCCAAACCGAGATGCAGAGCTGTATCAAAGACTGGCAGAAGGTGAATCTGGCTGAGTTTCTGGATAGTCATGGCTTTGTGGTGCCCGCGGATTTTGATCGGCGGCTGTGCATTGGCGATATCACTGATCGACGTCGTCCGGAATATCCCGGTCTTGATCTGACCAGCCATGCATTGGCCTTGCAAACGGTGGATGCGAGTGGTGGCCGTATCTTTGGCGGTGCCAGTCTGCGTCGCCTTGAAGCCGAGACGGAAGCCCGCATCCACGCCAAGCGTATTGCCCGGCAGAAGGCTTATGATCCCCCCGCTCCGGGCTAAATTCCGATCTTTCCTGTCTGCGCGGATTGCGCCATACTGGCGGCAGTTTTTAAGGAGAGTTTTCATGCGTCTCACCTTCACTCTTGCCCTCGCTGCCCTGCTGCTCACAGCCACAGGGACCCATGCCGCCATGGGTTGGACCGAGGCCACCGAAGATGGCGTAGTGGTCACCCGCTGGACGCGTGGTGCCGATGTGAATGAAGTCTATGCCGCTGTGCGTGGCACAAGCGGGCCGAACTATCGCGTGTTGGCCCTCTGCCGTCAGACCGGCTATTTTGCGTTTGTCGGGTCGGATGTGCAGCCGCAGCGGGGCGTGAGCTGCGGCTTTGAGAGCGATGCTGCCGCCCTGTATGCCGCGCGTCTGCAATGTGAAGCGGAGGGAGGGCGCTGCGATGTCGAGCGCCTTGGATATGATGACGGGGCCTCGCTGGTCGGTGCAGTATCACGCATTCCTGCCGATCTGCCGGGTGTGACCAGCACTGGTGGTGCAGCTAATCCCGTCACCGGCCCGGTGGCGCTTCAGTAATCAGGCCTTATAACCGCCCATCTGGCAAATCAACTTCCATTGCGCGGATGTGACCGGCTGCACCGACAGGCGGGAGAGTTTTACCAGCGCCATATCGGCTAGGCGTGGCTCGGCCTTGATGGCTTTGAGCGTAACAGGCGTGGGGAACGGCGCGACAGGCACGACACCCACTTGCACGAATTTTCCCGTTTTGTCCGAGGGGTCAGGATGCGCCAGCTTGCTGATGCGCATGACACCAACAATCTCCATCCCTTCGTTTGAGTGATAAAAGAAGGCCAGATCGCCGAGTTGCATGCTCATCAGGTTGCGCTTGGCGGTGTGGTTGCGCACCCCGTCCCAGTTGTTACTCTTGTCCTTAACCAGTTGCGCCCAGCTGTACACATAGGGTTCGGATTTCATCAGCCAGTAGGCCATTTATACACCCTCGCGCTTGACCGGGCGGGACAGCAACGCCGCAATCGTGCTGTCAATATCCGCCCCCTGATTCAAAATGGCATCCACGGCCGCGCAAATAGGAAGCTCCACCCCCACGCTCTGCGCCCGCTGCAGTACCGCACTGGCGGTAAAACGTCCCTCGGCCAGCTTGCCCGGATGCGCCTCCATCTCGGCCAGCGCCGTGCCGCGCCCCAGCTTAAGTCCAAAGGTATAGTTGCGCGATTGAACCGAACTGCAGCTGAGCGTGATATCGCCGATCCCGGCCAAACTCAGCAGCGTGTCCGGCTGTCCGCCCAGTGCAGCATTCAGCCGCCCCAGTTCGGCCAGTCCGCGCGTAATCAGCGCGGCACGGGCGTTTTCGCCCAGCGCCCGGCCCATGGCAATGCCACAGGCAATCGCCAATACGTTTTTCACCGCGCCGCACAGCTCAACGCCCAGCAGGTCAGCGCTTGGGTAGCAACGGAAGGTGCGGCCACTAAGTGCGGCAGCAAGACGGCTGGCAACGGCGGCATCAGCGGCAGCGAGGGTCACGGCTGTCGGCAATCCCCGTGCTACTTCATCAGCAAAGGTCGGGCCGGAGAGTACCGCGAGCTGGACCTGAGGCATAAACTCTTGCACCACTTCAGTCACGGTCTTGCCGGTACCGCGCTCAATGCCTTTGGCGCAGAGAACAACCGCTTGGCCGGGGCGAGTGCCCAGCGCCAGTAAAGGCGCCATCGCCCGCAGCTCCTGCGTCGGGATGACCAGCAAAATGATATCCGCCCGCAGCGCGGCGCTGAGATCGCCGGTAACATGCGGCATGGGGTGAAGGCGCACACCGGGCAGATAGCGGCTGTTTTCGCCGCGTGCGGCGATATCCATCAGGTCCTGATGGTTCCGGCCCCAGAGCGTGGTCGCGCGGCCATTGCGCACCGCCGTCATCGCCAGCGCGGTACCCCAGGCCCCAGCGCCGATCACCCCGATACTGGCTGAATGATACTGATCCATAGCAGCGAGTTTAGGCCGAAGCGGGCGCGGCGTCGAGCGGCCAGCGCGGGCGCGGGTGGCCATCATCAAACGGGCCGATACCTGTCTGCCAGCGTTCCAGTGCGGCCCATGCAATCATGGCCGCGTTATCGCCACACAGGTTCAGTGGGGGGGCGATCAGCTCCAGGCCCTTACCCTGCGCCAGTGTGGTAAGCCGGGCGCGGACCTCGCTGTTGGCGGCGACCCCGCCCGCCACCACCAGTGCGGTTGGCCGTTGCGGCGCTTGCTCCAAGGCCCGCGCCGTGCGGTCGGCCAACGTGCGGGCAATGGCCGACTGTGTGGCGGCGGCCAGATCCCGTACCTGTTCGGGCGTGGGTGTACCCAGCCCAACAACTTTATGCCGCACCGCGGTTTTCAGGCCCGAGAATGAGAAGTTGCAGTCCTTATGCCCCAGCATCGGTGTTGGCAACTCAAAGGCGGTAGCATTGCCGCCTTGTGCCGCTTTCTCCAGCGCTGGTCCGCCGGGATAGCCAAGCCCCAGCAGTTTAGCGGCTTTATCAAAGCACTCACCAGCAGCATCATCAAGGGTGGTGCCAAGGCGCTTGTATTGACCAACGCCACTGACCCAGACCAGTTGAGTATGTCCGCCGGAGACCAGCAGGAGCAGGTAAGGGAAAGCGACTTTATGCGTCAGCCGTGCGGTGAGTGCATGCCCTTCCAGATGATTGATGCCATACCATGGTTTGCCGCTGCCTTTGGCGAGAGCGCGACCATAGAGCACACCCACCAGCAGACCGCCAATCAGGCCGGGGCCGCAGGTGGATGCAATGACATCCAGATCAGGTAAAGTCACCTTGGCGGTGTGCAGGGCTTCTGCGGTCAGCTCATCAATGCGCTCCAGATGCGCGCGGGCGGCCACTTCCGGCACTACGCCCCCATAAGGGCGATGCTGCGCGAGTTGGGAGAACACAATTGAGCTGAGGATGGTGCCCTTGCCATCCACCACCGCCGCCGCCGTTTCGTCGCAGCTGCTTTCCAGCGCCAGCGCCAGCATTACGGCGTCCGCGGTGGGGCGGGGTCAATCACTACTTCTTCATACGTAGCTTCTATCACCTGTGCACGACTCGGGGCTAACGCCTGCTGATCGAACCAGTAGCTGCCCTTCATCTTGCCCGAGCGCGAGATCATGATGAACAGACCCTGGCGGACCCAGGGAATTAAAAGCAGTAACGCCAGCAGATCGGTAAACAGACCGGGGATTATGAGCAGGAGGCCAGCAGCCATAAGACACAGGCCATCCCATCCTTCCTGCAGTGGCGCTTGGCCGAACTCGAGCCGGGTCATCAGTTTCTCAAGTGTCATCAGCCCCTGCCAGCGTAGCAGGGCGATGCCCGCAATCATGGCCACTATGGCCAGCAGAAGGGTTAACCCAAAGCCCAGTAGGGTGACGGTTGCCACCAGCGTGATGACTTCAGCTACGGTAAGCAGTAAAAAGAAAAAACCCGGCATATATCCTGCGCTTGTCAGAGGGCGTCTGGCACCTTAAGTAGGGAGGAACGGGACAAAACGCAAGCCGGATTACCGTTGCCGCCCCCGCCCGGGAGGGGTAACATACCTCCGTTGTGCAAAAAGATGAGCAGAAGGATACGCTGTGCTGTGGTTTGATATCATCATTTTTGCCGCCGTCGCGGCGTTTCTGTTCTATCGCCTGCGCAGCGTGCTCGGCGAACGCCATGGCGAAGAGCGTGAGCGGCCCAATCCGTTCAGTTTTGACCCCTCGAAGGCCCCAGCGCCGCTGGAGCCAGCTGCTCCACCCATGGACGTGCGCGACGACCAGCCCGTTGGCGTGATCCCGCAGCCGCCCAGCTTTAACACCGATACGCTCGACGGGCGACTGGCCCAGTTGCGCGCGGCTGATCCGAACTTCAGTGAAAAGACCTTTCTGACTGGAGCGCGCGCCGCGTTTGAGCTGATTGTGACCGCCTTTGCCAAGGGCGATACCGCAGCTCTGCGCCCGTTGCTGAGCGATGATGTCTATGACAGTTTCGCCGGTGCCATTCGCGCCCGTCAGGCCGCGCGTGAGACGCTCGAGACCAAAATCGTGCGGGTCAAAAGCGTTGATCTGCTGGATGTGGGCATGGTCCTTAATACAGCCCGTGTCACGGTGCGTTTTGTCAGCGAGCAAATCCAAGTGACCCGCGATGCTGACGGCAAGGTGGTGGATGGCGATGAGGCCAAGAGCGCAGATGTCACCGACCGCTGGACCTTCAGCCGTAATACCCGCGCGCTTGATCCCAACTGGCAGCTAGCCGAGACACGCTCGGAGGGCTAGGGTCGCCTAGTCACGCTAGTCAAAGATACGGCCGGGTGGTAACCCCACGGCCTTGAACACACGTGCCGCCGGACAAAAGCCGGTAAACGCGGCTTGCATTAGGTTAACCCCCACAAATACGGTAAGCCAGAAAAAGGCCGGGTGGACCAGCCGGGTCAGGAGCAGACTGAGCAGCACCATTGCTCCGGCAAACGCCATAACGGCACGATCTACGTTCATTTATTGTATCCTTTCTCTTGTCTTTCTCGGTGATGTCTCCCGCTAGCAATGCAGAAGAATCCTCTTGCCATTATATTATAATACACTTATATAATAAAGTATGATTATAGATAAAGATTCACTTCTCGCATCCGCCGAACAAGCATGTAATTTATTGAAATGCTTGGCAAATCCACATCGCTTGATGCTTATCTGTCATCTGATGGATAAGCAACGGTCGGTAGGGGAGCTGGCGGATTTGGTCGGCTTGAGCCAATCCAATGCTTCTCAACACCTGACCCAGTTGCGTTTGCATGGTCTTGTGCTGACCGAGCGTGTAGCGCAAACCGTTTATTACAGTATCGCCAGTGAGCCTGCCCGGCAGGTGTTGCAGGTGCTGCACGACCAGTTCTGTTCCCACCCCAACCAAGGAAAGTCGCCATGCTGATTAATCTGACACCCCAAGAGATCCAATCCCTGCTGGCAGCGGGTAAGATTACCCTGATTGATGTACGCGAGCCGTCCGAGTACGCCAATGAACGCATCCATGGGGCGCTGCTCTACCCGTTGTCAACGTTCGATCCGGCCGATTTACCGGCAGCCTCGGTCACAAAACCGCTGGTATTTCACTGCGGGGCGGGCGCGCGCTCGGCGCGCGCGGTG